>Ga0233425_10000119_pt1 | contig 193965 bp, 179 predicted proteins | sample Watercolumn_Towu_2_FD_181712 | JGI IMG/M metagenome (GOLD analysis project Ga0233425, IMG submission 181712) | Freshwater microbial communities from Lake Towuti, South Sulawesi, Indonesia - Watercolumn_Towuti2014_140_MG | ecosystem: Environmental > Aquatic > Freshwater > Lake | place... | reverse complement strand
AACAGGACCGTGAAACGACTTTGCGCCGATGATAGTGCGGACTACCCGTGTGAAAGTAGGTCATCGCCAGGCTCTTATCCCCAAAACCCCCAAGCCCTAAAAGCTTGGGGGTTTTGCTTTTGAGCGAGCGGTTTACAGCGCCTATCCGATCTCGGAGTCGGAGTGCTCCGAAGCCGCCGCCAGGACCTCGACAACTCACCATTCCAAACGGGCCATTCTGGTCAGCCGCTACCAATCCTGTAGTCGCTTTCACGGTATGATCGGCAACGCCATGACCGTCGAAAATGATCTCCCGCCGCAGGAAGAGACTCCCTGGTTTCTGTACTTGATCGAATGCGAAGGTAATTCGATCTACACCGGCATTACCACGGACATCCAGCGCCGCTACGCCCAGCATCTGGCCGGGACAGGCGCGAAATATACCCGCGCCCGCAAGCCCTTGCGGTTGCTGGGCTGGGTGCAGTTTCCCAATAAATCAGAGGCCTTGAAGGCCGAGATACGAACTAAGAGCATGTCTCCCGCGCAAAAGCGGGCATTATGCGCCGGCATGCCGGAGATGCAGCAACGGTGCGAATAAAATGAGAACGCCGGCTAATTGCCGGCGTTTTTGCGTCTACCTGCGGCAGGGCAATTACACGACGACCAAATTGACGTCGATATTCCCGCGCGTCGCGTTCGAGTACGGGCAGACCTGATGTGCAGCTTCCACCAGCTTTTGGGCCGCATCCTTTTCCATGCCCGGCAGCGAGATCTTGAGTTCCACCTGGATACCAAAGCCCTGGGGAATCTGGCCGATGCCGACAGCACCTTCGATCTTGGCATCTGGCGATACGGTAATCTTTTGCTGGCCGGCGACAAAACGGATTGCGCCCAGGAAGCAAGCCGAATATCCGGCGGCAAAAAGCTGCTCGGGGTTCAGGCCATTGCCTGCGCCGCCCATTTCCTTGGGTACCGCCAACTTGACGTCGAGTTGCCCGTCGGACGTCACGGCACGACCGTCGCGACCACCAGTGGCTGATGCGTGGGCGGTATAAAGGACTTTTTCCAGTTTCATTTGTACTCTCCTAGTTTGCCCAGAAGGGCTGCGAATAAACATGCCGATATCGGCGATTAATCTTCGGAGCGCGCATCTTCCAGCGCGGCCCGCAAGGCATGCAGGCGTGACGTCAATTGCTGAATCTCGTCGATCGAGCACTGCGTCGCGCACAACAACTTTTCCGGAATGTCACTCGCCTGCTCGCGCAGTTTCCGGCCGGCAACCGTCAAATGGACCAGAACGCGGCGCTCGTCTTCTACATCGCGCTGACGATTCACAAAGCCAGCTGCTTCGAGCCTTTTCAGAAGCGGCGTCAAGGTGCCTGAATCCAGCTTTAACCTGGTGCCCAAATCCGAAATCGTGATTCCACTCTGTTCCCAAAGGACCAGCATCACCAGATATTGCGGATAAGTAAGTCCAAGCTTACCCAGCAGTGGCTTGTAGATCTTCGTCATGGCCAACGAAGTCGAATACATGGCAAAGCACAACTGCCGATCTAACTGGAGCCAATCGTCCGTCTGCGGGGCACTTGTCGATGTCGTCGTCATGTAGCTATCTTATACACAATTAAATTGTGTGCAAGATATTTTTCCAATCGGGCTCATAGAGCATAGGTCCCATGTGTAGTGGATCAAAGTCGGAGCTGCCGCCCGGCGAATCCAGGCGCTCCTTAAGTCTGGTTTAAGTGTGCGTCCCTACTATGGCTCTGTCACGCCATACCGCATCGGCGTTACCCATCCTCCAGAAAGGAACGCATCATGATTCGCCAGACTCTTGCCCGCTCCGCTGTCGGTGTTGCAGCCCTTGCCGCGCTTGCCGGCGGCTACGCCTATTTGCAGAAGGATGCCATTACCCCGGGCTACGCCGCGCCAACGCCAGTCACCGCGAGCGCGCCGGTTGCCGTCGCTACGCCAACCGATTTCTCCGGCATTGTCGATCAGTTCGGGCCGGCGGTCGTCAACATCAGCGTTACCGCCCGCGCACAACATACGTCCGCGCAAATGCCTCAGGGCATGGATCCGGACGATCCGCTGTTCCAGTTTTTCAAGCGTTTTGGTCCGCAATTCCAGGGCCCGCAGAATGCGCAGCCGCAATTGGTGCGCGGATTGGGCTCCGGTTTTATCGTCAGCCCGGACGGTCTGATTCTTACCAATGCCCACGTCGTCGATAACGCCACGGAAGTCACGGTAAAGCTCACCGATCGCCGCGAGTTCAAGGCAAAGGTCCTGGGCAGCGATCCGCAGACCGATATCGCGGTGATTCGCATCGATGCAAAGGACCTGCCCACGGTACGTCTCGGCGATCCGTCAAAGACTCGCGTCGGTGAACCGGTGCTGGCCATCGGCTCGCCCTATGGATTCGAAAACACCGTGACGGCCGGCATCGTCAGCGCCAAATCGCGCTCTCTGCCCGATGACACATACGTGCCCTTCATCCAGACTGACGTCGCGGTGAACCCCGGCAACTCTGGCGGCCCGCTGTTCAACCAACGCGGCGAAGTAATCGGCATCAATTCGCAGATCTACAGCCAGACGGGCGGCTATCAGGGCCTGTCGTTTGCCATCCCAATCAATGTTGCGACCAAGGTGCAGCAGCAACTGGTCGCCCACGGCAAGGTCACGCGCGGGCGTCTTGGCATTTCGGTGCAGGAAGTCAACCAGGCGCTGGCGCAGTCGTTCAACCTGCCACGCCCGGCGGGTGCGTTGGTGAATTCCGTGGAGAACGACAGTCCTGCAGCCAAGGCCGGCCTGAAGCCTGGCGACGTAATCGTACAGCTCGGCGACGACGTGATCGATCATTCCGGCGATCTGCCGGAGCACGTCGCCGACATCCGGCCCGGAACGGAGATCAAGCTCAAGGTCATCCGCAAAGGCGAGCCGATGACGCTGGCCGTCAAGGTCGGCGCAGTGAAGGAAGACGCGGTCGCGCAAGGCAAGAATGGTGGCGAAACAGGCGGTCGTCTCGGACTGGCAGTGCGCCCGCTTACGCCGGCCGAAAAGCGTGACAGCGGCATCGATGGCGGGCTCGTCGTCGAAGACGTTGCCGGTCCGGCCGCGCGCGTTGGCATTCAGCCGGGCGATGTCATCCTGTCGCTCAACGGCACGCCGATTTCCTCGGCCGAACAACTGCGTGCGCTTGTGTCGAAGTCGGGCAAGCAGGTCGCTTTGCTGGTGCAGCGCGATGATGCGCGAATCTTCATTCCGCTGGACCTCGGCTAAGCCTTGTCGCAGATTTTTACCGAAGCGGTTTACGCGTCATGCGGCGCGTAAACGGCAGGTATACATGGGCGTATACGTGGGGACGTATACGCCCGCAAACCCAAGCCAGAGGCCGATTCCGGGGTGACAAAACGCACCAAAGACGCGTTTGAACGGGTATGATCTCGACTGCGATGCATGAAACTTGCGGAGACGCGCGTCTCCGTTTCTGGTTCTGCTAAATCGACAGAAGAAGGAAGTCTATGCAGTTGGATTTCACCCGCGCCCCTATCTCGCCGGGTACCGACCTGGCACGGCGGTTGACGTCAGCCACCGCCAAGCCGACACCGCGTCGGCGCAAGAAGGAAGCCCCGCCCCACTGGGAGCGCGGCTATCGTTCCCACTATTACCGCAGTGAACGCGGCGACAAGCTCGGCGAAGTTCGCTTGTCCGATCGCGGCGAATGGCCCGTCGTGTATCGCTGGGCTGCCGGCAATTATTCAGGCGCCGAAGGTTCGCTTGCGCATGCGCGCGCGCGCGTAGAAGAGACCGTTGGTTTCGGAATGCGCCAACTGTCGCTGTTCTGAGCAGCCGATCCGCTGAACCGCGAACAACATTTGCGGGCATCAGCAGCCCATCCGTGGCGGCGACGCGCCGTCATAGCGTATAGCGTCCCCATCGTCCCGACAGCCGGGATTTGTCCCAGCGTCGATGCCTGCGGACGCAGCCTGTGCAGCACTGCCTGGCGTTGCAAACACCTGGGCTAATCCAGCCGGCGTTGTGCCAGCATGAAGACCGCAGCCACTACGGCAAGCGCGGCAATCAATCGATACAGATCTTCACAGGCGATCAGCCGCGCCTGCTGATCGACGATGGCCGACAATTGCGCCAATGCGCCGGCATGGGCCTGACCGGGATCGAAGCCGCGCGCCATCAAGGCCGTCTGGGCGGCATGCATCCATTGTTCCGTTTCCGCCGGGCGCTGGCCCATTGCATGCACCAGGCTCGTATGCACCGCGAACTGCCGGTTTTGCAGCAGCACGGCACCCAGGGCCGACGCAAACGAGCTTGCGATCTGTCGAACCAGATTCTTGCTACGATAGCCGTGCGCAAAGTCATCGCCCGCGAGCGAGCGGAATGTCAGGCCGGCGATTGGGATGATCACCATCACGCCGAACAGTCCCTTGCCAAACAATCCCAAGACTAAAGCCGAGGGACCGATGTCGGGCGGCATGAACGAAAACCACGTCATGGCCGCCGCCATGAGGAGCAGGCCGGCAACCATGATCGGCTTCTTGTGCGTGAGCTTGCGGGCAATCTGCAGGTAGATCCAGATGCCGACCAGACTGATGCCGGCGGCCAGCGTATTGAGCCATCCCGTCGTAGCCAGCGGAAAGCGCAGCGCCTGTTCCGCATAGATCGGAAACACATAGCTGCTGAGATTGCTGATCATGTAATAGACGAAGTACATCGCCAGTCCGGTCATGTACACGGGCTGCCGCAGCGCCCGCAAGTGAAGTACCGGCGAGCTGTGATGCCATTGATGCCAGATGAATGCGCCAAGCAGTGACAGCGCGACAGCCGCGACGATGGCGACGCGCAGCGGATGTGAAAAGATGTCGAAGCGCGCTTCGGTCATCGATGCCTGTAGGGCCACGATCGCAACGCCGAACAGCAGGAGCGGACCAAGTGCCGGTCCTTCCATGTCATCGCGGGGCTCGGCATCGGGCAGAAGTACCCACGCGCCCAGCGTTGCGAGCGCGGCAAATGGCAGCACGCCGTAGAACACGTCTTGCCAGACTCCATGGTCGACCAGTTCCGCGGCCAGCGCCGGCGCAAGGGCCGATGCGCCGAAAATCCCCAACATGAAGATGCGCGACGCGCGCGGCCGGTCTGCCGGCGCAAACATCAAGTTCACCAGAATCCGGCAGCTTGTAAACAACGCGCCGCCGCCGACGCCCTGCATGAAGCGCGCCGTCACCATCTGCGGTAGCCCGGTGCTTGTCGCGGCTACCAGCGTGCCCGCCATGAAAAGCAGAAGTGCCCCGGTCAGATAGCGGCGATAGCCAAACCGCTGCGCCAGCCATTGCTGCTTGAGGATCATCATCATGCTGCCCACCGCATAGGCGGCCTGCACGAGCGCAAAACTGCGCGGATCCGCGTCGATGCCGCCCACGATGTGGCTCGACGCAAAGACGAACATGATGTTTTCCAGGAATTCGACGCCGGTGGTCAGGCCCAGCAGCATCATGACCAGCGTCTGGCGTTGCTGCCGGCTCAGCAGCCGCAGCCAACGCAGGCTGGCCCGCCAGCGCCGGCGGCTAGCGTGCCCGATCACGGCTTGATTGCCTCGAGCGAGACCAGATGCTGATGCAGCCGCGACAGGTCGCGCGTGGCCACGGCCAGCCCGCTTTTGCCGATGGGCGCCCATGCCTCGGCGTATGCGGCGTGCACGACAGGCGCGACCTTTTCCAGCAACGCGCGTGCGGCAGGGGACAGCGTCAGCTCAAGACTGCGGCGATCGTGCTCCGACGTCTTGCGCCGGACCAGTCCGCGCGCCTCCAGTCCATCGATCAGCCGGGTCATCTGCGTTCGCGTGGCGTCGATGGTCATGCCAAGCTCCGAAGGCATCGTCGGCTCGCTGGCGTCGATCGCCAGCAGACTGATCACCAGGTATTGGTTCAGATCGAGGTCGTATGGCGCAAGCGCGCGCTCGATATGGTGACGCAGCAGTCGCGCGGTCCGCAACAGAAGGCGCGAAGCCAGGATCAGATCGCGCGGTGCTTCGGGATGTTCGGCACAAAACCGGTCAATGCGTCGTTCGAACGACATATAGTTTCATTCGGGATAATTTCGAATGAAACTATATGAGTGGCCGCGGGTAAAAGCAAGGTCGGCGACAAGAACAAACTGATCGTCTGGCCGGATATTCCGGCATGCCGCTCAGCGACGCAGACTCGCGGAGAGGTCGCGCAACGCAGCGCGCAGATCGCGCACGATCACGCCTTCGGCCAGCGAGCCCGGCGCACCATAGCGCGAGGCGACGTAGCAGTCGGTGAACAGCCGCACCGCTGCGGCGGCACGCGGCAGCGCCCGCGCGGCCCGCGCGCCAAAATCCCGCGGTCCTTCCGAAGCCATCCGCACGCAGTCGTGCCGTGCGAGCAGCGCACAAAAGCGGTCGTAAAGGGCCTGAACCGGATCGACATGACGCCGGCGCAGCCACATCGGCGCCAGCGCCAGCAGCCCGAGCACGCTGAGTCCCGCTGCCAGCACGCTCGGTAACTGATTGCCGAAGCCGATCTGATCTAGTAACCGGGTCTGCTGGCTGCGGTCGTACTCAAGCACCCAGCGCTGCCACTTGTAGGCCAACCCGTCGAATCCCCAGCGAAGATCGCGCAGCCATCCGGGGGCGCGCAGTTCACGTAGGGCCGACAAATCTTCCCCGGCCAGCGCGGCGTCCACGCCCTCCTCGACCCGGCTCGGCGCTACCGCGCTGGTAGGATCGACGCGCACCCAGCCGCGCCCATCGATCCAGACTTCGGACCACGCATGCGCATCCGACTGACGAATCACGTAGTGCCTGCCGACCGGATTGAACTCGCCGCCCTGATAGCCCACCACCACGCGGGCGGGCACCCCGGCCGCCCGCATCAGAAAGACGAAGCTGCTGGCATAGTGCTCGCAAAAGCCACGGCGCGTATCGAACAGAAAGCTGTCGACCTGCTGCTTGCCCAGCGGCGGCGGCGACAGCGTGTATGCAAACGGCGCGGCAGCGAAAAGCCGCATGGCCGCCTGCACGCGTTGCCAGGGATCCGGGTATTGCGCCGCCCACTGCGCGGCCAGTTCCCGGCTGCGCGGATTGCCTTCCGGCAAGGTGAGCGACAACTGCAGCGTTCTGCGTGTCAGAGGCTGCGGCGCGCCGGACAGCGAGGATTGCGCGCGATATCGCAGTGGGCGATCCACGGGCGTGCGCGCGAAGAACTCGCCGTCGGCCGAAACCTGCGCGGACAAGCTGCCGGACACCGCCGTACCGCGGTCCAGCAGATAGAGCCACGTCTTTTGGGTGGGCTCCAGCGTGACGTTGTACTCGCGCAGCCCCGCCTTTGCCGTCGCGCTGGGCGCGTCGTCGGCGACATCTTCGCGCAGGGCCTCCGCCAGCGGCATCGGCTGCGGTAACGCGGGGCGCCAAGCCTGGCCATCGTAGTCCCACAGCACCAGCGCACGCCAATACAGCGAGCTGGCCGGCAGCGGCGCGCCGATGATGTCGGCGCGAAACGCGACTTCCGGCGAGCGGATCAGATCGCCCACGCTGCCCGGCTTCAGCGTGTCGGTGATGCCGGTCCTGCCGGTGGGCTCCGCTTGTGGCAGGCGCCAGAGCGGGTGGTCCAGCCGCGGAAACAGCACGAACAAGAGCAACGCCCACGGCAGCCCGAACAGCGCCATGCGACCCAGCAACGGCCAGATCGCAAGGCGCCCCCGTGCTTCCGGATGATGGAACAGCAGCCAGTTTCGCAAGATCCATGCGCCAATCACCATGCTGTAGATGGCCAGCCAGAATGGCTGGTCGGCCAGATAAAGCGTGAGCAGCAAATAGAACGACAATTGCGTCACCAGCGTGGCGTCCGTCAATGCGCGCGTTTCCATCAGTTTCAGGATGACAAACGCCGCCAGCAGCGCCACGCACAGTTCCCGCCCGAGACTGCCGCCAGACTGCCAGATCAGCGCCGCCGCAATCACCAGCACCAGTACGGCCGTCAAGCCGACCATCGGTTTCGACGGAAGCGGCGCGTGCTGTCGCCATAGCAGCCATCGCCAGCCCAACAGCAAGATCAGTAACAGGCTGACCGACACCGGCAAGGTGCGGGTCTGCGGCGCCAGGACTAACGCCAACTGGCCGATCAGCATGCCGTGCTCCTGGTGTCCCAGGGGCCGGGCCGACATCGCGGTGGTCTTCATGGCGCGCGGCGCTCCGGCCAGACGGCAAGCGCCTCCAGGCACGCCCTGCGATGGGCAGCGCCGCGCGCGGGCGCGACTTCCACGCCCGGTAATCGCAAGCCGACGTCCATCGTGTCCCCGGCTGCCAGGACCCACGCGCAAAGTCGCGATAATCGCGCCTCGGTTTCCATCGACAGCGGCAGTGCGTTCCAGTCGATCCAGCATTCGGGCTGACGCTGGCTGTGGCCCGTCCGGCTGAGCCAGCGTCCGGTGCGCGCGCTGTGTTTCCAGGCGATGCGGTGCAGCGGATCGCCCGGTCGGTATCTGCGCAGTTGATCCACGCCGTCGTCTGACGTGGCGCTGTCGGTGCCCTGGTCGCCTTCGTCGGAGTGCGGCGCCAGTGGCAACGGCGGCGCATTGGCTTCTGGTGACGGATAGACCAGGGTGGAGAGCGGAAAATCGGCGTAGCTCCAGACGTGGAACAGGCCGAAGGGAAAGCGGCTCGATATCGTCACGCGCGGCAACGCGAGCCTTCCTCGCCGCGGTGCGGGCAGATGGATGGTCAGGTCGCCGGCGCCTTGGCTGTCCAGCGTCAGCGAGGCCGGCTCATGCGGTGCGGTGGAGGCTGTGCGCGCTTCCACGCCGATCCGCGCGCCGTCGTCGCGGTTGGTCGCGCGCAAGGCAAAGGTGGCCGGGTTGCCTGCAAACGTTGAAGATACGGCGCCGGCCGATAGCTCGAGGTCAAGCAGGTTCCGATAGGCCATCCACATGCACGCCATGCCGATGCCGGCCAACAGGAATGTCAGCGCAAAGCCCAGGCTGATGTTGTAGTTGAGCGATGTCGTCAGCATCGCCAGCAACAGCACGAAAAAGCCAAGGCCGCCGCGCGTGGGAAGGATATACAGATGTCGGCGATCCAGCGTCACCACGCCATTGACCGGCCGGCGTGGACGACGCGGCCGCGGCGTCAAGGCCGATGGCGCGCCGCGCGAGCCGGGTATCGGAGTGGCGTTCCGCATGGCTGGGTCGGGACGTGGTCGCAGTGACCGCGCATCAAGGGATGGCAACGCCAGCCAGCAAACGGTCGATCGCGGCGGCGCCGTGACCCGACGGCAGAAGCCGGTGCGCCGCAACGGGTTCGAACACGGCCTGGACGTCTTCCGGGACGACCATTTCGCGCTGATCGAGCAAGGCCCACGCACGCGCGCACGCCAGCAACGCCAGCCCGGCGCGCGGCGACAGCCCGGCCGGAAAGGCCGCGTCGGCGCGCGTGGCCTGCACCAGCGCCAGCACGTAGTCCACCAGTGCCGGGCTGGTGTAGACGCGGGCCGCCGCGGCCTGGAGCGCCTGCACCTGTTCGGCGTCCATCACGGCAGTGGCTTCCTGCGTGGACGCGCCGCCCAGGTACAACACGCGCTCGAACGCGGCTTCGGGATAGCCGAGCGAGATCCGCATGGTGAAGCGGTCCAACTGGGATTCCGGCAGGGCGTGTGTGCCGATTTGCTCCAGCGGATTCTGTGTGGCGATAACGAAGAACGGCGCGGGCAACGCATGCGTGACGCCGTCGTGCGTGACCTGGCGTTCGGCCATGGCCTCGAGCAAGGCGCTTTGCGTCTTCGGCGGCGCGCGGTTGATCTCGTCGGCCAGCACCAGCTGCGCGAAGACGGGGCCGCGATGGAAGCGGAATTCCCCGGCATCGCGCATGAAAACCGATACGCCGACCAGATCGGCCGGCAGCAGATCGCTCGTGAACTGCACGCGCTGATACTGCAGGCCCAGCGTCTGCGCCAGCGCATGGGCAAGCGTTGTCTTGCCGACACCGGGCACATCCTCGAGCAGCAGATGGCCGCCGGCCAGCATGCACGCCAGCGCCAGCCGCACCTGTCGCGGCTTGCCCAGGACGATGCGTCCGAGCTGATTCTGGGCTTCGGCCAGCGAAGCGACAATTTTGGGACGGGCAGTCACGGTGGCGGCATCCGTTGGAGGTTGGCTGCGGCGTTACATGCGGCAGGGTCCGGCCATTGTAGCGGCGCAAAGCAGGCGCCGGACAGTGGGTTTGCGCACGCTTGCCGCCCCTGACAGATCGCTTGCGCGCGCGGAAAACCCGCCCATTCGCCCGCCAGGCCGCGCCGGATCTCGCGGGTTCTGGCATCATCGGCCTGTTGGCGCCTTTGCCATTTTCCGAATCGTCTCATTCGCTGCAATGACTGCTTCGCAACAGCGCACCCCCGGCGCGTCCCGTTCCCTCGATTTCGATTCCTCTGCCCCGCTCGCCGACCAGGCCGGGCTGGCCAGCCTGGCGCGGGAATTCCATGGCGGTGGCTATATCGTGTTGCGCAACTTTGCGGACGAGGCCACCTGCGCCGCGCTGGAAGCGGTCACGCGCCAGCACCTCGCGGGGGCGGTGCCGCCGGTGGAATTCGAAGCCGATCTCGGTTATCCCGGCGCGCCGGCCACACGGCAGGCGGCGGGCGGCAGCACGGTGCGGCGGCTGCGGCAGGCCTATGGCCGCGACGAGGTATTTCGGCGCTGGGCCAGCCACCCGCAGGTGGTGGCCACGGTCGAGGCGCTGCTTGGCGAGCCGGTGCGCCTGACGCTGGCGCACCACAACTGCGTGATGACCAAGCATCCGCACTACGGCAGCCAGACAGGCTGGCACCGCGACACCCGGTACTGGTCCTTCGTCAAGCCGGATTTGGTCACGGTCTGGCTGGCGCTGGGCGACGAAGACGAGCGCAACGGCGTGCTGCGCGTGATCCCGGGCTCGCACCGCGCCCGGCTCGATCCGGCGCAGCTCGATCCAGCCGAATTCCTGGTGGAGGCACATCCTGCCAGCCAGGCGCTGCTCAAGGGCGCCATGCCGCTGGCGCTGCACCGGGGCGATGTGCTGATGTTCGACAGCCGGCTGTTCCACGCCGCGGGCCGGAACGATTCGGACGCCGTGAAGCTGTCGGTGGCATTCGCGTATTTTGGCGCCAGCAACCGGCCGCTCAGCGGCACGCGCTCGGCGGAATTCGGCAGTGTGGAGATGCCGCCCGCCTTGCTGTAGCCGACCGCATCGGCCGTCGCGCCGATCAGCCCCGCCACAAGACAAAAGCCGCCTCGATGAAGGCGGCTTTTTGCTGGGGCCTGCGAGCGGGCGGCTCAGGCCGCGTTGCGTCGCGCAGTCGCGCTGCGGAACAGCGCAAACAGATCGGCAAAACGGAAGGGCAGCAGCGGCGTGGCGTGGCGGACTGCGTCACGGCGTGCGAAGTGGCTCAGAAGCTGCTCGCCCACCGGACGGTCGAAATACGAAGCCTCCGGGTAGTTCATGGTCATTCCCTATTGTGGTCAACAAACGCCTACAGTATACACCGCGATGGTGCACTGCGCCATTTCACGGTGCGCAACGGGGATTTGTGTGACCAGAAAGGGTGCGGACTGCATCCTCGGCATGCCTGGGAGGCATGCAGGACGGCATGCAGAACGGCCGGCATGCACGCCCGGCATGAACTGCCGGCAGCAGCGCGGATCGGGCCGCTTCGCCGCCCGCGCGAGCAATCAGCCGTGGCTGCCAGCCGTCGGCGCGGTGGTTTCGCCGCTATTGCCCTGCATCGATTCGACCGCCTTGGCCGCGCTGAAGACATGGCGCGTGGCCAGTAGCGCGGCCAGATCGGCATCGCCGGCGATCACGGCCTGCAGAATCTGCGCGTGCTCGTCCCAATTGATGCGGGCGCGATTCAGATTGGCTGGCGCAAACAGCAGCGCCGTGCGCTCGCGCAGCGATCGCATCATGTCCTGCAGCACGCTGTTCGCGGCGATATTGCCCAGCACTTCGTGAAAGCGGGAGTTGAGCTCGACAAAGCGCTCGGTCTGGCCGCTGTCGACCGCTTCGTTGCCTTCCTTTAGTACCTTCTCGAGTTCCTGGATCAGCGCCGGATCGCGGCGCTGCGCCGCCAGCTTGGCGTTCAGTCCCTCGAGCGTGGCGCGTACTTCCACCATCTCGCGCGCGATATTGGGCGACAGCCGCGCCACCGATGCGCCGCGGCGCGGTTCGATACGCACCAGTCCTTCGGCCGACAGCGCGCGCAGTGCTTCGCGCACGGGAATGCGGGAAACGCCAAGTTCCAACGACAGCGTGTTTTCCACCAACCGCTCGCCTTGTTCATAGTGGCCGGCGAGGATGCGTTGCCGCAAGGTGTCGGTCACCAGCGCGAAAAGAGGGGAATGCTGGGCGCCCAGGCTAGCAGCCGGGGTGTCCGGATTCAGCTTGGTGGCACTGGCGGTGGCGTCGTTCATGGTCGGGATCGGCCGTCGGGATTCTGTGAAGCGCCGCGGTCGGTTGGCCACGGCGTGAATGCCGCTATTGTATACCGTCACCTCCGTATCGAAGACATTTGGCAGACATCCACGCGTATCCACGCGCACCCACTCAACCGGCCGTGTGCTGGAACGTGAACCCGTCGGCGTAGATAAACGGCGCCTGTGCACCCAGCACCATGAAGGTCTCTTTGGCGTCGCGGATCATGTTGGGCGATCCGCAAAGATAGATCGCGTGTTCCGACAAATCGCCCAGATCCGCGGCGACGGCCTCGTGCACGTAGCCGCGCCGGCCTTGCCAGCTATCGTCGGCGCGCGACAGCACGGGCACGTACTGGAAGTCGTAAAGGCGCTCGGCCCAGCCCGCGATCTCGTCGTGCAGATACAGGTCGGCCGCGCTGCGCATGCCCCAGTAGAGCCACACGGGCGGGCAGTCCGGATCGTCCATCAGCGATTCGAGCATGCTCTTGATAGGCGCCAGGCCAGTGCCGGTGGCCACCATCAGCAGCGGCCGGTAGTCTTCCTTGCGCAGGCTGAAGTTGCCATGTGGCAGTTCCACTTCAAGCGTGTCGCCGGCGCGCAGTTGCGGAAGCTGATGCGACGTGAAGCGTCCGTTTTCGATCTGGCGCACATGAAAGTCGACCACGCTGCTGCCCGGCGCCGATGCCATCGAAAAGCTGCGGTGGCTGCCGTCGTCGAGCAGCACCTTCAGATACTGGCCAGGTGCGAACTGGAACGGTTCCTCATCGGGCAGCGCCAGACGCAGGTGCAACACCTCCGGGCCGAGCGGCGCCACCGACTGGACCGTCGCCGTGGTGCGCCGCGCCGGCGCCAGTCCGTCCGCGCCGCGCGCCGTGCTGATCACGAGATCGCCATTGGGCCGCGCCTGGCAGGCCAGCGCGAATCCTTCGGCGCTTTCCGCCTCGCTCAGCCCCATCGGAAATTCCTCGTACGAGACCGAGCCCTCCAGCACGCGCATGCGACACGTGCCGCAGCCGCCAAACGTGCATTCGTGGGCCAGGCTGACGCCGCTGCGCAGCGCGGCGTCGAGCACCGATTCGCCGGGCGCGACGGTGAACACCTGCTGCGTTTCCGCGATTTCTACGCGATGGGACATGACATCTCCTTGGCGCGATCCATGGCGGCTTACTTCTTGATGTCGGCCTGCGCGAGCACGGTCAGGTCCTCGGCGGCCAGCAGGTCGCGCAGTGCTTCCAGCGCCGCGACGCCGCACGCGGTGTCCTGCTCGCCATTGCCCCCAGACAGGCCCACGCCGCCGATCACCTCGCCGTTGACCACGATCGGATACCCGCCCACGAATACGGCGAACTTGCCGTCGAAGCTCCACTGGATCCCGAACGCCTCGTTGCCGGGCAGGGCGGGGCCGTTGGGCGGCGTGTTGAACAGATGCGTGGACCGCTTGTGGCCGGCTGCCGTAAAGGCCTTGTTCCATGCGATCTGCGGCCCTGTAATGCGCGCGCCGTCCATGCGCTCGAGCAGCAGCGGATAGCCGCCGTCGTCGACAATGCACACCGATTCCAGCACGCCGATTTCCTCGGCCTTGCGAATGGCGGCCGCCACCATGTGGCGGGCTTCCTTCAATTCAAGCTTGATGGCTTTCTTCATGTCAGTGTCCTTGCGATGCTTTTGTCTGGCGTGGCGCCAGAGTGGCGCTAGACGCCCTGGTAGACGGTCTTGATCTGCGTGTAGAACTCCAGCCCAGCGCGGCCCGATTCGCGGAAGGTCGATGTGCTGGATCGCTTGAGCCCGCCAAACGGCGCATTGACGAGATTTCCCGTGGTGGTGCGATTGATCTTGACGGTGCCCGATTCGATATCGCGGGCAAACGCGTGCATATGGCGCGGATTGCGTGTGGCGATGGCCGCCGACAGGCCGTATTCGGTGTCGTTGGCCTTGGCGATCGCGTCGGCATAGCTGTCGACTTCGATGATCGCCAAGACGGGCCCGAAGATTTCCTCGCGCGCGATCCGCATCGCCTGCGTCACGTCCGTGAATACGGCGGGCGCCACGTAATAGCCGTGCGCGAATTCGCCGTCCGTCAGTTGCTGTCCGCCGCACAGCAGCGTGGCTTCCTGCTTTCCGGCAGCGATGTAGCCGAGCACGGTTTCCAGTTGCTTGCGCGTGGCCAGCGGGCCGAGATCCATGCCCGGCGTCATGCCGTTGCCGATCTTCAGCGTCTTCACCTTGGCCACCAGCTTTTCGGTGAATGCGGCCTTGACCTCGCGCATCACCAGGATGCGGCTGGTGCCCGTGCAAGCCTGGCCCGACAGCGACAGGCCGCCCTTGATGGCCAGGTCGACCGCGCGGTCCAGGTCGGCGTCTTCCATCACGATCAATGGATTCTTGCCGCCAAGTTCCATCTGCGTGCGCGTGGTCATCGGCACGGACTTGTGGATCTGCTCGCCGGCAGCGGTCGATCCCGTGAACGATACGGCGCGCACGGCGCGCGATTCGACGATCGTCGGACCCACTTCCGCCGCGCTGCCGGTAATGAAGTTGAGCACGCCCTTCGGAATGCCGGCCTTCACGAAGGCCTCGGCCAGGCGATAGCCGGACAACGGCGCATCCGATGACGGTTTGAACACCACGGTGTTGCCCGTAATCAGCGCCGGTGCGATCTTGCGCGCCGGAATCGACACCGGAAAATTCCACGGGGAAATCACGGTGACCACGCCCAGCGGTTCGCGCAGGCTGTAGACCAGCATGTCCGGATCGTCGTTCGGATAGCTTTCGCCGCTGAAGGTCTGCCCTTCCACAGCATAGAAGCGCAGCGTCTGCGCGGACCGCATCACCTCGTCGCGCGCCAGGTTCAGCGACTTGCCTTCCTCGCGCGTCAGCTCCGCGGCGATGGCATCGGCGTTGGCTTCGAGATGCGCGGCGGCATCGTTGAGGATTTTCGCGCGCTTGCCGATCGGCGTCGCCTTCCAGGCGTCGAACGCGGCGGCTGCGGCGGCCACGGCGGCGGCCGCGTCGTGCGCATCGGAGGCGGCGTGGCGGCTGACGATGTCCCGCGTATCGGCGGGGTTGATGTTGTCGGAGGTGCGGCCGCTGGCGCTATCGCACCATTCGCCGTCGATGTAGTTGCGGTACGTCTCGGTCATCTTGCGGGGCCTGTTCTGGAATTCGGAAAAGGCCGGACGCGCAGCGCATCCGGCTTGAGCGCTTCGCCTCAGGCCGCCACGGCTTCCTGCTGGGTGTTGACGTAGTCGTAATAGAGCGCGGTGGTATAGAGCAGCCGCATTTGCGCGCCGATTTCGCAGATCTTCAGGCAGCGCTGCTGCAACTCAGGCGTATTGGCGTGCTCGAGCACGATCTGGTAGCCGCGTTCGCCGTGGATTTCATCGGACACGATATGCAGGTCGAAGAATTCCACCTCTTCGTCGGTGAAACCGTACTTTTCGCGCAGCGTCGGGGTTTGCTTGCGATAGATCGACGGCACCTGCGATTCCAGGCCTACCACCAGGCCGGCGACCGCCACCACAGGGTCCTCGCGCATGGCCACGGCATAGCACCAGCTTTGCAGGCCGCGCGTGGTCGGCGACATGTTGTCCGGGTTGACCACGCGCTCGCGCGTGGTGCCGCACGCTTCGGCAAAGCGGATCAGCAGGTCGGTGTGGCGATCGCCGCCGATCTCTTCCTCGTACATATTGGCCAGCAGGAAATCCTTGGCCTCCGTCATGTGGTCGGGCGTGCGAGCGTAAATATAAGCCAGGTAATCGGCGAAGGGGCCCACGTAGTGATAGTGGTTTTCCGCCCAGCGCGCCAGATGGTCGCGGCTCAGCGTGCCGCTGGCCCACGCCTTGCTGAAGGGCGCCTGGTTGGCGCTCTTGCCTTTGATGGCGTTTTCGAGGGCGGCACGGAAATCTTCACGGTTCATCAGTTCGGCCATTTGGGGCTCCTGTTTTTGACGCTTCGGGGTTGGATGTCCGCGGCGCGCAATGCGTCTCGCGGCGTTTCGTGATTTGTATACTTTCTACAACAATGAATCGGCGATAAAAAATCCGCGCTGGGCGGCACTTGCTGCATAAAAACGGTCAGGCGGCTGCGGACGGCTCCTGGGCGGCGGCGATGCGTTGCCATGCTGCGCCGGCCAGCGCGACATCCTCAAGTCCCACGCCGACCGACTTGTAGATCACGATGTCGTCGGCATGCTGGCGAATCGGGCGGGTGTCGAGCAGCACATCGGCAAGTTCGACGATCTTGCTGTCCGGCAGCACGGCTTTGTCGGCCAATACCAGATCGCCGGCTTCGCGCAGCGATTGCTGGCGCCACTCCACCACCACCGTCGCGGCGCGCGATAACAGCGTGTCGTCCAGTTCGCGTGTATGCGGCAGGCTCGATCCGATAGCGGCCACGAACGTGCCGGGTTTGACGAGTGCACCTGAGAACAGCGGCGTGGTCGATCGCGAAGCCGTCACGATGATGTCCGCCGCTGCGGCGGCGTGGTCGGGCTGGCAAAACTCCACGGGCACGCCGCATTGGTCGGCAAGCCGTTGCGCCGCGCCGGCGTCGGCATACGGATCGCTGATCAGTACACGCGTCAGCGGCAGCGCGGCGCACAGCTGCAACGCGTGCTGTACGCCCTGCGTGCCGGCGCCGAACAGCGCCAGCGTTTGCGCGCCGGGGCGGGCGAGGCGGTGCGCGGCCAGCACGGTGCAGGCGGCGGTGCGCAACCGGGTGATCGCGCCGGCATCGAACGACGCCAGCGGGCGGCCGTCAACCGTCGAAAACAGCAGGATGACAAACGAGAACTGACCGGCGATGGTCGTGTAGACCTTGGCGCCGGCCACGTGCTGATCGGGAATGACCGCGCCCAGCGTTGACAGCTTCACGCCGCCCGCTTCGGTGCGAATACGCTCCTGCATGGCGGCGTCGCCTCGGCCGAAGCTGCGGAAGGCTTCGAGCATTGCGGCCTGCGCGTCGGCGGCCGTAACGTGGCGATCGATCATTGCATCGGTGACATGAAGCATGGGCTAGGGCGTCTCATTGGCTATTTCGGTATACAGTCTACACAAAGTTTAGAAAAACACCAGAGGGTTTTCCCAAGGCGACAGATGCTCCCGAACTGGTGCGCAATGCGCTGAAACCGTGCTTGGGGGCGGATTTCAGCACCGTGCGGGTGATTTCCCTAGGTCGGGCAGTTTTTGCTTGTTCTTAGAACTGGTCGGGATATAGTATACAAATCTAGTAACGTCACAAAATTCCTATACCGCCCCCACCAGGGCCTCCATGAATCAGGGGAGCCTCATGCATCAAACCGTAGAGATTGGCCTGGCACATTGGGTATATCTGCTAGGAGTCGCAGTGATCGTGTCGACCATGATCCTGCGGGCCAATGTCGTGGTGCCGTCCATCGTCGGCACGTTCCTCGTGATTCTGGCCATTACGGGCAACCCGGTCAGCGCGCTGGGCGGAATCTTTTCCGCCAGCCTTGTTGCCGCAAAGGAGCTCTTCAATATCTTTCTCGTGATCGCGTTCATGACGGCGCTGCTCAACGCGCTGAAGTCGCTGCGATCCGATATCCGCATGGTCGAGCCGTTCCGCGTGGTGATGAAGAACGGCCACAGCGCCTATTTCATCTTGGCCGGCATCACCTATGTGATATCGCTGTTCTTCTGGCCCACGCCGGCCGTGCCGCTGGTGTCGGCCATTCTGCTGCCCGCCGCGATCGCCGCCGGATTGCCGCCGCTGGCCGGCGCCATGGCGATTGCCATCGCGGGGCAGGGCATGGCGTTGTCGTCCGATTACGTGATCGGCGTGGCGCCCGGCATCAGTGCCAAGGCGGCCGGCGCCGCGGTCAGCGCGGCGGTGGTGGCGGATCGCGCGTTGATCTTGTCGATCATCACCGGCGCTATTGCGCTCTCGCTGGCGTATTTGTCCATGCGCCGCCACATCGTGCCGGCTAGCGGCGCATTGCTCGATCGCTGGCAGGCGCGCGCCACGGGCGTCGATGCCGCCGTCGAGGCGACCGGCACGTTCGACAAGGCTGAAATTGCACGCGGCACGTCGCATTCGGAACCGCTGGTCACCGAGGCCAATATCGAACAGAGCCTGGCGATGGTGGCGCGGCGCCGTATCAAATGGTCGAAGTTCTTTGCGGTGGTCACGCCGCTGGCCTTTGTCTGCGTGGTGACGTTGATGGTGCTGCCGAAGATCGCCTCGGGCATGCCCGATCTGAAAGGCGGCGCCGCCGCGGCGCTGGTCGGCGGCGTGGCCGCGCTGCTGATGACGCTGGCCACGCTGGCCGCCGAGGGCCCGCGCAAGATGCTCGACGTCTGCCCGGAACACATCACGGACGGCTTCGTGTTCGCATTCAAGGCGATGGGTTCCGTGCTGCCGATTGCAGGCTTCTTCTTCGTCGGCGCCGGAGAAACCGCCGCGCAGATCCTCGGTGTCGATGCGGGCAAGGCGCCGAGCCTGCTGTTCGAACTGATCCAGGCGTATCAGCACATGATTCCCGACAACCACGTGTTCGTGGCGTTCGGCGTGTTGCTGGTGGGCATGATCACCGGCATCGATGGGTCCGGGTTTGCCGGCTTGCCGCTTACCGGCACGCTGGCTGGGGCACTGGGTCCGGTGGTGGGCTTCGATGCGGCCACGCTGGCAGCGGTCGGCCAGATGGGCGCGGTGTGGACGGGCGGCGGCACGCTGATCGCGTGGTCGTCGCTGATCGCGGTGGCCGGCTTCGCGCGGGTGCCCGTGCTAGATGCCGTGCGTGCGCTGCTATTGCCGGTGGTGACGGGGCTGATCGTTTCCACCATCTGCGCCATGCTGATCTGGCGCTGACGCCGGTCCTTCCTTTTGCGATTTTTCTGAATAGTCCTATGCCGAAAGTTGTTTTCCACAAGAACGGACAGGTGTTCGTGGACGAGGTCAAGCCCGAGACCAATCTCGTCGTGCGCGCTGGCATCAAGCAGTTTCCGTATCCGAATCTGCGCTACGAATGCGGCATGGGCAAATGCTCGAAATGCGCATGCCGCGTGCTGGCCGGTGCCGAGCATCTGCCGCCGCCGAACTGGAAAGAGAAAAAGCAGCTCGGTGATCGGCTGGAGCAGGGTTTCCGGCTGGCGTGCCAGATCTGGCTGACGCACGACATCGAACTCGAACAGGAAGAGCTGAAGGTCTGACATGTTCGTGATCCTGACCAGCAAGCCGGGCCAGTTCCGCACCGAAGCCGTGGCTGGTGTGCAGCCCCTGGAGACGTGGGAATACCTGTTCTACGGGCGTCCCAAGGCCATCTTCGTGATCGCCGAACTGGTGGAAACGCAAAAGACCGTGAAGGTGCGCGTGATAGATGAAACGGGCGACGCCGATGCCGACCCCGTTGTGAATCATGTGCCCACCAAATTTCTCGAGCGCTTCGACACGCTCGACGCTGCCCACGCCGCGCTCCAACAGCTCGCGCACTTTGGCAGCATGGATCTTTCCCTGAGGAAACAACAATGATGGCCGACACCGAAGCGGGTGCCACTGTGATCGACGATACCCAAGCCCCGGCAAAGACGCCCACGGTTGAAATCACCTTCGTGACCAACCAAGGCAAGACCGTACGCGCGCCGCACAACAGCAATCTGCTGCGCGTATCGCTGCGCGAACAGGGTGGTATTCCGTTCAAATGCGGCGGCGGCATCTGCGGCACGTGCAAGTGCCGGATCGAACAGGGCCTGGAAAATACCGACGACGTGAAGCCGAAGGAGCGCAAGCATCTGAACGATGACGACCTGCGTGCCGGCTATCGCATGGCGTGCCAGACCTTCATCAAGGGCGACGTCGCGGTGTCGTGGGAGCCGCGGACGACGCCGCGCTGAATGTCGACGGGGCGCCGCCGATCGTCACCGGCGAAGCCATGCGCGCCGCAGCCGGTTCAGGTGCGCAGGCCCACCATCGCGGAGATTTTCTCGGCCGCTTCCAGTAACGGCGGCAGGAACTGGTCGACCATTTCCTGCGCGCTGGTGCGGTTGGCCTGGCCGCTGATATTGATCGCGGCGATGACTTGTCCGGCGCGATTGCGGATCGGCGCTGCCAGCGACACCAATCCTTCTTCCAGTTCCTGATCGTTCTGCGCCCAGCCGCGCGTGCGGATATCGGCGATCAGCGATTTCAGCGCGTCGATATCGGTGACCGTACGACGCGTGCGCCGTTGCAGGTCGGACGCGCGCAGCACGCGGTCCAGCTCCGCGTCGTCGAGTCCGGACAGCAGCACGCGGCCCATCGACGAACAATACGCGGGCAGCCGGCTGCCGATCGACAGATTGATCGTCATGATCTTGCGCGCCGGCACGCGCAGCACGTAGACAATCTCAGCGCCATCCAGCACCGATATCGAACAGCTTTCGTGCACCGATTGCGAGAGCGCCTCCATGACCGGTTCGGCCAGGTTCCAGAATGGCATCGAGGTCAGATACGCAAAACCGAGATCGAGAATCTTGGGCGTCAGCCGGAACAGCCGCCCGTCGTTCTGCACGTAACCGAGCCCGACCAGCGTCAGCAGGATGCGCCGCGCGCCAGCGCGGGTGAGGCCGCTGGCCTGCGCGATTTCCGTAAGCGTCTGCGCCGGATGGCTGGCGTCGAACGCGCGGATCACCGACAGCCCGCGCGCAAACGACTGCACGTAGCTGTCGCTCGGCTTTTCGGTGGAACCGGCAAGCGGTGCGCGGGACGTTGCGGAGTCGGCAGGGTTCGCCATGGGTCTGAAAGGGCTCGGAAAGGCCGAAAGGGTAGAGGAAATGCGCGGGCATTGCCAGTCCCCGGCATCCTGTCGCGCGCGACTGTTCGGGCGCAGAACTTTCTTGCGGACTGCCGGGACCAACCTGTCTATCGCATAATGTGCGTTTGCACAACGCCGCAACCCGCCGGCGACAAGCGGTTTCGACAACCGTGTGAACAAGGAAAACCAGTGCTGTGAACGAGACAATCCAGTGGAATGATTGGGAGGCTTTCTGCTGTGTGGTGGAGCAGGGGACATTCACGGCGGCGGCGCAGACGCTGAACTGTCCGAAATCGCGGGTTTCGGCCGCGGTGGCCCGCCTGGAAGAGGCAATCGGCGCGAAGCTGCTGGAGCGAACGACGCGCCGCATGCGCCTGACCGACGCCGGCGGCGCGGTCTATCGCGACATGGCGCCGCTATTTGCCCGCCTGCGCGAGATCCGCCAGGAAACGCTGGCGCGGGAAGAGCGCGTGCAGGGCATGCTGCGAATCGCCACCCCGTACGAGTTCGGCGCCCAGCAGCTCGGCGGCGTCATCTGCCGCACGCTTGCCGCCCATCCGGCGCTCGATATCACGGTGGAAATCGCCCAGGGCCTGGTCGATCCGATTCGCGAAGGATTCGACATTGCCTTCGTGACCGTCGACGCAGACCTGCCCGATTCCGGCACCATCGCGCGCCGCATCTGGCACGTCGAACGCGGCCTGGTGGCGGCGCCATCGCTGGCGGCCAGCCTGCCGGCGCAAATGCAGCCGGAAGACCTGTCCAACCTGCCGACGCTGGCCACGCCGGGCGTATCGGTCTGGGAATTTTCCAGGGATGGACAGCGGATCGCCGTACCCATCCGTCCGCGCATGCAGACGTACAACGCCGAATTGCGGATGCAGGCGGCGCTGGCGGGTTTGGGTATCGCGCGGGTGCCGATGACGTCGGCCGGATCGGAAATCGCGCAGGGCAGGCTGGTGCGGGTGATGCCCGACTATCCGTTGCCGCCGCTGCGGGTGTTTGCGCTACTGCCCGACCGGCGGCTCCAGCCGCGCAAGGTGCGGGCCTTCATGGAAGCCATCGAATCGATGATGGGGGCGGATCTCGACGATCTCGGGCAGTAGCTTGCGCTGTCTGGACGTTCGATCGGCGTGGGGAGCGCCACATCGAACTGGCCGCGCCCGGAGGGCAGCGCGGCCGAGCGCTTGGAAGTGCTTCAGGGACTTAAGCGCCTTCGCTGTAGATGTCGCGCTTTTCGGTGACGGTGCGGGCGCCTTCGGAGTAGACGTCGCGCTTTTCGGTCACGCCGCGCGCGCCTTCCGAGTACACGTCACGCTTTTCGGTCACGCTGCGCGCGCCGTCGAGGTACGGGTCGATCTTGCGGCCGATGCTGCCATCCAGGCGGGCGAGGTCCGAAACGGGTTGCGATGCCTGGGCGGCGGTGGCGCCGGCCGACAGGCCGATGGCGCAGAGCAGAGAGAGGGCGAGGGTCTTCATGGTTGTGCTGTTTTCCTACTTTTGGCAGAGATCGCGGTTGGTTCCGCGTTGGCTGTAATGTAGGCTTCGGCACGCCCAGGAAAAAGGGCGAATCCTCGACACACTGTCCATTGTCTCGAACAATACGGGAAAACCCTAGTGTGGCGCTCGGTGCTACGGGGTATTTCCGCCACCCGTGGGCGGTGTGGGGTCAGTGATCGCTTACACTACGCCGCGGCTCAGGCCGGCGATTACCATCAGCAGAATCTGCGCGATCACAAACAGGATCAGCGGCGAGATGTCGAAACCGCCCAGGCGCGGCATCACGCGCTGGATTGGCCGCAGCAGCGGCGCGGTCAGATGCCAGATCGGACCGGCCAACGGCGATTGCGGATTCACCCACGACAGCACAGCCATCAGCAAGGTGACCCACATGACCATGCTGATGCCCCACTTCAGCATCGTCAGCAGCGCAATACCAAGAATCACCGGCAGGAACGCGATCGGGTCGGCCTCGAGTACCAGTGCGCGGCAAACCAGGAAGGCGACGGCGGTCAGGTAGGCCGCCAGCACCGTCGCCCAGTCGATGCCGCCAATGCCCGGGATGATCCGGCGCAGCGGGCGCACCAGCCAGTCGGTGACCTGGAAAACCCCTTGCGAAACCGGATTGCGGGATGGCAGGCGGGTCAGTTGCATCCACAGGCGCAGCAGCAGCGCCATGCCAAAAAGCGTAAAGACGGTGTCGAGCAAAAACAGGATGATTTCCGTGAACATCTGGCGGATTTCCCTTTTCAGGCGTTAAGGCCGCGGAAGGCGGCGGTAGACGGCGACAGGGTGTCGGCGACCGCACAGATTCTGCCATACCGCGCTGCCGTCTCTTTGAGGAAATGCGGGGCAAATGCGGCCTGTCGCACTGGAAGCGCAGACATCGCCTCATATAATGGCCGGCCAATCTTCCCGCAATGCTCGCCCCGTCTATGCCACGCAAGCCCGCCTCCGCGAAACCGCCCAGCGCATCCGCCGCACTGAGCAAACAGGATTTCGAAGCGCTGTCCGATTTTCGCTATCAGTTGCGTCGCTTCCTGCGGTTTTCGGAGGACGCGGCGCATGCCGAGGGCGTCACTGTGCAACAGTATCTGCTGATGCTGCATATCCGCGGCAGCCGCGACCGCAACTGGGCGTCGATCGGCGAGCTGGCCGAACGCCTGCAGGCCAAGCAACATGGCGTGGTGGCGCTGGTCAATCGCTGCGAGGCGTCCGGACTGGTGACGCGGCGCACCCACCCCGAGGATCGGCGCGTGGTGCAGATCCATCTGCTGGCCAAGGGTGAGCGTTGCCTGAACCGGCTGGCCGCGCTGCATCGGGCGGAACTCGAATCGCTGCGCGGCACGTTTCGCGTGGCCCGTATCACCGCGTTCAACGACGACGAATCGGAACGCGACTGAGCGACTGAGGCATCGGCGGACCGCAGGAGCGAGCCCGCGTTACAGCCGGTTACCCATCACAACCTCCCGTGACACCTGCCGCGATGGCGCGGCCCTAGACTCCCGCGCAATATCAACACGCGCAGCGACGCAGGAGCCCCCATGATGTCCTTCCCATCGAGTCTTGCCACGCGCACGGCCGCCAGGTCGATAGCAGTTGCCGCAATGGCCGTTGCAGCGCTGGCGGGCTGCGCCGCACCGTACGGGACCGACTTCGGCAATGGCTACGGCACGGGATACCAGCCGCAGGCCGCCTATCCAACCGGCTACCAGAACGGGTATCCGGCCGGATATCAGACGGGCTACAGCAACGCGGGATACGGCAACACCGGCTATGCCAACACCGGCTATGGCAATACCGGATATGGCGCCCCCTATGGCACGTCGGGTACGCAGATCAGCGGCGCGCCCGGCTATGCGCCGCCGGCCCAGTATCCGGCGTACCCGCAGCAACCGGGCTATGACCAGTATGGCTATCCGCGACAGGCGCAGGGCGGCAACGACAACAGCTACGGCGGCAATGCCGGCGGCTATGGCGATCCCTATGCGGTGCGCTACGGCTGGGTCGAATCGATCGAACAAGTGGGCGGCCAGCCCGCCGACACCAGCGGCGCCGGCGCGGTAATCGGCGGCGTGGTCGGCGGTCTGCTGGGCCATCAGGTGGGCGGCGGCCGCGGCAATACCGTGGCGACGATCGGCGGCGCGGTAGCCGGTGCGCTGGCCGGCAACGAAGTGGAAAAGCGCTCGGGCACGACGCCGCCGGCGTTCCGCGTGCGCGTACGTACCAATGACAACGGCAGCCTCACGCTGACGCAGGCCAGCCCCTACAACCTGCGCACGGGCGACCGCGTGCGGATCCAGAACGGCGTTGCCATGCCGTACTGAATGTCGCGCGGCGCGCCGCGAGCGCCTTTAGCCAGCGCTGTCGATCACGACAGCGCGTTGGCCAGGAACGTCAGCGCGCGGCCATGCGCCAGCGCTGCGGACCGCTGGTGGTACGACTCGCGCGCCCAGCAGTTGAAGCCGTGGTCGGCCTGGTCGTAGACGAACACTTCGGTGCCGCGCTTGCCCGCCACCGCCTGCCGCACCTTTTCCACATCGTCCGGCGTGATATGCGCATCGAGCGCGCCATAGTGGAACTGCACCGGCACGTTGAGCGCGGCCGCCTCGTGCAGATTGTTCTGGATGCCGCCGCCGTAGTACGGCACAGCGGCGTCCACCATGCCGCGCGCGGCAGCCAGGTAGGACATCAGCCCGCCAAAGCAGTAGCCCACGGCCGCCACCTTGCCGCCAGCGCCGATTTCCCCGCGCAAGGCTTCGATGGTGGCGCCGATGTCGGCCAGCGTCGCTTCCACATTGACGGCCTTGCGCAGGGCCATGGCCTGCTCCCAGTCCTTGCCGGAATAACCGAGTTCCACATGCGGTGCGCTGCGCCAGAACACATCGGGGGCCATCACCACGTAGCCGTCCGATGCATATTGGTCCGCCACAGAGCGGATGTGCTCGTTGACGCCGAAAATTTCCTGTACCAGCACGATGCCGGGATTTGCGACCTGCTTGCCCGCAGGCGGCAAACTCAGGTAGGCGTCGAAACTGCCGTCGGGGGTGTCGATTTGAATCCAGCGGCTATTGGGCGAATTGCTCATGATGTGATGGCTCCGGGGCTGCGTGAATGACTTCAGGACGTATCGGGCTCTCGCAGGGCCGACGGCTCCGCGCAGAGCCGAAAGTGTGCCACCGGCCCGCGAATCGTGCAGGACATCCGCGTTCACGCTTCCGACCACACAACCGATCGCGCAAAAAAAAAATGCCGGCATCCGCGGGGGCGATGGCCGGCATGGCGTCGCACCATCGTGCGACGCAGTACTGCTTGACTCTCGGTTAAGCTCTGTCGTTTCGCGCCATCGTTAAGGCGCGCCTACCAGCGCAACTGCACATTCTTTTCGCCGGGGCTCAGCGTCGTACGTTTGGACGTGCCATCGTACGTCGCCACCACCTGATACGACGCGCGCGGCCCCTTGATCAGGCAACGCGGGCCGGTCGAGGTAAATTCCGCCACCTGCTGGCCGTTGCGCATCAACTTCACGTTAACGTCCGACAGGTATTCGCCGCGCCCGCCCTGCGTGAACAACAAGCCCATGTCGTAGTTGCGCGCTTCGCTGTTCAGTTGGGCCTGCTCGTCGGCCGCCACGCCGCCGCAAACATAGGTGAACGGGCCGGCGCTGGCGGTGCTCATGTCGGCATGCGCAGATAGTGACAAGCCCATCGATGCGGCCAGCGCGGCGGCTGCAAGAACCACGCGGCCCTGTCGGCGCAGCGGCAACTGCATTTCAATCGAATCGGTTTTCATCGCTTCCTCCTGCCAGGTTGACCGGATGACGCGAGGCGGGCCGTGGTGCAGGTTCACAGCGGGCACACAGGCGCGGAAAACAGCCTGTCGCGGCATCCGCGGATACTCACCTGTAGTAGACGCCGGGCCGCGGCGACGTTCTGTCGGCGTTTCGCTGATCTTCCTGCGGGACGACGCCGAGGCATACGTGGAACAGCGGGGATTTCTCCCGCTTTCAGTCAGACATCGTGCGAATGAGAGGCTGCGCACACATCGATTGCAACGCACATGGCCGCGGTTTGCAGCGATGCATGCCGCGCCGCACCCGCCGCTCAATATGCCGTCGATTGTTCGAAGCGCGTGTGCCAGTTGTCGGAATACGCCTTCACCACGGTCTTGTCACCGCGGATCAGCATGCCGTTCTCGGCATTGCGTTCCTGCGCAGATTTCGTGAAATTGAACGATCCGGTAAACACGGCCTGATCGTCGAACACCATCACCTTGTTGTGCGCAATGGCCGGCCGCTTGTCGATCACCACGGGAATGCCCGCATGCTTGAGGAACGTGGCGCTGGTGTAGCGCTCCGACACCTGGCTCTTGTCAACGATGACGCGCACGTCCACGCCGCGCTGATGCGCTTCGGTAACGGCCTTTGCAATCGGCGCGCTGGTGAAGGAATACGCCTGGATCAGCAGTTTGCTGCGCGTCTTGTTGATGGCGTCGATGATCATGTCCTGGCAGCTCGGGCCGTCGGGCACGAAGCAAAGCGTGTACGTGCTGCCGCTGGCGAACTGGTTGGCTTGCGCGCGCGGCGCGGTCAGCGCGTCGGCCAGGCGATCGAGCGTCGAGGTGCTGCGTGCCTGCGCGGTGCTGGCGCAAACGGATGCCAGCGCGAGCAGGCCCATCGCGCTCGCCGTAGCAAGCTGCCTGCGTCGATTCAAGGGAGGAAACATCAGGTTACACGGGGTGATGAAAATGCGGGGCACGCAGCGTAACAGGCCACGCGCATCTTTCGCAACAGGAAACCGCGCAGTTTGCCCGCGGATGCATTGGAGAGGAACTGCAATCGATCTTGGGACTCGATCCGGTGATGCCTATGATGAATGGACATCGCGCGCGGCGGCTCGTCGCACCGCGTGAACCGAACAAAGGAGACCCCTATGTCCAGCCACACCTACAAGCTCGTGGAGATCGTTGGATCGTCGCCCGACGGCAGCGACGCCGCCATTCGCAATGCGCTCGCCAAGGCGGCCGAAACCATCAAGCATATCGATTGGTTCGAAGTGACCGAGACGCGCGGCCATGTGGAGGACGGCAAGGTCGCGCATTTCCAGGTCACCCTCAAGATCGGCTTTCGCGTCAATTGAGCCGCATGGTGCGAACAACGATGGCGCCGCTCGCGCTATGAGCACGTAAGTGCGTGAGCGCATCGGCGGCGCCTTTCAGTCGAACTGGTACGACCAGAGCAGGTTGATGCGCGGCGAGCGGTGGCTGGCATTGGTCGGTTTGTCGCCCACGGGTTGCGCCACCGAGACATCCATCGTGTAGAAGCGGCGATCCGAGAAACGCAGCCCGATCGCCACCGACTGCAGCGTGCGATGCGACAGCGACACGCTGTTCGAATACACGCGCGCCATGTCGGTCACGATGAACGGCTGCAACGTCTTCAGGTACGTGAAGTCGACGGTGAACAGCCGGTTGATTTCCGCCGACGCGCCCCAGCCCTTGTCCCCGGCCACTTCCCCGGCTGGATAACCGAGGCCGAAAAAGCGGCCGCCGAAGCTGATCTGCTCGCTCGACGCCAGGCGGTTGTCGCTGTACTGGCCGGCGGCGGACAGCGCCATGCCGAAACCGAACGGCAGGTCGTTGGCCTGCGACACCAGCAGCCGCGTGCGCCAGAAGCTCAAGTCGTTGAGATTGTTTTCGCGATTGGCACCCAGCGCATCGAAGCCCTTGTAAAGGCCGAGCGTGGCATTGCGCGTGACGCCGGTGCCGCGCTGCAGATACGACACCTCGGCACTGGCAACGCGCACGCTGGTGGAAAGTTCCACCTTGCGTCCCGCGCCCGGATTCACCGCCTGCGTGTAGCGTTCGAACTGGCTCGTCGCATAGAAGCCGCCGGTCAGCGTCAGCGCATGGCGGTTGTTGAGGATAAGCGGATAGGCCAGCGTGCCGCCCAGGCGCTTTGAGTCGTTGACATAGCGCGATTCAAAGCCGATGGGCGCCAGCGATGCGTTCTCCGGCACGCCGCGATAGTGCGACGCGGTGATCTTCGCCAGCATGCCTTCGGTGCCGAGCGGCTGCGCGTAGGTGGCGGCGTAGTATTCCTCGCTGTCGCGGCCTTTCGGGAACAGCGTCGAGAACGACAACTGTTCGCCGAACGGCGTCAGGCTGTTGGTGGTGGCCGTGGCGATGGCGCGAATGCCGGGCGACATCCATTCCACGCCGGTGCCAAACGTGAACGGTTTGCGCTTGACTTCCAGCACCATCTCGCAGGCGCCGTCGGTGGTGGTCGGCGGCTGCACCGTTGCGTTGACCTGCATGCCCGGCTGTTGCGCCAGCACGTTGACGTAGTGCTCGAAGCTTTCCTGGCGCAGCGGGCGGTCCTTCTTCAACTGCTCGGCAATCTTGCGCAGGCGGCCTTCGGCCGGGCCGGGCTTGCCGCGCACCGTGACATTGGCCACATAGCCTTCCACCACGGTAATCAGCACCGTGCCGTTCTCGAACGCTTGCGCGGGCACGAACGCGAACGACAGCGGATAGCCGGCGTCCTTGTACATCTGCGTGACAGACTCGGCCGCCTGCAGCAATTCGGCCACCGTGATCTCGCGATTGGCCAGCGGCGTGAATTTTGCGGCGATCTGGTCGAACGGCAGCGTCTTGGCGCCTTCGATCTTGAAATGCCTGGGCGTGAGCCGCGAGGCCAGCAGGTTCTGCAGCGCCGAATCCGGGCGCTCCACCTGCACGGTGACATTGCTTTGCGCGGGCTTGCTAGGTGCGATGGCGGGCAGCGTCTGGGTGGGATCGCCCTGTACCGGGCCCCGTTCCGCATGAGACAGACCGCTGTGCATGGCGCCGACGCCGATCAACAGCGCGGCAACGCGTTCGCGTGTACGCATGGTATTACCCCTCGATCGAAAATTTGCATTGCGGCTATTGAGGTCGCGTGCCACGGGCGGAAGGAATGCCGCTCTTCCTGCCGCCCATCTGTAGCCGTGACGCTTTGCTGATACGGACGCGCGCACGCGCCCGGACGTGTCTTCCGCTTTGTCGTTAGCGCTTGCCGCCCAGTGCACCGGTCACGCCGCCGAGCAGTCCGCCGACCAGACCCGTTACCGGAGCCAACGGATTGGCGGGTTTGCCGCCCGACGTGCCAGTGCTGCCGGTGTTGCCGGACGCCGGCGCGTTGCCGCCGGTCAGGCCCGCCACGATGCCGGTAACCGGTGCCAGCGGACCGGCGCTGCCGCCCGTTGCGCTGGTAAGGCCGCTGGTGATGCCGCCGACAAGTCCCGTCACCGGCGCCAGCGGACCGGCCTGGCCCCCGGCCGCGCCCGTCAGTCCGCTGGTGATGCCGCTGACGAGACCCGTTACAGGCGCCAGCGGGCCGCCACTGCCGCCCGTTGCGCTGCCGAGGCCGCCGGTAAGGCCGCTGACCAGGCCGGTAACCGGCGCCAGCGGGCCCGCGGCACCGCCCGTGGCGCCACCGAGCCCGCCCGTGAGGCCGCCGATCAGTCCGGTCACCGGTGCCAGAGGGCTGCCGCCGGCGCCGCCTGCGGGACCGCTCACCACGCCGCCCAGCGATGCCACCGTGTTGCCCGCGCCCGTGACGACACCGCCCACGCCCGAGACCACCGGCGTGTTGGTATTGGCCAGTTGCGTGCCGGCCGTCGCCAGCGTGCCGCCCACGGTGGCGAGCAGGTTGTTGACGGGCTGGCCCAGACCGGTTGCCGCGCCCAGTGTTTGCGTGCCGTTGGTCAGCGTCGAGGTCAGCGGAACGATGGCCTTGCTGACGCTGCTGGTCAGCTGTTCGACGGGGCCGGTGGATAGGGCCGTGCCCAGCTTGTCGCCGAGCGTGTTGACGGCGCCGCCCACTTGCGAAACGACGCCGCCCAGCGGCGTGGTCACCGCGGCCAGCGGCGCCAGTGCGCCACTGCCCAGGCCGCTGACCGCGCTGCCGGCGCTGGTCACGGCATTGCCGACTTGGCTCACTACGCCGCCGGTGCTTGCCACCGTGGTGCCCAGCGGGTTGGTCGCGTTGGGCATGTTGCCCAGGCCCGATTGCACGCCGGAACCAAGCACGCTGACCGCATCGCCCAGCGATCCGACCACGCCGCCGAGGCCGCTGGTGGTCTGCTTCGGTACGCCGGGCAAGGTTGCATTCTGGATCGCGTCGCCCACGCCGCTGACGGTGTTGCCGACACCGCCGACGATCCCGCCAGCGTTGTTGACGATGGTGCTGGTCGGCGTCAGCGCGGCGGTGCCACCGCCGTTGTTGTTGTCGCCGCCACCATTGTGGTTATCACCCCCGCCGTTGTTGTTGTCGCCCCCGCCCCCGTTGTTCTTGGTGCCGCCGTTGTTGGCGGTGTCCGTGCTGCCCGATCCACCGGTAGCGATCGATCCGGTCGATCCGGTCGATCCCGTCGATCCACTCGAGCCGCTGGTACCCATCGAGGTGGAACCGCTGCCGCTTGCGCAGCCGCCCATTGCCAGCAAAGACCCCAGCAGCGCGGTAATTACCACCTGCCTTGCAAGACGTTGTTGTTGACGCATGACCTTGTTCCTTTCGTTGTTATGAGTCGCTTCCCGACCAGGTTCACGTGCGCGTCCGGATCTCGATGCTTTGCTGCAGCGTGTGCGGCGTGCCGTGTCTGACATGCATTGCGCAAGCGGTGTGCCAATGCGAAGCGCCGCGCGCAGCGCACCCCGCCAAAGCCGGAGGCGCGCGTCGCAAACGCCCGTCTGACAAGGCTTTGCGGGCGGCCGATCAAACGCGCGCATAAAGCGGCCGCGCGTTGCGAGGCGCGTGTTTCGCGCTGGTTTCGCGTTACGCGTTACGTAACGCGCGGTGACGCCAAGGGAACGGAACAGGGACTTGATGGACGGTGCGGCGCGGCCTCGGGCATCGGCGCGACGCGATTGCGACGACGCAGGTGCGGTCGGCTCGGTGACCGTCGTGTCGCGAGCGGGCCTGTACTCGCGCGCATGCGTGGGACGTCGACATGGAAAGCGCGTGCCGCGGCAGACCGAAGCCGTGCCAGCCGCGCGCATCGCATGCATGACGCATAGCGACGCACCCGCATCGTGGGAACACGCCGCGTAACACGTTACGTAGCACGTAACGCGCGCGCAGCCTCTGTGACGGCTTGCCGCGTCTGCCGCGCTGGCGCCAATCGGTTCTCGACATCGCACCGCAAAGCCGCGCCGCGCAAGGCTTTGGGGGACGCATGGCGCGCACCCGCAGCGCTCGAATCGAACGTGCGATTGAGCCTGGCACAGCGATTGCGCTATCGGGTTGCGACGCCACACCAGTCAACGCTCATATCGCAATGGGGTAGATCAGGGTCGCGGCGATGAGCGGGAAAACCCGAACACACAGAACATCGAAGGAGATCAGGTCATGAAAGCAACGATGCAAACGCGCTCACTCAACATGATGGCCATCGCTTGCGCCGCGGCTGCCGCGTTGCTGGCGGGCTGCGCCTCGGGCGGTTCGAGCGGCGGTGTCAGCCCGGCGTCGCCCACCACGCCGACCAATCCCGGCACGACCAACCCGACGCCGACCGCCGAAACCACGCCCACCGCCAAGGTGCTGGAAGGCGCCGGCAACACGGTGACCGCTACAGGCAATGCCGTGAGCCAGATCGGACAGCAGATCAAGGACACCAACGTGCCGCTCGTGCCGGCCGGCGCCAAGAACGCCACCGGCGATGTGGTGATCAACGCGGGCGAAACGGTTGCCACGCTCGGCGCCGGCGTGCGCGACGGCCTGGGCAAGATCGGCGCGGTCGATAACCCTGTTGGCGTAACGGTGGCCAATACCGGCAACGTGGTGACGCAGGCCGGCGTGACCGTGGTCAGCGCCGGCGATCTGGTCAAGGCCGTGGGCAGCGATCAGCTTGCGCCGCTGTCGCCGGTCACCAATCCGGTCGGCGGCCTTGTGCAGACCGTGGGCGGTGCGGTGATCGCCGGCGGCAGCAAGCTGGGCGACGCGCTCTCCACCGGCCCTGTCGCGCAGCTGACCGACAGCACAAGCAAGGCCATCGTGCCGCTGACGACGACGCTGACCAACACCACGCAGACGGTGGGCGCGGCCACCGGCCTGGGCGCACCGGTGAACAATCTGCTCACGCAGGTTGGCGGCACGCTGGCTACCGGCGGCAGCATGATTTCCGGCACCAACACGCCAATCGTCTCGCCGCTTGGCGGCGTGGTGACCGAAGCAGGCAAGACCGTCGCGACGGCGGGCGTGCTGCTCAATGGCAATGGCAGCGCGACAGGCAGTCCGCTGGGCGGGCTGCTCAACACGCTGCCGCTATCTGGCCTTGGCGGTGCCGCAGGCGGCAGCAGTCCGCTGGCGCCGGTGACAGGTCTGCTCGGCGGCGCGTCGGGCGGCAGCGGCCCGCTGGCTCCAGTCACCGGATTGCTCGGATCCGTGGGCGGCGCGGCGGGTGGCACGTCTGGCGGCAGCAATCCGCTCGCGCCAGTCACCGGCCTGCTCAATACCGTGACCAGCGGGCTGACCAGCGCAACGGGCGGCGCCACGTCCGGCAGCGGCAGCGCGGCTTCCCCACTGGCACCGGTCACCGGCCTGCTTGGCGGACTGACGCGCCACTGATTCCCGCACGGATGACACGGGACTTTCCCTGTCATCCAAAAAGACTACTTTACGGTGCGCTGTCGTCCTTACCCCGCGCGGCGCATCCTTTTATTTCTTGCCGTGCGGTGAGCCTGCATCCATACGTGCAGGCCGCCGCACGGCATGCTGCATTTATTGCGCGTTCTTTAACAATTCGCTTTTGTTCATGCCGATAGTCAGTGCGGATCGGCCGTTGTTTCAAACGTCTGTGCCACTTTAAGCTGGCGCACCCCTAGTTCGAATGGGGGGTATGGTTGAGACATACCATGTCTTATAAATGTTCTGTCAGCGGATAAAACAAATAATTACGTCACAGCTTCACAAGATGACAAATCGGATCGGGTCAGGAATTGCCGCTGGGATCCAATTAGGGGTAAAACCGCACTTCGGGAGTGACTACCATGAACAAGAAGCTGGCGCGCTTCAACCATCGTCAACGCGGCGCAACCGCGATCGAATATGGCCTGATCGTAGGCCTCATTGCCATTGCCATCGTCACGGGGGCTACCAATCTCGGTAACAACCTCGGGACGGCTTTCGACGGACTGGCGACGAAAGTCACCACCTGGTTCAAATAACGGCGAAAAGGCGCGCCTGTCACGCGGGGTGATCGCGTGGCAGGCGAACTTACCTTTTACGAAGTACTGCAATGCATGCGTTTCCGCATGAGCGTCCGCTCGTGCGCGGGGCGGATATCGCCCTGACGTCTGCGGTGCAGTGCTTCGCTTTCGACCTCATCGGTACGACGGATCCTGGCGATCGCGTTGCGGACGCGGTTCGTCCTGTCGCTTGCCGGTAGTCATCGCAGTCTGCATCGGAAGTGGTAGCACGGCACTGGCCCGCAGGCAATCACGGACGGCCAGGCAAGAGAGATAAGAGTGGTGCCAAGTCGCGGTACGTTGTAGGTGTACGCCCATAAGGCAAGCCGTCCGCTGGCGTTGGCAACGCGCCGGCGCCAGCGGTACGGTGTTTCGTGGGATCTGATTGCGCGATTAAAAAAATACCGGGTAAAGCATGGCGTCACGGGGGAATGCACGCCGTCGTAGTGGCGGGGTTGCGGCGATTGAATTCGCACTGATTTTTCCGGTGCTGCTGGCATTGATTTTGGGCATTGTCTATTACGGCATGGTGCTCGCAATGCAGCAGGCCCTCACGCTCGCGGCCGAGGAAGGCGCGCGGGCTGCATTGCGTTATCCGCTGACTTCCAACGGCGGAACGCTGGCCAACACCATCGACTTGCGCGTGGCCGCCGCCGAGCAGACCGCGCGCAGCACCCTGCCCGCGAGCATTGCCGCGCATCTGGCCTCGGGCGCGTTGGCCCAGCCCGTTGCATGCGCCGCGCCCGCGGGCGCCCAATGCGTGCAGGTCACGCTGAACCTGCTCACGCAATCGATGCTCCCCACTGTGCCCTTCATGCCCGTGCCTTCCAGTCTGACGGGATCGGCCGTCGTCCAGCTTTCTCCAGATACCTGAGGACATGATGCAGAGCCGTCGCGTCTCATCGCTCCCAAGCCATCCCAATCCAACCCGGACAACCGTGACATGACCAGCAAACAGATAAGGATTCTTGCGGTTGTTCTGCTTGTGCTGGCGGGTTTGCTCGCTGTGCTGGCCTGGCAGGTGGCGCGCCACCAGCGCGTGCCGTTGCCCACGCAGAAGGCCGTGGCTACCCATGCGGTGGTGGTCACCACGCGCGCCGTCGAAGCCGGCAAGCCGCTGAGCACCGACGCGCTGACGGTGATGCAGTTGCCGATCGATCCGACCGGCGCCTACCAGGAAGTGGCGCGCGTGGCCGGACAAGTACCCGTGATCAATCTCGGCGCCAATGTGCCGGTGCTGGAAAGCCAATTGGTATCCGGGCTGGCGCGCCAGATTCCGGAAGGCGATCGCGCGCTTGCCGTGGCGGTCGACGAAGTGGTCGGTGTCGGCAACCAGGTGCAGCCCGGCGATTTTGTCGATGTATTCGTGATCCTGCGCCGCGACAACCAGGAGATCGGCGAAAGCCAGACGCGTCTGCTGCTGTCGCATCTGCGTGTGCTGGCGTATGGCAGCGGGGCAGTCAATGAAGCGCCGAAAGCGCAGTCCGAACAGATGATGACGCGGCGCGAAGGCGCCAAGACCGCCGTGCTGTCGGTGCCGCTGGAACAGGTGAGCAAGCTGGCCATGGCGCAGCAGGCCGGACGCCTGATCCTTGCGCTGCGCAATCCGAAAGACGAGGCCATGCCGAGCGAAGGGATGTTCGCGGATCCGCCGCCGGTGTTGCAGGCGCGCGCGGGTGTGCCGCCGCAAGCCGAACGCGCGCCGGTCGATCGTGCCGTGGCTGGCGTCAGCCTGTCCGGACTGGTTGGCGACGCCGCGCCGCGATCGCCCGCGCCGGCCATGCGGCCCGCGACATTGCCTGCCGCCGCGACGCTGACGGCTGCCACGCCGCGCCGGCAGGCGCAGGACAACCAACAAGGCGTGGAAGTGATCCGCGCCGGCAAACGAGAAATCGAATAACGGACGACACGGCATGACCCATTCGATGAAAGACCGTGTGTGGACGCCAACGCGTCGAATCAGGCAGCAACTGGCCATCCCGGCATGGATGGCGATGACGGTAGCGGTGGCCGTGGTGGCGGCGATCCGGCCGCTTGGCGCGCAGGAAATTGCCGCGAGTGCGCCGGTGCGGACCTTGCAGATGTTGGCTGGCGCGCAACAGGAAATCCGTCCCGGCCAGGCCCTGGAGCGCGTGGCGGTGGGAAATCCGGCGGTGGCCGACGCGCTGCTGCTCAAGCATCGCGGCACATCGCCCACCGTGCTGGTGGTCGCCAAGAAACCGGGCGTCACGGACCTGATGATGTGGAGTGGCGGCGCAGCGCCCGTGCGTTACGCAGTGCAGGTCAATGCCGTGGCGCAGGACCCCGGCGGCCCGCAGGTGGATCTGTCGACGGCAGGCGCCACCATCACCGGACAGTCGCAGGACGCCCGGGCCGCTGCACGCGCGCAGATGTCGGCGCGCGCGGCATTGGGCGGTGTCGACAACAAGGGTGCGGTGGTGGTCGACCGCTCCACCGTGCCGGTATCGGGCACGGTGCAGGTCGACGTGAAAGTGGTGGAAATCAGCAAGACAGTACTCAAGCAGATCGGCCTGAATTTCGTGCGCAACAATGGCGGCTTCACGTTCGGATCGTTCAGCCCGACGTCGCTGACCAAGGCGACGATCGGCCCGAATCCCACGTTCGAAAGCACGCAGCCGATCAGCAGCGCGTTCAATCTCGTGGTGGCGTCGGCGTCGAAGGGCATCTTCGCCAACCTGAGCCTGCTGGAGAGCAATGGCCTGGTGCGCGTGCTGGCCGAGCCCAGCCTGGTGGCGCTGTCCGGCCAGAGCGCCAGCTTTCTGGCCGGCGGCGAGATTCCGATTCCGGTTCCGCAGGCGCTGGGCACGACGACGATCCAGTTCAAGCCGTTCGGTATCGGACTGACCGTCTCGCCCACCGTGATCGCGCGTGACCGTATTGCGCTGAAGGTGGCACCCGAAGCCAGCGATCTCGACCCGTCGCGCGGCATCTCCATCAACGGCGCGTCGGTGCCCGCGATCGTCACGCGCCGGGCCGACACCACGGTCGAGCTGGGCGACGGCGAGAGCTTTGTCATTGGCGGACTGGTGAGCCGCAACACCGTCAGCAACGTCGACAAGATTCCTTTCCTGGGCGACTTGCCGATCATCGGCAGCTTCTTCAAGAACCTGAACTTCCACCAGGAGGACCGTGAACTGATGATCGTGGTCACGCCGCATCTGGTTCAGCCACTTGCCAAGGACTCGCAGGCCGCCGCCAACGTGGCGAACGACGGGCGCACCAGCGCCAGCCCCAATGTCTGGGGCCGTTTTGTATTGGGTGAATATGCCGATCCAACCCTGCCGGGATTTTCCCGCTAGGGCGGACCATGGAGCGAGACGAGCAGATGGATCACTTCCTGCTGAACACCACGCGTGACAACGTGCGCCACTGGCTGGGCCAGGCGCTCGCGGGCGTGGGCACGCTGGTGGCCGAAGACGGCGCGCAGGAGACCTTTGTCGAACAGATCGGCACCTTGCGCCCCGGTCTGGTCTTCCTGGATTTTTCGACGCCGCACACGGTGGCATCGACGCGGCTGGCCGAACAGATTGCGCGGCTGTTTCCGCAACTGCCGCTGGTGGCGGTCGGCAACGCCGGCGAGCCCGATGCGATGCTGGCCGCATTGCGTGCCGGCGTGCGCGATTTCATCGACCTGCGCGGCGCGCCGGCGCAGGCCACCGCCGCCGTGCAGCGCCTGATGGTGCCGCGTGCGCAGGTGCGCGCGGTGGCACCCGCGCATCGCCACGGCAGGACCGTCGCGGTACTCGGCGCGCGGCCCGGCGTTGGCGTGACCAGTCTCGCCGTCAACCTGGCCGCCGCGGTGCGCCAGCGTGAAGGCGCCGAGGTGCTGCTGCTGGACTTGGGCCTGCCCGCGCGCGACGGTGCGCTGTATCTGAACATCGCGCCCGAATTCCATTTCGTCGAGGCCGTGCGCAACCTGCGTCGCTTCGACCACGTCTTCGTGCAGACGGCGCTGGCCCGCCACGCCAACGGCGTCTCGGTGCTGCCGCTGCCCGCCACGCTGGCCGAATTGCGCGACATCTCGTTTTCGGAGGCGCTGGCGCTGCTCGATCGCCTGCGCGCGTTCTTCGATCTGCAGGTGATCGATCTCGGCGGCTTTTCGAATGCCGAATTCATGGCGCAGATCGTCAAGGCCGCCGACGCCGTGGTGGTGGTGGCCGAGCAGAGCGTCGGAGCCATCGTTTCGGCCGCCGAACTGCTGCAGGAACTGAAGAAGCGCGAGATCGACCGGCAGGACATCCATCTGCTGGTGTCGCGCTTCGATCCCGATCTTGGCGTGGATGCCGGCGAAATCGCCCGGCGCATCGGCGTGGCTTCGGTCGATACGCTGCCGGACCGGCGCGCCGCGCTGCTGCAAGCCGCCAATCGCGGCGCGGTGCTGGCTGACCACGCACCGGCCGACCCGTACGTGCGCGCCGTGGGCGCGTTGATGGAGCGACTGGGATACCACGCCGGACCGACCACCGAACGCGGGCTCCTGGCCCGGATCAAGGACAAATGGCCCGAAGCATTGCGTGTCGCGCGTACTGCACGGGCAGGGAACTGACATGACCGACGCGATCGAATTCTCGGACAACCACGCTGCTCCGTTTCCTGTCTCGCAGGAATTCCACAAGATCAAGGAGGCCGCGCACGAGCATCTGCTCACGCGGATCGAGGAGCTCGGCGCGGAGTTCGGCCGCTGGTCGCGCGCGGCCATCCAGCGCTTTGTCGATCTCGAACTCGAGAGCTTCACGCGTTTGCGCCGCATTCCGATCAACGAGGCCGAGCTGCGCCAGATATCGGAAGCGCTGACCAAGGAGCTGGCGGGGTTCGGGCCGATCGAGGACCTGCTCAACGATGTGGCCGTGGAGGATATTCTCGTCAACGGCCACCTCGACGTGTACGTGTCGCGCCACGGCATCCTGGAGCGCATCCCGGTGCGCTTTGCGGACAACGGCCATCTGCTGCGCATCGTGCGCCGTATCCTGGCGCCGATCGGCCGGCGTCTGGACGAATCGAATCCGATGGTCGACGCGCGCTTGCCCGACGGCGGGCGCATCAACGTGATCATTCCCCCGTTGGCGCTGGAAGGCCCGGTGGTGTCGATCCGCAAATTCCGCAAGGACCCGCTCACGCCGCTGGACCTGCAGTCGCTCGGCACGATGAGCCCGGAGATCACGGAATTGCTCGAGGCCGCGGTGCGCGCGCGCTGCAACATACTCGTGAGCGGCGGCACCAGTTCGGGCAAGACATCGCTGCTCAACGCGCTGGCCACGTTTGTCCCGCCGACCGAGCGTGTCATCACGATCGAAGATACCGCCGAGCTTGCGCTCAACCACCCGCACGTGGTGCGACTGGAAAGCCGTCCCGGCGGATTCGAGGGCACCGGAACGGTCACGATCCGCGATCTGCTGCGCAACAGCTTGCGCATGCGTCCGGACCGCATCATCGTGGGCGAAGTGCGCGGCGGCGAAGTGCTGGAGATGCTGCAGGCGATGAGCACCGGCCACGATGGATCGATGGGCACGATCCACGCCAGCAGCCCGCGCGAATGCCTGTACCGGCTGGAAATGCTCGCGGGCTTTGCGGGCTTCCAGGGCAGCGAAGTCAGCCTGCGCCGCCAGATCGCCAACGCCATCGACTTCATTGTGCAGATCGGCCGGCTGTCCAGCGGCAAGCGGCGCATTCTGTCGATCACCGAGGTGACCGGGCTGGGCGACAACATCATCTCGACGCAGGAGCTGTATCGCCACGAGCCGGTGCAGAACCCGGATGGCACCGAGACCGATCGCTGGCAGTCGCTCGGCATCCTGCCGCATTCGCCAAAGCTCGCGCGCATGCGTCCCGCCAACTTCACGCTGGATGACCGCTTTGATCTCTAGCGCCGGCCTTTTCCTCTGTGCGTTGGCCCTGGTGCTGTTGGGACTGGGGCTCTTGATGCTGGCGTCCGCGCGCGGACGCGCCAACGCCGAGCGCGCGCGCGCCCATCTGGCCGCGCAGACCGAGCAGGTACGCGCGCGCTACGCCACGGCGGCCGAGCCGGCCATGCTCGCCAACGCGCAGGACTTGCGCAAACGCTGGTCGGACCTGTTGCGCCGCGCCGATCTCGCGCCTACGCGCAAGACCGGTCTGACATGGGGCGCGCCGGTAGTGCTTCTGACCATCCTGGGTGCGACGATTGGCGGCGTCATCGGCGCGATATCGATGGCGGTGATCGGCACGGCGGTCGCGGCGTTTCTACTCTGGATGCGGATCCGCCGTATCAAGGAAAAGATGCTGCGCCAGCTGCCGGGATTTCTCGATGGCGTGGTGCGGCTGATGACGATCGGCAGCAGCGTGCCGGCCGCGTTCCAGAATTCCGTGGCTAACACCGAGCCGCCGCTGCGCCAGTGCCTGGTGCAGACCATCCATCTGCAACGCGCCGGCAAGGAACTCGATCAGGCCGTGCTGCAGATGGGACGCGCCTACGCGCTGGACGAGCTGGTGATCGTCTCCTCGGTACTGCGGCTGTCCCAACGCTATGGCGGCCGGGCCGACATGGTGATGGAGCGCACCGCGGCGTTTATGCGCGACCGCGAGGAAGCGCAGCGCGAACTGTTGGCGCTGTCGGCCGAAACGCGGCTGTCTGCGTGGGTGCTGGGCCTGTTGCCGATCATCGTGGCCGGCGCGCTGTTCGTCATGAACGCGGGCTACATCATGCTGATGTGGCGCGATCCGGCCGGCAAGGCCATGCTGCTGACGGCCGCGGGCCTGGAAGTGGCCGGTGTGCTGATGCTCTACAAACTCGCCAAGTCGGTCTAGGTGCAAACGCCCATGCAGATCGATCCGACCACGCTGATCTCCGCAAGCCTGCTGGCCGGCGCCGTCTCGTTGCTGCTGCTGGCGTGGCCGCTACTGCGCCAATGGCGGCAGCGGCGTGTCGCGGCGCGCACCATCGACGCCGCGCTGCATCGCCAGGCCGCGCAAGGCGCCGCGGCCAATGCGCCGGCCCCGAAGGCCGCCGCGCCGGCGGCGCCGCAGATGTCGGCGCGCGCAGCTTCCGCCGCCGCTGCGTTGGCGCAGGCTGTGCCGACGGGCGGCGGCGCGCCCGTGGCGGCCACGGCAGCGCCGTCGAGCGCAGCAACGGCCGGTGCGCCCGGCACGATCGGCGCGCGGCTCAGCGAGAAATTCGGCGAACGATTCAACCAGCGCTGGCTGGAATCGCGCCTGGGCCGCGCGGTGGTCACCGCGGAAGAGCAGCAACTGCTTGAACAGTGCGGCTTCTACGGCGTGCGACCGCGCGCCGTGTTCGGCGGGCTGCGCGTGCTGGCGCCAACCGCGGTGGCGTTTTGCGTGTTGCTCTGGCGCATCGATGGCACGTTGACGTCGACGCTGATGTGGACGTTTGCCGCATTCGCCGTCGCGTTTCTGCTGCCGAAGATGATGCTGCGCCGCTGGGCACGCAGTCGTCTTGCGCAGGTGGTCGAGGAATTGCCGATCCTGATCGACATGCTGCGGCTGCTGCAAGGCGTCGGCCTGTCTATCGACCAGAGCCTGCAGATCATCGTGGTCGAGTTCGGCGCCATGCTGCATGTGCTGGGGCCGGAGCTGCAGCGCGCCAACCAGCAGTTTGCGTCGGGACGCGCGCGCGAACAGACGCTGGCGCGCATCGGCAAGCTGTTCGACGACGAGGACCTGAAGAGCCTGATTACGCTGCTCACACAGGTGGATCGCCACGGCGGCGCGGTGCAGGAGCCGCTGCGCCAGTTTGGCGAACGCCTGCAGACCGCGCGCAAGGCACGGATGAAAGACAAGGTCGGCAAGCTGACGGTCAAGATGACCGGCGTGATGGTGGTGACCCTGCTGCCGGTGCTGCTGATCCTGACCGCCGGCCCGGGCTTTCTGGGCGTGATTCGCATGCTTGCGCGCATGAACGGAGGACATTGATGACCTTGACCACACGGCGCCTTTGCCTGATGTCGGCGTCCGCTGCGCTGGCGCTGCTGGGCGGATGCGCGGGCACGCCCAACAGCGCCGACGCCATGGCCCGCCAGGCCGATGCACAGATTCAGCTTGCGAAGTTGCAGGACAAGGAGGCGCGCGCCGAATACGACGACCAGAACGTCTATCTTGGCCTGATCGGCCGCATGCAGCAGGAGGGCATGTATTACGCCTCTCTGGCGCATATCGACGCGTTCCAGAAGCGCTTCGGCACCAACACCGCGCTGCAGGTGCTGCGCGCCGATGCACTGCGCGAAACCGGGCAGGACGACGCGGCGCTGCAGGCCTATCGCGAACTGCTGACAACCGATCGCGCCGGCCGCGCGCACCATGGCATCGGCCTGGTGCTGGGCCGGCAGGGCGATTTCATCCGCGCCGCTGGCGAGCTGCGGCAGGCCGCCGCCATCGATCCGGTCAACGCGCAGGTGGCCAACGATCTCGGCTATGCGCTGATGCGCGCCGGCGCGTTGCAGGACGCGCGCGTGCCGGTGATGCAGGCACTGGAGCTGGACGCCAACAATCCGCGCGTCATCAGCAATGCCGTGGTCTGGATGCTGGCGGCCGGCAGGCGCGGTGACGCCACGGCGATGATGCAGCGCGCGGCGATGCCCGAGCCCACGCGCGCGGCGATCCGCAAGGAAGCGGACCGCGTGGCGCGCGCCGCGCAATTGCGCGACAAGGCCGCGGCGCGCACCAGTCCGGGCGCCAACGCACAGAAGAGCCAGAACAGCCAGAACACGCAGGACGGCCAGGCCGTCGCCTTGAATGCAGGGGTGAAATCATGACGCTTTCCATTTGCACCGGCATACGCCTCGTTGCCATCGCGCTGCTGGCGGCGGCGTCTGCCGCGTGGGCGCAACCTGCACCGGCATCGCCGGACGCACAGATATCGCCCAACGATGTGCCGGTTGGCGACACCACGCGCGCCCTGCTGGCGATCCAGCGTAACGGTTCGCAGGCCGGCAAGATGCTGCCGTTGTCCGGCGAGCAGGCCGCGCTTGGCTATGGCCGCTACATGCAGAGCTTCCAGCATCCGTTGCCGGCGTTCTTTACCGGTCAGGCCAGCGGCAGCCCGCTGCGCGGGGGTGCGGGCAGCCAGCCGCTGGGCGGACAGTCCAACGGCCAGTAACGCATCGGAATCGGGCCGATCATGCGTCGCCACGCCATCGCTCGTCGCTCGCGCCAGCGGCGCGGTGCCATCACCGTGATGGCCGCCGTGCTGATCGCCACCGTGGCGATTGGGGCGCTGGTGTCGATCGACATCGGCTTCGTGTTCTACAGCCAGCGCCAGTTGCAGAAGACCGTCGATCTGGCGGCGCTGTCCGGCGCGCAGCAACTGAAGCGCGCCGACGATGTGCCGACTGTCACCGCTAACGTCATGGCGTCGGTCAACGCGGCGGCCAGCCAGAACGGCTATGCCGCGGGCGTGGCCGCGAACTGCGCCGACGTGGCGGCGGGTGCGGCCGACGGCCTGCGCGCGTGTCTGGGTCTATGGGATCCGGCCAACGCGGCCAACGGCGATGCCGTGCGCCATTTCAATCCCGGCTACGACGCGACACGCGTGTCGCCCAACGCGGTGCGCGTGCAGGCCACGCTGACCGTGCCGATGCTGTTCGTGCTGCCCGGTGGCCCGTCGCGGCAGTTGCGCGCGGAAGCCATCGCCGCCGGCAGTCCGCCCGTTGCGTCGTTTTCGCTCGGCAGCGGCCTGCTGGACGTGAATTCGGCCAACGGCATCCTGAGCCTGCTGCTGGGCAACAGCGTGAACCTGTCCGTGGCGGACTGGAACGGGCTGGTCGGCGCCAACGTGACGCTGGAGCAGTTGCGCCTACAGGCCGGCGTCGGAACGATCGACCAGTTGCTGAACACCGCGCTGTCGATCCAGGATTTCTATGCGCTGTTGCTGAACGCGGCGGGCAAGCAATCGTTGCTGAACGCCGCGCTCGGCAGCCCGGCGACGCAGCTCGGCCTCAACGGCATCGGCACCAATCTCACGCTTGCGCAATTGCTCGATCTGGGCGTGCTGACGCCGGCCGCATCGTCGGCGGCAGAGGTCGGGCTCAATGTGGCGTCGTTGTTGACCACCGCGGCGTACGTGGCGCGCGGCACCAGCGCGGTGGATCTGAGCGGATTGAATGTCCAGATTCCCGGTATCGGCCAGGTGGTGGGTTCGATGTACATCATCCAGCCACCCCAGGTGGCGGTGGGGCCGGCAAAGCAGCTTCCCGACGGCACATGGAAGACCACGGCGACCACCGCACAGGTGGATCTCAAGCTGGCGGCGCAGGTGCATGTTGCCGTGCCGCTCGTCCTGTCGATCGACCTGAACCTGCCATTGTGGATCCGCGTGGCACAGGCCAAAGCCGATCTGACCAACCTGCAATGCGCCGCAGCGCCTGCTCAACGGCGCGCCACGATCAGGACTTCCACCGGCGTGCTCGGCGCCTGCCTGGGCAACGCGGGCGGGACAGGCTGCGCCACCGGGCCAGTGACCATTGCAAATGTCACGGCACTTGGGCCGGCAGCCAATGCCAAGCTGATCGGACAGCCGACCAGTCAGAACGGCGCCGCGACGTCTGGCACCGATATCGTGCTGGCGCCGGGCAGCAACGCGCAAACGTCCTCGACCGCGCCGCTGACCGATGCCGTCACGGGACTGCTTGGCGGGCTCAATCCGACGCTCGATGTCAACTTGCTGGGACTGGGCGTGATCAATAGCTCGCCGACAAGCGTGCTGGCTCAGGTGCTGACGCCGCTGACAAAACTGCTGGACCTGCTGGTGACGAAGCTGACGGCCGTGCTCGGCATCAGCCTTGCGAACGCTGAAGTCTGGCTTAACGGCGTGGACTGCAATAACGCCGAACTTGTGTATTGAATCGAACGATCATGAAAGCAGACCGCTGGGCCTACGAGACCCTTGAAGTCTATGTGTGGGAAGGGCAGTACGAGATTGCCGATCGTGTGGCGCGCTTTCTCACGCCGCTGGGCGTCGAGGTGATCCGTGCCGGCGCGCTCGACGCGTTGCCGGGCGAGCCGCGCGTGAAGCCTTGTATCGCCGTGATCAGCGCGTCGGCCATCGGATCGGCCAAGTTCACGCTCGACTGGGAGGCCGCGCATGGCATGCCCGTGATCTGGGTCGGCGCGCCGGACCGCGAGAACGATCCCGGCCGTTTTCCGCCGGAATACGCGCATATCCTGCCGCACGATTTCACGGGCGCCGATCTGCGCGCGCAGATCGGCAAGCTGATGCCGCAGTTGCTGGCCGCGGCGCAAACGCGGCCCGATGTGGCCGACCTCGTGGCTGGGTCCGCGGCGATGCTGCAATTGATGGAGCAGGTCGATACATTCGCCAACTTCGACAGCAACGTGATGCTGTACGGCGAAACCGGCGCGGGCAAGGAGCGCATCGCGCGGCTGTTCCATGAACGCAATGCCACCTATGGCAAGGGCCCGTTCGTCGCCGTCAATTGCGGGGCGATTCCCGATGGACTGTTCGAATCGCAGTTCTTCGGCCACGCCAAGGGCGCCTTCACCGGCGCGATGTTCGCGCATCGCGGGTTCTTCGAGCAGGCCACCGGCGGCACGCTGTTTCTGGACGAAATCGGCGATCTGCCGCTGTTCCAGCAGGTCAAGCTGCTGCGCGTGCTCGAAGAGAATGCGCTGACGCGGCTTGGATCGACCATGGCCGTGAAGCTCGATTTCCGTCTCGTGGCCGCCACCAACAAGGACCTGCGCGAGGCGGTCAGCCAGGGCAAGTTTCGCGCTGACCTGTATTTCCGTCTGGCCGTGATCGAATTGCGGATTCCGAGCCTGGAGGAACGGGGGCCGGCCGACAAGGTGGGCCTGCTGCAATCGTTCCTGCGCCACACGATGGGCGCGCAGCGCTACGACGCCTTACCGCCGATGCCGGACTGGCTCAAGGGCGCGGTAGGCACCGCGTTCTTTATCGGCAACGTGCGCGAGCTGCGCAACCTTGCCGAGCGCATCGGCATCACGGTGCAGCAGCGCGGCGAGTGGGACGAGGAACGCATTCGCCCGCTGTTCCGGTCGCTGCGTCCGGGCGCGTTCGATGGCACCGAACGCAGCGATCCGCGCGGCGATGCCGAGGAGCGCCGCCGCATCATTGCCGCGCTCGATGCCAATGGCTGGCGCCGCCAGGACACGGCCGCCTGCCTCGGCATCAGCCGCAAGGTGCTGTGGGAAAAAATGCGCAAATTCCAGATTGCCGACAGCGAAGCCGAGCCTGTCTGATCGATCGATGTGCCGTGCGCCGGGCCGGCGACGTTATGATGCGGGACCGCACGGTGACGCCGTGCTTTCCGCGCCACTACGCCGAAGGACCCGAATTGCGTTTTCTCCACACCGCCGACTGGCATCTCGGTCGGATTTTCCACGCGCGCAGCCTGCTTGAAGATCAGGCGCATGTGCTCGACCAGTTCGTCGAACTGGTTCGCGATGTGCGGCCCGACGCCGTGCTGATTGCCGGCGACGTCTATGATCGCGCGGTGCCGCCGCCCGAGGCGGTGGCGCTGCTCGACGACGTGCTGGCGCGCATCGTGGTGGATGCCGGCGTGCCGGTGGTGATGATCGCGGGCAATCACGACAGCGCGCAGCGGCTCGATTTCGGCGCGCGCCTGCTGTCCGCGCGCGGTTTGCACGTGGCCGGCCGCGCCAGCGCCGACGCCACTTGCGTGACGCTGCACGATGCGCACGGCGAAGTCCGCATCTATGCGCTGCCATACGCGGAGCCCGCGGCGGTGCGCGATGCATTCGGCGTCGAGCTGTCGTCCCACGAGGCGGCGCTCGGCGCGCAGCTCGATGCGATCCGCGCCAGCCATCCGCCGGGCGTGCGGGCGGTGGCCGTTGCGCATGCGTTCGTGGTGGGCGGCGCGGTCAGCGAATCGGAACGGCCGCTGTCCGTCGGGGGCAGCGGTGCGGTGGCGGCGGACCTGTTCCACGGTTTCGACTTCGTCGCATTGGGCCATCTGCATCGGCCGCAGACCATCGGCACGCGCGTGCACTACGCGGGATCGCTGCTCAAGTATTCGCTGTCCGAGACCGAGCATCGCAAATCCGTCTCGCTGATCGAGATCGGCCAAAACGGCGAGGTCCGTATCGAGGCCATCGCCTTGCAGCCGCTGCGCGACCTGCGCATCGTCAACGGCGAACTGGCGCAACTGATCGCGGCGGGCATGGCGGACGCGCGGCGTGACGACTACATTCATGCGGTGCTCACCGACACCGGCGCGCTGCTCGACCCAATGGCGCGGCTGCGCGAGGCATATCCGAACACGCTGGCCATCGAACGTGCCATCCTGTCGCGCAGCGGCACGGCCGGCGAGGCCAGCCGCCGGGTGCGGGAAACGGATACGGGCAACTTGTTCGCCAGCTTCTTTCGCGAAGTGGCGGACATCGATCTGGACAGCGAGCAGCGTCGCGCGTTGGACGCGCTGCTGGCGCGCATGGAGGCATCGGAAAGGGAATCGGCATGAAACCGTTGCACCTGAAACTGCAGGCCTTCGGCCCGTTCGCAGCCACCGAGACGATCGACTTCACGCGGCTGGGCGAGCAGGCATTCTTCCTGATTCACGGCCCGACCGGCGCGGGCAAGACCACGCTGCTGGACGCCATCTGCTTTGCGCTATACGGCGATACATCGGGCGGCGAGCGCAATGCCCAGGACATGCGCAGCGCCAACGCCGATGCCGCGCTGCGCACCGAGGTCACGCTCGAATTCTGTCTTGGCGCGACGCACTACCGCGTCACGCGCTCGCCCACGCAGGACCGGCCCAGCCAGCGCGCCGCCGGCGGCTTCGTCAAGGAAACGGCGAAGGCGCAGCTCGATGTGATGATCGACGGCACATGGAAGAGCCACGCGAGCCAGCCCAGCCGTGTCAGCGATGCGGTGCGCGAGCTGCTCGGCTTCGACAGCGCGCAGTTCCGCCAGGTGATCGTCCTGCCGCAGGGCCGCTTTCGCGAACTGCTGACCGCCGATTCGCGCGCACGCCAGGGCATTCTGGAGCGTCTGTTCCACACCGAGCTGTATCGCCGCGTGGAAGAACTGCTCAAGGAGCAGGCCGCCACGATCCGGCGCGAAGCGGAGGACATCGAGGTAAAACGCAAGGCGCTGCTCAACCAGCATCAATTGCAATCGGTGGAGGCGCTGGCCGAACGCATCCGGGCGCGGCAGGAGGCGCTGGCCGAACTACAGCGCCGCGAGGAACTGGCCCGGACGGCGAGCGAGGCCGCACAGGCTTCGCTGCGCAAGGGCGAACTCGAGCACGCGCATATCAAGGCGTGGCACGAAGCACAGGGCGCCCATGCGGCGCTGAGCGCGAAGATCCCAGCCAGGGATGCCGATCGCCTGCGTTTGCAGGCGGCCAGGCGCGCCGCGCAGGTCATGCCGGCGGCACAGCATCTGCTTGCGGCGCGCCAGGAGCACGGCGCGGCGCAGGTGGCGCTGACCCAGGCGCAAGCCGTGGCGGCGCGCGCGGCGCAGGCGGCGGAACTGGCCGACAAGGCGTTGCGCGCCGAGCACGCACGACACGAACTGCGGCTGGCAACGCAGCGCACGGTGACCACGCTGGAAAACCTGCTGCCGCAGGCGCGCAAGCTGCAAGTAGTGCGCAATGCCATGGCACAGACGCGCACCGCGCTGGCGACGGCGCAGGCGGCGCACGCGAAAAAGATCGACGCCTTCAACGCGATTGGCGCGACGCTGAAGATGCTGGAGGCCGACGTGGAGCAGGCGCGCCGCGATGGCGCCGGCGTGCAGACATTGCAGATGCAACTGGCGCAGGCGCGCGAGCGTGCGGCGCGCATCGCGCGCTGTCGTCAGATCGAGCAGGAACTTGTGCCGCTGCGCGCGGCGCAGGCGCGGGCCGAAGCGCAATCGCGCACGGCGGCGCAAGCCCGCGATGCCGCGCGCGCCACGATGCGGCAGGCGGAAGTCGACTGGCGCCACGGCCAGGCAGCGCGCCTGGCGGCCGGACTCAAGCGCGGCGAAAGCTGCCCGGTGTGCGGCGGCAAGGACCATCCGGCGCTGGCGCAGCAGGTGTTGGCGCTGGTGACCGACGATGATCTCGATGCCGCGCGCGCCGCACTGCAGCGTGCCGAGGACGCGTTGGCCGAAGCCAGCGCATCGCATCAGCAGGCCGGCCACCAGGTGGCCCAATGGCAGGCGCGACTGCAGGATCTGGCCGATGCCGCCGGCGATATCTCCGATGCCGGCCTGCAGGCCGTCGATGCGGAGATCCACGCGCTGGGCGCGGCACTGAAAGCTGCTGAGCACGCAGCAAACCAGGCGCAGATGCTGGACCGGCAGATCGCGCAGGCGCGCCAGGCGCGCGATGCCGCAGAGGCCGAGATGAAGGCGGCGGACGCGCTGGCGCGGACGGCGGAACAGGAACACGCGCGGCTGGATGGCGAGTGGCAGACCAGTTGCGCGCAAGTGCCCGAGGATTCGCGCGATCCCGATGCCATGGCAGCTGCGCTGGCTGCGGCGCAACGCGAGGCCGGCGCGCTCGAAGCGGCCTTGCAGACCGCGCAGGGCGCCGAGCGCGACGCCGTGGCGCAGCGGGCTGGCGCGACGGCGGCGTTGGCATCGGCGCAGGCGAACTTCGAACAGGCCAGTGCGCGCGTGGCGCAACGCGAGGCGGCGCTTGCCGAGGCTATGGCGGCGGCCGGCTTTGATAGCGAGGCGGCCTATCAGGCGGCGTTTCTGGCCGACGACGCGATCGTCGCGCTCGACGACGCGTTGCGCGCATTCGATGTGGAACTGGCTCGCGCGGCTGAATGGCTCGCACGCACGGCGCAGGCCGCACAGGCGTTGCAGGCGCCCGATCTGCCGGCATTGCTCGCGCAGCGCGACGCTGCCGCCGCGACGCTGGAGGCTGCGATCCGCGAGCGCAGCGAAGTCGTCGCATCGCGCGACTTGCTGCTGCACTGCCAGAGTCAGCTCGAATCGCTGGCCCGCGAGGGCCGCGACGTCGAGACGCGTTACGCCGTGCTGGGCCGGCTGTCGGAGGTGGCCAACGGCAACAATCCGCGCCGCATGACATTCCAGCGATACGTGCTGGCCACCTTGCTCGACGAGGTGCTGGAGGCGGCGTCGCTGCGGCTGCTGCGCATGAGCCGCGGACGCTATGCGCTGCAGCGCGTACGCGAGCAGGGCGACCAGCGCATGGCCGGCGGGCTCGACCTGGAAGTGTTCGACCACGACACGGGCAGCGCACGGCCGGCCAACACGCTTTCCGGTGGCGAGGGGTTCCTGGCGTCGCTATCCTTGGCTTTGGGGCTGGCCGATGTGGTGCAGTCGCGCGCGGGCGGTATCCAGCTCGATACGCTGTTCGTGGACGAGGGCTTCGGCACGCTCGATCCCGAGAGCCTCGACTTCGCCATCCGCACGCTGCTGGATCTGCAACAGGCGGGCAGGCTGGTCGGCATCATTTCGCATGTGTCTGAACTGCGCGAGCGCATCGACGTCCGGCTGGAGGTCAGGCCCGGCGCCGGCGGCAGCCAGGCAGTCCTGCGGATGCCGTAGGCGCCTGGGGCGGCCGCGCCGGCGCCTATGCGGGCGCGGCGCGGGCGTCACAAGCGATTTTGCGCGACGGGCGCAAGCGCGTCCGATTATCGCCCGCGACGCGTTGCCCCTTATTGACCCTCTTTTGAGCCCGGGTGTAACCTCTGTTCATTCTGCGAATTGAGGTTCTAATAGCGAACATCGCTGTTTTGTGATTCGCAGCCATTCGTCGAAGCCGCCCCCAAGACGGCTCATCAAAACAACTGCAAGATTGTTGGACCCGGTCCTGAGGCGGTCGCCGCGAAAAGCGCGAGGGTCGCCAGATCAGGACGTCCGTCTGAGCAGACTGCCGGAGACATCTTTGCGTGCCGCCCTTTTGCGGCCGGTCCCGGCGCGACGCCAGACCCTTCCGTACTGGAACGCAAGTGATCAACAAGCTATATGACTCGGTGGAAGCGGCAGTGGCCGGCATCCACGATGGCGCCACGATTCTGATCGGCGGTTTCGGCCTGGCTGGCATGCCGGCGGAACTGATCGACGCCCTGATTGCCCAGGGCGCGCGCGACCTCACCATCGTCAACAACAATGCCGGTAACGGCGACACGGGCCTGGCGGCGCTGCTGAAGACCAAGCGCGTGCGCAAGATCATTTGCTCGTTCCCGCGCCAGGTCGATTCGTACGTGTTCGATTCGCTGTTTCACGCGGGCGAGATCGAACTGGAACTGGTGCCGCAGGGCAACCTGGCCGAGCGCATCCGCGCCGCCGGTGCCGGCATCGGCGGCTTCTTCACGCGCACGGCCTACGGCACGCCGCTGGCCGAGGGCAAGGAAACGCGCATCATCGACGGCCAGGGCTACGTGTTCGAGAAGCCGATCCACGCCGACTTCGCGCTGATCAAGGCCGATAGCGCCGACCGCTGGGGCAACCTCACCTATCGCAAGACCGCGCGCAATTTTGGCCCGATCATGGCCATGGCCGCCAAATGCGCGATCGTTCAGGTCAGCAACGTGGTGGAACTGGGCGAACTGGATCCCGAGCACATCGTCACGCCGGGCCTGTTCGTGAAGCGTGTGGTCAAGGTTGGCGGCGCCGCTGCCAAGACCGCCTGAGCGTAGAAGGAGAAACGACATGCAACGCCTGACCCGCGACCAGATGGCCGCCCGCGTGGCCAAAGACATTCCGGACGGTGCCGTGGTGAATCTCGGCATCGGCCTGCCCACGCTGGTGGGCAATCACCTGCCCGCCGACCGCGAAATCCTGCTGCACAGCGAAAACGGCCTGCTCGGCATGGGCCCCGCGCCCGCGCCCGGCGAGGAAGACGGCGACTTGATCAACGCCGGCAAGCAGCCGGTCACCATCAAGGCCGGCGGTTCCTATTTCCATCATGCCGATTCGTTCGCGATGATGCGCGGCGGCCATCTGGACTTCTGCGTGCTGGGCGCGTTCCAGGTGTCCGCGAAGGGCGACCTGGCCAACTGGCACACCGGCGCGCCGGGCGCGATTCCGGCCGTGGGCGGTGCGATGGACCTGGCGATCGGCGCCAAGCAGGTGTTCGTGATGATGGAACACCAGACCAAGCAGGGCGAAAGCAAGATCGTGCCGGAATGCACGTATCCGCTGACCGGCATCGGCTGCGTCACGCGCATCTATACCGATCTGGCCACCATCGACGTGACGGCGGACGGACTGGTCGCCCGCGATATCGTCGAAGGCCTGTCGTTCGACGAACTGCAGCGCCTGACCGGCGTGCCCCTCAAACAGGCCGTAGCCGCCTGAAACCCCACCACCACGAGCGAGACAGAACATGAGCGACGCATTCATCGTTGACGCCATCCGTACCCCCATCGGCCGCTACGGCGGCAGCCTGTCCGGCGTGCGCGCCGACGACCTGGGAGCGGTGCCCCTGAAGGCGCTGATGGCGCGCCACGCCAACCTGGACTGGTCGGCGATCGACGACGTGATCTACGGCAACGCCAACCAGGCCGGCGAAGACAATCGCAATGTGGCGCGTATGTCGTTGCTGCTGGCCGGCCTGCCGGAAGCCGTGCCGGGCGCCACCATCAACCGCCTGTGCGGTTCGGGCATGGACGCCACCGGCACCGCCGCGCGCGCCATCAAGTCGGGCGAAGCCAACCTGATGATCTCGGGCGGCGTGGAAAGCATGAGCCGCGCCCCGTTCGTGATGGGCAAGGCCACCTCGGCGTTCTCGCGCGATGCGCAGATCTTCGACACCACCATCGGCTGGCGTTTCATCAACCCGGCGATGCGTGCGGCGTACGGCGTGGATTCGATGCCCGAGACCGCGGAGAACGTCGCCACCGACTACAAGATCAGCCGCGAAGATCAGGATCTGATGGCGCTGCGCAGCCAGGAAAAGGCGTCGCGCGCACAGGCCGACGGCACGCTGGCCCAGGAAATCACCGCTGTCACGATTCCGCAAAAGAAGGGTGACGCCATCGTGGTCGAACGCGACGAGCACCCGCGCGCCACCAGCATGGAAGCGCTGGCCAAGCTGCGCGGCGTGGTGCGTCCGGACGGCACCGTGACCGCCGGCAACGCATCGGGCGTGAACGACGGCGCCTGCGCGCTGCTGCTGGCAAGCGAAGCGGGCCTCAAGCAGCACGGCCTGAAGCCGCGCGCCCGCATCGTCGGCATGGCTACCGCCGGCGTGGCGCCGCGCGTGATGGGCATCGGCCCGGCGCCGGCCACGCAGAAGCTGATGAAGCAGCTCGGCATGTCGCTCGACCAGATCGACGTGATCGAACTGAACGAAGCGTTTGCCGCGCAAGGCCTGGCCGTGCTGCGCCAACTGGGCATCGCCGACGACGACAAGCGGGTCAACCCGAACGGCGGCGCGATCGCCCTCGGTCATCCGCTCGGTATGAGCGGCGCGCGCCTGGTGACCACCGCCATGTATCAGCTCGAGCGCACCGGCGGCCGATTCGCCCTGTGCACGATGTGCATCGGCGTGGGTCAGGGCATCGCGATGGTGATCGAGCGCGTCTGATTGCGTTTGCGCCGCCCCGTACCCGTTCGCGCGGGGCGGGGCGGCAAACCGTTTGTGCATCGCGCTCAACTTTTCTCGCTTCCCGCCGTTAATCGGACTGGGAAGCTTCAGTGGTGTCTCTTCCCCAACGAGGTAGAGCATTGCGGCCAGGCCGACGGGCTCGCCGGTCTTGCCGCATCTTTTTCTGACTGACCCGGCGTTATGCGCCGGTGCGGAGTACTGAGATGTCCCTTCCCGTTGCCACGCTCGTTACCGGCGCCAGTTCCGGTATCGGCCGCGCGATTGCCGAAATGCTGCTCGCCGATGGCGTGACCCGCGTGATCAATGTCGACTATGCCGCGCCGGCCTGGTCGCATCCGAACATGACCTTTTTCCAGGCGGACCTTACCGATGCCGACGCGACGCGCGCGGTGGCCGCGCAGGTTTGCTCGCAGTTCGCGGTGACCCGCCTGGTGAACAATGCCGGCGCCACGCGCCCCGGCACCGCCGATACGGCAACCGCCGCGGATCTCGATTACGTCGTGGGCCTGACGCTGCAGGCCACGATGCTGCTGACCCAGGCCTGCCTGCCCGCCATGCGCGCGGCCGGCTTTGGCCGCATTGTCAACATGGCCTCGCGCGCGGCGCTGGGCAAGCCCGAGCGCGTGGTGTATTCCGCGGCAAAGGCGGGGCTGGTTGGCATGACCCGAACGCTGGCGATGGAGCTGGGCGGCGACGGTATCACCGTCAACGCCGTGGCACCGGGTCCCATCGCCACCGAGCTGTTCCGCAAGAGCAATCCTGAGGGCAGCGAACAAACACGGCGCATCCTGGCAAGCATCGCCGTGAAACGCATGGGAACGCCGGAGGACGTCGCGCGTGCCTCGCTGTTCTTCCTTGCGCCCGAGAATGGTTTCGTGACGGGACAGGTGCTGTACGTCTGCGGCGGAACCACACTGGGCGTGGCGCCCGTATAAGAAAGTTGCCCGCCCCCAGGCACGGGGTGGAATAGCGATTCAAAAAGCATTGCGCCCGCGGCGCTCAAAAGGTTCTGCCGCGGACGTGCATCAATTCCTGGAGCACAAGATGAGCATCACCAAGCAAACTTCGAAGGCGCGCAGACGCCTGCTGGCCGCCGGTGTGGCACTGGCCGCCGGCTTTGCCGCCATGTCCGGCGCGCAAGCACAAGGCACCTATCCGACCAAGCCGATCACGATGATCGTGCCGTTCTCGGCCGGTGGCACCACCGACATCCTGGCGCGCATCGTCAGCCTGCAGCTGGGCAAGGCGCTGGGCCAGCCGGTGGTGGTCGACAACCGCCCGGGCGCTGGTGGCAACATCGGCGCATCGCTGGCCGCCAAGGCGCCAGGCGACGGCTACACGCTGTTCATGGGCACCATCGGCACGCACGCGATCAACCAGTCGCTGTACTCGAAGCTGCCGTATGACCCGGTCAAGGATTTCGCGCCGATCACGCGCGTGGCCATGGTGCCGAACATCGTCGTGGTGAACCCGAAGGTGCCGGTGCACAACGTCAAGGAACTGATCGCGTACGTCAAGGCGAATCCGGACAAGCTGTCGTACGGATCGTCGGGCAGCGGCTCGTCGATGCACCTGTCGGGCGAACTGTTCAACTCGATGACGGGCCTGCATATCCAGCACATCCCGTACAAGGGCAGCGCCCCGGCCGTGAACGACCTGCTGGGCAACCAGATTGGCCTGATGTTCGACAACCTGCCGTCGTCGTTCCAGCACGTGAAGGCTGGCAAGCTGCGCGCGCTGGCCGTGACCTCGGCCAAGCGCTCGCCGGCCCTGCCGGACGTGCCGACCGTTGCCGAAGCCGGCGTGCCTGGCTATGAAGCAACGTCGTGGTTTGCGCTGTACGCCACGGGCGGCACGCCGCAGCCGATCGTCGATCGCCTGAATGCCGAAGTGGTCAAGATTCTGGCCATGCCGGAAGTGAAGAAGCAGATGGCCGAGCAAGGCGCCGAACCGAACCCGGAAAAGCCGGCGCAACTGGCGGCGTTCATGAAGTCCGAAGCTGCCAAGTGGGCCAAGGTGGTCAAGGCCTCCGGCGCCACGGTGGACTGATCGCCTTCGCCGGTCGCATAGGACCGGCGTCACGGCAATGCATCGTAGTACCGCAGTCGAAGTATCGAAGTCGTCGTACTGCAAACCGGCCATGGGGCATCCCATCGGCCGGTTTTTTTACGTCCGCAGAAAAAAGAAGGCCCGCGAGGTTATCGCGGGCGCAAATCCCAGGTCCGTAGGGGACAGGAGGAGACAAAACGCGATTTCGTCGGATCCGGCCGCGTGGCGGCGGCCCGCGCATCAGAACAGGCTGTACTTCACCACCTGTTCTTCCACGCCGACAAAACGGACCAGCTGCCGCAGGCCGCTGGCGTATTCCTTGATATGGTGGCCTTCCGGCGTATCGGGCAGCCGGTAGTAGATTGGGGCCGTACCGGCGCGCGCGCGCGCTGCGCTGATCGTCGCCGATCTGTCGCCCGCAGCGGTGCCTTCCGTAAATTCCGGTCTTGCGTTCATGGACAACTCCCGAGTGATGCATGGCGCAGAACGTTGGGCCGGAAGAAGAAAGTCGCGCGCATGCAGGTAGCAATGTCTGGAATGTATTTCAGGCGGTCGGGAAATGCCATTTCGTTTTTTTTACATCACTATCGATTTAACTGACGCAATTGTCATTTTTTCACTGCAATTCGGCAGTCGATGCCCGGAGCGTCCGGACTGCCGGTATCTGATCCGCGAAACACTCAGGGGTTAACGGCATGACGCGCCGTGACTTGCGCGTTACCATAGCCACCACCCTGAACATCCGCGGTTGGGGGCAGCAACCTTCGTGCCAACCCCACCGCCTTCCCCACCGGCGAATGTCCACCCAACACGCGCTTCTGATTTCCCTGATCGAGAAACCGTCATCGGGCTACGACCTGGCGCGCCGCTTCGACAAGTCGATCGGCTATTTCTGGCACGCCACGCATCAGCAGATCTACCGCGAACTTGGGCGGATGGCCGAACTGGGCTGGATCGCGGCGGCCGAGAACGCCGGCGCGGCTGCGGCGGGCCAGGGCGACGGCGTCGAAAAGAAAAACCGCAAGAAGGTGTACGAGGTGCTGCCGGCGGGGCGCGACGAACTGGTGCGATGGGTGCTGTCGCCAAGTGCCGGACTGGATCAGCGCGAGGAAATTTTGGTCAAGTTACGTGCAGATGCTGCAATCGGACCGCTTGGCCTGGATCGCGAAATGACGCGGCTGATCGCGCTGCACGAGGATCGTCTTGCGCTGTATCGCGAAATCGAACGTCGGGATTTTTCCGGCGAGTTGGACCGCCGGCAGCAAATCCAGTACGCGCTGCTGCAGCGGGGCATCCGTTTCCAGGAGGATTGGGCCGCCTGGGGACGCGCGTTGCTCCCGCTGCTGCAGATGCCAAAGGCGGACAGCGGCGGTTGAAACTGGCGCGGGACCGGCCCGCGCCATATCGTTGTGACGACTGATCGTGATTCGCGAGCGATCTCAGGCGATGTCGGCGGTGCGCGCGGCGGCCGCCGTATCGGCCAGGCCCAGGCGGCGACGCGCCAGCGCGTATTCCTCGACAAAGCGGCGTACCAGCTCGGCGGCAGGCACCACGCGCTTGATTGCGCCCACGCCCTGCCCCGCGCCCCAGATGTCCTTCCACGGCTTGACGCGGGTCGAACCGAAATTCATCGCCGTCGCATCCGAGGTCGGCAGCGCCTCGGGATCGAGCCCCGAGCGCACGATGCTTTCGCGCAGGTAATTGCCGTGTACGCCCGTGAACAGGTTCGAATAGACGATGTCGTCGGCGTTGCTGTCGACGATCATCTGCTTGTAGGCGTCCTGGGCGTTGGCTTCGTGCGTGGCGATGAAGGCCGAGCCGATGTACGCCAGATCCGCGCCGGCGGCCTGCGCGGCCAGCACGGCGTCGCCGCTGGCGATGGCGCCCGACAGCAGCAGTGGGCCATCGAACCATTCGCGGATCTCATGCAGCAGCGCGAACGGCGACAGCGTGCCGGCATGGCCGCCCGCGCCAGCCGCCACGGCGATCAGGCCGTCGGCGCCCTTGTCGATCGCCTTGCGTGCGAAGGTGTTGTTGATGACGTCGTGCAGCACGATGCCACCATACGAATGCACCGCTTCATTGACTTCCACGCGCGCGCCCAGCGACGTAATCACAATGGGCACCTTGTAGCGCACGCACAGTTCCAGGTCGTGTTCGAGCCGGTCGTTGGACTTGTGCACGATCTGGTTCACCGCGAACGGCGCGGCGGGGCGATCGGGATGCTTGTCGTTGTGTTCGCCAAGCTCCGTCGTGATGCGGTCCAGCCATTCGGCCAGCTTTTCCGCCGGGCGCGCATTCAGCGCGGGAAACGATCCCACCACGCCGGCCTTGCACTGGGCGATCACCAGGTCAGGATTGGAGATGATGAACAGCGGCGAACAAACGGCCGGCAGCGACAGGGATTGCAGCAGGGCAGGAATGGCCATGGCGGATTTCTCTCTGGTTGGCGCCCGCTTGCGGCGGACGTTGGAATTGCATCGAGGACCGGATTCGGTGGACTCGATTTCGCACACTATGCAACTGGTTGCATTGTTGGATGAAAGTTAGCACGTTCTGCGCGATCGATGCAACCGGTTGCAATGGTCGTTTTACGAAAGAGATGCCCGCGAAATCAAGCGCCAGTGGCGTATTGTCTACAATGAGCGCATGGATCGACCTGCGCATTCCGGAGAGTCAGTGGCAACTAACAAAATGAGCGACGCCGCCGCGGCCGCCGGCCCGGACGGACTGTTCGACGCCGACCTACAAGCCTGGTACGCGAATCCCGAGCGCGCTTTCGACGGCTGGCTCGCGCGCCACGGCTTTCGGTCCGGCACGGCGGTGGTGTATCGCGCCATGTGGGGCAAGCTGTTGCGCTGGTCCGCCGAGCAGGGGCTGCCGCCGTTGAAGTGGTCCGCCGCACAGATCGGCGCGTTCCTGGATGCGCAGAATCTGCATAAACGTCATCGCTATCGGTATGCGCGGCTGATTGAGCGCATATTCCATCATTTGTCGACGCTGCAGCAGAATTTGCACAATCCAGCCAGCCAGGCGGTCAAGGCGCATCTGGCGGAAGGAGAGAACGATCCGACCGCTTTCCTGCTCCCCGGCGAACGCGATCTGCTGGTGGCGCGTATCCTGGCGCCGGCGGTCCTGGGGGCGCCCGAAACGCGCGACATTTCGCCGACGCAGTGGAAGCGCGCGCGCGACGTGGGCTTGCTGGCAGTGCTGCTGGGCGCCGGGCTCAAGGTGGCGGAGGTACGCGCGCTGCGGATCGAGGCGCTCGAGGGCATCGACGGCGGGGCGATGGCGATCCGGATGACGCGCCCCGATAATGGCCGTACCTATATGGCGCCGCTGTTTGGCTTCGCACACCAGCCGCTGCGCCACTGGCTGGCCACACGCGCCGCGGCGCAGACGCTTGGCACGCTGGTGTTTCCGGCGATGGCGAATGGCCGCCCGATGCACGCCGCGTCCGTGTATCGCCGCATCGAGATTCTGCTGGAGGAGGCCGGCGTGCTGGCCAGCCGCAGTGAGCGCGCTTCGCCGCAGACCTTGCGCAATACCTGCGGCGCGATGCATTTCGACGCGGGCACGACGCCCGCTGCCGTCGCGCAATTGCTGGGCATGCGCGATCTGGAATCGGGATGGCGCCTGCATGCGGCCTATGAGGCGTGGCAGGCACGCGTGGGATTGCCGACCATGGCGCCGCCCGCAGCGCGGCAGGGCGGCGAAAACGGGCAGCCGTAATTTTGGCCGGTTATGATGTCGGCCGCTGGCGCGCAATGGCACGGACGCTGGCAAATTGCTGTTTTTGAAACGATTCTCGTACGTTGGACATTTCATGGCTGAAACCCTACTGCTGACTGGCGCCACTGGCTATATCGCTTCGCACACTTGGGTGGCGTTGCACCAAGCGGGCTACAACGTGATCGGACTCGATAATCTGTGCAACAGTAATCGTGAAGTTGTGAACCGGCTGGCGCGAATTACCGGCGCGACACCCCATTTTGTGGAAGGCGATGTGCGCGACCGCGCGCTGCTGGACCGCCTGTTTTCCGAGCACAACATTTCGGGCGCGATTCATTTCGCCGCGCTCAAGGCCGTGGGCGAATCGGTGAGCAAGCCGCTCGAGTATTACGGCAACAACCTCGAAGGAATGATCACGCTTTGCAGCGCCATGCAGTCGGCGGGCGTGATGCAACTGGTGTTCAGTTCGTCGGCCACCGTGTATGGCAATCCGCATACCGTGCCGATTCTGGAAGATTTCCCGTTGTCGGCCACCAATCCTTATGGCCAGACCAAACTGATGGGCGAGCAGATTCTGCGTGATCTGGAAATCTCGAATCCGGACTGGCGCATTGCCTACCTGCGATATTTCAATCCCGTGGGCGCGCATGAAAGCGGCCTGATTGGCGAGGACCCCGGCGGCATTCCCAACAACCTGATGCCATATGTGGCGCAGGTGGCCGGCGGGCGTCGCGAAAAACTCAGTGTTTATGGCGGCGACTATCCCACCGTCGACGGCACCGGCGTGCGCGACTATATCCACGTCTGCGACCTTGCCGACGGCCACGTGGCGGCGCTCGATTACCTGCGCCGCCATCCGCGCGGCATGACGGTCAACCTTGGCACCGGCCGCGGCTACAGCGTTCTGGAGGTAGTAAAGGCCTACGAACGTGCCAGCGGACGGCCGATTCCCTATGAAATCGTGGCGCGCCGCGCGGGCGATATCGCGTCGTGCTATGCCGATCCGGCGCTCGCCTACGAGCTGCTCGGTTGGCGCGCCCGCCACGATATCGACCGCATGTGCGAGGACTCGTGGCGGTGGCAGTCGATGAATCCGATGGGATTTGCGGCGTGATGGCCTGATCCAGACATAAAAAAACCGGGCTGTGGCCCGGTTTTTTTATGGTGCGACGCGCCGCATGCGCAGCAGGGATATTGCTCAGCGGATCAGGAAATCTTCCATCGACTTGCCGCTGGCCAACGCCTGCGTCAGCCAGCCCGGACGCTTGCCGCGGCCGGTCCAGGTATTGCCGGCGGTATCGCGATAACGCACCGGCACCTTGCGCACGGCGGTCAGCTTCTTGCCGGCGGCAGCCTTGCCGCCAAATCCGAGGTCTTCGGCGGTCAGGCCAAATTGTTCGATTTTCTCGCGAATATCGGCGATCACTGCAGCCTGCTCGCGTGCCTTGATTTCTTCCGCCTGCTTCTGCAGTTCGCTGATTTTCTGAACGATTTCCTGATATGTCGCCATTTGTATCCCTCGATTTACTGGTGGGTCGTGAATTGACGAAAGGAATTATAACCACAGTCGCGCGGGCTGCAAATCCCCTTTCCGGCTTTCGCCTTGAAATGCGAAAACTCTCAATTAGGAAATATCGGTGAACTTTTATCGCTTGGCCGGGTCGCGCCGCACTATCCATCCAGGCGGCCCAGCCGGGCGCGCCCCAGGCGGAGATTGACAGGCGATTCGTCGCGGATGGCGCAACCGTGCAAAGGCGCGAAGAAATACTGATTTCGGCCTCCGAATTAATCGATCATTCCGCCCGGCCGTATCGCCTGCGCCACCGCGACGCCAACGGGCGCGCGGTATTTTTATTTTCAGGTTTTTTCTAGCCCGGGCGCTTGCTGTTCCATATTTGGTGCGCTGATGTGCGTCAGTCGCCATTCGGAGAAACCTATTTGGAGTGCACCTCAAGGATGCAACGTCCCTGACCGTTATCGAGACCTGAGCAGGCCGTACGGGGTGTCGGGCTGCCGGACCGAAGCGTGGGAGTGGCTTCGGGTTATCTCCTAATGAGTCAGCACATCATGTCCTTTCATCAGAATATTCAGATCAAGACCCTTTTAAGGGCCGCCATGGCCGCGCTTGCCGCGATCCTGCTGCTCGTGGGCGGGGCCGGGCTGTACGGCATTTCGCAGTCCAATGATGCGCTGAAAGAAACCTACGCCAACCAGCTCGCTTCGTCGCAGGCGCTGGCCGAGGCGATGCTCGGCACCACGCGCCTGCGCCTGGCGCTGGACCGCGGCGTGATGCCGGGCAGCGAAAACGACGACGCGAAAAAGCACGTCGAGCGTTCGATGGTGTTCGTCGAGTCGTCGGACCGGGGCTGGAAGCGCTACACGGCGCTGCCGCAGAATGACGAGGAAAAGGCGCTGGCGACCGCGCTGCAAGCCCAGCGCCGCGAGTTCTTCGACAAAGGCGTGACGCCGTGGCAGCAAGCGCTGCTCGGCGGCAACCGCGAGGAAGCGCTGCGCATCGGCCGCGATGTGATGCCGGATCTGCAGCGCAGCCTGGCCGCCGCGCATGAGAAGCTCGAGAAATTCCAGATGGATGCCGGGCAAGCAAACTTCAGCGGCGCGCAGGCGCGCTTCGAAACCATCCGCGTGCTGTCGATCGCACTGATCGTGTTCGGTATCGCCATTGCAGTGCTGGCCGCCACGCTGCTCCAGCGCGCCATTGTGCGGCCGGTGGAGGAAGCGCTCTCGGTGTTCGAGCGCATGGCGGCCGGCGATCTGACGTCGCGCATCACCAGCATGTCGAAGAACGAAATCGGCCGCATGATGACCGCGCTGGCAAAGATGCAGGACAGCCTGTCGGGCATCGTGTCCGAAGTGCGCGGCGGCACCGACTCCATCGCCTCGGCCACGCAGCAGATCTCGGCCGGCAATACCGACCTGTCGCAGCGCACCGAGGAGCAGGCCGCGTCGCTGGAACAGACCGCCGCCAGCATGGAAGAGTTGACCACGGTGGTGCGTCAGAACGCCGACAACGCGCGCCAGGCCGGCATGCTGGCCGGCGAGGCGTCGCAGATCGCCATGAAGGGCGGCGATGTGGTAGGCCGCGTGGTCGACACGATGAACGAGATCAACGGCGCATCGCGCAAGGTGGTCGAGATCATCGGCGTGATCGAGGGCATTGCCTTCCAGACCAACATCCTGGCGCTGAACGCCGCGGTGGAAGCGGCACGCGCCGGGGAACAGGGCCGCGGCTTCGCAGTGGTGGCCGGCGAGGTGCGCAGTCTCGCGCAACGCAGCGCCAATGCGGCGAAGGAAATCGAATCGCTGATCAGTGAATCGGGCCAGCGCGTCGAAAGCGGCACCAAGCTGGTGGCCGAAGCGGGCCAGACCATGGGCGAGATCGTGCAGGCGGTGCGCCGCGTGACGGACATCATGAACGAGATCAGCGCCGCTTCGCAGGAGCAGACCACGGGCATCGAACAGGTCAACCAGGCCGTCGCGCAGATGGATCAGGTCACGCAGCAGAACGCGGCGCTTGTCGAGGAAGCCGCGGCTGCCGCGGGTGCGCTGGAAGAGCAGGCGCAGAAGCTCAAGAGCGTGGTGTCGGTGTTCTCGCTGGCCGACGACGGCGGCGCCGCGCGTCACGCCGGCACGCCGACGCGCCCGGCGCATACGCTGCCCGCGGCGCCGGCCAACACCGCGACGTCGGGCGCAGTCGCCGCCCCGGCGCTGGCGCGCACGGCGCAGCCCACCGCCAAGCGTCCGCCGATCGTGCGCAAGGTACGCGATACGCAGTTGCTGCGTCCGGCCCCGAAACAAGCGGCTGTGGCTGCTGCCGCATCGGACGACAACTGGGCCGCCTTCTGAGACCGCGGGCCCGATACCCGTTAGGAACGAGAGTCACGAAGTCACGAGGTTCACACGGCGACCGCAAGATGCCATGATGCGGGCTTTTGTCTGCCACGCATTACGGTATTCGCGCGCTATCGCCGTCTTCCTACGCGCAGCCCCAATGATTGCCACGAATTTCAGCCTATTGCTGCTTGCGGCCTTGCTCGGCTTTGTTGCCGCGGGCGGGCTGCGCACAGCCAGACGGGGCGGCGACCAGGGGCGCAAGACTGTCCGGTCGCTGACCTGGAAGACAGCTCTGATGTCCCAGGTCATGCTGGGCATGCCGGTCTGGGTGGCGCTGGCGTCCGGCACCCTGACCGCCGCCAACGACGGCTTGCAGATGGCCACGTCCTTCGCCGCGTCGCTGGCCGCCGGCGTTGTCGCGTCCCATTTGCTTGCACCGGTCTGGCAGTGGTTGCGTCAAGGCGGGCGGGGCTGGCATCTGCTGATGGCTACGGCGATGCTGGCTGGCGCCGGGCTTGTCGCCATGGCCGGCGCGCGCCTCGGCCGCGTCTGCGGCGGCACGTCGATGTCGCCGCGCGACTGCATCGATGCCGCCGGCATGCATGGTCCCGCCTGGTTGGCCGGCGGCCTTGCGCTGCTGTGCTCCGCGCTGTACGCGATGCATCGGCTGCAATCGCGTAAGTGGGCGATCGCGCCTGCCGACGCGCTGCCTGCCGAAGACGTGGTCGATGAGCCTGCGGTCGGCGCACCCGCGCGCGTGTCGCGCCTGATCCGTCGTGCCAACGGGCGTGTGGCCAGGCTGACCGTGCGCACCGCGGCGGGGCGCGAGCCGTCGACGGTGGGGGAATACAGCGTCAGCACCGACCTGCCCGATCGCACGGGATTTGCGCGCTGGCTGGACCAGACCATTGCGCATGCGCGCCTGGCGGAAACCAGCTGCGCGGTGCTGCTGATCCATATCGCCGATTTCCGCGAGGTCGACGAAGTCTTCGAGGTGCGTGCCGACGACATTCTGGCGCAGGACGCCGGCGCGCTCGCGCAGGCCGCGCTGGAGCCGCATCATTTCCTGGCGCGGCTGGCGCGCGACGAATTCGCGGTGGGCGTGCCGGAGCTGGTCCAGCACGGGCGCGCCAACGAACTCGGATCGCGCGTGCTGGGATCGCTGGCGGAATTCGTCTCGGCGCGCGGGCTGCAGATGCAGATCGGCGTGAACATCGGCATCGCGATCTATCCGCGCGACGCCACCACGTCCGAAGCGCTGATGCAGGCCGCACGCGTCAGCCTGAGCGAGGCGCGCCAAAGCGGCTCGAACCAGATGCGCGTGTTCAATTCCGCCGCCGGCGAACGCGCGCGCCGTGTACGCGTGATTCGCCGCGATCTGTGGCCCGCCATCCAGGACGATGCGCTGTCGCTGGTGTACCAGCCCAAGTACGACGTCAGGACGCGCAGCGTGGTGGGCGCCGAGGCGCTGTGCCGCTGGCGGCATCCGGCGCTGGGCCAGGTCAATCCGGCCGAGTTCATCACGGTGGCCGAGCAGTCCGGCCAGATCGACAAGCTCGACGACTGGGTCATCTCGCAGGTTTGCGCGCAGGTGCGCGCGTGGCAGGATGCCGGGCTGCGGACCGTGCCGGTGGCGATCAACGTGTCGGGTCTGCGTTTTGCCAGCCGCAATTTTCCGCAATACCTGCTCGAACAGGTCCACCTGCACGATATTCCGCCCTCCGCCATCACGCTGGAAATCACCGAAACCGCCGCGATGAAGGACATCGGCAAGTCGCTGGAGACGCTCACGGAGCTGCAGTCGCTGGGCATCCAGGCGGCGCTTGACGACTTCGGCAGCGGCTATTCCAGCCTGGGCTACCTGAAGCGGCTGCGTGTGGGTACGCTCAAGATCGACCGCACGCTGATCGGCGGACTCGATGCCGATCCGCAAGGCCGCGCGATCGTGGGATCGATGGTGGCGCTGGCGCACGAGCTGCGCATGAAGGTGGTGGCCGAGGGTGTGGAATCGACCTCGCAGCTGGACATCCTGGACGCCATGGGCTGCGACGAGGTGCAGGGCTACCTGATGTCGGTACCGCTGGACGCGCCGACCTTCGCCGAGCTTTTGCCCGGTCCGCAGGCGCTGCGCGCGTAATCCCGCGCGGCGGTGCGGCGGCCTGCGCGGGGTTTGCCGCACCGCATCGCGCAATTTTGTGGGCGGCAACGCTAAAGCGCGGGCGTTCCGTGTCGATATGACCAAGGCAGGGCGGTGGCTTTGGCCGCATCGGCCCCTGCGTGCCGCTGGCCTGTCCGTCGCCGGCTGGCTGCCTTGCCGCTGGCGGACGCAACCCATCCGGAGTTCCCGATGTCCCTTCCGCACATCCTCGTCGTCGACGATTCTCCTTCCCTGCGCCGCATGACGGTCGCGTGCCTGCGCGCGGGCGGCTATACGGTGACGGAAGCCGCCGACGGCAAGGAGGCGCACGAAGTTGCGCTGGAGGGGCAATTCGGCATGCTGGTGACCGACCAGGTCATGCCGGGCATGGACGGCCTGTCGCTGATCCGGGCGCTGCGCGCGACGGCGCCGTATGCGTCGATCCCGATCCTGATGCTGTCGACCGAGCACGACGACCATATCCTCGACCAGGCGCGCGAGGCCGGTGCGTCGGGCTTCCTGGCCAAGCCGTTCGACCCGGAGGCGCTGCTGGCGTCGGTGCAGGCGCTGTTGCCCCCTCCCACGGTGGGGTAAATCCGGGCCCAAGTTGCCCTTAATTCACCCCGCGCATTGCCGTAATCACTGGAGGGCCATAGCAGGTGGTCCGGCCGATTGGCGCGGCATCGCCGCGTCGGTCATTGCGCCGGCCGCCGCTTCGGGTCGCCAGCAGCCAGGGGCACGCTACCCCGGCCACGACCAACCATGCCAGCGGGGGCAACCATGAACACCAGCAACAGTCGCGCGGACGGCGCCGGGGAAGAATTCCTGGCCTTCCGGCTCGGCCGCGAAGAGTACGGCATCGACATTCTCAAGGTCCAGGAGATCCGCGGCTACGAGTCGGTCACGCAGATCGCCAATGCGCCCGACTACCTGAAGGGTGTGATCAACCTGCGCGGCATCATCGTCCCGATCATCGACCTGCGCATCAAGTTCAGGCAGGCCCAGATCAGCTACGACCAGTACACGGTGGTGATCATCGTCGACATCAACGACCGCACCACCGGCCTCGTGGTCGACGGCGTGTCGGACGTGCTGACGCTGGCGCCCGCACAGATCAAGCCGGCGCCGACGCTTTCGGGCGGCGTGGAGACCGACTACATCCGCGGGCTCGGATCGCTCGAGGGACGCATGCTGATTCTGGCCGATATCGAGAAGCTGATGAATGTCGACGATCTCGCGGCGCTCGACGCCGCGGCCGGCGCCACCTGAAGTCCTTCACATGCGGCTCGCGGCGCCGGACACATGCGGCGCGCGGGCCGACGCATTCAACGCAGTCAACGTCCATGCGCAACAACCAGCCTGTCACACAGCGCGAGCACATGCTCTCGCCGAACGATTACCTGATATCGCGAACCGACCTCAAGGGCCGGATCACGTTCGCGAACCGGGCGTTCATCGAGATCAGCGGTTTTTCCGCGCAAGAGCTGCTCGGCGCGCCCCATAACCTCGTGCGGCATCCCGACATGCCGCCGGAGGCGTTCGCCGATCTCTGGACGTCGATCCAGGCCGGCAAGTCGTGGGTGGGCATCGTGAAGAACCGCCGCAAGGACGGCGACCACTACTGGGTGCAGGCCACCGTCACGCCGACGCGTGTCGATGGGCGCATCGTCGGCTTCACGTCGGTGCGCTCGATGGCCACGCGCGAGCAGATCGAGGCCGCACAGGCCGCCTACCAGCGCTTTCAGGAGAATCGCGCGGCCGGGCTGGCGATCCGCGAGGGCGCGGTGGTGCGCACCGGCATCGCCGGATTCATCGGACGGCTGGCGCGCGTCAACCTGAAACGGCGCATCCAGTGGGCGCAGATGGCGGGCCTGTCGTGGTTCCTGCTGGCGCTGATCGGTGTGCACTGGATGGCGCCCGAGGCGGCCGCGCAACTGTGGCCGTGGCTGTGGGGCGCATTCGCGCTGGCCGTGGTGTCGTCGTTTGCGGCAGGGGCGATGCTGGTGGCGCGCGTGGAGCGGCCGATCGCCGAAATGCTCGACTTCGCGCTGCGCATGGGCGCTGGCGACCTGAGCACCACCTTCGACCACAAGGCTGCCGACGAGGTAGGCGCGCTGGCGCGCGCGATGCGCACCATGCAGCGCAGCCTGCTTTCCGTGGTGCACGACATCCAGCAAGGCATGGTCAGCATTTCCACGGCCACGCATGAAGTGGCCGCGGGCAACAACGATCTGTCGCAACGCACCGAGCAGCAGGCCGCGTCGCTCGAGGAAACCGCTTCGAGCATGGAACAGTTGACCGGCACCGTGCGCCAGAACGCCGATAACGCGCGTCAGGCCAGCGGGCTGGCCGCCAATGCGTCCGAAACCGCGCTGCGCGGCGGCGAATCGGTGGGCCGTGTGGTGCAGACGATGAACGACATCAACGACGCCTCGCGCAAGATCGTCGACATCATCGGCGTGATCGAGGGCATCGCGTTCCAGACCAATATCCTGGCGCTCAACGCGGCCGTGGAAGCGGCACGCGCGGGCGAGCAGGGCCGTGGCTTCGCGGTGGTGGCGGGCGAGGTGCGCAGCCTGGCGCAGCGCAGCGCCAATGCCGCCAAGGAAATCAAGGGTTTGATCGGCAATACCGTGGCGCGCGTGGAAAACGGCACGGCACAGGTCAGCGAGGCCGGCGCGACGATGGACGAGATCGTGCAGGCCGTGAAGCGCGTGACTGACATCATGGGCGAGATCAGTTCCGCCTCGGCCGAGCAGAGCGCCGGCATTGAACAGGTCAACGAGGCGGTTGCGCAGATGGATGAAGTGACGCAGCAGAACGCTGCGCTGGTGGAGCAGGCCGCTGCCGCGGCCGGTTCACTGGAAGAACAGGCCGACCGCTTGCGCGAGTCGATTTCCACGTTCCGCGTCAGCGCGCAGGCCGAAGTGCGGCCCACGCGCGTGCGCGACGGGATGGCGGACGCGCGGGCGGCGGCTTGAAGTGGGGAGCGGGCGGCATCCGCATGGGCGCCGCTGCAGACGCGCCGCGCCAAATGGCGCGGCATCAGGAACGGGGTACAGCCGCCGCTCATGCAAGCGGCAGCGACATCAACCCGGGGCGTTGCCTTGCAGGCCGTCCCGGACTTTCTGACAGAAGAAGGGGGTAGTTCTTATGCAGTGGTTCAACCAACTACGCGTTACGACCAGGCTGATTGCCGGCTTTCTGGTGGTATCCGTGATCGGCGCCATCATTGGCCTGCTGGGCGTCGTCAACATGGGGCGCATGGCCGAATGGACCGGCAAGATCTACAACACGGACCTGCAGGCGCTCAAGGCCGTGCAGGACGGCAACATCAACCTCGTGTACGCCAGCCGCGCGCAGATCGCGTTGCTGTCGGCGTCGACCATGGGCGAGCGCGCCACCGAGAAGGATGAGATCCAGAAGTCGCTGGCCGCGATGGAGGCGCGTGTGAAGACCGCGAAGGATTCATTCAGCCAGCCCGAAGGCCAGGCGCTGTTCAAGCAATATGAGGCGCTGGTGCCGCCGTTCCGCGATCGCATGCTCAAGTATGTGGAACTGGTAAGCAAGCAGCCGCTGGATACGTCGCAATTCGAAAGCACGGTCTTCACGGAAAGCGCCGACCTGCTCAAGGAAAGCCGCGCGCTCGAGGAAGTGCTGTTCAAGATGGTGAAGCGCCGCGACGACCGCGCGCGCGCCAACATGGACGAGTCCACCAGCGTGTACAACAGCTCGCGCGTGCTGATGCTGGTGCTGGTGCTGGGCGGGCTTGCGGTATCGGTGCTGCTGGGATGGTTCCTGGCCCGACAACTGTCGCGCCAGCTCGGTGGCGAACCCGGTTATGCCGCATCGATCGCCGCACGCATCGCCGACGGCGATTTCTCGGGCAAGGTGACGCTGCGCCGTGGCGACCAGAGCAGCCTGCTGCACGCAATGAGCCAGATGCAGCAGCAGTTGTCGCACATGGTGCGCGACTTCAAGGAATCGGCGGAATCGATCGGCACCGCGTCGCGCGAGATCGCGGCGGGCAACAACGACCTGTCGCAACGCACGGAGCAACAGGCGGCGTCGCTCGAGGAAACCGCTTCCAGCATGGAAGAGCTGACCAGCACGGTGCGCCAGAACGCCGACAACGCGCGCCAGGCCAGCGGGCTGGCCGCCAATGCGTCGGACACCGCGGTACGCGGCGGCGAAGTGGTGGGTCGCGTGGTGCTGACGATGGGCGAGATCAACGACGCATCGCGCAAGATCGTCGACATCATCGGCGTGATCGAGGGCATCGCGTTCCAGACCAACATCCTGGCGCTCAACGCTGCCGTGGAAGCGGCGCGCGCCGGCGAGCAGGGCCGCGGTTTCGCGGTGGTGGCCGGCGAGGTGCGCAGCCTGGCGCAACGCAGCGCCAACGCCGCCAAGGAAATCAAGACGCTGATCGACAACTCGGTGGCGCAGGTTGACACCGGTGCGGCACTGGTCAGCCAGGCCGGCACCACGATGGACGAAATCGTGCAGGCCGTGAAGCGCGTGACCGACATCATGGGCGAAATCAGCGCGGCGTCCGCCGAGCAGAGTTCGGGCATCGAACAGGTCAATCAGGCCGTCGCGCAGATGGACGAGGTGACGCAGCAGAACGCCGCGCTGGTCGAGCAGGCTGCTGCAGCCGCCGGGTCGTTGCAGGATCAGGCGGCGCGCCTGATGGAGTCGGTGTCGGGCTTCCGCCTGTCGCAGGAAGACGCCGCGGTGCCGGCGCTGGCTGCGCCTGCTGCTCCCGCTGCGCGTTCGGTGGTGCGGCCGACGGCCACGGCAGCGGGCGCACGCGCAGTCAAGACACGCAAGACGGCGCGTGCCGCAGGCACGGCGCTGGTTGCCGCGGCCACGGCCGCGCCGGTCATGGCTGAAGTTGGCGACGACGATGCCGATAGTGATGGTCAGTACAAGGGTCCCGCGCTTGCCGCTTCGTCGGCAAGTCACGGTGCTTCCGACAACGGTGACTGGAGCGCGTTCTGAGCGCGTACGCGCGTATCCGAACGTGGCTTGAATGCACCGTGATCGCCATCGCTTGACGATGGCACGCGCCCCGGCAGCGGTCTTGTAAAAGATTCGCCGGGGCGCTTACCCGTTTCAAGAACATCATGAACACCGACATCAGCCTGTCCCTGTCGGCCGAAGCCACGGCAAGGCTGCGCGCGGACTTCGATGCCTTTGTAAAAGTTTCCACCGGGCTGGATGCGCAGTTCATCCCACCCGCGTTCGACGACTTCCTGCGTGCGCGCCTGATGCAGCAGGACGGCCCGCTGACTGAGCGTGCGGTGATGCGGCTCTTGGCCAGCGGCGAGTACGGCTGGGCCAGGAAGGTCTTCGACAAGCAGTTGCCGAACGCGCTGGCCGCGCTGATGCGCGACGCCGAACGCTTTGGCTTTGGGCTGGCGGTACAGCCCGAATGGACCACGCAGCAACGTGTGGAACACGCGCGCGAATGGGCCAGCAACATCCTTTCCGAAGCGGGCGCAGATGCCGCGTTCACCGAGGCGCTGGCTGCGCAGATTGCCTCGTCCGCCGTCGATATCCGCACGCTGGAAGAGCGCATGCGCACGCCGGCATGGCGCATCGCCGATAGCCTGCGCCAGCGCGCTTATGACGTCATGTACGCGCTGCAGACCGAACAGAGCGAAGCGCTGGGACGCAGCAAGGTGGGCGAACTGCGCGCGCTGCTGGGACTGGCGCTTGAGTACGGCTCAGTGAGCGCCGAAGAGGCCGCGCGCGTGCTCGAACAGGTGGAGCGCGCGCGTCCGCATCTGTTCCGCGAAGCCCCCGACGACGTCTTCGCACGGCTTGCCGCATGGCTGCGGCGCGTCTTTAGCCAAGGCGCGCTCGTTCGTCAATAGTGGAAAGCGGCAACCCTCTTTCGTAGGTGACGTGTGCACCGCGGCGGTCCCGTGTCCGTTCAGTACAAAATCGTTACGGTCTTGATGTAAATCACAAGCTGACGGCCGAGGCTGTTACAAAATTCGCGGCCCATGTCTTTTCCGTACGACATTTGCTTCCCCCCAACGTAAGTAGGGATTGGCATTTCGGGCCGATTGCCGATATAAACGTAACAGTTTCACTTACACTCTGTAACATCTGTAACGTTTCAGAGTTAAGGTGTAACCGGGCGAAGTTCCTTTCGTAGTACGTCGTACCCACTCGAACACGCACCCAAACGATCTGGTCGCCGGCAAGCAGTTCTGCCGGTAAGCGCCGGACAAGCGGTCGAGGGGTTTTTTGGTAGCGGGGAAAAATTGGAAAGCAGTGAAGTTCTCCAGGAGATCAGGGAGGTCAATCTTGCCTATCTCCTACTGGCGCAACGACTGGTGCGCGAAAACCAGGTGGAAGCCATGTTCAGGCTTGGCGTCAGCAAGGAAATTGCTGAGATCCTTGCCAAGCTGACCTCGGCGCAACTCGTCAAGCTGGCAGCATCGAACATGGTGCTGTGCCGTTTCCGCTTCGACGATCACGCGCTGCTCTCCACGCTCACCCACACGGCCAAGAGCCATGATATGCAGCAGATCCACGCTGCTATCCTGCTGGCCCGGCAACCTGTGGAGTCGCTCAATTGACCGCGCTCCTCCAGGCCCAGCCGGCCCGCAGCTTCACGGCCACTCCCGTTCCCAACCGCAAGAGCGTCCTGCAGGATGCCAACCAGACCCAGCTCGCCATCGAGCTGATCGGCCTGGGTGCGCGCCTGCAGGTGCTTGAGGCCGAGACCACGCTCTCGCGCGACCGGTTGATCCGTCTCTACAAGGAGCTGCGGGGCGCGTCGCCGCCCAAGGGCATGCTCCCGTTCTCGACAGACTGGTTCACCACCTGGCTGCCGAATATCCATTCGTCGCTGTTCTTCTCCGCCTACCAGTTCATGGTGCAGGAAGGCGAGACGTCGGGTATTCGTGCCGTGGTAGCCGCTTATCGTCTGTACCTCGAGCACGTTTCGCTGCTTGGCGGCGAAATCGTCTTAAGTTTCACCCGTGCCTGGACGTTAGTACGGTTTTTCGAGAGCAACATGCTGCAGCTTTCCACGTGCACCTGTTGCGGCGGTAAGTTCGTGACGCATGCCTATGAGCCGCACACGAACTTCGTCTGCAGCCTGTGCCGTCCGCCGTCGCGGGCCGGAAAGGTGAAGAAGCTCTCGAAAGACGCCGCAGCCGCGCAGACCGACGCCTGATTCCATCCAGCCTGACGTCCGCGCGGCAGGCGGGCCCCGGCAGCGCCGGGCGGCGTTAAGCCGCTCGCGCAATGCCGCATGGCCTGTGCGTGCCTGACGCGTGTTTTTCAGACGGGGATCCGATCGTGCTAGTAGTTATTGGCTATGTCGTCGTAGTCGTGGCGGTGCTGGGTGGTTACGCCCTCACCGGCGGCCACATGGGCGCGCTTTATCAACCGGCGGAGCTCATCATCATCGGCGGGGCCGCGGTTGGCGCATTCATCAGCTCCAACAGCGGCAAGGCCATCAAGGCCACGATGAAAGCCATGCCCTCGTTGCTGCAGGGCTCCAAGTACAAGAAGGAACTGTACCTGGACGTGATGGCGTTGCTTTACGTCTTGCTCTCCAAGGCGCGCCGCGAGGGCATTCTGTTCCTCGAAAAGGAAATTGCCGATCCCGCATCGAGCAGCGTCTTCAGTCAGTACCCGCGCATCCTGGCCGACGCCAAGATGATGGAGTTTCTGACCGACTACCTGCGCATGATGGTCAACGGCAACATGAACGCCTTCGAGATCGAGGCGCTCATGGACCACGAAATCGAAACGTTCCGCCACGAAGCAGAGATTCCTGCCCATGCGCTGTCGCGCGTTGGCGATGGCCTGCCGGCGTTCGGCATCGTTGCCGCGGTGATGGGCGTGGTGCACGCGCTGGCCTCGGCCGATCTGCCGCCAGCCGAGCTGGGCGCGCTGATCGCCCACGCCATGGTCGGAACGTTCCTGGGCATTCTGCTGGCTTACGGATTCGTGTCGCCGCTGGCGTCGCGCGTCGAGCACCAGGTGTCCGAGAGCATCAAGATGTACGAGTGCATCAAGGTGACGCTGCTGGCATCGCTCAACGGTTACGCGCCCCTGGTGGCCGTGGAATTCGGTCGCAAGGTGCTGTACTCCACGGTACGTCCGTCGTTCCTCGAGCTCGACGATCACGTCCGTGAAGTCAAGAGCCTGACCTGACCGGGAGAGCAAGCCATGAGCAGTGCCCAGGATCTGCGCCCGATCGTCATCAAGAAGGCGAAGTCGCACGCCAAGCCGCACGGCAACCATAGCTGGAAGATCGCCTACGCCGACTTCATGACGGCCATGATGGCGCTGTTCCTGGTGCTGTGGCTGTTGAGCACGTCGTCGCCCAAGACGCTGGTCGGTGTGGCCGAGTATTTCAAGATGCCGCTCAAGGTGGCGGTGGTCGGTGGCGACAAGAGCAGCCTGTCGAAGAGCGTGATTCCGGGCGGCGGCAAGGACCCGATGGCCAAGGACGGCGAGGTGATGAAGGCCCTCACCAACGACCCGGCCGATGCGCAGCGCCGGCGCGACCAGCTCGACAGCGAGCGCCTGCGCGCGTTGAAGGGCCGTCTGGAACAGATCATCGAGAACAACCCGACGTTGCGGCAGTTCCGTCCGCAACTGCTGCTGGACATCACCAGCGAAGGGCTGCGCATCCAGATCCTGGATACCAAGAATCGTCCGATGTTCCGCACCGGCAGCGCGGCGGTGGAGCCGTACATGCGCACCATCCTGCGCGAGATCGGCCCGGTGCTCAACGAGATGCCCAACAAGGTGAGCCTGTCCGGTCATACCGATTCGGCCACGTACATGATGGGCGAGCGCGCCTACAGCAACTGGGAGTTGTCGGCCGACCGCGCCAACGCGTCGCGCCAGGAACTGATCGCCGGCGGCATGCAGGAAGGCAAGGTGCTGCGCGTGCTGGGACTGGCCGACACCATGCCGCTCGAGAAAGGCGATCCGCTGGCGCCAGTGAACCGGCGTATCAGCATCGTGGTGCTCAACAAGCGCGCGCAGGCCCAGTTCGAAACGGAAAACGCCAGCGCGGCGGAGGTCTCCGTGCAGGCGCAGAAGGGAGCAATGGCGCAGGAGTTGCAGGAGCAGATGGGCGCGGCATCGGCGCCAGCGGCCAGACCGGCAACCGCGCCCAAGGGCAGGATCGAGTGAGGCGCGCCGCCTGGGGAGGGCGGCGCATCTTCCAGTGCAATCTAGCGAGTCAGGACGATCATGTCTGTCGATATCGATATCACGCAGTTTTATCAGACCTTCTTCGAGGAGGCAGAGGAGCTGCTCGTAGAAATGGAGCAGCTGCTGCTCGAGGTGGACATCGAGTCCCCCGACGCGGAAGCGCTCAACGCGATTTTTCGTGCCGCGCATTCGATCAAGGGCGGAGCCGCGACATTCGGCTTCACGGCCCTGACCGAGACCACGCACATCTTTGAGAACCTGCTCGATCGCACCCGTCGGCGGGAACTGGCCCTTACGCGGGTCATCATCGACACCTTTCTGGAAACCAAGGACGTGTTGCAAGACCAGCTCAACGCCTATCGCAACGGCACCGAACCCGATCCGGAAACGTTTGCGCGCATCTGCGCCGTGCTGCAGCAGCTGGCGCAGGAAGCCGGCGGCGCAACCGCGCACGCTCCCGCGCCGGCCCCCGCACCTGTGGCGGCGCCTGCGCCGGCTCCCGTGGCGGCATCCGCGGGCGGCAACCTGAAAGTTCGCCTGATCAAGGTGTCCGCGGGCGACCAGGCGCTGCTGCGCGAAGAGCTGGCCAATCTGGGCGAAATCACAGGCCAGGAAGAAGCCGACGGCGACCTGACCATCTGGCTGAACAGCCAGTGCAGCACCGACGACATCATTGCGGTCTGCTGTTTCGTCATCGACGAGAAACAGATTGCGGTGGAAGCCGTTGCAGCGGGCCAGGCGCCTGCCGCACCGCAGGCGGCACCGGCTCCGGTTGCCGCGCCGGCTCCGGCACCGGCACCGGTTGCCGCCGCCCCGGCGGCGACGCCGGCTGCCAAGGAAAAGGCGGCTGCCAAGCCCCCCGCCGCGGCCGCCGCGCAGGCGCCCGATTCCGGATCGATCCGCGTGCCGACCGAAAAGGTGGACCAGATCATCAACCTGGTGGGCGAGCTCGTAATCACCCAGTCGATGCTGGCGCAGACCGCGTCGTCGCTCGATCCGGTGCTGTTCGACCGCCTGTTCTCGGGCATGGGCCAGCTTGAACGCAATGCGCGCGATCTGCAGGAAGCGGTGATGTCGATCCGCATGATGCCGATGGACTACGTGTTCTCGCGCTTTCCGCGCCTGGTGCGCGATCTGGCCAGCAAGCTCAACAAGCAGATCGACCTGGTCACCTTCGGCAAGGCCACCGAGCTGGACAAGAGCCTGATCGAACGCATCATCGATCCGCTGACGCACCTGGTGCGCAACAGCCTGGACCACGGTATCGAAACGCCCGAGAAACGCGTGGCGGCCGGCAAGGAGCCGACCGGCCAGCTGATCCTGTCGGCGCAGCATGCGGGCGGCAACATCGTCATCGAAGTCAGCGACGACGGCGGCGGCCTGAACCGCGAGCGCATCCTGGCCAAGGCCATGCAGAACGGCCTGCCGGGTGCGTCCGAGAGCATGACCGATGACGAAGTCTGGCAACTGATTTTCGCGCCGGGCTTCTCCACTGCGGAAGTGGTGACCGATGTGTCGGGCCGTGGCGTGGGCATGGACGTGGTCAAGCGGAACATCCAGGAAATGGGCGGTCACGTCGAGATCAGCTCGCGGCCGGGCCTGGGCACCACCACGCGCATCGTGCTGCCGCTGACGCTGGCCATTCTCGATGGCATGTCGGTGCGCACCGGCGAGGAAACCTTCATCCTGCCGCTGAATTGCGTGATGGAATCGCTGCAGCCGAAATCGGAGGACGTGCATACGGCCGCCAACGGCGAGCGCGTGATGAACGTGCGCGGCGAATACCTGCCGCTGCTGGAACTGCACAAGGTCTTCAATGTGGCCAACGCGGTGCAGGAGCCCACGCAGGGCATCGCCGTGATCCTGGCCGCCGAAGGCAAGCGCTTCGCGCTGCTGGTGGACCAGCTGATCGGCCAGCACCAGGTGGTGCTGAAGAATCTCGAAACCAACTATCGCAAGGTGCCATGCATCTCGGCCGCGACGATCCTGGGCGACGGCAGCGTCGCGCTGATCGTGGACGTGGGTGCGCTGCAGCGCACCGGCGTGCGCCGCCAGGACCCGGTGGCCGTACAGTAATTGACAGCAAGGAGAACGGACATGGCCGGCATCGGACACATCGATACCCAGGGCAGCGAAGCCTCTGGCCAGGAATACCTGGTCTTCACGCTGGGCACCGAGGAATATGGCATCGACATCCTCAAGGTGCAGGAGATCCGCAGCTACGAAACGGTGACGCGCATCGCCAACGCGCCCAACTTCATCAAGGGCGTGACGAACCTGCGCGGCGTGATCGTGCCGATCGTCGACCTGCGGCTGAAATTCGATCTTGGCAACGTGCGCTATGACCACCAGACCGTGGTGATCATCCTGAACGTGGCCGGCCGCGTGGTCGGTATCGTGGTGGACGGCGTGTCGGACGTGCTGACGCTGACTGGCGACGATATCAAGCCGGCGCCCGAGTTTGGCGTGTCGGTCTCGAACGAGCACCTGACGGGTCTGGGCTCGGTGGAAGGCCGGATGCTGATCCTGATCGACATCGAACGCATGATGACCAGCCCCGAAATGGCGCTGATCGAAACCGAGTTCGCCTGATCCCGCGTGCGGACCGCCCCAACGCCTTATCGCCGCTTGCCGGCACACTGACGAAACACACTCATGACGCCGCTCCGTTCTTCCTCCAGCGCGATCGGGAAGCCAGGCGCGGCCGCCAACCAGGCCGCGCCCGTGTTGGCGCCGCTGCGCGACGACATGCGTGACTTCCTGCTGACCGAGCGCGATTTCGAGAAGGTCCGCGCGTTGATTCACAAGCGCGCGGGGATTTCGCTGGGCAGTCACAAGCGCGAGATGGTTTACAGCCGTCTTGCGCGACGCCTACGCGCGCTTGGAATCAGCGATTTCGGCACGTATCTGTCGCTGCTCGAGGCCGACGACCACTCTGACGAGTGGGAGTACTTCACCAATGCGCTGACCACCAATCTCACCTCGTTCTTCCGTGAGGCGCATCACTTTCCGCTGCTGGCCGAGCACGCCAAGAAGGTGGGGCGTCCGTACAGCGTCTGGTGCGCAGCGGCGTCGACCGGCGAGGAGCCGTATTCGATTGCCATCACCCTGGCCGAGGCCCTGGGCGAGCGCGCGGCAACGGTGCTGGCCACCGATATCGACACGCAGGTGCTGGCCAAGGCCCGCGCCGGCGTCTACAGCGCCGAACAGGTGTCGCGGCTGTCGCAGGAACGGCTCAAGCGCTTCTTCCTGAAAGGGACCGGGGCGCGCGCGGGGTCGGTCAAGGTCAAGCCGGAACTGGCCGCGACGATCAGCTTCGAGACCCTGAACCTGTTGGCGCCCGACTGGGGCATCCGCGAGAAGTTCGACGCGATCTTCTGCCGCAACGTGATGATCTATTTCGACAAGCCGACCCAGGGACGCATCCTGGAGCGGTTTGCGCCGTTGCTCAAGCCGAACGGGCTGTTGTTCGCGGGCCATTCCGAGAATTTCTCGTATGTCACGCGCGCCTTCCAGCTGCGCGGACAGACTGTGTATGAGCTGGCCGGCAAGGGAGGTGCGTGATGCGCGGCACACCCCACTTGCCCGAAGCGATCGCCACGCGCAAGTACTTCGATCGCGAGTTCGACAAGCAGGCCATCAAGCTGCTTCCCAACGAGTATTTCGTTACCGGCGACGACGTGGTGCTGACCACGGTGCTCGGTTCTTGCGTGGCGGCATGCATTCGCGATGAGGTGGCCGGTGTCGGCGGCATGAATCATTTCATGCTGCCCGACGACGAGAATGCGGGCGCCGACCGCATGCTGTCCGCTTCGATGCGCTACGGGTGCTATGCGCTGGAAGTGCTCATCAATGAACTGCTGAAGATGGGTGCGCGTCGCGAGCGTCTGGAAGCGAAGGTTTTTGGCGGCGGCGCAGTGCTGGCAAACATGACGACCCTCAATATTGGGGACCGAAATGCCGATTTTGTACTGAAGTATCTGGGCACCGAAGAGATCCGCGTGGCCGCACAGGATCTGCGCGGTCCGCATGCGCGACGTGTCAGCTATTTCCCGCGCACCGGTCTGGCGCTGGTGCGCCGGCTGACACGCCAGGACGATACGGTAGGCGTGGAACGGGACGAACGCGCGCTGGCGCGTGCCCTTTCCACTTCCACGAAAGCGCCCGCACGTGGCGCCGTGGCATTGTTCACGCGGCAGGCAGCGGCCAAGGTGCCGACCTGAAAACTTGAAGACGTAAAGACAAACATGACCGCCGCGAAGATCAAGGTGTTGTGCGTGGACGATTCCGCACTGATCCGCAGCCTGATGACTGAGATCATCAACAGCCAGCCCGACATGGAGGTGGTAGGCACCGCCCCCGATCCGCTGGTGGCGCGCGACATGATCAAGCGCCTGAATCCCGATGTGCTGACGCTCGACGTGGAAATGCCCCGCATGGACGGGCTCGATTTCCTGGAGCGCCTGATGCGGCTGCGGCCGATGCCGGTGCTGATGGTGTCGTCCCTGACCGAGCGGGGATCCGAAATCACGATGCGCGCGCTGGAACTGGGCGCGGTGGATTTCGTGACCAAGCCAAAGCTTGGCATTCGCGAAGGACTGATCGAATACACCGACACGATCGCCGACAAGCTGCGCGCGGCATCGCGTGCACGCGTGCGGGCCCGCGATACCGCGCCGGCCGGCGCGGTGTCCTCTGTGCCGATCCTGCGCGCGCCTTTGCTATCGACGGAAAAGCTGATCATCGTCGGGGCATCGACGGGCGGCACCGAGGCGATCAAGGAATTCCTGATGCCGCTGCCGCCGGATTCGCCGGCCGTCATGATCGTGCAGCACATGCCGGCCGGTTTCACCAAATCGTTCGCGCAACGCCTGAACGGACTTTGCCGCATCACGGTGAAGGAAGCGGAACACGGCGAGCGGGTGCTGCCCGGCTACGCATACATCGCGCCGGGCGATTCGCATCTGCTGCTGGCGCGCAGTGGCGCGAACTACGTGGCGCACCTGTCGCAGGAAGCGCCCGTCAATCGTCATCGGCCTTCGGTCGACGTGCTGTTCGATTCGGCCGCGATTCACGGCGGGAAGAACGTGACGGGCGTCATCCTGACCGGCATGGGCAAGGACGGCGCGCGCGGCATGCTGCGCATGCGTGAGGCCGGGGCGTACAACCTGGCGCAGGACGAACAGTCCTGCATCGTGTTTGGCATGCCGAAGGAGGCGATCGCCACCGGCGGCGTGCATGAAGTGGTGCCCCTGCACCAGATGAGCCAGCGCGTCATGACGCATCTGGCGACGTTCGGTGCGCGGGCGCAGCGCGTGTAACGCCGAAGTGCGCGCGCGAGAGGTCAGATCAGCAACAACCTGGATGGCCAGCGTCATCCACAACCGTATTGGAGCCGTATAGTGGACAAGAACATCAAGATCCTCGTGGTCGACGACTTCCCGACCATGCGTCGGATCATTCGTAACCTGCTCAAGGAGCTGGGCTTCACCAACGTCGAGGAAGCCGAGGACGGCGCCGCCGGTCTGGAGAAGGTCAAGGATGGCAGCTTCCAGTTCGTCGTATCCGACTGGAACATGCCGAACATGGATGGCCTGACCATGCTGCAGTCGATCCGCGCCATTCCGGAACTGGCCAAGACGCCGGTGCTGATGGTGACCGCCGAGGCCAAGAAGGAGAACATCATTGCCGCGGCGCAGGCCGGCGCCAATGGTTACGTGGTCAAGCCATTCACCGCCGCGACGCTGGACGAGAAGATCACCAAGATCTTCGAGAAGCTGGGTCAATAAGAAGAGGTACGCGAGATGTCGACGACTCCGACTTTCAGCCAAGAATCGGCCGAGCAGATCATTCATCGCATCGGCAACCTGACGCGGATGCTGCGCGATAACATGCGGGAGCTGGGGCTCGACAAGGAAATCGAGAAGGCCGCGCAGGCCATTCCCGATGCGCGCGACCGGCTCAATTACATCGCCGCCATGACCGAGCAGGCCGCCGAACGCACGCTTACCGCGGTCGAACTGGCACAGCCGCTCCAGGAGGATCTGGAACGCAAGGCAACGGCGCTGGACCAGCGGTGGGATGAGTGGTTCGCCCAACCGGTGGAACTGGGCGACGCCCGCACGCTCGTGCTCGATACGCGCGAGTTCCTGACGGAAGTCCCGCAAAAGGCCAAGGCGACTGGCAGCCATCTGCTGGAAATCATGATGGCGCAGGACTTCCAGGATCTCACCGGGCAGGTCATCAAGAAGATGATGGATATGATCCGCACGCTGGAGCAGGAACTGCTGCAGGTGCTGATCGACAACGTGCCCGCAGACCGCCGTGTGGAAACGCCGCAGCATACGCTGCTCAACGGTCCGCAGATCAACCCGGAAGGCAAGGCGGACGTGGTGTCCGACCAGTCGCAGGTGGATGACCTGCTGGCAAGCCTGGGTTTCTAAAGACAGGCGTCTTCACGCCTGAAAAGTTCTGCGCCCCCGGATCCTCTCCCGCCCGCGCGGGAGAGGATCCGGATTGCTTTACGCCGGGCTCGTCAGCCGCACGTTTGTCCGGCATCCAGCGCACATCCAGCGCATTTTGCTGGCGCGGTCCCGCTGCGCTTTGGCATCTGTCGCGTCTATTCCTCCGTGCCTTCCTCCTCGCTTGCCTCGCGCGACCAGCTTTCGACCAGATCGCTCGGAATTGCCTGAAACAACTCAGCGAATGGCTTGCCGGTCAAACGTTCGGCCTGGCGCAGCAGCAGCGCAACCGGACTGCTCGGCTCGTTTTCCTCGAACCACTTTCGCGCGGCACGAATGTCGCCCAATACGGTCTGTCGGGTGACCGGCGCCAATGCTACGGCCGCCCGCGTCGCACCGCAAACAGCCGCAGCGTTGGCGTCGGTTGCCGACGCTTCCGTTCCGGCATTCTCCATGGCCGCGTCTGTGGCCGGTCCCGCATCATCCGCGAACTCCCCCGCTTGCAAGGGCGCCGCCGGCCTTGCTGCCAGTTGCAGCAGCCGGATCAACGGACCAAGGTCAACCGCGTCGCGCGGAAGGGTCTGCTCACACCATCGCTGGAGCACGGTCGCTTGCGCCCATGCGCCGTCGATGGCCGCCATCTGTGCCGGCGTGATTTGGCGCAGGGTGTCGAGCCGCTGCTGGACGACCCCGGGCGTGGCGGCATCGTCGGGGCGCGGCACTGTCAGCGCTCGCTCGATTTCGCGAATCTGCAGCCGCAGTATCTTGTCGCCCAACGTAAGCTCGCGAATATCGGACAACAGGCCGGTGCGATCGGTCAGCGTCGCCATCGCGTTGGCCCGCATGACCGGGTCGTGCTCGCCTTCGATCTGGAGCTGCGGATGGATGTCGTCCGGAAATGTCGTCAACATGCCGTGCAGCATCCGCAGGCCGTCGAAAAGGCCTTGCGCTCCGGCTGCGCGGCAACGGCACCGAATCAGTACGATCAGCAGACGGATATCGCGCGTGCGCGTCAACAGGCTGCGGCAGTCGCGTTCGATTTCGGTCCAGCCCAGCGGCTCCGGCGTTGAGGTGAAATCGCCGTACTGCACCGCATCGCGCGGTTGCAGCCGCGCCAGCAACAAAAGAAACGCCGGATCGTATTCCAGATCGCTGCCGCACGGCAGATCGGTCGATATTGGCGAGAAAAGTTCGGCGAACGGCGAAGGTGCCGGAGCGTCGGGCTTCAGCTTGTCGGTCATGAAGAATCGGTGGTGAGAAGGTTGCGGGTCAGCCGGTTGCGTATTGATCCGGCTCGAACACCATGCCGGTGGTGGCGGTATCGGTATCGGGTGTGCCCAGCCATGTCGACCAGCCAAGCTGCTCGGCCGCACCGAGCGCGGCCGCGGGCGCCGCCTGGGGTAAAAGCAGCAGCGCGACTTCCCACGAGAATTCGTAGCCGAAGAAGGCGCGGACCCATTCGACCAGAACCGGCAGATTGCGGCCGTTTGGTGTGAAGTCCAGATACTGCTGCAGCGTGAGCGGGCCGATTTCCAGACGGAACCTGTGCTGTCGGTCCGGCACCATTTCGCCGAGCATGGCGCCATGCCCCATGACGCTGGCCGAGCCCGGGCTGGCCAGCCGCGTGTACTCGCCGGGATCGACGACGATCCAGTGCATCACAAATTCTTCCAGACGCACGCGCACGCCGAAAAAGTGCGATAGCGTCGCCACGACGCCATCGGGATTCCGCGATTCACGAACATGATGAGCGCTGGCGGCCAGAATGGCGTGCGCGGGCAATCTGCCATGCCGGATCTCTGCGGGATCATTGCCGGATAGCCAGCAGATATAGCGGGAGAACACTTCTTCATCGGCGCGATCGAGCCCCGCCGCGGCCTGGGCGGTGGCCCACGCCTGGTAGAACTGCGTAAGCGCTCGATGGTGAAAGATGTTCAGGAAATCCGAGACAGTGGCGTCTCGATGGCCTTCCAGCCTATCCCGGACCCATTCGGTCATGTGAATCGGCAGCGGACCATTCGGCCCCAGCATGCCAAGTCCGAAAAGTTCGATATGAAGGCCCTTTTCGGTGCGATCGATGGCGGCGATTTCGCGCGGGGCGAATATCAGCGAGGCGCGCTGACCAATCCGGAACGGTTCCTCGCGGGGCCGGGATGCATGGCCGATTTGCGGCAAATGAGGATGCCTGGCGCCCAACTGACGCAGCAGGCCGAGGAAATTCATCTTCCAAGGCGCGTTGCTGGCGATTTCCCCCGCGTTATCCATGGCTACACCACGCTACGGCGTCCGGTGCGGGCCGGCCATCGATGGATCAGCCCGCGTTGCATCGAGACCATCTCAGTTTCGGTGAAGGAATTGACCGACACCTGTCGCGCCAGAAAATGTTCGAGTACGACGCCGAACAGGAAAGGACTGACGCCGGAAAATCCTGTTTCGTCGATGGTGAGCTGGCATTGGATACCGCGACCGTGGATGATCGGACCGTTTCCAGGCAAACGCCGGATAACCGGCCGCACGCTGGACCCGATCAGGCCTTGGATTTGTCGCTGATGCACCATATCGTCGACCGGCATCAGCAGGTTCAGGATGTTGCGCAGTCCCTGGCCGCCTGCGCGATGATCGAGATCGGTCAGCGAGAGGTAGTTGAAGCTGAGCTGACGGATCAGTCTCCATGCGAGTTCGCCTTCGGCAAAGGGAGGGCGCGGCGTCGAAGGCGGCCGGATCAACCCGACGCCGGCCACCGGCACGGAATCGGGCGCACGCAAATCGTTCACGCCGTTGCGCGGCACCAGCGTTGCGAGATCGCGATTGGTCACCATCGCATCGACGGAAAGATGACGCAGTGCGTCTGGATAGGGCGCCTCGTTTTGATCGACCAGGGACAGGAACACTTCCGTGCCGATGTATTCCGTGCGGCTTCCGTACTTGCGCAATTGCGTCGATACCAGCCGCTTTTCGCGCCGGACCGAAAAATACCGGCCGCTCCCGCCCGTGTCGCCGTTAAGGGCGGAGAACAGCGGACGGAATTCGATCATGTCGCTGCGCTCGGCTTGTTGCCCGCCAAGCTTCTGCACCGAGTGGACTTCGTAATCCAGCGGATGCGCGCGCTCCACAACCAGATGGAATTCCGTGTGCCGATGATTGACTTCGATGCGGTCGGAACGTTTGGGGAACAGGTTGATAACGGGCGTGCAGAACAAGGCGAACTGTCCCGCATCGACATGGGCGGCGAGGTGAGTGGTGCTCTTGGAAAGCAATACGACGATCTCGGCTTCGCGCCCATCGATCGCGGCCAGACCCGGCGCCAGTCCATTCAACCGGAAGAAGTAGAAGCGCTGCGGACAGGCGAAGTATTCCTGGACGAGGTTGTGGCCGTGGAACTTGTTCCACGCAAGCGGTAGCGCGGCCTCGGACGGATCGAATCCGGCCAGCGATACGGGCTCGCCATCCGTCACCGTGGCGGCATTCGCCATGGCATTGGGCCGGCCCACCAGCGCCCCCACGCCCGCGCTATGGACAAGCTCGAACAGATGGCTGGCGATCTGTTCTTCGCCACTCAGGTAAAAGGTGAGGTGCTCGATAGGCGGTAGCTGCGCGAAGGTGACGTCTCGCGTGATGCGCAGGCGGATCCGCAGCGCGCCCTGCACCGACACATGCGCGGGCACGCGGCGTTCCAGTCCGGGAATATCGGGCGGGACTGCCGTAAGACGCGCCTCCACGATGTCAAACGGCCAGAGCATCACTGGCTGCGTCGTGCGGAACTCACAGGCTGTCGTCTCGCCCGGCGGGATCGCGGCTTTCAAAGCGGTGTCACGCGGCACGCATACGCCGCGCACGAAATCGCCTTGCAGCTCGCTGGGATGGAAGCGCACGACGCTGATCGAAGGCGTGGGCGAAACGTAATTGGGATAAATGACTTCCAGCAGGCGCTGAGTGAAGCGCGGAAACTCGGCATCGAGCTTGATCTGCGTGCGCGCCGACAGATAGCAGAACGCCTCGATCAGGCGTTCCACGTAGGGATCGGCCACTTCGATGCCGTGCATGCCAAGCCGCCGCGCAATCTTCGGATGCTTGGCGGCAAATTCCCCGCCCAGTTCACGAAGATAGGCAAGTTCCCGGTTGTAGTACTCAAGGAGCTTCGGGTCCACGGCGTCAGCTTGCCTGGAACGACTTGATGCTGATCGACCGGGTTTCCAGATCGAGCGAGCTCTGCGCCGTAAACGCCATCGGATACGGATTCATGTGCACTCTGCCTCGTATCTCGAATCGCAGCACGTTGTATTCGTGCTCAGTAGGTTTTTTGTCCAGCAATCGGACGACGAGATCGCCGGGAATCAGCCTTGGCTCGAAATCCTCGATTGCGCGGCGGATCATCCCGAGAATTTCCGGCCAGTCGCGATCGGCGGCGTGGGTGCCAGCCAGCGGCGGCACGCCATAGTTCACAGTGGACCTGGCGGCATAGGCGTGTCGTTCCCGATCGATTTCGTCTTCTCGGTTAGTCGTATTGAGCAGATGTGCCAAATCGCGGCGAACGATCTCGCTCATCTGGGAGCGCGTGACGGTGTAAGCGTCGGCATTTTCGGCCTGCTGATGCGGCGCATCGTCGCGCAGCCGATCGAACAAGGTAGGTAGCAGCTGACTGTTGGGTCGCCGCGGCGGATCTTTGCGCTTCATGTCACGACGGAGATTTGCGCGGGAATGTATGCGCTGTCCATCGCAACGAGATGATGCTCGCGTCGTGTCAGGGCAGACATTATCTGGCGCTTCGGTGGTTCCGCGCGTTGCGTGGTGAACAGTGCCAGCACATCTGTCGGCGGGAGAGTTGCGGCAAGCGGCGCGAGCTCCTGGTCGTCGAGCGGACCGAAAAGTTTTGCAACCGAGGCCGCGCGTTCAATCGAGACAACGACCTCGCCGTGCGGTGCCGGGTGCCATGTGTCGACTTCGTGGGAGCCCGGGTCTGCTGCATCCAGGTGCGGCCGGCAAGACCCTGCCCCCGACGCCTCCGCGTCCTGCTGGATAGGCGGCGCACTGCACACATCTCTTTCCACTGTGGGCGCAGTGACTGCAGGCGCAGGAGCTTCGATCACAAATGCGCTCTCGTATGTCAGCGTGCGAATCAGATCGTCCTGTGTCTCCCTTTCGCCATGGCCCGCCGAACCCGCCAGCGTCTGCTGCCCAATCTGGGGCGGCAGGACTGAAAACAGATCGGGCCTCACTTCCTGCATGACAGCGGCGGATGGCGTGGCGCGCCAATCGTCGTTGCCGAAGATGTCCAATTCGGATGGGATAGCGGCCCTGTCGTTCATGGAGTGTCCGTAGCGGGGGTTGATTCCGTTGCGATGATATTCCATTGCAGTCGGGCTACAAAATAAAAAAAAATTTAAAAAATTAAGTGTAATGAAAATTCTGTAATCCAAATTTAGCTGGAATGTGAGTTACAGAAAATAAAACATATGTTTCTATCCGGTGCGCGGTGCCAGCCTGGTAGGAATCCGATCTTTCCGATTCCGTTTCCAGATCCTCGTGCGATGAGAATGAAGGTGGGTTGTTGTCGAATTTTGCATATCCTTGTGACGCGGTTAAGAGGTTAGTGATCTTGATCAGTGCTTGGTTGCTCCACTTCAAATAGTCTAAAAAAATAGGCGGATGGACTTTTATTTTAGGAAGAAATTCATATAAAGGTTCATTTACTGATTTATATGGGACTGAAATGGATATCTCGCGTCAAACACTGTTTGGCAGGCTAAATCCGACGCTGTTCAAGGCGATCGAGAGCGCCACCGCATTTTGCAAGCTGCGTGGCAATCCCTATGTCGAGCTTGCGCATTGGCTGCATCAACTGATGCAGACGCCCGATGGCGACATCCAGCGGGTGCTTCACCACACCGGCGTCAATGCGCAGCACATCGAGGCTGATTTGGCGCGCGCGCTGGCCGCGCTGCCCACTGGCGCCACCTCCATCAGCGATTTCTCATTTCAGATCGAGTTAGCCATCGAGCGCGCTTGGGTGTACGCCACCCTTGCTTTTGCCGATGACCGGATACGCGGTGCATACCTGTTGACAGCAATGTTGAAAACGCCCGAACTGCGTCGCACATTGCTGGCCATCTCGAACCACTTCGGAAAAATCGACACTGAACAGATTGTCGCCAATGTCCCGGCATGGGTTGCGCAGTCTCCGGAACGGCATGAGGCCGCCTTCGATGGCAGCGGCCTGGCTGCGTCGATACCAGGAGAGGCAAGTCAGGCGCTATCGGCCGGGCCCTCGCGCAAGGGCGCGCTCGGCCAGTACTGCCGGGATCTGACCGAGGCGGCGCGTGCTGGACAGCTCGATCCCGTTATCGGGCGCGAGCACGAGGTCCGGACGATGACCGATATCCTGCTGCGGCGCCGCCAGAACAATCCGCTGCTGACCGGCGAAGCCGGCGTCGGCAAAACCGCCGTCATCGAAGGACTGGCGCAGGCGATCGCGGCCCGACAGGTGCCGGAGAGTCTGGAAAATGTGCGTCTGCTGAGCCTGGACGTCGGTGCGCTACTGGCCGGTGCGAGCATGAAGGGCGAATTCGAAGCGCGTCTCAAGGGCGTGCTCGAGGAAGCGACGTCGTCGAGCACGCCGGTCATCCTGTTTGTCGATGAAGTACACACGCTGGTGGGCGCCGGTGGACAAGCCGGCACCGGCGATGCCGCCAACCTGCTCAAGCCTGCGCTGGCGCGCGGTGCGTTGCGCACCATCGGCGCCACCACCTGGAGCGAATACAAGCGTCATATCGAAAAAGATCCGGCGCTGACCCGGCGCTTCCAGGTCCTTCAGGTGATGGAGCCTGAGGAAGCCAACGCGACGGCGATGGTTCGCGGGCTGGTCCCGACGTTCGAAGCGCATCACAAGATCCAAATACGCGACGAAGCCGTTCGTGCCGCCGTCCGACTCTCGCACCGCTACATCCCTTCGCGGCAATTGCCGGACAAAGCCATCAGTTTGCTCGATACCGCGTGCGCGCGAGTTGCGCTGTCGCTGCATGCTACGCCTGCCTGTGTGGCGAGTCTGCGCCAGCGTCTGGATGCCGCGCAGGCAGAGGCCGGGTTACTGACGAAGGAAGCGACGTTCGGAAAGGTACACGGGCCGCGACTGGCGGAGATTGAACACGCGGTCGACGAAATCAAGGCCGAGCTTTCGGTGGCCGAGGCGCGCTGGCAACAGGAACGCGAGTTCGCAAAGCGGATCGTCGAACTGCGCGCGGCGATTGCCGCTACAGACGATAGCGATCGCAGGCAGTCGCTCACGTACGAGCTCGTGCAACTGGAAGACCAGTTAAGCGGAGTGCAGGGCGACGCGCCGCTGGTGCACACGGAAGTCGGAGAACCGGTGGTCGCCGCGATCGTCGCCGACTGGACCGGGATTCCGGTCACGCGCATGGTGGCGGACGAAGTGGCGACGGTCATGGCGCTGCCAGCGATTCTTGGCGAGCGCGTGATCGGACAGACCACCGCGCTGACCGCACTGGCCGAGCGTATCCAGACATCACGCGCGCAGTTGGCGGACCCTGGCAAGCCGGTCGGCGTGTTCCTGCTCGTGGGGCCGTCCGGCGTGGGCAAGACCGAAACCGCGCTTGCGCTGGCCGATGCGCTTTACGGCGGCGAGCAAAACGTCATCACCATCAATCTTTCCGAATTCCAGGAACCGCATACGGTGTCGACGCTCAAGGGCGCGCCGCCCGGGTATGTCGGTTATGGCGAAGGCGGCGTGCTTACCGAGGCGGTCCGCAGGCGTCCTTACAGCGTCGTGCTGCTGGACGAGGTCGAGAAGGCGCATCCCGATGTGCATGAGGTCTTCTATCAGGTATTCGACAAGGGATACATGGAGGACGGAGAAGGGCGCCGCATCGATTTCAGGAACACCATTCTGCTGCTGACAAGCAACGTCGGATCTGCCTTGCTGGAGCGCTGTGTTGACGACGCTGGCGGGGACCCTGCGGGTTATCCCACGCCTGACGCCTTGCGCGAGGCACTGACGCCCGCGCTGCGCGAAGTGTTTCCGGCCGCGTTTCTCGGCAGGCTGGTGGTGGTGCCGTACCTCCCGCTCGGCGCCGACCATCTGGGCCGCATCGTCAGGCTGCACCTGGACCGCGTGGTGGCGCGTATGCGCGAGCGCCACGACATCGCGCTGACCTACGACGATGCCGTCGTCGCCGACATCGCGCGCCGGTGCACGCTGGGAGACACCGGCGTCCGGCAACTGATCAGTTTCATCGAACAAAGGATCCAGCCCCAATTGGCCAGGCTCTGGCTTGCCGCGCTGGCTGAAAAGCGCGGCCTCACTGCGATTGCCATCCGTCGCGGCGATGGCGACACAACCGATTTCACTTACGACGCCGAGTACCGGACAGCGCAGTCTGCCGGGCAGGCTATTCCAGCTGCCGAGCAGGCCTGACGCCGAGCGGCAAATTCTTCAATCTCAAAGGATATATCCATGTCTGGTCAAAACAGTTCCCAAAAATTTATCGCACGTAATCGATCGCCGCGTGTGCAGATCGAATATGACGTCGAGTTGTACGGCTCGGAAAAGCGTGTCGAACTGCCCTTTGTGATGGGCGTGATGGCCGACCTTTCCGGCAAGCCGACTGAACCACTGCCGCCGGTGGCCGATCGCAAGTTCCTTCCCTTCGACATCGACAACTTCGATGACCGCATGAAGGCGATGAAGCCGCGCGTTGCGATGTCCGTGGCGAACACGCTGTCCGGTGAAGGCCAGCTGATGGTCGATATGACGTTCGAAAGCATGGAGGATTTTTCTCCCGCCGCCATCGCCAAGAAGATCGATGCACTGAAGCAATTGCTCGAGGCCCGGACGCAGCTTGCCAACCTGCAGACGTATATGGATGGCAAGACCGGGGCGGAGTCGTTGATCAATCAGTTGTTGAAAGACCCGGCATTGATGAAGGCGCTGGCCAGTTCGGCGAAACCCGAATCGCCCAGCGAGCCCGCAAGCGAGCCGGCCACCGAGACCAAGGACGCCGAAGCCTGATCCGGTGCCAACTTCCTGACGCCATATTTCTCACGAGATTTCTATGTCTTCCGTATCCAATCAAGAACAATCTGCTGCCCCCACGCTCGAGCAATCGGACTTTGCAGCACTGATCAATCGCGAGTTTTCCCCGAAAACCGACCAGGCGCGCGACGCGGTCGATCTCGCAGTCAAGACGCTCGCCGAGCAGGCGTTGGCTTCGTCATTGACGATCGGAGACGATGCGTACCGAAGCATCGAAGCGTTTATCGCGGCGATTGATGCGAAGCTCTCCCAGCAGATCAATCTGATCCTGCATCACCCCGACTTCCAGAAACTTGAATCGGCGTGGCGCGGTCTGCACCATCTCGTATCGAACACGGAGACTGACGAACAGCTGCAAATCCGTGTCATGGATATCTCCAAAGACGAACTGCGCCGCACGTTGCGGCGGTTCAAAGGCACGGCATGGGACCAGAGTCCGCTCTTCAAACGCATTTATGAAGAGGAATATGGTCAGATGGGTGGTGAACCCTACGGCTGCCTGGTCGCGGACTATCACTTCGACCACACGCCGCCGGACGTCGAAATGCTGGGTTCGATCGCCAAGATCGCAGCGGCAGCCCACGCGCCGTTCATTTCCGGCGCCGCGCCTTCGGTGCTGCAGATGGGGTCGTGGCAAGAACTATCCAATCCGCGTGACATCACCAAGATCTTCAGCAACGTCGAATACGCACCGTGGAACGGCCTGCGGGATTCCGAGGATGCGCGGTACATCGGTCTGGTAATGCCGCGCATGCTTGCCAGAGCTCCTTACGGTATTCGCTCCAATCCCGTTGACGAATTCAATTTCGAAGAGGAGACGGATGGCACGGATCACGGCAAGTATGTTTGGGGTAACGCGGCCTACGCGATGGCGGTCAATATCAACCGCTCATTCAAGAACTACGGCTGGTGCTCTCTGATCCGCGGCGTGGAAAGCGGCGGCGTGGTGGAGAACCTGCCGTCCCACACGTTCCCGACCGATGATGGCGGCGTGGACATGAAGTGCCCGACGGAAATCGCCATTTCGGACCGGCGCGAAGCCGAGCTGTCAAAGAACGGCTTTATTCCTCTTATTCATCGCAAGAACACTGACTACGCCGCATTCATCGGCGCCCAGTCGCTGCAGCGGCCAGCCGAATACGCGGATGCGAACGCAACGGCCAACGCCAACCTGTCGGCGCGCTTGCCCTACATGTTTGCGTGCTCGCGCTTTGCGCATTACCTGAAATGCATCGTGCGGGACAAGATCGGTTCGTTCAAGGAGCGCGAAGACATGGAGCGCTGGCTGAACAACTGGATCATGGATTACGTGGACGGCGATCCGCGCAATTCGTCGCAGTCGACCAAGGCACGCCGCCCATTGTCTGCGGCGGAGGTCATTGTCGAGGACGTGGAAGGTAATCCTGGCTATTACAACGCGCGCTTCTTCCTGCGTCCGCATTTCCAGCTGGAAGGCCTGACCGTGTCGTTGCGGCTGGTGGCGCAATTGCCAGCGGTGCAGGCGGCTTGATCAAGCCATGAAGGTTAACGGACACCAGCCGTGCCGCGGCTGGTGTTCCGGAAGAATCTTTCGACGCGGTGGACCTAAAACGGTGTCCTACTCGTTGAATGAAAGACTTCCCTAGCCGCGTGGTGACGATCAACTGTTGTGAATCTCGTTGCCACGTTCGGGATGTTTAACCGGGTCTATCCCAACTTACTAATATTAAGGATTTTGTCAAATGTCTAATCAAGACTTCTTCTTGAAAATCGATGGCGTCAAGGGTGAATCCCAGGACAAGGAATTCAAGGACTATATTCAGGTGGACGGTTGGGGCTGGAGCATCAGTCAGCCTGTCAACATTCATGAAGGCACCGGTGGCGGCGCAGGTAAGGCGTCGGCTTCGGATCTTTACATTGTGCACCGTATCGACAGCGCGTCCGCCACGCTGATGAATCTGTGTACGAAAGGCGATGCCATCGGCAGTGCGGAGCTGGTATGCCGGAAGGCCGGCGGCGGCGGTATTGCATACCTGAAGCTTACGATGTCGGAAGTGATCATCTCCCATGTGAGTCAGCAAGGTGGCGGATCCGACTTTCCGACGGAATCGTTCAATCTGGCCTTTGCATCGATCAAGCAGGAATACACCCCGCAGACTGACAAGGGTGCCAAGGGCGCAACAATCACTGCGGAATACGACTTCAAGAAAAACGCAGAGAAATAATTCGATGATTCAGTGAGTCGATAGACTCCGAAGTGTTGGTCGTCGGTGCTGCCAAAAATGACTTAGTCAAACACCGGAATTTCACCGGCGACCCATTTCATTCTGTTTTCACCATGTTGTATTTACCGCGCAGAACTTCGTTGCAAACGTTTAATAAATATATCTGGATGCAAGGAATATGAATCTCTCGCGATAGGGAAGCTTCTCGGATCGAGGATACCGCTGAATATGTCCAAAAAAATGATCACTGTCGGTGACAGCACCACCCACGGCGGCAAGGTTATTTCGGGATCGGACAAACATTTATTGAACGGCCGGCCGATAGCGCGCAAGGGCGATCGCGTGGCCTGCCCGATGGTCGATCCGGGCGGCAAGCCGCACGGCGTCAACGCCATCAGCGAAGGCGACGACACCTGTCTTGTCGACGGCAAGCCGGTAGCACTGGAGGGCCATCGCACCGAATGCGGATGTCAGCTCATCGGTAGCCAGCCCGCTACGGTGGGGGGCTGATTCCGTGGGCGTCGAACCTTTGCGGCGGCGGACGGCGGTTGTGGCAGGGCTTTGGGGTATTGCGCTGCTGGCCGGCTGCGCCAGCTCATCCGCGCAGACGGAACGCATGAAGCTCGATCTTTCCATTTCCGCGAAGGCGAATGTCAATCCCGATGAAAAGGGGCGCGCATCCCCGGTGCTGGTACGTGTCTACGAACTCAAGACCGAGGCCGCCTTTGTCAACGCCGATTATTTCCTTCTCGACAAATCGGACACAACGGCATTGGCGCAGGACCTGTTGGCGCGCGACGAATTCGTGCTGCGCCCGGGCGAGACGCGCAATGTCGAGCGCAAATTGCAAGAGGGCGCTCGCATACTGGGATTTCTCGTCGGCTATCGGGACCTCGGCAAAGCGCAATGGCGCGCGGTGCACGTGCTGCCCAGCGCCCCAAGATCTGCATGGTATCGATCGGTAATCCCGGCAAGCGAAGTCGAACTGCAGGTGACCCTGGACCAGCAGGCCATATCCATTTCAAAACCCGACTGACGTCATGAGCTGGTACAACAAGGTTGTCTGGAGCGAAGGTCTGTTCCTGCGCCCGCAGCTGTTTCAACAGCAGGAGCGCTATCTCGAACACTACGCGCACAAGCGTGCCGCGTCGTTGAGCCCATTTTTCTGGGGATTTCACAAGTACAGCATCGACACCGAAGCGCTGTCGCTGGGAAAGCTGGTGCTTTCCGAGGCGGCGGGGGTGTTCCAGGATGGCACCCCGTTCGATGTGCCAGGGCAGACCACGCCGCCAGCGCCATTGGCGATTGGGCCGACGCATCTGAATCAGATCATTCACTTTGCCGTGCCGATTCGCATGCCGAATGCCGATGAAACCAGCTTTGGCGAGCGACGCGATTCCCTGGCTCGCTACCACGCGTTCGAGCGGGAGCTTGTCGATGCCAATTCGATCGCGCAAGGGCCGAAGCTGGTGCAGTTATCGGATCTCCGTGTGCGCCTTGTTCCTGAAAACGAACTCACTGAATCATGGATTGGGCTGCCGTTGGCACGCATTACGGAAATCCGGGCCGATGGCAGTGTGCGGCTCGACACCGCCCTGATCCCACCGGTCAACGTCTTTCCGGCAAGTCATCAACTGCTGAACTGGCTCGTCGAAGTTCACGGCCTGCTGCATCTAAGGGCCGATGCGCTGGCCGAAGGTGTCCTCGCTGGTGGCACGCGCGGGGCCGATGCCGCGGAGATTTCCGAGTATCTGATCCTGCAGTTGCTCAATCGCCATGAGCCGGTGCTCAAGCACCTGCTCGAAGCCAGGTCAGCGTCGCCGGAAACGCTTTACACGACTTTCGCGGCGCTGGCTGGCGAGCTTTCCACTTTCGTGCGCACGGATACGCGGCGCCCCGCCGCCTATCCGCCGTATCGTCACGCGGAGCCACACACATGCATTCGGCCACTTGTCGATGATTTGCGCTATTTGCTGAATGTGGTGCTTGAACGTGGCGCGCAACGCATCGAACTGCGCGACGAACGACACGGCTTGTACCTCGCCGTGCTCGATCCCGCCGAGATCCCGCGTTTCTCCACATTTGTGCTGGCGGTCCATGCGCAAATCCCTGCGGATGTGCTGACGCAGCAGTTTCCCGCGCAAACCAAGGTTGGGCCGTCGGGCCGCCTCGCCGAACTGATTCGCTCGCATTTGCCGGGCGTGCCGCTTCAAGTGCTGCCGGTGCCGCCGCGACAGATTCCGTTCAATGCGGGACACATCTACTTCGAAATCTCCCAGTCGCATCCGCTGTGGGAACAGGTGACAAAATTCGGTGGTCTCGCACTTCACGTGGCTGGTAGCTTTCCTGAACTCCGCATCGATCTATGGGGAGTGCGCAGCTGATGAGCGAATCGACCAACCGCGCCAACAGCGGCCAAAGCATCGCGGGAATAGAAACGAGTTCAGGCGCACAGCCGTCTCAGTCATCCGCGCGGGACGGCGCAGGCGCGCGAGAAGCGGACGCGACAGGCCCGCAGCGCGGCCCATGGGACTGGCGTCCAGCGGAGTCGCGCGAACAGACCCTGGCGCGCATTCTGGCCGCGCCAAATCCGCTGCTCGAGGCAGCGCAGCCGCTATTGCGCGCGTTGGCCGAGATGCCGGACCACCTGCCGGGTGCGCAGCGGATGATGTCCGAAACCGGCAGCGCCGCGGGAGCCTCGCAGTTCTCCGGCATGGCGATGGAACTGCGCCATTTGCTGATTCTGGAACTTGAGCAATTTCAGCAATTGTGCGAACGCGCGGCTATTCGCCGCCAACACATCATCGCCACGAGCTACCTGCTGTGCACCGCGCTCGACGAAGCCGCGCATACCAGGGCCTGGGGCCTGAGCGGCTGGCCGCAGCACGGCCTGCTGGTCAGCATTCATCAGGACACGGCCGGTGGCACGCGTTGCTTCCAGCTGCTTGCCAAGCTGCTCAGCGAGTCCGACGAACACCTCGACCTGATCGAGGTGTTTTATCAGGTTCTGTCGCTGGGTTTCGTGGGGCGTTACGCCGGTGTTCCCGATGGACATCGGCAGATCGACGCCATTCGCCAGCGTCTGCTAGGGCTGGTCTCCGCCAAGCGCGGCGAGCTTCCACGCGAGCTGTCGCCACATTGGCGCGGCGTGCCGGCCAAGCCGTTGGGCGTGTTCCGTACGGTGCCGATCTGGTTGACCGCGTCGTTGCTCGGCATCGTCGTGCTTGGCATGCTGTCCTGGTACAAATACCACCTGCTGCTGCAAACCGAGGCGGCGGAGCAGCAGATCCTGGCCATCGGCAAGCTGCGGCCGCCGGAGCCGTCGAAGGTGTTCGGACTCAAGGAGCGGCTCAAAGGCGATATCGAGCGCGGCGCTGTCAGCGTGCAGGAAGACGCCACGCGCAGCGTCGTCACCTTTCGCGGCGATGACATGTTTGGAGGTGGCCGCAGTGATGTGCAGGCATCCATCCTGCCGCTGCTCGACAAGGTATCCGCGGAACTGGCCCAGATTCCCGGCAACGTGACCGTGGTTGGCCACAGTGACAACCTCCCCATCCGTACCGCACGTTTCCCTTCCAATCAGGCACTGTCGGAAGCGCGGGCGCTCACCGTGAGCGAATACCTTGTCAGCAAAGGCGTTGCCACGGGGCGGATCAAATCCGTTGGCAAAGGCGACACCGAACCGGTTGCCGACAACAAGACTGCGACCGGGCGCGCAAAGAATCGCCGCGTTGAAATCATCGTGACGCAGCCATAAGGACCATCGCATGTTTTTTCGGACAATTAGTGCGCCACGCGCCTTCTGGCCTTGTGTGATCGCGCTGGGCACGGCGGTGCTGATTGCGGTCGCAGTATGGTTCATCGGCCCGTTGCTGGCGTTCGATGACTGGCAGCCCTTGGCAGGAGTCGGCATACGTCTGACACTGGTCGCCTTGCTGGCAGCGCTCGTGATGCTGTGGTGGTTCAGGCTGCCACTATGGCCGATCGCGAGCGTCGCGTTTTGCTTGCTGATCTGGCACGCGGGACCCATGCTGGCGCTTGGGCAATTCAGACCGCTGGTGCCGCAGTCCACTCGCATCGTGACGATCGTCATCGTCGTCGTCGTGTCGTTCGCATTGATGTTTTACGGCCTGTGGAAGCGGCTCGTGGCGGACAAGGCATTTGCCAGAAAAATACTGAAGCTCGATGACGATGTGGAATCCGCGGACGCCGCGTCGACGCACAACGCCGTGGCGTTGCTGACGAATCTCATGCAGACGGCATTGCGCCAGTTGAAGGGGATGCGCAAGACCGGCGGCATCCGGCGCCTGGTCGAAGGCAAAGGTTATCTGTACAGGTTGCCCTGGTATCTGTTGATAGGACCGGCGCACGCCGGCAAAACTGCGGCGCTGCTCAACGCCGGTCTGGAATTTCCGATCGCCGAGCAAATGGCAGGCATTGCGAAAGCACAGGTCGCCACCGAAAACGTGCAATGGTGGATGACCAACGAAGCGGTGCTGATCGACACCGCTGGGCGCTATACGGATCAGGAACAGAATGCACAGGCGGACCGTGCGGAGTGGAAGACCCTGCTGGGCCTGCTGCGAAAAGCGCGGCCGCGTACGCCGGTCAATGGCGCGATGCTGTTTATCAGTTGTCCCGATCTGCTGACCAAGTCACCCGATGCGCTTCGCGTGCTGGCGGCCTCACTACGCGCCAGGCTGATCGAATTGCGCCAGGATCTGGGCGTGCAGTTTCCGATCTATGTGGTGGTCACGAAGATCGATCAGATCGCGGGCTTTGCCGAGTATTTCCAGACGTTGTCCAGCGAGGGTCGTGCGCAACCGTGGGGCTTCACGTTGCCACTGAAGGAGGGTCGCGGACAGCGCGCCGCGCAGGCTGCGAGCCTGATCGACCAATGCCGCGCGGAACTGGACGTCCTCATCAACCGGCTGCGCGATGGGCTCAACCTGAGGCAGTACGAGGTCTTCGACAAGACCGCCTGCAGTCATATGCAGGGCATGCGCGAGGACATGCAAAGCCTGACAGTGCCGTTGCTGAACGTGCTGGAGCATGTCTTTCTCGATTCGCGCTACGACAATACCGAGCATCGTCCGATGCTGCGCGGCGTCTATTTCACCAGCGCGCTGCAGACCGGCGAGACGGTCATCGGCAATCCGCATACGGTCATGCGCGCGCTGGAGCGATCGCGCGGCGCCCACATGACATCGGCCGCGGACGAGCCCGGCGGTCGCAACCTCGTGCGCGTCGAAAAAACCCATGCAAGCGGGTATCGCAGCTTCTTCCTGCAGGAGGTGATTCAGCGCATCATCGTGCCGGAGGCGTATCTGGTCCGCCCAAACCTGCGCTGGGCATTTCGCTTCCGCCTGTTTCGTGTGCTCTGCCACACGGTCTGCCTGGCGCTGTTCGTATGGATGATGTTCGGCCTGCGTGAAAGCCACCAGAACAATGGCCAGTACCTGAATCAGGTGACGGCGAAAGCCCAGGAAGTCTCGCAGAGGGTTGTCGCTTTCTACAAGCAATCGCAGACTGCGGCCGTGCCGGAACTGCTGGACGGGGCCAACGATATTGCCGCATATCCGGGACTCGACCCCGCGTCGCCGGCGCTGGCGTGGCGCTACGGACTCTACACGGCGCCGCGCATCCTGAGCGCGACAACCAAGACCCATGCGGCGCTACAGGACAACCTGCTGGTCCCGTATCTGGTGCATCGCGTGGAAGCGGCCCTGACCGCAGCCATCGCCGCGCAGGACAGTCGCGCGACATACGAGACGTTGCGGATCTACCTGATGCTGCACGAGGCGGAAAAGTTCAACGCCGCGGAGGTGCGCGAGTGGGTCCAGGCCGACTGGAGCACCGGGAACGCCGCCGACGATTTCGGCGGCCGCATCGCGGCGCTCGAACATCTGAACCGCTTGCTCGATGGCAGTCGCGTGGTGCAATCGCCGTATGCGCGCAATGAAACACTGGTGCAGTCAGCGCGCGATTTTCTGGACGACAGCACATCGGTGGAGCGGCTCTACGAGCAGGCCAAGACCGCGATGGCCCAGGACGCGCCGCAGGACTTCACATTGCTGCGCGCGGTCGGTCCGCAGGCAGGCACGGTGTTTACACGCGCTGGGGGCGAGCCGGTGGAGCGGGGCGTTCCAGGTCTCTTCACCTATGACGGATACCACGACGTATTCAACGCGCGGCTGGCCGAGTTCGTCAGCAAGGCCCAGGTGGCCGACTCGTGGGTGATGGGCGACCGCCAGCGCAAATCCCTGTCCGGGACCGTGGCGGGCGCGGTGGGCAAGGTGAGTGGCATTGATCCGTTCACGCGCGAAATCCGCCGGCTTCACCTGGCGGAATACGCCCGGCGCTGGACGGTCTTTCTTGCCGATATCCGTACCCTGACAGGCAACAATCTAGCGTTCGATCTGGACGTCCTGCGCCAGTTTGCCGCGCCCGATTCGCCGTTGGCGCGGCTTGGGCGGGCCGCGGTGCGTGAGACGACGCTCAGCCGGCCGATGGAGATGCAGGACAAGCTGCTGTCGGACGCCGCTGGGCAGGCGGAGAAGAAACTCGGTATCAAGGATGGGGTGTTGAAGGCGCGTGCCGAATCGCGCCAGGAATGGGATCTGGTGGACAGCCGTTTCGCGGCGCTGCGCGAAGTGGTGTCCGGGCAGGCCGATCCACGCGCCGGCAATACGTCGTCCACGTCGGGCAAACCGCGTCTCGATGCCATCTCCGGCTTGGTCAACGCCTACTACACCACGCTGGTGGTGGCCAACAATGCGCTGAACACGCGCAATATGCCGCCGCCGGCCGATGCGGGAGATCAATTGCGCATGGAAGCCGCAAAGCTGCCGGCGCCGTTCAATGCCGTGCTGGCCGATCTGGTGGTTCAAGGCACGCGCGATGTCAATCAGGGCGTGGGCGAAATCCTCGTCGCCAAGATGGACGCCGTGATCGGCGAGCAATGCCGGCGCGCGATCGAAGGCAAGTATCCGTTCATGCCCACCGCCGCCGAGGATGTCGACGCAGACGATTTCGTGCGCATCTTCGCCAGCGGTGGCGTGCTGGACGACTTTTTCCAGCAGGTGCTTGCTCCCCATGTCGACACGACGACCTCGCCCTGGCGCTACAAGCTCACCGCACCCGACGTGCCGCCCGTCGCTGGCCCCAGCCTGGTGCCGTTTCAGCACGCCAAGGAGATTCGCAATGTGTTCTTTCGCGATCCGAGCGGCAAGAAGCTGGCGTGGAAGGTCGACATGAAGATCATGGAAGTCGATCCCGAAATCGTCTCGCTGCAACTCGATATCGACGGACAGGTCCAGCGCTATGTGCATGGCCCGGTAGTGCCGATGAACGTCACCTGGCCTGGATCGCGCGGCGGGCAGCGCGCAGAGATCACGGCCAATCCGCGTGTGCGGCCCGATACCTCGACAAAGGTCGCCAATGGCCCATGGGCGCTGATGCGGCTGATCGATCAGGCCAAATTATCGGTCGCGTCTGGCACAAGCCAGATTACCGCAGAGTTTGATTTCGACGGGCGCAAGGCCCGTTTCGACATTGGTATGGGCGGTTTGCCCAATCCGTGGACCACAACCCTGCTGCAGGGCTTTCATTGCCCCGGGCGATCCGGCTGAGCCTGCCGCGCCACACGAAACGCCAATCGCTGGCACAATGCGCCGACATCCCGATGTCGACCTATAGCGATGGCGGACATCCCAGCACGTTGCTCGACATTGGGCCTTCCCGTTCGTTGCCGGAGGATTCTGCCCCCATGTCACACGTGTCATGCCTTCGCCGTACCGCGTTCTCGCTTGCCACGGCCACCGCCATTGCCGCGGCGATCGGCCCCGCCCACGCACAGACGCTCGATGTTCCGCAGGTTTCGCCTGCTGTCGACAGTGCCTACGCAAAACTCGAAGCATCGCCGCTGTATCGCAAGCTGATGGCCGATGTGCGTGCCGACGATGCGCGTGCGCTTGCCGAACTGAAGACGATGACCGAAATCCCCGCGCCGCCGTTCAAGGAAAAGGCGCGCGCCGAATATTTCGTTTCCCGGCTGAAGGCGCTGGGCTTGAACGATGCGCACATCGACGCCGAAGGCAATGCGATCGGCATCCGCAAGGGCACCGGCAACGGGCCTAAGCTCTTGGTTTCCGCGCATCTGGATACGGTGTTTCCGGAGGGCACCGACGTCACGGTGAAATCGCGCGACGGCAAGCTCTATGCGCCCGGCATCGGCGATGACACGCGTGGCCTGGCCGTTCTGCTGTCATGGCTCAAGGTGCTCAACGAGAACAACGTGCGCACGGTTGGCGATCTGGTTTTTGTGGGCAACGTCGGCGAGGAAGAGCTTGGCAATCTGCGCGGAATGCGCGCCGTGTTCAGGGATCATCCCGATATCGATGGCATGGTCGGGATCGAGCCGGGCACCGGCGAGCGCGTGCTGACACAAGGCACCGGCAGCCATCGCTATGAGGTCACGTTCCGCGGTCCGGGTGGCCACAGCTTTGGCGCGTTTGGCTTGCCAAGCGCCATCCACGCAATGGGGCGCGCAATCGGCAAGATCGGCGACGTGCGCACCCCGGCCGATCCAAAGACCACCTTCACTGTGGGCACGGTTGGCGGCGGCACCTCGGTGAACGCAATTGCCGGAGACGCGCGCATGGCCATCGATATCCGCTCCAATGCCACGCCGTCGCTGCTGGAGACCGAAAAGCAGATCATGGACGCGATTGCGGCGGGTGTGGCCGAAGAAAACCGCCGATGGTCGGCCGCAAAGGGGCAGGAAATCACGTTTCAGGCGCGCCAGATCGGCGATCGTCCGGCAGGCATGACGCCCGGCAACGCGGTGATCGTGCAGTCGGCGGTGCGCGTGATCAAGGCCAACAGCAAGGAAGCGCCTTCGCTGCGCGGCGGCAGCACTGACGCAAACGTGCCGATGGCACTCGGTATCCCGGCCATCATCATCGGCAGCGGCGGCAAATCGGGCGGATCGCATTCGCGCGACGAGTGGTTCGACCCCACCCATGCCTATGAAGGCGCGCAATGGGGCCTCACCACGGTACTTGGTCTGGTGGGCGTGCAGGGCATCGATGCGCCGCTGCTTGAGCGCCGTCCCGGCAAGCCGCCCATCACGCGCTGATCGGGAAGCGCTTGTCGAACGTGGCGGCGACGTCGAGCCGTTGCTTCAGCAGCCCTGACTTGAGGTAAAAGTCGGCGGTCTGCTGCTGTACGGCGATCAATTCCGCATCGATCGGCTGCCACTGCGTGCGGCGCCTTTCGAACTGCAGGCGCGCGGCTTCCGGAGCAATGCCGATGATGCGCGCCAGCGTGGCGGAGAACTCGGGAACGTGCTGATACGACCACGCTTGCGCCCGCACGATGCGCTGCAGAAAATCGCCGAGCACGGCACGTTTGGCCGCCAGCGCCGCGTCGGTCGCCGCGAGATAGCTCAAGCCCGACCAAAGCCCGCGCCCGCTGACCAGCACGCGCGCATGCCCGCTGGTCTCCGCCATGGCTGTATAGGGTTCCCACGTCGCCCAGGCGTCGACCGATCCATTGGTCAATGCGAGCTTGGCGTCGGCGGGCGGCAGAAACCGGATGTCGGCGTCTTCGGGCCGCAACCCTGCCGATGACAATGCCTTCAGCGCAACGAAATGGCCGATCGAACCACGGTTGGTGCCGATGCGCTTGCCCTTCAGGTCCGCGGCGGTCTTCAGCGGCGAATCGGGCCGCACCAGCACCGCCGTGCCATACGGGTCGGACCGGTTGGCGCCGATCAGCTTGATGCGCGTGCCGGCGGCCAGGGCGAAGATCGCGGGCGCATCGCCGATCGGCCCGCTGTCGACGGCGCCTGCGTTCAGCGCTTCGGCAAGCGGCGCCGCGGCGGGGAATTCGGTCCACTGGATGTCATAGCTCAGGCCTTTCAGCGCGTCGGCGGCTTCCAGCAGCGCGCGCAGGCCGCCCTTCTGATCCCCCGCCTTCAATAGCGGTCGCGTCTGCGCGCGCAGCGCGGGAACGGCGGCAAGCATGGCGCCAGCGCTGGCGGCATGAAGAAACTGGCGGCGGGAGGCGGTCATCGTCTGATTTCTGATGGGAAAACGCAGACCGTAAGCGCTGGCGATGCGCCGGCCAACGAATCATTTCGCCGATCCTTATGCCGTGAGTGCCGCGACTATCACATCTGAATTGTGCTGTAAATAACACTCAAGTGTGGTTATCGTCACGGGAACTTTCCGCCATAACGGCGGTTGCGCGCGATCGGGTGAACGGGGCCTTTTTGTCGTTTTTGACGACTCGCGCGTATTTAGACAAAGAATCCAATAAAAGAGGGTCGCAATGGGTTTCAAGACAACGGGAGTCGCCGTAGCCGCCGTGCTGCTGCTGGGTGCGTGCGCCGACATGCAAATGGGCGCCAAGGATGCGAAGACGGTGGCAACCGGCTCCGTCGGCGGCACCGAATCGCAAAATGCACAGACTACCTTGCAGCGCTGCGATGCGCCGCTGGGTACGGTATCGATCATCGAGGACACTTCTGCGCCGTGGTACGGCATCCTGACCGGCCAGTATCAGCTGGGCAGCACGGTTCCGGTACTGAAGCTGCTGGTGCAGCAGTCCAATTGTTTCGTCGTGGTGGATCGCGGCCGTGGCCTCGACGCCGCGATGGGCGAACGCGCCCTGAACGCAACGGGCGAATTGCGCAAGAAGTCGAAGTTGCAGAAGGGCCAGATGGTGGCGGCCGACTACACGGTCAGCCCCAGCATCACCTTCAGCAGCAATAACACCGGCGGTGGGTCGGGTCAGTTGCTGGCGTGGGTGCCGCACGTGGGCGGCGTGCTGTCCAGCGTGGCCGGCAGCATGAAGAGCGCCGAGGCGTCGACGCTGCTGACGCTGGTTGACAACCGTTCGAGCGTGCAGCTGGCCGCCGCCGAAGGATCGGCCAAGAATATCGACTACGGCATGCTCGGCGCTCTGATGGGCAACAGCGCGCGCGGCAGCGCAGGTGCGTACTCGAACACACCGCAAGGCAAGGTGGTGGTCGCCGCGTTTACCGATTCGCTGAACAACCTCGTCACCGCCGTCAAACAGTACAAGGCGCAGAACGTCAAGGGCGGCCTGGGCACGGGCGGCCAGTTGAAGGTCAACTAAGGCGTAACGCCGGGCAACGCGGATCGAACGCGGTCAAAGACCGCGAACCTCGCTGCGTCGCTTGGTATGACGAAAGGCCGCGGTCGTCGGGATCGCGGCCTTTTTTGCAAGGTGGCGCGTGCCGGGGCATCCAATCCGGTTGCGTCGCCGCGGGCGTTGCGCTTCAATGTCTGCCTCGCAAACGCTCGCTTCTTATCGATGGATGCCATTCCCGACAGACCCGCCCGACCTCCCATGCGCGCGCTGACCGCGCTGGAGGGCCGCGTCGTCGCCGTGCTGCTTGAAAAGCAACTTACGGTGCCGGACACCTATCCGCTGTCGCTGAACGCGCTGGTGGCCGGATGCAACCAGAAGACCGCACGCTCGCCGGTGATGAGCGCCAGCGAGGCCGAAATCCTCACGGCCATCGATGGCCTGAAGTCCCTGAGCCTGGTGTTCGAAGGCAGCAGCAGCCGTGTGCCGCGCTTCGAGCAGAATCTGGCAAAAGTGCTCGGCGTGCCAAGCCAGTCGGCGGCGCTGCTGTCCACGCTGCTGTTGCGCGGCCCGCAAACCGCGGCGGAACTGCGGCTCAATTCAGCGCGCCTGCATGCGTTTGCCGATATTTCGTCGGTCGAGGGATTCCTGGATGAACTTGCAGAGCGCACGCCGGCGCTGGTCGTCAAGCTGCCGCGCGCGCCGGGCGAACGCGAGCATCGATGGATGCACCTGATGTGCGGCGAGGTCAGCGCGGCCGAATGGGGTGCATCGCCGCGCGGCGCCAGCGCGGACGAAGACGTGTCGCCGTCGGAATTCGAAGCGCTGCGCATCAGCCATCGCGCCCTGGAAGACAAGGTGGCGCGCCTGCAGGCGCTGGTCGAAGACATGGCCGGCCAACTTGGCATCAAGATCGACACGGCGCCCTCCGAGGACGGCTCGGCCTGAAACGTCGTCCACTGAGCCGATATGCGCGTCGGAGCGATCGCGCGCAATTGCATGCTTTTTATAAGACGATCGCAGATTTTGCGAATTGTCCGGCAGCCCGCCGCCGTATGGGCGCCGGTGCCGCCGAAGGCCTCTTCCGGTAGCACGATGCGCGGCGGCGGCGGCCATATCTTCGTCGCCGCGCGCGCTTCCAATGGGCGGAATCGGCACATTTTCGGCGCGTCGCGCTAAAGATTGCCACCCCGGGGCCGTTATTTCCGCTGGCCCGCTCATTCCTGAAACAGGCACCTGTTTCCCCGCCTTTTCCCCCCAATGCTTTCCAGTCCGGGATTTGATAATCCTCGGTGACGAAGTGCCGTCCGTGCGCGTCGTATTGGAGCATTCATGTCCGAGGAAAGCGATCTCGAAAAAACCGAACCCGCCTCACCCCGGCGCCTCGAAAAGGCGCGCGAGGAGGGGCAGGTGGTGCGTTCGCGCGAACTCGGCACGTTCGTCATGCTGATGACGGGCGTGTTGGGCCTGTGGGTCATGGGCGGCATGCTCGGCCGCAAGCTCAATGCCGTGATGCACGCCAGCCTGGCTTTCGAGCCCGCCACGGCGTTCGACACGCACCGCATGCTGTCGCAGTTCGGCGTGGCGATCTGGGAAAGCCTGCTGGCTTTCATGCCGCTGCTGCTGATGTTTGGCGTGGCGGCATTGGTGGCGCCTCTGGCGCTGGGCGGCTGGGTTTTCTCGACGAAATCGTTCGCGCCCGACTTCAAGCGCATGTCGCCGCTGGCCGGCATCGGCAGGATGTTCTCGTCGAACTCGCTCGTGGAACTGGCCAAGGCCATCGCCAAGTCCTTGCTGGTGGGCGGCGTGGGCGCGTGGCTGCTGTGGCGCGAGATCCCCGAAGCCGTCGCGTTGATGAACGCGCCGATCGAGGAAGCGCTGCTGCACATGACCGACATGGTGCTGTACGTGTGCGCGATGGTGGCCGGATCGCTGTTGCTGGTGGCGGCGCTGGACGTGCCGTGGCAACTGTGGACGTTCTACAAGAAGCTGCGCATGACCAAGGAAGAGGTCAAGCAGGAGATGAAGGAAACCGATGGCGATCCGCATATCAAGGCCCGCATCCGCCAGCAGCAGCGGGCCATGGCGCGTCGCCGGATGATGTCCGAAGTGCCCAAGGCGGACGTGGTGGTGACCAACCCCACGCACTTCGCCGTGGCGCTGCGCTACGACGAGACGGCGCGCTGGAACGCGCCGCGCGTGGTGGCCAAGGGTACCGACGAAGTGGCCGCGCGCATCCGCGAACTGGCCGCCGAGCATCGCGTGCCGGTGTTGTCGGCGCCGCCGCTGGCGCGCGCGCTGCACCGTCACGTCGAACTGGGGCAGGAAATCCCGGCGGGTTTGTACACCGCAGTGGCCGAGGTCCTGGCCTGGGTCTTTCAATTGAAACACTGGCACTACAGCCAAGGCCCGCAGCCCAATGCGCCGGCCGAGCTGCTGGTGCCGGATGAACTAGCCGTACCGGAAAGCCGCGCATGAACGCTCTGACCAACCTTTTCAACTCGCCCGCACTGCGTGGCGGCGCCCAGATGAAGGCGCTGGCTGGCCCGCTGCTGGTCGTGATGATCCTCGGCATGATGATTCTGCCGTTGCCGGCGTTCATCCTGGATCTGTTGTTCACGTTCAATATCGCATTGTCGATCATGGTGCTGCTGGTCGGCATGTACACGCAGCGCCCGCTCGATTTCGCCGCGTTTCCCGCCGTGCTGCTGTTCTCCACGCTGCTGCGTCTGTCGCTGAACGTGGCCTCCACGCGCGTGGTGCTGCTCGAGGGCCATACCGGCCCGGACGCCGCGGGCAAGGTGATCGAGGCGTTTGGCCACTTCCTGGTCGGCGGCAACTTCGCCGTCGGTATCGTGGTGTTCGCGATCCTGGTGGTGATCAACTTTATGGTAATCACCAAGGGCGCAGGCCGTATCGCCGAAGTCGGCGCGCGCTTCATGCTCGATGCGATGCCTGGCAAGCAGATGGCCATCGACGCCGACCTCAACGCTGGCCTGGTCAACGAAGAAGGCGCACGCAAGCGCCGCGCCGAAGTGGCGCAGGAATCCGATTTCTACGGCGCGATGGACGGTGCATCGAAGTTCGTGCGCGGCGACGCCGTCGCCGGCCTGCTGATCATGTTCATCAACGTGTCCGCAGGCATGGTGGTCGGCATGGTCCAGCACGATCTGGATTTCGCTACCGCTGTGCACAACTACACGCTGCTGACGATCGGCGACGGCCTGGTGGCGCAGATCCCGGCGCTGGTGATCTCGACCGCCGCCGGTGTGATCGTGTCGCGCGTGTCCAACGAGCAGGACGTCGGCCAGCAGCTGACTGGCCAGCTGTTTTCGAATCCACGCGTGATGTTCATCACCGCGGCCATTATCGGCATGATGGGCATCATCCCCGGCATGCCGCACTTTGCCTTCCTGCTGCTGGCTGGCGGACTGGTCTGGTTTGGCCGCTACATGATGCAGCGCGAAGCAAAGGTTGCCGAGAGCAAGACGCGCGACGAACGCACGCCCGCCGTGCCGGCGGAAACCGCCGAAGCCACATGGGAAGACGTCACGATGGTCGACCCGCTCGGCATGGAAGTGGGCTACCGCCTGATCACACTGGTGGATCGCGGACAGAACGGGGAACTGCTGGGCCGCATCAAGAGCATCCGCAAGAAGATCGCGCAGGACATCGGCTTCCTGGTGCCGGTGGTCCATATCCGCGACAACCTCGAACTGAAGCCGACCGCCTACCGCATCACGCTCAAGGGCGTGGAAATTGGCAGCGGCGAAGCCAGCCCGGGCCAGTGGATGGCGATCAATCCGGGCCAGGTCACGGGCACGCTGCCTGGCGCGGCGACGCGCGATCCGGCCTTCGGCCTGCCGGCCGTCTGGATCGACGCCAGCCTCAAGGAACAGGCGCAGGCGTATGGCTACACCGTGGTCGACGCCAGCACCGTGGTGGCTACCCACCTGAACCATCTGATCCAGATGCACGCGTCCGAACTGCTGGGCCGCCAGGAAGTGCAGGCGCTGCTCGACCGCATCGCCAAGGAAGCGCCGAAGCTGACCGAGGATCTGGTGCCGAAGACGATCTCGCTGACGGGACTGCAGAAGATCCTGCAGAACCTGCTCGACGAAGGCGTGGCGATCCGCGACATGCGCACCATTCTGGACGTCGTGGCGGAAAACGCGCCGAAGATCAACGATCCGGCCGAACTGACCACGCTGGTGCGCGTGGCGCTGGGCCGCGCCATCACTCAACAGCTGTTCCCCAACAACGCCGACATGCAGGTGATCGGCATCGACGCCGGCCTGGAGCGCGTGCTGACGCAAGCGATGGCCAACGGCGGCGGCATCGAGCCGGGGCTGGCCGATGCGCTGCTGCAGCAGGCGCAAGGCGCAGTCATGCGCCAGGAACAGCTCGGACTCGACCCCGTGCTGCTGGTGCCGGCGCCGCTGCGGCCGCTGATGGCGCGCTTCCTGCGCCGCACCCTGCCGCAACTGAAAGTGCTGTCTCACGCAGAAGTACCGGACAACCGCAACATCCGCATCACCGCCATGATCGGCGGCGCGGCGTAAGGACAGAATCATGAGCGTGGCAAAGTTTGTGGCGGCCAACGGCCGTGAAGCGATGCGCAAGGTGCGCGAGGCCATGGGCCCCGATGCCGTGGTGCTCTCCAACCGCTCCATCGAAGGCGGCGTGGAAATCGTGGCGATGCGCGATACCGATCTTGGTGCGGTCAAGGCCAGCGCGCAGCTCTACGATCCGCCCGCATCCGCCATGGCGATGCCTTCGCCGTCGCCCATGCTCCAGGCGCTCAACGGCATCAACCCGCCGGCGGCCGACGGCATGCCGTTCGCCGCGCCCGCCAACACGCTCGCCGCCACCGCGCCCGATGCCGTCGCCAAAGACGATGGCGCGATGCACGATCTGCGCGGCGAACTGGCGTCGATGCGCTCGATGCTCGAACGCCAGTTCGCCGGGCTGTCGAACGGCGCGCCCTCCGTGGCCGCGGGCGACCCGCTGCGCGAATCGCTGTTCGAGTGGCTCGTCAACGCGGGCTTCTCGGGCCAGTTGTCGCGCACGCTGCTGTCGCGCCTGCCGCTCGGCACCGATCGCCCCGCGGCCATGGCGTGGATCCGCCAGGAACTGGCAAGCAAGGTGCCGGTGTTGACCGACGAGGACGCGCTGTTTGCGCAGGGCGGCGTGCTCGCGCTGATCGGCCCGACCGGCGTGGGCAAGACCACCACCACCGCCAAGCTGGCCGCGCGCTTCGTGTTGCGCCACGGCCCGCAAAGCCTGGCGCTGCTGACCACCGACCGATTCCGGATCGGCGCGCACGAGCAACTGCGCATCTATGGCGACATCCTCGGCGTCCCGGTCCATGCCGTGAAAGACGCCGCCGATCTGCGCTTTGCGCTGTCGGCCATGCAGGACAAGCATCTGGTGATCATCGACACCGTCGGCATGAGCCAGCGCGACCGCAGCCTGTCGGACCAAATCGCGATGCTGGCTGGTGTGCAGGCGCCGATGCAGCGCGTGCTGCTGCTCAACGGCGCCGCGCACGGCGACACGCTCAACGAAGTCGTGCACGCCTATCGCAATGACGCCGCAGGCGCCGCTGGCGGCATCGACGGCTGCATCATCAGCAAGCTCGACGAAGCCACGCATCTGGGATCGGTGCTCGATGTGGTGATCCGTCACCGTCTGCCGGTGTTCTATGCATCGACCGGCCAGCGCGTGCCGGAACATCTCGAACTGGCGCAGGCCAGTGCACTGGTCGAACGCGCATTCCTCACGCCGCGTCGCGGGTCGCTTTTCAATGACGCCGATGTGGCGCGCCGCCAGGCCGGCGCCGTCGACGCTGTGGCGCCGCGCGCGGCCGAGCGCAATGGCGCCGACGACATGCTGCGGTCGCTGACCGATAGCGCCAACGCCGTCGGGGTCTGCGTCGAAGAACTCAACGCCGCGCCGTACGGCTTCGATCTGGCCCGGCAGCTGTGGCAGCAGCGCACTGCCGGTGCGGCGGCGCTGCGACCGATGGTCCAGCAGGTGCGCCTGGCAATGTGCCGCGAGGCCAGCCGCGTTTGCGATCGCCACGTGCTGGCGGTGACGCAGAGCGTAGCCCAGCCGGTGCAGGGCCGCCGCGCGCCGCAAATGATGCAGCAGACGTTGTGGCTGTCCGATCGCGACGGCATGCCGCTGGCCAGCACCGTGGTGCCCGCCAGCCGTACGCGCCAGTCGCTGGCCGAAGCCGATGCCGAAGCGGAAGCCGCCACGGTGCGCACCACGCTGGCTGCCGCGCGCACGGTGGTCAACCTCAACACGTCGCTGCCCAGCCCCGCCACGCTGGCGCGCTGGCAGCAAAGCGGCGAACGCTGGGTGGCAGGCACGCGCAAGACCACGCGCGTGATTGCCAACGGTCTGGCCAACAAGGTCGACACGATTGCCGACACGCTCACGTTCCACGCCATCGGCGACGTGCGCTGCCGCGACCGCGATGCCGTGCACTGGCTCGCGCATTGCCTGGTGCGCGTGCCGGACGGCCAGGTGCGCGCCGCCGCGCGCGGACGTGCCAATGCCGCCAACGCGGGCGAAGCTGCCGAAACCGGCACCGAGGCGTGCCTGGTGGTGTCGCGCATGATCGCGCGCGACACCGGCGACACGCTGTCCGTCGAGTACACGCTGTGTGATCCGGCACTGGCCAACGATGCCGCGCAGGTCGCGCGCTGGGCGCAATGGACCCTCGACGCGGAGGATCAGTTCCGCACGTTGCGCCACGCAATGGACCATTTCGCGCAGGACGCCGATGAAGAGACCATGCCCTGCGCCGGCATGGTGGCGCTGCAACTGGGTCTGACCGCGCTGCGCCTGCAACACACGCCGACGCCGACGGCGCCGGCATTCCTGTCGCGACTTGCCGGTCGCGCCTCGGCGCGCGTCAATGCGCCGGTTGCCGGGCCGGTGCTCAACGAAGGCATGGGCCGGCTGCTGGCGCTGTTGGACGTGCTGGAAAACTATCCGGGCCGCAGCGCATCGCCCGCGATGATGGCAGTCGAACCAGCGGCCGATGCGCCCGAATCCGCTGCGTCCGCGATGCGGGCGATGGCCGCCATGGACGCCATGCCGCAGTTCGCGGCGGCTGGGGAGTAAGCCTTGAATCCGATGGCTTCCGATCAGGCAGAAAGCCTGCGCCGCCTGTTGGCGCCACGCGTGACGCGACGCATCGCGGTGGTCGCCGCCGAACCCGGGGCCGGCGCCACCACGGTGGCGCTGGGCCTGGCCAATGCGCTGTCGATGCAGGGCGAGCGCGTGCTGCTGGTGGACGAGGACGTCCACGGCGCGCGTGCCATGCGGCTTGCCGGCGCCACGCCCAGCGCTACGCTGGCCGATGTGCTGGCCGCACGCGTGCCGCTTGCCGCCGCGCTCGGCTCGCGCCCGGCCAGCGGCGTCGGCGTGCTGCCCGCCGGCCAGCTTGCGGCGGGCGCGATGCCCGACGAGCGGACGCTGTCGGCGCAATTGCCCGATATCCGCTCGGTGCTGATCGATGCGCGACGCGACGCCACCGGCGCGCTGTCGCCGATCGCCGCCACCGCGCACAACTTCGTGATCGTCCTGCGCCCGGAAGCGACGTCGATCACGGCAGCCTATGCATGCATCAAGCGGCTGCATCACGAATACGCATGCCGTCAATTCCAGCTGGTCGTCAATCTCGCGGCCACGGAAGGCGCGGTCACGGCCCTTGCGCGCAACCTGACTCGCACGGCGAGCCAGTACCTGGGCGTGGAGGCCGGCCTGGCAGGGTATCTGCCGATCGATCCGCTGGTGGCGCGTGCGCTCCAGCTCGGGCGCTGCGTGGTGGAGGCGTATCCCGCCGCCGCGGCCACCGGCGCGTTGCGGCACATCGCCAGCAGTGTTGGCGCATGGCCGTTGCGACAGACAGCATCGCCCCGTGGAATGGCTTCGGCCGTTCCCGCATGAAGCAAAGAACAAGAAGTCTCGACCGGACCGGAAACTCAGCCTGCCAGTCGCCGATTGCAGTCTCCGCGGCACTGGCCCACTCAGAAAGTATTTACCGAGAGTTCCACCCATGTACACGATTCAGGGAAAGCTCGAGCAGGCGGATGTGGTCAAATCCCACGCACCACTGGTACGGCGCATCGCGCTGCAACTGGCGGCAAAACTGCCCGCCAGCGTGCAGATCGACGACCTGATCCAGGCTGGCATGATCGGCCTGCTCGACGCCGCCAAGCGCTATGAAGACAACCACGGCGCGCGGTTCGAGACCTACGCCAGCCAGCGCATCCGCGGCGCGATGCTGGACGAAGTGCGCGCCAACGACTGGCAGTCGCGCAGCCTGCGGCAGTTCACGCGCAAGATCGAGCGTACCCAACGTCAGCTCGAGCAGAAGCTCGGCCGCACGCCGATCGACTCCGAGGTGGCCAAGGAGCTCGACATGGCGCTCGACGAATACCAGGAGCTGCTTAACGAGGTCTATGGCTGCCAGTTGCTGCACTACGAAGACTTCGAGCGGTCCGGCGAGGAGGATTTTCTCGATCGGCATCTGGGCGTGACCGACGACGCGAATCCGCTGACCGTATTGATGGAATCGGGTATGCGCGATGCGCTGATCCGCGCCATCGACAAATTGCCCGAACGCGAAAAGCTGGTGCTGTCGCTGTGCTACGACCAGGAACTGAACCTGCGCGAAATCGGCGCGGTGCTGGAAGTGACGGAGTCGCGCGTGTGCCAGATTCGCAGCCAGGCGATCGCGCGCCTGCGCAACCAGCTGCGCGGGATGCTGTAATGCAGCGCGCCATCGTGATCGCCGCGCTGTGCGCGTTTGGCCCGGGCTGGTCTGCCGCGCAGACGTCCGCGCCGGTCTTCATGAAGGCGACCTACGAGATCACGGGTTCGCGCTATGCGTGGACCGCATCCGCCGGGGCGCCGCAGATCGCAAACCGGGGGCAGCGCACACTGTCTTTACCGGTGCTGCCCGCCGCTACGATGCCGCAGGCGACGGGACGGATCACCTCGGTGCGCTGGCGCTACAGCTTCACCCGTACCCCGCCGGTCGATCTGCAAGCGTATCTGTGCAATGCGGATCGATGCGTTCTGCTGCCCGGCGCCGAGGGCAAGACCGATGCCTTTGTTGGCGACGACGCGACCAAGGGATTCGTCTTCGCCTATCGCGTGCCGGGCCAGGGCGGCCTCATGCCGATGCTGCAAGGCCGCAGCAACGAGGTGACTGTCAGTTACCGCTAAGACCTGAAATCAACGCGTTGCCACGGCGCAATGCCACCGCCCGGTGGCATGGTTTGTGCGCCATCCCGCCAGGCAACGTGCGGCGTGCGCCGTATTCGTCCTATCGTGCATATTTGCGCGGACCTCGCGTCCGCCATGTCGCATGCCGGCATGTAATTTCTACGTGCAAGTCCCGCCACGTTGCCATCCGCTGTCAGCCAGAAAGGATCCAACAACATGGAAGACTTCCGCGACATCAAGCTTTCGCGCCGTGAATTCGTGGTGGCCGGTGCGGCATCGATCACGGCTGCGGCAGCGCCGGCCGGCGCCGCTACGGCTGCCGCAACGGCGCCCGCGCCGCGCTCGCCAGCCGCACTGAAGCCCGTGGCTTCGAAGGTGTCATTCATCGTCAATGGCCAGGCGCGCGCGCTCGAGCTCGATACCCGTACCACGCTGCTCGACGCACTGCGCGAGCATCTGCATCTCACCGGCACCAAGAAGGGCTGCGATCACGGCCAATGCGGCGCGTGCACGGTGATCGTCGACGGCCGGCGCATCAATTCATGCCTGACCCTTGCCGTCATGCACGAAGGCGCAAAGATCACCACGGTCGAAGGCCTCGGCACGCCCAATCGCATGCATCCCATGCAGGTCGCGTTCGTGAAGCACGATGGCTACCAGTGCGGCTATTGCACGCCGGGCCAGATCTGCTCGGCCGTGGCCGTGCTCGATGAAATCCGCGCAGGCATCCCTAGCCACGTCAGCGCCGATCTCAACGCGCGCCCGCTGCTGTCGGCAGATGAACTGCGCGAGCGCATGAGCGGCAATATCTGCCGCTGCGGCGCGTATTCGAACATTGTCGAGGCGATTGCCGAAGTTGCTGGGGGCCAGTCATGAATCCATTCTCCTACGCGCGCGCCACGTCGCCGGCCGATGCCGCCGCGGCAGCCCTGCAGACGCCCGGCGCGCGGTTTATCGCGGGCGGCACCAATCTGCTGGATCTGATGAAGCTTGGCATCGAATCGCCCACCCACCTGATCGACGTGAATGGACTGGCGCTCGACAAGATCGAGCCCACGGCCGAGGGCGGCCTGCGCGTGGGTGCGTTGGTGCGCAATACCGATCTGGCGGCGGACACGCGCGTGCGCCGCGACTACGGTGTGCTTGCGCGCGCGCTGCTGGCCGGTGCATCGGGCCAGTTGCGCAATCGCGCAACCACCGCCGGCAACCTGCTGCAGCGTACGCGCTGCCCTTATTTCTACGACACCAATCAGGCCTGCAACAAGCGCCAACCGGGCAGCGGATGCGCGGCGATTGGCGGCGTCAGCCGGCAGTTGGCGGTGATCGGCAGCAGCAGCGCATGCATCGCCACGCATCCGAGCGACATGGCAGTGGCCATGCGCGTGCTCGACGCCAGCGTGGAGACGGTGCGCCCCGACGGCGCAAGGCGTGTGATTCCGATTGCCGATTTTCATCGGTTGCCCGGCAATACGCCGCATATCGAAACCGCGCTCGAACGCGGCGAGCTGATCACGGCCGTCACGTTGCCGCCGCCGGTGGGCGGTGTGCAGATCTACCGCAAGGTGCGCGATCGCGCGTCGTATGCGTTTGCGCTGGTGTCCGTGGCGGCCATCGTGCAGCACGATGGCACGGGCCGTGTGGCGCTGGGCGGGGTGGCGCACAAGCCGTGGCGTGTACCGGCGGCCGATGCGGAGATGCCGCACGGCGCCACGGCCGTGACGCAGCGCTTGCTGGACGGTGCCACGCCGACGGCCGACAACGCATTCAAGGTGCAACTGGCGCGGCGTACCGTGGCCGCGGTGCTGATGCAGGCCAAGGAGGGCACACGATGAAATTCGATACTCCCGCCACGACCAATCCGATCGACCAACTGCGCGTAGTCGGTCATCCCGTCGACCGCATCGACGGCGCACGCAAGACCACCGGCACCGCGCCCTACGCTTACGAGCGTCACGACATAGCGTCCAATCCGGCCTACGGCTATGTCGTTGGCGCGGCCATCGGACGCGGCCGCATCACGTCGATGCGGCTCGACGACGCGCGTCGCGCTCCGGGCGTGCTGGGCATCGTGACGGCCGACAACGCGGGCAAGCTGGGCAAGGGCGAGCGCAACACCGCCAGGCTGCTGGGCGGGCCCGATATCCAGCACTATCACCAGGCGATCGCACTGGTGATCGCGGAGACGTTCGAGCAGGCGCGCGCGGCCGCGATGCTGATTCACGTCGATTACGCCGCGGAAAAAGGCCGGTTCGACCTTGAGGAAGCATGTGGCTGGGCCGAGAAGCCGAAGAAGGAGTCTGAGCCGGACACCGCCGTCGGCGACTTTGCCGGAGCATTTGCGGCGGCGCCGGTTCAGCTCGACGCGCGCTACACCACGCCCGATCAGTCGCATTCGATGATGGAGCCCCACGCGTCGATGGCGGCGTGGGATGGCGACAAGGTAACGATCTGGACGTCGAACCAGATGGTCGATTGGGCGCGCGAAGACATGGCGAAGACGCTTGGCGTGCCCAAGGAAAATATCCGCATCGTGTCGCCATTCATCGGCGGCGGCTTTGGCGGCAAGCTGTTCCTGCGCGCCGAGGCGCTGCTCGCCGTGCTCGGCGCGCGTCAGGTGCGCAGGCCGGTGAAGGTGGCGCTGACCCGGCCGGTGATTCCGAACAACACCACGCATCGACCCGCGACGATCCAGCGCATCCGCATCGGCGCCACGCGCGACGGCAAGATCACGGCCATCGGTCATGAAAGCTGGTCCGGCGATCAGGAAGGCGGCCAGCCGGAAACCGCCGTGATGCAGACGCGGCTGCTCTACGCCGGCGCCAATCGCATGACGTCGATGCGGCTCGCGACGCTCGACCTTCCCGAAGGCAACGCCATGCGCGCGCCCGGTGAGGCGCCGGGTTTGATGGCGCTGGAAATCGCCATCGACGAAATGGCCGAGAAACTGGGCATGGATCCGGTGCAGTTCCGCATTCTCAACGATACGCAAGTGGACCCGGAAAAGCCGCAGCGGCCGTTTTCGCAGCGTCGCTTTGTGGAATGCCTGCGCCTGGGCGCGGAACGGTTTGGCTGGCAACGCCGCAATCCGAAGCCGGCTTCCATGCGCCAGGGGCAATGGCTGATCGGCATGGGCGTGGCTTCTGCGTTCCGCAATAACCTGCTGACCAAATCGGGCGCGCGCGTCAGCATCGATCCGAATGGCATGGTGATCGTCGAAACCGACATGACCGACATCGGCACGGGCAGCTATACCGTCATCGCGCAGACCGCGGCGGAAATGTTGGGCGTGCCGCTGGAACGCGTGGTGGCCAGACTCGGCGATTCGCAGTATCCGGTGTCGTGCGGATCGGGCGGGCAGTGGGGCGGCAACAGTTCCACTGCCGGCGTCTATGCGGCTTGCGTGAAACTGCGCCAGACCCTGGCCGATCGCGCGGGCTTCAACGCCGACGAGGCGGTGTTCGAAAACGGCCAGATCCGTGCGGGTGGCCGCAGCGTGCCGTTGACGCAGTTCGCGGGCGCAAGCGCCGAGGACGCAATGGAGTACGGCGATCTCGACAAGAAGTACCAGCAATCGACGTTCGGCGGGCATTTCGTCGAAGTGGCCGTGGACGCCGCTACCGCTGAAGTGCGCGTGCAGCGCATGCTGGCCGTTTGCGCGGCCGGCCGCATCCTCAATCCAAAGTCGGCGCGCAGCCAGGTCATCGGCGCCATGACAATGGGCGTGGGTGCCGCGCTGATGGAGGCGCTGCATGTCGACAAGCGCATTGGCTATTTCGTCAATCACGACCTGGCCAGCTACGAGGTGCCCGTGCACGCCGATATTCCGCGTCAGGACGTGATCTTCCTCGACGAAACCGATCCGATCTCGTCGCCGATGAAGGCCAAGGGCGTGGGCGAACTCGGCATCTGCGGCGTTGCCGCGGCTGTAGCCAACGCGGTGTACCACGCTACCGGCATACGCGTACGCGACTACCCGCTGACACTGGACAAGATGTTGGCGCAGATGCCGACGGTGGGGTGACTGGCCGGGGAATGTCTGGGGCGACAGGGATTTCCTAACGCCCCAGTTTCTCCAGCATGGCGCGAAGCATCTGCTGTTCCTGATCGGTCAGCCCGGCGGCGATGCGGGCGTCGTGCTCGCAGACGGTCCGCGTGACTTCGCTGAGCGTCTGGCGGCCGATGTCTGTGAGCGTCAGACCGTAGGCGCGTCGATCGGTGGGCGAAGGCACCCGTTGCACCAACGACATCGATTCGAGTGCGTCCACCAGCAGCACGGCCCCGGAGCGGGCGATGCCGAGGATCTGGGCGAGGTCGGTCAGTTTCAGGTCCGGGTTGCGGGCGATGATCTGCAGCGCCGAAAAGCGCGGCGGCGTGATGTTCCACGGCGCCAGCGACGCCACGAAATCTTCGTAGATGCGGATCTGTGCGCGTCGAATGGCGTATCCGATCAGCGAATCGAGCACGCCGTAGTCGACATGCGGTACATGCGGTTCGAAGTGGCCGCCGTCCGGGTCGGGAGCGAGCGGATCGCGTGTTTGCCGGGAAGATGCCATCGTCGGCTACCGCACCAGGAAGACGCGCAGATCGACGCGATCGGGATGGCGTGCGCCCGATGCGACGAACAGGTGCTGCATCAGCCAGCGGTACTGCGGCGCGGCGGTTTCGAAGCGGGGCGCCGTGCGGAAGTAGATGTCCGTGGGGTCCACCGTTTCGCCTCGGTTAAGCCGTGCAATCACGGACGCCGTGCCGCTGCGCACGCCAGCGTTGACGACATAGATGCGCGCGCCGTCGTCGGTCTCGATCACATAACGGGCCTCGATATCGGCAGTGGTCACGCCGTCGCCGCTGTCGTGCCGGATCAACTGGAAGTCCGCACCGCCGGGCAGGATGCGCCCATTCAGGCGCGCACCTTGCACCGTGCCAGAGAGGATCGAAATCAGCCGTCGCTGGCCCAGCGCCGTCACGCCCACTTCGGTGGGCGCTGCCACTTGCACGCTGATGTCGGCCAGCGGCTCCAGCGTGGGCGTTGCAATGCCGGGCTTCATTTGAGCAGCTTCCAGTTGCCGTTGTCGATCGTCAGCATGACGCGTCCGCGTTTGTCAAAACCGAAGTGATCCTGTGCCGTGTAGTTCAGCACTCCATGCGAAACGACGATGTCGCGTTCGCTTTCCAGTGCGTCCTTGAGCGCCTTGCGAAACTCTGGCGTACCGGGCTTGGCCTTTTTCAGCGCCACCGGCACGATACGCTGCAGCACCAGACCGGCGTCGTAGGGATGCGCGCCAAACTGCGTGCGCGTTTCAGGCCCGTATTGTTTTTCATAGCGGGTCACATAGTCCATGCCGGGCTTCTTCACGGGATCGCTCGATGGCAATTGCTCGGCCACGATGACCGGGCCAGCCGGTAGAATCGCGCCGTTGACCGCCTTGCCGCCGATGCGGATCAGATCGCGCGTGGCTGCGCCATGCGTCTGATAGATCGGCCCGGTGTAGCCGCGCTCGCGCAGCGTGGTGTGCGGCAAGGCCGCGCCCGTGCCCGCGCCAGCGATCAGCACCGCATCGGCGCGCGCGGCGATCAGCTTCAATGCTTGCGCGGTGACGCTGGTATCGGATCGCGCGTAGCGCTCGGCGGCCGTCACCTTGATGCCGTTGGTCTGCGCGGCCGCGGTGAATTCCTTGAGCCACGTTTCGCCATAGGCGTCTGCAAAGCCGATAAAGGCCACCGACTTCACGCCATTGGCCTTGGCCTTTTCTGCCACGGCTTCGGCCATCAGTTTCACCGGCTGCGCCAGCCGATAAGTCCACGCGCCGCGACCCGGCTTGAGTTCGATCGGCGAGAAGGCCAGCTGCACGGTCTGACTTTCATCGGCTACCTCGGAAATCGCAATCGAAGGGGCCACCGCCGACGACCCAAGGATGATGTCGACCTTGTCGTCGGTGACAAAGCGGCGCGCAATCTTGGTGCCCTGTGTCGGGTCCGATCCATCGTCCATCACGATGTAGTGAATCTTCTCGCCCGCAATCGTTTCGGGCAGAAACGGCATGGTGTTCTTCTGCGGGATGCCCAGCGATGCGGAGGGTCCGGTCGATGCAATGCTGACGCCCACCGTGACGTCGGCCTGTGCGATGGCGCTGGCCAGTGAGAGTGCCGCGAGAGCGGCGTGGGCAAGGGTCCTGCGCGATGGGGTCAGCATTGTCTCCTCCGTTCTGTTCTGATTCTTCGATGCCGCAATCGGATTGCGGATATGGTTTTTTGTGGCTCAGGTCTTGGCCGCCTGCAACTGCTGCTGGCCAAAACCAGCCAGGGTCTTGTAGCGCTGCGCAATCGCTTCGAGCTCGCTGCGCGCAATGACATCGTCAATTCTGGCAAAGCCCTGCGGCGCGCGGACTTCGGCCAGTTGCATGACCTGTTCCGGTCCGTTCATGCGATTGCGCAGCACGATGCCCGCCGTGCGCGGCAATCGTTCGGCCTCATATTCGCGCAGCGCGTAATTGACATCCCGTTCATTGCAGAGGCAGTCCGACAAATAGCGTGCATCGACGATCGCCTGCGCACTGCCGTTCGATCCGATCGGGTACATCGGATGCGCGGCGTCGCCCAGCAGCGTCACGCGCCCGAACGTCCAGCGCGGCAGCGGGTCCTTGTCGACCATCGGGAATTCATAGATCGCTTCGGCGCTGTCGATCAATGCGGGGATATCGATCCATTTCCAGCGCCAGTCTGCGAACGCAGCCCGAAACACCGACTTGTCGACCTGGCGGTTCCAGTCGCTGCGCGGCGGCGCTTCCGGGTAGTCTTCGGACACACGCAGCTCGGCAATCCAGTTGATGCGAGAGCGGCCCTGCGCACGCATCGGTTCGGAGATCGGATACGCCACGAACTTCTGGTCCTGATGGCCCGCCATGAACATCGAGCGTCCATCGAGATAGGGAGCGGCATCGCTGGTCGCGCGCCACAGCAGCCGCCGCGAAAAGCGCGGGGCGTCGCCACTCGGATAGAAGTGCCGCCGCACGGCGGAATGGATGCCGTCGGCGCCTACCAGCACATCGGCATGCGCCTGCACCAGGACGTTGTCGCTGCGGCGCCGCAACGTGAACTGTGTCGGCTCGCCGGATTTCTCGCCAGTGCTTTCGATCGATTCCAGCGTATGACCGGTATGGATGCGGTCGGCGCCCAGCCGCGCCACCGCGGTCCGATACAGCAACATCTGGAATTCGCCGCGATGCACCGAGAACTGCGGCCAGTCATACCCTGCCGCGCGGCCGCGCGGTTCATGCCAGATTTGTTGCCCGAACTTGTTGAAGTAGGACAGCGACGAGGTCTCGATGGCCATCGCGGCCAGCGCGTCCTGCAGGCCCAGCGCCGATAGTTCCTTCACGGCGTGTGGCAGCAGGTTGATGCCTACGCCAAGCGGACGCAGCGTCTCGCTGGCCTCCCACACCTCGACGTCGAATCCGTTCCGATGGCAAAGCAAGGCGAGCGTCAGCCCGCCGATGCCGCCGCCAGCAATCGCAATCTTCATATGTCTCCCCCGCGCATCGCTCTCGCAAAACGGGATGCACGTTCCGCGGCGCCTGCTGTCGATTGTTCTACTGTATAACTAATTTTGGGCGCGGAAAGTTAGCGATTTCCCTGACTGTCGGACGGCGCGCGCCTCAGGCGCCCAGCAGCGCGTCGGCAATCAAATCAGCGGTGTTGACCGAATCGGTGAGTCCAAGATGACCGTGGCCCACTGCCAGCCACAGGCCCCGCTGTCCAGGGGCGGCGCCGATTACGGGAACGGAGTTGGGCATGCACGGGCGATGACCCATCCAAGTGGTCACGGGGCGATCTTCCAAGCCGCGGAAGGTCTCGCGTGCAATCCGTTCGAGCATTGCGGCGCGGGCAGCGTCGGGCGGGCGCTGCAAACCGGCGATCTCCACGGTGCCACCGACGCGCAGTCCATCCTCCATCGGCGTGACGAAGATCTTGCGGTCGGTTAGCACCACCGTGCGCGATACCACGTCGTGCGCGCCGGTGAATTGCACGTGGTAGCCGCGCTGGCTTTCCAGCGCCAGCGATACGCCAAGCGGACTGAGCAGGGCGCGCGACCATGCACCGGCTGCCACCACCACATGATCGAAGCTGTAGCGCTGGCTGGCGCCCTGCAAGGACCATTGGTCGCCACTGCGCTGCAGGCGCTGGATCTCGTCGCGCAGCAGCGTGCCGCCACGCTGCACAAATGCGGCGGCAATTGCCTGCGTGTAGCGCGCGGGATTCAGGATGGTGGCGTGGTCGGCCAGCATCACGCCGGCCCGGTAGCGGGCGGCAACGTGCGGCTCGAGTGCTTCGATGCCTGCGCGGTCGAGCACTTCGTAGCGGAAGCCAAAGCGCTCGCGCAGGCGCCACGCCTGTGCATCGTCATCGAACGCAGCGGCGTCGGTGTAAAGATGAAGGTGCCCGCGCTGCAGGAACAGTTCGGGCACGCCCACCTCTTGCGCCAGCGCGCGGTGCTTGTCGATGGCGCCCGCATGCAGCGCGGCCAACGCGGCGGCGGCGCGCTCCACGCGGGCGGGCGTGGCCGACAACACGAAACGCGTCAGCCACGATGCGGCGGCGGGCAGATACGCCGCCCGCAAATGCAACGGGCTTTCCGGATCGATCAGCATCTTCGGCACGCTGGCCAGTATGCCGGGCATGGCCAGCGGCGCGACGGAACTCACGCTGATCGCGCCGGAATTGCCGTAGCTGCAGCCGCTGGCCGGACCTTCGCGATCGATCAGCGTTACTTGCGCGCCGCGTTTGCGCAGCGCCAGCGCAATGCAGCTGCCGACGATTCCTGCGCCGATCACGGCAACGCGCGGGCCTGCGGATGGGAGGGATGGGGCGTGTGTGGTCATGGCCGCACAAGTTACTGCCGAACGCATCGCCGGGCAAGCGTCTGCGCCGTCGTGGCGCACGCCGCGCACCATCGCGCTGCATCACGGTGCATGCGCGACAGATTTTCCGGGTGGACCCATGGCACGGAACCTGCTGAGCCATGGACGGAGAGTAGAAGCGTTCAGCGGCCTGCGCCGCCCGGAAATTGCTCGCCAAGTGTCCCCACACCTGTTTCCGGAGTTTTCCACCATGCGCCGCCGTTCCTTTCTCCGCGCCACGGGCGCCACCGCCTTCGCTTCGCTGTTCGCCGCACCTGCCATCGTGCGCGCCACGGGATCACTGCAGAAATTCAAGTTCAATCTCGGCTGGAAGGTGGAAGCTTCCGGTGCGGGATTCCTGCTGGCCCTGCAGCGCGGCTACTACAAGGACGCCGGGCTCGATGTCGTGATCGATACCGGCAACGGGTCGGCGTCGGCCATCAGTCTGGTGGCGGGCGGCGCCTACGATTGCGCGTCCGCCGATCTGGCCGCGATGATCGAATTCAATGCGGCCAATCCTGCCGCGGCGCTCAAGGCCGTGGCCATCCAGTACGACCTGAATCCCAACGCGGTAATCGTGCGCAAGGGCGGCGGCATTGCAAAGCCGGGCGATCTCGCCGGCAAGACCATCCTGGGGCAGCCGTTCAACGCATCGCGCAAGCTGTTCCCGGTGTTCGCCAAGGCGCAGGGCTTCGACCCGTCGTCGGTGAAATGGGAAAGCGTGACGCCCGACATCGGCGATACGCGCTTTGTCAAAGGCGATTTCGACGCCGCCGCGTATTTCTACTTCACGGGCCTGCTGAATCTGAAGGCGCGCGGCATGGGCCCGGAGAAGCTCACTGTGTTCCGCTTTTCCGACTACGGCATGAAGTCGTACGGCAATGGCCTGGTCGCCAATCGCAAGACGATGGCCGAGCAGCCGGAGGCGATGAAGGCGTTCGTCAAAGCTTCCACGCGCGGCTGGATCGAAGCGATGGCCGATCCGAAGGCCGGCGCCGCAGCGGTGAAGACGCGCGAGCCGCTGGCGGACCAGACGCTGGAACTGGAGCGCCTGAAGCTGATCGTCGACGGCACGATGCGCACCGCCGATACGCAGCGCGACGGCTGGGGCGCTGCCACGCAGGCGCGCTTGCAGGCAACCGTCGACGAAACGGTTGGCGCGTTCGGCATCAAGCCCGGCATGACCGTGGCCGATATCTGGACCGACCAGTTCCTGCCGGCGCTGGCCGACCGCAAGCTCAAAGCGTGACAGGAGCCGCAATGTCGATTCCCGTTATCGATCTGACCGATGCGCTCACGCCCGGTGCGCCGCGTAGCGCCGAAGTGGCGCAGGCATTTCGCGCCGCCGCCATGGCGTCCGGCTTCTTCTATGTCCGCCATCACGGCGTGCCGCGCGATCTGGTGGCGCGTCAGTTTGCCCTGGCACAGGCGCTGCTCGATCTTCCCGCCAGCACGCGGCAGGCGTTGGCGATGGGAAATTCCCCGACGATGCGTGGCTTCGAGAACCTGGGCGACCAGCGACTCGACGCCGCGGCGCGCCCCGATCTGAAGGAGAGCTTCTATTGCGGCATGGCGTATCCCGACGACCATCCCTATGTGGTGGCGGGTTACCAGACCTATGGTCACAACCAGTGGCCGATTGAATTGCCTCACGCGCCGGCGCAGTGCCAGACGTATATCGACGCGATGCTCGTGCTGTCGCGCAGGCTGATGCAGCTGATGGCGCTATCGCTGTCGCTGCCCGAAAACTATTTCGATCACACCAGCGAAAATCCGATGGTGACGCTGCGCATGATCCGCTATCCCGCGCATCCGGCCAACGCCGATGCGCGGACGTTCGGCGCTGGCGCCCATACCGACTGGGGCGCGATCACGATCCTCGCGCAGGACGCGCATGGCGGTCTGGAGGTCTGCACGCCGGAAGGCGAGTGGGTGCCGGCCACGCCGATGGCAGACTGCTTCGTCGTGAACCTTGGCGACATGGTGCCGCGCTGGACCAACGGCCGCTACCACTCCAATCCGCATCGCGTGCGCAACGTGCATTCGGGTGGGGCGCCGCGTTATTCGATTCCCTTCTTCTACGAACCGGATTACTTTGCCCGCATCGAACCGGTGCCCGGCACCGTGCCGGAGGGCGAGGCGCCGCGTTACGCGCCCTGCACGGCAGGCGAGCATCTGACGGAGATGTACCGCAAGACGTACGTGGCGGAGGCGTCGGCATGAAGCTGTGGTTCAACCTGTTGTGCCGCGATATCGACGCGCAATTCGATTTCTACCGCAACCTGCTTGATCTGCCCGAAGCGGCGCAAAGTCGCTCGCCGATTTATTGCGCACTGGAAACGGCCGATTTCCAATTTGGCTTCAACGCAGCGCCCGCCTACGCACTGCTTGGCATCGGCGAGCGCCAGCCCGCGCACGATGCACGGCTTCCGGTGGTGGCGTACGCCACCTTTATGGTCGATACGCCAGGCGCCGTCGATGCCGCCGCAGCGTATGTCGCGCGGTCACCGGGAGACGTCATCAAGCCGCCGTTTGCTACCTACTACGGGCAATGGCAAACGGTGCTGCAGGATCCGGAAGGCAATGTGTTCCGCGTGGCGTGCGCAGCCTTGCCAGCGGGGGTGGCGCCGGGCAGCCTGTCGCTGCCCCAGTGATGGCGCTGGATGGGCGCCGGCGTCGCGCGGTGCAGTCTTGTGCCCGCAGTGCTGCGGTCTTGATAATCGGGAAAAGGACGCCATATGGGTGGCTGTTTGTGATCAATTCCGCCCCCGCATGTACAAGAAAGGCACCTCCGTAGAAATTCAGTTTCCCCCACAACGCCTGAACGATGGCGCTGGCGATCCGTATTGGGTGGACCTTTCCATCGACGAAGCGCGGGCGTTGCTCGAACGCTTGCAGAACCATCTGGCCCAGGCTACGCAAGGCACCGATGCGCCGCTGGTGTTCAGCCTTGAGGGCCCCGCCGGCGACGACGCCAACGCGGCACGGCACTCCGCCGACGCGCCCACGGCGCAGTCGCCCGCATCGCCGCCCGAATACAGGCAGTGGGTCTGCATCATCTGCGGCTGGGTCTACGACGAAGCCACCGGCTGGCCCGAAGACGGCATCGCACCCGGCACGCGCTGGGAAGACATCCCCGACGACTGGCGCTGCCCCGAATGCGATGTCGGCAAGGAAGACTTCGCGATGGTCGAGTTCTGAAGCAAAAAAAAACGACGCGCCCGCGTCGTTTTTTTTTAACTGCCGATCCCGCATCTCAACCGCGCGGTCCCGCCAGAAAGTCCAGGTCGCAGCCTTCGGGCGCCTGCATCACGGTGCGGTCATAAAGACCACGGTAGCCGCCCGAGCGCGGTGCGGGTTTCTCGAATGTGGACAATCTGCGCGCGATTTCGTCTTCGGGCACCAGCAGGTCGATCGACTTGTTTTGTACCGACAGGCGGATACGGTCGCCGTTGCGGACCGCTGCCAGCGGGCCGCCTGCCGCGGTTTCGGGCGATACGTGCAGCACGATCGTGCCGTACGCGGTGCCACTCATGCGGGCATCGGAAATGCGCACCATGTCCTTGACGCCCGCGCGCGCCAGTTTGGCCGGGATCGGCAGGTAGCCGGCCTCCGGCATACCCGCCGCCAGCGGGCCGGCATTCTTGAGCACCAGGATGTCGTCGGCGGTGACGTCCAGCGCGGGATCGTCGATGCGTTGCGCCAGATCCTCCAACCCGTCAAATACCACCGCGCGTCCTTCTTTCTCGAACAACGCGGGCGTGGCCGCCGCGCGCTTGAAGATGGCGCCGTCGGGCGCCAGGCTGCCCTTCAGCGCGATCAGGCCGCCCACCGGCGACACGGGCGCGTCGAACGCCCGGATCACCTTGCGGTCGATCCATCCGGCTGGCGCGTCCAGGCGTTCGCGCAGCGTGGTGCCGTCGATGGTCAGGCAATCGAGGTGCAGCAGCGGCCGCAGCTCGCGCAGCACGGCGCCCATGCCGCCGGCAGCGTGAAAGTCCTCCATATAGCCTTCGCCAACAGGCTTCAGATCGACCAGCACCGGCGTTTCGTCGGAAATCTCGTTCAGGCGCCGGGCGTCGATGCGGATGCCAAGCCGGCCTGCGATGGCGGTCAGATGGATGATCGCGTTGGTGGATCCGCCCAGCGCCATCAGCACGCGGAAGGCGTTTTCCACCGATTGCTCGGTGATGATCTGCGCCGGATAGATCGGCCGATGCGCCAGCCGCACGGCTGCCTTGCCGGTTTCCTCGGCTGCAACCAGGCGCTGCGAATCGACGGCGGGAATCGCCGCGGTGCCTGGCAGCGCAATGCCCAGCGCCTCGGCGATGCATGCCATCGTGCTGGCCGTGCCCATCACCGCGCAAGTGCCGGCGGTCGTAGCCAGCCGCGTTTCGACGACCTGGATTTCCTGCTGATCGACTTCTCCGGCGCGATATTTGGCCCAGAAGCGCCGGCAGTCGGTGCAGGCGCCCAGCCGTTCACCCCGATAGCGGCCGGTGGACATCGGGCCGGTCACGAGTTGGATCGCCGGCCGTCCCGCCGATGCAGCCCCCATCAATTGCGCCGGCACCGTCTTGTCGCAACCGCCAATCAGCACGACGGCATCCATCGGCTGCGCGCGCACCATTTCTTCCACGTCCATCGACATCAGGTTGCGATAGACCATGCTGGTGGGGTTAAGGAACACCTCGCCCAGCGAAATGGTGGGGAACGCGCGGGGCAGGCCGCCCGCGGCCAGCACGCCGCGCGACACCGCCTCCACCAGCTGCGGCATATAGCGGTGGCAATTATTGAAATCGCTCGGCGACGCGGCAATGCCGACGACGGGACGCGACAGCAGCTCGCTGGAAATGCCCATCGAGTGCGCCATCGAGCGGCGCAGATAGCGTGCGAAATCGCGGTCGCCGTAGTTGGTCAAACCGTTGTCCAGACCGAGCGGCTCCGACATGGCGATTCTCCTGCGGGATTTATGGGATTTGTGGGATGAGCGATGCGGGCGCGCTGGCGCGTCAGCGGTTCTCCGGCGCGATGCCGCGGATGTCGGCGGCAAAGCGCGCGTGGGCTTCGGGATCGACCGGCCGGTGCTTGATGGTGCTCGACGGTGGATTATTGGCGACGTTGTTGCCATTCTTCCAGTCCCGCGCCGGACGGATCGGCCGTGCGACAAATCCGCCGCCGCAGTTGGGGCAGACGTTGGCCAGCACGTTGTCCACGCAATCCGCGCAAAAGGTGCATTCAAAGCTGCAGATGCGCGCAGCCGTGGAAGCGGGCGGCAATTGCACGTTGCAGTGTTCGCACGACGGACGAAGCTCCAGCATGAATCTCTCCTTTTGGGGGGGTGGGGTTCGTGCCATCATAGCCGTCATTCGCCCGCGCGATTCCATTTTCTGCACCGCCCTCCAGCCATCCAACGACATGACCGACCGCACAGATCCCGCCGACAGCACGCTGAAAGCCGCCTTCCTGCGCCACGAAGAAACACTGGCGCCGCCGGGGCATGCGCTAGGCGAAGACGACAGCGCCGTCTATCGCACGCTGCTCGAATCGACCAAGGCGATTCCATGGAAAATCGACTGGGCCACGATGACGTTCAGCTATATCGGTCCGCAGATCGAAGCGTTGCTGGGATGGGCGCCGTCGACGTGGAAGACCGTGCACGACTGGGCCGACCGCATGCATCCCGACGATCGCGAGGCGGTGGTCAATTTCTGCGTGGCGCAGTCGCAGGCGGGCACCGATCATGAAGCCGACTATCGGGCGCTGACGCGCGACGGCGGCTACGTCTGGCTGCGTGACGTGGTGCACGTGGAGCGCAACGATAACGGCGAAGTGCAGGCGCTGATCGGCTTCATGTTCGATATCAGCGAACGCAAGCGCAACGAGGAAAAGCTCGCGCAATTGCAGCATGAACTGGAACGCCTGTCGTTCACCGATGGATTGACCGGCGTGGGCAACCGCCGCATGTTCGACAACGTCCTGGCGCGGGAATGGACGGCGGGCGCGGCCAGCGCCGCACCGCTGTCGCTGATCATCACGGACATCGATTTTTTCAAGTCCTACAACGACTACTATGGCCACGTGCAGGGCGACGCCTGCCTGAAGCAGGTTGCCGGCATCCTGCGCGATGCAGTTGGCCCCGACCATTTCCTCGGGCGCTTCGGCGGCGAGGAATTTGCCATGGTGCTGGCCAATACCGATGCCGATGCCGCCGTGGCGATTGCGGAACGCTGCCGCAATGCCATCGCCGGCGCATCGATCGCGCATATGCGCTCGCCATACGATCAGCGCGTGACGGCGAGCTTTGGCGTGGGCACGGTGCTGCCCGACGATGGCACCGATGCCACTGCGTTTCTAAACCTGATCGATGCGCAGCTCTATCACGCCAAGGACAACGGCCGCAATCGCATCGCAGCGGTGGATCGGTCCGGCATGCAGGGTGATGCGTTCCGGGTGCATTCGCGATGACATGTCCCGCGGCCACCGCCCGCCTGCGCCTGCGTGCGTGGCGCGAGGCGGACCGCCAACCGCTGCGCGCGCTGAATGCCGACGCGCAGGTAATGGCGTACTTTCCATCGACCCTGAACGCAGCCCAGAGCGATGCGTTGTTTGACCGCATCGTCGCGCATCACATGGCGCATGGGTTTGGCTTGTGGGCGGTGGAACGCGCCGATACGGCGGACTTTATCGGCTTTACCGGCTTGTCGATCCCGCAGTGGCACCCGTGTTTTGGCCCATGCGTGGAAATTGGCTGGCGGCTCGCCGCCGCGCATTGGGGCCAGGGATTTGCCACGGAAGCGGCGCGCACCGTGCTCGCGTTCGCATTCGACTCACTGGGTCTCGACGAAGTGGTCTCGTTCACAGCGGCCGTCAACTCGCGCAGCGAGCGCGTGATGGAGCGCATTGGCATGCACCATGCGCCGTCCGACGATTTCGATCATCCGGCGCTGCCGCCCGGCCATCCGCTGACGCGCCATGTGCTGTATCGACTGTCGAAAGACGCCTGGACTGCGCGTCATCGACAATGAGGCGCGATGACAGGCCCAGCACCCACCGGCCGCGTGCGCCGTCATGCCGCGGCTGGCGGCCAGATCCACTCCGGTGACTGCTGCTTCAGCCGGTCGGCCACCGCGCGGATTTCGATCATCGCCTGCGCGGCGATGGGCGATGGCGCGGAGGCCTTGCGGCTGACGATGCCCACCGAGCGCACGGGCCCATCGACGATCTCCGCCACGCGCATACCCTTGAGTGAAAGCAGCGGCATGATGCCCAGATAAGGCAGCACCGCGATGCCCAGCCCCTGTTTGACAAAGCCGGCGATAGTGCCGATCTGGTCGAGCTGCAGCTTGGGGCGGAACACCACGCCGCGCTGGAGGAATGCCGCGCTCATGTACTTCATCGCCGTGCTCGCGTCGGTCATGCTGATCAGCGGCAGATCGTTCAGATCGTCCATCGCCACGCGCGCGCCGAGGCGCTTTCGGCCCCACGCGCTCGGCGCCAGCAGCACAAAGCGGTCGCGCAGAATTTCCTCGTAGTGCAGTTCGGGATTCGATGGCGACGCCGACGCGAGCGCGAAATCGACCTGATAGTTGACGACGCGACCCACCGCCGCCTGATCCGCGCAATCGTGCACGGCGATATGCGGCTGCGCATAGCGTTGTTCCAGCGCCGCGCACACGCCGGGCAACAACACGTTGGCGAGCGATGGCAATGCCGCCACGGCAAGCCGATGCGCTTCCTGCTCGGCACGGCTCTGCATATGCTGCAGGCCGGTATCGAATTCGCCCACGATGCGCCGCGCCATGGGCACGAGCTGTTCGCCCGCAAGCGTCAGCCGCACGCTGCGCGTCGAGCGCTCGAATAGCGGCACGCCCAGTTCCTCCTCCAGATCCTTGACGGCCTTGCTCAACGACGGCTGCGTGACAAAGAACTGCTCGGCGGTGCGGCTGAAGTTCAGGGATTGAGCCAGCGATAGAAAGATCCTGAGCTGACGCGGCGTGACATTCATTCTCGTGACCTATCAATTTATCGATAAATGGAATTTCCGGGATAAATGTAGCTTGCCTAGAATGGCCCGGCAAATTTCACGATAACGGCGGGCAGGCGGGCGAAAGCGGCCCCGTTGCCGGCAACACGGAGACGCGATGCTGGATCTCAAAGGCAAGGTGGCGCTGGTGATGGGCTGCGGCGCAGTGGCCAAGGGCTGGGGCAACGGGCGCGCCACGGCGGTATTGATGGCGCGGCAGGGCGCCAGCGTGTTCGGCACCGATCTGCATCTCGATCACGCCAATGAAACGCGCGACCTGATCGTGGCCGAAGGATTCGACGCGGACGTGATGGCGTGCGACAGCACCCAGGCCGAGCAGGTGGCGCGCGCGGTACAGGCATGCATGGCGCGACATGGCCGCATCGACATCCTGGTCAACAACGTCGGGCTGTCGCAGCCCGGCGGCCCGGTCGATATGGAAGAGGCCGTGTGGGACGCGCAAATGCAGGTCAACCTGAAAGGCGCGTTTCTGGGCTGCAAGCATGTGCTGCCGATCATGCAGCGGCAGGGCGGTGGGTCGGTCGTCAACGTGGCGTCGGTGGCGGGTCTGCGCTACGTCGGCAAGCCGCAGGTGGCATATGCCGCGGCCAAGGCCGGGCTGATGCATTTCACGCGCACCACGGCCGTGATTCACGCGCCGGACAACATCCGTCTGAACTGCGTGGTGCCGGGGCTGATGCACACGCCGTTGATCGAAGGCCTGGCGGCCAAGTATGCGCAAGGCGACACCGACGGCTTTATCGCGCATCGCAACAATCAGGTGCCGATGAAGCGCATGGGCGATGGCTGGGACACCGCGCACGCCGTGCTGTTTCTGGCCGCCGACGAAAGCCGCTACGTGACCGGCACCGAGATCGTGGTCGACGGCGGTCTGGTTGCCGCCACGCGCTGACCGGACCGGCGCCGCCGCCGGCTGGCCGGAACGCGCCGCAGAGTGCGCCCGGCATTCATAACGAAAGGAGACAAACGATGACACGCATTTCCCGATGCCTGCTCGGTGCGGCCGCACTGGTCGCGACGATGCTGGGCGGCGCGCCCGCGCTGGCGCAGCAGCCGTATCCGAGCCAGCCCATTCGCCTGATCGTGCCGTTTGCGCCCGGCGGCGCGGTGGACCAGACCGCGCGCACGATTTCCGGTGCGCTAGGCAAGCAGTTGGGCCAGAGCGTGGTGATCGAGAACAAGCCCGGGGCGAGCGGCTCGCTTGGTGCAGCCGATCTGGCGCGCGCCAAGCCCGACGGCTACACCCTGATGCTGGCGCTCGACTCGCAGGCGGTGAATCACTTCACGGTGAAGAACCTGCGCTTCGACACGTTCGCCTCGTTCGACTATCTGAGCCTGCTGGTGACGACGCCGCAGGTGCTGGTCGTGCGCAGCGACATGCCGGTGAAGAATCTCGATCAACTGGTGGCGTATCTGAAGGCGCATCCGGCAACGTCGTATGGATCGGCGGGCACGGCGTCGGCCGGTCACGTGAACAGCGCGCAGCTCAGTCTGGCCAGGCAGCTCGCCACCACGCATATCCCCTACAAGGGCGCGGCGCCACTGCTGACCGATCTGCTGGGCGGGCATATCCAGTATGCGTTCGCAGGGCTGTCGGTGATGCTGCCGCATATCCAGGCGGGCAAGATCCGCGCGCTGGCGGTCAGCTCGCCGAAGCGTTCGGCGCAACTGCCCGATGTGCCGACCATGAGCGAATCGATTCCCGGCTTCGAGTATCCGACGTGGATCGGCCTGGTGGCGCCCAAGGGTTTGCCGCAGGAGGTGCGCGAGAAGATCTTGAGCGCGACGCGGGACGTGATGCATGATCCCGAAGTCGCGCGCCGCTTTGCGGAAAACGCGTTCGATATCGTCAACAATAGCCCCGAGGCATTCACCGCGCGTGTCAGGAAGGATTCGGACGTGATGTCCGATCTGGTCAAGCGCCGCGTGATCGCCGCCGAATAGTCGACGCCCATCGCAGCTCAATCACAGCCGCTGAATAAAAGGACATCCACGATGGCAAACATTCCTTACGCAGACCTGTCCGATCCGGCCGTGCGCCCGCTGGCGGACCGCATTACCGCCGAGCGCGGCAACGTGCTGCATCTCTACCAGATGCTGCTGCACGCGCCGCCCGTGGCCGAAGGCTGGCTCACGTACCTGACGGCGATTCGCCAGAAATCCACCTTGCCCGGCGCATTGCGCGAACTGGTGATCATGCGCGTGGCCATCCTGAATGGCGCGCGGTACGAGGCCGACCAGCATGCGCCGATCGCGCTCAAGGAAGGCATGACGCAGGCGCAGCTCGATGCGTTGCCGGCATGGCAGGACAGTGCGTTGTTCGACGACACCGAACGCACGGTGCTGGCCTATACGGATGCCATGACGCGCAAAATACAGGTCGATGCGCCGGTGTTCGAGGCGATCCGCGAGCGCTTCTCGCATCGCCACATCATCGAGCTGACGGCCACGGTCGCGGCCTACAACATGGTGTCGCGCTTTCTCGAAGCGCTGCAGGTGCATTCGCACGACGCGCGCTAGTCCCCGCCGGCCATTACCGAATCGCCCATGAAAAACGCCCCGGTGCACAATCGCGCCGGGGCGTGTTCATTCGGTCTGGCTCCTCTCCGTCAGGCCGCAGCCGGACGGATCCGGGCTCAGGCGCTTACCGATTCCAGCGCCGCGTTCAGCGTCTTGCTCGGGCGCATCACGGCTTCCAGCTTGGCGGCGTCCGGCTGGTAGTAGCCGCCGATATCGACCGGCTTGCCTTGCACGTCCGACAGCTCGCCAACGATGGTCTTTTCGTTTTCCGTCAGCGTCTTCGCCAGCGGTGCGAAAGTCTTCGCCAGGTTGGCGTCGTCGGTCTGCGCGGCCAGTTCCTGGGCCCAGTACATGGCCAGGTAGAACTGGCTGCCGCGGTTGTCGAGCTGGCCGGTCTTGGGCGACGGGCTCTTGGCGTTGTCCAGCAGCTTGCCGGTGGCCGCGTCCAGCGTTTTGGCCAGCACCTTGGCGGCGTTGTTGCCGGTCTTGATGCCCAGTTCTTCCAGCGAAACGGCCAGCGCCAGGAATTCACCAAGCGAATCCCAGCGCAGGTGGTTTTCTTCCACCAGCTGTGCCACGTGCTTCGGTGCGGAACCGCCCGCGCCGGTTTCGTACATGCCGCCACCGGCCATCAGCGGCACGATCGACAGCATCTTGGCGCTGGTGCCCAGTTCCATGATCGGGAACAGGTCGGTCAGGTAGTCGCGCAGGATGTTGCCGGTGACCGAGATGGTGTCCAGGCCGCGGATCACGCGTTCCAGCGTGTAACGCATGGCGCGAACCTGCGACATGATCTGGATGTCCAGGCCGTTGGTGTCGTAATCCTTCAGGTACGTTTCCACCTTCTTGATCAGCTCGGCCTCGTGCGGACGGTACGGGTCCAGCCAGAACACGGCCGGCATGCCCGAATTGCGCGCACGCGTGACGGCCAGCTTCACCCAGTCACGGATCGGTGCGTCCTTGACCTGGCACATGCGCCAGATATCGCCTTGCTCGACCTGCTGCGTCAGCGCCGTCAGCACTTCATTGGTGGCGTTGTCGACGATGCGGGCTTCGCCGTCTTCGGGGATTTCGAAAGTCTTGTCGTGCGAGCCGTATTCTTCAGCCTTCTGCGCCATCAGGCCCACGTTGGGCACGGTGCCCATCGTCACCGGGTCGAACGCGCCGTTGGTCTTGCAGAAGTTGATGATTTCCTGATAGATGCGGGCGAAGGTCGATTCCGGGATCAGGCACTTGGTGTCCTTGGTGCGGCCGTCGGCGCCCCACATCTTGCCGCCGATACGGATCATGGCCGGCATCGACGCATCGACGATCACGTCGTTCGGCGCGTGCAGGTTCGAGATGCCCTTGGCCGAGTCCACCATCGCCAGTTCCGGGCGATGTTCGTGGCAGGCGTGCATGTCGCGGATGACTTCCTCGCGCTTCGATTCCGGCAGCGCCTCGATCTTCGTGTACAGGTCGACCAGGCCGTTGTTGACGTTTACGCCCAGTTCGTCGAACAGCTTCGCGTGCTTGGCGAAGGCATCCTTGTAGAACACCTTGACGGCATGGCCGAACACGATCGGGTGCGACACCTTCATCATGGTCGCCTTGACGTGCAGGCTCAGCATCACGCCGGTCTTGCGCGCGTCTTCCATCTGTTCTTCATAGAAGGCCAGCAGGGCCTTCTTGCTCATGAACATGCTGTCGATGATCTCGCCGTCCTGCAGCGCGACCTTGGGCTTCAGCACGATGGTCTTGCCGCTCTTGGTGACCAGTTCCATGCGCACTTCGCGCGCGCGGTCCAGCGTGATCGACTTTTCGCCGTGATAGAAGTCGCCGTGCTTCATGTGCGCCACGTGCGTGCGCGACGCCATGCTCCATTCGCCCATGCTGTGCGGATGCTTGCGCGCGTAGTTCTTCACGGCGGCCGGCGCGCGGCGATCGGAGTTGCCTTCGCGCAGGACCGGGTTCACGGCGCTGCCCAGGCACTTCGAATAGCGCTTCTGGATCGCCTTTTCTTCTTCGGTCTTCGGATCTTCCGGATAGTCGGGGATCTTGTAGCCCTTCGACTGCAGTTCCTTGATCGCGCTGACCAGCTGGAACACCGACGCGCTGATGTTCGGCAGCTTGATGATGTTGGTGTCCGGGTCCTGCGTGAGCTTGCCCAGCTCGGCCAGGTTGTCCGGCACGCGCTGTTCTTCGGTCAGGAACTCGGGGAACTCGCCCAGGATACGGCCTGCCACGGAGATGTCGCTGGTCACGACATTGACGCCCGCCGGCTTCGTAAACGTGCGGATGATGGGCAGGAAGGCACTGGTGGCCAGCAGCGGAGCTTCGTCGGTAAGGGTGTAGATGATGGTGGGCTGCTGGTTACTCATTGCATTTCTCGCATCGTATTCGGGTTTGGAAAATGCCCCGCCCGGGTCGCGGTTCGAGGCAAGACATCAATTTTGCCTGATTTTGCATGGCGGAGGTGCGATCCTGTATGTGAAATGCGGGCAATGTATGCAATGGGATTCATCCACCCGAACGGGTATTTTTCGATATCATGACGCTAAAATTGCATAACGACACTCAACTGCGCGTAAATTTCTCGGCCTCAAAATTCAGCTGAATTCCGATTCATGAGTGGATCAGTCAGGTATGGAACGCGTCCCGGCGGGCTGGCGCCGGCGGCGGGCGGTCGCCGCGCTCGAATTCGGCAATGATCTGCGCGCCAAACAGCAGCAGCGTGGCGCCGATTTCCAGACTCAGCAGCACCACGATGGCGGTGGTCAGCGACCCGTACACGCGTCCCACTTGGGAAAGCGTGGAAAAGTACCAAACCAGCACATGGCGCGAGATTTCCCACAGCACGGCGGCAAAGACCGCGCCGACCAGCGCATGGCGGATCGACAGGCGGCCCACTGGCATGACCATGTAGATCGAAGTCAGCAGCAGGATTTCGCCGATAAAGCCGAGCAGATAGAGCAGCCAGCCCGACAGCCGGTCCAGCGACCAGTTATGGCCGAGCACTTCCACATGGCGCTCGCCGATGGTCTGCAGGCCGCCGGCCACCAGCGTGACCACCAGCAATCCGAGACTGAGCACGACGATGTAGCAGTACGGCAGGATCGCCGACACCAGGAAGTGCCGGCGCCGGATCGCCACGCGATGCACAAAGATGACCGACATGGCGTTTTCCAGCACCGTGAAGGCCAGCGAGCTGAAAAAGATCATGGTGATGCCGAGCACCCAGCCGATCACGCCGCGGTTGCTGACGAAGCGCGCCAGTTCGATCACCAGCGCGCGGGCCTGGCCGGGCAGCAGCCATTCGAGATAGCGCTCGAGCGTTTCCAGCAACTCGGCCGGATCCACCACGTGCGACAGGCCGATCAGCATCAGGATCAGCAGCGGCACGATCGACAGCAACGCGTAATACGCCACGGCGCCGGCCAGCAATAATCCCTGGTTGGCGCGGAAATGCCGGACCGTGCGGAGCATGAATCTGACGGGGTGCCGCAGCACCAGCCGTATGCGGGTATCGGAAAGCGGCATGGCTGCGGGCAAACGCCGGAAACGGATCTGGATCCAATGTGGATGACCGTCCCGCACATGGCAAGCGGGCTTTGTCTGACAGATCGGCCGCATGGCGGCCAGCGCAAGCGACGCAGCCCTGCCTATAATCACTCTCCGCTGTGCGCCCATCGCCGACGCCCTCGCCCATCGCCATCGACATCGCCCCATTCCATCATGCTCAACTGGCACGAACTTGCGTTCTTCTCCCTGGCCTGCCTGATCCTTGTGCTGACGCCCGGTCCCAACATGATCTATTGCGTGTCGCGCGCGCTGTGCCAGGGTCGTGCCGCGGGGCTGATCTCGCTGTCGGGCGTGCTGCTTGGATTTGTGGTTCACCTGATGGCCGCGGCGCTGGGCCTGACGGCGCTGCTGATGGCGGTGCCCTTTGCGTTCGATGCGATCCGGCTGGCCGGCGCGGCGTATCTGCTGTGGCTGGCATGGCAAGCCGTGCGTCCCGGTGGCGCGGCACCGTTCCAGGCCCGTCCGCTGCCCGCCGATCCTCCGCGCAAGCTGTTCAGCATGGGGTTTGTCACCAACCTGCTCAATCCCAAGGTGGCGATGTTTTACCTGTCGTTCTTCCCGCAGTTCCTGCACCCGGAAAACGGTTCGGTGCTGATGCAGAGCCTGCAGCTGGGCGCGGTGCAAATCGGCGTCAGCGGCGCGGTCAATTGCGTGCTGGTGCTTGGCGCGTCGGGCATCACCGCGTTTCTGTCGCGCAGCGAGCGCTGGCTGCGCGCGCAGCGCTATGTCATGGGCAGCGTGCTGGGCGTGCTGGCACTGCGCATCGCCCTGACGGACCGAAAATAATCGCCGATTCCCAACCGCTCACACCGGCCGCGACATGCCGTAGGGAAAGCGCGTCTGCGCCGCCATCTGCGACAGATGCTCGCGCAGATGGCTGATTTCGGCGCACAGCTGCAGCGTCAGGAAAGCATGCGAGCTGGATCCGATGGTGGGGTCGTCGGGATGCGGCGACGGCAACGACGGATGCTGATGCACCAGCGTTTCATCGCCGGATTCAAGCGCGGCCGCCATTTCCAGCAACAGGTCGCGGATATTGCGCTCCTCGTCGCCGATATCGCCTACCAGGTCGGGATCGATCGCCGCCAGCATTTCCAGCGCGCTGATGCAGACCCGCGCGCTGTGTTGCACATCCTCCAGATCGTCCACCGGCACCTTGGTCTCCTTGGACACGGAAGGGATCAGGCTGCGCAACTGCACCAGCGTGGCGGACAGCTTCATCATGTCCTGCTGGCGCACCTTCCCGTCGCGCTCGCCGCGCTCGATTTTCGCGTGCACTGCCGCGCAGGCGCGCAGCAGGCTGGCCAACTTGAAGCGCCACGAGTACGACGCATAGGCGGGTAGTGCGAAGGAGAACGCCAGCGCGATCACGGTGCCGATCAGCACATCGATCGTGCGCCACAGCGCGTCGTAGACATCCTGATTGCCGTGGCCGGCCGTAATGACGACGGTGATCGCAGCCAGCAGCGCGAGATATCCGCCCTTGCCGACCGCGTGATACGCGCAGTAGCCGCAGACCAGCGCGAGCAGGCCCCAGGTCAGCATCGGCAGGCCGAACCATGTTTCCTGCAGGATCAGAACGAAGCCGATCAGCGCGCCGATCAAGGTGCCCGCCCCGCGCTCGGCGGCGCGCCGACGGATATTGCCGTGATGCTGCAGGCCGCCGATCACCACCAGCACGGTAATGGTGGCCCATTCCCCGTGCGGGATGTCGATGCCCGTGGTGAGCGCAATGGAGGCCAGCAAGGCCAGCGCCACGCGCGTGGCGTGGAAGATGCGGGCTTGCCGGAATCGTCGGTCGGGGTCTAACAGCGCGCTGGTTGTTTTTCGCAGTGCCTCGAACATGGCGGCGATCACCGTACGGAGATCTGAACGCTTCGAGTGTAGGGAACGCGCCGCATGTTCCGCAATGTTTACATTTGGCGAGCCGCGCAGCGGCGCGGCGCCCGGTGGCAGTGGCGGGGTCTGCACGGCAACCCTGCGCGGCGATCAGGAAGGATCTTTGGTGCGCGTGCGCGACACGGCCGACATGATGCCGATGCCGAGCACGATCACGCAGGCGATGCCGATATAGACCGGCGCGAGTCCGGCAATGGACAGACCCCAGGCAATGCCGCCCACCAGCAACAGCAGCCCGATCAGATAGAGCGCGAACGACATGGCGGATACCTCCTGGACATGAAGTGAGTTATACGGACATCACATCGCCGCGCGTGCAGCGTGTGGCTCACTGTCAATGTAGGAAGGATGACCGCCGCGCGGGATCGGGCGATGGCCGAGCCTCGCGTAGGCAGACGCTGACGCAGTTGGCAGTCGTGCATCCGATCCGGAACGAAAGCGCTCCGGACGGGCGGGACGCGTGCATCGCGGCGCGCGCCCAGGTAGCGTGCTCAGCCAGCCGCCAGGCTGACGCCGCCGGCCGGCGACTGCGCACGGCCGTCGCGGCCGTACATTTCGTTGGGCGTGAGACCGCCCTGGCGCAGCACCTGGATGGCTTCCTGCGTGAATTCGAGATGCGCGTTGACGATGGCGCCGTTCAGCTCGTTGGCGTCGCGCGCCTTGCTGGCAAAGAACACCACCTTGCGCCATGCCTCGGCCACGTCGGCGTGGACTTCGCGGCCCAGCAGCAGGCCGCCGTCGCCGATGCGCAGGCCAAGCGCGATCATCTGCGCCTCGCGTGCGGCGGTGGCGCGCGTCAGCGCCTGGGCCAGTTCCATCTTGGTGTTGAGCAGGGCGCTCAACGCCTGGAAATCCTGCCGCTTGATGGCTTCACGCTCATCTGCAAGGGCACGGCCGAAAGCCGCGATGGCGGTGGCTTCTTGCGACAGGGACTGGATCAGGGCTGCTTGGCTCATGTCAGGGTCAGGATTGGCTCGGCGCCTGGCTCAGCTCGTGCAAAGAGGCGAGCAGGCCATCGGCGATCTTGCTGGGATCGATCTTGATCCGGCCTTCCGCAATTGCCTGACGCACCTCTTCCACCTTGGCGGCGTCGATGTCGCTATCGCTGTCCTGCAGCAGGCGCGCACCAATTTCGCGCACCTGTGCGGCCAGCGGGCTGACGCGCACGCCGGTCAGGCTGGAGGGGTCCGTCGCTGCGGTGCCGCTGGCCGCCGCGCGGGCATTGCCTTCGGTAGCCGCGGAATCGGCGGGCCGGGACGGAGTGGAATTGTTGATCTTCACGGTCAAATCCTTGCTGGGTTCCTCTGACTTATCGGACCGGCGGCCAGAAACTTTAGGTGCTTTCCCTCGATTTCCGGCCGTTTCCCGACTCAGGCCGGCCGCATTTTCGCACGGTCCGCCTGTGCCGGTTGAGACTACGACGCTTTCCTGCCCGGTCGCGGGTCCCAGCACGTGTGACGACTAACTTACCGGTACTGCAAAAAGTGATTTTCTCGACAATTTCGCGGTTTATTGCTGCAACACCACGGTGTCGCCGCTGCGCACCAGGCCGCTTACCACCTGTCCGTTGCGCAGCCGCACCTGCACCGCGTTGCCCGTGGCGGCGTCGCTCAGGACCTTGCCTTCGCTGGTCAGCTGGAACGAATCGCCTTCCACGGTGACGTTGACGGTCTGGCCGGACTTGACCGCGATCGGGCGCCGCAGCAGGTCGGTGCGCAGCGGCGATCCGGCGGCGATCCGGTTGGCGGCGACACTGCCTTCGACCTGCGCCGGATCGGTGACCACCGCGCGCGGCAGCGCGCCCAGGTCGCCCTGGCGCATTTCCAGATCGGCGGCGGTGATGGTTTCGCCCGGCCCCATCGCGCGCGCAGCCACGTAATAGTCAGTCAGCACCGACACGCGCGCCTGCACGTAGCGCGTCCACGGACGATCGCCGCCGCAGCGCACGCCGACATTGACGCGCCCGTACGGCGCGGCGCCGGCCGGAAGAAATGGTTCGGGATTCACGCACTCGGGCGCGCGTCCGCCCGAAGGCGGCACCACTTGCACGCTGACCTTGCCCGGCAAGCCATTGGACTGGCGCAGCAGGAACTGCTCGACAGCCACGCGGGCCGGATCGTCGACGAACGGCGTGGCCGCGGCATGCGTGGCTTGTGGATAGACGGGGGCACCCGGCGGCGCCACCGGCGTGACCTGGGCGGGGGCGGCTGCTGCGGGCTGCGCCAGCGCAATGCCGGCCAGCGCCATCAGCGCGGCGGCCTGGCGATAGAAAGTCATAGGGTCATCCCAGCGAGGATGAGACGGCACGGCTTGCGTGCAACCGATGCGGATTTGCCCGCGCGGCGATGCCGTCGCACAACAGTTGAACATCCGTGAAAGTGCCGCGAGGCGTGTCGCCCACCGTGACGCGGCCGAGCCTCGCACCAACCGCCGACGCCTTGCGCGATGGGGCCTGGCGCCGCAATCCGCACTGCTTCGATATCAGTCAGTGGGAGCCATTGTAGGCAGCCTCGCGCGAGAGACCGAGCCGGAAATGCGCGGGTTTCTCGTCGTTATTCGCGCGATTGGCGTGACAGGACGGCCCATAAGATGGCAACCCTGAAGAAGCCCGGCTTGGGCGTATACCCAGGTCTACGGCAGATCTCTCCCCGAAATGAAGCCATTGCAGGAAAGGCAGACATCATGGACAGACTCGATGCGGCGTTCCGCTTCCAGCAGGAAGCACTAAGCCTGCGGACCCAGCGGCAATCGGTGATTGCCTCGAACATCGCCCATGCGGATACGCCGGGCTACAAGGCGCGCGATTTCGATTTCGCCAGCACGCTGGCGCAGTCGGTGGAGCGCGGCAATCAGCAGCGCGACGGCGTGTCGCTGTCCACCACGTCCGCCCGTCACCTGCCGGCCCAGGCGCCCGCCATCAGCAACAGCGAGCGCGATCTGGAATATCGCATTCCGCTGCAGTCGAGCATCGACGGCAACACCGTGGAAATGGACACCGAGCGCGTGGCCTTTGCCGACAACACGGTGCACTACGAAGCGGGCCTGACCGTGATGAGCGCCAAGATCAGGACGATGCTGTCCGCGATCCAGAACTAACGGAGAGACGCGATGGGTTCCATGAATATCTTCGACGTGGCCGGCTCGGCCATGGCCGCGCAGTCGCAGCGCATGAACGTGACCGCGTCGAACCTGGCCAACGCGGACAGCGCCGTGGCGCCCAACGGCCAGCCGTATCGCGCGAAGCAGGTGATTTTTGAAATGGCCCCCACGCCCGGTCAGACCGATGTGGGCGGCGTGCAGGTGGCCGGCGTGATGGAAGACAACGCGCCGGCGCGCATGGTCCACAACCCGTCGCATCCGCTGGCCGACGCCAACGGCTACGTGACGATGCCCAACGTGAACCCGGTGGAAGAGATGGTCAACATGATCTCGGCGTCGCGTTCGTATCAGGCCAATGTGGAGGTGCTCAACACCGCCAAGAACATGATGCTGAAGACGCTGACCATCGGTCAGTGACGCACAACCTTTTTTCGAATCCACCGAACGTCCGTCCGGACGGTACAACACCATGGCAACCACTTCTTCCGTAGGCAACAGCACTTCGTCGTCGGCCGTCAACCAGGCCCTGCAAAGCGGCAGCGCCAGCGCCGCCGACCTGCAGAACAACTTCCTGACGATGCTGGTCACGCAGATGAACAATCAGGACCCGCTCAACCCGCTCGACAACTCGCAGCTGACGTCGCAGCTGGCGCAGATCAGCACCGTGAGCGGCCTGCAGACGATGAACGGCACGCTGAACCAGTTGCTGACGCAGACCGCCGCCAGCCGCGCGATGGATTCGGCGAGCCTGATCGGCAAGACCGTGATGGTGCCGGGCTCGGCCGTGAGCGTGTCCGGCGGCGTGCCCGGCAAGATCGGCGTGGATATCCCGTCGACTGCCGACGCGGTGTCGGTGCAGGTGCTCGACAAGGCCGGCAACGTGGTGCGCACGATCGACATGAAGGGCCAGACCGCCGGCGTGCACGACATCGCGTGGGACGGCAAGAACGATCAGGGCGCCCCGGTGGCCGACGGCGACTACAGCTTCAAGGTTGCCGCCACGGCCAACGGCAAGGACGTCACGCCGGTTGCGCTGGTGTACGGCAAGGTGCAGGCCATCAGCGGCGACAGCAGCGGCGTGCTGGTGGATCTGGGCAACGGCCAGACCGCCAACGTCGACGACGTGCGCCGCATTTCCTGAATTCCAGCGTCAACCAAGAACGCATTCATTGCATGACCCGGTCCGGCATACGCGCGGGCATTTCACGAACGACAGCCTTCCATAGGGGAAAATCATGGGTTTTGGTCAAGGGGTAAGCGGCCTGAACGCCGCGGCGTCCAACCTGGACGTGATCGGCAACAACATCGCCAACGCCAACACGGTTGGCTTCAAGCAATCGACCGCGCAATTCGCGGACGTCTATGCAGGCTCGAAGATCGGCCTGGGCACGCGCGTGAATGCGGTGGTGCAGTCGTTCACCAACGGCAATATCTCGACCTCGGGCCGCAGCATGGACGTGGCCATCAGCAACGGCAATGGCTTCTTCCGCCTGACCAACACCGACGGACAGGTCTACTACTCGCGCAACGGCCAGTTCCAGCGCCTTGACGACGGCCGGCTGGTCAACGCCACGGGCCTGCAGGTCACCGGTTATCCGCCGGGCTCGACGGCCGGCGGCGTGGCACCGCAGCCGATCACGATCAGCAACGCGCAGATGCCGCCGAAGGCCACCACGAATATCGCCGCACAGTTCCAGCTCGATTCGCGCAGCGCCGTGCCGGCCAACGCGTTTGCCAGCAATCCGGCCACCGTTCCGCCGACCGTGCCCGATTCGACGATGTTCAGCTACAGCACGGCCATGACCGTGTATGACTCGCTGGGCAACAAGCAGCAGCTGACCGCATATTTCGGCAAGACCGGCACCACCAACGCCGGCGGCGGCAACGACTGGAACATGAACGTGACCGATGCCGCGGGCAATATCCTCAGCACGATCACCATTTCGTTCAACGCCAACGGCACGATGACGGGCACCACGCCCGCCAATCCCACCGTGACGCTGCCGGCCGCCAACGGCGCCGCCGCGATGACCGCCGCCGTGAACCTCACCGGCTCGACGCAGTTCGGTTCGGACAACGATCCGAAGAGCATCGTGCAGAACGGCTTTGCCTCCGGCGCGCTGGTGGGCTACGCGGTGCAGGAAGACGGCACGATCCTTGGGTCGTACTCGAACGAGCAGACGCTGTCGCTGGGCCAGATCGCGATGGCGTCGTTCGGCAACGTCGAAGGCCTGAAGCCGCAGGGCGACAACGTGTGGTCCGCCACTGGCGCATCGGGCCAGGAACTGCTCGGCGTGGCCGGCGGCGCGATGGGCACGCTGAAGTCCAACGCGGTGGAAGAATCGAACGTCGACCTGTCGGGCCAGCTGGTCAACCTGATCGTCGCGCAGCGCAACTACCAGGCCAACGCGCAGACCATCAAGGCACAGGACACCGTCCTGCAGACCCTGGTGAACATCTGATCGATGGCACTGAACTGAAAGCGCCATGGACCGCATGATCTACACCGCCCTGTCGGGCGCCAAGCAGATACTCGACCAACAGGCCGCGGTATCGAACAACCTGGCCAACGCATCCACGCCCGCATTCAAGGCGCAGGTGAACCTGTATCGCGCCGTGCCGGTGCAGGGCCAGGAAACGCAGACGCGCGCCTTCACGCTCGCGTCGACGCCGGGCGCCGACATGAAGGCCGGCCCGCTGACCTACACCGGGCGCGATCTCGACGTCGCCCTGCAGGGCAACGGCTGGCTGGCGGTGCAGATGCCGGACGGCTCGGAGGCCTACACCCGCGCGGGTTCGCTGCAGGTGTCGGCCGACGGCCAGCTGCAGACTTCTGCCGGTCGCCCGGTGATGGGCGATGGCGGTCCGATCGCCGTGCCGCCCGGATCGACGGTGTCGATCGGCTCGGATGGCAGCGTCGTGGCGCGCGGCCCGGGCGAGGCCGCTAACGGCCTGGCGCAGGTTGGCAAGCTGCGCGTAGTCACGCCGCCGCCCGAAGGGCTGGCGCGTGGCGACGACGGCTATTTCCGACTGCGTCCCGGCGTGGATCCGCTGCAGCAGGACCCCAATGTGCGCGTGATCTCCGGCGCAATCGAAGGCAGCAACGTCAACCCGGTGGAAGCCATGGTCGACATGATTGCCAACGCGCGCCGCTTCGAGATGCAGATGAAGATGATCTCCGGCGCCGACACCAACGACCAGCGCGCCAACGCGCTGCTATCGAACAACTGACGACGCGCGCGGCAACGGCACGCACGCATTACGAACAAGCGAACTAGGAACACCATGATCCGCTCTCTCTGGATTGCCAAGACCGGCCTCGATGCGCAGCAGACGCAGATGGACGTGATCTCGAACAACCTGGCCAACGTGTCGACCACGGGCTTCAAGCGCAGCCGCGCGGTGTTCGAGGAATTGATGTACCAGACCATCCGCCAGCCCGGCGCGCTGTCGTCGGACCAGACCGTGTTGCCGTCGGGCATGCAGCTGGGTACCGGCGTGCGCCCCGTGGCGACCGAACGCATCCACACGCAAGGCAATCCGCAGCAAACCGGCAATGCCAAGGACGTGGCGATCATCGGCCAGGGCTTTTTCCAGGTGACGATGCCGGACGGCACCACGTCGTACACGCGCGACGGCTCGTTCCAGGTCGATCCGAACGGCCAGCTGGTCACGTCCAGCGGCTTCGTGATCAATCCGGCCATCACGCTGCCGGCCAACTACACGTCGGTGAACATCGCGCGCGACGGCACGGTGACCGTAATGCAGCCGGGCTCGACCAACGCCGCCACGGTCGGCCAGATCCAGCTGGCCACGTTCCCGAACCCGGCCGGCCTGGAAAGCCTGGGCGAGAACCTGTACGTGCAGACCGACGCCTCGGGCGCGCCCAACACCACGGTGCCGGGCCTGAACGGCGCGGGCACGCTGCAGAACAACTACGTGGAAGCGTCGAACGTGAACGTGGTGGAAGAACTGGTCAGCATGATCCAGACCCAGCGCGCTTACGAAATCAACAGCAAGGCGGTGCAGACGTCCGACCAGATGCTGCAACGTCTGACCCAGATGGGTTAAGAACGGGAATGATCATGGCCGCCACGCAGTATCGCATCGGTGCGTTCGTCCTCTACGCCATCGTCGGCCTGGCCGCGCTGGCCACGGGCGGTTGCGCGATGATGCCCAAGGAGCCGCTCGTGCAACTGCCCACCACGGCGCGCGCCGAACCGCGCCCGATGGGCCCCGCCACCGGTTCCATCTATGCATCCTCGTACGCGGGCAATCCGCTGTTCGAGGATCGGCGGCCACGCAACGTTGGCGACATCCTGACCATCGTGATCAGCGAAAACGTCAACGCGAGCAAGAATTCCGCCACCAACGCCAGCCGCACCGGCAGCACCACGCTGTCGTTCACCGCGGTGCCGCGCGCGCTGGGCGGACTGTTCAGCAGCAGCCAGAATGCCGACGTGAACGGTGCCAATTCGCTGAAGGCCGGCGGCGGCGCCACGGCGGCCAACACGTTCAACGGCACCATCACCGTCACGGTGCTGGAGGTGCTGCCCAACGGCAACCTGGTGGTGTCCGGAGAAAAGCAGATGGCCATCAACCAGGGTGCGGAATTCATTCGCTTCTCGGGCGTGGTCAATCCGCGCACGATCACTGGCGACAACGCAGTGCCGTCCACGCAGGTGGCGGACGCGCGCATCGAATACACCGCCAAGGGGTATATCGACGAAGCGCAGAACATGGGCTGGCTGCAGCGCTTCTTCCTCAATGTCTTACCGTTCTGATCCCGCCATGTTTCTGCCTCCGATGCCTTTCCACAAGCCAGGCTCGTTTATTGGCACCCCGCCCGGCCCCCGTTCCCGCTCAGGTCGCGCGGTCTCTTTTGCCCGTGCGCTGCTGTCGATGCTGGCCGCGCTGTGCCTGGCGCTTGGCGCCGGAGCGGCGCACGCCGAGCGCCTGAAAAACCTGGCGACGTTCCAGGGCATGCGCGACAACCCGCTGGTCGGTTACGGCCTGGTCGTAGGTCTGGACAACACCGGCGACCAGACCATGCAGACGCCGTTCACCACGCAGAGCCTGAGCAACATGCTCTCGCAACTGGGCGTGACGCTGCCGGCCGGCAAGAACATGCAGCTCAAGAACGTGGCGGCCGTGATGGTCACCGCCACGCTGCCTCCCTACGCGCAGCCGGGCAGCCAGATCGACGTGGTGGTGTCGTCGATGGGCAATGCCAAGAGCCTGCGCGGCGGCACGTTGCTGATGACGCCGCTCAAGGGCGCCGACGGGCAGGTCTACGCGATCGCGCAGGGCAACATGCTGGTGGGCGGTGCGGGCGCGTCGGCCAACGGCAGCAAGGTACAGATCAACCAGCTTGCGGTCGGGCGCATTGCCAATGGCGCGATCGTCGAGCGCGCCGTGGCGGCCTTCCAGCCCGACGGCGGCTACATGAACCTGGAACTGAAGGACACGGATTTCGGCACCGCCGAGCGCGTCGTGGAAGCGATCAACCGCAACCTGGGCCCCGGCACTGCCGCGGCGATGGACGGGCGCGTGGTGCAGGTGCGTACGCCGCAGGCGCCGCAGGCCCGCGTCGGTTTCATCGCGCGCATCGAAAATATCGACGTCACGCGCGCCAAGGCCGCCGCCAAGGTCATCCTGAATGCGCGCACCGGATCGATCGTGATGAACCAGGCCGTGACCGTGGAGGATTGCGCGATTGCGCATGGCAACCTGTCGGTGGTCATCAATACGCAGCCGGTGATCAGCCAGCCCGCGCCGTTCAGCCAGGGGCAGACCGTGGTGGCGCCGGTGTCGCAGATCGACCTCAAGCGCGATGGCGGATCGCTGCAGATCGTCAAGGCGGGCGCATCGCTGGCCGCGGTGGTCAAGGGCCTGAACGCACTGGGCGCCACGCCGGCCGACCTGCAGACCATTCTGGAGGCGATGCGCGCCGCCGGTGCGCTGCGCGCCGAACTGGAGATCATCTGATGACGGCCGGTACGACTGCCAGCGCGCAGGCCGACGTATCGCAGCGCTTTGCGCTCGATACGCAGGGTTTCGAGGCGCTGAAGGGCCAGGCGCGCGCCGGCAACAACAACACTACGTTGCAGGCCGCCGCCAAGCAGTTCGAGGCGGTCTTCACGCAGATGGTGCTCAAGAGCATGCGCGACGCCACGCCGTCCGACGGCCTGTTCGACAACGAGCAGACCAAGCTCTACATGTCGATGATGGACCAGCAGCTGTCGCAGCAGCTTTCGTCGCGCGGCATTGGCCTCGCCGACGTGATGATCCGCCAGCTCGCGCGCGCCACGGGCACGCAGCTTCCGCAAGGCATGTCTGCCGCGGGCGGCATCACCGGCGCCAGCGTGCGCGACGCGCAGATGGCGCAACTGCTGGACAGCCGCGGCGCCACCGACGCCGACGGCCCGCCGCCGATCGGCACGACGTTGCCCGGCAGCGCGTGGAACCCCACGGCCGGCGTGCGCCAGTATCAGAACCAGGCCGACTGGCAAGGCGCAGGGCAGTCGCAACTGGGCCAACTGCCCGACGATTCGCCCGAGCACATCAGCAATTTCGTCAACCGCATGGCCGAACCGGCGATGGCGGCGTCGCGCGCCTCCGGCGTGCCGGCCAAGCTGATCGTCGGCCAGGCCGCGCTGGAATCGGGCTGGGGTCGCCGCGAAATCCGCAATCCCGATGGCTCGACCACCTTCAACGTGTTCGGCATCAAGGCCGGCGCCAACTGGAAGGGCCCGACCACCGAGATCCTGACCACCGAGTACGTCGACGGCCAGCCGCAAAAGGTGCGCGCGAAGTTCCGTGCCTATGGATCGTACGAAGAGGCGTGCAACGACTACGCGCGCCTGATCAGCAACAACCCGCGCTACGCCAACGTGGTGACGGCATCGAACGCGGAGGAAGCCGCCCACGGCCTGCAGCGCGCCGGATACGCGACCGATCCGGCATATGGCGAGAAGCTGGTGCGGATCATGAAAAAAGTGTCGACCTGACGCGGCGCGAGCGCGCTCCGGATCGACCCCGGCGTGGCCCTCAACGGCCACGCTGTTTGCGTTTGTGCTGCGGCCTGGCGCGAGAGTGTTCGCTTACAAGCCCGGTGAATTTGCAGGGATTGCGGCGCTAAAGTCGCGCCACGTTCCGGCCGTTATCCAACACATCCACCGCCGTCGGCCGTGTGCCGCTGGCTTGCCATTCGATCCGGAGTCAGACAAACATGTCTCTGTTTAATATCGGTCTGTCGGGCCTGAACGTGGCGCAGAACGCGCTCACCACGGTCGGCCACAACTTCAGCAATGCCGCCACCGCGGGCTATACGCGCCAGAACACGATCATTGCGTCGGCTGGCGGTTTGGCCACCAGCGCGGGCTTCTACGGCCAGGGCTCCAATACGATCACCGTGCAGCGCGTCTATGACAGCTTCCTGACGGGACAGCTGCGCGGCGCGACGTCGAGCAGCGCGGAACTCTCGACCTACTCGGACCAGATCGCGCAGATCGACAACCTGCTGGCTGACCAAAAGGGCGGCCTGGCACCGCTGATGCAGAAGTTCTTCGCCGCCGTGCAGGCCGTGTCGGACACGCCGGCCGACCCCGCCGCGCGCCAGGGCATGATCTCCGCCGCGCAGGCGCTGGCCGGCCAAGTGCAGTCATCGAGCGATTACTTGAAGCAGCTGCAGGACGGCATCAACACGCAGTTGCAGTCGTCGATCACGCAGGTGAACGACTACACCAAGCAGATCGCCAAGCTGAACCAGGAAATCACGCGCATGACCGCGGCATCGGGCGGGCAGGCACCGAACGACCTGCTGGACCAGCGCGACCAGGCGGTGTCCAAGCTGACCGAACTGGTCGGTGCGAAAGTGGTGGTGCAGGATGGCGGCACGTACAACGTGTTCGTCGGCAACGGCCAGCCGCTGGTGATGGGCAGCGATTCGTACGACGTCAAGGCCGTGCCGTCGTCGTCGGATCCGAGCCGCACCACGATCGCCTACACGCTGCCCAACGGCAATGTGGTGGAATCGGAGCCGGGTGCCGTGACGGGCGGATCGATCGGCGGCATGCTGCGTTTCCGCAGCGAAACGCTCGATAGCGCGCAGAACGCGATCGGTCGCCTGTCGCTGGCCATCGGCGAGAGCTTCAACGACCAGCACAAGCTCGGCATCGACCTGAACGGCGCCATCGGCACGGATGTGTTCTCGCTGGGCAAGGCCACCGTCTATGCCAACAGCAAGAATACGTCGGGCGCCGTGGCCACCGCGACGATCACCGCGGCCGGCAACCTGACCACCAGCGACTACACGCTCAAGTTCGACGGCACCAACTACACGCTGACGCGCAAGTCCGACAACACGGTCGTCGCCACCCAGGCCGGTGCAACCGCCCCGGTGCCGCTGGTGATGGCGGCCGACGGCTTTTCGGTCAGCGTCGACAAGGCGCTGAACCCGAACGAATCGTTCGATATCCAGCCCACCCGCAACGCCGCGGCGGGTTTCGGCTCGTTGATCACCGACCCGGCCAAGATCGCCGCCGCATCGCCGGCGCGCGTGGATGCCAGCACGCAGAACAGCGGCACGGGCGCGGCCAAGCTCACCAACGTGGCGCCCGGCTTCTCGCTGCTGGCCGGCAATCTGACGGCCAAGTACGATTCCACCACCTCGACCTACGTGTTCTCCGACGCCACCGGCACGCCGCTGGCCACCCAGCCCACGGCGACCGCCACGGCCAATGGGGTCGACTACACGATCAACGGCATGACGTTCAGCTTCACCGGCACGCCGAAGAATGGCGATACGTTCACGCTGGCCAACAATACCGGTTCGGTGGCCGACAACGGCAATGCGCTGGCGCTGGCCAAGCTGCAGACCGCCAAGACCATCAACGGCACGTCGAGCTTCAACGATGCGTACGCGCAGCTGGTGAACGATGTCGGCAGCAAAGCCAAGTCGATCAGCATCGCGTCGACGTCGCAGGACAGCATCACGAACCAGATCTACACGGCGCAGCAATCGGTGTCCGGTGTGAACATGGACGAGGAAACCGTCAACTTGCTGAAATTCCAGCAGCTGTACCAGGCCAACGCCAAGGTCATCCAGACGGCCAGCTCGATCTTCGACACGCTCATCAGCATCGGCTGATCGCGGCAATCCCAGACAACCACACCGGACAAGAAGGAATCACGCCATGCGCGTCGCCACCTCCACCCTGTATCACCAGGGCCTTGCCTCGATGAACAACCAGCAGGCCAGCCTGCTGCACGTGCAGCAGCAGCTGGGCACGGGCCGCCGCGTGCTGACGCCGTCGGACGATCCCGTCGCGGCCACGCGCGCGCTCGCCGTTTCCCAGGCCAGCGCGGTGAACGGCCAGTACACCGCATCGCGCAAGCAGGCCACCGCGTCGCTGGGGATCACCGAGAACACGCTGTCGACCGTGACCACCACGGTGCAGAACATCCAGACGCTGCTGGTGAACGCCGGCAACGGCACGCTGAGCGACAACGACCGTGCTTCGCTGGCCACCGCGCTGCAAGGCCAATACGACCAGTTGCTGGGCTTGGCCAATGCCGACGACGGCAACGGCAGTTACCTGTTCGGCGGACTGAAGACCGGCTCGGCGCCGTTCGTGACCGATGCCGCGGGCAACCTGACCTATCAGGGCGACACCGGCCATCAACTGCTGCAGGTCGATGTGGCGCGCCAGATGGCCGCCGGCAATACCGGCGCGGAAGTGTTCCAGTCGGTGACCAACAATTCGGGCTATGTGGTCAAGGGCAACGCCAACAACCAGGGCACGGGCACCTTCGGCACGGTCTCGGTCACCGATCCGACCAACGCGCTGTACGGCCATTCGCTGCGCGTGACGTTCCAGACCGACGTCACGACGGGCGCGAAGCAATACGTCGTGGCTGACATGTCCAACGGCGGCGCGGCAATCGGCACGCCCACCAACTACACCGATGGCGCGGCCATCAACATTGGCGGCGTATCGTTCTCGATCAAGGGCACGCCGGCCGACGGCGATTCGTTCTCGGCCGATCCCGCGCAACAGGCGGGCGCGGACATGTTTGCCAACCTGAAAGGCATCATCGACGCCCTCAAGCAGCCGATCAATACCGGCGCGTCGCAGGACACCGTCACGGCGAACCTGCAGAACGTCATCGCCACCGGCATCCGCCAGTTCAGCAATTCGCTGGACAACGTGCTGACCGTGCGCTCGTCGGTAGGCTCGCGCATGGACGAAATCGACGCGCTCGACACGATCGGCTCCAACCGTGACCTGACCAACGCGCAGACACTGTCCGGCCTGCAAGACCTGGACTACGCCTCGGCCATCACCGAGTACTACCAGCGCCAGACCGCGCTGCAGGGCGCGCAGCAATCGTTCATGCAAGTGCAGGGGATGAATCTGTTCCAGTATTTGCGTTAAGCAGTACGGACGGCTCTGGAGCCGTTTGTGGCGGAACAATAAGGCGGTCCAGAACCATCGCTCTGCCATCGATTTGACCGAGGGGTGCACGGTCCCCCCGTCGGCAAGCGTGACCGCGTAGCTTCATTGAGAAATACGCAGAATTTCAGAGGCCAACTTCGAGAAGCAGGGCCGCAAATCGTTGATGGTCTTTGCGTAGCAATAGATGCCACTCGGTTGTGCCTTGTTATACGCTGAAGCATCTGGGGTATTTGCCATGTTTTTGAGAAGGTCAGCGTCAAATCCACCATTGCCATCCAGACCGAGCGTGAAGATGTAGACGCCTTGGTCGCGCAACGACGACGCCATCGCCAATGGCACGTTGGTGGACGCGTTGGCAACGTTTGTGGCCAGATTTCCACCGCTTGTCGATGACGTCACGGTATTTGGCGTACTGCCAACGATCTTGAACTCGGTATCAGTAGGATTGTGCGCGTTGTAGTAGGCGGGCATTTGCGCCGGTGCCTTGTTGTTCGACACGCTGTTGCAATTTCCATTCAGAGTGGAGTCTTGCTGATCAATCGCGAAGTATCCGTCAACGCCTCCTGCCGACGTGATGCCGCCCGTGCAAGTGTTGCCATTCTTCGTCTGGTAGGCCGCCGCAATGGTATTAGGTTGACCGTCCGAGAAAAAGACAATTACCCGCAGGCTGGATCGGCTGGTTTGCGGGATGCTGTTCAACTGCGAGCGCGCCTGCCATAGCCCTTCCGCGTAATTGGTGTTGCCGCCGTTCGGAAGGTTGGTAATGGTGCTTTGCATCGTCGGCCGGTCGAAGCCTCGGGCAGACGTGCGGATCGCAATATCCGACACGGCGCCGGAGGAGAAATGCACCAAACCGACGCGATCGGTAGAGGGGCTGAATTGGTTCAGGAAGCTGTTCGCGTTGCTGCGCACGGTACTCCAGACTGGGCTCATGGAACCGGACGAGTCGATCACGAAGATCATGTCCAGATCTTTGCGAATCGTCGTGGATGCCGCCGCCACCACCACGTTGTTGAAGCCGAGCACCTTCATCAGCGATAGCGGCATCGAAGCGGTTGCCGACACGGCGATGGTGACCTTTCCCTGGTCGAAGGTCACACTTGTCGCGTTGAGGGTAGGCGTGCCGCGCAGATAGCCATTTGGGAAGTTTGCATTGAAGAAATCCGTTGCTGCCTGGCGCGCTGCGGCGGTCTGCTCGGCTTGTGTCGTGCCGTTGGTGACTGCGCGGGCGGCTGCCACCGCGGCCGAATCGACGGCGGCATTCAATCGCGCTTTGGTCACGTAGGACATTCCGCCATCGATCCCGAGACCGACGATACCAAGCAAGCCAATCATCAGCACACCGGCAATCATCGTGATCTGCCCACGCTGCCGCTGAATACGTAGATGTGGACGCGTGCCGAACTTGATGGATGTCATGGCGTCTCCCCCCGTGGCTCAAAACGTCGTGGACGAATAGAGATTGGGACCTAGCGTGGGCATCTTGAGCGTACCCATCGTCAGCCCCTGAAAAAACATGTTGAAGCTGTACCAGGTCTCCACTACGTAGATCACCTGGCCATCCGACAGCTTTCCCGTCATGGCATTCGCGGTGGGCGAGGTAGACCCCGGAGAGGGCAGGTTCCGGCACGAGCCATCGCTGCTCGCGTAACTCCCGCAGCCATAGACCTTGCTGGCGGGCGCGCTGCCGCCGATGCCCCAGCCATCCGTCCAGCGGTACTGCTCGATGACGATATTTCGAACGGTGCAGTTCGTGCCGCTCTTATTGCAGTTCTCTGCATTGCCCATCACCTTGGTGATATAGATCATCCCGCGCTGCCCCATGTTGAGCGGAGGGGTCGTCTGCGCAAGAGAATCCATAATCGTCTGCGGCAGTTGAGAGGTGCGGGATGCCAGGCTCGCGCCCTCGCGGGTCAGGTTCACCAAAATCAGGTTGGCCTGGATGGCGCGGGCGAAGTCGATGACCGGCAAGGTCAGAAAGATGAAGATGGGCAGCAGGATGCCGAACTCGATGGCCGCGATGCCGCGCATTGTTCTGCGCGCAGGCAGCACGCGCGGCTTCGACGGGCGCCTTGTGGGCCGGAGGGTCGCATTCGTGGCATTCATGGCAGTCCTCGCTTGTGGTCGCACCCTAAAAAGCCTCGTTGCGCATAGTGGCGGCGACGCTGAACTTGTATTTCCCGCCCGTGGCCTGGTAGAACGCCGCCACCACGGGCGTCAGCAAGGGCCAGTTGCACGTCACCTGGATCACCACAATGTCGCCGGCGTTGCCGAACATGCCCGCACCATTTGGCTGCGACGAGCCGTTAACCCAGGTCGTGACCTGAGCGTTGGACATGTCGAATACGCCTAGCGAGGTATCGTGGATTTTCTCAAGCACCGCGCGATAGCGTTGCGGCGCGCTGGCGTTCGGATCGAGGTTCGCCTGGCCAGTCACCGCATATCGTGCGCCCTCGCGGACAGCGTGCTGCATCGTCAGGTTGGCCCACATCATCATGCCGAAATCGACAACCGAGAACAGCAGCAGGAAGAATATCGGGGCCACCAGCGCAAACTCGACGGCACTGGCACCGCGTTGCCGTCCTGTCCGAAACGGAAACTTCAGTCGTTGGCGCATGATGGTCTCCCTCTTTTTGCCTTGTCCGTTTGCGACGTCGCGATCGTTTGCAAAAGGCTCAACTACCTTCACCCATCATGAACGGCATCAGGGATCGATAGAACTGCAGGGCAGGGGAGCCCAGCAGGACCACCATGAGAGAGGGGAAGATGAAGAAGATCAGCGGGAAAAGAAGCTTCACGGCAATTTTTGCCGCACGCTCCTCCGCGCGCTGACGTCGACGTGTTCGCAATGTGTCGGCCTGCACACGCAGCGACTCAGCAATGCTGGTGCCGAATCGATCGGCCTGGATCAGCATGCTGGCCAACATGTCAACGTCCTCAACGCCCGTGCGCAGCGCCAGGTTTCGCAGGGCCTTTTCGCGCGAAAGCCCGGCACGGAGTTCCAGGACCAGTAGCTCCAACTCGTCGCACAGCGCCGTCCCGCTGACGCGGAGTTCTTCCACCACCTTCAGCAGCGCGGCGTCGAGCGCAAGGCCCGCCTCAACGCAGACTGTGATCAGGTCCAGCGCGTCGGGAAAGGATTCGAAGATCTCCTCCTTGCGCCGCACAATGCGCCGACGCAGGATCAGGTCAGGCAAATAGAATCCGGCGATGGCGGCAGCCAGCAGCGATATGGGCAGCAGCCGGGGATTGTCCTCGCTGACCACGCCACCGGTTGCGACGAACAGGATCAACGGGAACGCGATCGCCAACAACGTCTTGGTGGCGAAGTAGACGGGGATGGCCGAAGGATTGCGCCATCCAGCGTTCATGAAGCGCGTACGCAGCGCTGAAGTGTCCCAGCCTTCCTTGGGCACAGCCAGCTTTGCCAGCGGCTTTGATACACGTGCCATGCGCTGGAGCCACTCCTCTTGCGGATCGGTCTGTGCCTCCGGCGCGGGCGCCTGAGTCGCCTGGGAGATGCGCCGACGCATGACGTCGGGCTGGATGAGCAACATGGCAAGCAAAGCAGCGCCGAACGTGAGCACAAACGTCAGCAGAAGGATCAGGATCTGACCGGTTTTCATCGCAGACTCCTCATTCAAACATGAATGCGCACGATCCGACGCATCCAGAGCAAGCCCAGTCCCATCAGCAGCAAGGCGTATCCCACAATCCAGGGGCCGACGGGGTCATTGGCCAAGGGATCAAGAAACTCCGGATTCAGGACATACATCGCGCCGGCCACGACGAAGGGCAGCAGCGACAGGATGATCCCGGAAAGCCGGCCCTCTGCCGACAGCACGCGCACCTGGCCCATCAGCTTCATTCGCTCGCGAATGATGTGGCTGACGTTTCCCAGAATCTCGGCCAGGTTGCCGCCCGATTCGCGCTGGATCAGGACCGCGATAACCAGATAGCGCAGGTCTGGCAGCGGTACGCGCTCCGCCAGTGCGCCGAGCGCATCGTGCATCGAGGTGCCGAAATTGATCTCGTCGAACGTTGTGCGGAACTCGGCGGCGATGGGCTCGGGCAGTTCGTCACCAGCCATGTCGAGGGCGCTTGAGAACGAGTGGCCGGCACGCAGGGCGCGGCTGATCAGGTCCGCGGCTTCCGGCAATTGCGTCTCGATGCGTTGCATCCGACGATCCCGGGCGCGCCGCACGTGAAAGGCGGGTACGAAAAGCCAGACCAAGGCGGCAACGACGACAGGAACCTCTGGAAGCGTGAGAATTCTTCCAACTACCCACAACGCAATAGGCGGCAATAGCGTCATCGTCAGGAACGTCGACACCGTCCAATTCAGCCCCGACTGCATGAGTAGCCGTTCCACCGCAATCGTGTGCGGCCACTTGCGCAGGAGCATGGTCATGAAGGGCGAATGGGCGAGCTTGCGGGCCTTCATGATCGATGCGGCGGCATCGTCTTGCCACGGTGTGGATGCCACCGCCCGCAAGCGCCGTCCGAACCGTCGCGCTGCGGCGCTATGCCGACGCTGCCACCATTGGTAGCCCAACGTCGCCGCCGTCACGATGGCCACGAACAGGCAGACGCCGAACCCGAGCAGTGTGTTGTCCATGGCGAGTCTCCGTTATTGCATCGTTTGGTTGCGCATTGGCTCAGACGTCGAATCGCACCGAAGGCTCATATAGCCGCTCGGGCACGGACAATCCGAATGCCTGCAATCGCTCGGAGAAATGCGGACGGACTCCGGTGGCGCAGAAGTAGCCCTTGACGCGGCCTTCTGCGTCCACGCCGGTGCGCTTGAACGTGAAGATCTCCTGCATGTTCACTACGTCGCTTTCCATGCCGGTGACTTCCTGGATGCTCATGAGCTTGCGCCGTCCGTCCGCCAGCCGCGATACCTGCAGAATCACGGTGATGGCCGACGTGATCTGCTGGCGCATGGTGCGCGGCGGCAGGGACAATCCCGCCATGCTGATCATGTTTTCGAGGCGGGTGAGAGCATCGCGCGGCGTGTTGGCGTGGATAGTCGCCAGCGACCCTTCGTGACCCGTGTTCATCGCGTGAAGCATGTCCAAAGCTTCAGCACCGCGCACTTCCCCAAGGATGATGCGGTCCGGACGCATCCGTAGCGCGTTGCGCACCAGCGATCGCTGCGTGATCTCGCCCCGATTTTCAATATTGGGCGGACGTGTTTCGAGCCTCAGCACATGGTCCTGGCGCAACTGCAGTTCGGCCGCATCCTCGATGGTCACGATGCGCTCGCTCTCCGGGATGAAGCCCGAAAGAATGTTGAGCATCGTCGTCTTGCCGCTGCCGGTACCGCCCGAGATCAGGATGTTGAGCTTGGCCTTGACCATGGCCTCCATTAACTGGGCCATCGGCGGCGTCAGCGTTTGGAGCTCGACGAGGTCCTTCACCATTAGCGGATTCACAGCAAAACGCCGGATGGACAGTAGCGGACCATCCACCGCGGACGGCGGGATGATGGCGTTGATCCGGGATCCATCGGGCAGGCGCGCATCCACCATCGGGCTCGATTCATCGACGCGGCGGCCGACACGGGAGACCATCTTGTCGATGACCTTCATGAGGTGCGCATCGTCGCGGAAGGTGACATCGGTCAGCTCCAGCTTGCCCCTTCTTTCGACGTACACCTTGTGTGCCGTGTTGACAAGAATGTCTGAAATCGTGGGGTCGGACAGCAAAGGTTCCAGTGGACCGTACCCAAGCATTTCGTCCCGCACATCGGACACCAGGCGGCGGCGTTCGGCTTCGTTGATCGGGATATTGCGTTCGTCGATAATGCGCTCCACCAGCACCGCCAACTCACGCTTGACCTGCTCGGGATTCAGTCGCTGAAGCTTCTCCAGCTCCACGCGCTCGATGATCGCTTCATGAATGTCCGCCTTCAGTTGCTGGTAGGCAGCGCTTGCACCAGAGCTAACCGGAGCGCGCTCCGCAGGTCGTTCTGCGGTGCGTTCTGGCACGCGGTCAATCGGCGTTTCGCCGGCCTTTTCGAAGAGTTGTGCGCGCAGTGACATCTCGATTCTCCCCAGGGGTTAAGCGTGCCGGCTGACGGGCAGCGGCTGGCTCGAGTCGCCGCGATGCCCGAGCAGGCGTGTGAGCAGGCCCTCTTCTTTCTTCGCGGGCGCGGGAAACTGGATGTCCACCATCTGTTGGAACGCGCGAGACATCGCACTGTTCGGAGCGAGCTGCAGCACAGGAACGCCTTGATTGGCGGCCTCGCGGGCCGTTTTGGCGTCGGTGGGCAATGTATGCGCCGTCCGGGCGCCGAGCGTTTCTTCCATCGTGCGGATAGTGATGGGGGCGTGTTTTCCGAACTGGTTGAGGATGACCTGCATGCGTTCTGGCGGGTAGCCGAGCGAACGGAATATCTCCATCATTTGCCGCCCCGCGCGCAGGTAGGGCAGCTCTAGTTGCACCACGGAATGGATAACCTCGCTGTGGTCAAGCACCATGATCGACGCAGGGTTGATGGCCTGTCCCAAGTCGAATACCAGTACGTCGTAGGCGGGCTTTGCGAGATCAAGGATGCGTTCCAGATGTGCCGCCTTGACGTCGGCGCCCTTGACTGGATCGCCTGCACCTGCAATGACGTCGAGATTCGGGTGCGCATGCGTGACACAGGCATCCAGCAATGCAGCGTCGAGCCGGTCGATTTGATGGCAAATATCGGCAAGCGTGGCGGGCGGGGTCTTGTCCGTGACGATGAATGCCGCATCGCCGAACTGCTGGTCCAGGTCCAGCAACAACACGCGCTTGCCGCGCTGCGCGACCCCGAAGGAGAAATTCGCCGCCGCAAAGGTGGTGCCGCTGCCGCCCTTGCAAGACGTGAAGGCAAAGGTCCGGGCTTGGGCATCCGGGTCCACTTGCGCGCGGGTATCCAGGCGGGCCAGTTCCTCATTGAACTCGCGGGGGTCGAGTGGCCAGCGCAGGACACTGCGCACGCCCATACGCATCGCGCGCATTAGCAGCTCGGCTGATGGCTGCGGTGTGACGAGGATGCACGGCACATCCCCCGGCTCCGGAAATCGCTGACGCAGGTGCTCAAACACGTCCATTCCGAACTCGTCAGCCTGCAGGACCACGAAATCCGATGCGTGGATCAGCCCTGGCATCCCGAGAGCTTTCGCCGGGTCTACGCACACCAACTGCGGCTGGCGCTTGGTGTCAGCCTGTTGCGCCAGCGCCAGCATCTGGCGTGCACGTATATCGTCGGCGGCGACCAGTATCAGCTTAGCCATGTCACATCTCCCTCGGTAATCCGGATGATTCGGGGCGGTCGTGCCTATTGCGCCGGCGACGCCATCGTCCCGCTGCCAACGCCAATCACGAATGTGTTGTTATCGGTCGGTGGGTTGCGGAAGGACTGACCGTAGCGGTCCATCGCGAACGTGGCGGCGCGGCCGTCAACCCCGGTGACCGGGTCCGTGTTGGTGTATGTCGCATCAGGATTGAGCGTCTGCATCATGCGCACGGTACGCACCGATTCACCGAAGTTCGCGTCCCAGATCGGCGAAGTGTTCATGCAACCGGCCAGGCCGGTGCTGAGCAAGGTGGCCGCGGCCGCGTACATGAGTCGTGTCTTGGAGTTCATGGTGTTCACCTGTCCGTAGGTCGATTACTGGATGGTGTCGCTTGCCATCGTCACGGCCGTCGGGGCCGAAGTGGGCGACGCTGGGGGCAAGGAGGCGGTCGGCACAAAGCCGCCACTTGCGGGCTGCGGTGCGTCGGCGGGCCGGGCGCCGAGTGGCTGACCCGAGTTCGGCGACATGTCGACGGGCTGGACGCTCACGCTGGGAACCGGTCCGATGCTGGTGGTTGGCGCGGCTGGCAGGGCGGGAGACATCGGTGCGGCCGGCGTCGCGGGTGCTGGGGCCATCGCAGGCCGGGCGAGGTTGTCTGGCACCCGCACCGGATGGCCTTCCATGTTGCCGTTGATATAGACCTCACCGTTCGTTGCCGGTCCAAACGAATCGGTGGGCATCGGATAGTTCGGCGGCAGCGGCTTGACCAGGCGAGGCGTGACCACGAACAGCAGCTCGCTGCGGTCCTGCTGGAAGCTCGTGCTGCGGAAAAGGTTGCCGAGCACTGGCAGTTCGCCCGCACCGGGCAGGCCCTTCAGGCTGCCGGTCACGTTGCTCTTGATCAGTCCGCCGATGGCAAAGCTCTGTCCGTCCATCACCTGCAACGTGGTAGACGCGCGCCGCGTGGTGATCAGAGGCAGTATGGTCGAGCCGGAGGTGTTCGGCGCGGTAACCGCTACGCCTGTCGGTGACAGCTCGGAGACTTCAGGCGCCACCTTGAGATTGATGCGGCCGTTGGCGAGTACCGTCGGCGTGAACTTGAGGCCCACACCGAAGGTTTCTTCCTGCAGCACAATGGTGGTGACGCCGCCAATGTTGGATTGCGGCACAGGTATGTAGACCTTGCCGCCTGCCAGGAAGCTGGCCTCCTGGCCGCTGATGGCCATCAGGTTCGGCTCGGCCAGGATCTTGACCAGGCTGTCCCCCTTCTGAGCATCGAGTTGGAAGGAAAACGGCAGGTTGTTACTCTTGATGCCGGTGAGCGATGCTGCGCTGCCGGACAGGAAATTCGCCAGCAGGCCAAATTGCCAACTGCCGAATGCGCCCTGCAGGTTGGCTGCCGCGCCAAGCTGGTCGATCAGGGTTTTCGAGACCTCGGCTACCTTCACTTCGAGCATCACCTGTTGGGGCGCGTCGACCGACATCATGTTGATGATCTTGCTGCTGCGCTGTGGCATGCCGCTGGCCTGGAGCGTGTTGGCGACCGGGATCATCATGCCGCCCATCATCATTCCCATATTGGGGTTGGCGACGTTGGCCGGTGTCCCGAGCGCCTGCGGTGGCGCCTGCAAGGGGCTGCGCGACTGACGGGAGACATACGCATTGGCGATGTCCATCACCTGTTGCGCGGTGGAGGAATCGGGCACATTGCCGCTGAGGACCAAGCTGTCTGCGGCTGCTGCCACCTGTACTCCACGCGCGCCCGGCAGGAGTGAACGCAGCGTTGATTGCAGGCCACCGGGATCGGCGCCCACCGTTACGTCGATGACGGTGCAGCGACCGCTGCGCCCTTGCACGATCATGTTCGTCGTGCCGATATCAAGACCCAGCAGATACATCGTCTGCGGCGACACCAGCATGGCCTGGACCACGCTTGGGTTGCCCAAGGTGCGAGTGCGCACCGGCTCAGGTAACGGCAGCATGCGGGACTTGCCGATGGGCACCGTCACCTGTTCGGGTTCGGCGGCTGCGCCACTACAACTTGGGCCGCGAGCGCCGCTATCGGCGGGAGCCGCAGGCGCTGCGGCAGCGCCTATCGTGAGCTGAATCGGCCCATTGGCGGCGATGCGTGCTGGCTGCGCCGCAGCGGTTTCCTCTGCGGCCTGCACCTGGGTGCTGGCAAGCCAGACACTGGCAACGGCCACAGTGGAAAGGGCGCTCAGTCGAACGACGCCGTGCATGCGTGTGGCACGCGTGCGGCCTGACGATGTATGGCTGGTCTTCATGATGATTTCCCCGGTTGGTGGCTTCTGGCGCTTGGCTCGCGCGCTCAGAAGCACTCCTTGTCCTGTTGCATGCCGCTGATCACGCCTACGCAGTTGGTATTGACTTTGCGTTCGACGAGGCGATGTACGACTTGAATGGCCTTGGCGATCGGTGTGGCGGGCGCAGCGGCCTGGATGACGGGCTCATTGAGCAAGCTGCGCTTGGTGGCGCCAGCGGTTTCCACAGGACGGGCTTCCACCTGATTACGTAGAACCAGCGAAAGGGAGCCTACGCTGCGGGCGAGATCGAGCTTCTCGGCCTCTTCGGGTGAGACCTCCAGCGTGACGGCGTTGACCACTTTGGGCTTGGTTTCGTCGCGATTCACCTCTTGTGCCACCGCGAGCACCAGGATCTTCTCGAGGACGATCTTGGAGATCGACTGCTCGCCTTCGGTCGCGGTGTTGGTCTTCATGCCGGCTTTCTGGGTGTTGACGATGATGTCGACGAAGCTGCCGGGCAAGGCGAAGCCGGCGACGCCCACCACATCGTTGACGCGGACCGTGATGGCACGCTTGCCTTCGGCGATGACCGCCGAGAGACCACCTTTCGTGCCGGCTGGGGTGAGCTTCGATTCGAGGATCGGTTCTCCGCGCATCACGCTGGCCTTGGTCACGCGCCCATCCACTGTCTTGAGATCGCTCAGCGTTCCCGGTGGGAGGCTTTCACGCGGCCATTCGACCAGTTTCACGAACTCGGGTGCCAGGCGCTGCCCCAGGTTGATATCCGTGTTGGCCACGGCCACTTTCACCGTGCTGCCGGCGCTCTGCTCGACCATCCAGCGCGAGGCCAACACAACTGCCGCCAGGCCGGCGAGAGCCGCCACGAGCAGCATCATCAGGGTGCGTACGTTTCTCATTTGATGTTCCTCCCTTTACTCGCGATGCCTGGTCCGATCTGGCCGATCTGGTGAAAAGGACGCAGGCGCCCCTGGCGGCACGGCGTATGCGGTGCGCCATACAACGTTGTGAAACCGGTGGTGCAGCTCTTAGGTCGCTAGTGGTGGAACACCCAGCCGATGTGCTGTCGCACGGTGCGCGCGGCTTGCGCGGGTGGTTCAGCACTTGGTGTCCCACTGAAGTGGCGTGACGGGCAGCGGCGCGCGTTCGCGGGGCTGACGGTATTGCGAAGCTTCATGGCCATGATCGATCTCCCGTTCCCGTGTCCGTTGATTGCTATCGGACTTGCTTTTTCTTACGATGGTCCTGCCTGGCGTGTCAGATGACGCCAGTCATGACCAGTGCCACGCCTGTTGTGATTGCCACCGCATAGGGCAGGCGAGTAATGGTGCGAATTCTGTTGGCACCCGTAGATGCCGTGGAGCTGCCTTGACCCTCCGTCGTTGCGCATGCCTCTGTCATGGAGGAGGCATGTCCTGCAAATGGCAGCCAAAGCAGTGCGCCGATGACCGCATGCAGCGTGCGACCTGATTCACGTCCCCACAGCATTACGATCAGACCCAGCACGCCGCCGGCCAGCAGAGTCGCCAACAGAATCTCCGGCACAGCATTGGGTCCAACCTGCGCGCCGACAAATCCCATCAATTTGGCATCACCTGCGCCGACGGCGCGCACGATGTACAGCAGCAGGAATGGCACGAAGGCGGCGGCAAGTCCCGTGGCCCATCGCCATGTTCCGTCGCCCGAACCGTGTTGCCAAACTTGCAGCACCAGCGCGGCGACGGTGCCGGCGGCAACCAGCCGGTTTGGAATTCGATGGCTGCTCACATCCGTCACGACCGCCATGCCCAGCACAGCCATCAAGGAGGCCGACGTGAGTGGGTCAAAGACGGAGCTGATGTTTGTGACATGCATGGCAGCCTCTCATGCGTGATTCAGATCGCTCGATGTTCGGGCGAGGGGTGCGCCAACGTTAGCGATACTGCAGCCCGGTGCGTGGCGCGTTGCACCGGGCTGCGCGCCGCTCAGCCAGCTGCCGTCGTGAGTGCCGTCTGGATGCTGGTCCAGATTTTCGTCACTGCGGTCTTGACGGCAGGGCCTGCCGCGACCATGCAGAGGGCCACGAACGCAAGCAGCAGGGCATATTCAATGCCGGCTGCGCCGTCTTCTTCCTGGGCGAATTGCTTGATGCCATTGAACATGGAGTTCATGTCCTTCTCCTTCACGTCATGGTTAGTGGAAAAAAGCGCCCGCTGGAGATCGGGCACAAGGTTTCGGCCGGAAACCGGCCGAGGCCAAACCGGCCAGCTACCACAAGGGTGTGTGGTGTCTGTTCCGATTCCACCTGGCTCAGGGACGAGACCGCGCCACAAAGGCCGTCTTGACGATGTCCGATGCATGCACCATTCGGCTCGACGCATTGCATCCTGCTGGACACTGTGGAACTGATCCAACTTCTCTCCAGGGATCCGACCCACACCTGAATTTGCTGCAATCTGCTGACTTGGCGGCCGAGGCCCTGCCAGTCCGGACCGGCACTGCAGCGTGCCGGCCGCTTTCGCTCCCTGGGTGCTGGTTAATTTCGCCCCCTTTTTCCCCGTCCTCGGTATCCGTGACTCGGGTTCTGCAGTCTCGGTGGCTCCGTTTGTTTTGGGGCCGCCTCGCTGCCTGTGGCGGATATACAGCGACGAACGTGCCACTCGTCCTAAGTGTTTGATTTTTATAAAGAGGGTTTTTTGTGGCGTACCTTTTTCGAGACGATGTAACTAAATGTTTCTAGATCTTTACGTAGATTATTAGGCGCTTTTTGCGGCGAATTGTATCGCTTACAATTCTTTATGCTGTTTGTGTAATAAATAATGAGATAAATAATCCGCTTTTAGACTGCCCAATCAGGGCGAACGACTAGACGCCCGATCGGTTAAAACAGTTGCAAGGATGAAACGCCTTTTTGGACGCTTCTCCGCCAGATGGCCCAGCAAAAGGATGAGTACTGGTGATTGGGATGTTTGCAGTCCCGGTGCACCCTCGTGTTTGGTTTCCAAAATGAGGAGCGATTCACCAAACAGATGTGATTTTTGTGGCCCTTTACTCCTCCTGAAGGACGAGCGCGGGGTGCAAATCGATGCTGAGGCGGCCTTGAACCAAAAGGTTGCAAATGCGAAACCGGTCTGACTCGGAGTTCATATTTTGCTATTCTGAGTTTCGAGATCGGAGCAACGCTTTCTGCGCTTGAGGCCGAAGAGTTGAGTGCGCCTCGGGACTGAGGCCGGTATATAGCGTCCAGGAATGATGCGATTGGTGCGTATGGGCGACCTTTTTGAGACCGGGATGAGCGAACAGTTGTCTTTGACGTATCGCGGCTATCCCATTCGGTGCAGCACATCCCGTAGCGAGGACGGCAGATTTTCGCCCATAGTCACTGTAAAGATGCCGAAGCGAGCCTTTGCCAGTACACGCTACTTAGCCGAGTTTCAGGTGGCAACAGACCTGCGTGAGACTGAAGCTCGGGAGCATCAAATTTATGTGGGATCTGAGCGATACCGATCGTTCGCAGACGCCTTGGATGCTGGTGTCGGTGCAGCAAAAGCATGGATTGACAAGCAAGTCGGACCATTGACGCTACATCGTGGGTTCGGATACGAGATCTTTGCGGAGTTCTCGGACTCTTTTTGGTTTGCGAAAGTCAGAATTTACGGATCTAGCGCCCCGCTGCGCATTCTTGATCTACGTACGGAATTGATATCCGTCGCAGGAAAATATCTGTCGGAGCCTTCAGCCAGGTATGCAGCGGACGAAAGTACGAGGCGCCTAATCGATCAGGTTGCGCTTGAGGATGAGCGAAATGATGGAAAGGCGTTGAAGAAGTTGTTTGGCCAGCAGCAGTGGCCTGCCGAGTGCTGATGACCAGGATTGCGCCGAATGCGTGTTGTTGCGGAGATGCCCGATTTCCTGATGCTTTTCTCTTACATCAGGGACACATGGGCGACGTTGACAAATTCAATTCTTCTCGAACACCGTTATCGAAAGACCCGCCCTGATTTATATGTGGCGGGTCTTTTTTTTGATCGTGAAGATGACTTGAACAACGTTCGCTACGACCGCGACGTAGCCTTCAATGCCTTGCCAGGTGCGCTTGAATTTGCTGCGTATCGAGGGCCGAGAGATCTTCGTTGATGTCTTCGAAAATCATCTGACGCGTTTCCTCGCTCAGACGCTTGCGAAGCATGCCGAGAAACTTTGGCTCCACGGCAAGGCGCAATCGATGAAATCGGTGATGAAGCCTTCCTTGTTCGAGGTGGTCGGCGACGGTCTTTGCGAATTTCTCGCGGTCTTTCTCGCTTAGCGTCGTTCCACCGGGGACGACATTGACCAGGTCTTCGATTTCCCGCAAGTCCAGTTTGAGCCCCGGGGTCTCGAAGATTCGAGCACGGCTGCCGTCGGCGACGACAACCCAGGTAGTGTCAGCCATGGTGCACCTTTCAACGTGATCGGTCGCCGGCTCTGCGTCCATCGAAAATCGTCGCGAACGCCGGCGAATTTGCCATCGGCGACGGTCTATCTCCAGCGCCCATCGATGACGGACCGTGGCGCTTCTCCGCGTTCCTGCGCGAGCGATGGATAGTCGGTATATCCGCGCTCACCGCCGCCGTAGAACGTGGAAGGATCCGGCGAATTGAGCGGAGCGTGCGATCGCAAGCGTTCCGGCAGGTCGGGATTGGCGATGAACAAACGTCCGAATGCGATCAGGTCCGCGTTGCCGTCCTCGAGCCATCTTTCCGCACTGCTCACGTCGAAGCCGCCCGCGACCATCAGCACACCACGATAGGTGCGGCGAATCATCTGGCTCATGCGTTCCGCGCGTTCGATGAAAGCCACATCCGCACCGGTCGCTGCCAACGCGGGATTCACGATGTGCAAATATGCCAGCCCGTATCGATTGAGTTTCTCTACGACGTATGAAAAGGTCGCCTCGGGATCGTCGTCGTGCATGTCGTTGAAGGTGCCAAGAGGAGAGAGCCTCACGCCCACCTTTTCTGGTCCCCACACTTCGCAAACCGTCTCGATCACCTCGAATAGCAGCTTGGCCCGACGCTCGATCGATCCGCCGTATTCGTCTGTGCGGTGGTTCGTGCCGGACAGCAGGAACTGGTCGAGCAAATATCCATTCGCGCCATGTACTTCGACGCCGTCCATACCGGCAGCCTTTGCGTTGCGCGCCGCCCGGAAGTATTGGCGCACCAGATACGGCATTTCTTCGACCTGCAGCGCACGCGGCTTGACGCAGGGCGCGACAACACCTTCGCCTCGCTCGTTCTCAATAAACGCCTCCGCTTTCGGCTGGATCGCAGAGGGTGCAACCGGCAGCATTTCATCGGGCTGCAATGAGGGGTGCGATATGCGTCCTACGTGCCACAGCTGCATGAACATCAGACCGCCCGCGTCGTGCACGGCGTCCGCTACGTGTCGCCAGCCTTCAACCTGCTCTGCGGTATGTATCCCAGGCGTCCATGCGTAGCCCTGTCCCTGCATCGACACCTGGGTCGCTTCGCTGATGATCAGCGCGGCCGTTGCACGCTGCGCGTAATAGCAGGCGTTGAGCTGCGACGGAATGTTGCCTGCCCGGTTTGCGCGCGAACGCGTCAGCGGCCCCATGACGACACGATGACGCAGGGTGTAGGGGCCCACCTTTAGGGGTTCGAACAGCTTGTGCAGGGAAACTGGAGCTTCATGCTGCCGGGCTTGTTCGGGGGCAATCTCCGTATCAGGCATATTCGCTCCATGTGTTTCCGACTCGGGCCGAAACGTGTTGCCACAGACGCACAGAAGCGTCGGCGTCAAAGCAAATCGACGGGATCCCCGTTCTACGCGCAGTCTAGCCGTGACGCCGCGCGGGCTTCTTTTTGGTTTCTGCTGAGATGTGTCACGATCCTGCGGCCTTGGCGGCGGCAGAACGCCAACAAAATTCGGCAGCATCGCGAAAGACAGACCGCCGCGATGCGTCTACCGTGCTGGAAAATGTGGTCTACCCCGGCTGTGACGTGCGGGCTGCTGGCTAGGGAAGGGCATGAAACAGAAGGGGGGCATGCAGATGTACCAACCTAGTACTGTTCCTTACCAGCGGCACAGGGCATTTGAGCACACATTTTCGTCCGGCTCTCTTAGCTTGGGATTGTTCTTTCCCATTGAAGCTTTCGACGGAGATCGGCCGACCATGCAGAACCAGGTAACACTTGCAAAGCGCGCCGAGGCGTTAGGTTTTTCAGCATTATGGTTCCGTGATGTGCCGCTGAGAGATCCAAGCTTTGGCGACGTCGGCCAGGTGTTCGATCCGTGGGTCTATATGGGATTTATGGCCGCCCACACTTCGAAAATCGCGCTTGGCACGGCCTCGATCGCGCTGCCGTTGCGCAACCCCTTGCATACGGCCAAAGCAGCGGCGAGCGTCGATCAACTGAGTCATGGCCGTTTGCTACTGGGAGTCGCCTCCGGCGATCGTCCGGTTGAGTTTCCAGCGTTCAACATCGATACGGAAAGGCGCGGGGAGATTTTCCGCGAAAGGGTGGAGGTGATCCGATGGGTTCAGCGCACGAGCTTTGCGCATGTCAGATGGAGTGACGGAGAGCTCATCGGTGCCGACCTCATTCCAAAGCCGACGACAAACGAGATTCCGCTCTTTGTGACCGGACATAGTCGCCAATCGCTCGATTGGATCGCAAAACATAGCTGCGGGTGGATCACCTATCCCCGTCCTCCTCATCTGCAGCGATCGTTCGTAGAAAAATGGAGACAAGAAGTTATCGTGCAATCCGGGACCGAGTACAAGCCGTTCTTACAGTCGCTGTATATCGACCTCGACGCATCGCCGTCCACAGCACCATCGCCGATTCACTTGGGATACAAGCTTGGCAGGCGCCATCTGATTGACTTGCTCGATGCGCTGCAGGAGATTGGCGTTGACCACGTCATTTTGAATCTGAAATACGGTCATCGAAGGGCGGCCGAGGTGGTCGAAGAACTTGGCACGCATGTGGTGCCTCGGTTCCGGGCGCGAGATGCTGGCGCACAGCCTGCGGGGAAGGATGACGGGCGGGACGCGCAAATCGTGAGTGTCTGGTAAGAGGCGTTCGTGCGGGGTTGGCCGTCTTTTTCAATCGATGAGCAAATGAGAGCTACCCATTTCCTTGAACCTCGACAAGATTCGGCCGCAATGGAGCATGCTGACTTTTTATGAGCGCTTCGAGCAGGTCATCGCCCATATCCTGAGCATCGTGATTTCGGTGGTCGTCCTGGTATCGCTTTGGCAGTTGATCCGGGCGGTCGTCGTGCTGTTGCTGTCCGGGGCGTTCGATCCCCTTGATCATGCGGTCTTCCAGGCGGTCTTTGGCATGGTGATGACGCTGTTGATCGCAATGGAGTTCAAGCATTCGATTATCCGCGTCATGCTCAGGCGAGATCACATTGTGCAAGTCAAGACTGTGATCCTCGTGGCGATGCTTGCGATAGCGCGCAAGTTCATCATCCTCGATCCCGCCACGGACCCCGCTCACATCGCCGCACTTGCGGCTGGCCTGGTTGCGCTCGGCAGCGTTTATTGGCTGATGCGGCAGCGCGATGATCCCGTCGATGCCGCAATTGCAGAGCGCGCCACGCGCGATCGTGAGTCGGGCGTGTGACAAGGCGGCCCGGGTTTATGCATGAAAAAAAACATTTCTAACACCGACGGACACGGACCACTAGAATTCGTTTCGATGCAGCAAGATCGACCCGTCTTCTTGGCAAACGCTCACCATAGCGCAAATGTCTCGTCCCTCAGAATTGCGGTGTCTCCACTGTCACTCGATCGGTGCGTTCTGTACGGACTGCGCCGAAGAGTCGGCGCAATGGATCTTGTGTGTGATACCGGCGGACAGGACCACCGCGCATGCGAGCACAGTCGGAGGCAGCGAGCGGCCGGATCACCACATCAGCGTCAGCGCGCCGTTCATCGCAATCGTGCCGGCGTGGGCTCGCATTGAAGTCGACAATGACGATCCACGCGGCCTCGTCCTTGCGCTGCATTCGCCTACGCTGAGGGAAGCCGCTCGCAAGGCACTCGGCAACGGGACCTGCGACATCCCGTGCTGGTTCACGGCGTGGGATCCTTTCCTACGGGAAGCGGCCGACATCCTTATCACTTTGCACTCCAACATAGGCCCCGACCCCATGTGCTTCGCGGCGTTCGCCGACGTCATCTCACTTCATCTCGCGTGCCGCTACGGACGCAACGCCGACACGCGCGAGGCCGGTACCAGTCTTTCCCAGAGCAAGCTGAGTGTCGTGGAACTTTTCATTCACGAACACATTGCGGAAAACATCCAGGTGGAACACCTCGCTGCGCTTCTACATATGAGCCCCTCGCATTTTGCGCATGCTTTCAAGAATGCGACGGGGCTTGCGCCACACTTCTACGTGACGACCAAGCGGTTGAAATTTGCGCAGTTGATGCTTCTCGAAGGAAGTCTTCCGCTGATCGATGTCGCGGCACGCGCAGGCTTTCAGACTCAGCAGCACTTCACCGAGGTGTTTCATCGCTATGCAGGCTGTACGCCCCGTGCGTTCCGCCTCGCGCATCACCACCCCACGATCCGGTAACGCGCTCGCGGCTCGATCCGTGAGTGACCAACACGCGCAGGAATCCGACACCTCTGGGCAGGAACCCGAAAGAAGCGCGCGTCTGCCGGACATATGCTTGACGATACTCGCGCCATAACCATCTGCGCGCGCCTCGGGCTCGACGCGCGGAACTGGCGGCCCGTCCTTCGCGACAGGCAGAACGCGCTGCTGCACGCGTGAACGCATTGTGCGTCCGGCGTGCAACTATCACGTTGCGTATGTCGGAGAACACCATGAAGACTCCCCTCATCTCGGCCGCAAGGCTGTCGTCGTTTGTGCTCGCGCTATGCGCTGGTGGCCTGGTGGCCATTGGCGCCATCGCGCAGGATGTGCCTATTGCAGGCAAGGCGACACTTGGCGTCACCGTCACCGAAGCCCAAGTCGTTGCAACGGGCTGGCGCGCATCGAAGATGATCCACACCGATGTCTACAACGACAAGAACGAAAAGATCGGCAAGGTTGATGACCTGATCATCGCACCGGATGGCACGCTCTCGGCCGCAATTATCGATGTGGGTGGCTTTCTTGGAATGGCGACGCATCGTGTCGCCATCCCCGTTCAGCATTTCAAGCAAATGGCACCGAAGGCCGTCCTCCCGGGTGCAAGCAAGGAAGCGCTGAAGAAGCTGCCGGAGTTCGAATATGCCAAGAGCTGACAGCGGGCTGCGACATCGCGGCACGCCGGCCAATGATCCTTGGGCGACGCGGCGCATCGAGATCCCGTAGCGCGATGCGCTCGGCGCCATTGCTCCATGCCGTGCGCGCGCGTCGATGATCAACCGATGCGCTGCTGCGCGCAGGGCGGGCATTTTTTCACCACTCATGTACGACTCCTCGCCTTCAAACTCCACCGCCTCTCCAACGGAGCACATCATGGCAACTTGCAGCGTTTGCGGAAAACCGGCGACTTCGCAGATCACGATCACCGAGAACGGCCAGCGTCGTCAGCTGACGCTGTGCAACGAGCACTATGTGCAGTTCATGGCACGCAACCAGCGCAGCCTCTCTCCGCTTGAGTCGCTTTTTCACGGCGGTCTCTTTGAAAGTCTCTTCGACGATATGTGGCCGCCGATGGAAGGTAGGCGCGGCGGCTGGCATGCACTCGGCCAGGCGGAGGAGCCGCGCGCGAGTGCAGGGGAAGGCGGCAACGGCGGCGCTGGTATGGGGACTCGCGCGGGCTCACCGGGCGGCCGGCCGCGCCGGCATCGCCGTGCGCGCGAAGCTGTCGACCTGCAGACGTTCCTGAGTGAGAGCGGCCTGGACCGATTGCAGGCAGCCGCGCAAAAGGCGGTCGAGTTCGGCAAGTCTGAAGTCGATACAGAGCACCTGCTGCTCGCACTCGCCGATAACAACGTGGTGCAGGAGATCCTGCGCGAATTCAAGCTGGATCCCGAAGAGATCAAGAAGGATGTCGATAAGAATGCGCCGCGTGGCACGCGCAGCGAAAAGACAGACGACGAACGCATCGGCGTATCGCCGCGCGCAAAGAGCGCGCTAGAGAACGCGCTCACCGCGTCGCGGGAGCTTGGCCACAGCTACGTGGGACCCGAGCATATCCTGATCGGGCTCGTCGAAGAGGAAGACGGCTTCGCAGGCGAGTTGCTGCGCAAGTACGGGCTATCGTCGCATGCGCTCCGGCAGAAGACCGTCAAGGTGGTCGGCAAGGGTGCCGAGGAAGGCACCGTCGAGGGGCGCTCCACCACGCCAACGCTTGACAAGTACGCGCGCGATCTCAGCGAACTCGCGCGGCGCGGCAAGCTCGATCCGGTGATCGGCCGCGACAAGGAAATCGAAACGACTATCGAGGTTCTTGCCCGACGGCGCAAGAACAATCCGGTGCTGATCGGCGAACCGGGCGTTGGCAAGACGGCAATCGTCGAGGGACTTGCGCAGCGCATCGTCCAGGACCAGGTGCCAGAGGTGCTGCGCGGCAAGCGCGTCGTCGAATTGAATATCAACAGCGTGGTGGCGGGCGCAAAGTATCGGGGCGAGTTCGAGGAACGATTGAAGCAGGTGCTTGACGAGATCGTCGAGAACCAGGACCGGCTGATCGTTTTCATCGACGAACTGCATACGATCGTCGGTGCCGGCCAGGGTGGCGGCGAAGGCGGGCTCGATATCGGCAACGTCTTCAAGCCCGCGCTGGCGCGCGGCGAACTGCATCTCGTGGGCGCCACGACGCTCAACGAATACCAGAAGTACATCGAGAAGGACTCGGCGCTCGAACGGCGCTTCCAGCCCGTCAACGTGCCCGAGCCAAGCGTCGCGGAAACCATCGAGATCCTGCGCGGTTTGCGCGACCGCCTTGAAGCGCACCATAAGGTGAAGATCACCGAAGGGGCGATCGCGGCCGCGGCGAAGTTGTCGGACCGCTATATAGCCGCGCGATTCCTGCCGGACAAGGCCATCGACCTGCTCGACCAGGCAGCCGCCCGTGTGCGCATCTCATCGAACTCGCGGCCGACGCAACTGCACGATATCGAGGCGTCCATCCGTCGCACGCGCCAGGAACAGGACGCGGCAAGCTCGGCCAAGCAGTTCGACAAGGCAAAGGAACTGGAATCCAAGATCGTCTCCGAGCAGAAGCGACTCGATGAGGCGACCGAAGCGTGGAAGAAGGAACGCGGGACCAGTTCGCAAGAGGTCACGGCTGAGGACATCGCGCAGGTCGTGGCGGCGCTCACTGGCGTGCCGGTGTCCGAACTCACCGCAGAAGACCGCGAGAAGTTGCTGAACCTGGAAGATCGCCTGAGGGAGCGTGTGGTCGGCCAGGACGAGGCGGTCCGCGCCGTCGCGCAGGCGGTTCGGCTCTCACGTGCCGGTCTCACCGAAGGCGGCAAGCCGACCGCAAGCTTCCTCTTTCTCGGCCCAACCGGTGTGGGCAAGACCGAACTCGCCAAAGCGCTCGCCGCTGCGGTGTTCGGCGACGAAAACGCGCTGGTGCGCATCGACATGAGCGAATACTCGGAGCGGCATACAGTGGCGCGCCTGGTGGGCTCGCCTCCGGGCTATGTCGGCTATGAGGAAGGAGGGCAGTTGACCGAGCGAGTGCGTCGCCGCCCATATTGCATCGTCCTGCTCGACGAAATCGAGAAAGCACATTCCGAGGTGCACAACATCCTGCTGCAGCTCTTCGACGAAGGCCGTCTCACCGACGGCAAAGGGCGTCTCGTGGATTTCACGAACACCATCATCATCGCGACCAGCAATATCGGTTCACAGATGATTCAGGACAATATGCGCGCCGACAAGACGCAACTCGACTACCCTGAGCTGCGCGACCGTCTGATGGAGGTTCTGCGGCATCACTTCAGGCCAGAATTCCTGAACCGGGTGGATGAGGTGGTGGTGTTTCATGCGCTCGGCAAGGCGCAGATCCGCAGCATCGTGGATTTGCAACTGGAGCGTGTGCGGCGCACCGTGGCTGGGCAGAACATCGAGTTGTCGTTCGACGATTCGCTGCGCAATCATCTGGCGGAGATTGGCTATGACCCCGAGTTCGGCGCGCGGATGCTCAAGCGCAAGATTCGCGCCGAAGTGGAATCGAAACTTGCCGATGCACTGCTGCGGGGCGATGTGCGTGATGGCGACAAGGTGACCATCACCTACGACTCGGGCGCGAACGCGGTGCGCGTCCAGAAGTCATCCGCCGATGCGCAGACGGCGAGCCCGGCAGAGGAGGAGCAAAAACCGGCGCACGTCTGACAAAAGGGTTCGAGGGCGATGCCGCTTGCGCGGGATCGCCCTCCGCGTCTTGCGCAGGCTTTGGTAGAAGCCTTCGCAGCCCTGCTGCGTTTAGCTTGCGATGCACCAGCCCCGCAGGCTGGCGAGTCATACCACCGCCGGAAGGTGCGCCGTCACCGTGGTGCCTGTGCCGACCTCGCTTTCAAGAGAAATATTGCCGCGATGCAGCAGCACAATTTCGCGCACGAGCGCGAGGCCCAGACCATCGCCGGCCGTCCCATCCTGGTGCTTGCCGCGGAAGAACTTGTCGCACACGAGCCTGAGTTCGTCGACTTTGATTCCCATGCCTCGATCGGTCACCTTCAGCACGGCGTTGCCGCTTTCATCCGTTGCTCTGGCGACCGACACGTTAACGTCGTTTCCCAGGCCGTACTTCACAGCGTTCTCGAGCAGATGCCGTATCACGCTGGCGAGTGAGGCAGAGTCGCCCATCACCCAGACTGGCCCTCGCGCGCCCTCCAGAGTCACTCCATTGCCGTTCATACGTCCTTCCTCAATAACATCACGCACGAGCGCTGCGAGATCCACCCGGCGAAAGGTCATCTCGGATGCACCCAAGGTTTCCAGGCGCGTCAGTTGAAGATGATTGGAAGCGAACTGGCTGATGCGCTGGGCTTGCGAACGCATCGTGCGATAGATGCCAAGGCGTTTTTCCGGGGGGATCAGATCGGCGGCGAGAAGGTCGGCATATCCGACGATATTTGCGATCGCCACCTTGTTTTCGGCTTCCACGGTATCGATGAAATGGGACCTCGCCCGTTCCTCTCGCCGCATTGCGCTGACGTCGCAGACAGACACCACGCAGCCTGCGCCGTCGCTGGTATGCACTACGCGGATCGCATAGCTGGAGGCATCCGCTATATCGAACTCGATAAGACTGCTGAAGTCGTGGGAGGCTGCGATCCGGTCGATCTCCGCCAGCAGTTCGGACGGCGTGGCTGAGTCCCGCGTGGGACGTTGGCCGCGATACAGAAGGTCGACGAATCGTTGTGACGGGGCGCCGCGCAAGTCACCGGGCGAAACGCCCAGGATGTCGCACAGCCCGCCGTTGGTGTCTTCCACCAGGCGATCCTTGTTGAAAATGGCGACGCCGCCTGGCACGGCAAAGAACAGCGCATGCAGGTGCTGATTCCTTTCCCGTAGCCTGCGGCTGACCACTGCGGCACGCTTCGCCGCCTTCACCATCGTCATGATTGACTTTGCCTGGCCCATCTGGAGGAAGATGATCAGTGCGGATGCCAGGCTTGCGATGCAAGCGACGACTATCAGCCTGCCGCGGTACATCGCTAGCGCTTCATGCCGGTTGTACCTGACCACAACCGCCAGGTCTCCTTTCGACAGTCTTTGCACGCCATAAATGCGCTCGACGTCGTCCAGCTGGCTGCTCTCCAGCGCGTCGGCGTGGGCGGCGGCTACAACGGCTCGTCGCGTTACGGAACTCGCCGGCACCGCCTGGCCGGGGTCGTAAGCCGCGCCACTCCAGCGCACCCTGTAGATAAAGTCATTGGTACCCAATAGACCGACGGCACCCTGGGTGCCCAGATAGGTGATGCTTTTGGAGATATTGGTCAGTGAGATTGGGTCCAGCGACACGACGACGACGCCCAGGAAACGGCCAGTCGGCGCGACGATTCCCTTGGAAAGCAGGACTACCCAGCGCCCCGAATTACGCTCCCGCCGCGGCTTGCTGACAAACAAGGTGGACCTGGGATTGTTGGCATGGACGCGGAAATAGTCGCGATCGCCTGCGTCGATGGCTTCGAAGGTCGGATTGGTCGATGACCTGACGACGCCGCTTTCGTCCAGGATCTCGGTCTGAAGGAAGGGCTCGGCACTGAGATGACCGTTTCGGGTCCATTCGGCGAGCGGCAAGTCCGGACCGCGTTCGATGACAGCGCCGCCTACCAGGGAGGTCAGTTGGTCCGCATCGGACAGTGTGCGCTCGACGTGCTGGCCAAGGGTATAGGCAAGATGGTCGGCATCGACCTGGATCCGGCGTAATTCGCTACCCCTGTCCCATCCGGCCCATATGGCGAAGCCCAGCCAGATGAGTAGTAGGAGTATGAATGCCGAAATACGCGCGGTGATGGTGCCCGCGGAGCTTTCCGCCGCTACCGGCCTATATATTTCCAGACCCATGGACTCTGGCACCCCGAAAAATGTGGGTACGGACCGCCGCAAAGGCCGCCCCGAGAATTGTTATCGATTGAACTCGTTATATGCAGGCCAGGCTTCGGAACTAGTACAGCCGGACTGCGTCGCACTTTGCCTGTGTGTGTGCCTGCCTAATAGAAGCAGAAAGAAAAAGAAAATCCGTATCAGATGGGAAAGCGGCTATCTTCTAAATGTGGACGGGTGAGCGGCGCCGCTGATCCGATAGCAAGGGCTTGACCTGCGAGGAGTACGCGATGAAACGGTACGAGCGGTTAGCCGACCAGCTCACCGAGCTCATCAAGCGCGGTGATCTGCCGCCAGGCGCGCGCATTCCTTCGGTTCGCACGGCGTGCAAGGCGTGGGGCGTGAGCCCTGCGACGGTATTTCGCGCTTACTACCTGCTCGAAAACAGGGGCGTGATCAGGGCGCGCCCACGTTCGGGCTATTTCGTGTCTCCGGGCCCTTTAGAAGTACCGCAAGCGAGTCCCGCTGCCCCGCCCCGCGTCGACCCGAAGAACGTCAATGTCAGCGACCTTGTCTTTGAGGTACTCAAGACGGTCAGGCAACCCGAGACGGTGCCCCTTGGCTCAGCGTTCCTGAGCCCCGCGCTGCTGCCGATAGCGCGCATCGGAAAGTCGTGCGCGACGGTCAATCGTACGGCGTGCGTGGCCAGCATGGTGGACGGCCTGCCTCCGGGATATGAAGGATTGCGCCGGCAGATTTCACTGCGTTACCTGATGGCGGGAATGACAATCCCCGTCGACGAGATCGTCATCACGAGCGGTGCACTCGAAGCCATGACGCTCAGCGCGCAGTTGCTGACCGCTCCCGGTGATGTGATCGTGATCGAAAAGCCGACGTTCTATGCAGCGCTGCAGGCTATCGAGCGTCTACGGCTGAATGTCGTGGAGATTTCTGTCGACCCGGTGAAGGGTCATGATCTGGATGCGCTGGCGCGTGCGCTACAGCAATATGAGGTGCGCGCCTGCTGGTTCATGACCTCGTTCCACAATCCGACCGGGGTCACGCTGAGCGATTCGGGCAAGCAGGCGTTAGTCGATTTGCTCGCCAAACATGACGTGCCGCTCATCGAGGACGACGTTTACAGTGAGCTGCATTTTGGTCCGCATCCGGTGCGCCCTGCGAAGTTCTTCGATCGGAACGGCCTTGTCATCCATTGTGGTTCGTTCTCGAAGTGTCTGGCGCCCGGATATCGTATCGGCTGGGCGGCAGCGGGAAGGTTCGCGGACAGGCTGGAGCGCGCGAAATGGATGACGACCTTATCGGCCAGCATGCCCGCGCAGCGCGCCATTGCTGACTATCTTGAGCATGGCGGCTATGAACGTTTCCTGCACAAGCTACGTCGTGAACTGGCGCAACAGCAATCGCAGATGCTGGACGCAATCAGCCGATACTTCCCGGCCGATACGATGGCGACCAAGTCCAGCGGCGGCTATTTCACGTGGGTGACGCTTCCGGATTACGTAGACGCGATTCAGTTCTTCCTGGCTGCGCTCGGCAGTGGCATCAGTATTGCACCCGGGCCCATCTTCTCTGCGGACGGCGGCTTTCGCAACCATGTGCGTGTGAATTATGGATATCCGTGGTCGGCGCGGCTTGACAAAGCAGTCGCGACACTGGGCGCCCTATGCGCGGACGAAACACGTTGCAGCACTAAACTGTCCGGTCCTGCTCGTCCACATTGATCGGCGCCGTTGCCAACGCGGACGCGCGGATCTGATCGAACGTCATCGGCTTCCCATACCAGTATCCCTGCGCGAGGTCGATTCCGGAGCGCTGTACCACATCGTCTTCCGCAGCAGACTCGACGCCCTCCGCAACCACTTTCGCTCCCAGTGCATGCGCCAATGCGGCTACCGCTTTCAAGAACTGGATTCGCGCTTCGCCGCGTATCGCCAGAAATCGTCGATCCACCTTGACGTAATCGAATCGAAAGTCCGCGAGTAAGTCGAAATTGCTGAAGCCCGTGCCGAAATCGTCGAGCGACAGTCGTACGCCGTGTTGGCTTATGCGGCTGAGCGCCGCGACCACCCGCGGTGTGCGCTCCACGCAGGCGCGCTCGGTGAGTTCCAGCACAAGGCGTTCCAGCACCGGGCCGGCGGCCTCGCAGATATTCTCAACAAAGCGGTCTTCCATCAAATGGCGCGCGCAGATATTGACCGATATATGCCAGTGCTGAGGAAGCGGCAGATGGGTCAGTGCACTCTTCACTTCGCGCAGTACGAAGCAGCTCAACGCACCGATCAGGCGGGTGCCTTCGAGCTCTGCGATGAATTCCGCCGTGCCCCCGGCTCCGAACTTTGGATGATTCCACCGGAGCAGGGCTTCCATGCCGACGCAATGCTGCGTGCGCATGTCGACGATGGGCTGGTAGACGACGTGGAACTCCCCGCGGCGAAGACCGATGCACGCCGCTCGATGCAATCTTGCTTTGGGGCGAAGAGCGTAACCCGCGTACACAGCTGCGCAGCAGGCCGATACCGCGATCACTAGCACGATGGCATCGCGAGATCGGATCAGGCTGGCCGCGAGCAAACCAGCCATGCACGCCGTAAGGGCGACGGTCTCCGCGATGTCAAGATGCTCGCCGCAAACGGGTTGCAGCCGACGTATTCGTGCCATGCAGCGTTGCAGAAATCGCATGAGGTCGTTTTCAAACGGGGATCTGAGTGGCGAACTATGGCCTGACTCCCGTTCTAAAACGAGTAGCAGTTACGTGGCAAAACATGCGTATCAGCTCCGCGGCCACAAGCAGTAGATCGGCTCCGAAACTCGCGGCGCTCGACAAAGCACCCGGAAAACGATCGCCCTCGATGGCATGACAGCGGAGCACACACCGCCCAGCGAATGCAGTGTCAATTTCGGGAAGGACATGCGCGACGGCTTGAGCGGCGCCGCGCCCGGGTTGTAGGGCTCTCTCCCTGGTGAGGCAGAGACTGCTTCAAGCCACCGGGCCCGGCCGAACATTCTGGTTCAGACGGAAGACATTGTCGGGGTCGTATTTGTTCTTGATTTCGACGAGCCGTTGATAGTTTTCGCCATAGGCGGCCCGTACCCTGTCCTCTCCCTCCTCGCCCAGATTGTTCGCATAGACGCCGCCCGTCGAAAACGGCCGGATCGCGTCCCAGGTTTCACGCGCCCACCGTACATGCGCGTCATCGTCTTCCGGATCGTCCCAGATCGAGATCGGGAAGCAGTCGTAGAGCGCATCGCGATTGACGTAGGCTGTCTCAGTCCTCGCCACCCGAGCGATCGCACCGCCGACCTGCTGCAAAACCAGCAGTGACATGCCGCCGCCAGGCGCGTTTGCGTAGGCGTCTAGCAGCGCATCGATGGCTGGATCCGTGAGCTCGCGCAGAAACTGTGCCTTCCAGTAGTAGCGGCGCCCGCGGGGAAAGATGGCATCGCCGGCGCTCTGGATCTGCAGGTAAGGGACCGCCTCAAACCGGCATTCGGCCGGGGTTCCATAGTCCCTGAGCGGCGCGAGCACGTGTTCGCCTTCGGGAATCGGTCCGACATAGCAGGCCGAGAGGCTCAAAAAACGTTCGCCAGATGGCGTGGTCAGCAGGGCTGCGTCAACGCTGAGTTCGTCCGGCGCCTGGCTCGCAAACGCGTGGTGGAAGCGCAGGGCATCTCGTGCCTCGTCGTAGCGATGCAGCACGGATCCCGTCAGAAGCTTTGGCCCGACAGGATGAAGCCGGTACTCGAATGCCGTCACGATGCCGAAGTTTCCGCCGCCGCCGCGAAGGCCCCATAACAGGTCCGCGTTCTCGGTGGCACTGGCCCTGAGCATGCGGCCATCGGCCAGCACGATCTCGGCCGCGATCAGGTTGTCGCAGGCGAGCCCATGCTTGCGGCCCAGCTTGCCGAAGCCGCCGCCAAGCGTCAGCCCGGCGATGCCCGTATCGCTGTTGACGCCCATCGTCGTCGCCAGCCCGTGCGATTGGGTCGCACTGTCGAATTCGCCCAGCGTCAGGCCTGCACCCGCACGCGCAATGCGGCGGACCGGATCGATTTCGATCCGTTTCAGGCGCGCCAGATCGATCACGATGCCGTCGTCGCAGACGGACAGGCCGGCTACGTTATGGCCTCCGCTGCGCACGGCCATCTGATAGCCGGCTGACCGGGCAAACGTCACGGCGCGGCTGACATCCGCGGCATCGGCGCAGTACACGATCATCGCCGGTCGCTTGTCGATTGCGCCGTTCCAGACCTGGCGTGCCTTGTCGTAGCCGTCATCTCCGCGCAGGACCGCTTCGCCGGTCAAACTCTGGCGAAATCGCTCCATGCTCGAGCCGGCTTGCTCCGGCCCGCTGTCGGCACGCCGAGCGATGAGATGCGTATCCATGCTGCCCCCTTCCATATCCCGCACGGCGACGTCTGCACCGCGGCTTCCGCCTACATGCTTGATGCTGGCAGCAAACGAAGCAAGCTCTAAGAACTCATCTGGCAGATGAGCTCTGCTCACCTACACTCAGTTCATGCGCAAACTGCCACCCTTACGTTCGCTACACGCTTTCGAGGCCGCGGCCCGGCACCGGAGCTTCAAGGCTGCAGCGGCAGAACTCGGTGTGACGCCGACTGCCATCAGCCATCAGATCCGGTTGCTGGAGGAAACGTGCGGCCAGCAGCTGTTCCAGCGGCGCCCCCGCCCACTGGCCCTGACTGGTGCAGGCGCGCAGCTATTTCCGGCGCTGCGCAATGGCTTCGATGCACTGGCGAGTGCCGTGGCATCGATTGCGGCGACCGACCATCAACCGCCGCTGCGGGTGACAAGCTCGAACGCGTTCGCGAGCCGATGGCTGGTCCCCCGACTCCCCGAGTGGCGTGCATTGCACCCGGGGATTGCGCTGGAAATCATCGGCACCGATGCCGTCCTGGACCTGCGGGCGGGGCAGTGCGATATCGCGATCCGCTACGCGCGAACTTCGCCGCCCGATCATGTCGTGCAGGAGATTTGCCGGGACACCTTTTTTCCCATCTGCCGGCCGGAAGTGCTTGCCACGAATGGCGGGCCCGTTCAACACGCCGCGGATCTGCTGCGCTTTCCGCTGATCCATTTCGACTGGATGAACCGGGATCCGGATGCCCCCACGTGGCACAAATGGCTCGCTACCGCGGGCATGATCGATCCGATGTTGATGAACCTCTCCGTGAAATGCGGCCTGAGCTTTCGCGAGGAACTGCATGCCATTGACGCAGTGATTGCCGGGCAGGGCATCGCAATATGCAGCGATGTGGTGGTCGGCAATGAATTGCGCATGGGCACGCTGGTCAAGGCGCATCCCCTGTCCCTGCCAGGCTATGGCTTCTACCTGGTGGCAACCGCGCATCATCCACGGCAGGCGGCCATTGACGCCTTCGCGGGCTGGATCCGGTCGACGGCGTTGAAGACCGAGTTGCTGTCCGAAGGAACTGCCCCTTGACCGGCAAGTCCCCCGCCCATGGGTTTTGGCAAATTCCGGCATCGAGCCGACAGGCGCCAGGGATTCGCGAAGTTCAGGGGAGTTGCGGTGGAAGATGGAGCATGGCACCGACAGCTTCTGCTTGCGAACGCGAGCAGGTTTTCTCGAAGATTGCGCGTAACTGGGTCCGAACAGTCGCGACGGATACGCCGGCAGCAATCGCATACTCGTCGGGCGTCTTGCCGCCGATTAACGCTTCGCCGACAGCCGCCTCTGCCGCGGTCAGCCCGAATGCCTGCTGCAACTGCCTGGCGCGAACCATTGGCACGGTACCCCTGCGCCTGACCGTCACGAGAATTTTTGCATGACCCAGCGCCATGCGCGTAGCAGGCCCCGACAGGCGGCTGATGCCCAGAAAAACTTCCGGCGGCAGGCCCGGTGCCGGACGCAGCGCTACGTTTTCCCCCTGGCGCGATCTGACGGTATGGGTCAACGCCGCCTGCAACCTCACGTTCTCGGCTGCGACGGTTGCCGACAGTTTCCCATGACTGAGTTTTAAAGAGGTTGTAGCGCGTAACAATGCTTCCGCCGATTTGTTGGCGAATACAAGTTTTAAATCGTCATCGAGGGCCAGCACTGCAACGCCCAACTGGGCCATCAGTTCCGACCCGACTGCTGCATCACGATGCAGCACGCTGGCGTCCTGCCAGAGGTTGATTGCGCGCTGCAGGTGGATAGCCATACTGCGGATACCGTGGCGCTCATTGTCTGTATAGGCCGGTCGATCGTTCGTCCGCAACAAGCCAAGCAGGATGTCATCCGAGCCGGGCCGCGCCAGGCGCGCACCGGCCAAATAGCGGAAGCCTGTCGGAATATGGAAGTCCTGGTAAAACTCGCTTCGCGCGACATCCGCTTCGCTAAGGTAATCCTGGCAAAACTGGAATTGGCCGATAGCGGATTTTGCGACCACGTCGCGTCGTGGATCCAGCGCGCCATAGTACTGGTCATAAAGCGCCACGACTGAATCCCACTCTCGGTTCGACGTGTAGGCGGACAGATGGGGAGCGTTGCGTTCCGAGTCCCAACTGAACATGTGGAATCCGCTTGCCCCCAGCGCTTCGACAACTGTTTGAAACACTTCAAGAAAACCGTCGTGCTGTACCGCAGCCTCATAGAGGTCGCCGATAAGATGGTCTCGTAGCATGCTTTCCTCCCCAGGGAATCCGGTTTCCTTCTGACCGGCGCATACGCCGGCAAGCCTCTAGCGGGCTGGTGTCAGCTTCCCACAACGACGTACCAAATCGTGCCCTTCGAAACGGGGGATTGACGGCGTTTCATTCAAATGAACGATGCGCGCGAAGATTGCCTTTCAGAGAATCGCAGCGCGAAGACATCGATATACGTCTCTCGCTTTCTGAATAAACGACAGGGGGAATTCGGTCTATGAAAACAAGAATTATTCTCGCGGCTATCGCCGCAGCGGCACTGAGTGCCTGTGGTGGTGGCGGTTCCGATTCGGCCACACCCGCGGCATCGACGACGCCTACGACGAAGGTTTCCGGTACGGCCGCCGTAGGCGCGGCACTGGCGAATGCCACAGTGCAGGCCAAATGCGCCTCCGGCAGCGGAACGGCGACTACCGCCGCCGACGGCACGTTCGTCATCAGCATCCCGGACGCCAAGCGTCCGTGCGTGCTGAGTGTCACTACGGCAGACGGCATTGCGCTGCATTCGGTGGTGGAGGCCGGGACGAGCATGAACGCCGTCGCCAATATCACGCCGTTGACCGAGCTGATCACGGCATCGCTGGCCGGCGGCAACACGAAGGACTTTTTCGACAGCTTCGACGCCAGCGCGCAATCGAAACTGAACGCCGAAGGCCTTAGCGGCGCCATTGACGCGGTCAAGCTGATCTTGAGCGGCACGGTTGACCTGGCCGGCATGGATCCGCTCAAAGATGCGCTCGTGGCCGCCCATGGCGGTACGCCGGGCAACGCTCTGGATCAGCGTTTGGATACGTTGGGCGCTGCGCTTGCGACGTCGAAGACCTCCATCGCGGATCTGTCGGATGCAGTGGCCAGCAACAAGGGTTCGACGGACGGCATCAAGACGCTGTTGAATCCCGCGTCTGCCACGTGCGCGGCCTACCGCAGTGGTAAATACCACAAGCTGGATCTGACCGCGAATACGATCCAGCGATTCACCGTCGATGCGGTGGCGCTGACGCGCACCAATGACGCCACCAGCGCTTCGGAGGCGTACCAGGCGAATGCCACGGAAGCCTGCCGCTTCGGCAATAACGACGCCAGGCTGCTGGTTTCCAAATCGGGAATCGGGGTGGAGCGCCGTGCCGGGGCGGCGAGCCTTCTGATTCCGGAGCAGACCATTCCGCTGTCCGAACTGGCGGGCGATTGGGTGGCAATGAGCTTCGAGCGCGCGACCAATCCGGGCAACTACGGCTCGGGCCTGATCCAGTTCAATGTGGATGGCACAGGCAAGTTCACCAAAGCTGCCGATTGCGGAATGAGCGGCTGTGGCCAACCCTGGCCGGCGAGTGACCTGCCAACGTTCTCGGTCAACGCCAACGGTGGCTTTGACCTGATCGACTCCAGCGGTACGGCGCGCGCCTTCGGCTTCAAGGGTGTGGACGGGCAATTGGCCATCGTCATCGTGCATGCGAACGGGTTCATGGTCGCAAGGCACCCGGTGGCACGCGCATTGCCGGTAGTGGGATTCACCAACGCCTACTGGGACGCAGTCTTGAATCCCGCGGGCGTCACGGATATCACCACGTTCTCCAACACTGTGATTACCGTCGACGCAACGACCCATACCTACACGCGCCAGCGCAATGATGGGCGCCTCGACACATGGCAAGACAACGTGCCGTCTATCGGCCTTCGTTATCGTCCGGTTGTCGCGCCGGTCAATGGCATTCCAGGCGCCGCGGAAACCATCGGCATGAGCCTGTCCAACACGGGTCTAACCGTCGCGATCAATGCCAGCCCGAGCAACCCCGCCTTCTATTCGATCTCGATCGACAGGCCGTAACCCAACCTAACCCAATCTGGGAAAGCGCTTCAGGCCCTGCGCAACTTCGGTTGCGTGGGGTTTTTTTAACTCATAAGTAACTTGCTTGTTGGGATTAGCGATCGATGGGAGCGTTGGCAGGCCGACAGGAGTGTTTTGGCGGCGTTCGTCGGCGTCGGCTTTGACAATTGATTGATTGCGGTCTTCGATCCAAAGCCGATAGTCGATTGCCGATAGTCGATATCTCTTTTCGCTCGCCTCACAGCGTTTCCAGAAGAAAGTCGATAAAGGCGCGGACTTTCGCTGACATATATCTATGGCTTGGATAGACAGCGAACACCGGCTGCACGGGCGGCGCATGTTTGCGCAGTAATTCAACCAATCGCCCGCTAGCCAAATCCTCTCGCACCGTGACTTCGAGTAGCTGCGCGATGCCCGCACCATGGGTGACGGCGGCTAGCGCACCGAGAGGGTGATCGAAAGCCAGGGCAGGGCGAATCGCCACTTCGGAAACGTTCCCGTCGTCCGACCGGAATTCCCACGGCAGGCATCTCCCGGTGTCTGGCATCAGCATGCCAATGCACTGATGGCGCATCAGATCCCCTGGTTCTCGCGGACGGCCGTGCTCGCGCAGGTATTCCGGTGTGGCCACGACCACGCGCCGCACGTTTTCCAACGGGCGCGCCACCAGGCGGGAATCGGCTACGTTGCCGATACGCACGGCCATGTCGAAGTCCTGTCGCACAAAATCGACGGCTGCATTGCTCAGCGATACCTCCATGCTGACATGCTCGGCAAAGCGCGCCATGTATTGCGGAATTAACGGGATCAAACGCTTGATGCCGTAGCTGTATGGCAGGCTCACACGCAATATGCCTCTGGGGACTTGCGCGTGGGTGAGCGCCGTTTCAGTTTCGTTGATACGGTCGAGCGCCTGTTGGCAGGAGTCGTAGTAGAGCTGCCCCTCGTCGGTCAGGCGGACGGCCCGCGTCGTGCGTGCGAAGAGCCTGAGTCCAAGCCTGGCTTCCAGCCGTTGGACAGACTTGCTGACCGCAGAAGGCGTCGTGCCGAGGTGGATGGCAGCGGCCGTGAAACTCTGCATTCGCGCCGCGACGCAGAACATTTCCACCGCATCCAGCCGGCTGCCGGTCGATCCCTTCATGTGTATATCCCTTGGTTTGCACCCTTGCTGAAAGAGGGCGATGCGGCGTCCTGATTTTTGCCTGAACGGCACAGATATTATTCCTATTGGCGATTTCAGGGCGCAAGTGGAAAGGTTACTCTCGGGCTCATCAAATTTTGTGACGAGAAACGGAAATATTCCATGGACCTGAATTTGAAGACCCTGACGCGACTCGATCGCGCCGGAGGATGTCCAGCCGGCGTGCGGATCGGACAAGCGATGATCGGCGCGCTATTCCTGATATCCGGAGCCCTCAAGGCCATCGGCTTTGCAGCCCTGGCAGCCCGGTTGAGCCAAATGGGGCTGCCTTTGGCACCGCTGCTGACGACCCTGGTGATCATCGTGGAGGCCGGTTGCGGCGCGGCATTGTTCCTGGCCTGGCAAACGCGGTTGGCCGCCGCCACGCTGGCCGCGTTTGTCGTGCCGGCAACGTTCCTCTTCCACGCGTTCTGGGCTGCCGATGCCGCGAGCTACGGCAACCAGCTCAACCACTTTCTCAAGAACGTGGGCCTGTTCGGCGCATTGCTCGCCATTGCCTGCACGCGGCCTTCCGCCGACCGATCGGCGTGCACCGCGCAAGTTTCACAACCAGAAGGATCTCGATGATGAATGCTCAAACACGCGGCATGGCACTTGGCCTGCTGATTGCAGTCTCCACCGTCACGCTGCCCGCGCTTGCGGCGACCGATAAAAAGCGTGACGCGTTTTCCGATGGCGCAAGGATTGGCGCGCGGGACGTCTTTGCCGATGGCGCCATCCGTCGTCCGGACGTCTTTACCGACGGCACACGCTACGGCGTGGGAGACCTGTTATCCAAGTGCGCATGATGGATCAATCGAAGACGATGGCCATCACGCCGGTCACGCTTGCTGCCCCTGCTCCGACAGCCATGTGAGGAAGTCGCGCAGATAGGCAGGCTTGTCGGCATCGCGCGGCAGCAGCCTGAAGTACGTGCTGCCCGGGGCGACGATGTCCGGAAAGGGCAGCGCGATTCTGCCGTCGACTCGATCGACATTCAGCGTCGGGAATGCGCCGATGGCGCATCCAAGACGGTCCACCACCGCCTGCAGCGTGACGAAGAAATGGTCGAAGCGTAGCGTACGCAGCGGGCGAACCGACGCGATGCCGGCATGCTGCAGCCAGTGTTCCCAATCGCCGGGACGGGTCTCGGTGTACAGCCACACCGCCTCGGCCAGATCTTGCACATCGCGCATCGCGCTGTCCTGCCACAGGGCGGGATTGGCGATCACCGTCTGCACCTCGCTGAAGATCGGCTCCACCTCGAACTGGCTTTTCAGGTCGGCGGATCGCCGGATGGCCACGTCGAACGTGCTGTGGAAATTCGATTCGTTGCTGAATGCCGTAGACACGCGCACCTCGACGTCGGGATGCCGCGCGTGGAAGTCGGCCAGCCGCGGAATCAGCCATCGCATCGCGAATGTCGCGGGCGCATTCACCCGGATGATCTTCTGCGCGGCAATCTTGCCGTAGCGCTCCGAAGCCGCGCCGATATGATCGAACGCCGCGCTGATTTCGCGCGCGAACGCTTCCGCGTGAATCGTCGCCACCATGCGTTGGCCCTGGCGGACAAACATCGGCTGGCCCAACCAATTTTCAAGGATCTCGATCTGGCGGCTGACCGCGCCGTGCGTAAGATGCAGTTCCCTGGCCGCTGCCGAATAGCTTCCTGCCCGCACGGCCACCTCGAAAATGCGCAGCGCATTGAGTGGCGGTAGCTTATGGGGCATATCGTCCTTACCTGTGAATTTTTCTGACAGAATAGGCGAGATATCGTCGATTGTGTCAAAAAATCTTCCAAATTAAGATCGTCTCACCCCCCATTTAGGATGAGACGAACATGAGAAAGGACATTCAGGTCAACGGGCATCGCTACCAGCTTCCGACAGCCCCGACAGTCATCGTGTGTATCGATGGCTGCGAGCAGGAATACATCAATCTCGCCGTGCAGGCTGGGGTGGCGCCTTTTTTCGAAAGCCTGGCCCAGCGCGGCACGGTGCTTAGCGGCGATTGCGTGGTGCCGTCGTTCACCAATCCCAACAACCTCTCCATCGTCACCGGTGTGCCGCCCGCCATCCATGGCATCTGCGGCAACTTCTTCTTCGATACCGAGACGAATGCCGAGGTGCTCATGAACAATGCGCGCTATTTGCGGGCCCCCACCGTGCTGGCTGAGGCTGCACGTGCGGGCGCGTCCGTGGCGGTGGTCACTGCCAAGGACAAGCTGCGCGCACTACTGGGCCACCGGCTGGAAGGCATCTGTTTCTCGGCGGAAAAGGCCAATGAGGCCACGCTCGCCGAGAATGGCATCGAAGATGTGCTGGCGAAGGTGGGCGAGCCCCTTCCGTCGGTCTATAGCGCCGACCTGTCGGAATTCGTGTTCGCCGCTGGTGTGTACCTCATGGAGACCACGCGGCCCGACCTGATGTACCTGTCCACCACGGACTACGTCCAGCACAAGTACGCGCCCGGCACTCCCGAAGCGAACGCCTTCTACGCGATGATGGACAGCTACCTGCAGCGCCTCGACGCAATGGGAGCCGTCATCGGCATCACCGCCGACCACGGGATGAATGCCAAGACCGATTCTGTCGGTAAGGCCAACATCCTGTTCCTCCAGGAGTGGCTCGACTCGCGCTTTGGCCATACCGCTGCGCGCGTACTGCTGCCCATCACCGATCCCTATGTGGCCCACCACGGCGCACTCGGCTCGTACGCGACCGTGTACGTTTCGCCCGATGCCGACCTGGCCGCCATCCAGCATGCCATCGCCGCGGTGCCCGGCATCGAGTTGGTCCTCGACAAGGCCCAGGCTGCCGAGCGGTTCGAGCTGCCGCCGGATCGCATCGGCGACCTCGTGGTGGTCAGCGAGCGCCTGACCGTCATCGGCACCACGCCTGCCCGGCATGACCTGAGCGGCCTCGATGCCCCGCTGCGCTCGCATGGTGGCTTGTCTGAGCAGAAGGTGCCGTTGCTGTTCAACCGTGCTGTGGCGGCGCCGACGGGCCAGCGTTTGCGAAACTTCGACATCCTGCGCTTGGCCCTGAACCACGTCAGTTGAGTCTGCCCACCCAGCCGCGCAGTTCGGCGGCAATCTTCATGCCTCTTCGCCGGTCGAACGCGAGCGCTTGAGCACCACGAACGCGCATATCGCTTCGCCGGCCGTGTCGTCTGGGGCGTCCTACTACGGCGGCCTCGGCGACGCTGGGGTTCGACACCGGCGGCACGCGATCTCCATCGCGCCCATGCCGTGGTCCGACGCGTTCAGCACGTCGTCGATGCGATCCATGATCGTGAAGCGGCCGGTGTCCTTGTCACGGATCGACCCGTCGCCTTTTCCCAATACACCTGCAGCGACTCTGCGAAAAAGCCCCCGGGCACGACCGACTACTGACGTGCGAAACGCTGCCGTCGTCGGCTTCGGAAAACAGGGACCGGCCTCTGGCCGGACTGATGTCGTGGAAATCACGGGAAAGACACGAAAGGGAAGACGCGGGATCAAGTGGCGCCAGAGGGAGAGTTGGCGCGCGGGGAAGTGCGCCGGCGGCAAGGCGGTGGCCGCGCCGCCGGCTTGCGCAGGATTACCAGGGCAGCGAGTAGGATTTCGTGTTGCAGAAGCTCTTCATTGCTTCCAGCACACCCTCCTTGTAGCCCAACCCCGAATCCTTGATGCCACCGAACGGCGTCAGCTCCAGGCGATAACCGGGCACCTCGCGCACGTTGACGCTGCCCACCTTCAGTTCGCTGATAAAGCGCGTGATGTAGTCGAGCCGGTTGGTGCACACCGACGAGGACAGGCCATAGGCCGTACCGTTGGAAATGCGGATGGCGTCATCGATGTCCTTGAATCGAATTACCGGAGACACCGGCCCGAACGTCTCGTGCTTCACCACTGTCATCTCCGGATCTACGTTGTCCAACACCGTGGGCGAATACAGCGCGCCGTGTCGCAAATTGCCGTAGCGTAGCCGCGCGCCCGCCGCAATCGCCTCGTTGACCGCCTGTTCAAACTGGATGGCTGCGGCCTCGTCGATCACGGTCCCCATGTCGACATTCGGATCCATCGGATCCCCATAGCGGATCGCCTCGGTCTTGGCCACCAGCAGTTCGACAAATCTGTCGGCCACTGACTCCTGCACCAGCATGCGCTTGATCGCCGTGCAGCGTTGCCCCGAGTTCTTGTAGGAGCCGCTCACGGCCAGCGTGGCGGCCTCCTCAAGATCGGCATCCTCCATCACGATGATGGGATCGTTTCCGCCCAGCTCCAGTACCTGTCGTTTATAGATGGCCTTGCTGGCAATGTATTTGCCGATGGACACGCCGCCGGTGAAGGTCACAAGGTCGACGTCGGGATGCGTCAGCATGTCGTCGGCGATCTCGCTTGGATCGCCGGTGATCACGGACAGCATTTGCGGCGGCAGCCCTGCCTCGTAAAGGATGTCAGCGAGCAGGAAAGCCGCGAGCGGCGTTTTCTCGCTTGGTTTGAGCACCATGCGGTTGTTGGTGGCTACCGCTGGCGCCACCTTGTGGATCACCTGGTTGAGCGGGTGATTGAACGGCGTAATCGCGGTGATGACGCCCAACAGAGGCTCGCGCAGCGTATAAACCTTGCGACGCTTGCCATGGTGCGTCAGATCGCATGAGAACACCTGGCCGTCGTCCACGAGCGCCTGGTTGGCGGCGAACAGCAGTACGTCGGACGCGCGGCCCACCTCGTACAGCGAATCCTTCCGGCACAGGCCGGATTCCATCGTGATCGTGCGCGAGATCTCGTCGAGACGCGAAGCGATGATCTCGCCGGCCCGCATCAGGATCTGATATCGCTCGTAGCGCGTCAGTGTTGGCCGGTAGTCGCGGGCGATGCGATAGGCGCGGCGCACGTCGTCGCGCGTGGCCTTGGATACCGTGGCGATGACTTCGCCGGTGTAGGGATAGGTCACCTCGATCACGTCGTCGCGGTAGACCTTTTCGCCGGCGATGCGCAGGGCTTCGTGGCGGAGCGTGGGAATGGGATGCAAAGCGTTCATGGTCGTCGTGCCCGACAGGCGGGACAAGCTCGTGGAAAAACCGGAAGGGATGCCGCGGGGGAGAGGCGCCGGGCAGGGCCGGCGCATGGCTTCTTGCGCTGTGATCAGCGACGGATGAAGGCGGCGATGACTGCGCTGATGACGCAGCTCGTGGCCACGATGGGGAACACCAGCGACGTGTTGCCAGAATGATCCAGCATGCGGCCGATCAGCGGCTCGCCGAGGCCTGCCAGCAAATAGGAGAAGAAATTCAGGATGCCCGTGGCCGTGCCGGCGCGCCGTGCGCCGACCAGGTCCGGACACAGCGCCCAGAACGACGACGCCGGTCCATAGACGAAGAAGCCGGCCAGGAACAGCGCGCCGATCGCGGTCATGCCCATTGGCAACCGGTACATGATCATCGAGGCAATCGCGCCCAGCACCATGTAGAGCACGATGGCCTTGCTGCGGCTGGACCCGAAAAGTCGATCGGAAATCCAGCCGTTGGACAGCGCGCCAAAGGCCATGCCGACCGGCAGCGCCACCGAGATCCATGCGGGATTGATGAACGTGTCAGCCCGGCTCCAGTCCTTGCCCAGGAAGTGCACGGGCACCCAGACGATCAGGCCGTAGCGCGCCGCGTTCTGAAAACCGATCGAGAGGCCCGCGATCATCAGGCGCGGATTGCTGAGCACCGCCTTGTAGCGTGACCACGAGCTTTCCGATGCGTCGGTCTCTTCGGCGCCAGCGCGGCCGCATCCCGTGTCGGGCGAGCGGAAGCCAAGCTCCTCCGGACGTTCTCTCACGACCAGGAAGAAGGTGATGCCGCCCACCAACATCAACAGCACGGGCAGCCGGAAGATCCAGCGCCAGTCCAGGTGCAGGATGTTGATTACCAGGATCGAGGTGACGAACGACAGCACCGACGCGCAGCCTGCGGCGAAGACGTAGAAGCCGTAGACCTTGCCGCGCTCGCCCGCGTCCCACCAGTTGGACAGCAGGCGGCTGCCCGGTGCCCAGCCAAGGGCCTGGAAGTATCCATTGATACCCCAGGGAATCGCCAGACTCTTGAAGCCCACCGCAAAGCTGACGACCCAGTTGGCGGCGCACGACAGGATGGCGCCGGCCGTCATCACGCGACGGCCGCCGAACTTGTCGCCGAGATTGCCGTTGATGGCCTGCCCGGCCGCATAGCACCAGAGCAGGCACGTCGACGCCCATCCGAGGACTTCCTTGGACAGCCCGAATTCCTGCTGGATGCCGGGAATGGCGAAGCCGAACGTCTGCCGTCCGGTGTAGAAAAACAGGTAGCAGAACATCGCGGCCAGCAGCATGCGCCACTGCGCGCGGCGGAAAGTCTGCTCCGCAGGGGCAACGAATGTGCCTACCGGCACGCGATCGGCGGTTTCCATGTTTGTCTCCTCACATCATGTTTGGCCCGGCGTGGTTCGCCGGTGCGCTGTTGTGTCGTCAGGCGGCGTACATGGCGCCGATAAAATTCTTGCCGCGTGCGCCATCCATTGCACGGGCGATGATGGCGTCTGCTTCGTCGTTGGACACCCCGTAGTCTGCAAACTCGGTCTTGACGCCCAAGCCTTGCAGGAAGTCGCGCAACCTGTCCTGCGCGACGGGCAGCGATGGCCCGAACAAGCGTTGCAGCGCACGGTCACGCTCCGGGCAACAGGCCCAGGCTTTTTCCAGCACCATCGGCAGCGTGAACGAGCAGGCGATGCCGTGCGGCAGACCATGGCGCAGCGTCATCTCATAGGAGATCGAATGCGCCAGCGCCGTCTTGGTGTTGGAGAACGCCAGCCCCGCTTTGAGCGCGGCCATGGCCATGCGCTCGCGCAGCATGATGTCGGAGGCGTTGTGGATCAGGGCCGGCAGCGTTTCGAGGATGTCTTCTGCGGCCGAGATCGCGTAGGTATCGGAGATCGGATTGGCATTCACGTTCCAGACCGATTCCAGCGCATGCGAGAGTGCATCGAGCCCCGTGGATACCGTGGTGCCCAGTGGTACCGACAGCATCAGGCTCGCGTCGATGATGGCCGCTTCCGGCCAGGTGGCATCCAGGTGCAACGAGTACTTCTTCTGATTGCGCGCGTCCCAGATTGTGGCCCAGGGCGTCACTTCGCTGCCGGTGCCGGCGGTGGTCGGCACCGCAATCAGCGGCTTGACCCGCGCGGGCGTGAATGGCATGCCGGTTGCCAGCAGCCCGACCAGCGAACCAAATTGGCAGTTCGCAGTGCCGACCATCAGCGCTTTGGCGGTATCGATGGCACTTCCACCACCCACGGCGACAATCGCGTCGCACGCGTCCGGGTCTGACCAGAAGCTGTTGTAAAGGCCCTCCAATTGCGCCACGTCGGGGTTGGGCTGGATGTCCTCGATCACCGCAACAAGGTCGGCGCCAAGCAGTGCTTCAAGCCGCGCGACCAACCCCAGTGCGCGAGCCTCCGGGAAAGTCACCACCACTGCACGGCGCCCGCGCAACACTTGCGGCAGCAGTTCAAGGCTACCCGTGCCGCAGTGAATCGAAACGGGGTTGTGGTACGAATGAATCATGGTCTCCTCTCTCTTCTGCTTGTCGTGGACCGCGCGGTGCGCGTCATCCGTTGACAGCAGTGTGGGAGCCGCGAGATATCGCGTCCAATCGCTTTTGGGCGGCTGCGGAAGGCCGAAAACGATAGATCCACGCGCGCCATGGGGAAAACCCTGCATGCACGGCGAGAGGTGCCTGTGGGAGACTCTTCGCTAGACGCCATTCATGAATGGCGCGCCCCGGACCGAGACCCATGTTCCACCAATATTACAAATGGATTCGCTGCTTTCACGCAGTGGCCCGTACCGGAGGATTCACTGCGGCCGCACAGTATCTCCACATCGGCCAACCGACAGTCACGGACCAGGTCAAGGCACTGGAGGAGCGCTTCGGCGTGGAGCTGTTCTATCGGACAGGCCGCACGGTCCTGCTCACCGACAGCGGCGAGCAGCTCTACGGGATCACGCGAGGCTTGTTTGGCCTGGAAGACGAGGCCATGCAGTTCCTGCACAGCGTCCACAAGCTCAAGGCCGGCCTCGTGCGCGTTGGCGGCGTTTCGCCACCGATTGCGCTGGATCTGGCTCGGCGCTTCCGCGGCCGGCACGCGTCGCTGGAACTTAGCGTAAGTATCGGATCAGAAGTGTCCGTGCTGCGTGGCTTGCAGGACTTTGACATCGACGTTGGCATCCTTGCCGAACCGGACCCCGTGGAGGGGCTCCATATCATGCCGTTCCGGCGTGAGCGCATCGTGGCGGTAGTGCCGGACAATCACCGCCTGGCCGGCAGGGCCAGCCTCACCATGCGCGATATCGCCGACGAGGGTGTGATCCTGCGGGAGGCGGGCTCCAAGACACGCAACCACGTAGAGAACGCGGCCGCGCAGAACGGCGTGACGCTGCTGTGTGTCATGGAGATCAATAGCCGCGAGGCCATCCTGCACGCGGTGGCCAGCGGCATCGGCATCAGCTTCGTGACGGAGATCGAGTGCATTCCGCTGCCGGGCATCCGGATTATCCCCGTCGACGAACCGCTGCTGGGCATCGGCTACTCGCTGTGCTGTCTCGAAGTCCGAAAGAAGCGGCCACTTATCGCAGCCGTGTTCGACATGGCGGGCTGAGTCATCGCTATCGCATGGACTGCGGGTCGTGCCATCAGGCGGCCTGTGAGCAGCGTGTATGGACCCGCCGCCTTTTGCACTGCGCCTCAGGAACTCTGGATGCCGCGCTTGCGGATGAATTCGCCCCAGACTTTCGATTCCGACGCCGCACGTTGCTTGATGGCCTCGGACCATCGCGTCGACCTCGGCGGCCACCACGCCAGTCAGCGCTGGTCCCGATCCGCCGCCGCACGCGTTGCCGAAGCCACCCGCGCGGAAAACGAGCTGTCAAAGCCGCGTCCGATTGTGTCAATATCGGACCACTTCATCGTGCGGCTGGCCGGCCATGACTGCTTTCACAGGTGAGCAAGCTCTTCTCGACATTGCGGATCGCTCCGACAAGAACGTTTTCCTGGTGGATGCCGCGGGGGTGATCCAGTACGTCAACCGGCACTGTTCGGCAAGCCTCGGCTATGCCGCGTCCGATCTCGTTGGCGTACGCATGCTGGACCTCGTCGTCCCCGCCGATCGCGTGATGACGATGCGCGAGGCGCAACGGGTGCTTTCCGGCGAGCGTCGCGAAGGCTTCGAGAACCGCTATCGGCATCGCAGTGGCGCAAGCGTTCATTTCCGCT
>Ga0233425_10000118_pt1 | contig 194016 bp, 149 predicted proteins | sample Watercolumn_Towu_2_FD_181712 | JGI IMG/M metagenome (GOLD analysis project Ga0233425, IMG submission 181712) | Freshwater microbial communities from Lake Towuti, South Sulawesi, Indonesia - Watercolumn_Towuti2014_140_MG | ecosystem: Environmental > Aquatic > Freshwater > Lake | place... | reverse complement strand
CGGTGGGCGGAAGAAGGGTTTAGTCCGGAGATCATTCCATAACTAGCGACCCGTTGCGCAAGAAGTGTGGTGAGTGCATTTGATTCTGATTGCGGCCGGCTTCAATCAATGTCGAGAACGGTCATGGTCAACGAGAAACCACTTCGAACTACTTGGACTGGGATACGAACCGTGCGCTGCACCAAAGGGCGCACGCAGCACGACATCGCGCACATTACGACCAGCACTACGGCGCACTGCACTACGTCCAGCGACATAACCACACGACGTCACGGTGTCTCACCACGATTCCACAATTTTGACAGTTTTTGTTTTCAGCCGTTACAAACGGCCGATCGATTGGCCCAATCGGGAGTTGCGACAAAGCTACGATCCAGGTTTGAGTTTCTGCGCTGCGTTTTGACATGGGTCGGTGATGCATGGCGCCGTGCTGTCGGGCACATTTTGACATGGGTCGGTGATGCATGGCGCGGTATCGGTGTCACCGAGCGCGACGTGCTTGCCACGGATACGACGGAACCGGCTTCCACGGCGAACACTCAGGCCGGTCGATTGCGTTTGTTCCCCAACCCGTTACAATCTCTCGGATCAGACGGAAAGCCTAAAGTCAAAGGGGTCGAATCCATGAACCGTGCTGCGGTTTACATTTCGCTCGTCGTCGTGCTTTGCAATTATGACCCTACATGTCCGGCGGCCGAGCCCGATTGGATCGACTTCGCCGTCGGCAAGTCGCTCGACGTATTTCGCGGCAAGCCGAGCGGCTGGTACTTTGCGGAATCGGTCGCCGTCAATGACAAGAACGCAAAACTTCTGACCGGCCAACCCGGCAACGGCATTTTGGTCAACGGCGAGAAGGGCCGCAGCCCTGACCTGTACACGAAGCAGGAATTTGGCGACGTCGAAATTCATTTGGAATTTCTGATGCCCAAGGGCTCGAACTCCGGCCTGAAATTCCACGGCGTTTATGAGATTCAGCTTTGCGACAGTTTCGGCAAGACGACCCTGACCGGTTCCGATTGCGGCGGCATCTATCCGCGTGCCGAGACCAAGCCGAAGTATCACCACATTGACAAGGGGATCGCTCCCAAACTAAACGCGTGCAAGTCGCCGGGCGAATGGCAAAGCCTTGACGTCGTTTTCCTGGCGCCTCGCTTTGGCAACGACGGCAAGAGGTCGGCCAACGCCAAGATCGTCAAAGCGATGTTGAACGGACAGACTATTCACGAGAACCAGGAACTCGCAACGCCGACGGGCAACAACTGGCAAAAGCAAGAGAAGGCGAAGGGGCCGCTAATGTTTCAAGGCGACCACGGCCCGGTCGCGTTTCGCAATGTCAAGGTTCGTGCGATTGCATCGGCGAAGCCGTAGCACACGAGTTTCTTGGCAATCGCGGCGTACGCAGTTGCAGTGGGTCTTGATTCGGGAATTCCAGGCGCGAGGAGGCGACAACGATGCGAATGCCGAATCCGTTTCGATGGCTCGCGCCAAATAGCGGCCGCTCCGACACCGCATCGAATGCCCCGCAAAAAATGTCGGGCGTCAATATCTATGACCGTCAACTGTCGGACATGGAAATTGCAGCAGGCGAACATCGCAATCTCGTCGGCGGGTTGTGGGAAGAGGTCGGCGAGCTTCAGCTTCGTTTTCTTGAGTCCCGCGGTCTGCAGGCCTGTCATTCACTTGCGGACATCGGCTGCGGAGCGTTGCGAGGCGGCTTGCATTTCATTCGATTCCTTGAGCCGGACAAGTATTGCGGCCTCGACATCAACGCGTCGCTGATCGCGGCCGGTCAGAAGGAGATCGAAGCAGCAGGCATATGGCACAAGAAGCCGAATTTGCTTGTCGATGACCAGTTCGATTTGCGGCGATTTCAAAGAACATTCGATTACGGCATTGCTGTCTCGTTATTGACGCACCTGTATTTGAATCATATCGCGCGCTGCTTTCGCAGAATCGCCGACGTGATGCACCCTGGCAGCAAGTTCTTTTGCTCGTTCTTCGAATCCCCAACCGAAGCCTGTGTCGATCAGGTCTTTCATCCCATTGGCGGCTATACAACCTATTTTGATTCCGACCCGTTTCATCAGTCGTTTGTTGAACTGCGCGACCTTGCAAGCCACTGCGGATTGAAGGCGACGTACATCGGCGAGTGGGGACACCCACGCGATCAACGAATGTTGCTGCTGACTCCCAAATGTGCCGGGACTTGACTGCATCATGCGTTGCTGTCACTGATGAATGCCATTATTCTGGAGCCAATGGAAAACGAAGCAATCACTGTCAATCTTGGACCGCGCCGATACGAAATCGTCGTCGGCAGCAGCATCCGACCTGGTTTTGCGTCGTTTCTGCAGCGGTGTTGCCCAAGGAGTCGAAGTGCGGCCGTTGTCTGCGACGGTCATGTGGAAGCACACGCACGCGGCTTCACAATGCCATTGCCAACGACCACAATCGTTGTGCCGGCCGGCGAGTCGACGAAGTGCATGGCGCAAGCTGAGCGACTTTACGATGCGCTCGCTGACATCCCGGCTGATCGAAACACCGTGATCGTTGCGGTCGGCGGCGGCGTGATCGGCGACCTCGCCGGTTTCGTTGCCGCGACTTACAACCGCGGCTTACCGCTCGTCATGGCGCCGACAACGCTCCTGGCCATGGTTGATAGTTCGGTCGGCGGCAAAGTCGGAATTAATCATCCCAAGGGGAAGAATCTGATCGGCGCTTTTTATCAACCGGCCGGAGTCTGGATCGACACGCAGTATCTCGAATCGCTGCCCGACCGTGAATTCCGTAGCGGCCTCGCCGAAGTCGTGAAATACGGCGTTATTCTCGACGCGGAGTTTTTCGATTGGCTCGATCAAAATGCCGATGCGGTATTGCGCCGCGATCCGGCTGCGATCCGGTACATCGTCGCTCGTTCTTGCCGTCTTAAGGCCGATGTTGTCGAGAAGGACGAGCGAGAGGAAATGGGACTGCGGATCGTGCTCAACTATGGCCACACATTCGCACACGCGTTTGAGACGGCGGCAGGTTACGGCAAGTGGCTGCACGGCGAAGCGGTCGCCGCAGGCATGGTCTGCGCCAGCCGGTTGGCCGAGCAGTTGGGTATGATCCCCTCCGAGGTCACAGAGCGCCAGATTCGACTGTTGAACCGTTTTGGACTACCGACGAGACCATTGTCATGGCCGGCGGAACAATTGCTCGCAATCATGCACCGCGACAAAAAGGCGCTTGCGGGCAAATTACGGTTTGTCTTGCCGACGCGCATCGGTGAAGTGCAGGCGATCAGCGATATCGAGGTGGATATCGTACTTCGCGTATTGAGCGACATCAGTCGTGCCTGACCGCATCTCGGTCTTTTCACTTTCCGGTACAGAGGTTACGATCTGGCGCAGTCAGGAGGGCCGAACATGAAGCAAGCCATAATCATCGTCGTTTCACTGGCAGGAATTGCCGCTGCGGATGGCTCAAAAAGCAAATATGACGAGACGCTTCGCAGCGAGTTGCAGCGCCGTGTGAAAGAAGATCAAGACGCCCGCAAAGTTATGATCGAGTGGGTGAAAAAGCAAAACACCACCGACGCCGAGGCCGCCAAGAAACAGGCTGAGCAACCCGTCGTGCACAAGGTCGCCGAGATCGACAAGGCCAACACGGAATGGCTCAAATCGATCGTGCAACAACACGGCTGGCCTCGCGCGTCACTTGTTGGCGCCGATGGCGCTCATAACGCCTGGTTATTGGTGCAGCATGCGGATCACGACCGGGTGTTTCAGAAGAAATGCCTCGACCTGATGCGTGATCTGGCTACACTCGGCGAGGTTGCCGCTTCCGACGTTGCCTATCTGACAGACCGCGTTCTCGTCGCTGACGGCAAGAAGCAGCGTTACGGCACCCAGTTTCACACCCTCAAAGGCAAATTGGAGCCAAAGCCGATCGAAGACGAAGCCAACGTGGACAAGCGGCGCAAAGCCGCCGGCCTGCCGACCATGGCGGAATATCGCACGATGGTCGAGAAGATGTACCAGGCGAAACCGGAGAAGTAGTCCGGACAATCTTCGAGACTAGATGATTTTGCGCTTCTCCAGATAGCGAACGACTTCAACGACGAGTTCTTGCGTCGATTTTGTCGAACAGTCGATGGTCAGTTCCGGATTCAGCGGGGCTTCGTAGGGGTCGTCGACGCCGGTGAAGCCCATGCCCTTGCCTGCTGCGACGGCTGCGCGCGCTTGCTTATACAAGCCCTTCGGATCGCGCTGCTCGCACACGTCGATCGGCGTGTTGACGAAAATCTCGATAAACGGAATGGCGCCGGCTTTGTTCTGCTCGTGGATGCGGCGAGCCGCGTCACGGTCCTTGCGATACGGGCTGATGAAACTGGTGATCGCAATGAGGCCCGCGTCGGCGAACAACTTGCCGACCTCACCGATGCGGCGAATGTTCTCTTCGCGATCCTCAGCGGAGAAGCCCAGGCCAAATCGCTTCGCCGTCGCTTCACTGTTGCCGCGAGTTTCCATCAGAATCTTCGGGCCGGCATTGAGTCCGAAGCGAATGTTATCGCCGTCGAGGACATAGGCCGCGTGGCCGTTGTTGACGAGCACTTGTTCAAGTGCGACCGCGACGGTGCTCTTGCCCGATCCGGATAGGCCCGTGAACCACAGGGTCACGCCCTTTTGTTTCAGTAGCTTGCCGCGTTCTTCCGCCGTCACGGTGCCGGCATGATAAGTGATGAGCGTCGCTGGAATCTCTGCCATTGCAATGGTCCTCGTCAAAAGTAAAACTCTTTCGCGTTGATGTATGAATTGGTTGATCGCAAAACAGCGCCGCGATCATGGGATAGGCCGCCAGCCTTTGACTTGCACGCGGGGTACGCCCATATTCAGGTGAATCGGCTCCTTCAATTTGACCTCGGCGATGTTGCCGGCTTGGTCTTTTGCCGTAATGCGCAACAGCACATGCGGTCCGCACCCTTTGGGGAGCTTCCACGTGCACGACTCCGTATTCGCAATATTTTCGGCAATGGCCACCCACTCGGCGCTGCGAGATGGTGAATAGTAGATGCTGATTGGTTCCGAAGTCAGATTGCGGTCAGCCGCTCGCCAACGAATGCTGATGCACTCGTCGCCGCGTTCCGTTGCATGAATGGCCGACAGAAGCGTGAGTTCTGGCTTGAGGGTGTCGACTTCGACGGAGCCTTCCGGCGCCTCGCCTGAACTTGGGTACGCGTTTGGATTTTGATCGGTCTTGTGGATGAGGCGGTAGCCGAAAACGCCGTCGCCAGGAAAGCGGACGATCGCGCTGCCCGATTTTGCCTCGCCTTCGCCTGCTTGCTGCCACGACTTGCCGCTATCGATCGTCAGCCAGACTTCGACGCGACCAGATTTTCCATCCGAAGGCAGGCCGAATTCTAATTTGCACTGAAGGGAATTGACGATCGTCGGCCCCCGCACTTGAGCAGGCTCTGAATACAATGCCGGCGTGACGGTCGCGATAGACGGCGGCCTTGGCGATTCGATTCGCCTGGGCGTCTCCGTCAGCGAAGGCACATTTTCCGGGACGATCTTGGGTATGTCGATGCGGTGATCGACGGCGTTAGACCTTGAATCCACGGATTGCTTCAGATCAATTACTGCTTCCGTGTGATTGCCCGCACGATCTGACGCGCGAACGCGGACTTTGCCGGCGAGCGAACTCGCCTCCGCCACAGGGAACACTGTGGGATCGGTGCTGTCGGCTGAAAGCAGTCGCCAGCCATCCGCTGTCGAAAGTTCCAGGAGGAGCGACTGCACGTCAGGATGAGTGTCATCGATGCGGCATCGCAAGACGCTTTGTCCATTGGCAGCATACTGGCCTTCGACTCGCACGACGGGCGGAGTCGTGTCCACGACGACGATGATGCCCGGCGGTTCTCGCTCGGGCTCGTTTGGCACCATCCGGTCATTCTTGTCCACCGTAGCTATATGAAACGAATACTCTCCATCACGCGGTGCGCGGAATGAAAATGACTTCTGATCGACCGGCGCTGTTTCAATGCACGACCAAGGTAGGTCCATCGCCTTCATGAAGAGTTTCAATTCCTTCAGTTTGCTGCGGTCCGAATCCTGGATTTGCACCGGCAGTCGAAAGGAACTATTGCGCGTCAAGACTCGTGAACCAGCATTTGGGGCCTGCGCTTGCACACCGGCCAAACTCGCTGTTGCCAGCATCGTTGCGATCGCAAAACAAATTCGACTTGTCACGCACCGGCCCTCCCGCGTCAGGGCATGACGCGAAATTCAAGTTTCTGCCGTGCTTTGCGGCCGGTCGGCACATCCGTCACTTCCACAGAAAGGACATACGGACCCGGCGTCAATTCAGGCAACTGAAAACGATAATGGTGATAGAAATCGTGCAGGGCAGATTTACTCAATTCAGCCTTCGGCACTTCCTTGCGCCAGCCGGAATTTCCGCCGGCCTCGCGAATCTCAAGCGTGCTTTGTGTTCGCGTGCGAAATTCGCCGAACTTCGATTGATGCCGTTCGCTGGAGATATTGCGAAGTTCGCCGTAGATTTCGACCATGTCGCCGGCGCGGAACGCCGGCTTGCCGTCCATTGGTTCGAAAACGCCGAACTTGCGGATGTTCTTGCAGAACGTCAGTTGCTCCAACCGCAGCGTCGCCTTCGGCTGAAGCGTCGTGATCAGCGTCTGCAGTTGATCCAGTATGATCGCCACTTCCTGCGGGTCGGCTTGAGCAAGGCTGCCTTCTGACATGCGAACGGTGATCGGCAACAACGTCAACAGTACTTCTTGATTCAACGCGTCCATCGACTTGAGTGAATCCAACGCGGCATTTGGCCGCTTGTCATAACAATGTCGCAGCGCTTGAACCAGCGGTGAATCCGCAACAGCCGTGCTCACAGGCACAGTTTGCGGATGCTCTTCCGGCACGACGACCTTCGACGAGGCGTTGTTCGCCGGCTTCTCGATCGGACCGACGCGAATCTCAGGTATTGGATCCCGCTTTGCATTAGACTCAATCGGCAGATCCAACGGCGGCGGCACGATCTTCTCGGGTTTCTCTACGACGGGAGGTCGTTCTCTTACGCGTTCTTCAACCCGTACGACGACGCGAGCGGCCGGCTTCTTCGGCGTGTGATATTGCTGAACGTCGGAATAAACGTACGGCAGCCGCGTGCTCGTCGCCGCGGTCTTGGCTTCTCGAACGGGAGGAGGCGGCAACGGACCCAGCCGTCCTTGCTGGTTCATGAAGCAGGCCGGCAAAGATAGCAGCAATACGCCTATTGTCAGCACGCGGCTCAGTGCCTTGGCTTTCATGCCGGTCCTCGCCGGGGTAGATGCGGTACCATGCGGTCATGCTCATTGGGGCTGCGGACCATAACGGGCGCTATGCCTACGGTCAAGCGGATTTCAACGTGCGTCAGTTGACGAGGCGGTCTTTCCCGTCTTGTCACATCGACCGCAGAATTCCTAAAACGACAAGAAGTAACTTACTTTCGTCCTCGATCATTGAAGATACTGCTCTCATGTCAACGACCGTTTCTGCCAAGACTTCCCCACTTGCCTGGTTGCGATCCCTTGCGAATTCCACTGTCGGGTCCAAGTACCTTGTTGGGACTACCGGCGCCTTGTTGCTCGGATTCGTGCTTGTGCACATGATCGGCAACCTGCAGGTGTTTCTTGGCCGGGAAATGCTGAACAAGTATGCACAGGGGCTCAAAGATACCGGCCCACTTCTGTGGATCGCTCGGGGCGGATTGTTGACCGTATTTCTCGTCCACATCGGATTGGCGCTGCGGCTCAAGTTGCGGAGCCGGAACGCCAGGCCGATTCGATACCAGCATGAAGACACGGTCCAAGCGAGCTGGGTCTCCCAGCACATGGTGTTGACCGGCCTCGTCATTCTCGCATTTGTCATCTTTCACTTGGCGCATTACACGCTCGGCCTGGTCGGCAGCGCGACAACGATCATCGACAGTCAATCAGCCGGCAGCGTCAACTTCCTGGATTTGAAAGAGACTTACTTTGACCAGGGTGTTGCGAAGACTCGGCACGACGTCTACTCCATGGTGATTCATGGCTTCCGATCACTTCCCGTTTCGATCTTGTACATCGTCGCGCAAGTGCTGCTTGGCCTCCACTTGCTGCATGGCGCCAAGAGCGTATTCCAGACATTCGGCCTGAACCACGGTCGCTGGAACATGCCGATACGCCTGGCGACGATGGCAACTACGGCCGCAATTGTCGTCGGCAACATCGCAATGCCTCTGGCCGTCTATTTCCGATTGCTCAAACTACCGGGCGAATAATTCGCTTCGCCTTTGTTCGATGAGGTTTGGATACATGAAGTTGGATTCGAAGATTCCCGGCGGCCCGCTCGATAAGAAATGGGACAGCCACCGGTTCAACCTAAAGCTCGTCAATCCCGCCAACAAACGCAAATACCACGTCCTGGTCGTCGGCACCGGCCTCGCCGGAGCTGCAGCCGCCGCGACCATGGCGGAACTCGGCTATTCCGTCGAGTGTTTTTGTTACCAAGACAGCCCGCGGCGAGCGCACAGCATCGCGGCTCAAGGCGGTATCAACGCTGCCAAGAACTACCAAAACGACGGCGACAGCGCTTACCGCCTCTTCTACGACACCTTGAAAGGCGGCGAATTCCGCGCTCGCGAAGCCAACGTGTACCGGCTTGCGCAGATCAGCACTGCCATCATCGATCAGTGTGTCGCCCAAGGCGTGCCGTTCGCGCGTGAGTACGGAGGGCAACTCGACAACCGCTCCTTCGGCGGCGCTCAGGTCTCCCGCACCTTTTACTGCCGAGGCCAAACCGGCCAACAGCTGTTGCTGGGTGCTTACTCCGCGCTTTCTCGGCAGATTGGCCTCGGCAAAGTGAAGATGCATCCCCGGACCGAAATGGTCGATCTCGTCGTCGTCGATGGCAAGGCGGCCGGCATCGTCGTTCGCGACATGGTCACCGGCGAAGTCCGTTCTCACTCCGGACACGCTGTCATTCTCGCGACGGGCGGCTATTCCAACGTCTACTTTTTGTCTACCAATGCGACCGGGTGCAACGTCACAGCGACGTACCGCGCCTACAAGAAAGGCGCTGCGTTCGCTAATCCTTGCTACACGCAGATTCACCCGACTTGCATCCCCGTCTCCGGCGATCATCAATCCAAACTGACGTTGATGTCTGAGTCGCTGCGAAACGACGGGCGCATTTGGGTACCGAAGAAAGCCGGCGACTCACGGCATCCGAGCCAGATTCCGGATTCTGACCGGGACTATTACTTGGAACGAAAGTACCCCAGCTTCGGCAACCTGGCGCCGCGCGACATTTCCTCTCGCGCCGCCAAAGAAGCATGTGATGAAGGCCGAGGCGTCGGTCCCGGCGGTCGCGGCGTCTATCTCGATTTCGCTGACGCGATTCGTCGCTTGGGCCGCAACAAGATCGAAGAGAAGTACGGCAACCTTTTCGAGATGTACGAGCGAATCACCGGCGAGAACGGCTACGAACAGCCGATGCGCATTTATCCGGCGCTTCACTACACGATGGGCGGTACCTGGGTTGACTACAACTTGATGAGCACCATCCCTGGGCTCTTCGTCCTCGGCGAAGCGAATTTCTCCGATCATGGAGCGAACCGACTCGGCGCCAGCGCGCTCATGCAAGGTCTTGCCGACGGCTATTTTGTGATTCCATACACGATCGGCGATTATCTTGCGACCGGCAAGCCCGCTCGCGTCGCCGCCGATCATGCAGAATTCAAACGCTCGATGGACGAGTTCCAAACACAGACCAATCGACTTTTATCGATCAAAGGGAAAAAAACAGCCGTCGAGTATCACCGCGAACTGGGCAAGATGATGTGGGATGCCTGCGGCATGGCTCGGAACGAGGCCGGCCTGAAGAAACTGCTGCAGAAGATTCCGGATCTTCGCCAAGAGTTCTGGGGCAACGTCAATGTTCCGGGCGGCGGCGCGGAGCTGAACATCTCGCTGGAGCGAGCCGGACGAGTCGCCGATTACCTGGAATTCGCAGAACTCTTGTGTCGTGACGCATTGACGCGGGCAGAGTCGTGCGGCGGGCACTTCCGTGAGGAATTCCAATACACCGAAGGCGAAGAGAAGGGCGAAGCCAAGCCCGATCACGCGAACTTCGCGCACGCAGCCGCCTGGGAATACGCCGGTCCCGACAAAGAACCGATCCTGAACAAAGAACCGCTGACGTTTGAGTACGTCAAGCCGACGGTGCGAAGTTACAAGTAACCACGACATGCCGAGCGGAATTCCGTTCGGCAATTCTAAGTCAAGAAAGTTGGACATGAACTTTACGCTACATGTTTGGCGACAGGCCAACGCCAAGGACCAGGGGCATCTCGAAACGTATGTCGCGCATGAAATCAGCCCCGACATGTCGTTTTTGGAAATGCTTGACGTCGTCAACGAACGGCTCATCAAGGACAACAAGGAGCCAATCGCGTTCGACCACGATTGCCGCGAAGGCATTTGTGGCACGTGCAGTCTCGTGATCAACGGCGTCGCCCACGGTCCTGAGAAAGCGACGACCACGTGCCAATTGCACATGCGAAAGTTCGCGGATGGCGCCGAGATCTTCATTGAGCCTTGGCGAGCCAAGGCTTTTCCGGTGATTCGCGATCTGGTCGTCGATCGCTCAGCTTTCGACCGGATCATCCAAGCCGGGGGGTTCGTATCGGTCAACACCGGCGGGGCACCGGATGGCAATGCTCTGCCCATTCCCAAAGACAACGCGGAGACGGCGATGGATGCCGCTGCATGCATCGGATGCGGCGCGTGTGCCGCCGCCTGCAAGAACGCATCGGCGATGCTCTTTGTTTCCGCAAAAGTCGGCCACCTCGCCAATCTGCCGCAAGGACAACCCGAACGCCTTCGCCGCGTCCTCAAGATGGTAGAACAGCACGACAAGGAAGGCTTTGGAAATTGCACGAACCAATACGAGTGCGAAGCTGTCTGTCCAAAAGAGATCAGCGTCGCCTTCATCGCGCAACTCAACCGCGACTACCTAAAGGCCTCTCTGCTGGGTTCAGGTAGGGACTAGTTTGGAGTGGATTTCGCCGGTGCAAAACAGACGACTTGGCGTCACTGGGCTGCAAGTTTCCTGTCTCGGCCTCGGCCTCGCAGCACTCGGTCGCCCCGGCTACATCAATCTCGGTCACGCACACGACCTGCATCTAAACTACGATCCCGCCGCGATGGAAACGCATGCTCACGAGGTGCTCGACGCCGCATGGGCCGCTGGCATTCGCTATTTCGACGTCGCCCGTTCTTATGGAAAAGGCGAGGCTTTTCTCGCTTCCTGGCTGCGACGACGGAAGATCGATCCGAATGCAGTTACCGTCGGCTCCAAATGGGGCTATACCTACACGGCCGGCTGGCGCGTCGACGCCGAGAAGCACGAGATCAAGGATCACACGTTGCCAGTGTTGCTGCGGCAACTCGCCGAGACGCGATCGATTCTGTCGGACTATCTCAACATTTACCACATTCACTCCGCTACGATCGAAAGCGGTGTTCTCGACGATTCGGCCGTGCTCGATGAACTGGCACGGCTGAAGGACACTGGCGTTGCCGTCGGACTCAGCGTCACCGGCGTGCGTCAGCCCGACATCATCCTCAAGTCGCTCACACTTCAGCGCGGCGGCGTGCGGTTGTTCGACGTAGTGCAAGCAACGTGGAACCTGCTGGAGCGCTCGGCCGGCCCAGCGCTGATGGAAGCGCATGCCGCTGGAATGGGCGTTATCATCAAAGAATCGTTGGCGAACGGCAGGCTCACGGCGAGAAACAGCGACCCCGCCTTTGTCGAGAAAAGCCGTCTGTTGTATGAATCGGCCGCGGCGCACGGTTGCTCCGATGACGCCTTGGCACTGGCCGCCGTTCTTTCGCAGCCTTGGGCAAACGTCGTGCTTAGCGGCGCCGCCGCCGTCGAACAACTGCGTGCCAATCTTGAAGCGATGCGGATCACCGTCGATGACCTTCCGAATGTCGGCGAGTCGCCGCAGGAGTACTGGCACACCCGGTCCCAGATGGCCTGGAACTGAACTAGTTGTCGATGACGCCTTCTCGTGTTTCACGAACGAGCATATCCACGACCGCTTTCAAATCCTTAGTTTCTTCAAAGACCTTGAGTTGCCGGTCGGCGCTTGAGCCTTGCTCCATGATCTTGTACGCGTACTCGATTTCCTTGCGCGTTCCTAATTCATCGATGACATCTTTCAGGAACCAGTCAATCAACTCGTGAATCAGGTCGCGGACCGGGACCTCTTGATGTTTGCCCAGGTCGAGCAACTTGCCGTCGAGGCCGTAACGCACGGCTCGCCATTTGTTCTCTTCGATCAGCGACGTCGGATAAACGCGAAACGTCATGTTGTCACGCCGCAGTTTCCACAGCTTCGCGATGATCGCCTGGAAAATAGCGGCAATGCAAACGGCCTCATCGACTCTGGTGCAAACGTCGCAGATGCGAAACTCGAGCGTCGGAAACTTCCAGTTCGGCCGTACGTCCCACCACAATTTCGTCCCGTCGGGGATGCAGCGAGTCTCGACCATCGTGTCGACCAGATCATTGAGTTCCGACCATGACTCAAATCGCGGCGGAATGCCCGAACGAGGGAAATTCCGGAAAATGATCGAGCGATACGATTTCAATCCGGTGTTGCGGCCCATCCAGAACGGTGAACTCGACGACAGACATAGAACGTGCGGTGCAAAGTAGCGTGACACGTTCATCGCATCGATGAGGAAGTCCCGATCCTCGATAGCGACGTGCACGTGCGTACCAAAGATCAATAGTTGCTGCGCCAAGTCCTGCATGTCCTGTTTCACGCCCATGTAGCGTTCAAACGGCGTGATTTCTTCGTTCATCCAGATCGCGGATGGATGTGTGCCCGCCGCGGCAATCGAAAGGTTGTTCTTCTTGGCCAAACCAAGAATCTCTTTGCGCAGTCGAATCAACTCGCCCTTGGCCTCGGCTGGCGACTTGCAAACGTTGGTCGCCACTTCGAGCATCGATTGATGCATCTCGGCCTTGACCTGTTCGCGAAGTGTGAGTTTGCCCTCTTCGAGAATCTGAGTGATGTACGAGCGCAAGTCGCCCGTGACCGGGTCAATGATCTGATATTCTTCTTCGATGCCGATGGTCAGCGAAGGCGCTTGCATGATCGGTACTCCTGCTTCCGCGTTTTCTGTAGGGTGGGTGAAGGCTTTGCGGAACCCACCTTGAACAACGGTGGGCTGCGCAAAGCCTGCGCCCACCCTGCAAAAAATCTCCTATCTTTCTTCCACAACAAACGTCGGCACGGTCGAGCCACCGCCGGACGTAACATTCAGCAATGCCTCGGTCGAGATTCGCGTGAGGCAGCCGTCCATGTGGCGTCCGAAGGTCACGAACGGGTTGGTATCGAGCATGCGTTCAATCAGGTGCAGATTTCCTTGATGCCAGCCTGGGAACACTTCACGCGGGAGCCGCACCTTTTCCTGAACCACATACGGAGACGCCAGTGCCGTACGCACTGCCGCCTCCCAAGCCGTTGCATCCACCGTCCATCCAAGGACGATGCCCTTCCCACCGTAGTCATCGTTCGGTTTGAGAACGAAACGATCGCGATTGGCCAGCACGAACGGGACGAGGTCAATCGGCTGACCATGGAATGTCGTCTTGCGTTCGATTACACACCGCGTCCAGGGAATGTAACGCTCAATGGCGGAACGCTGCGCCGGTTCGAATATCCCCGCGTTGGCTTCGTCACTCAATACCGCAAGGCTTGCCTTCTTGTACAGCGCCTTGCAGCGGAACGAATTGACCATACAGACGGCGCGATCACGAACCGCGCGAACGACCGGATGGTCAAAGCCGCCGCGTTCGAGCAACTCACTGATCAACACTCTCTTGTAGATCAGTGTGATGTGATAATCGCCGTGCATCAGCCGGCCGTTCTCGTACACGACTTCGCGCGGGTCGATGATTCGACACTCGAGTCCATGCGTCGTGAAAAAATCGCGGAACAACCGAAACTCGCTGTATGTCGGAACTTCGTTCCAATCCAAAATGGCGATGCGAGGCTTCGTCGACCGATTGCCGGCCCAGTGTGCAAATGAATCGAGCAGCGAGTCGAGCACGCCAGGCCGTGCCGGCAGCGGCCGCACCTGGTAACGACGGCGAAAATCCTGAAACACCGGCATGCCGTAGAAGATCTCCGTGAGAATGTCGTGATAGGCTGCTCCAGCCGGGGTCTCCGCGTTGTACTCCGTGAATTTCAGTTCGTCGTCCGCGTAGAAGAACGAATCGAATCGCGCGGTCGGACTTGGCTCTGCATAACCTGGATCGACCGCGAACAACTGCTCCTCTGCTTCCGACAATGAAAAGTGTTTTCGAAACGCGGCGTCCTTCAGGGCTCGCTCATGAACCCGTTGAAACGCAGGCAACAGGTCCTTCACGGCGAATTGAAGCAGCCGGAACTGTACGTCGGTCAAGAATCGCGGCCGCAACACGGAACAAATCGGCCGGTCGCCGAAATAGAATTGTCGGCGCTCAGTCTGCCGGTCGAGGTGGTCCTGCGAGTCGGCCGCAACCTGGTCAGTCAGCAAGTCATGGTAGCGCTGAATGGCGTCGGCAAGCACGGCAAGTCCTCGAACGGCGATCACATCGGCGGAAGAGAAGACAATCTTAACCACAGAGACACAGAGGACACAGAGAAAGCGATCTTTTGTTTCAAGAAGTCCCGCGTTCTCTGTGTCCTCTGTGTTGAGAACTGCATTGGACTAAATCAAAACAGGCGCGACCAGCGCAGGTCCTTCACTTGCGGCCGCGGCTTCAACGCCAGTTTTATCGCCATGTCGGCCATGTGCTTCACGGCCCAATCGAAATAATGCGGCGTCAAAGAGTTCACATCCATGTCCGGCGCAGGGTTCATAAAGTCGATGGCATAGGGCACGCCGTCTTTCACTGCCCACTCGACCGAGTTCATGTCATAACCGAGCGCTTGCACCAGCTTCAACGAGTCGTTGACGATTCGCGGTCCCAAATCCTTGCCCAGGTGATCATGATCGACGATGTATTTGCGCTCGTGCGGATCATACTTCATCGGCAATACGTCATCCTGGCCCAGGCACAGGCAGCGAACGTAGTGGTCCCACTTGATAAATTCCTGCACGACCATCGTCAGCAAGCCGGACGAATTGTAGTGTTGGATCAGTTCATCGATGGAATGGCACTTGTAGACGCCGCGCCAACCGCCGCCGTGAGCATCCTTCAAAATGCACGGCATGCCGACGTAATCGGCAATTCCCTGCCAGTCGAGTGGATAGATCAGGTTTCGCAAACTTTCTGTCGGCACGATACTCGGCACATAGTCCTTGTTCGGCAGCACCAGCGTCTTCGGATGGGCCACTCCGAGCTTGGTCGCCAGCGTCGATTCGAAGAACTTGTCGTCTGCCGTCCACATGAACGGGTTATTGACCACCGTCGCGCCTTGCAGCACTGCGTGCTTCAAGAACGTGCGATAGTACGGCACCTCGTGCGAAATGCGGTCGATGAGCACGGCGTACTCGACCGGCTCATTCATCTTGGTGCCGCCGAGCTTGACGAACTCCGCCGTCACTCCCGCATTTCGGCCGTTCACTTCTTCGATGAACTTGGGCGGAAACGACCATTCCCGTCCGACAATCAGTCCAACCTTTTTCATGGCGTAACTCTCTCAATCATGTCCCGACATGTAAAGATGCAGCATTCTTTCCCAATAGGGCCAATCGTGCGCAAAGCCGTCCCACACTCGCAATGCGTTCCAAATGCACTTGTCCCACAGCAGATTGGATAGCCGCACGTTGGATTCGTACAGTCGATCGTCTTTGCCGACCGCCAGAATAATGTCCAGGTGCCGAAGTTGTTCGAGCCGGCCGGCATCGTGCTCGTTGGCGATGAAATCAACAGGGTTGTGGAAATAGACCGACTCGTCGTAGAACCCGTCGGCAAACCGCTTGATGTCGCAGAGTCCGCTCATGGCGAGGATTCGGCCCGTCAATTCCGGATGCCGCAGGCCGAAACTGACGGCATGATACCCGCCGAGGCTGGCGCCGGTCGAAATCAGAAACGGATTCGGGTTGACCTGTTGCGACAGCGGGATGACTTCTTTCAACAGGTACTGATCGTATTGTTCGTGCCGGCGTACTCGCTCCGACGGATGTTTGTGCGTTGCGTACCAACTTTCGGTGTCAACGCTATCGACACAGAATAGCTGCAACTGCCCGTTATCGATCTGCGGCTGCAACGCGGCAACGAGTCCACGGCTCTCCCAGTCGGTGTACCGCCCCATCGACGTCGGAAATACGAGCGCCCGAGCGCCGGCGTGCCCGAAAACCAACAACTCCATGTCCCGTTGTAGTGCCGGGCTGTTCCATCGATGAAAAGAACGCTTCATGAACGACCGCGAGTTCCTATGACGACGTGCTGGGAGAAGTATTCTTGGGAAATCCGACCGCTATCGGCAAGAGACTTGACGGCCGCCAAATCCAGTAGTTCGACGACAACTTTGCAACCGACACGCAGCCGACTCTGGACCCACGATTCTCGAAAAACACGCCCGGTTATTGCAATTTGTTGCAATTTTTCTCACCCCTTGCTGATTTGGCGCGCACCGCGAACGCAAACGCGATTCTGCGTTTCTGCAATCAACTGAACCAACGCTACGATCCGGTTTGCAGTTGTCAAATGTCGACGTAGAAGAACTGAACGCGACGCACTCTCTACCCCCGCTGTGCAGCCACAATGAACGCGCTAAACAGTCGCTTTTGGCCGGCGTCGGTTGCAGCCATTTCTTCCGGGTGCCATTGCACGCCGACGACGAATTGGCCGTTGCGCCCTTCGACCGCCTCGATGACTCCATCGGGCGCCGTGGCGGAGGGCATCAGGCTCGGCGCCAGGTCCTTGATCGCCTGATGGTGCATGCTGTTCACAGTCGGCCGGCTGTCGCCGAGCATCGTCGCGAGTCGAGTGCCGCCGCGCACGTCGATGGTATGCACCATGCGATTGCGCGATGGATTTTCCTTCGTCGGGAAGTAGTCGTGCTTGAGCGCGTTGGGAACTTCCTGCGTCACGTCTTGAAAGAGTGTGCCGCCGAGCGCGACATTCATCACCTGGATGCCTCGGCACACCGCCAGGATCGGCTTCTTCGCCTCCATTGCCCAGCGCGTCAGTTGAATCTCAACGTCGTCGCGCGGCAAGTCGGTGCGGCCGCAATACGATTGCTTCGCCTCGCCGTACTTGGAAGGATCGACGTCGACGCCGCCGGTAAAAAACACGCCGTCAAGCCGGTCGAAGATCTCGCGAAGCGTGTCGGTGTCCTCGGCGACCAACGGTATGATCCACGGAATGGCGCCAACCGAGCGCAAGGCATGAACGTAGCTTTGCCCCATAATCCAGCACGGGGGCAACTCGCCGGGGATCGCTTCCAGAGTCTGCGTGGCAATACCGATAATCGGTCGATTCGACATTTGGCGCGGTCCTCTATCCAAGTCCGTTTGTCGACAGTCCTAAGTCAATTCTTACCGTACCTCGTTGTGAAAGCAACCGCGGAGATTAGTCAAGGACCACGTTTCGCCCAAATCGTACGCGTAATCCCTGGGCCGCTTCAGTGCCGATCGCGTTGCGGTATAGCCGAATCTTGGAAATGTGCTGCAGGTACGGCGACCGCGCCAGCGCAAAAGCGCCCGACGAACCGATTCGATTATTGCTCAAATCAAGAATGGATAGTCGGTGCAAATTCGGGGAGACCGCGATGGCCCGTGCGGAAGCATCGCCCAGCCTACAACCCCAGGCGTTCAAGACGCGAAGATTGACGAGGTATGGCGTCGTCGTCAATGGTTCGAAGCCATCGTCACCCAAGGTTGCGTGAATGCCGACGTTGAGCCGTCGCAGATGCGTCAACTGCGGAACGACAGCAATGGCTGAGCCAAACTGCCCGACGCCAAGCAGGTTCATCGAGGTGACCGGCTCAACTTCCCAAATGCGTTCGGCACGAGACAGGAAATGCAACGTCTCGATATCAATTGCCTCGACAAAGCCGCGCCGAAACTGCCAACGAGCCAGAAACGAACGAATAGGGGCCAGCCACTCAGCCTCGTGAATTTCGAGAATCGCAGCGGCGCTGCGCTGAAGCTCGCGGCGGCGCAGGGGATCGGCACCACGGGCCGCTTCGACTTGCAGACGGATGAACTCCCCTCGCGGGTCGCCCTGCTCTTCGAGCCAATCGGCGTAGACCAGACGGGGCGCGTCCTCTTCCGGCGCATCGAGTATGGCCCTTAGAAAAGACGTTCGTGACGACATGCATCCAACATACAGATGAATCGACGCCGGATTCAATCGGTCTGTTGCGTCAGCGGCAATCACATCAATAATTGAACTGGAATTGCATGCGGAGCGCGTTGCCGACGAATTGACGGTAAGGAATCGTTCCAACGGCGTCAATCGCGGTCGTATTTGTCCGGTTGGTCATCAAATAGGACATCGTAAACTCCGCTGCAGGCGCCGGCTGCCATTCGAAGCCGAACTCCCATTCGTTAATCGATGTAAAAGGAGCATTTCGTTCTGACTTGTAGCCGCCTTTGAAGTACTGCCACCGTGCAAACGGCGTTGTGGTTCCCCAGCAATGCTGGTGTCGATACATCGCCATCACATAACCACCATTCAGGAAATCGACTCCGATCGCGTTTTGAGCGGCGTTGAGCGTCGGTCCACGGCCGATGGTCCATTCCGCTTGAAGACCGAAAGGTTGCGGTAGCAGCACGGCGGTCCAGCCAAGCCGCTGATCGAGGTGACCTTCTCGATTGCCGGTTTCGAGCGCACCGGCCGGCCGGATCGATGGTCCGACGCCGAGTGCACGGATCGGCGACGAAAGCACGGTGTACTTGCCGTGATAGCCTTGAATGCCGAGTTCGACGATTTCGCCGTTGTCGAACTGGTGGGGTATGTTGACTCGAAATACGGTGTGCAAGTTGTTATTCTGCTCGATGAGCGAACCGCCCTGGCCGTTGTAAAAGCCCCAAGCGATTACACCGTAGTTGCCCGAGCCTTTCAGGCCTTCGTCAGTGGCCAATTTGTAGAGCCTTTGAGCCTCCAATGGCGTCCAATAGTAGAACATGCCGAGGTCGCGTTCGTTGCGTGTCGCGCTGTTGAAAGCGTCGTTTCGTTCCATGGGCAATCGATTCGAACTCGACTGCATGTTTTCCCACCCGTACGGCACCTTCGATTGGCCAATTCGAAATCGATGTTTCTTTTCGAGATCCACCGCGAAATCGGCATACCAGTCGCGGATTTGTGGAAAATTCGTTCCATCGGGACTTCCTGGCGGCTGCACAGCAAAGTCAGGCTGCAAATAGATCGAAACGCGTTCGGAAACGTCGCCTGAAAAAATCAATCGTGCCCGACGGATGAGCAGGTTTTGGGCGTCTCCGAGTGAACGGTCGCTCTGCACTTGTGCCGGCGCTCCAAGCGGATGCCGCCACAGCACTTCATTGTCGCGAATCTGTGTGTAACCGCGGATCGTGAACTTCTCGTACCACTTCTTGGCAGGCGGTTTTGCATCAGCCTTCTTGGCGGGGTCCGACGGCTCTTTGGCCTTGTCCTTGTCTTTGTCCTTATCGGCCGGCGGTAAGAACGACGGTTCGGCCGGCAACAACTGCGCTTTGCCCCCAAAATCTTTCGGCTGGACTGGCCTGTTGTTCGAATCCGTCGACGGCAGCACACGCGGCAGCTTTTGATCGTCGATGAACTCCGGAACGCGGATCATCCGTGGCCGGGATTCGTCATTCATTTTGGAATCTGGTCTGCGTATTACTCCCGCTGGTACGATGCCGTCTGGCGACTCAATCGTCAGCCGCTCCGCCGATTTCGTTGATTCATCCGGTGTTTTGACGGCCTTTCTTGATGACCAAACCGGGTCGAGGTCCTTCGGTTCTTCTCCCGCAACATGTGCTTTGCCCGGCTCTTTGATCTCGATGCTCTTGGGCTGGGAAGCTGGCGGATCGGCGTCGGGCGGGCGAATTGGCGGAAGTGAATCATCCGCGAAGACTGCACTCGCAGTGACAACAAACAGAAGGCAGGCAAGTTCTCGTTTTTTCATTGTCGCCAATCCTCGGCGATTTTGCGCTGTCGACCCTGACAATCGCGTAGATACTGCCGGACATAATGTTCAATCGTCACGGCAGATGTGATGATTGAGTGAAAATATGTGAAGATTTTGCTTGGACGACTCGCTAGTTTACGAGGCCCATCTTTTCGTCGAAGCCGTACATCAGATTCAGATTCTGCACCGCTACCCCGCTGGCCCCGCGAACCAGATTGTCTTCCGTCGCGAGAATGACTACTCGGCCACGAACGAACCGCGGGCAGATATCGAGATAATTGCTGCCCGTCGTATCTTTGGTCGTTGGCAACGATTCGCGGAGTCGCACAAACGCCGCCTTCTCAAAATAACTACGATACAAATCCAATAGTTGCGCGTCAGTGAATGTGCGCCGCGGCGTCGCATAGATCGTCGAATAGATGCCGCGATCCATCGGCGCAAGGTGCGGCGTGAAGATGACTTCGACCGGTTCTGCGGCGATGTCGCTCAGCGCCTGCTCCATTTCCGGCGTGTGCCGATGCTTGCCGACGTTGTAGGCCGAAAAGTTCTCGTTGCACTCGGGATAATGCGTGGTTAGTTTCGGCGTGCGGCCGGCGCCCGATACGCCGCTGACGCTATTAACGATGATCGATTTCAATTCGATGTGATGACCGGCGACCAGCGGCGCTAAGCCGAGAATCGCCGTTTGCGGATAGCAACCGGGATTGGCGACCAGTTGTGCTGTGCGAATCTCGTCTGCATAGATTTCGGGCAGCCCATACACCGCCTGTGCCAGGTTCGCCAGATCGTCATGGGACTCGCCGTACCATTGGGCATACGCGTTGGGATCGCGTAAGCGGTAGTCAGCGCTGAGGTCGATCACACGGAGCCCACGGTTGAGCAGCGCCGGCAGAGACGAGCGGCTCGCACCATGCGGCAGGCAACCGAAAACACATTGCACACCCGTCTGTACGAGGCGATCCGCATCCAACAGTTCGCATTTCAAGTTGATCCGGCCAAAGAGAGACGGGTGCAACTCGTGCAGCCATTCATCTTGCCTCGATGTCGCGGTCGCGATTTCGACGTGCGGGTGCCGCAACAAAATGCGAAACAACTCCAATGCCGTGTAGCCCGACGCTCCAAGAACCGCGACCTTGATCATGAATGCACTCGCGAAAGTAGCCGGACGAATCTCTCCGAATTGTAGAGATTTTTGCCGTTACCTTGTTCGCGCAGGCCGTTGAATGGTGTGCTGCTTCTAGGAAGTCGCTTGTGCCATTGCATCTGTCCTCTACGGCCGCGGTCCCTCCGGCAGATGCAGTTCATTCAACTTCGTCGCAGCGACTTCCGGCGGCGTGCCTGAGTCCCACATCTTGGGCGCGGTCTTGCCGGACTGATACAGCGTCTCCATAGGTTTCCACACTTGATCGACTCGGTCGGTGAACAAGTCGCCGATCAACAGGTCGGTGACCGTGTTCTTCAAATGAGGATAATTCTTGACGAAGTTTCCGAAACTGAAGCCGTCGTAGTATTCGCACACAAGCCGGCGCATGCGATCAATGCCCTGATTGAACAAGTCGCCCCAGTGACCGAGTTGTGCAGCAGTTGTATCGCCTTTAGCGAGCCCATCGCAAATGGCATCAGCCGCGAGTTCACCCGATTTCAATGCGAGCAAGACGCCGGAGGAATACAGTGGATCGAGAAAGCCGAACGCATCGCCGATTAGCACCCACCCGTCGCCAGAAACTCGTTCGCTTCGATACGAATAGTCCTTGGTCGCAAAGAAACCGGTGACACGTTTCGCGCCGGCGATCCGTCGCTGGATCTCAGGGCACAATGCGATCTCTTCATTGTAAATCTGCTCGTGGCTGCCGCGCCCTTTGAACAAATAATCGAACGGCGCGACGACGCCGAGGCTAAGCCGATTGTCGTGCAGCGGGATATTCCACCACCAGCCCTGTTTGTTCGGAGTCTGAATGACAATGGTCGCGCCTTCGTCCTTGCCGGTGTCGCGGTAGGCGCCCTCCCAATAGGTCCACACCGCACCCTTATTCAAAACGGGGTCCCAGATTCGCGTCTTGATTCGGCTCGACAGCAAACCGCTTTGACCGCTGGCATCGACAACGACTTTAGCTCGCACCTCGCGCGGCTCGGCATTCGGCTCTTGTAGCTTGACGCCGACCGCCCGCTCACCCTCGAAAATCACCTCGAGAACTCGTACGCCCTCGCGTGCATCAACGCCATGTTCGCGCGCATTGTTGAGCATCATCAGGTCGAACTCGCTGCGGACCACCTGCCAGGTCTGCGAGCATTCATGCGGCTTGTTGTCCCAGAAATAGAACGGGGCCGACATCTTGCCCATCGAGTTGACGAACTGCACGCTGTATTTCTTGACGAAGTGCGACTTCTGCATTTTTTCCAACATGTTGAGACGCTTGAGCACCCAGTAGGTTTCCGGGATCAGCGACTCGCCGATGTGGAAACGCGGGAACTTCTCGCGCTCGAAGAGTTGGACTTTGTGGCCCTTTTGTGCAATCAAAGTGGAAACGGTTGAACCGGCCGGCCCGCCGCCGATCACGATCACGTCGGGGTGAGTGTTTTGCGTCATGTCTTTTATCTCCGATAGGTTTGCAAGCCGGCCGGCGTAAACCGCCGGGCTGAGCCACGACCCGATGCCTTACGGCGTACGGCTCTCCTAAAGCCAAGTGCTCCCGGACGCCTCGTGCGGCGCCCGCGCAGAACGCAGTAGCGCGACCAGCGATTTCAATTCGGTTCGTTTCAAATGTCCCAGCTGCCGTTCGTGGCAATCGCGGACCGCAGACTCTAAGCAGCGAAGCAATTCCAAACCCGCCGAGGTGATGCCGACATTGACCACGCGGCGATTGTCTTCTGGTCTAACCCGCTCGATGAGCCTGCGTTCGGCCAACTTGTCGAGCAGCCGGGTAATGTCCGGTGCTCGCGAGATCAACCTCGCCGCAATCGCCAAAGTCGGAAGCGCGCCGGGATGTCGTGACGCCAAGAGCCGCAGCGTGTTGTACTGTTGAGCCGTCAGGCCATATTCAGCGAACAACTCGTCTTCCAGCATGCGCAACCGGTCGTAGGTTCGCCAGAGGCTCAAATAAGCCTCCTGAGCAAGCGAATCAAATTTCGGACTTCGGCGAACGGAAGGCATATCTCAATTGATACAGGTTCAGACAATAGTTGTCCAGACAGGTATTGGCGAGCGTCGGGGCGAGCCGAGCCGCGTCAGAGCCCGGGTTCACGCGTCAAACTCCGGCGGCTGACGCCGCTCGGCTCGCCAAACGAGTTCGTTCGCATATCTTGACGCTCGTACTCGTTCCACAGGATCATCCATGTTTTCGACGATTCACGAAGCCGCGGCCGCGATCAAAGCGAGGAAACTGACACCAGTCGATTTGCTCGATCAGTGTCTTGCCAAAATCGACAAATATGAAGGCAAGGTCCGCGCCTGGGTGTTTGTCGCTCGAGACGAAGCACGCGAGCAAGCGGTCGCGATGACGAAGGAGCTTGAACGCGGCCAGTATCGCGGCCCGCTGCATGGCATACCCGTCGGCGTCAAGGACATCTTCGATGTGTTTGACTGGCCGACGGCAGCCGGCTCGAAACTGTGGGCCAACGCCGTTGCCCGCCGCGATTGCACCGTCGTCGAACGGCTACGGCAAGCCGGCGCCGTGTTCGTCGGCAAGACTGTCACCACCGCTTACGCCAGTTTCGACCCACCAGTCACACGCAACCCTTGGAACCTCGATCGTACTCCCGGCGGGTCTTCGAGCGGCAGCGCCGCTGCCGTCGCTTGCGGCATGTGCTTGGCCGCGCTCGCCAGTCAAACCGGCGGCTCGATCACCCGGCCCGCCAGCTTCTGCGGCGTTAGCGGCATCAAACCGACATACGGCCGCATCAGCGTCGACGGTGTCGTACCGCTGGCGCCCTCAATGGATCACGTCGGAGCCGTTGCCGGATGTGTGCAGGACCTCGCGCTGATGCTTTCGGCGTTTGACGATGCATTCCCCACATTCAGCGCCCAGTCGGTGGCGACCGAACCCGAGCATCCGCCGACGTTAGGCAGATTGGGTGGGCTCTTCCAGGATCGGACCGATGCCGGCATGCAAAGCGCCATTGCCGCCGCGATTCACAAACTGCAGGGAGCCGGCGCGTCGGTCGAGCCGATCGATCCCCCTGCCGCAATGAGCGAAGTCATCGATCGTCATCGCGTCATCATGGCAGTCGAAGCCGCGGAGTTTCATGAATCTCGATTCAAACGACATCCATCCGATTATCCGCATTGGATCACGACGCTTCTCAAAGAAGGCCTCGCAATTTCGCCGACGGAATACGTCCGAGCTTTGCATCACAAGGACGTGCTTGCCAACGCGTTGACCGAGCAACTCGAACTCGGCAGGATCCATGCGTTCCTGACAGCCGCGACCGTTGGGCCCGCTCCCCCGGCGGCGACAACCGGCGACCCAGCAATGAACTCGCCCTGGAGCTACACCGGCCTGCCCGTCGTGTCGTTCCCGATCGGCTGGTCCAACGATGGGCTGCCGTTGAGTCTGCAACTCACCGGCGATCGTTTCTGCGAGCAAGAATTGTTGCGATGGGCGCTCTGGTGCGAACGAGCCATCGGTTTCGAAAAGCGGCCGCTTGCGATTTGATCCTAGGCCGCTTGCGGCCTAGCATGAGGAATCGCCCATGTCCCTCGCCGAGTCGCTCGACATTCTGTTCGAAGACAACCACTGCATTGCCGTCAACAAGCCGGCCGGTTGGCCGACGACGCACTTCGCCGGCGAGCAAACCGTCGACCGGCTCGTGAAGGACTATTTGAAAGAGAAACACAAGAAACCTGGCAACGTGTTCCTCGGCGTCGTGCACCGGCTCGACAAACCCGCGTCCGGCGTGTTGCTTTTCGCCCGCACCAGCAAAGCGGCGGCGCGGCTCTCCCAGCAGTTTCGCGAAGCGGCGGTCGAGAAGGTGTACTGGGCCGTTGTCGATTGCGGATTGCGGATTGCGGATTGCGGACTGACTGGGTCGTTCGACGACTGGCTCCTGCGCGATGATGACAATGCGATCACGCGAGTGGTCAAAGTTGAAGTCGAGGGAGCGCAACGTGCAGTCACGCATTATTCCAAGCGCGCCGAACATGGCGGAATGACCTTGCTCGAACTGCGACCGCAGACCGGGCGTAAGCACCAGTTGCGTGCGCAACTGGCGAGCCGGGGCATGCCGATCCACGGCGACCGCAAATACGGTTCGACGCAGACGCTCGGCAATAGCATCGCGCTGCATGAGCGAACGCTGACGTTTTTGCACCCAGTGCGGCATGAACCGGTTACATTGACGGCGGACGTGCCGCAGATTTGGAAGGGGCGATTCGCACACTTGTTGCGGACCATTACATAGACTGATCGCAATAATCGTAAGAGCCGCGCACGAAGTCGAGGCTTTGCGAGCCGAAGTAAGCGGCCGAACGACGTGCACCGGCCGCTTACTCCGCTCGAAGACTCGCTACGTACGCGGCTCATCATGGGTTTTCAATGAACGTCCGCGACAAACTGCACCTGATCCGCAACGTGATCCAGCAAGACGTCGGCAACCGCAGCCTCGCGCGCGACCCGCACGACAACCTGATCAACGCCTGCCCGGATGATTTTGAGAATGCGTGCAAGAGTATCGCGGCAAAACCGCAGGCCGGACTGCTAATTGTTACAGGGTTCTACATTCCGTCTGGATCGCCACCTGCTTGCGAAACGGATGGGCCACTTGGCACCAGTTTTGTTGCTCGCGCTTTTTCTCCTCAAGGCTACAGGCTTCGGATTCTGACGCACGGTACGGCTAGGAATGCGATCGCGGCTTCACTGACCGATGCAAGATTGACAGCATCTGTTCGCTTAGAAGATGAAAATGCATATCGAGTAGACTTGTCGGACTTACTTCCCATACCGGCGACAACCCACATAGGCAGCGAAGCCTGCCCTTTGTGCAGTGGCAGGTTGAAGCTTCGACGAGGCAGATTTGGGCTTTTTTTTGGATGCTCTCAATATCCACGCTGCTCAGGAAACGTTCAGGTATCTGACGAATACAGAAGCTGGGAGAAAAAGCGATCGCAAAGAATCAATAAGGCCTTTGTGTCTAGCCAAACGTTGCATGATTTCCAACTCGTCGCGATAGAGAGTGTAGGCCCTAGTACAAAAGATGGTCGATGCTATACGATGCGCGGCCAAGACGTCTCCGCAGAAACAAGTCCGGCACATGCGTTGTTCGAACTTAGCTTCGCGGTCAACACCATCGGCATCGGCGACGGCGGCAATGAGATCGGCATGGGCAAGATTCCGCACGAGACCATCGTCAAGAACATTCCTAACGGCGACCTGATCCATTGCCGCGTCGCGACCGACCACCTGATCGTCGCCGGCGTGAGCAACTGGGGCGCGTATGCGCTCGCCGCCGGGGTCGCCCTGCTTCGCGGCGTCGAGTTACCGGACGAACTCTTTGACCCCGACCGCGAGCGGGCGATCCTGCAGACGATGGTCGATGCCGGCCCGCTCGTGGACGGCGTCACCGGCCAACAGACCGCGACCGTCGATGGCCTGACCTGGGAGCAGTACATCGCGCCCTTGGTGCGCATCCGCGAGATCATGAAGTTGTGAGCATCGGCAAAGGCAAATCACGACAGCACGAAAGTTCGAAAACACGAAACACGAATTGGTCATTTCGTGCTATCGTACTTTCGTGTTTTCGTGATGAGGTCTTACAATGCTTTCATGCTCAGCCTCCAACATGCCACCGGAACCGATGTGCGAGTCGCGTGTCGGCACGGCGAATTAACGTCGCCAACGGCCGGTCTCGCCATGGGTTACGTTCAGGCGAACCTCGTGATCGTGCCGCAGGAGTTCGCCTACGATTTTCTGCTTTTCTGCCAGCGCAATCCGCAACCCTGCCCGCTCTTGGATGTCACTGACGCAGGCAACCCGGAACCGCATGCGATCGCGCCCGGCGCCGACTTGCGCGTCGATTTGCCGCGATATCGCATCTGGCAAGACGGACGGCTCGTCGAGGAGCCGACCGACATCGTCCGTTTTTGGCGCGATGATCTGGTCAGCTTCCTGATCGGCTGCTCATTCACGTTCGAAAATGCGCTGCTCGCCGCCGGCGTGCCGGTCCGGCACATCGAACAGAACCGCAATGTGCCGATGTATCGCACCAACATCGCCTGCCGATCCGCCGGGCGATTCTTTGGCCCACTGGTCGTCTCGATGCGGCCGATGAACACTGCGCAGGCGATCCGAGCCACGACGATTTGCGCTCGCTTCCTGCGCGCTCACGGCGCGCCGGTGCACGTCGGCAACCCGAAAGCGATCGGCATCGCCGACATTGCCAAACCCGATTTCGGCGACGCGGTCGATATCCACCCCGGCGAAGTCCCCGTCTTCTGGGCCTGCGGCGTCACCCCGCAAGCAGCGCTGATGCAAGCGAAACTGCCATTCGCGATCACCCACGCGCCGGGGCACATGTTTGTGACGGACGTGCGCGACGCAGAGATGGAGAACATTTGACTGATCCGTATTGCAAATTCCTTTTCTGAGTCTGGAAGCACGCCGAAATTCGATTTGTGTATTTTCAATGGCGGTCACTCATCGCTCATTTCTGGCGCGGAAGCGCCCAAAGACGCACGGCGCCTTGGTCGCCGCCTGTTACGGCCAGGCGGCCGTCTGGCGAGAACGCCACGCTGACTTGAGCGTCGTTCGTATCGAAACATTGGATTTGATTGAAGGAATCTGCATCCCACAATCGGAAGGTGTTATCCATCCCGACTGAACCAATTCGCGAGCCATCCATTGAGCAGGCAATGCCGCTCATCGGGCGGCTATGCGTGGTGCTGCTAAGAAATCCGGTCGTGAAAGTAACTGTGAACTCCTGTGTATCGACATTCCACAAGCGGACGGTGCAGAATTCATCCGTCGCGGCAACGATACGGCCGCCGTCCGGGAGAAACGTCATCGCGTGCACGCCCGGCAACATCTCCGACTGCACGTCGAAAAAACTTTTCGACAATTCGATGCGCGACCCGTCTTGGATGTCCCACATCCATATTGTGCGATCGTGGCCGCTGGCGAAGATTCCCGCTGCAACAACGTAGCCGTCTGGAGAAAATGCCACGCACTGAGCAGTGTTCGACACGACGCCGCTGATGCGAAAGCACCTCAATTCCTTGCCGGTTGATAAGCCCCAGATCCGCACGGTGCCATCCTGACTGCCGCAGGCAACGCATTTACCCGTCGGTGAGAAGGCAACCGCCTCGATCTCCTGCTGATGTCCTTCCATTCGGCGGACCTCGCGGCCGGTGGCAAGCTCCCAGAGGCTGACCGCGCAGTTACCGGTCTTCGGTCCGCCCGCCGTTACGGCAAGTTTGCCGTCGGGCGATAGCGCGGCGCTGTTGATCTTTCGCGGCGTCGTCATGCGTCGAATTTCCCGCCCGCTTTCGGCTGCGGAAAGGCACAAATCACATCCTGAATTGGAAATGATCGAGCCGCCGTCCGGAAAAAATGCAACATTGCGCACGGAACCGCGATGCAAAGCTGTGCAACGCATCTCGCCGACGAGGTCTTTTGGTATGACGATCTGCTGAACAACTGCCGCCGATTGCGGTTCTGCAACAAACGTCGCACCACAACCGGGACACTTGACCTTCTTGCCCGCTACATCCTCTTTCGTTCGAAGTTGCTTTTGGCAAGTCGGGCAACTTATGGAAATTGTCATTGTTCGTTACACCCAACCGGGAAGCTAAGGCAAAAGAGAAATCGTCGTCGTATCTTATCAATACGCACTTCTGGAATTCATTTTTCCGTGGAACGGCAGATCACAACTCGGCATGGGAATCCATGGCTGACAATCTACCGCCCTCTTGAAAGTCGGAAGCGAAGATTTTGCGTGATACGGCTCAATCGCTTTTCGCCTTCCTCTTCATGTCCACCATCACCGGCGAGCGCCGGCCGATTGCGGCCCGGCACTGGAACATCTCGAAAATGGCGGCGCAACGATTGGCGCAGTTTGGGATATCACCCAACGCAATTTCGGTCAGTGGGTTGTTGTTCGCTCTGGCTGCCGGCGCTGCCTTTGCCACGACGCCGTTTGCCGGCCGGTGGACGCCGGTTCTTTGGATCGTTGGCGCGGTTGGCATCGGTCTGCGGCTGCTTTGCAACATGCTCGACGGCATGGTCGCGGTCGAGGGCGGCAAGGTGACGAAACTGGGCGAATTATTCAACGAGATTCCCGACCGGTTTGCCGACGCCGCCATTTTGATCGGCCTCGGGTATTCGGTAGGTGGGCATTTCGTACTTGGTTTCATCGCGGCGATCGCGGCCGTATTGACGGCGTACATTCGAGCGGTCGGAAAAGTGGCCGGCGCACGGCAAGAATTCTGCGGCCCGATGGCGAAGCAACAGCGCATGGCGGTCGCAATAGTCGTCGCTTTGGTCAGTTCGATCGTCGCAACGAATTGGCTGCCTGCGGCAGGTCTGGCAGTGATCATCGGCGGCAGCCTCATTACGGCAATTCGCCGATTGCTTCGAATCGCCGTTCAACTGCGCATGGAGGCGTCATGAACGAGATTGCCAAAGTCCGCCTGTTCGACTTTCGCACGGCGTTCGACCATCCGGTGACGCTGTGGGTTACCGTGGCGATTGCCGCCGCGCTTGTCGTTGCACCGATCATCATTCTGGCATTGTCACGAAGCGGCCGGATTAACGGCGAATTGCGCAAGGAACTGTTTCGACGTTACCTGTCCTGGCTTGTCATGGTCCCGCTGATGCTCGGACCTGTTCTGCTCGGCGCTTTCTGGACGATTGCGGGCATCGGGCTGTTGAGTCTCTTCTGTTATCGCGAATATGCGCGAGCCACGGGACTGTTTCGCGAGAAGCTCCTGAGCCTGGTGCTTATGCTCGGCATCGTCGCAGTCACGTTAGCGACGCTCGACCATTGGTACCGGCTTTTTGTTGCGCTCACGCCATTGATGGTTGCAGTCATTGCCGCGACCGGGCTCCTGGCGGACCGGCCGAACGGCTATATTCAACGCGTCGGCCTGGCGGTGCTGGCGTTTCTCCTGTTCGGCACGTCGATGGGACACCTCGGCTATTTCGCCAACGACACGAACTATCGGCCATACCTGATCCTGCTGGTCCTCGCCGTTGAGGCGAACGACATTTTCGCATATTGCTGCGGCAAATTGTTCGGCCGACGCAAACTCGCGCCGAATACCAGCCCGAAGAAGACCATCGCAGGCTCGGTCGGCGCCGTCATCCTGACGACGCTTCTCGTCGTCGGCATCGGCTGGTTTCTGTTTCCGGCAGTAACCGTCACTGCTCACGGAATCAATCGATGGCAACAATTGCGCTACCTTGCCATGCTGGGGCTCATCATCAGCGTCGTTGGGCAATTCGGCGATCTCATGCTCTCGGCGATCAAGCGCGACCTGGGGCTCAAGGACATGGGCAAACTAATACCGGGGCACGGCGGGCTTCTCGACCGCTTCGACAGTCTGATCCTCGTGGCGCCGGCCGCGTTTCATTTCGCCAATTACATTGCCGGCGTCGGCCTCAATCAGCCGGTGAAGATTCTCACCGGAGCTTGACTATGAATTCGTGGACCATGCAACCGGCTAACGATCTGGAACTCGCGGAATCCGCGCGTTGGACGAGCCTCAATCGCGAGAGCGGCTTGGTGTCAACGTTGTTGCACGGCGCGACCTGGGGAATGATCAAGTCGTACTTGGGGCTTTACCATCGTCTGCGGATCGAGGGAATCGAAAACATTCCCGAAAAACCGCCGTTTGTGCTGGTGTCGAACCACACAAGCCATCTCGATGCACTGGTGCTTGGCGCCGTTATGCCGGGACAGTTGCGCGATCGGGTGTTCCCGATCGCAGCTGGCGATGTCTTTTTTTGTTCAGCATGGCGCTCGGCTTTTGCGGCCAAGCTGCTGAACGCCCTGCCGATGTGGCGCAAGCGATGCGGGGCGCATGCGCTCCAGGAACTTCGCCGGCGGTTGCTCGACGAACCATGTGCATACATTCTGTTCCCAGAAGGGTGCCGAAGCCGCAACGGGCGGACGCAGCCATTCAAAAACGGCATTGGCATGTTGGTCGCCAGTGCGGACGTGCCAGTGGTGCCTTGTCATATTGACGGCGCATTTGAATCGCTGCCGCCTGGCCGATGGGCGCCGGTGCCGCGTTCAATCACTCTTCGGATAGGAGCACCGTTGCGATTCGATTCTGTGGAGAACGACCGTCTGGGATGGGAACAGATTGCCGGAACGTTGCGTTCTGCAATCGAACAAATCGGCGAAGCGAATACCGAGTGCCAAGTCCGAATCTGAAATGACAAGGAGTGAATCCAGACAACTGACCGCTGACTGCTGTTTTCCAAACGAACACACCCCGCTGACCAATTGGCCAGCGGGGTGTTCGTGTAAAAACCCCGGCGATTACCTACTCTCGCCCTCGACGGACTACCATCGGCCCTGGATGCTTAACGGCCGTGTTCGGAATGGGAACGGGTGTGTCCATCCAGGTATGGTCACCGGGAATATTCAGGTGATGATAAGTGCACGGATGCCGAGCGAGAGAAAGAAAAATGCGGACAAGCGTTCGGCTGTTAGTACTGGTTAGCTGAGGCCATTACTGACCTTACACATCCAGCCTATCGACCTCGTAGTCTTCGAGGAGCCTTCTTGGAAGGAGACCTAGTCTTGGGGAGGGTTTCACGCTTATATGCTTTCAGCGTTTATCCTGACCGTACGTAGCTACCCAGCGATGCCGCTAGCGCGACAACTGGCACACCAGAGGTACGTCCCTCGCAATCCTCTCGTACTAGCGAGAAAACCCCTCAAGTCTCCTGCGCCCACAACAGATAGGGACCGACCTGTCTCACGACGGTCTAAACCCAGCTCACGTACCGCTTTCATTGGCGAACAGCCAAACCCTTGGGACCTTCTCCAGCCCCAGGATGCGATGAGCCGACATCGTACCAAATCCATACTTTCATATGGCGTAGACTATATCATCATCTTGTCGTCGATTTTAGGTCTTTCGACCGTGATCTGACTTTTGAAAACAAGAGTCGGCGTATTGCCTTGATCGATCGATCAAAGCCTCCCCTTTCGGGTCAGTCGTTACGGGGTCAACTCGATTTCGGATTTTGAATTTCGGATCTCGGATTTTCCAATCCGCAATCCCAAATCACCAATCCGCAATAGAGAAAACTTCCCACGGTATTGCCGAGTAGACGCAGCGCGTACGGATACGCGATGTCATAGGTCTACTGACGGTTTCACCGTAATAAGCCGATTTGTTGGTACAGGATCACTCCTGCAGCACCCCAATGTGTTAAGGTGCCAAACCTCCTCGCCGCTATGAACGCTCAGAGGAGATAAGCCTGTTATCCCCGGAGTACCTTTTATCTGTTGAGCGACGGCCTTTCCATCCAGCACCGCCGGATCACTAAGTCCGACTTTCGTCCCTGCTCGACCTATCAGTCTCGCAGTCAAGCACCCTTCTACCTTTACGCTCGATGCCCGATTGCCAACCGGGCTGAGGGTACCTTTGAACTCCTCCGTTACCTTTTAGGAGGAGACCGCCCCAGTCAAACTGCCCAGATAGCACTGTCCACTGCCCGGATTCACGGGACCAGAGTTAGAATTCAAGCACAACAAGGCTGGTGTTTCATCGACGGCTTCGCGGAACCCGAAAGTCCCACTTTACAGCCTCCCAGCTACTCTACGCATATTGGGCCTAAACCCAATACTATCCTACAGTTAAGGTTCACGGGGTCTTTCCGTCTAGTTGCGGGTATGTTGCATCTTCACAACAACTACAGTTTCACCGAGTCGCTCGTGGAGACAGAGATCCAGTCGTTACGCCATTCATGCAGGTCGGAACTTACCCGACAAGGAACTTCGCTACCTTAGGACCGTCATAGTTACGGCCGCCGTTTACCGGAGCTTCGGTTGCGAGCTTCGCCTTGCGGCTAACCCTCTTCCTTAACTTACCGGCACCGGGCAGGCGTCAGACAGTATACTTCCACTTACGTGTTCGCACTGTCCTGTGTTTTTAGTAAACAGTCGCTAGATCCATTTCTCTGCGGCCTCCATTAGCTTTAAACTTTCGGAGGCACCCCTTCTCCCGAAGTTACGGGGTTAATTTGCCGAGTTCCTTCACGAGCGTTTTCTCGAGCGCCTTAGAATATTCATCTCGCCTACCTGTGTCAGTTTTAGTACGGGCACTAACTTTGTCCGGCACCGGCTTTTCTTGGTTAACCTTCATGAGACGTCGGGAACATAAATGCCCTTGACCATCTAATTGGTTTGCCCCAATCCAGTTAACGTCCTGATGCCATCGACCGCTGCTAGTGGTGCAGGAATATTAGCCTGCTATCCATCGTCTACGCCTTTCGACCTCGACTTAGGGTCCGACTAACCCTGGGCGGATTTACCTTCCCCAGGAAACCTTAGGCTTTCGGCGAACAGGATTCTCACCTGTTTTATCGTTACTCGTTCCGGCATGATCACTCGCAGGACCTCCAGTGGTCGTTATCCGTCCACCTTCGCAGGCAACTGCGACGCTCTCCTACCGCGCCTTACGGCGCCCGCTGCTTCGGTGTCATGCTTAGTCCCGTTCATTATCGGCGCAGAACTCCTCGACCAGTAAGCTATTACGCACTTTTTAAATGGTGGCTGCTTCTAAGCCAACATCCTGGCTGTCTCAGGAATTCAACTTCCTTTCGCACTTAGCATGACTTAGGGACCTTAGCAGGCGATCTGGGTTGTTCCCCTCTCGACGACGAAGCTTATCCCCCGCCGTCTAGCTGCCCGATCTTGTACACTGGTATTCGGAGTTTGGTTTCGAAGGGTAGCCGGGTAGGCCCCCTATCGAATTCAGTCGCTCTACCCCCAGTAACAACAAATCGAACGCTAACCCTAAAGTTATTTCGGAGAGAACGAGCTATCTCCACGTTTGATGATACTTTCAATCCTCCACACAGCTCATCCCCTAGTTTTTCAACACTAGTGAGTTCGGTCTTCCATGAGGCATTACCCCCACTTCATCCTGGCCATGTGTAGTTCACGTGGTTTCGCGTCTACCGCACCTGACTTAACGCCCAGTTAAGACTCGGTTTCCCTTCGGCTTCGCCGCAGAGCAGCTTAACCTTGCCAGTTACGGTAAGTCGCCGGATCATTATGCAAAAGGCACGCCGTCAGGCTTTTCCCTTGCGGGACATAGCCCTCCGACAGCTTGTAGGCATGTGGTTTCAGGTTCAGTGTCCTCCCCTTGTCGGGGTTCTTCCCATCTTTCGCTCGCGCTACTTGGTTCGCTATCGGTCGCCAGAGAGTACTTAGCCTTACGGGATGGACCCCGTGGATTCAGACTCACTTTCACGTGTTGAGTCGTACTCAGGTGCCGGCTCGTTCCTTTCCCCTGTCGCATACGGGTCTATCACCCTCTATGGCCTGCCTTTCCAGACAGTTCTGCTAGAGTACTCAGTTCTAAATGCCGGTCCTACAACCCCGCGGAGACAAGTCCCCGCGGTTTGGGCTAATTCCCTTTCGCTCGCCGCTACTGAGGAAGTCGCTTTTGCTTTCTTCTCCTGGGGGTACTGAGATGTTTCAGTTCCCCCCGTTCGCCACGTACGCCTATGGATTCAGCGTACGCTAATTCGGGTACCCCGGGCTCAACGCTCGTTTGACAGCTCCTCCGGGATTTTCGCAGTCTTCCACGCCCTTCATCGCCTTCTGGCGCCTAGACATCCCCCACACGCCCTTAGTAGCTTGGCCGCATTTTTCCATCCCTCGACTCGCATCAGTCTGCCCAACACGTTTCTGAGAGGCGAAAACATGCTTTCGCTACCGAGCCCACAGACAACTGCCTGCAGGCCTAGTTTCGATCCTTTTCTTCTAAAGGCTCGTGCAATTTCCAAGAATCACAACTCTTCTGCTTGCGCAGTCGAATTGCGATCCCTAAGATGCAACTTATCATCACCGAATTGTCAAAGATCAATTCAACCTACGCTGCGATGCCGTGCCCATCAGGCCCCAGTCACACAGCCCACCAATCCAAAAAAACGCATTTGGCCCTTCTGGATCGTTGTATCTTTCCCACACAACCCATTGTTTCACAACAGGTTATGTTGAGTTTGTCTTCTTATGAGTTCCTTCGCTTCGCGTCAACCATCGCAGGAAACATTTTTCTTTCCTGCTCGAAGCTTGTGGAGGTGACGGGGCTCGAACCCGTAACCTCCGGCTTGCAAAGCCGGCGCTCTCCCAGTTGAGCTACACCCCCAACCAATCGGATTCGAGATCCATCCTATGTGGACGCACGTGGATTCGAACCACGGACCTCGTCCTTATCAGGGACGCGCTCTAACCAACTGAGCTATGCGTCCGACACCTTTCGCTTCGCCACTCGTCAAACAAAAAAGCCAAACCCTCTCAGGTTTGGCTCTACCCTTCTTCGGGATAGAGCTTTGTCACTCGAGCTTGTTCGCGAAACAAATAGGCATGCACGCCACCTTACAATAATTTTGTCACTTTCGAGATTATAGACACGTGCACGGTCCTGTCAACCAGAGCCGACAAAAAAAGTACGCGTTCACCACATTCAGTCAGCTCCCACGTTGCACACTTGGAATTCGACACCTTTCTCTTCTTGCTTGAACCTCATTACGTGAAAAATGTGCTGATTGCAAGACTTGATTGACACCCAGAATTCACCAACTGGAATTGAATCTCCAATCGTATTGATGCACTGAAGTTTGCCTGGATTCGATGTGCCGACGGCAAAACAGGAATGTTCGTTGCATCGCAGATTGTCTCATATGCTGATCTTAGCCGAGTCACCGAGGTTCTCATGACGTCTCCTGGGCAAAGATTGCGCAACGCTTGGCAAGCCGGCACGATTGCCGTTCCCGGCGTTTTCAATGCACTTGTGGCACGGATAGCAGAACAGGCCGGTTTCAAAGCCATTTATCTTTCCGGCGGGGCTCTATCGGCGAGTCACGGCGTCCCCGACGTCGGGCTTATGTCTTTGACCGAATTCGTTGACCAGGCCCGTTCGATTGTTCAAACGACTTCTTTGCCATTGCTCTGTGATGCCGACACCGGTTTCGGCGAGTCTCTCAATGTCGAACGAACCGTGCAAATGTTCGAGAGCGCCGGTGCCGCTGGAATTCACTTGGAAGATCAGGTCTTGCCCAAGCGATGCGGTCACCTGTCCGGCAAGTCGCTCGTCGAACCGGCAGTCATGGCTGCCAAAATCCGCGCCGCCGTAGCGGCGCGGCGCGATCCCAGCTTTGTCATCATGGCTCGAACGGATGCGCGCGGCGTCAATGGCTTCGAAGACGCAGTGAAACGGGCGAGAGTGTATATTCAAGCCGGTGCCGACGCGATCTTTCCCGAGGCGATGGAGTCGCAGGAAGAGTTTGCTCGATTCGCCAGGGAAATCGATGTGCCGCTGCTCGCCAATATGACGGAGTTCGGAAAGAGTCCGAACCTGGATGTTGCGACGTTGCAATCGCTCGGCTACAAAATGGTGCTATTTCCGCTGACGGTGTTTCGCGTGGCGATGAAGGCTGCCGAAGATGCCCTTCGCGCCTTGTCGGCAGATGGTCACCAACGGCAACTATTGAGCCGCATGATGACGCGGCAATCCCTCTACGATTTGCTAGGCTATCAGGGCTTTGAGGAGCGAGATCGGAAGTACTTTCAGTAGAAGGCCTCATACACCATTTCGTAATCGAGGTGAATGTGAACGCAGCGATCTCTGCAAATCTCGTTTACTCTCCCGGCCTTGACAATGTGATTGCAGGTGAAACCGCTGTTTCGAGCATCGAAGACGGCTTACGATACCGAGGCTATGCCGTGGGCGATCTCGTCGAGCGCTGTTGCTTCGAGGAAGTCGCTTATCTGCTCTTGCATGGCGAGTTGCCGACTCAGACTCAGCTTCGCGACATGCGAACCCGACTGTCTGCGGCGAGAGGCCTGCCGGACTCACTCGCCCGGTTGCTACGGTCGCTGCCCAGAGAGACGCCCGGAATGGATGTCGCACGCACGGCGATGAGTGTGTTCGCCCATTATGACCCGGATGTTGGCGACAATTCGCAGGCAGCGAATCAGAGAAAAGCGGAGCGGCTCATCGCACAGATGCCGGTTGCGATTGCAGAGTTTCATCGCGGATCTCACCGGTTGCCGTCAGTCGCAGCCCGTGAAGATCTCGGTCACGCTGCCAACTTTCTCTATATGCTTCGCGGCACAGCGCCCACGCCGGCGGAAGCTAAAGCGATTGATACCTCACTGATCCTCTATGCCGAGCATGAATACAACGCATCGACGTTTACATGCCGGGTGATCACCTCGACCGAATCGGACTTGCACTCGGCCATGGTCGGCGGAATCGGCGCGCTTAAGGGCAGGTTGCACGGCGGCGCCAACGAAATGGTCCTTGACATGCTGCAGGCGGCCGGCAACGCCGATCAGGCCGAGGCCTGGCTGCTCGCAATTCTCGCTCGCAAGGAAAAGGTCATGGGATTCGGCCATCGGGTCTACAAGGCCGGTGATGTGCGGGCCGGCATCCTCAAGCCGATCACGCAGAGCATCGCAAACGCAGCGGGCTTCGATGCCTGGGGAAAAACCGCAGCAGTAATCGAAGAAGTGATGGCTCGCGAGAAGAATTTGCATCCGAATGTCGATTGGCCCGCAGCACGGCTGTATCACGCGTTGGGAATCGACCGCAGTCTCTACACGCCAATGTTCGTTATGGCTCGCATCGCCGGCTGGACCGCCCACGTCATCGAACAATCGACGAGCAACCGGCTGATTCGCCCACGCGGTAAGTACATCGGGTCAGGCAATCGAACCATCTGATGCCCGTTTACGTTTCGCGTTCGCGTCACCCATTCAGGTTCGGAGAATTCTCTTATGACTGCCACTGAAATCCTCGATGAACTCAAACCGTTGGGCAAGGAAAGCTACAAGAACACGATGATCAAACACGGTGCGAAAGAGCCGATCTTCGGCGTGAGCATCGAGGAAATGAAAAAGAGGATCGTCAAGCGAGTGAAGATGGACTACAAACTGGCACTCGCTCTTTACGACACCGGCGTCTACGACGCGCAGTACCTGGCCGGCCTGATCGCCGACGACATGCAGATGACCAAAAAGGACCTGCAGCGCTGGATCGAGACCGCAAATGGGCCAATGAACTGTGAGTTTACCGTGCCTTGGGTAGCAGCGGGAAGCAAACATGGCTGGGAACTAGGTCTCAAGTGGATCGATTCCAAGAAGGTCGATTTTGCCGCGGCCGGTTGGGCAACCCTGTCGAGTCTGGTCGCGATCAAGGACGACTCCGAACTGGACATACTGGGGCTGAAGAAGCTGCTAGAACGCGTGCAGAAGACGATCCATAACGCGCCCAATCGTGTGCGCTATCTGATGAACAGCTTTGTGATCGCGACAGGTTCGTATGTCAAAGCGCTAACAAGTTTCGCGCTCCAAGTCGCGGACAAGATCGGCAACCTCGAAGTCGACCTCGCCGGCGACTGCAAGCTGCCCAACGCAGTTCAGTACATCAAAAAGGTTCAGGATCGCGGCGCGATCGGCAAGAAACGCAAGTCGGCAAAATGCTAGGGCGCAATGGTTTCTAACCGGATTTTCGACGATCGCGACAGAATCGCCTCGGCAAGGCCGTGCCTAGCCACGAGTAAAATCCTCCACGTGTCGCATCGAGATGCCCACCGGCAGCTTGACGCCGTCCGGATCGTAGTGCGATTCTCGCGGATCCATGACGATGGGCTGCAGTACATTGGCATTCACAAATGCGCCGCGAATCAGCGCAACGACATTTCGCCAGCCCGTCGGCGAATCGATGTTGTCCGGGTTTGGGTACACGGTGATGAATTTGCCCTCCTGACCGTCGGTCATTTGTGCCAAGTCCGTCGTTGAATTCACGTACTTGTGCCAAACATGCAGGTTGCACAGAATCGGTAAAACCAAGTTCGCGACCCGCTGAGCGTTGAATGGATGCGCCGAGACGTGTATTTTCCACCCGCCTGCTGCCGCATAGCCCTGCTCACCTACTCGAAATCGACCGCCGACCCGAACCTGATATGCAACGCGAAAAATCCGTTGTTGCTGGTAATTGTGTCCGAGCGGCGGCGCAATCACCCCAGCAACGTAATTGTCACGATCGAACTTTGCAAGAACTGCGGTTGGCGACGGCCCTGTTCGAATCCAACGATGCACGCTCATTTCGACCTCGTATGCCTGATGTGACGACGAAATTCGCCTGGGCAATGACACGGACTCTACCATTTGGTATTTCGTCGGTCCACATAATTCAAACGTCCGTTACTCCATTTCAGCTGAAGATCTCTTCGTCATTCCAACCAATGTGATTGCAAATCCACCTGCGTGAGCCAAGTAGTCGTCACCACAACTGTTTCTGCAATAGATACTTACGATTCGGCGCTTGCAAAGCGCATGCTCGATTCGTAAAGTATCCCTTAATCTTGCGATTCGATGTTGATCGCACTACTCCGCTGTGGCCAGCCGCGGCGGTCGCCACGAAAAGGAACCATTGGATGACGCGGACAGCAACTCGAGAGAAACCAATGACCAAACCCAAGTTTCGACGAATCATTTGCGGAACTCCCCAGGCATACGGCCAATTGTCTGCGTTGCGCGAGCAATTTCGCACTGATAGCGAGGTCGTTTCCTCCAAACAACGCAAGACCACACAAGCCGTGTTTCGTGCGGCTCTGTCGCCCGTACAAGTCGTCGAACGCATTTGTGCCGACGTCAAGAAACGCGGCCTTCCCGCCGTGCTGCACTACACCGAACAATTCGACCGCGTTAAGTTGACTGCACAGACCATTCGCGTCGACCCGGCGGAGATGGCCGCCGCGCACGCCACCGCTGACCCGAATCTGATCGACACGGTGCAGCGCGTAAAGATGAACATTATGTCGTTTCAGTCGGGGCTCATTCATTCCGACGCGGTCATGACCGTCTCCGGCAGTCACGAGTTGCAAGTGCGCTACCGTGCGCTGAAACGAATCGGCATCTGCATTCCTGGCGGCGCCGCTGCTTACCCCTCCACGATTCTCATGACGGTTTGCCCGGCTCAAACGGCCGGCGTCAAAGAAATTGCCCTCGTCATGCCGCCGACGCCGACGGGCGCGAACAATCCCGAACTCTTGGCTGTCTGTCATGAACTCGGGATTACCGAAGTTTATCGCATTGGCGGAGCTCAAGCAGTTGCTGCGCTGGCTTATGGAGTCGAGGGCTTGCCCCGCGTGCAAATGATCGTCGGCCCCGGAAACACGTTCGTCGCACTGGCCAAGCGACATGTTTTTGGCCATGTCGGCATCGACTGCATCGCCGGCCCAAGCGAGGTCGTCGTCGTCGGCGACGCATCGTCGCAACCTGACTACGTCGCCATCGACATGATCGCACAGGCGGAGCATTCGCCCGGCGTGAGCATTCTCGTGACATGGCATGAACCGTTGCTCGACGAAGTCACCGAATCGCTGAATCGACTTCTCAAGACGCAGCCACGCGGCGAACTCGCCCGTGAGTGTCTTGAAAAATATGGCGCCCTTGTGTTGGCACGGGACAAGGATGAAGCCATCAAGATCATCGAGGACTTTGCACCGGAACACTTGCACGTGCAGACTCGCGACCCCGAAGCGATTGCAGATCGCATCGACAGCGTCGGCGCCGTTTTTCTCGGCCAGTACACGCCGGTCGCTTTGGGCGACTACGCCGCCGGTCCGTCGCACGTATTGCCGACAGGAACCTCGGCCCGCTTCGCCAGCGGCCTGAGCGCAAACGATTTTCTGCGCCGAACCAGCATGTTGGCGTTTACCAAGAGTGGCCTCAAGGAAATTGCTGAAGACGTGGTGCTTTTGGCCAACAAGGAAGGGCTCAGCGGGCACGCGGCCAGCGTCAACATGCGCATCAGCGATAATTCGCACGTTACGCCACGGCCGCCGAAGAAATCGGAAAAGCAAAAGGTGTCGGTGAAATAGACGTCAGGAATCCGTCAGTGTGTGCCGAAATTGGTGATCCGTGGACCTTGACGCACTCCGACCGAACATCCGTGCCATGGCGGGATACACCCCGGGCGAGCAGCCCCGCGATGGCAATTGGCTGAAGCTGAACACGAACGAGAACCCCTACCCGCCGTCGCCCAAGGTTTTCGAAGCAATCCAATCTTCTCTCACCGGCGACAAGCTACGAAAATACCCCGACCCACTCGGAACGGCTTTTCGCCAGACTGCAGGTCGGGTGCTCGGCGTCGATCCGGATGCGATCTTGATCGGCAATGGCTCCGACGACGTTCTGACCATAGTCACTCGCGCGTTCGTGCCCGAAGGCGGCCGCATCACGTCGCTTACTCCCAGCTACCTGCTGTACCGCACGCTGGCACAGATTCAGGGTGCGAGCATCGAAACCATTCCATTCGCCTACCATTGGAAACTGCCTCAACCAAGGCCGGTGGACTGGGCAAACCTCTTTTTCATCGCGAATCCGAATTCTCCGTCCGGCACGTTGATCGATCCCGACAGCCTGCGAGACTGGTTTGCGGACTTTCCCGGGACAGTCGTTCTGGATGAAGCGTATGCCGACTTTGCAGACGCCAATGGGCTGCCGCTTCTGCCGCGAATGAAGAACCTGATCGTCACCCGGTCCTTTAGCAAGTCATACTCCCTGGCAGGGATTCGATTTGGCTTCGCGATCGGCGACCCAGGCCTGATCCGTGGGTTGGTCAAAGTCAAAGACTCGTACAACTGCGACGTGCTCAGCCTTGCCGCAGCGACGGCGGCGATTGCTGACCAGGACTACTTTCGCAATGTGCGCGCGAAAATTATCGCCACGCGGCAACGCATGGAAGTGGAACTGGCGAAGCTCGGCTTCGAAGTGACGCCCAGTCAGGCCAATTTCGTCTGGTGCCGCCGGAGCGACCGGCCAGTCGAGCATATCTACCAGGAACTCAAAAATCGCTTCATTTTGGTCCGCTACATGCGGTACGATGGTTACGGCGACGGCCTGCGCATCAGCGTCGGAACCGACGACGAGATCGACCGACTGCTGACGGAATTACGGACGATTGTCTAGATATTTCGGCAGGTGAACAGTGGGAGAGCGATCATGCGAATCGCGAGCCGGCTCATTGCCGCCCCGACGCCGACCGCCGGAACCGCCGACCCCGAAGCCGGACGAAAGCTGGGTCAAGAAGTTCCTCCGGATGCGCGCCTCGGGGCTGCAGTGAGGAGTAGCGATGAAGACGCCGAAAGCAATGGGCATGGTCTTCTGCGAGCGGTTCGATCCGCAATCGATGTCGCTACATCGATTATTCCAAGGCTTGTAGTTTGCTTCGTTTCCTGCGATCGTACCGGAGTTCATGGTTTATTCATCGCTGTCTAGCAGCGTGAACGAAGGCAGAGTACAATTAAGGTGTGATTACATGGCGACGGAACGAGAGATATTCTCGTATTCGACTTGGCGCGACTTTCCTGCGGGTGCCATTGTTCAGCAACTTCTGTCGGTTCGACGTATTTGATTCAAAGCGCCGGGACGGTATCAGTTCCGCCTGTTGTTCGACGAGTTTGAGCTGGCACGCCGATATGTAGATGTCTTCAAGAAGTGATGCGACGATGGACAGTAATTCCGATTGTTTTGTGCTGCCGAGCGACCCAGTAGAGGCGAGAAAGCACCTCTGTGGTATTGTGATGGTTTGTGACGACGGCGAAACGTGGTACGACTATGACAACGAAAACGGGCCTTGTACAGAGGGCAGACTTTCACAGCAGAATCCACAAGACAACCCATAGAGCCGTCCCAGCGCGTCCTGACGTAACTCCCACCCGGTACCTATGCCACGAACCGCATCGATTCATCGCAAAACCGCCGAGACCGCGATCGACCTGTCGCTCGATCTTGACGGCAACGGCGCTTCCGAAGTTCAAACCGGCGTCGGTTTCTTCGACCACATGCTCACGCTTTTGGCCAGGCACAGCCTCATCACGTTGAATGTGAAGGCCGTCGGCGACCTGCATGTGGATTCACACCATACGGTCGAAGACGTCGGCATCTGTTTCGGTAAAGCGCTCGCCCAGGCGCTCGGCGACAAAGCCGGCATCCGGCGTTACGGCCATGCCATCGTACCCATGGACGAAACGCTAGCCACAGCAGCACTCGACTTGAGCGGCCGGCCGTTTCTGGTCTGGAAAGCGCCGTTGCCGCCTGAAGTGCTGGGCAACTTCAATGCCCCATTGGCAGAGGAGTTCTGGCGTGCCGTGTCGTCTGCCGCCGGGATGAATCTGCACGTGCTTTGCCATCATGGGCACAACTCGCACCATATTATCGAAGGCGTCTTCAAAGCGGTTGCCCGCGCCCTGCGTGACGCGATTGAAATCGACCCTCGCGGCCAAGGCGTGCCATCGACGAAGGGCGTGTTGTGAGTGGTTAGTTTCGAAACCCGGTTTCTGGCTTCGAAACCGGGTTTCTTGCTCGGCAAAAACCCCGTTTGGAAATCACAAACCGGGTTTTGAAACAACCTCTAGTCATTATTCGGGTGGCCTTGGTTCTGCGGCATTTACAAAAATGCGACGCCTGTCAGGACGAATAGACCGGAAACTTCTTCTTACTCGCAGAACGAAATCATGCAACGGCTCTTTCCAGTCGCGTTCGCTTTGTTGTGTCTGGCGATTGCCGGTTGCGAGTCAAACGACCCGAAAGTGAAGATGCGGAATTCCGCAAAGCGATACAACGAAGGCGCCGACCTGATCGCGGCGGTGAAAGACGCGAAGTCGTTCGAGGCCGCCAAGCCGAAACTCAAGACTTTCCTGGCTTGGGTACGGGAACAAGAGAAGGAAACGAAGCAGCAGGCGAAAAGCAATCGCATGCCGACGGACGATGAAATGAAGAAGGCGTTCGATGAGGCCGGCAAGGTGATGAACAGCCCGGAGTTCTAAGAGATGATGGATGCCGTCGGCCGCTATATGGGCGAGGTCATGCGTGCACAACTAGCCGTCAAGGAATTTCGTGACTTCTATCAACAGGAAATGCCAACGTCACAAACCGATTACCGCGGAAGATAATCTCTTGCCACTTTGCACAAATAGGTGAAAGTCGGGTTCACGAACTGGGTGCAGCGTGCTTCGAGAACCTGCCCCAGCCACAGGTACGCGTCGCCGCGTTCAAATCCGTACTCTTCTTCGAGCCACAGCACCAAGCCTTCGAGGGCTGCACGGAACGCGTCTTCACATGGTCGGGCCATTGCTGCGACCATAATGTGCGAGGCGTTCTCGATCCTGGGCCAGACCATACTCTTTGGAACCGGCGCGAGTTCAACGCGCAGCCGAACGACACCGCTGGCTTCGATGCCGCCTGCACCGCAGATTTCACCGTCGCCCTGAATGGCGTGCATATCGCCGACATGCAGTAGCGCTCCAGGCACATTGACGCGCAAGTAGACGGCGGAACCGGTCGTGATTTCCTGCACGTCGAAGTTGCCGCCCCAAGTTCCGCCCCAGACGTTGGCGATCCGCTCATACTCCGGCGCGACGCCGACAAAGCCGATCATTGGTTTGACCGCCAGACGGCGCTTTGCGTCCCAATGGATGAACCTCTTCTCGATCCGCACAATCCGTTGCTGCAAACCGATCCCGGATGAACCGAACCAAGCCGGCATGGCGCCGTTCTGCCCACGAAATCGGGTGAATCCGACGGAATCGAGCTCGATGGCGCCGATGTGAACTTTGAGTGCCATTCCGGGTTCAGCGCCTTCGACAAAAATACAGCCGCTCGCCGGATTGCCTCCTCGCAAAAGCCGTGTCAGCCGCTCGCCGTCGGGATGCGTTTCGAGCCACGGGCCGCGGTTCAATTGCGTCTGTACTTCGAATTCTTCGCCAGGTCGAACTCGCATCGTGACTGGATTGTCGGGACCAGTCTCAAAGTAGAGCACTTCGTTCGTTGCTCGTTGCATGCCGTTCTCCAATTCAACCTAGGTTTTGATTGTTAAGAGTTGTACTGCCAGCTCGGCAGCGAGCCTGGCATTGGCAATGATCAGCGATTGATTGGCCAATACCGATCGGCCTTTGGTAGCTTGCGCGAGTTTCGCAAGCAGCGCAGGAGTGACCGCTGGACCGCTCAGTCCGTCGACGCCTGCTTCGGCAACGGCGAGAGCAAGCCCGAACTCTTCGGAACTCATCGCCGCAGCAGCGGCAATCGGCTGGGCCAACAACACGCCGGCTCCCTCGAACTGCCAGTGGCAATGCACCATGTGGGCGGCCTCCCAAGCTGACTCGACTCGCTCCGACAGCCGATGCCCCCGCGAGCGTTCGTAGAAGGCCGGGAATTCGCCGGTCTGATAGCCGATGACGGGCACTGCCAACGTCTCCAGCATTTCCAATGTCTTGTCGATATCGAGCATGCTCTTGACGCCGGAGCAGACGACGGCAACCGGCGTGCGAGCGAGTTCCGTCAGATCCGCGGAAATGTCGAATGTATCCGCCGCACCGCGATGAACGCCGCCGATGCCACCAGTTGCAAGCACGCGTATGCCTGCTTGATGCGCCAGGAGCATTGTCGCGGCCACGGTCGTTGCCGCCGTTTGCCCTCTCGCACAAGCGACTCCCAGATCGCGCCGCGTCGCTTTGGCCACTCCTCGATCCTTTGCCAGTGCTTCGATTTGTTTTCTGGTGAGTCCAACCGTAGGCACACCTTCCAAGACTGCAATAGTCGCGGGCTCAGCGCCGGCAGCGCGAACGGCTTCCTCAGCCGCAAGCGCTGTTTCGAAGTTCGCTGGCGAAGGCAGTCCGTGGGCGATCAGCGTAGATTCCAACGCGACAACGGGACGGCCTTGCGTGATCGCCGCTTCCACCGAAGTCGCCAATCTGGTTACGACCGGAAACATTGATTTCACCAAGGCCAAGGAATGTTCGCCAACGACGCGTTAGGTTACGATAATGTCGCTGTACTGGCTGTCGACTCAGAGAAAAGAGACACGATGAGCGAATCCGCTTCTCCTCACGAAACAATTCTGCGGCTCTGCGCTCAGTCGGCTCCGTCACCGTGGTATCCGAGCGACTTGGCCGCCGCCATGGGAATCGATCGTGCAAGATTCGATCCCGTTCTGAACGACTTACGATTGGCAGGACTGATTGAGATGACTGAATGGGTTTCCGGTCGCGGACAGGGATACTTGATTTCGCAGGCCGGCGAACAAGTGTTGCGATCGCCAAGCCTCATGTCAGCACTTCGTTCCGGTCAGATTCCAACCTTCGTTCCGGCCAAACAACCGGCGTCTTCCGGCATCGACGAACGCACACCATATGGGCGTGGTGAAGCGATCCGCAATGCACTGCTGCATCCAATCAAGCCGCGAGTCACTCACGCCCTGTTGGCAATCAACATACTCGTGTTCATTTCAGGGGCTGTACTGGCGGGGATGAATGGCCGGCACATGGCATTCTTATCGCGCGGCGACGCTCAGGCGCTCCATTTGACCGGCTCTGTTTCCGGCGCGGACTTGGTCAATGGTCATTGGTGGCGATTGTTGACTTGCTGCTTCGTGCACTTTGGTTTCATGCACTTGTTCATGAACATGTACTCGCTATTTGTCGTCGGCCCTTTCGTTGAGCAACTATGGGGCAGGTACCGATATCTAGCGATCTATCTGCTCGCCGGCGTCGGCGGAAGCTCGGTCGCCATGTGGCATCGGCCAATATCGAATCTCGCCGGCGCTTCGGGCGCGCTGTGGGGAATACTCGGCGCCTTGGCCGTCTGGTGGGTGGCGAATCGACGGTTTCTGCCTCCGCAATTGTTCAAGGCGCAGATGCGACAACTTTTGACCGTTCTGATCATGAACGGCATCATCAGTTTCTTGCCGGGAATCAGTTGGACGGCACATTTCGGCGGTGCTGCAGTTGGCGCAGTCGTCGCGTTGCTTCTTCACTTGCATCGGTTTGGCACGACTCCATTGCGCTGGGTATTTCTTGCACTGACGCCGTTGATTCCCGTCATCTGCATCGGCGGACTCGTCCGTGATCGATCCCGAAACGCGGCGTGGCGAGAGATCAAACAATTCGACGAGGTCGACGTTTTCCAGAAACTGTACCTCCCTCGCGTGGAAGGGATTCGAGTGCAGTTTGATCAGTTTCTTTCGGGTGATTTTGACGATCTGCAAAAGTTGGCGCAACGACGACCAGGAACCGTCAAAGCCGCGAAAGAGAACATTCTCTCAATGCGCGGAGCGGCGAATCAGTTGACAGAAGAACTTGAGAAGACTCGATTCGACAGCAATTTGGTCAGCTCGGCTAGCAAGGCCGCGCTTCATTATCTCGGACAAGTCATTCGTCTTATTGACATGATTGATGACAAACTCGAGTCCAATCAGGAATTTGACGAGGCAATCGATCGGCAAATCGACCGAACCCAAGGCGCTCGCAATGAGTGGATCAAGAAGCTAAGAGACGGATGACCTGCTGGACCTGCGATGAATGGGCGGCAACTGGCATTGCCGAAATACCGGTTGCCGCCCCTTGTCATGAGCAGATTACCCTAACTCATATTCATGCTCATCAGGAACTCGGCGTTGCTCGACGTGCGTTTGAGCCGGCTGACGAGCATTTCCATTGCTTCGACCGGGTGCATGTCGGCCAACACACGGCGCAGGATGCGCACCTTCTCGACCTCTTCCGGGTGCATGAGCAATTCTTCCTTGCGCGTGCCGGAGCGATTGATGTCGATCGCGGGCCAGACGCGCTTATCGACGAGCCGGCGATCCAGGTGCAGTTCCATGTTTCCGGTGCCTTTGAACTCCTCGAAAATCACGTCATCCATGCGGCTGCCGGTGTCGATCAAGGCTGTGGCGAGAATGGTCAGCGACCCGCCCTCCTCAACCGAACGAGCAGCGCCAAAGAATCGCTTGGGCTTCTGCATGGCGTTGGAGTCGAGACCGCCGGAGAGAAGCTTGCCGCCGCTCGGCGCATCGACGTTATGGGCTCGAGCCAAACGAGTGACTGAATCGAGCAGAATGACTACGTCGCGGCCGCCTTCGACCATGCGCTTAGCCTTCTCGAGCGCGATCTCGGAAACGTGAATGTGTTCCGACGCAGGCTCATCGAAGGTGCTGGCGACGACCTCGGAGTTCGGCCCAGCGACCGTGCGAACCATTTCGGTGACTTCTTCCGGACGTTCATCGACCAGAAGGATAATCACGTAGCACTCGGGGTGATTCTTTTGAATCGCCAAGGCAAGTTTCTGCAACAGCACCGTTTTGCCGGCTCGAGGCGGCGAAACGATCAAGCCGCGTTGGCCCTTGCCAATCGGCGTGACGAGGTCGACTACGCGCGTGCCAAGCTCTTCGCCGGTCGTTTCGAGGATCAGCCGTTTGTTAGGATGCAGCGGCGTCAGGTCTTCGAAAGTGGTGCCGCCGGTCTTTTCATCGGGCGAACGGCTGTTGACGAGTTCCACCTGCATCAAAGCGAAATTGTCCTGCCCTTCGATCGGCAGACGGATCGGACCTTCAACCACTAGGCCGGTACGGAGCCCAAGTCGGCGAATCTGGCTAGGCGAGACGTAGATATCTTCGGGCGAAGCCAGGTAGTTGTGGGCCTGACTGCGGAGAAAGCCGTAGCCGTCAGGCAATACTTCGAGAGTTCCCGAGCCGCGAACGACTTCGCCGCGCTCGATTTGCTTGCGAACGATGGCGATGATGAGCTGAGCCCGGTTCATGCCGGTGTGCTCATGCACGCCTTCGCGTTCCGCAAGCGCGAACAACTTAGGCATCGCTAATCGATAGAGATCATCGACCCGAAGCGGAGAGCCGTCGCTCTTGGGACGTGCCGGTCTTTGTTTCCGTGCTTCGGCGTCATCGGGCGGCGCGGTGGCGGTGGCCGCGGCGGCGGCGACCGGAGTTGTTTGGACAGGTTCTTCCGGGGCAGATTGCCGCATGGGGCGGCGTGGGCCACGCATTGGCCGCGAAAATTCAGTCACGTTTGTGTTACACCCATTCGTTGAAAAAGTTGCGTAATACCTGCGCTCCTGCAGGCAAGCGGATGAGCACGGCCCACGTGGCCGACTCGGTCAAAAAAGTGAAACTGGGTTTTCCAAATAGAGGCTTGTGGTGGAAAGTTCCACTGACCAGATTGTAATAACTTCTTCGTAGAAGAAAAGCGCAATTCCAGGAAAATGACGGCGAACGACGAAATTCTCGGAATTCTCTCGATTCGCACAGAGAGGTCATTTGGACCACGGCTGGTTGTTCTGCTCTCCACAAAGCTGCACCTGACCGATAACTTAGTACGGAACATCATGCATTACAAAAGATACCGTGGCCGGCCGATTCCGCTCGGACTCTCCGCCGCCGACAACAGCCTCAATTTTTCGCTGCTGTGCCGACACGGCACCAATGTCTGGCTCGTGATCCAACCTTTTGAACAGCCAGAAACCGTCATCGCATTGGACCCGCAGCTAAACCGCACTGGGTACCACTGGCACATTCGCCTCGAAGGGCTTCCGGATCGCTTCTACTACGGCTGGCGCGTCGACGGCCCGAAAGACCCAAAAAATCGCTTCGACCCGAATGCCACGTTGCTGGATCCGGCGGCCACCCTGATAAGCGGCGGCGGAGCATGGGGCGCCGGCTGTCACGCCGAACGAAAACGAGCCCATCGCCATTCCACTTTCGTTCAATCGCCGCGATACGACTGGAATGACGACACGCCGCCCCTCATCCCATGGGAAGATTCGATCGTCTACGAATTGCACGTTCGCGGATTCACCATCCATCCAACGTCCGGCGTGAAACAGCCCGGCACGTTCCAGGGCTTGATCGAAAAGATCCCCTACTTGCAGTGGCTCGGCGTCACCGCGGTGGAACTGCTGCCAATTCACGAGTTCGACGAGTGTTATTGCCCGTTTACTGATCCGACCACCGGCAGCCGCCTCCGGAATTTCTGGGGGTACAACAGCATCGCGTTCGCGGCGCCGAATTCCGCTTATGCCGCGAGTCAGGCCGAACTCGGCCAAGTCGCCGAGTTCCGCGATATGGTCAAAGCGTTTCACGCGGCGGGGATCGAAGTCATCCTCGACGTCGTTTTCAACCACACCGGCGAAGGCGACGAAAAAGGACCGACGTATTCCTTTCGCGGTCTCGACAACGAACTCTATTACATGGTCGGGCCCGACGGCAAGTACCTCAACTTCACCGGCTGCGGCAACACCGTCAACTGCAATCACCCCGTCGTCCGCGACTTGATCATGGATTGCCTGCGGTACTGGGTCAGCGGCATGCACGTCGACGGTTTCCGATTCGACCTCGCCTCCATTCTCGGACGTGATCGTTTCGGCCATGTGCTCCTTGAACCACCCGTGATCGAGTCCATCGTCGAGGACGGCGTCCTCGCAGACACCAAGCTCATCGCCGAGCCCTGGGACGCTGCGGGCCTGTATCAAGTCGGCGGTTTTCCGTTCGGCCGTCGTTGGAGCGAGTGGAACGGCAAGTTTCGCGATGATGTCCGCCGATTCTGGCGCGGCGAACTCGGCCTTACCGGTGCAATGGCCACGCGCATTTGCGGCAGCGCCGACCTGTACGAAGCGGGCGGCAGACTGCCTCTGCATTCCATCAACTACGTGACTTGCCACGACGGCTTCACCCTGCGCGATCTGGTCAGTTACAACCGCAAGCACAATGAGTCGAACGGCGAAGCCAACCGCGACGGCCTCGACGAAAACCACAGCTGGAACTGCGGCTTCGAAGGCGAAACCGCTGACCCGATCATCAACATGCTTCGCCGACGCCAGGCGAAGAACTTCGTGGCCACCGTGATGCTGTCGCAGGGCGTGCCGATGATCCTTGCCGGCGACGAATTTCTGCGAACTCAGAACGGCAACAACAACGCCTGGTGCCAGGATAACGAAACCAGTTGGGTCAACTGGTCGCTCGCCGATGAAAACGCGGACTTCCTTCGCTTCTACCGCGAGATCATCTGGCTGCGAAAACGGCATCCTGCGCTTCGCCGCCGCCGCTACTTCCGAAACGAGTCGCGATCATCCGCCAAACCCGCTGAATCGAAACCCGGCGAATTCGGACAGGAGATCGTCTGGCACGGCGTCGAACCGTTTCGGCCCGACTTTTCCGGCACATCCTTGTCCATCGCGTTCAGTCTCGACGGCAGGCAGACCTATCGCGAGCCCGATTGCGACTTTTATGTCGCCGTCCATGCAGGCGGCGAGGCCCGTGCCTTCCGCATACCGCCGTCGCCGTCCGGGCGACCATGGCGCCGAGTCGTCGATACGGCACTCGCTTCACCTGCCGACATCTTGGACGAGGACAAAGCGCCGAATGTGCCCTTCGATGCCCGCTACCTTGTCGCGCCTTCGTCGCTGATGGTGCTGATATCGCAATCGTAGGGCATACCAATCGCGACTCACTCTCTGCCGGTGTCAAGGAATTCCCTTTCAACCAACACGTCGATCGCAAGCCGGCCGGCCCTCGCACGCCGCCAATCTGCGGCGCCCGTTTCCGCACCGCCTCGCGCCGCTACAACACGATCTTCCCACAACTCAAATGCACGTCGCACGGATCGATAAATTGCCAATCGAAGAATCGGAGTTTCGCAAAGCATCAATGCACTCGGCATTTCCGCCATTTTCAACTCCGCCAGATGTTCCAATATCCAACTGGTGGCGTGTTCGACAGAACCGCGGCGAGAGAGCATGTTGCCCGCGGCAACCAAGGCCTCCTGGTGCGACCAACACACTTGACCCAGAAGTCCCGTAGGAGTGTCCTTGACGTCCCGCATCATCTGAATCTCGACTTCAAACGCCGCCGCTTTCGTTAACTGCGCGTGAATCGAGCCGGGTAGTTCAAAATCCTGTGCACTCGCCAAATCGGCATGCATCTGCTCCAATCGCTTTCGACAAGCTTCGAACAACGCCGCACGCTTCTCCGGATCGGTTGTTCCCTGCAGATTCATCGCAAGCAACTCTTGATGCGCTCGGATGATCGACCGGCGCAAGCAGGTCACATTGAAGCCGGCGGCTGCGTTTTCGTTTGCTTCTTCGATAAGGTTCCTTAGTTTGTTGCGCCGTTCCTCAGCGAGTTTCTTCGACTTGGCCAGGTCTTTCGGATCGCGATGCGCAGCGAAGTGCGATTCGACGGCGAGTCGCTCCGATTGAATCGCGAGCAATTCAATGGAGAAGCAAGGGTGCGGAGACTTTCGCTCCACAATCTCGTTCTCGAGTTCGCGCCATCGGGCAATCGCGGACTCGTAAGCACGATTGCGGGCAACGGCATCGACGCCAAGCTGCAATTCAATCTCTTGCAACAAAACGAGCACGCTTCGCATCTGTTGCATGCGGTCGATGTCCAGCGATGCCGGCCGATTCTTTTGGAGAATTGCGAGGGCTTCGCGCAACAAATCGCGACGAGCCGCCTGTAGTTCCGTGATTCGCGGCGAGGGCTTTGGGGGCGCTTTGGGCGAATCGTTTTGGACGAACATCGCCAGCAATTGCACGACACAAATGGTCCAAACGGTTGCCGCCATAGAAACGCCCCCGGCAGGGACATGCGTCGTCACAAAACTTGCACCGCGTCGCCCTTCTTGCGTTTGATGATCCAGGTTCGCAGCAGTTTCAAGAGCATCGGCGCGATGGAAGCCAGCACGACAATAATGATCAGCTTGTCGATGTGCTTTTGCAACTCGAATGCCGGACCGAACACCCCTTGGAGCGGTTTTTGCAACACCGGAGTCAGCGCGAATCCCAGGAGCACCATGCTGAAGACCCAGCCAATGCCGCCCACCACGTTGTAGAAGAGGAATTTTCGGTAGTTCATCTTGCCGACGCCGGCGACAACCGGTGCAAACGTCCGCAGGATCGGCATGAAGCGAGCGACGATGATCGTGAAGCCGCCATGTTTTTCGTAATACTGTTGTGCCGCTAGCAGGTGGTTCTTGCGGAAGAAGAACGATTGCTCGCGATTGAAGATCTTGGGCCCGGAACGATAGCCGATTGCGTAACCGACGCTGTCGCCGACAATGGCCGAGATGGTCAGCGTGATCAACAGAAGCGGCAAGAGCCAGCCGGACAAACCTTGTACGTGAATCAGATTGTAAAAGACCAACCCGGTCGTGACCAACAACGAGTCGCCGGGCAGGAAGAAGCCGATCAATAGACCGGTTTCCGTAAAGACGATCAGGTTCAACATGATGAACCCGGCCAACACGTACTCCGGCTTGCCCAGCGTCTCCATGAGCTTGTGGCTGTCGAACAACGCCAGCGCAATTTCCTTGATTTGCTGCCACAGTTCCATGTCGCTCGTCTCCTACGAACCGGGAAAGCCTCTCTGCAAGCCTACCGAGTTCGCCAAATCTCGCAAAGACCAACTGCCCACAAGTCAGACGAACACGGCTCCCATCACAAACGCCATCGCGCCATGCATCACCGACCCATGGCAAACGTGGCCCGACAATACAGCGCCCGGCATCACCGACCCATGTCAAAACGTGCAACGAAGATTCAAATCTGAATCGTAGCTTTGTCGCAACTTCTGATTGGGTCAATCGATCGGCCGTTTGTAACGGCTGCAAACAAAAACTGTCAAAATTGTGGAATCGTGGTGAGACACCGTGATGTCGTGTGGATATGTCGATGGTCGTAGTGCAGTGCGCAGTAGTGCTGGTCGTAGTGTGCGCGATGTCGTGCGCCGTGCCCTCGGTTCGCGTCGTTTCCCAAGTGAACTGAAGTCGATATTCGTCCGGCATGGCAGGTCTCGACAAGGCTTAACGCCGGCCGCAACCCGTACGGCCCATTCCGCGCGCAGCGGCCCGCATAAGTGTCTGATCCGGATCGGGAAAAGCAAGTCTTTCGGCGAGCGTCGTGTTTCAAACCGTAGGGTGGGTGAAGGCGTTGCGTAACCCACCGGTCGCTGACGAGTTCAACGGTGGGCTCCGAAGACTGCGCCCACTCATACTCAGCGTTACCAATTTGTCATGCGTTGGCCGAAATTGCGTTGCCGTTGATCTTACTGGTTCTAGAGCAAACGTCACGTTTTTGTAGCGTGTGTTGGCGAACCGGCAGCTTACGCTACCGGGTGAAGTGCCAAAAACCCGGCAGCTTACGCTGCCGGTTCGCCGCTACAAATACCTGAAGCCAGCTCTAATGATGGCCGCATTCGGTATCGAGTTGTTCCTAAAGAGCCTCAGCTCCAAGTGCGTCTATCACGCAGCAGCACTTGGCGGTTTTCTGGTTACCGCACAGCCGATGAAGAAGGGGCATTCGCTTGGAAACCAATTCGATGAGCTTAGCCCAGAGTTGCAAGTTGGATTGGAGCAAACATACAGCAAGCGCCCAGTCGTCGCCAACAAGGACACGATCCGTGAGGCCCTTGCGGCCTACGACGGTTTGTTTGTGAGCACTCGTTATTCATTCGAGGACAAAGGAAACGATAACGGACGGAGCATCACGGACCTTGTAAGATTGCTCGACTTGATTGGCGACCATGTGGACTCACTTGTGAAGCGGGTGTTTTTCAAGTAGGTGCGTTTGAACGGGAGCACGGTCGAAGCAAACACTGTCCGACCGAAGTTCACCAACAAAACCGCCTCCGCTCATGCCGCCGATTAGTCCCATCACGCTGAGATTGTTGGCATCTAGGGCCGTCTAGTCGTTGAGACGTCTGGTAGCCGAATTCGCTAGAATTCGGGCTGGATCCCGAATTCTGGCGAATTCGGCTACGATGTAACCCGTCATCTAATGTTTGAAACTGCACTAGGGCCGTTGTGCGTCGAGCGACAGTTTCAGGCGTGCGCCCTAACCCCGGCGGCTCACGCTGCACTTTCTGTTGGATCGCTCCGCTTCGAAGGCTACGCGTCGCGGCAAACTCTTCGCGCTTGCCCAAACAGCGAATCGCCGGTTACATTACATATCGCAACCGAACGGCAACGATTGAAAGCCCGTCGCCGGCGTTGGCGAAGTTTTTGCCAAACGCGAGGCAAACTGTCTGCTCGGCGTGCCCGTCGCGCCGAAAGCGGCCAGTCCTCGCCTGCGGAGCGTGAAACCAGGCTACTTTTGGGAAGGACATGTATGCAGACTGCTCGCGTCACACACGATCCAGCGGTGATGGGCGGCAAGCCCTGCATTCGCGGGCTGCGGGTCACAGTTGGCACGATTCTTGGCCTGCTTGCATCGGGCCATTCGAGGGAGCGCATCCTCAAAGCCTACCCGTACCTCGAAGCAGAAGACATCGATGCGGCGTTGGCCTACGCCGCATGGAGGCTTGAAGAACGTGAAGAGGAGTTGATCGTTACATGAGTGTCCCACTTGTCGTGGACATGTATTTGTCCGTCGAGTGGATTGACGAATTTGCCCGGCACGGCTGGACTGCGGTGCACTGGTCAACAATCGGCGACCCGCGTGCCGAGGATTCAGTCAACATGGCTTGGGCACGGTCAAACGGACACGCTGTCTTTACGCACGACCTCGACTTCGGGACAATGCTGGCATCGACCCACGCTTCGGGTCCGAGCGTAATCCAGGTCCGTGCTCGGAACATACTGCCGCAAGACATGGGGCCGATTGTCGTCGCCGCGCTGAGGCAACATGATTCGGCGCTGGCAACCGGCGCGCTTGTCGTGGTTGAAGAAAAGAAATCTCGGGTGCGAGTCCTTCCACTATGATAGGCGGCGCCGCACTTGAACAATAACTCCGCCTCCGTACACGGCACCGGCCAATCACGGCGCAGCAGGATTGTTGGCGTTCAAGACTGTGGTGCGTCGAGCGATGGTTTCACGCTTGGGCCAGCTCGGTACCCGGCGGCTCACGCCGGGTGTCCGGCGTCGGGGCGGCGCGTCTTGCGCCCGGCTGGTTAGAAACACGCGTGATTTGACGCCGGTGCAGATCAAGATCGTTCAAGGGGCAGGCAAGCGATTCGCCATGTCGGGCCTCGAAGACTCGGCCCGACCTACGGCACTCGGCCTCGACCTACTTGGCAAACTGCTTCTTCCACCAGGCGACGAAGTCGCCGGCAGTCGAACGTTCCAGCATGATTTGCAATTGACTCGATTCCGACCGGCTGCGTTTCTCCACATCCTGTTTCGTCACCAGTTGGTTGCGGCCATCGATCACACTGCTCACGAGTCCCGGCCGTGAACGAATGGCACGTATCGCCCGGTCCAAATCCGTCACGGTGAGCACGCCGGGCACGATCGCATCGAACGGCACATGCACAAACTGAGATTCGAGAATCGAATCGTAGCCGATCAGGCCGCCGTTAGCGGAAAAACACCGAATGTCTTTCTCGAATAACGTCGCAAGTATCGCCAACGACGCTCCCAATGGCTCGGCCACGGTCGGCTGCGGATCGGCATCCAACGGCACGGAGACGCTTTTGTCATTCGCGTTCGGCACTGCAAATGAATCGCCCCAGATGCCAAAACGAGAAGCGTCAAAATCCTTCCGCGACTTCGCAAAAGCCAACACGGCGAGAAGGTCCTGCAACTGCAGGCCCAGCATGTTGCGCCCTAGCATCAATTCCGTCGAAGCATGAGCGGTGGTGGCGCTGCTGCGGCCGCGACCGGCGCCGACCTGCGTTTCACCAGTTCCGCGAACATCGACGAGAACAACCGCGATGCCGGCTTGCAGCAGTCCGGCAAGCTCAGCAGATCGGTGACGCATGAAGGCAGATTTGCCGCCGTGGGCGATCGCCACGACAAACGGATGCCGGCCTTGGGCAGCTGGTCGCAGTACGATCGCCGGCACGGTGATCTGCGACTCCAATCGCAGCACGAGGCGCTCTTCGAAAAACAGCTTGTGATCGATCGATTCGACGGTAGCGACTCTCGCAGGTTCACGGCGTACCTCCAGATTGAGAAGTTTGCGCCACGCTTCGCGCACGGATTGCTCCGTTTCTCCTTGCGGCCGATTCTTGCCGAGATCGCTTTGCAGGGCCCGGTGCAGAGGTTCGAATTTGAATTGGCGCGACTTCGATGGATCGCATCGAAGCTGGTCGGCATTGCGACGATCTTCGGCCTCGCATATCGGCGGTTCGAGGCCGAACCATCGTTTCAGCGCGGGCGCCATCGAAGCGCGATGGATTCGGCCGATATTGTTGCAATGGCTCGATTCAGGCGGCTTGCCGGAGAGTTTGCCCGATCCATGTGCTCCCGCGAGATTAGTCGGATCATACCAGGACCAGATGCGTTGCAGACGCGCCCAGACCGGGTCGTTATCGCGATCCCAGGCGAACTCGTGGGCGTAGATCAGTCTTCGAGGTGCGATGCTGCCGACGATCACCCAGGGCAGAAACCCGTCCATGCACGATCGGGCGAGATTACGAGTCGATTCCCAACTGCCGCTGCCCGCATAGTTAAACGTGGCGTCGGCGTTTGCCGGTAATGGATATGTCGATTCAGGCTGTGGTCCTCCGAAATTGAAGATCGCGGCCACAGTGACGCGGTCGTCAAGCGCTGCGGCCACTGCTGCGGGGTCGCCGCCGCCCGCCACCGCACCGAACAGCAGAATCTTCGCGGGGTCGACGCCGTCGAGGTTTAGCAGTACATCGACGCATGACGAAAGATCAGTCGCGAGCCATCCACACAGACTCTTTCCCATCAACGAAAGTTGCATGCCGGTTACGTATCGAAAGTAATAGTCCTGGCGGCCGGGCCTGAAACTGCCGGCGAAATCTGCGGCAGTGCGAAACGGGTGCTGCCTCCGTTCGCCGTGGCCCAACAGGTCCGGAACGATCACGGCGCATCCTTGGCGTGCCCAACCGATTCCCATTTCTTGCAATTCACTCTCCGACTTTGGATTGTGATGGCTGTGCGCCAGCACGATGCCCGGCATCAACTTGGCTGGTTTCAACGGCAAGTACAAGTTCGCGGTGACCACCATTCCGGTGCGGCTTTGAAACAGCAAGTTGTCGATGCGAAAACCCCGGCCTTCGAGTGTGCCGGTTGTCTCAGTTGTTGTGCGGCGAGCCTTATCGACCGGGACAAAGCCGGTTGCATCTTGCAAAAAGCGAAGTTGCTCCGAACGGAACTTCTCCCAGCTTTCTTTGGAGCGCGTCTCGTTCCATTGCCGGGTTGATCGCAGATTCGCTTCGATACGTCTGGTTCTTGTGTCATCCACGGCGATCCGTGCCGCGTCATTTGCGGCCAACACGGCGGGATTCATTTGTTGAATCTGTTGTGCGATGTCGCCGACAGTTTCAGCGGCGCCCCATAGCGGCAATAGTGTGAGCAGCAAGCAGCTCATCGTTGGCTCCGAATCTCAAAGTACTGAGTCGCCAGTCGGCGATTTTCCACTTTTTTTGCTTGACCCGCAAGTAGCGACAGTTTAGCATCGCGCAAAGATGGCACGCTGAGTTCGGAATCAACGTACATACCGATGCATCAGCGTATGATGTCTGCCGCCGGTGTTCCCGAGCCGCAGTTTTTTGGCGACTCAAGGCGGCAATCGGTGGTTCCGCATTTCAGTGTAAAGAGTCAGTATTTGGTCGAGTTGACGGCTGGGAGCTGCTGTTCGTTCTCGAGCCTGCTGTCTCCATCTCGAAACGGGGAGGTTGCCATCGAGCCACCGACTTGGTTTCGCCGGGACTTTTCGTAGTGCCGGATCTCGGCTAGATCGGCCTAGGCTGTCCGCGTGAACTTGTTCCGCTCGACACCGCCGACATCTTGATTCCCACCGATCCGACCAGCGTAAGTACCCGGGGTGTTTTCCGCATCTGCGACGGCCCAGTGCGCATCGCTCGTCAAGAATTGTGCACGGGGCCGTTGCCTTTTTCACACCTGATGAAAATGCAATCGATCTCACTTGAGCAAATGCGACTGTCCTTTTACTCGGCGGTCGTGTGCGATGTGCTCGATTCTCTGGGATTTCGCCATCAGTCGCCGTGTGTGCCGCTCAGGCCGCTGACAGTGCAAGGTGTTCTCGTCGGGCGATGTAAGACGACGCTCTGGGCCGACCAGGCACACGTCGATCCGAAGCCATATGAATTGGAGCTAATCGCGGTCGATGGTTGCGAACCCGACGACGTGCTGATCGGGGCTGCCGGGGGATCGATGCGTTCGGGTATTTGGGGCGAACTGCTGTCCACGGCTGCATGCAATCGTGGTTGCGTCGGCGCCATCCTCGACGGCGCCGCACGTGATACCGCCGCGATGCGGCAAATGGGCTTTCCCGTTTATGGCCGGGGCACCTGCATCTACGACAGCAAGGATCGGCAGCGCGTGATCGACATCGATGTGCCGGTGGAAATCGACGGCGTGCGATTCGAACCGGGCAACCTCGTCATCGCTGACGACGACGGTGTCGTGGTCATTCCCCGCGAGGTCGAGCTCGACGCCGTCGCGAAAGCCTGGGAGAAAGTGCACGCGGAAAATGTCGTGCGCGACGAAATACGCGCCGGTGCAAAAGCCGGCGACGTATTCCGCAAGTACGGCATCCTGTAGGCAAGTACCGTCGCTGGCGCTCCAGGCAAAACTCGCTACTTCTCCCAAGGCGCTTTGTGACCGGGGACTTTCAGCGCAATCCGATACAGGCTGACGTCGATCGTCACGTACAACGTTGATTTTTCTTCGCCCGCGCCGAAGCAACAGTTGCTGGGAATGCCCTTGGGCTGTTTGGCGCCAGGCTGCGACGGGCCCGTGGGAATGAATGCGATTTCTTTGCCGTTCGGGTCGGTCACCAGCACGCCGGGCCGCTTCAGACTGCGTTGGGCCAAGTACAAATTCCCGTCGCGATCGACGGCAAGTCCGTCGAAGCCGTTTTCCTCGCCCAGGTCGATCAACGTGCGTCGCTCGCCGGAAACGAGTCCATCGGCTCCCAATGGGAATGCATACAGGCGCATCGCACCTTTTTTCGGCGGCGGAGCCGTGTCATCGATCTTGTCGGTACCGTTGTTGTGATCGACGACGTACAGAGTCTTTTCGTCAGGACTCAGTGCTACGCCGTTCGGCTTTTCGACGTTGTGAGTCACTTCGACCACGCTGCGATCTTCGTTGATGCGATAGACGGCCCGATGCTCAAGCTCTCGCGGTTCATCGCCCAAATAGCGTGGGTCGCTGAAATAAATTCGTCCCTTGCGGTCAATCACCAGGTCGTTGCATGCATTGAAGCGCTTGCCGCCGATGCGATCGACAACAGTTTCCCGTTCGCCGGTCTTGATGTCATAACGGGACACCCGACGCCCGCCGAAGTCGCTGCCCTCGCACGCAACCAATCGACCCTGTGCATCAAACTTGAGGCCATTCGACTTGCCGCTGTCCTTTTGAAAGATCGTAGTTTCCTTGTTCTTCGGATCGAAGCACATGATAAGGCCTTTGTCGGCCCCGAATGGAATGTCCGAGAAGAAGATTCGGCCATCCGGCGCTGCGTTCGGGCCTTCGGTCAATCCGCCTTTGATGTTCGCAGACCGCGTGAACAACAACTCGAGTTTCGCTCCTTGGGGTACAATCGAATCGCCTGTCGGCGCAGGCGTCTCATCCGCGAAAATAGGTCCGGCAATGACGACGGCTAGAAACAGCAGAAATTGAAAGTGGCGCATGGTGCACTCCTATTTGGATTACGTGACGGAATCCTGTTGTAATCTGTTTTGGGACCGGCTTCAATTACGGACTGAAAAAAGTTGGGCTGGAGTTTCAATCATGTATCGATTTGCCATCGCTTGCAGCTTCTTCTTCGCAACGGCTTCGTTCGCACAAGACAAGCTTGAGTCCATGTTGGCGGCAGAGATCATCGGCCCGAAGCAAACTCTTAGCGAGTTGCAGGCGTATGTCGATGCCCGAATTCCTCGCATGCCGGCGCTTACAACCGGCGACCGCTGGCTGGAGGACGCCGAGGCGTTGCGACAGCGGGTACTTGATGAAGTCGTTTTTCGCGGCGAAGCCCGTAAGTGGCGTCACAACAAAGTCGATGTCGCCTGGCTTGAATCGATTCCAGCAGGCGAGGGATACACCCTCAAGAAACTGCGTTACGAAGCGCTGCCGGGGCTCTGGATTCCCGCGTTGCTGTATGAGCCGGCAAAGAAAAGCGACAAGATCGCCGTGAGTCTCGCGGTCAATGGCCATGATCCAAACGGCAAGGCGGCCGGCTACAAACAAACTCGCTGCATCAACATGGCCAAACGAGGCATGTATGTGCTCAACTTGGAATGGCTCGGCATGGGCCAACTTCGAGGCCCCGGTTACCGGCATTGCGCAATGAATCAGCTCGACCTGTGCGGCACTTCCGGTCTGGCGCCTTTCTACCTCGCCATGGCGCGCGGCCTCGACGTCCTGCTGGCCCTTCCCAACGCAGACAAGGAACGCGTCGCCGTCAGCGGGTTGTCGGGCGGGGGCTGGCAGACGATCATCATCTCGGCGCTCGACACGCGGGTGACGCTCAGCAACCCGGTCGCAGGTTATTCAAGTTTCCGAACGAGGCTCAAGTACTTCAAAGACTTGGGCGATTCCGAACAGACGCCGACCGATCTCGCTCGCTTTGTCGATTACACGCACTTAACGGCCATGCTGGCTCCGCGGCCGCTGCTTCTGACTTATAACTCGAAGGACAATTGCTGTTTTGAATCGGGCTACGCACTGCCGCCGCTCCTCGATGCCGCCAGGCCCGCATTCGCCAGACTCAACGCACTCAAGAAGCTCGATTCGCATGTGAACGATGACCCCGGCACGCATAACTTTGACAAGGACAATCGACAGGCCCTCTACAAGATGCTCGGAACGCACTTTTTCGCAGGCGATGCGACTTACAAGAACGACGAGATTGAGTGCGCGAAGGAGGTCAAGAAGATTGATGAACTCACTGTGCCGTTGCCTGAACCCAACGCCGACTTCAACACGCTGGCGAAGTCGTTGATGGCGTCGCTGCCCCGCAGCGGCGACTTGCCGCAAGAGAAGGCCGCCGCCATGCAATGGCAGAGTGAACGGCGAAAAGAGCTGCGCGCGGCCGTGAAGTTTGCGGAACTGCCAATTCAGGCCGTGATTGCGGGCAAAGGCGAAGACGGCGGAACCTCCGTAATTCGTTGGCGCATGAAGATCGGTGATGCATGGTCCGTGCCCGTCGTCGAAATTTCGCGCGGTAAGTCGCAGGGCACGACGATTTTGCTCCGCGATGCCGGCAGGAACAGCCCGGCCATGATCACGAAACTGGTGCAAGCCGGGCAACGCGTTTTGGCCGTCGATCCGTTTTACTTCGGCGAGTGCAAGTTCCCGTCGCATCAAGTGCTGTTTGCGCTGATGCTCGCGACCGTCGGCGAGAGGCCGCTCGGATTGCAAGCGGCACAAATCGCAGCAATTACCGGCTGGGCCAAGAAAGAGTTTGGCGGCGAGACTCCCTCCGTCGTTGTCGATGGGCCGCGGCTGTCCGTCGCCGCGCTCGTGGCTTGTGCGAGCGCACCCGGGGCTTTCGAGAAACTGCGTTTGATCAATTCGTTCGGCAGCTTGAAGCAGTTGATTGAACAGAATCGAACGGTCGACCAGATGCCCGAGTTGTTTTGCTTCGGCTTGCTCGATGTCTGCGACATTCGCCAACTGGTCGCCATGGCGGCACCGACACCGGTCCAATTCGTCGAACCGGATTCCGACGACCCGTTCAAAGGACTGTCGGACTGGTATGCACTGTTCGGAGTGAAATGCGCCCCCTTGGCCGGCGCAAAATAAGGCAGGACAATTTCACGAGATGTCTCGGCAGGAGCGAATCGTGCGAAAGCTCTTGATCATTTCTGTGTTCATCACCGGCTCCTTCGGAATGGCGGCGGAACCGGTTTCCGACGACTCAATCGATGTCGTGTTCCTCGATGCGAAGCGGCCATATCGAATCCGGCTGCAGGTGCAGTTCGATGGCAAGTCCTACGTCGAACGTTGGCATGGCATTGTCGATTCGTTGTTTCATTATCTCGATGCAAACGGCGATGGCGCCTTAAGTCCAGAAGAGCTTTCGGCAGCGCCGAACTCGGATCAGTTTCGCTTACTGGTTGAAGGCGGCGTCGAACTTGAAGCCGGTCCGCCTCCTGAACCCGGAGAGCTAGCGATAGCCGGCACGCGCCGATTCAATATCGAGCATCTGCGTTCGTATTATCGTCGGGCCGGCGTCGGACCGTTCCAACTGCGATGGTACGATCGAACTGCAGGCACACCGGCGATGGATCGCGCTATCTTTTCGCTCCTGGGAGCAAAAGAAGACACGCCGCTGACCAAGGAATTGTTGGCCAAGGCGGCGGACTCGATGCGGGCAAGAGACTTGGACAATGACGAAATGATCCATCGATTCGAGTTGGTTGAAGGGAACATCCAGCCCGAGATTTGGACTCCAAGATTGCGCCCGTCGGCCGATTCTCGATTCGACACCTTCGATCCTTCTACAAAGGGGCGTCAGATTCTCGCACAACGGCTGTTGGTCCATTACGACCGAAACAAAGACGGCAAACTCTCGTCCACTGAGTTCGGCATTCCTCCGGCACAGTTCGCTTTGCTGGACACGAATCGATCCGGAATGTTGGACGGGGCGACGCTTGAGAAATGGCCCAGCTTGCCTGCGGATGCAGAAATTGCGGTGCAAATGGACAGGAAGGCCGAAGGCGACCGCGTGAAGCAATTGAGAACCACGCTGCCGTCACACAGCACGCGAATTGGCTCGATTCGCCTGCAATTGCCGGAAGATGAAATTGAGGTGATTCGAGCGACCGTCAGCGAATCACCGCAGGTCCGCAGGCGGCCGGGAATGATGTCGTTTGAGTCGATCGACAGGAATCGCGACGGGGTGCTGGACCATCAAGAGATTTTCCAACCCCCGTTTCAATTTGTTCCAATGCTGCGCATCGCAGATCGCAACCGCGATGAAAAACTGAGCCGAAAGGAATTCGACGACTTTAGCTCGTTACAGGCTCGTTTGCGAACGCACTTGACCACTATCACACTGGTGCAGCGGGGATCGAGCCTGTGGGATTTGCTCGATGTCGATCATGACTCTCGCCTTGGCCGCCGCGAATTGCGAAACGCCTGGAACCGTGTCTCGCCCTGGATGGGTAACGCAGGGAGAATGGACGCCGTTCGCCTGCCGAGTCAGTATCAGTTGCTGCTCAGCGACGGTCCGATTGAAACACCCAACGGCGACCCCGGAAAGTGCCGCCACGTGCAACATGTCGGGCCGATTCGCAGCCCGGTCTGGTTTCAGAAGATGGACCGCAATGCCGACGGCGACTTGTCGCCCAGCGAATTCCTCGGAACGGCCGAACAGTTTCGGAAGCTGGACCGCGACGGCGACGGGTTGATCGATCCGGTCGAAGCGACCAAATTCGACAAGAAGTAATTATTGAGCGCGAACGATGCGAGTCGGAATTATTGCTTTGATGCATGAGTCAAACACGTTCATCGCCAGTCGCACCGACCTTGCCCATTTCCAGCAAGACCTGTGGCTTCGCGGCGACGAAGTCAGGCAACTGCAACAATCGCACCACGAAGTAGGCGGCTTCCTCGCCGGCCTCGACGAACAGCAAATTGAGGCGGTTCCGATTCTGGCAACGCGTGCCGTGCCGCACGGCATGGTGACGGCCGGCGCCTTCCGCGAGTTACGAAACGCCGTACACGACGGGTTGGATCGAGCCGGGCAACTCGACGGCATCCTGGTTGCTCCGCACGGAGCGATGGTCAGCGAAGATGAACTCGATGCCGATGGCTGCTGGCTGACGGAACTGCGCGATCGATTCGGAACCGCCTGTCCAATCGTCGGGACACTCGATCTGCATGGCAATCTATCCCCACGAATGGTTGCCGCCACAGATGCGCTCATTGCGTATCGAACGAACCCGCACCTCGATCAGCGCCAGCGTGGAATCGACGCAGCGAACTTAATCGGTCGAACGATCCGCAACGAAGTGCGCCCAACTCAGGCCGCAGCATTTCCGCGATTGGTCATCAACATCGAGCGCCAACATACCGCGTCAGAGCCGTGCCGCAGTCTCTATGCCGGGTTGGACTATCAACTTTCAAGACCTGGTGTGCTTTCCAATAGCATCCTTCTCGGATTTCCCTATGCCGATGTGCCGGAGTTGGGTGCGTCGGTGATCGTAGTGACCGACAACGATCCGACTTCAGCGCAGAGTTATGCCGATGAGGTGAGCGCCCACTTGATCGCGCAACGCAAGTCGTTTGTCGGCGACTTGATCGATGTGGACTCGGCAGTCGATCGTGCTGCAACGATGCCGGGGCCGGTTTGCCTGCTCGATATGGGCGACAATGTCGGCGGCGGTTCGCCGGGCGACGGCACAGTGCTGGCCCATGCGCTGGCCGCTCGCCACATTCGCAGCTTCGTTTGTTTGTGCGATCCATCAGCGGCAGCCGATGCACGTGCCGCAGGATTCGGTTCGACCATTGACCTGACTGTCGGCGGCAAAACCGATGATCGCCACGGCCATCCCCTCCCGATTCGCGGACGCATTGTTGGTTTGCACGATGGGAAATTCAGCGAAGCGAAGCCGCGTCACGGCGGGATGATGCGATTCGATCAAGGACCGACTGCGATCTTGGAAACTGATACTGGTCTGACGATCATGTTGACAACAAAGCGGGTGCCGCCTTTCAGCATCCAGCAACTGGCGGCATGCGGAGTCAACCCAGCGGATTATCAAGTACTGGTTGCAAAGGGAGTGCACGCACCGGTGGCGGCTTATGCGCCGGTGTGCCGGCACCTGATACGAGTCAACACTCCGGGCGTGACCTGCGCCGACCTAACGCAATTCAATTACGATCATCGGCGCAAGCCGTTATTCCCGTTTGAACAATGACGCCTATGGGAATATGAAAGAAAGCGCAACGACGACTGATGCTTGGGCGGCTGCGCCGGTAAGACTGATGCCAGGCGGATAAAGAAGATACGGCGCCGGATCGCCCGGCAGGCCTTGCCCTGCACTGCAGTCGTTTCGTTTGAACGGGAAACTAAACAACAGATACGGCAGTGACTGCATGCGACCGAAGAAGTCGCCTGCCGACATGAAGGGTTGAATCGGGCCGAAGTTCCAACCATATCGTTCAGTGTTCTTGTCTTCAAAGAGCAACCGGCCGTGGCAGACGTAATTCGGCTCCACTTCGAGTGTTTGCGGAGCGTAACCTCGTCCGACGAACTCACGACGAGGCGAATCGTCTTTTGGATCCACCAATCTGACGTCTTTCCAGAAGTTTTCAGGTACCGAACGGCGCAACACGGGAAGCTCCGATTCGAGTCGGAACATGTCGCCGGGCTTGACGCCTGTATCCGGTGTCGCCGGAGCCTTCGGTTGCGGCAACGGCTCATCGGCGCCCACAGGCACGGCAAGTCCCACCGCCGGTTCATCGACCGGGCGGCCTGGGTTCTTGCTGAAATACATCGTGCGGGGAGCGTCCTTGATACGCGGAGTGCCAGCAGGCGAAAACGCGGGGCGGCGCGAGTCGCCGGGCCACGGCATCGTCTTCGCGGAATAGGCGGATACCGGCGCCGGGCGCTGCTGTGCGAATGCCGGCATTGCCAATCCGGCGCACAGCAAGGCGCTAATCGCTATTCGCGTCAGCGTGGCCGGCGCGAGAACTGTAATTGGGCGCTTCCTGCGTAATGTTGATGTCATGCGGATGGCTCTCCTGCACTGCCGCAGCGCTCACTTGAATAAAGCGCGTTTTGGTTCGAAGTTCTTCGATCGTCCGGGTTCCGCAGTAGCCCATGCCGGCTCGAAGCCCGCCGGCAAGTTGATACACGAACGCCCCTAACGGACCCTTGTACGGCACCCGGCCTTCAACGCCTTCCGGCACCAGTTTGCCCGTGTCGGTGCTTTTCGCTTGCGCATATCGATCGCCCGAACCGGCCATCATCGCGCCAAGCGAACCCATTCCCCGATAGACCTTGAAGCTGCGGCCTTTGTAGATGATCATTTGGCCCGGGCTTTCGGTCAGCCCTGCGAACAAGCCGCCGATCATTACCGCATGCGCACCGGCCGCAATTGCCTTGGTCATGTCGCCGGAGTATCGAATGCCTCCGTCCGCAATCAAAGGCACTTCATTGCCCAATACACCCTTGGCCGCTTCCATTATCGCCGTGATTTGCGGGACGCCTACGCCGCTGATCACCCGTGTCGTGCAAATCGAACCGGGACCAATGCCGACTTTGATCGCATCTGCCCCGGCGTCCACCAGCGCCTTCGCGCCTGCCATCGTCGCCACGTTGCCGGCAATCACGTCGATGGAGAACAGCCGCTTGACTTCACGAACCGTGTCAATGACATTGCGGGAATGCCCGTGGGCGGAATCCACAACAAGCACATCCACGCCGGCTCGAATCAAGGACTCAGCCCGCTCGAAGTCATGTACGCCAACGGCAGCCCCGACCCTCAGTCGCCCTCGCGCGTCTTTGCACGCATTGGGATAAGTCGTCTGCTTGTCGATGTCCTTGATCGTGATCAATCCCTTCAGTCTGTATTCATCGTCCACCAACAACAGTTTCTCGACCTTATTTTCCGTCAGTATCTTTTCTGCGGCTTCGAGCGTCGTGTTTTCCGCCGCGGTCACCAGATTGTCTTTAGTCATCACTTCCGAGATGCGTTGGCTATTGTCGGTAAGGAACCGCAGATCACGCCGCGTTAATATGCCCTTCAAAAGCCCGCCTTTGACGACGATCGGCACGCCGCTGATGTGCTGCTGCTCCATGATCTTGCGGGCTGCGCCGACCGTTTCATCCGGCGGCAGCGTGACAGGGTCCGTGATAATGCCGTTCTCCGACCTCTTCACCTTGTCCACTTCCCGCGTTTGCTGCGGAATGCCCATGTTCTTGTGAATGATGCCGATCCCGCCTTCCTGAGCGAGGGCGATGGCCAGTTCGCTCTCCGTCACCGTGTCCATCGGGCTGGACAAGATGGGCAAATTGATGCGAATCGTTCGCGTCACCTGAGTGCGCACGTCGACATCGCGCGGCACGACTTCGCTGTAACCCGGCTCCAGCAGCACGTCGTCAAATGTGATTCCTTCATAGGCAATGCGTTCGCGGCTCATGGCGGCGTCCTCCCGATACGGTGTGTTCAGGAAATGCTATGCGGGCGAACGGTGATGACAATTGGCGGCGCCTCGACTAATCGCCGTCAGACCGAACTCACTTCGACTTTCGCTCAAAGTTCCATTTCACTTTGCAATACAGCCGCTGACCGTTTTCAGACTTATCAATCGTGTACTCGCCGCGGATCTCGTCCTTGCGATGCAGTCGCAGGAACAAGTCGGCCAGCCCTTCGGGCATCTTCTTGATCTTGAGCATGTACTGGCCTTCCCGCGTCAAAGCGATGTCATCCGATTCCTTCCAGCCGGTCGCCTGCCAGCAAACCTCGGGAAACGACAGGTAATACTCGCCTTTGGTCCGGCGGATCTTCATCTGCATTGGAATGCCGACACGGGCGAATTGCTCGAACGTACGAAGGAGCTTCACAACATCATCGAAGATCGATTTGACGTTCCTCTTTGTCTCTTCCCATTGACGCTGCCGGCGGGCGCGTTCGGCAGGGTCTACGATTTTGGCGATGCTTGCCAGTTCCTTTTGCTCCTCCTCTTCGCCGGCTTTTTTGAACACCGCGATCAACGGCTCCACCAGCGACCCATCGATCAATTTGATTTCACCGTCCCACAGTCCCTGAAATGGATCGTACTTCTCGACGGGCGAATCTGCACTCTCGTTGCCGAGCGCATCCACCACTCGGACCATGTAGGCATAGTCCTCGTCGTCCGGTGCATGGTCGGTGATAATTTCGTCGGGGTGTTCCGTCTTGACGCGCACGAATGCCGAATCCGGCTCGCCCCACTTGCGGCGATAAACATTGTACCCTTTGAACGCTTCCGGAAAATCTTTCAACTCCGTGCGGTGCCAGGTGACGGTCCAGTGCCGGCTGTGCAGACCGCCGACCGGCTCCTCACGCTGAAAATCAGCAAACGTCGGCGCGAGCAAGAGCCATCGCCTCAGAAGAACCGCCCCGCTCATTTCCGTCAACGATCGATTGGCGACGAGTATCGTGGCGTTGTTCTTACCGCGATTGACTGCAAAATCGTCGATGACCAGACATCGCTTGTCGCCCGTAATCTCGACGAATGTGCCGGGATCGCCGGTCGCAGGCAGCGACTTCACATTCAATTGAGCCGCAGCGACATACTCTTGCGGGGCCGGGCCGTCGTTCTGCGGTTCCACGGCGATAACCAACTTGCCCTTGCGAATCGCAGGCTGCAGTTGCTCCGCTCGCACGTACATCGCCTGCACCGACAGATGCGGCATTCGGCGGATCGGCGTCAATGCCCAATCGGTCCTCGTGCTGCCGCGTGTCACATAACTAAACGGAATATCGGGGATGTCTTTGTCCCCCGCGTCGGTGCGATAGGTCTGACCCAAGAGTTGGGAATGCGGCGTTGCGCCGCGGTGCACTCCCGGCGTTATTTCGCCCCTCCAAATGTCGCGATGGTAGAAGTCCATCGCAAACTCGGTCCAAAGGCTGTCGAGGCCCACGCCGGCGACTTCGCGCGCAAATCGATCAAGGCCGGCAATCGTTGCATCGCCGCCGTCATTCGCCTTTTGCACAAGCTTGAGCCCGGCGCCGGCATGGGCGCGATCGAGCCAACTGAAAAATGTGGCATAAGCGTAGTAGTCAGTATCCTTCGCCATGTCCATTGGGCTGGCCGGCAGACGATTTGCGAGGATGCCGTTGGTCATCAGATAGCCGCGGCGAACGGTGTCTGGGGCAAAGTCTGGTTCCCAACAACGGTCGCCAAGATACGCCGCCGTCGATTCCATCCACCAGCGCCAGCGCCAGCCCTGATCCATGCGGAACCAGGATTCTTGTGCCACGTGCACGAGTTCATGTGCAATCGTGGATCGCGGCGCCGCTTCGACGCTGAATTTGTCGCGCTCGGCAAATTCCGGAATGCGCGTCGAGATGAAGACCGGGCCGCCCATATTCGTGTCGCCGTAATCTTTCATCGAAATTAAGAACACGGCGTAGCGAATCGCAGCGGGTTTTCGCAGCGGCACGCCGATGGCCTCCAGCTTCGCTCGCGCCTGTTCGAGCCATTCAGCCACGTCTTGCACGAACAACGGGTGCTCTCCGGCCTTACGGCCGCGGGCCAATGCGTATTTCGAATCCTCGATCACGGCATGTTCACTGATCGGAGGAGGCGGTGGAATCGTCATCGGCGGCGCCGGCCCTCGAGGATTCGGCAGCCTCAGCGTCGGATGCGCCTTGATCCAACTCTCGTTCGGATAATAATGAACCACAAAATTCTGAGTTTCTAGTTTCGGCAACCCTTCTGCCCACCACGCCGCCGAGCGAACGCCCGCGCGGATCGTCGGGCTCGTCGCCACGTAAGTGATCAACGTCGCTCCGGTCCCGCCCAAAGCCGCGATCACTCGGCCCGACAGCGGTTTCATCAGAACACCGATAAGGCTCAGGTGAGGCACGTTCGCTCGAATGCGATTGCCGACAGCATCGACGGTGGAAGGGAGTTCCTGCCAGCGTTGGCCGTCCCACAACGCAAGCGTCGCCCCTTTAGCTTTGTCCGGCAGCACCGGAAGAGAGATCGTCGCGGCTTGCTGGAAATTCGTGTGCTCGGCGTTGCCGACACGAATCTCATATACCGGGCCTGCCAGCTCGGCGATCATGACGGTCGGAACTTCAACGACGGGCGTCATGGCAACTTGGGCCCGTTCACCTAGTGCACCGGCTGGAATCTGGAACTCGGCGCCGGCCGGATTGGTCAAAGTCAGCCCCGTTGCGGGTTCATAGTCACCGACGACCGTTGCAAGTTCCAGGAGCGTCAATTTGCCGGGCACGGCGACCGGCTGCAACTGCCTGATCGCCTCGGCGTCAATGCTCTCGAAAGACGATCGTGCAGCAGGGTCGCTCGACAGAACCAGTTCCGGTTCCAGGATCGGCCCACGCCAGAATGCGATACGGTCGAACCAATCGGGATTGAGACGAAACAATACGGCAGTCTCGACCGCTGTGAAAAAAGTCAGGCAAATGATCGAGAACACACCGAGACAACCGAATCCGCGTTTGCGAGGGGCATCGCTCATGACAGAACTCCCGACAAGGTCAGTCCGATCGCCACCAGCAATAGCACGTTGAACACGAGCCAGGTCTGCAGTCCGACCCACATGAATCCGCTGCAGCCCGTGCTCATTCCGTGTGCTTTCAGTTTCGCGGCAGACGAATATGCGTCATAGAGGCTGTACAGGTACGGGAGGCCCAAGAAACTGAAGAAGAAAAGGAAGAACCCTTTCACCGGCTGCCCGTTGTACGATTGCCCGGCGCCGGGGACCAACAACGCGAACAACAACGCCAGGAATGGCGACTGCCCGCCTGGCCGCACCTCTTCCGCCGCAGGCGGAGGAGGCGGTTCACGACGCGGTGCCGGACGCACTGCGGCCTTTGGGGCATCTTCCGCCGGCACCACAGTCAGCGGATCATTCGGCGCCAGCACTTGCTTGGCGCCGCAATGTGCGCAGTATGTGCTGTTTCCCGGCATCGGCCGGCTGCACTTGCGACACACGGCGGCGACGAGATCGATGCCGAAATCGAACCCGCACTTTGCGCAAAAGCGAGCGCCGGGTGATGCTTCCACGCCGCATCGTCCGCATCGCATGGTGACTTCTCTCTTCCAACCTGCATCCACTCATCATGCTAAGCGGCGACAGTCGTGGAAGCTACCTTATCGCGGAAATGAATCAATAAGTAAGGCCGGGTTCACTCAGGACTGCAACTTCTCTTGCGCCTGACGAAGCACGTCGAGAATCGCCGCCTTTCGGCGTTCAAGCAGAAATACCCCAGAGGTTTCAACCCAGCGAATCGTACGATCAATTTCTTTCGCGATTGATTGGCCTAACGCCAGATCGTTGATGGGCTTGCCATCGACTTGAACGAATACCGGCGAGGTGTGCGCAAAACCGGCATCGGCCGGCGAGCCCCCACACCGTGCCGCGATCCAGGTGCTGAATTTTGGCGATGCTTCGATTTCCAATCCCGCAGTATGCGGCATCTCGCCGAAATCCGCCGTCCGTGCAACGACATTGCCGCCGACCAGGATTTCGAGCGGCCCCGGCATCGTACTGCTTCTCACTTTGGCGGTGATCTTGAACGGCGTGGCGTCCGAAGTATGCTCGATCGTGCTTCCGATGGGCCGGCCGCTTACCGATAGTTCAATGATCGGTCCGCTGGTAACAACGGTTCGGCCGGCGCGAACTGCTTCGATCCAGGTTGCATTGGAGTAGGATTCTACAGAAGGCACGTGCGCCAGAGTCCGCATGCAGCCCAAAATGGTCGCGTTGCTGTCTTTGCCGCTGGCGCCGACGATAGGCGCACGTACGCCGGCCGACCACCAGTCATACAGCGGCGCCAATGACGCGCTTGAAGGCGTCACTTCAACGGCATCGACTTTTCCAAGGACCACGTCAGCAAGAGCTTCGGCGGAAACCTCGGCCCGTTGCTCAAGTGCATTGCACCAAACCACGAGCCCGCTCTTGCGATGGCACTGAGCGCACCAGTCCGCCAGAGACCAATCGTCGCTGTCATACGGCGATCCAAAAACAAGCGGGAACACCGGACGATGGCAATGCAACAGGCCCAACCGGCCCAACACGGCGTGCACGTTGAGTGTGTTGACGACGACGGCACAATGCGGAGCCTCAACGCATGCCTGCTGACCGCTGAACGCCAACATGCCCGGAATCGAGTTGGCATTTTCCTGAAACGCCAACAGTTGCACAACGTCGAGATCCTCGGCCTGGCCTTCCAACAATGCACCATGCGGCGACAGGTAATGACACCGAGTGTCACCCGCATACCATCCGTCGGCCCGCAGATCCATCCAACGTTGCATCGATAATCGCAACGCCATCTGGCCCGCACCAAGAGCAATCGTCTGTTTGATCGGCACGTACTCCGGGCCCTTGACTGCCTCGACAATAATCTGCTCGCCCCCCGGCAGCGGCACCTCGCAGGCCCCGTTGATGTAGCTCCATGGAGAACCTTGCCACACGACGTTGCCGCCCACGTCGATGCCTCGCGCCGTGGCTGGTTGCGGCACTCGACCCAATGGCGGAAAGTACCGGCCATCCGGCGTTGTGATCCGCAACCGGACCGGCAACGGCGCATTGCTGCCGGATTCCGTGATTCGAAGGCTGACATTAAGCATGGATTGCGATACTTTGCACTGACACTATGCAACTCAAGGAGCGATCTTCGCTCCGACGCGAATCAGAATCTTGCGATAGGCTTCGACAGCTTTAGGGAACAGCTCAGGTCCCGTATGTCCGCCGGTCGGCCCGCCGCCCAGCAGATGCGGTTCCAGCGTGGCGAATCCGTCGTATCCACGAGCGACGGCATCAATCATGATCTTCTCGATGAGCCCGTCGCCCTCGCCGGGGATGCTGCCGTGCGGCGCGCCGGCCTTCCAGTCCTTGATGTGGAAGTGGACAGTGTGCTCCTTGGATGCCTGCCAGCCCGCCCACGGGTCATGCCCGCCGAACACGAAATTCGCCGGATCAAAGGCCGCCCCGAATGCGGCACTCTTCGTAGCCGACTTGACCGTCTCAAGCAAATCGCGCACATTCTCTGGGGATTCGCCGTAAATTCGATGTTCGTTTTCATGCACCAGACGGACATTCGCCTTCTCGGCGATGCCGACCAATTCGATCAACCGGCTCATCACTTCGCCCCGCCACGCGTCCCAAGCTGCACCATCCGGCGGATAGAAGCTGAAGACGCGGATGTTGCGCGTGGCAAATACTCTGCACAACTCGATCGCTCGCTGCAACTGATTTTTCACGTCATCAAACGGCTGATTGACGATCGTCTTGCCGATCGGCGAACCGATGGCGCTGAGTCCAAACCCATGTTGATCCAACAGGGACTTGAATTCCCGCACTTGCAGGTCGGTCAGTTTCAGGACGTTGGTCTTGTGGATCGACCGCAGTTCAATGTGCCGGACGCCGCACGTCTTGAGCACCTCGATCTGCTCGATCGGTTCGGGAGAGATTTCATCGGCAAAAGCGCTGAGTATGAACATCGGTTCGACCGCCCTTGAAATGAAAATGAAATTGTAGTCGTTCAGTCATCATGGACGACGGTGAGTTTGATATTCGAACCGGCAAACACCTTCTCGCCTCCGCGGGCGAACATCACACGCAGCTTCCTGAATGGACCGACGCCGGAAAGCTGCGTGATCTTGCCGTTGCCGTATTGGCCGTGGTTGACGATCATCCCGACGGCGAATCCCTGCTCATCCACCCGGACTTTGCGCGGAGCAACGTGGCCGGGCTCCATCCATTCGTTGTCGTCTCCGCGCCAATATCGGGCGGCGGCTTGGCCGCTCCCCGCGAAGCTATGATCGATCGATTCGACTTCCGGCGGCAACTCACGGATGAAATCGCTGGCGATGCAATAGCGCGTTTGACCGGCAAACTCTCGGCATCGCGTATGCGACAGCACCAGTTCTTCTTTCGCCCGCGTCATGCCGACGAAGCAAAGTCTGCGCTCCTCTTCCACATCCTGCTCCCGCTCTAAGCTGCGGATGTGCGGCAACATTCCCTGTTCCACCGCCAAAATGTGCACCACAGGAAACTCAAGGCCCTTCGCCGAGTGCAGCGTCATCACCGAAACGCAGTCCTGGTTTTCGTTCCATCCATCCACGTCGCTCGACAGTGCGACACTGGCAAGAAAGTCGGTCAGCGTCGCCGACGAATCCTCGCGCGCAAATTGGCCGGCTGCGGTGATCAACTCCTCGATGTTTTCGAGGCGCTCGTGGTCGGCTTCGTCGGCCGACTGCCGCAGCATGTCGCGATAGCCGGTGCGGTCGAGTACTTCACGAACGATCTCGTCGGGCGCATGATCATTCATCGTCCGAAGCGACGCAATCGTTGCCGCGAATTGAATGAGACCGGTGGCGGCCTTGCCCTTGATCTGCGGAATCTTGTTGACTTCACCGGCAGCTTGCAGCAGGCTCAGCGAGCGAGGTTCAGCATGTTTTCGCAGATGCTCCAGCGACACCTTGCCGATACCACGAGCAGGCTCGTTCACGATCCGCAGAAACGCCACATCATCTTGCGGATTTGAGATCAGTCGCAGATACGCGAGGATGTCCTTGTTTTCCTTGCGCTCATAGAACGCCAGGCCGCGAACGACCTGATACGGCACGCCGTATGAGATGAATTTCGACTCAAGCGTCCGCGACAAGGCATTGGTGCGCAAAAAAACTGCGAAGTCGCGATACTTGCGGTCGCCGGCCCGAACGGCACTGCGAATCGCGACGGCGGTCTGATCGGCCTCTTCGAGTCCGTCATTGTACTGCACAACGCGGACCGGTTTTCCTTCCGGGTTGTCCGTGACCAGACTCTTTTTTTTTCGCTCGCGGTTGTGGTCGATGAGTGCGCTTGCCGCATGAAGAATCGCCTTGGTGCTGCGGTAGTTCTTTTCGAGGGCGATCACCTTTGCGTTGGGGAAATCCCGCTCGAAATCGAGGATATTGCGAAGGTCCGCTCCGCGCCACCCGTAAATGCTTTGATCGGGATCGCCGACGACGAATATGTTGGGGTGATCGACTGAGAGGCGCCTTGCAACCTCGTACTGAGCCGTGTTCGTGTCTTGGTATTCGTCAATCACCAGGAAGCGAAACCTCGCGTCGAGTTCCGACCGAAGTTCCGGGTTGTTTCGCAGCGCGAGCGCAGGAATCAGCAAAAGGTCGTCAAAATCGACGGCATTCGCGGCTCGCAATTTGCGCTCGTATACAGGGTACACTCGCGCCACCGTTTCCGCAAAGAAGTCGTGCGACTTAGCGGCATATTGGCTTGGCGTGATCAACTGATTCTTGGCCTTGCTGATTGCGCCGCCGATCTGATCGGGCGTGAACTTCGACTCGTACTCCAATCCGGCTTCGACCGCATCCTTGAGCACTTTCTTGCGGTCATCCTGATCGAAGATCGTGAAGTTTCGATCGAGTTGCAGCCGGTCGGCATAGATTCGCAAGAGCCTGGCGCCGAAACTGTGAAAGGTGCAAATCCAGACGGAGCAGCCGGGAACCAACGCTTCGACTCGCTGCCGCATTTCGCCTGCGGCTTTGTTCGTGAAAGTAATCGCCAGTATGCTGCGTGAAGGCACGCCTTGCTGCAACAGCCAGGCGACGCGGCGGGTAATGACACGTGTCTTTCCGCTGCCGGCCCCGGCGAGGACCAGGAGCGGACCTCCGAAATGGGTCACGCCCTCAACTTGGGCCGGCGTCAGGTCGGACAATAGATCCGCCGGCATGCGCCCGGTGCCATGGGCCATTCGAGAATTCTCCATTTCACGTTGCCGGTTACAGTCAGCAAGAGCAAACTAAGGGAACAGTGGAATTGTACCGAATTGGATGCCGTTCTCGTAGCTTGGCCCAGGTGAGCATCTCCACATGCACGTTGTCGGACTTGGCACCGAGATTGTCGAATGCGCTCGCATCCGCCGGCTGATCGAGCAACATGGCGAGTCGTTTCTCAAACGTGCGTTTACGGATCGCGAGATCAAGTTCTGTCAGGCACGTGCCAAAGCCACGGAGTTTTTTGCTGCTCACTGGGTCGCGAAAGAAGCGGTGCTCAAATGCCTCGACGCGGATAGCAGGCGGTCGCCGAATTGGGTCGAGGTCGAATTGCGCCATAGCGCTCGAAAGAAGCCGACGGTCGTCTTGTTCGGCAGCACGCGCGAGCTGGCCATCAAACGAAAGGCCGTTTCGATTCAAGTCTCTTTTTCGCACTGCCGCAATTACGCGACCGCGACTGCGATTGCCATCGCGGCGTCGCAGGAATGACCCATCAATCGACGACTCTTACTTCGAGACTTCAAGGAGAAGAGCCCGGGCCACTTTGTATGCGTTCCGCAATGTATTGGCGCGAACTTCCATCTGGTCCGGCGTGAAGTGTCTGCCCACTTCGCACTTGGGCAACCCCGCTAACTCGACAGTCAGCGAAAGGATGCTCATGAATTCTTTCTGTTTCATCTGTGCCGAGTTCGAACTAGCGTCGGTGCTCATTGGATCACTCCCGATTGAATACTCGCATGTGCCGGCTGCATTCGTTCAGCCTAATCGCATTGCCCATCGCGGTAAAGCCTTGAATCGGTCACGCCAACGTCATTTCAGCCCATAGAGCGGGGCATATTTGCCTCGAAGATATCGCAGAAACGGCTCGTGTGACAGCGGTTTCGTGGTGATTTTCCGACACAAACCTTCGGCTCGATCATGCTGCCCATGTCGATGAATCTTCTCAACCAACCAGGTCTTAAGCCCGCCGAATTCGCCCCGACGAAAGTCGCCGTGCAAGTCAGGCAGATCGCTTTGTGCTTGTTCCATGAACTGTGCTGCGTACAGATTCCCCAGCGTGTAGGTCGCGAAATACCCAAGGCCGCCGAAACTCCAATGAATGTCCTGCAAACACCCGCGTCGATCGTCCGGCGGCGTCAGGTGCAGCAGGCGCTGAAAACTTTCACCCCATGCGCCAGGCACATCCCTCGGCTGCAAATCGCCCGTCAACAGCGCCTGTTCCAACTCAAACCTCAAGATGATGTGCAGGTTGTAGGTTGCCTCATCGGCCTCGACGCGAATGAACGATGTCTGCACATCGTTGATCGCGAAATAGAAATCATCGAGCTTCACGTCCTTCAGCGACGTGGGGAAAGCCCCCTGTGCCAACGGAAAGAAGTGCTCCCAAAACTCGCGACTACGGCCAACCTGATTCTCCCACAATCGCGACTGCGACTCGTGAATGCCCAACGACGCAGCGGCCCCAAGCGGCGTACCGAAATGTTCATGCGGCAGGTTCTGCTCATAGATTCCATGACCTGCTTCGTGGAGTATCCCGAAGAACGACTCGTTGAAATGCGTTGAGTTGTATCGAGTCGTTATGCGGCAATCTCCCGGTCCAATGCCCGAACAGAACGGATGTGTGGTCACGTCGAGCCGGCCGCGCTCAAAGTCGAACCCGATTCGCTCAGCCGCCATACGGCCGAAGGATTTTTGAGCCTCCACTGGAAACTCGCGGTGTAACAATTCGCGGTTCGGGCTGCGGCCGGATTGCACGATTGACGCCACCAGCGGCGTCAACTCCTTTGCCAGGCGGGCAAACAACTCGCGGATTCGCACGGTCGTCGCGCCAGGTTCATACTCATCCAATAGCGCGTCGTAAATGTGTTCCTGATAGCCGATGGCCTGTGCCTCTCGTCGCTTGAGCAGCACGATGCGTTCGAACCAGGGCAGGAATTTCGCGAAGTCGCTGTTGGAACGCGCCTCTGCCCAAACCTGCTGCGCCTGGGTCGTCACGCGCGCGATTTCCTCGACCAGGTCGGCCGGCAGCTTGCGGGCTCGTTCGTAACCTCGACGAATCTCACGAACGTTTGCAGCCTGGGCATCCGTCAGTTGCTCCGATGCCAACTTTTCCAACCAGTCGCCGATGCGGGAATCGGTCGCACGTTCATGACACAGGCGCGCCAACAGGGCCATTTGCTCGGCCCGATGGGCAGACCCGCCCCGCGGCATGTACGTTCTTTCGTCCCAACCCAGGACCCCGGCACACGACCCGAGTACAGCGGTTTCCTTGACCCACGCAATCAGACTGGCATCAACAGACATTGATTCCCTCGTTTGCACCGCGAACGCAATTCGTAATCGTTCAACAGATCGTCACGGTCCCGCCGGTACCATCGACTCGAATAATCTGACCCGTCTGCAACTGACGGACTATTCCCGGAATTCCGGCCACAGCCGGAAGAGCGAACTCTCGTGCGACAATGGCGCCATGCGAAAGCACACCGCCGGTTTCCATCACCAGACCCTTGGCCCTTGCAAACAGCGGAACCCAGGAAGGATCGGTTGACGGGCACACCAAGATGAAAGAGTCGAGGTTCGGCACATCGCCATGGGGATCGGTCAGCACCAGCGCCGGTCCTTCGGCTGAACCCGCCGAAAGTGCGGCGCCTTGGAGCACGTGCGCACCGCTTGGCGCCGGCAATGCGCGACCTATTGCGTCAAGATCGTCACTGAATACCACAGGAGGCACTTCGACTCCCAAGGCAATCGAGCGCCGTTTCCGTCGCTGGGCGATCTTCGAGGACATATCCGTCCCGCTTAGAAGTGCCGGCAACTCATCATGCATGAGATAGAAGACGCCGCCGGCCAGCCCCGTCCGACGATCGATCTCAAGCAGTGCCTTTCGAATCAGCGCATATCCGCGAAGCAAGTGATGTTTCCCGGTTTCCCGCAGCGCCACTGCCGTTCTCAGTCGATCGACTTCCTGGCGAAGCAACGCCCGCTGCGTTGGATTGAGTTTTGCTTCCGCAGTGATCCGATCCAGTGCCGACGTTGATTCGACGACCGGTTTCGCCGGCATGATTGGCACGCCGGACACCGCCTTAGCCAGGCCGGCTTCGTCCTCGCGCCAACGCGGTTGGGCAAGTTCCATTTCCATACGGCCGCGATGGCCATGTTGTTCCAAAAACGAGTTTTGACTAAGCACGCCGCGTGCATACTCCTGAAGCGCCGTCGGGAAATCGGCGCCGGCATCTGGGTGAACGCCCTGCGTCAATTCGCCGATGACCTGCTGCGAACGAGCCGTACCGAGCGGCTTCTCAAGCTGTTTCTGAATGGTCGCCATGGCAGAAGCCGCAAATGCCGTCGGCTTCAGGCTGTCCCGGGCGAATGTAATCAACGACCGCTCAATCCATTGATTCAATATCGTCAAAATGTCCAGCGGCTGCAGTTTTGACCAGTCTTCCTTCTCGGCGGCAGTGACCTCCGCCAGAAACTGCGGAATGATCACCCGTCGGAACTTGTCGGCAAAAGTGCGGCTCTGATTTTGAAACGACCAGCCGCCGCGAACGATCCGCCACACTGAGCGAAACTTCTGACCGATACTAGCCGACGCTGTGAGAAAGTTCGCCGTCGAATATGCCGCGCGATTAGGATCCTTTCGAATCGCAGCCATGTCATGTCCGAACGGCAGATCGCCCCACTGCATTCTGGGCTCGCGGCTCAAATTCATGTACGGCCGCCCGCAAATCAGGTCATAAGTGCATTCGTCGTCAAGTGCCGGATCAGGCACAAAGCCCAGATCGGCAAACATGCGGCCATACCCGCCCTTGCCCGACATGAACCGTCGAACGATGGACCACGTCATGGTCGTCGGTTCCGGCAAGACCTCCGACAAATTGAATCGTCCCCAGATCGTGCCGCTGGCCGCCGACCTGCTGCGAAGCTCGGTTATCTCCTCGCGGATGATTTGCGCTCGCTCAGCGAGCCCCCCTGTTGTGATGGGTCGCGCTTGCAACAGCCACACCCGGCCGTCGGCCCACGCCCATTCGATGTCGCGCGGATCGCCAAAGAACTTCACAACGCGGCGGCCCAACTCCGCTAGCTGTGCAAGCTGCCGTTCGGTCATGCAAAAAACGTTTTGCCATTCGGCATCGACCGGAACCTCGCCCTCCGTCGCTCGCTGCACCTTCTTATCGCCGAGTTTCTTGTCGAGAATCCGGCCGGTTTCGCGATCCAGCACGAAGTGATCCGGCGTCACGCGCCCGGATACCACGCTTTCACCCAATCCCCACGACGCGTCGACGAACATACGCGGACCGGCAGGATCGTTCGGATCATGCGTGAAGAGCACGCCGGCGATCTCGGCCGGAATCAGCCGCTGCACGACGACCGCCATGTCGATCTTGTCTACTCCCTGTTTCGCTCGATAGGCGCGAGCACGCTCGGAATCGAGAGATAGCCAGCACTTCCGAATTGCGTCGAGGACTGCTTCGTCACCCTGCACGCCGAGAAATGTCTCCTGCTGCCCAGCGAAGCTCGTCGATGCACCATCTTCTGCCGTGGCAGATGAGCGAACGGCGACCAACCCGCCGCCCAAACGCCGATACGCATCGACAATGCTCTGAGCGATATCCTGAGGCCATTCGCCGTTAGTTCGACGATGCACTTCGCTGGAGAGACAGAATCCAGGCGGCACCGGCAGCCCCGCCTGAATCATCAGGCCGAGACTCTGCCCTTTCCCACCTGCCAATGCAGCGGTGTCGGCAGTGACTTGATCCAGAAAGAGAATATCCGGCATGAAGAAGAGGATAGCAACCACACGGGGAGCGGCACGGTGACTTACATCAACGCAGCCGCCTTTCGGTTCATTTCACTTCATCTTCCAGTCGAAGGAATCGCGGCAACGAGGTTGAAAGCTGCGACAGGTCGCGGCCGGCGCCAAATCCGATGAAGATCGATCGACGTTCGACGCCCTCCACCACGCGTGACACAACAAGCGGCGTACCATCGATCAATACTTGCGGCTGACTAACGTCCGCACTGAGGTCGCGCGACCAATACGGAGTTCCTCGATCCGGATCGAGACAAGTCACGATTCCGTCGCTGCCCGCAACATACAGACTGCGAACCACTACTCCATCGCCGTCGGAGACAAACACGGGCGAAGAAACGATCGGCGCCTTGGCGTCGTATTTCCAGCGAAGTCGGCCGTCGGATCGCCGCACACAATAGACGAAACCGTCACGTGCAGCAAACCACACGCTCGTGTCGTCGACGCTGGCGCGCGACAGAACCGCGTCTTTCGCGTCGAACTGCCAGATGCGCTTGCCGGTTCGCGCATCCAGGCACAAAACGATGCCGCGAGGATTCGGGTCGCTGACGGAGAAGTTGCCGTTGCCGGCGCCGATGAACACCTGCGACCCTGTGACTGTCGCCGTTGCAAACGACGGGAACTCCAGCGGTACGCCCCACTGCTCTTTGCCGGTGTTTGCATCCAGGCACAGGAACAGCGTGGTCTTGTAGATATCGCCGACGCCGCTGGCGATGTAGACTCGCCCGGCGTGAACGACAGGATTGGCATCAATGTGCAGTTCCTTCCGCTGCCAAATAACTTTGCCGTCGTCGGCATTGAGGCAATACAGACCATCGTCACCGGCGCCGATGTACAACTTGCCGCCTTCGACAACCGGCGCCGACTCCGTGTGGCTGGTCGTCGGATGTTCCCACTGTTTTTCACCTTTGTCGGCGCTCAGGCAAATGACGCGGCAATCGCGATCCTCGTGGAATCCCTCGCCGAAGTAGACTTTGCCGTTGGCGACGCAAGGTGACGAAAAAACACCTCGCAACCCCTTCGCATCGTCAAAGCTCCAGATTTCGGCGCCGGTTTCCGCATCGATGCAGTAAAGACGGCCGTGCTGGCTGAAGCCCGCGCCGACCAACGCTCCAACGTAGACGCGACCATCGGCAAGGCAAGGACTCGACAGAATCATGCCGGAGCCCGAGGGCTCGAACTTCCATGCCGGCTTTTCCACCATGCGAGGGCTGCGAACTTCCAAGTTCGCCGATAGGACACGAGAACGACTGCTTCCGCGGCCTCCCTCCATTGCCCCGGCCAATCCGCAGACGACGACCAGCGACCAAAGGAATACCGTTTCGAGCGATGCGCCTGTTACCCGTTCACCACGGTAATAGGGCAACGCCGCCGCCGTGATCCAAAGCGGCGCGAAAGTAACGAGCACATCCAGCCACGGCGACCGCAGGAGAGGCCTACCAAGAGATACCGCGACGATCACGATTGCCAGGCCGCAAACGGAAAGAGCGACGATCGCAATTCGGTCCCACTTTCCGGGAAGCCATGCGTCGAGCTCCTGGTTCTCCGCGGCCTTGCGATACCTGCGGATCGCCCAAATCGCTGACATAGCGGATAGCGCGGCGAAACTGAGCCACATTCCGGAATCGCTGCCGAACCACGTATCGGCGAGGTAGCGATAGAAAAATAGCCGAACGAAATACGCCGTGCTGAGGAAACATGTCAAGGACAGAGCGACCATCCAGCGACGCATCAGCAACGCCAATCCGCCGAAGACGGCTGGAAACATCGTCGCCAGGATCGCCAGCGGTCCGATAATCACAAACGTCGGAATCACCGCGAGCGGCGGCGCATCACTTGGCCCCGGCGGCCCCTTCGGCTTGCCGCTGGGCTCGATTTCAGGGCCAATTCCTGGAGGTTCCTTCTCGTCCGGCTTCGGTGGTTCGCTTTTACCAGCCAGCCCATCGACAACGACTTTCTTCAATTCCTCGGTCGTGCCTTTGAAGGTTCGCCGAAAGTACGGCTCCAGATGATTGAAGCTCCATACCACGCCCTCAGGGGGATCGCCTTGGCCAAGCATTTGAAACCAAGTGCCGTTGGAGTATGCGAACGCCACGTAATTGCGCCCTTGACGGTGCACAAACAGCATAATCGACATGTCATGTGCAATTCGCTTGAGCAACTTCGGCGTCTGATTCTCTCGCTTGGCTTCAGCATCCCCGGACAAGTTCACCGGCAGTCGTTGGAAGGGCGGCTTGCCTTTGAATGTCTCGGCAGTCGTCAGAATCATCGAGGGCTTGTCGGAGTCAATCTTGTCGATCTTGGCCGAAAAAATGTACTGCTCCGTCGCCAGCACGTCCTTCAGCGGAATCAGGTTCTTGATCGCAGTTTGGGCAGTCGTTGAGAGACCGAGGCATACTGCCGCCGCTAGAATCCATGAGCATTTCTTCATGAAACGCGCTCCGAGGGTGTGCCGACGAATACCACTCCATCATAATGGCGGCGCTCCACAGAGCAAGCATTGTGTTGAATGTTCAAGGCAGTTGCGCGGTGCCGCGATGCGGTATTTGTTGGAGCGGACTTACGGTGAATCGTTCGGCCGGCGATGTCATCGGATTCGCCTGCACACCCTCAATTCGCCGAACTCGGTCACCATGAACGGTTGCCGCGCGAACGCCTTATTGAAGACAGACCGGCAATCTTCGTCGTGCGTAATGGGCGTGCCGACCTCGGCAGCGTTGAGAAACTCTACGATGGCGGCATCGATGCGAGATTCGCTCTTGGCTCGGGCTCCGGGCAGATGGCCATAGGACTCATGGGCCGAATGGGGCCTACATTTATTTCGGGTTCTTGCAACAACTCGCACAAGCGTCGCAGGCAGCGTTTCAGCAGGCCGGCGACGGGGCTTTTGTCCAGGTGTTCGCCGATTTGCACGAGCGTTCGGCCGTGCCAGTTCGGGAGGATCATGGCTTCGCGTTTGGGTGGGAGGGTGCTGATTCAGAGCATCGGCCGCGTGCAGGGCTTGTTCTTCACGAGCTAATCGGGCCCTGGGCGACGATTGCGGAATGGCCAGGAAGTCGGCGAGGCGGGTCGACGACTTGGCCAAGTCGGCTTCGAGCAAACGTTTGCGGGCCACGTCGCGTTTCTCGGCCCGTTGTTTGCGCAGTTCATCGCCCAGGTTGTGGGCGAGCAGGCGGCGCAGCCAGATCGACCAGCCGGCGCGGTCCAGCGCCGAGCCCCAGGCTTCCAGCAGGTTCTGTTGCACCACGCCTTCCACATCAAGCCGAGCGTGCAATTCGGGCGCGACGTGAGCGCGGGCCAGGATCAGCAGATAATGGCGATAGCGCTTATCGAGTTCATCGAATTGCCTGGGAACCTGGGCCATGCAGCGCCTCCAGGATAGAGGCGGATTTTCGCCTAGGATTGGGCGCGTGGTTAGGAAATTTCGCGAATTAGCGTGCCTGATTCGGTCGGCGCGTGCCAGTCGCGGCGCCGGCGCTGGAAGATCCAGAAGCCCAATCCCTGGCCGATCACCAGCACCCAGAACAGGCAGCCAGTAAGTACAGTCGTCAGTGAGAAGAACCAGCCGACTGCCAGCATGGTAACCAGCAAGGTCGCACCTTGAAGGACGGTGACGAGCAAATACGGTTCCTTGCAATGCGCGCGTAGGTAGGCCGCCCGCACAAAGAACACGTGATTGGCCAGTACGATCAGGACCAGGATGGTGCCGGGAACCGGTCGGAGAAACCGGCTCGTCATGGCCACGGCGCTGGGATGGTCGGAGAGATTCAACAAATACGAGAGTGCCAGCAAGAGTGCCAGCAACGCGCCAAGAAAAACCGTGGACTTGACCAAGACGTGCTGATAGGTGCGGTCCAGGTCCCGCCAGTTTTTTTTGGCGATCAGGTTGCCGAACACGGGCACCCGCGTTTCCAGCCAGCTGAGTCCGAGCATTTGCAAGGCGCTCACGACATTCAGACTCATGCCCAGTCGGCCGGATTCTTCGGCCCCGAAGTATTTCAGGGCGATCGGTACGATCATGACGAAAGCTTGCGTGCTGAACAGCGACAAGGCGATGCGCGACTGAAACGGGCGCACGTCGCGATACCAGGTGACGCGTGTCAGGCTCGGCTGGGTGCGCCAAAGGTCGGCCAGGAGCGGCCGGCGGATCAGGAAAAACCAGACGAAGTAAACCGCCACGCCGAACGCCTGACTGCCGGCAAACGCGTAGAGGTTTCCGCCCAGCGCCAGGATGAGACAATAGCCCACCGAGGCCAGGATCATCTGCAGCATCGACGCCCGCGCGACCGCCAGGATGTCGCCGCAGCCGCTTAGGAACTTGACGAAGCCCGCGGAGACCATGCACAGGCCCGACACCAGCACGGTCAGGATCCACGGCGCCTGCCAACCGACGTCACGAAGCCCGGGCACATCGTGGAAAAAGTACCAGCCGACCGGCAGCATGAGCGCGCAGGAAAGCAGGTAGATGGCCGTGTACCAGCGCAGCGCCACGCGCAGCAAGGCGGCTAGGCGTGTGTGGTGTTCCGGCGGACCCGTCAAGATGTTCGCACCGCTTTCGAGCAGGAACGCGCGTTCGTGGCTGGCTAATTGCTGAATGACGACGCCGAAGCCCAGATCGAGCAGCAGGATAATCTGGAAAAACGTGAGATAATTGAAATTCACGCCCTGCTCGGCCTCGGTCAGATGCCGCAATATGAGGGCGATCTGCAAAAACGAGAGCAGGCCGATGACGACGTTTCCACCCAGAACGGTGCCGACGGCCGGGTCGATGCCCAGAAAGGTGAGGGCGCGGCGCACCCAGCGGAGCACAAGCATGTAAGGTGATATATCAGTTCGTGCCGCGCCGCGTCAGGCCAGGCGATTTTCTGATAGTTGCCAATGCTATCCCAGCGCCGGTGGTCGTTGGCCTGGAGGATCAGGCTGCCGTGGTCGGGCCAGAGGTGCCGGCTGGTGGCAATGTCTAAGGCAACGCTCGAGAGTCTTGCGGCACACAAGTTTCAGACGCGCGGATTGCTCGGCCGTGAGCGGTGTGATTAGCGCCCGCACCCAAACGCGGCCCTCGCGTTCGTATCAGAGCATGGTTTCCCGCAATGGAATGATCGCCATTCCGTCGCGAAGCCGACCCTCGCGCCCGGCTTCCAGAATCGCGAGCGTGCCGTCGCGGTGCACGAAGACGATCGAACAGTGATTCGGAAATCCCGTACCCGCGGCGATGTCGCCGAAGACGGACCAGAAATCGTCCTGTGCCCCGAGAAAGATGTCGCCGGGCTGCGGCGTGTAGGCTCGTGCCGGACCGCGCAACTGGCGGTCAAGGACGTATTCCGGCTGAAATGCGAACGATCCGCCGTTGTCTGTCCCCAGATTACCCAGTGCCGCACAGACACAGACGCTCAGCACGATGTTCATGGCGTCCGAACCTGCTGGTGGAGCTGCCGCGGACCTGCTCGCGGCTATGCAATGTAATTCCGGTATCGGCAGCCCTTGAAAGATGCCTTGACACGCTCCGCAATGAATAATCGCGCACCGGTAACCTGAACAACGATTAGAGCGGAAGTGCCAGCAGTCCGGCGCGTTCCGTGTTCGTTAGGATTGCCGGTCTACCGGCTCGGTTTGCGAATGAGGTAATCTTCGATTACCAGCGCGTCGAGGCCCGTCGTATGCAGTACCGCAATGGCGTCCTCCACCGAATGAATGATCGGTTTGCCCATGATGTTAAAACTGGTGTTGAGCACCAACGGCACGCCGGTGCGCCGGTGAAAGGCGGATATCAGGTCGTAGTATTTCTCATTCCACGCTCGCTTGACCGTCTGGAGCCGTCCGGTGCCGTTCACGTGGACCACGCCAGGAACCTTCGCTTTCACCGCCTCTCGGAAACGTAAGGTCCGATCCATGTACGGCGATTCCTGGTAATTCTCAAAATACTCCGGCCCAAACTCGTGAAGAATCGACGGGGCAAAGGGTCGGAACTCCTCGCGGAACTTGACGCGGCCGTTGATTCGATCTTTGATGTTCGGGTCGCGGGCGTCGGCCAGAATCGACCGATTCCCCAACGCTCGCGGCCCAAACTCCGCTCGCCCTTGCACCCAACCGATGATTTCGCCGGCAGCCAGCAGGTCCGCGGCAACCTCGTGAATCTGACCCGCGTGATGCGTGATTAGTCCAGATCGATCGAAACGGATCAGGTTTTCCAGGGACTCGCCGCCGACTGTGGAGCCGAGAAAGGGAGAATGGACTTCGACGCGAGGCCGCCAGTCGGGGTGGTCGCGTTTGTAAGACAGCAACGCGGCTCCAACCGCATTGCCGTCATCGGCTGGGGCGCTATTGACGAAGAGGTTGGCAAAGCCCGTTCGTTCCAGAATGAGGCCGTTGTAGGACGAATTGAGGGCACAACCTCCGCTGAGCACCAAATTGTCGGACACGCCTATTTTCCGCAAATTGTTCAGGATTTCCGTCATGCGCTCTTCGAAAACGTATTGGCCCGTGAACGCTAGGTTTGCCGGTTCGATTCCGCGCCGGTCGAACCATAACGGGCACCGATACAGGTCCGCCAGTCCGACCAGGCAAAGCCCTTCCACGCGGACCGCTTTTTTCAACAAGTCGTAGGCTTTTTCATCAAAGTGCCCATACGGTGCGAATCCCATGACCTTCCACTCTTCGCCCTTGTCCCAGTCGAAGCCACAGGCGTGACAAAGGAACTCGTAGTACATGCCGAGAGTATTCCAGCTTTGCTGGCGTCCCGGCAGCCTGGTGATACGGCCATCGCCATAACGATAGTAGGCCGTGCTCGTGTATTCGCCGAAGCCATCAATCACGGCGCACACGGCCTCCGTGAACGGACTGGAGTAACACGCCGTTGCGGCGTGACAAAGGTGATGGTTCCAGTCGCACTGGGTCACGGACCGCCCCGGCCCAAAACGCTCAACGTAATATCGCGCCCCGAGGGCCGAGTTATAAGTGCTGGCCACCAGCGCGGTCATGCGAAACGTATCGCGATTGGCCAGCTCGCGGTTGATCCGGCGCTTCAGATTGAACCGGCCAAAGTTGCGGTTCCACCACGCGGCAAACCGCATGTGACGATCAAACCAGTAGCTCCAGGACCGAGACAGAACTACGTCCGTATCGGATTCAGAATAGGTTTTCAGGACATGCTCGAAATGAGCGATTTTATCGGGCGGACATTGGAATCCACGTTTGAACTGCAAGTGCCGTTCGGTGGCTTCCGCAAAGGTCACGCGCCCTGAGCTGTCCACCACCGCCAGCGACGGGTCGTGAAACGAACACCCCAATCCGACATAATTTCGCTTCCGCCCGCGGCGGGAGGACGATTCACTCATGGTGTTTGGACCTTTGCGCTAGGAATTCGCCTGCACACGGTCAGCTCGCCGCACTCACTTACTTGGAAAGGGTACGGCTCGATGGCTGCTGCAAAAACCCGGCGGCACTCGTCATCGTGCAGCTCGATCACCAGGTTATCCACCCGGTCGAGCCACGACTCGTAATTGCGGGCGAAGACTTCTTTCTCGGATTTTTCGATGTCGATCTTGAGAATCGAAATCCGATCTGCGCCCGATTCGCGGAAGACGCTGCCGATGTCGGTGGCGTGAAACAGCGGTGTTTCGCAGTCGCGGGCCTCGCGCACCTGCCGGGAACACTCCTGGAACGATCGGGAGTCGGCGACTATTACCAGGCCGCACGAATGCGACCACACGCCGGTTTCCTTCAGCGTCACGCGGTCGCCGAACGAAGCGAGGTTTTCCTTCAGGACGACGAAATTTTCCGCGTCGGGTTCAATGGCCACCACCCGCGCTTCGGGAAACCGGCTGAGAAAATAGGCGGAACTGTAACCCACATTTGCGCCGCAATCGATGATGAGTCGAGCTGTCGTCAGGTCGTCCAGGCAGGAGTATTCGCGCTCCGCAAAAATCTGTCTGAACATCCACAGGTCCGAGGTTCCCGGCCGCCATATGAGAGGAAATTTGCTTTGACCGGAATGGATATGCGCCGGCCTCCCACGCAGTGAAAATCGATTACGAATCGGCACTATGAAAATCCAGTACCAGATGAGCGTGGTGTAGAATGTCAACCAGCCGCGCAGGCTGCTGTGCAAGTACATACGCCCCCATCGCTGCCACCATCCTGGGTGGCGCGTGGTGTTGTCAGCTCGCGGCTGTGCTCCCATGTAACTTCCTCACCTCGTTCGTTTTGGGCCCCAGATTCCATTCCACACTCGGATCAGCGATTGAGAGAACTGCAAATAAGTTCTCTGGAGCCGGCGAACTTGGTTTCGGTCGGGGCCGAAGCCGAAGTTCCGAACAACGCGAATCGAGTCGGTCTGCCCGGAATTGTGAACGACCGGAATCGGAGAACCGTCCGGGCCCAGGAACACGCCATTGCGCACAGTGAACGACGTCCGTGTAGTCATCAGGACGAAATTGTACCGTTCGTCCAATGGCATGAAGCCGGTCTTGTGCAGGAAATAACTCAACAGGTACTGATCCGTGGCGAAATGCGACAGCTCGTCACATAGCCGCAGCATCTCCGCATAGAACTCGCCGAACTTGGGGGCCGGGCCGAAGATCACGCCGCCGTTGACGGCCGGGAGGTTCCAAAGGAACTCCGAAATTTCCTTGCGAAACTCCCGGCGGATGTCGTCAATGCCCAAGAGCGACTCGTGCATGCTTCCGGTGAAGCGACGCTCGATGCCGGCCCGGAACACATCCTTGTTTTGCTCAAACAACGGGCTGATGTCGGCCTGAAAAATAATGTCGCCGCCATCAATGGACAACACCTGATCGTAACTCGTCGCCTGAAGAAAGGCCGTGAGATCGCGATGTCGTATGTTCGTGAAACTACCGTCTTTCTTCGCCGGGTGCAGGATCGCGCCCTTTGCACGCAGATGTTCCGACTGGTCCGGCGACAGGCCGTAGTCGATGACAACCACGTCGATCTCGTCCAAACTGACATGTGTTCGCAGCGACTGCAGCCAATGGTGAATCAGAAAGTCACCGTATTTAGCGTCGCAACAGGTAATGATGGCGTGCCGTTTCATCTCACCCCTTCGCGCACGGCGAATTCTTCGATCCGGTCGCAGGCCTCGCGAACCGGGTCGTCGGTGACAAGCGAGGCAGCCAAACGCTGACATTGCTCGCGCACGGCAGGATCCGTCAGCAGTTCATGCAAGTGTCGCGTTAGCCGCGAACCGGTGAAGCGCCGCGGCGGCAACGTCCGCGAGACGCCGAGTTTGCGGCAGCGTTCGGCAATATCGGGCTGATCGTAGCTCAGCGGCATGCAGACTTGCGGAATGCCGGCGCGCAGTCCCTGGGCGACGGTGCCGACCCCACCATGCGAGACCACGGCGGCGCAGCGCGGCAGGACCAGTGTGTGCGGGGCGAACGGCACGTATTTCACGGTGGGCGGCAGGTTCAGCGGCAACTGCTCGGGGAAGCGCGTCATGACAAGGCCGCGGCGATTCAGCTTCTGACAGGCAAAAACGGCTGCTTCGAAAAAATGTTTCAGGTCGGTGGTGGCCGAACCGGGCGAGAAGGCGATCGGTGGGTCGCCGGCATCGAGGAATTCGGCGAGGTCGGGCGGCACCTTGGCGTTGGGCTCGTCGAAAAACGGAAAGCCGGTGAAGTGCATCGCCGGCCAGTCGTCGAGGATCGGCTCGGCCAGCCAACGCGGATAGAGGCCCAACACGTTTTTCAACAACTCGTTGTAGGACTTCAGCAAGCGCCGAATTGGCGGCAGGCCGAGTTCCTGGCGAAACTTATTCATGCGCGGGCCGATGACGATTCGGTCGAGGAATACAAACTCGATATACCGTGCCGCAGCCGCACGCATCCAGCGAAACACCAGTGCTTTGCGCACCCAGTCGTGCACCGGCTGCACGCCTGTCCGTGAAATGCTCGGCAGCAGGAATGGGTTGATGAAGGTGTGAATGAGCGGCATGCCAAGCTTTTCGGCGGCAATCATTGCGCCGTAACTCAGGGCGGTGACCACGGCAATGGTCTGGCCCGGCGCATACAAGCGCTCGATGTGCGCGTATTGCTTTCGCATTCCGTCATTAAGAAGAAGGTCGGCTCCCAAGTTGACGCCCCGTGTCGCGTGCCAGTAGTCCGGGTGAAACACCGTCGCGCGATGTTGCACCAGATCATTGAGGTCCGCATGTTCCAGGCCATAACGCGCCAAAAGGTCGGCGAAGTACGTATGCGTGATGAAGGTCACACGGTGGCCGCGATTCTTCAGCCCGACTCCAATGCCGACATAAGGATAGACATCGCCAGGCGTGCCGTAAGGTAGGAACAAAAAATGCATGACCTGCGGTCTCGATTCTAAGCCATGAACTCACGCGATGAAGGCAAATTGGTCAAACAACCGTTAGATTTTCCCTCTGGTAATCCGCGTGTGACGGAACTCCGACCTTCACCAACCTCGGCACAACAACTGAAGGTACAACAGCCAGAATTTCAATCAAGCGAAGAAATCGGAACAATAGTGCTATTCCAAGGCGGAGTGGGTTAACAGGCCTTGGAATAAGCTCAGCCAACCTCAAAGAGAAACTACTGCATCGTACGCCCCTGTGACGAACTCGCTGGGAGACTTCACGGAACGATCTCGCTCCATGCGACGACCACGTCAACGGAGAAATGGTTCCCACCGCGACCCATGCTTAGGGGCGATGAGTTCGGGCAGGCCGGTTTGCCGTTTCTCGATGACAACGACATACGGGTAGAGGTGAACCGAATGGATCGCAGCCTGCACGCCGTTGGTCGGTACGTCCAGCCGCCGTTTTGGATTGGCCGGATCCGATTTCAACTTCTCCATCCCATTCAGACTGTCGGCTAGCCCGGAAACGAACGCTGCGAAAGCGTTATCCCGCCGGTGAACGTCTTCACACAGATAGACTCCGCCCGGTCGTATGCGGGGAAGCAATTCCTCCAGTGTAACACGCTGTTGTTCGGGTGTGTGCCCTCCGTCATCTATCACAATGTGTGGCGCCGGGAGTGTGCCATCTGTCAACGATCGTCGCCAGATCGCTCGATCGGCTTGATCGCCGATCAGGACGCAGGTGCCCTGGCGCTCGTAGGACTTGCAGGCTGGCTCTATATCCACTCCGAATATTTTCGCTGTTGGCGTACGCGGTGCGCGCAAATCGAGCAACCGGCGGCAGAGAATGGCAGAAATTGACATGCTTGGCGGTGTTTTTTGGGATCCGGGCTGGGCAAGTGCCAAGAACTGAATCGCGTCGAGAGCTCAACACAGAGGCACAGAGCACACAGAGAGAAAACACAAACAAGTCCACGGCCTCGCAACGCCTCGCCCCTGGCAAATCACGAACGCTCCGTTGGAGCTTCAAAGCGCTGAAGGGGCGGCGGTCAATTGCCAGAGGTGAGGCTTCGAAGCTCAGGAGAAGTTTTGCATCCGCATTTTTTCGTGACCTTTGTGAACTGATTTTCTTGCTTCGCATGTCACCAGATCCATGGAGTTCACCATCCATGCAAACTAGCAACAGATCGATAAAGCGATTATCCAGCGCTATCTCACCAATATCGCACTATCAACACTATCAAGGCTTTTTGTTTCATTTCGAGACTGTTACAAATGTGCAACCCGACATTTCTGAACGAAATCCGACACGAGCACTCGAATCGTCACCAACGCGCGCTCGGTTTTGATATGGTCGCGTTTCGGTTGGGATAGCGCGAATAGTCAGTCGGTGCTAGGGATTGAGCCGCCGACCACGGTCCACAACGCTGTTGCCTCCGTAACTTATTCCATGTTTCCTTTGGGAGAGTCGCATGGCTAACGAGTATCATAGAGCCATTGATTTCGCCACGTCACAATGCCGGCGACTGATCGGTGCTCATCCTGGGTACACGCCGATGTACACGGTCGGCGGCAAGTGGAACCTCGAAGGCGAACGTTGGACTCATTGGTGCGAGGGGTTTTACCCGGGCATCTTCTGGTTGTTGCACAAGTCAACGGGAGATGGGTTCTGGCGGACGCATGCCGAGGAATACAGCCGCAAACTCGAACCTCGCCGATTTGATCGCAACGTGCACGACCTGGGGTTCCTGTTCTTTTCGACTTACTACCGTTGGTGGCGATTAAACGGCGCCGAACGATTGAAGGCGATACTGATCGACGCCGGCAGGACGCTCGCGCTTCGCCGGCAAGTCGGCGGTTACCTGGCGTCGTTCATCGGCCCCGAGTCGTTATTCATCGACATCATGATGAACGTTGGAATCATTTTGTGGGCGGCCAGTCATTCGTTTGATCCGGTATTGCGTGAAATTGCTCTGGAGCATTGCCGCACGACGGCCAGCTTCCTCGTCCGTGCCGACGGCGGCACTGCGCACGAAGGCATCTTCGATATTCAGACGGGCGAGTTCCAAAAGGAGAGCACGCATCAAGGCCATTCCGCAACCAGCACCTGGACGCGCGGACTCGCTTGGGCCATATACGGATTCACTGCCGTCCATCGACTGAGCGGCGAGCGGGAGTTCCTCGACGTCGCCGAGCGATGTGCCGAATGCTATTTGCGCCGAGCGCCGGATCATCTGGTGCCGCCCTGGGACTTTGACGCGTCGCATGGACCGAAGTTGTGGGATAGTTCTGCAGCAGCGATTACAGCGAGCGGGCTCTTCGATCTGGCGGAAGCGGTCGATCTCGCCGACGACAAGAACCGGTATCGCAACGCAGCATGCAAGATTCTGGACACACTGTGCACCGACGAGTTCCTTGCACGCGGCCGGCCCGAATGGGAAGGCATCCTGCTGCATGGAGTGTATCACTACCACAAGAAACTCGGCGTCGATGAATCGGTCGCCTGGGGCGATCATTTCTTCGTCGAGGCATTGGTCAAAGCAATCGCGGGCAAGTCGGAAGCGGCGTGGTGAAACATGAAGATTGGTATCATCAGCGACACGCACGATCGAGTCGAGGCAACAGCAGCGGCGATCGCGGCCATGGTTTCGCAAGGCGCCGAGTTATTGCTGCATTGCGGCGATATCGAGTCCCCGGCAAATCATCGACCTGTTTCGGGTGATTCCGACACACTTCGTCTTCGGCAACTGCGACTGGCAACCGGACCAGTTGTCCGCGGGCATCGGCGGCATCGGCGCAACGCTGCATGCCCGATTCGGTCACATAGAATTTCAAGGCGTCAAAATCGCTTGGACGCACAGCCACGATCGCCGGCTTTTTCACGACCTGGAGCACAGCGACGCATACGATTACTTGTTTTACGGGCACTCGCACGTTGCCGAACAACACCGCACAGGCCGAACGCTGGTCGTCAATCCCGGTGCGATGCACCGAGTTGCCGAAAGAACCTGTGCGGTCCTTGACCTACAAGACGGCGAGGTATCGACGATTCGCGTTCAATGAAGGAAATGAGAATGCATTGCCGAAGTTAAGCTGATGCTGCGGTGACGTTGGGCGCATCCGAGTTGGACTTGCTCCCACCTTCGGCAGGGGCTTGCACTGCAGCGGCGCTCTTGATTCCGGGCAGTTCCTTTTTCATGAAGGAGTACACGACAAACCCAATCGCGCTAAGAACCCAGGTCAGGACGCGCTGACTGAGGCTGCCGAATACGCCGGTCCCTTCGGCAAACCCTCGAAGGAGATACAGCTTGCCAAAGACCAGTTCGCCACCACCAAGTCCCCCCGGCGCCGGGAAGAAGCCTTGAACGGCCATACCGACCGGAACGATGATGAGGTGATCGCGCAATCCCGGCATGGCCGACTCGCCGCCGGGCGGTTGAAACGCCAGGGTTGCGAGGAAGAACATGAGTACGGAACTGACGTGGCTAATCAGGGAGATGCCAAATGCCGCCAGAACCGCTCCACCACGATTGCGATAATGCCAGACCGCGAGCCAGAACTCCCGAAGAATGCGGCCGACCTTTGGAAACCACTCGAGTCGGCCGGCAAAACGATGCGCCCGACGCTCCGGCAGAAACCCAAGCGAGAACCAGACCATTAGCGTTGCCGCAAAGACGCCGATCGCCGTTCTGACTATGGTGCGTAAGTCCGGCTGGGATTCGAAGAACGCTGGATCGAGGAGCCACACAATGGACCCGCTGATGGCCACCAGTCCAATGAGCGCCCATAACCCGATGCCACGGTCGAGCAAGACGGTCGAGACGGCAACCGTGCGGCGCTCTTGCTCACGGGCGACGGCGGCGGCCTTGATCAAGTCGCCGCCAACGGACCCAGGAAGGAAGTTATTGAAATAGTAGCCGACGAGTCCCAGTCGCAACGCGTTGCGCAAAGTAAACGGAAGATTCTGGGCTCGCACCAGAAGGTACCAACGAAAGACGCTGGCGAGAAACGAAGTCAAGCAGCAGAGTCCCGCGAGAAGATACGTGCCGATCCGCACCGGCCGGTCGAACACGTCTTGAATGCCGGTCCCTGGGCGACCCGGTTTCGCCTCCCAGTTAGAGATGATGACGAACGCAAAGACGGCAATGCCTGCACCGTACTTGAGCAGGCCGATCCACCAGCTTTTCTTCTGCACGCGCGAGCCTCTGATTCAGATACCGTGTCCTTGGCAAAAGGCTATTGTGCGCGGGATTCGCTGCGCCGTCTACACGCAATTGACGCGCTGCGCCAATGCGTATAGAGTAACGATGTTGACCGGGGCTGTAGCTCAGCTGGGAGAGCGCTTGAATGGCATTCAAGAGGTCGTCGGTTCGATCCCGATCAGCTCCACTCTTCTTACACGCGGCAGCAGCCGCGTGTTTTGTTTCGCCTCAAATTGCTGGTATTCTGCTGGCCTCGACTGGTCGAGTAGAATGAACAAGGATCCGGCCCCTGAGGGGCTCGGCTCGCTTGAGGAGTGAGCCATCGACCTCTTCGGCGAAGTAATGGACGCCAATCGACGCAAGGCGCAGCCGCTCGCGGCGCGGATGCGGCCTCGTTCGCTCGACGAGTTCACCGGCCAGGAACACTTCATCGGACCCGGAAAGCTCCTTCGGCGGATGTTGCAGGCGGATCGCATAAGTTCGCTGATCTTCTATGGCCCGCCTGGCACCGGAAAGACCGCACTGGCGCACGTCATCGCCGAGCACACACAAAGCCGATTTCACGCATTGAACGCGGTCGCTGCCGGCGTCAAGGAAGTACGCGAGATTCTGGCCTCGGCACGCAAAGAGCTCGAGACAACTGGAAAGCGCACGATCCTGTTTCTCGACGAATTGCACCGCTTCAACAAAGCCCAACAGGACTTGCTGCTGCCCGATGTCGAGGAGGGTGTGATTATCCTGATCGGAGCGACGACGCAGAATCCGTTTTTCGCGATCAACACGGCACTGCTCAGCCGAAGTCAAATATTCACATTTCAGCCGCATTCGAGAGACGACATCAAGAAGCTGTTGCAACGGGCATTGGTCGACGCAGATCGAGGCCTTGGCAAGTTCGCGGTGACCATTGAGCCAGCAGCGCTCGAATTCCTCACAGAAATGAGCGACGGCGACGCTCGACGGGCACTGACTGCTTTGGAAATTGGCGTGCTGTCAATGCACAACGGCTCGCACGTTTACGACTTGGCGCTTGCACAGGACTCGATCCAACGCAAGGTGCTCGAATACGACGGCACCGGCGATTCACATTACGACGTCGCGTCGGCTTTCATCAAGTCGATGCGCGGCAGCGATCCGGACGCCGCCATCTACTGGCTCGCACGCATGCTCGAATCGGGCGAAGACCCACGATTCATCGCTCGCCGCGTCATCATCTGCGCCTCCGAGGATGTAGGCAATGCCGATCCCCAGGCGTTGGTCGTGGCGGCCGCTGCACTTCAGGCATGCGAATTCGTCGGTTTGCCGGAATGTCAGTTGGCGCTCTCTCAGGCTGTCGCGTATATTGCTACATCGCCTAAATCGAATGCTTGCACAGTTGCAATAGGCGCTGCTCGGCAGGACGTACAAGAGGGCCGAACGCTGCCGGTGCCGGCGCACCTTCGAGATAACCATTATTCTGGCTCCAAAGAGTTGGGGCACGGCGAGGGGTACAAGTACAGTCACGATCACGATGGCGGCTGGGTCGATCAGGAATACCTGACCGATGTACGCCGCTACTATGAACCGACTGACCGCGGCTTTGAAGCCGTGATCCGCCAACGGATGGAAGAGTTAAGGAAAAAGAGATTTCACCACAAGGACACAAAAAAAGACATTAGCTAACCAAGATTGATTTCTTGGTGTTCTCTGTGCCTTTGTGGTTAATGATTCTCTCGCATGAAAGGAAAGTCATGCACATCGCGATTCTCGACGAAGAACTGCCCTATCCGCTAACGTCCGGAAAAAGGATTCGCACTTACAACCTATTGCGAAGGCTCGCAAGCCGGCATCGCCTGACGTACGTATGTCATCGCAATGCTGATCGAACAGAGGCGGAGAATGCCGCGAGCCACTTTGCCGAGATCGGCATCCATACGGTCGTCGTCGATCGTACCGTGCCTCCGAAATCCGGCATCGGTTTCTACTCACGCCTGGCCGGCAATTTGTTGTCGTCGCTTCCTTACTCGGTTTCATCGCACCAAAGTACGCAATTGCAACGAGCGATGGCAGACCTGACCGCACGCGACCCGGTGGATCTTTGGCACTGCGAATGGACACCGTATGCGGAGTACCTTCGCGGGCGGCAACGAACTCCATGGCTGGTGGTCGCCCACAATGTCGAATCGTTGATTTGGCAACGGTACGCGGAGAACGAATCGAATCCGGCCAAACGCTGGTACATTCGCAAGCAATGGCACAAGTTCTTCGCGTTCGAGCGCTGGGCGTATTCCACCGCAAACCGGACGATTGCCGTAAGCCCCGATGATGCGTTGATGATTCGCAATGAGTTTGGCGGCCGCGATGTGGCCGTAGTCGACAACGGCGTCGATACCGACTACTTTCGGCCGACCGATGCAAAACGCGATCCGAAGACTCTACTGTTTCTCGGCAGTCTGGACTGGCGGCCCAATCAGGATGGAGTGCGCCTGCTTCTCGACAATATCTTTCCTCTCGTTCGACAGCAGGAACCAAACGCGCGACTGAGCATTGTTGGTCGAAACCCGCCCAATTGGCTGCGCGAGCAAGCATCTCAATCCGCCGGTGTTGAACTTCATGGCAGTGTCCCGGACGTACGGCCCTTTATCGCACAAGCCACCGTACTTGCGGTTCCTTTGCGCATCGGCGGGGGCTCTCGCCTCAAGATTCTTGAAGCACTCGCAGCCGGGCTGCCGGTGGTTTCTTCCCGCATCGGCGCCGAAGGCCTGGACCTGCATGACGGCGTTCACTTAGACATTACGGAAGGCATCGAACCCATGGCTGACGCGCTGGTCGCGGCCATGCGCAACCACGAACGGACGCGGAAATTGGCGGACGTGGGCCGGAAACAGGTACTCCATCGTTATGACTGGGAAATTCTCAAGGATCGCCTTGAAGAGTGTTGGAGGCGATGTGTCACGGAAACGACAGCAAAGCAAGCCGCGTAGTGTACAATAGACCGGTGCCGAGGTTGCTTTTCGCGCTCGAGTCCAGCTAGTGGAAACGCGAATCAGTTCCCCGAAAGCTCACTTCGAACGCGAAACGTATGCCTTTGCCAGTTTTCATTGGAAATCGCCAAACTTTTCCGTTCTACTATTCGTCGATACAGTAAGCCCATGCAATCGCGTACTCTTTGCGCCCATCGGATCGATTGAAGAACACGAGGGTCCAGTCATGCGACGAGCCTATTGGTTGGCGCCGGTACTTGGCGCCTGTGCGTTAGCCGCTTTTGTGGCGCTCAAACCGAAACAAAGCAATGCCGAACCTGGGAAGACTGATGCCGCCAACGGCGCAGTCGCAACTGCCTTGCCCATCCGAAATGTCGTGTTGTATTCGTCCGGCGTGGGCTACTTCCAGCGTCGCGGCGAGATCGACGGCAACGTTCGCGTGGATCTGACATTTCAAGTTCGAGATATCAACGACCTCATCAAATCCATGGTCGTGCAGGACGAGAAGGGCGTTGTTTCAGCAGTGAGCTACGACTCGCTCGATCCGGTCGAACGCACGCTCAAGAGCTATGCGGTTAATCTGACAAACAATCCTTCATTTGGACAAATCCTCTCTCAAATGCGCGGCGAGCGGGTTGAAGTCGTGCTGCAACAAACGGCAGTCAATCAGCCCGGCACCGTGCAAGGTGCAATCATGGGGATCGAAAAACAGCGTCAGACCTCGAAAGACGGCCCCGTCGAGACGGACGTCGTCAACCTGTGGTGTGCTGAGGGAGTGCGAGCCATCAAGCTCGGCGACGTGCAACGATTGCGATTCTTGAACCCGACCATCGAGAACGAATTTCGTCGCGCCCTCGATACACTATCGCTTTCTCACGATGCTCAAAAGAAGGCGGTCAGCCTGAACTTCGCGGGCGACGGCAAGCGCGATGTCAAAGTCGGCTACGTCGTTGAAAACCCGATCTGGAAGACCAGCTATCGTCTTGTGCTGGACAAGGAGTCCGGTAAGCCGTTCCTGCAGGGCTGGGCGATTGTCGATAATCCGACTGACGACGACTGGAACGGCGTCGGAATGGCGCTCGTTTCAGGCAGGCCGATCTCATTCCAAATGGACCTGTATCAACCGCTTTATGTTCCCCGACCCATGGTCGAAATGGAACTGTTCCAGTCGCTGCGGCCGGTCGCATACGGCGGCGGGATTCGCGAAGAACAGAAGGCATTGGCCAGCGCGCCGATGGCCGACGGATTTGCTCGCGGCGGCGCGATGCCCGCAGCCAAGTCCGAGACCGCGACGCGTGGCTTCCGCAACCGGGCAATGGACCGCGACAAAGCGATGGAAGAAGGCGAGCGCCTTTCCGAAGAACTCGGCAAACGTATGAACCTGCAACAGGGCGTTCAATCGGCCGCCACCGCGTCGCAGCTTGGCGACTTCTTCCAGTACTTCATCAATCAACCGGTCACGCTGCCTCGCCAGAAGTCGGCGCTCTTACCGATCGTCAACAAAGAGGTCGAAGGCCGACGTCTATCGATTTACAACCCTTCCGTGCATGCGAAGTTCCCGATGCTCGGGCTTATGCTCAAGAACTCGTCCGGTCTTCACTTGATGCAAGGTCCGATCACGGTGTTCGAGGGCTCGACCTATGCCGGCGATGCTCGCATTCAGGACCTGCAACCAAGTGACGAACGGCTGATCAGTTTCGCCGTCGATCTTGGGACTGAGGTCGAAACGAAAGTCCAGAATCCGCCGCAACGACTGACGAAAGTCCTTGTGCGGGATGGCGCCGTCTGGACGACCAATCGCATCCGCGAAGAGAAGACCTACACGGTCACAAATCGCAGCGGGCAAGAACGGACGTTGTGGATTGAGCATCCATATCGCGCGGAATTCGAATTGATCAGCAAGGAAAAGCCAGTCGAACGCACCAGCGACTTCTACCGGTTCGAAATGAAAGTCGCACCCGATCCAAAGAAGGGTATTTCTCAGACCATCGTCGAAGAACGAGATGTCAGCACGGCGTTTGCCATCAGCAATTCGCCGGACGCCACGATCCGGTTCTTCATGACGAATGCACTCGCCAGCCCAGGCGTAAAGAAGGCGCTCGAAGCGGCTTTGGCACTCAAGGCGGATCACGCCAAGGCACAGCAGGACCTGACAAACGTCAACCTTGAACTTCGCAACTTGACCGACGACCAAGGGAGGCTGCGAGCGAATCTGCGAGAGATGCCTGCCACCGCCGCCGCGTACAAGCGTTATCTCGAGAAGTTCGACAAACAGGAAACTCAGATCGAGGAACTGCAAGCGAAGCAAAAGGACCTTCAGACGGTCCTGCTCAAGAAACAGAAAGAGTTAGATGACTACCTCAGGAATTTGACTGTGGAGTAACTGTTGCCTTGCTTACGTTTCGCGGACGCCGACTCCGAGAGCGGAACGTAAACGAATATCTGAAATTACAAACTGAGATCAGAAAACTGCAATCCAAGGAGACCTCTCATGCGTTGGAAGAAACTGCTCTGGTTGTTGCCGGCGGCCGGGGCCTTTGCCGTCGGCGCCTTTTTTGTAAGCAAACCTGCCGTTACTGCACCGCCGCCCGATGCGCAGAACGGTGTCGCCGCTGCGACGAACTTGCCGATCAAGAACGTTGTTCTCTATTCTTCCGGCGTCGGGTATTTCCAGCGGAAGGGCGAAGTCGACGGCAATGTTCGCGTCGACCTGACGTTCCAGGTCCGTGACATCAATGATCTGATCAAGTCGATGGTGGTGCAGGACGAAAAAGGCGTCGTCTCGGCCGTCAGTTATGATTCACTCGACCCGGTTGAACGAACTCTGAAAAGTTACGCGGTCAACCTCACGAACAACCCGACGTTTGGCGGCATCCTCACGCAGATGCGAGGCGAACGCGTAGAAGTCGTGTTGCAAACGACGGCAGTCAATCAGCCCGGCACCGTGCAAGGCGCGATCATGGGTATTGAGAAACAACGTCAAGTTTCGAAAGACGGCGCTATCGAAGCTGAAGTTCTGAACTTGTGGTGTGCGGAAGGCGTTCGTGCGATCAAGCTCGGCGAAGTGCAGCGCCTGCGATTCCTCAATCCGACGATTGAAAACGAATTCCGCCGGGCCCTCGATACGCTGTCGCTTTCACACGATGCACTGAAGAAGGCCGTTAGCCTGAACTTTGCCGGCGACGGCAAGCGCGAAGTGCGCGTCGGCTATGTCGTCGAGAACCCGATTTGGAAGACCAGTTACCGGCTCGTACTCGACAAGGACACCGGCAAGCCGTTCCTTCAAGGTTGGGCCATTGTCGATAACCCCACGGATGACGATTGGAACGGCGTCGGCATGGCGTTGGTCTCCGGTCGGCCGATTTCTTTCCAGATGGACCTTTACCAGCCGCTCTATGTGCCTCGACCAATGGTCGAAATGGAACTCTTCCAATCGCTGCGACCGGTTGCATATGACGGCGGCAAGCGCGATTCGCGCCCGATGGTCGCCGCCTCGCCCCCCCCAGCCCCTCCGGGAATGGGCGGCGGACCAGGCGGTTTCGGCGGCGGAGGCCGTGGTAGGCAAATGGAAGCGATGGATGCGCTCGAAGCTCGCAAAGCGACTGCCGACCATGGCGCTCGGCTTGCCGATGAGATGAATCGCCGGATGGACCTGGGACGTGGCGTACAATCCGCTGCAACCGCGTCGCAACTCGGCGACTTCTTCCAGTACTTCATTAACCAGCCCGTTAATCTGCCCAGGCAGAAATCGGCGCTGCTACCCATCGTCAACAAGGAAGTCGAAGGCAAGCGGCTGTCGATCTACAACCCGGCCGTCCACGCGAAGTTCCCGATGCTTGGTCTAATGCTCAAGAATTCGTCCGGATTGCACTTGATGCAAGGGCCGATCACGGTATTCGAAGGTTCGACCTACGCCGGCGACGCCCGCATCCAGGATCTACAGCCGAACGACGAAAGACTGATCAGCTTCGCAGTCGACCTCGGCACCGAAGTTGAGGCCAAGAGCCATCGCCCGGCGGATCGTCTGACGACCATTCGCATCGAACGAGGCCTGCTAGTCACGACCAATCGCATTCGCGAGGAAAAGACCTATACGGCGACGAATCGCAGCGGACAGGAACGCACGCTCTGGATCGAGCATCCCTACCGTGCGGAATTCGAGCTGGTCAGCAAGATCGAACCAGTCGAACGAACGTCGGATTTCCGTCGCTTCGAGATGAAGCTGCCCGCCGACGCGAAGAAGTCGGTAGCAATGACCATCGTCGAAGAACGCGACTTGAGTAGTTCGATCAGCGTTTCCAACGCCGACGACAACACCATTCGTTTCTTTGCGAACAATGTCATTGCAAGCCCGGAGCTCAAGAAGGCCCTGGGCGGCGCAATGGAACTGAAGTCCGTCCTCGCCAAGATTCGTCAGGACTTGGGCAACATCAACCTTGAACTGCAGAACATCACGCAGGATCAGGCCCGTCTGCGACAGAACCTGCGTGAGATGCCTGCAACGGCAGCAGCGTACAAACGCTACCTCGAGAAGTTCGACAAGCAAGAAACGCAGATCGAGGACCTGCAAGCGAAGCAAAAGGACTTGCAAACGCAGGAACTCAAGGCTCGCAAAGCTGTGGATGATTACTTGGTGAATCTGAATGTGAAATAAGAGCAGGGTCCTCGGAAAAACACAGAAAGACACGGACAAGAATCATCTCCGTGTCTTTCTGTGTTTTTCCGAGGTCTCATTGCATATCCCGCTTCAAGAGCGGGGACATAGCCCGCAATTGCTCCATCATTTTTCGGAAACCCGGAAAGTCCAACGACTGAGCGCCATCGGACATGGCTCGGTCCGGATCGGGGTGCACTTCGACCAACAAGCCGTCCGCGCCAGCCGCCAACGACGCCAGCGACATGGCCGGGACATAGGTGCGTTTGCCGGTGCCGTGACTTGGATCGACGAATACCGGCAAATGCGAAAGCGACTTCGCCGGCGGAATCACCGACAAATCGAGTGTATTGCGACTGTGATCGGAGAATGTGCGCACGCCTCGCTCGCACAGGATGACTCGATAGTTGCCTCCGGCCATGATGTACTCGGCCGCCATGAGCCAATCCTCAAGCGTCGCGCTCATACCGCGTTTGAGCAGCACGGGTTTGGCCGCTTTGCCGACGCGTTTGAGCAGGCTGAAGTTCTGCATGTTGCGCGTGCCGATCTGGATGATGTCGCTTGCGTCCTCGACGGCGTCCGCGTTTTCCGTGTCCATCAGTTCGGTGACGATGCCGATGCCGGTTCGCTTTGCGACACGCTTGAGAATTGCAAGTCCTTCGAGTCCCAAGCCCTGAAACGCATACGGGCTGGTCCGCGGCTTGAATGCGCCGGCACGAAGGAAGCGCACGCCGTTTTCAAGCAAGAACTCTGCTGTGGTCTGGATCATCGCCTCGTTTTCGACGGAACATGGGCCGGCAATCAAGGTGAAGGTATCCGGCCCGATGCGTCCTTGCTGCAAGTCGATGATCGTGTCATCACGGTGCATTTCGCGGCTGGCTAACTTGAATGGTTTCGTAACTCGGATGCATTCCTTGACGCCCGGCAGCACCTCTATCGACCTCGCGTCGACGACGGCAGTATTGCCGGTAATGCCGATGGCCGTGCGGGTAGCGCCCGGCATCGCGTGCGGCATCAAGTCGAGCCGGCGAATAGCATCTAAGACGTGTTCGACCTGATCGGCTGTGGCATCAGACTGCATGACAACTAGCATGAAAATATCGCTCCGCACTGACTGGCATTCGATTAGTCCACTGGTTAATATACGAGCGAAGTGCTTGAACCTACCCGCCAACACCCCAGCAACTCATGAAACGTCGAACACAATTGACTTTGCTTGCCGTCTTGTTCCTTGCTTCGGCAGCCGTTAGGGCCGAAGGTCCCGGCTGGTGGCCACAATGGCGCGGACCATCCGGCCAAGGGCACGTAGACGATTCGCGTGTGCCGATGCAGTGGAATTCGTCGAAGAACTTACTCTGGAAGACGGCCTTGCCTGGCACCGGACATTCAACGCCAATAATCTGGGGCGACCGAGCGTTCCTGACTGCTGCGAATCGCGACGGCAGCGAGCGATTCGTACTGTGCATTCGCACGACCGACGGCAAGATCCTCTGGAACAAGTCTGTGTATAAGGGACCGGCCGAGCGCACACACGGCACCAACACGCACGCTTCGCCCTCATGCGTCACCGATGGTGAACGCGTCTATGCGTTTTTCGGCACTCCGGGGCTCTTCTGCTTCGATTTGAACGGCAAGCAACTCTGGCATCACTCATTCGGCCTCTTCACTTCGGAAACCGGCTGGGGCATCGGCGCATCACCGGTACTCTACGAGAACCTCGTGATTCAAAATTGCGACAACAACGGATCTGACCTCGCGCCCAAAGGCATCGCCAAAAAGGACTGTGCGGCTGCCGACCTGGTGGCGCTCGACAAGATCTCGGGTAAGGTCGTGTGGCGCACACCCCGAAATCAGGGGCACGGCTACAGCACGCCAGTAGTGATTGAATCTAACGGCAAGCCAATCCTCGCCTTGAACGGCCCGATGGGAGTCTGGGCGTACGATCCAAAGACCGGCAAGGAACTGTGGCACTGCTATCGACACACCGACCTCGACAATAACAAATTCGGCGAAGCGATTCCCGCCTTCAACAAAGACACGCTTTTTGCACCTGCAGGCCGTGAAAGCGGTTACCTGCAGGCAATCAAACTCGACGGGTCAGGCGATGTCACGAAATCAGGCATTGTCTGGGAACTGCCTCGCAAGGGAATTCGCGACGTCGGCTCCGGCATGCTAGTCGGCGATTACATCTACTTTGCGGACAGTCGCGGCGCCACCATATCCGCCCATGATATTAAGACCGGCAAGCAACTGTTTTCGGAACGATCTGCAGGTGGGAAGGCCGGCAAAGGCGGCAAAGGCTTTTACGCGTCGCCCATCCTACTCAATGGCAAAGTGCTTTGCTTGCGGATGGACGGCGTTACGTTCATCGTCGAACCCGGTCCAACATTGAAGATCGTCGGTCAAAACACGTTGGCCGACGGCACCGACTTTTCGGCGTCGCCTGCCGTCGCCGACGGCCGACTGTTCCTCCGCTCACAAACGCACCTTTATTGCATCGCGACAAAGTAGCCAAATGAAAAATGGAGAATGAAGAATGAAGAATGAAGAATGGAAAACGAAAAAAGCCGCTTCTCCTCTGTGCTGCCTTTGTCTCTGTGTCCTCTGTGCCTCTGTAGTTAGTCATAAGTCTGCCGCCGCCGAGATTGATCGGGCCGCAATTCGCAAGAAACTCGAACAAGCGATGGGACCGCTGCCCGACGATTCGCGCAAAGTCCCGCTCGACGTACAGTACACGAAGGAAGATCGCCTCGAGAAGTTCACTCGCAAGAAACTGACGTACGCGGCTGAGAAGAACGACCGCGTGCCGGCCTGGCTGCTGATTCCGCATGATCTGAAAGGGAAGGCGCCAGCGATATTGTGCCTGCACCAGACCATCAACATCGGCAAGGACGAACCCGCCGGACTGGGCCAGCAGGAAAACAAACGTATCGGCGTGCACCTGGCCGAACGAGGCTACGTCGTGCTCTGCCCCGATTATCCCAGCTTCGGCGAGTACTCCTACGACTTTAGGAAGAGCGACTACAAGAGCGGGAGCATGAAGGCCATTTGGAACAACATGCGTGCCGTCGATCTGTTGCAGTCACTCCCCCAGGTAGATGGCAAACGCATCGGCGTCATCGGTCACTCGCTTGGCGGACACAACTCGATGTTTTCTGCCGTGTTTGACGATCGCATTCAAGCGATTGTTTCCAACTGCGGTTTCACCAGCTTTGCGAAATATTACAGCGGCAACTTGAAGGGCTGGACCAGCGACCGTTACATGCCGCTCATCGCGACGAAGTACGAGATGAAGCCTGAAAAGATGCCGTTCGAATTTGCCGACGTGGTGATTGCCTTTGCCCCACGGCCGTTCCTGGCGAGTTCACCGATTGAGGACAGCAACTTTGAGGTCAGCGGCGTGAAAGACGTGATTGCCGCTGCAATGCCGTATTACGAGAATCTAGGGGCAAAGGAAAAACTTCAGGCGAACTACCCTGACTGCAAGCACGACTTCCCGCCGGCAGTGAGGAAGGTCGCGTATGATTTTTTGGATCGCTGGCTGAAGTGAAACGCCGCGGGGGATGCCGACCGTTTTGGATCGACATCCCCCGAATGATTGCATCAATGTTAGAGCAGGCAAACTAGAACTGCTGCTCTTTTGTCGCCTTGCGGGCTGACTTTTCTTTCCGCAACTGGGCGCGCCGGCGTTGTTCGCACGGCTTTTCGTAGTACTGGTGTGCTCGGAGCTCTTTCTGCATGCCGCTGCGTTCGATCAGCTTCTTGAACCGCCGCAGAGCCGCACCGATGGGCTCTTTGTCGTGTACTCGCATCTTCAGCCCCATTCGTCCTCCTTATTCTAGGCGTTTCAGTAGAAATAGCGTCCCCACGCCCGCTTAGCGGGAATCCTTACTTATATCGGAAAGTATCGATTCAAGGTAGAGCATTCGGGCGGAATTTTTGCCTCAAGTGGCGGCCCCGGCGACCCGAGCCTCGGCGTCCCCAATGCTCTATTTCATCAGCAAACACTTCGCGATTTTGAGTTGCCCGACGACCTGGCCGTCGCACGTGCCGATCACCTTAACCGAATCCCCCTCTTTCAGCTGGGCTACCTCTGGCTGGGGTTCGTGGCCAAGGATACAGGTAACGCCGGTCAAGCTGAGTTCATTCGCTTCGAAGGGCATCAGTTGCAGCACATAGCCGTAAAGAGGCGCTTTCTGAACGGAACCGACCTTGCCGGTGATTACGATGCGTTTGCCCTTGTACTTGCCATCCGCGGCCAAGGCATTGCTCTGATAGTCCTTCAGCAAATCATCCGCCTTGACGGATACTTGCGGCCCGACTGGGTCCGGACCGGCTTTGGGTTGGTCTGGCGGTTTGCACGCTGCCAATACAAGCAGGCCGAAAGTCGCAGACGACCATAGAATTGCTCGTGCCATGTCAATCGCTCCAAACACGGTTTGACGATTCTACTCGGACTCAATCGGCTGCGTTGCATCGACTAGCAACCAGCATAACGCGGCACATGCGAAACTGCTTGAGAAAATTACGAACACGAGACTGGACATTCCGGCATTGAACAATGAGCCGGCCAATATGCTCCCGACTGCTCCGGCCAAATTGCCGCACATATTCATGAGCCCGGCGAGCGATCCCGCGTGGCGTTCGCCGACATCGGCGCAAGAAGCCCACGCCGGTCCCATCGCCAGGTCATTGCAAAAAAAAGTCAGACAAAGGAGCGACGCGAGCGCCCACACTTCGTTGACATAATTCGTAGCCAACAATGAAACCGCCGCCACAAAGAGTCCAATCGAGCCGTTCAGTCGCCGGCCCCATTTTCGATTGCCGGTGGTTCGAATGATGGCGTCGGAAACGAGTCCGCCGGCCAGGCATGCAACGATGCCGCAGGCCAACGGCAAGCCGGTGACCCATTTCATTTGATCCGGAGCTAGATGGCGCTGGTCTCGCAAATACGTCGGCAAGAGAGTTACATAGAAGTTCGCTACGAAGCCGCCGCACGCGTACATGAGACACAAGCCCCAAACACTTCGGCTTCGCAAGAACGTCCGCCAGGGCACGGCGACATGGCTGGATTTTCTCCCAGTACTCATGGAAACGACAGGCTCTCGATACCAAGGCCAGTAGACGATGCACCACAGAATTCCAAGGATCGCGGCAAAGAAAAGCGGCGCCGGCCAGCCGCCGTGATCTTTTACAAGCCAAACGATCAGAAACGGTGCAATGGCGCCGCCCACGCGGCTCGCCATCCAAATCGACCCTTGTGCCGTGCCGCGTTCCTTCACCGGCATCCAATCGGCCATGGTGCGAGACAAAACCGGAAAGATGCCCGCTTGAAATGCTCCGAATGCAAATCGCACGATCAGCAAATACGCCAGCGGCTGCCATGTCTGCTCCGAAAAATGCATGACGAGCACGACCAAAGCCGTCGAGATTGACATTCCAATGGCGAGGAGCGTCAACAAATGGCGAACGCCGAGCTTGTCGCCGAGCCATCCGCAAGGGACTTCGAACAGACCGTAGGCGATGAGAAACGCCGCGAGCAAGAACCCCATCTGGCGTGGATTGAACTGATACTGAATCTGCAATTCGGGTGCGACGACGGCGAAACCGACTCGTTGAACGTAAGTCACCACAGCCAACAAACAGACCACCGCCAGAACGGCGAAGCGACGTTTTTCCAGCGGCTGCTGCGAGGCCATTGCGATCCTTTGCGCCAGTGAGATTCGCCTACGGATTCGGAGGCGACGTTGCGATCAGTACAACGAGCGTCTCAGTGCCGGTGTTTTCGATCCCGTGTACGCACCAAGGCGGCAGGTAGACGAAGTCTCCTTTTTTCACGTCGCGCTGAAAATGCGCAAACGTCATCACTCCCTTGCCCTCCAGGATCACGTAGGTCTCTTCGGTCTCGTGGCAACCAGGTTCGAGCACTACGTGCGGGGGCACGTAGAACATGACCAGCCCCATGTTCTTGGCCGGCGCTTTGGGGTTGACCGGATGTACGACGCGAACGCCCAGACCGTAACAACCGGGATAGACCACCGGCACACCCTCCTGCACCGATACGATCATCGGATCGGGCGGCGTCGCTGGCTTGGGAATCGTCGGCGGTCGATCGCCCGTGTAACCCTTGAATTGTGTGATCTTCGCCAAATGATGCTCCTTTGTGTTCAAAAATCCCTTGCATAACCGGCAGTCCAGCCGCCATCGACAACCATGATGTGCCCGTTGATGTAGCTGCTCTCCGGCGCTGCCAGAAACAAAGCCGCATGTGCGACCTCTTCTGCCGTGCCGGGCCTCGCCAACGGTACGTGGTCGAGCATGCGCTGAACGGAATCACGAAAGCGCCCGTCTTCGCCATAGAACAGCTTCCTTGTGCCGTCGGTCAAGATGGAACCCGGCGCAATGGCGTTGACGAGGATGCCGAACGGCCCGAGTTCCAGAGCCATCGCTTTCGTCAAATTGACGACTCCGGCCTTTGCCGCAACGAATGCGCACTGCAATCGCAACGGAACGAGCCCAGCGATCGACGCGATGTTGATGATCTTGCCCGAGCCGGCATGACGCATTACCGCCGCAGCGGCTCGACTGACGAGATAGACTCCGCGAAGGTCCACTTCGATGATGCGGTCCCATTCTTCAGTGGGGAACTGCTCGATGGTCACACGGTGAGCCAACGTGTTCACTCCGGCATTGTTCACAACGATATCCAGTCGGCCAAACTCACGCACGGTTCGTTCGATTGTCTCCGTCACCTGTCGCTCATCGGTGACGTTCATTTCAATGGCGACGCAGCCGGGGGATCGCGCGGCTCCTGCTACAGCGGGAACGTCGACGTCGCTGTAAATGACGCGAGCGCCGTTCGCGGCAAACGAATCGGCAATAGCCTGCCCGATGCCGCGAGCAGCACCGGTCACCAATGCCACTTTTCCCGAAAGGTCCACACGCACAATTAGACCTCAATTGAGACTCGGTAAACGTTGAACATTCTAACTTGACCAGTGCGATCAGCCGTCAACAAAAACCGCCGGAAATCACAATTATCGCCGGATTGCAGTTACCCCATTGTGTTAACCAGCAAATGCACTGTACCATCGTAGGCAAAGTCGAAGGAGACGTTATGCGCCGATACGTGTTTGCACTCATTGCCTCGATCTTCCCCCTCGCCGCCTGCGCCGGCGATGGCGATCGGCTTGCGTATCTGTACGAGAACAACCCGTACTATCCGAACCTGCATTTCCCGAAACTGACCACGCCCATGTGGGTCGGCGAAGACGGCGTCGATGCCGTCGTTATTCTCGCCATCGACGACATGCGCGGCCAAGAGAAGTGGGAGACGTTCCTGCGGCCGATTCTCAATCGCCTGAAGAGAATCGACGGCCGAGCGCCGGTCAGCATCATGACTTGCCTGATCGATCCGAAAGAGCCGCACTTGCAAAAATGGCTGAGAGAAGGCTTGAGCCTCGAGTGCCACACCATCGACCATCCGTGCCCGCTATTGCAAAAGGGCGACTTCGCGAAAGCGAAATCGACCTACGACCGTTGCGTCGATCTGATGAACGAGATTCCCGGCAACAGGCCGGTGGCGTTTCGCACTCCCTGCTGCGATTCGCTGAACACGGTGAGCCCGCGATTCTTTGCTGAGATATTCAACAAGACCACTGAAAAGAAGAATTTCCTCCAGATCGACAGTTCCGTCTTCAACCTGATCACGGCCGACGATCCGGCGTTGCCGCGCGAGTTGGTGCTCGACCCGGATGGCCGCGAGCGGTTTCGCAAATACTTGCCGGCCGACCGCACCTTCGTCAACTACATCGAGAACTACCCGTACCCGTACGTGATCAACCGGCTGTGCTGGGAATTCCCGTGCGCGGTGCCGAGCGACTGGGCCGCCCAGCACCTGCACAAGCCGAACAACCCGATCACCGTCCGCGACTGGAAGGCGTACCTCGACGCCGTCGTGATCAAGCAGGGCGTGTTCAACCTCGTCTTCCACCCGCACGGCTGGATCAAGGCCGAGCAGATCATCGACCTGATCGACTACGCCGAGACGAAGTACGGCAAACGCGTGAAGTTCCTGACGTTCAAGGAAGCGCTGGAGCGGTTAACGAGGAACATGCGGACCGGGAAATTGCTTCGTGATCAAAAGACCGGCGGCATCCCTGAAAGGAGTGAACTAGATCGTGTGACGCGCGAGCAGCGAATCAGGATTGGAGGTCACGTGGCCCACTTCGCTATTGGTAGCCATGTCCTCCTCGCGAAAAAAGTTTGGAAGAACATTGAATTCATGGTAATCAAACTGCCTTCCGGCGCATCTGCGGGACTCTTCGAAACTGATTACGGACTGCGTTTCATCGATCTCGATGGCGACGGCAGCGATGATGTTATTTTCTCCAACGAAAAAGAATTCGGCGTCTACCTCTTCACCGACATGCAGAAGGGCTGGTCGCGGAAGGTGATCGCCGGCAAACAGGGCGAGCCGGGGGCGATTCCGCCGATTGCCGTCAACGGCACGGACAACGGCTTCTTCGTGCATGGCCGAACGCTGTACTGGCAGAACGAACACACGAGCCACCTGAAGGACCTGGTCAATAAGCGCTCGTTCGACGACTTGCTGCGCGATTTCGAGCCGACGGCGAAGTCGCCGGAGGCGTCGCTGAAGTGCATCAAGACGGCGCCGGGTTTTCGCGCCGAGTTGATGGCGGCGGAGCCGTTGGTGCAGGACCCGATCGCGTTCGCCTGGGGGCCGGACGGGAAGTTGTGGGTGGTGGAAATGGGGGATTATCCGCAGGGGGTTCCGCTTGGCCGCGACCGTAAGGGAGCGCTCAAACCCGGCGGGCGTGTGAAGTTCCTTGAAGACACTGACGGCGATGGCAAATACGACAAGGCAACGGTGTTTCTCGACAACCTCGGTTATCCCAATGGCGTGTTGCCGTGGCGCAAGGGCGTGCTTGTCACTTGCGCGCCGGACATTTTCTATGCCGAGGACACCGACGGCGACGGTAAGGCCGACAAGCGCGAGGTGCTGTTCACGGGCTTCCCTGAGCGGAACCCGCAGCATCGCGCCAACGGCCTCATCTGGGGACTCGACGGCTGGGTCTACGTCGCCGACGTTGACGCCAAGGTCGCGAGCACGAAGACCAAGAAAACCATCAACTGCGGCGGCCGCGATTTGCGCATTAAGCCTGACACCGGCGAGATGGAAGCCGAGAGCGGGCAGTCGCAGTTCGGCCGCACCCGCGACGATTGGGGCAACTGGTTCGGCAACAACAACTACGTCGCGCTATGGCACTACGCGCTCAGCGACCATTATCTGAAGCGTAACCCGCATGTGGCATTGGGCGATCCGAAGCACATCATGATCCCCGGCGGAACGCAGGTTTATCCGCAGAGCCGTACGTTGCCGCGGTTCAACGACCCGCACACAGCGAACCGTTTTACGTCTGCTTGCAGCCCGATGGTGTATCGGGATGAGGTGATGTTTCCGTCAAAGGCGACGGCATCGCTCGCTGACGCTCCCGGCCAAACGGTGTTTGTCTCCGAGCCGGTACACAATCTGGTCCATCGGGTTGTGCTCACACCGGACGGGTTTACTTTTCGCGCTCGCCGGCCCCCGGCGGAATCGTCGTCCGAGTTCGTCGCCTCGACTGATAACTGGTTTCGGCCGACGATGCTGCAAACCGGGCCCGATGGCTGCCTGTGGATCGCCGACATGTATCGTGCTGTGATCGAGCACCCGCAGTGGATTCCACCCGACTGGCAGAAGAAACTCGATCTTCGTGCCGGCGCCGACATGGGCCGCATCTACCGCGTCGTGCCGGTGGACAAGAAGCCGCGAGCGATTCCGCGAATGGACAAAATGACCACGGCTGAACTGGCCGCCGCGCTCGACAGCCCCAGCGGCTGGCAGCGCGACATGGCGCAGATGATGCTGGTGTGGAAAAATGATCCGCAAGCGTGGCCATTGCTGAATCAGCTTGTCGTTTCGCGGTCGCCGGCACTGACGAGACTAACCGCGCTATGCACCCTGGGCGCGATGAACCAGTTAGCCGGCCAGACCGCGGCGAAACTGTTTACCGATACCGAGCCGATGATTCGCCGTCACGCGGCCCGGTTGAGCGTCGGGCCGTACGAGCCCAATATCAGTCTCGTGCCGGACCTGACGAAAGCACTGAACGACTCCGACGCCCAGGTGCGATTGCAAGCGGTATTGTCGCTTGGCGAATGGAAAGACTCGGGACCTGCGCTTGGCACGTTTGCCGCAACGATCGGCTATGACCGCTTCCTGCTCGCGGCCTGGGCCAGTTCGCTGAACCAACACAACATTGACGCAGTGCTCGCAGCGACGGCAAAACTCAACGTACCGATTGCTCCGCGAGTCCTCGAAGTGCTGCTTGCGACAGCGACGGGATTTGGCAAAACCAACGTGGTGAGCACCTTGTTGAACGCTCTTGTCGATCCCGAGCGGCCGACTCCGGCACAGTTGGCGGCACTCGCAGACATTCTCGAAATACTTGGACAACGAAAGGCCGCATTGGATGATTCCACCCGCCAAATTGTTGCGCGCGCTGCCACAGCGGCTCGCCGATTGGTGCAAGACGAGAAGGCAGCAGTCGCAGATCGTCGGTCGGCTATGCGATTATTGGAAAAGGGCGATGCCGCGGTACTTCTCAGTTTCCTGTCCCCGCAGACGCCGCCGGAACTGCAGGCGGCTGCAATTGCTGCGCTAGGAAGGCACATGGACGCCGAGATTGGCAAACAACTGTTGACTTCATGGAAGAGTTTCTCGCCGGCCCGGCGCACGCAGATACTCGAAGTGCTCCTCCGAAGGGAAACCACGACGAAAGTTGTAATCGCGGCGCTTAGCGACAAGTCGATTGACGTTGCCGACATCGACGCAGCGGCGCGACAGCGCATGATGAGCTTCCCGCACGCCGAGCTAAGAGCGGCCGCGCACAAACTGCTGGCGACAGTCGTGGCGCCGGATCGCCAGAAAGTGATCGACGGATTTCGACTAGCGTTGACGCTGAGCGGGAAGGCTCAGAATGGACGTGTGCATTTTGAAAAACTCTGCGCCGCCTGCCACAAACTCGGCGGCCTCGGCAATGAGATCGGCCCCGACCTCGCTGCACTGGCATCACGGCCCGGCGACTATTTGTTGACGGCCATCCTTGATCCGAATCGGGCTGTCGAATCTCGATACATTCAGTACCTCGTCGAATTGAAAAATGGGCAATCGTTCGCAGGACTGTTGCTGAACGAAACAAGTACGGCCATCACCATCGCCGGCAGCGACGGAAAAACGCAGACGCTTCTCCGCACCAACATCGATGTATTAACGAGCACCGGCAAGTCGCAAATGCCCGAGGGTTTGGAAAAAGACCTGAAACCGCAGGACTTGGCCAATCTGCTCGCATTTCTCAAGACCAGCGCTCCTGCCCTGAAACGCAGAGAGTTCGCGGGCAACAAACCCGATGTACAGAAACCGTTCCCCGGCGGCGAACTGAGGCTCGATACGCATAACGCGGAAATCTACGGACCGACGCTCGTGCTCGAAGAGAAGTACGGCAACCTGGGCTATTGGCAAAGCGCCGACGACCACGCGGCGTGGGAAATTGAACTGCCAAAAGCGGGCCTCTGGGAGGTACGCTTCGAGTATGCCTGCGATGCTGGAAACGCGGGCAATCAGTTTGAATTGACCGTCGCCGAATCGCGCCTGACCGGCGTTGTCGCCAGCACCGGCAACTGGGACACGTATCGTTGGGTCAAAATCGGTGAAGTGTCGCTACCTGTGGGACGATCAAGATTGATCATCCGGCCGGATGGACCGCTGAAAGGGGCGATGATCGACCTGCGGAACGTGCGACTAGCGCCGGTCGAGAAGTAATAGCGGAATCAGAACAACTCGTGCAGCGGTTTGCCGCCGTGTTCGACGATGAACCGAGGTCGATTAGTGCGATCTTCGTAGGTCGCATCGAGCGGCACGCCCATGTATTGATAAAGTGTCGCGGCGAAGTCGCACGGGGTAACGGGCCGGGTCGCCGGGTAGCCGCCCTCTTTGGTACTCGAGCCGATGACCTGGCCGTGCCGCAGGCCGCCGCCGGCAAGACACATCGACATGACATTAGTCCAATGGTTGCGGCCATCGATGCTGCCCTGAGCGCCCAGTTGCGGTGTGCGACCGAACTCGCCCATCGCGATGACTAACGTCTGATCGAGCAAGCCGCGCTGCTCGAGGTCTTGGACCAGCGTCGTGATGAGATGATCGAACAACGGCAGTAGAGGGCCGAGACCTTTTTTGATGCCGCCGTAGGGAGGAATATTGTCGCCGTGAGTATCCCAAGTACCCGAAGCGGTGTGATAGCTCAAGTCGAGCGTCACGAACGTTGAACCGGCCTCAACAAGCCGTCGTGCAAGCAAGGCCTGTTGGCACCACAGGTGTTTGCCGTAACGGTCACGGGTTGGGGTCGGTTCCTTTTCCAAATCGAGCGCGTCGCGGATGCGGCCGCCCGTGACCATTGCGACCGCTTGCTTGCCATAGCGATCGAGCGCATCCATGTCAGGTGAACTGTCGATCGACCTTTGCAGCTTGTCGAAATCTTCAAGCAGTGTGCGTCGCGTCTGCAACCGCTCCTGGGTCAAACCGGCAGGAAGTTGAAACAGGTCGCCGGTCGTGGTTTTGCCGGTGTCCTCGCCGATATTCGTGTAGATCGGCAACTTTGCGGCACGGTCGGCGACAAACGGATCGAACCGCTTTCCCAAATACCCGGCAAACGCGAGATGCGAGCGTGACTTCATGAACGCGACGTACGGAGGCATTGCCGGGTGATTGGGACCGCAATGCTTGGCGATAATCGACGCGATAGCCGGATAGTGCCGAGCCTCGGGATTGGTCCGCGCTTCGGCCAGAAGATTGCCGGTTTGGAAGACGGTGTTGGGTTCGTGGTTGCTATACGTCGCGTCCACCGAACGAATGATCGTGAACTTGTCGAGCATCGCGGCTTGCTTTGGCAGATGCTCGCAAATCCGCACGCCGGGCAACTTGGTTTGACTCGTTCCAAATGGTCCGCGATTTTCCGGCGGGCGGTCCGGCTTCGGGTCCCAGGTGTCAATCTGACTGGGCCCGCCCGCCATCCAAAGAAGGATGATGCTCTTTGCAGCCTGCTTCGGAGCAGCGACCGCGCGATGTCGCAACAGCTCCGGCAGCGACAACCCCGCGAGTCCGGCAACGCCGACTTTGAGCAGATTTCGGCGGCTGCAAATGGTCAAACCTTCGCGCTTAAGCGGTTGCAGTTCGGCGAACGCATGGGAGTGCGGATGCATGCGGAAGGTTCCGATGGCGGGCAGGCAAGGCAAAGGTCAATCTACCTGACCCGCCGTCGAAAAGCAACTCGGCCTGTTTACGTTTCGCGACGCCTTACTATTTCCACGTCAAAACAGGGCATTGAGCTTTCCGCAACACGTTTTCGGCGACGCTGCCAAGAAATACACGTTCTACTCCGCTGCGGCCATGCGTACCCATGATGATGAGATCCGCATTCGTCTGTTCCGCCGTACGAAGCACCTCGGCCGCTGCATTGCCCGTTTCAAACCTGTGCTCAATCTGCACATCAGGGTACGCCGAACGCACATTGAGAAGTGCTTTCCGGAGTTCCTCACGGCCGACTTCTTCCGGCATTGGCGGCACCGCCTGGGCCCCGCCCAGACTGGTCATCGGATTTGGCCCGACGTGCAAAACTACGACTTTTGCCTGGTATTTGTGGGCAAGATCGCAAGCAACCTGAAATGCCCGTTCGGCCTGTTTGGAAAAGTCGGTCGGATGAAGAATCGTTCGAAGAGTAAACATGTTTGGACTCCATGGAGTTGAATTCTGAACTGTATTGCAATGACTGTGCCAGAAACCGCATTCGTCAAGAAATTGCTTTGACGCGGCGTCAAAGCCAGTCAAATCCTTTCATAAATGGTCGCAATGCCCTGCCCAGCGCCGATGCACATTGTGGCCAGTCCATATCTAGCCTGCCGGCGCTGCATTTCGTGGATCAAAGTGCAGGAAATGCGAGCGCCGCTGGCGCCGAGCGGATGGCCGATGGCGATGGCGCCGCCGTTGACGTTCGTTTTCTGCGGATCGAGTTTCAAGAGCTTCATCACCGAAAGCGATTGTGCCGCAAACGCCTCGTTCAGTTCTACCAAGTCAATCTGATCGAGTTTCAGACCGGCTCGCTGCAGTGCTTTGTGCGTCGCCGGCACCGGACCAATTCCCATCACCGATGGATCCACTCCGGCCACTGCCATCGACACGATGCGAGCTTTTGGTTTGAGACCCAATTCTTTCGCCCGATCTTCGGACATGACCAAGAGTGCCGCAGCACCAACATTCAGCGGGCTCGAGTTGCCTGCAGTTACAGTGCCGATCTCCGGTAGAAAGGCGGGCTTGAGCGCCGCCAACGCCGCAACAGTGCTGTCGCGACGAATGCACTGGTCGGCCTCGATGAGACTGCGGCGACCGTTGTCATCCCGGCCCATCACCGGGATCATCTCATCCTTAAACCTCCCGGCATCAGTGGCTGCAGTCGCTCGCTCGTGACTGCGATGAGCGAATTCATCCTGTTCGGTTCGACTGACCGCGTAACGCTTTGCCAGATTCTCGGCTGTCAGCCCCATATGCATCACCGCCGGGCTGTTCTTGCGGAGCAATCGGGGACTCATCGTGATTCCGACCTCCATAGGGATGTGATGCATATGTTCGACGCCGCCGGCAATCTGAACATCTTCGCAGCCGGCCGCGATGCTCATCGCCGCCTGATTGATTGCCTGCAGCGAGGAGCCGCACAACCGATTCACTGACACTCCGCCTACCTCGACCGGCAACCCGGCAATGATCGCAGCGATTCTAGCGATGTCAAAACCTTGCTCGTCTTGCTGCTTGACGCAGCCCCAGTGAATATCCTCGACGTAGCTGGCGGGCAATCCGACCTTCTCCAAAAGAGCAGTCATGATATCCGCCGACAAGTCGTCCGCACGAATGTCGCGGAAGGCGCCTTTTTCAGCATGTGCACGGGCAATGGGCGAGCGCACCGCTTCGATAATTACTGCACGACGCATAGGCTTTCTCCTCGAACCAATGCCGCCAGTTCACTTACCAAATCCACATCAATTCTACCGGATCGGCCGCCTCGACATGCGCTGCTCCGCACCGCAATCCAGTCAGGCGCTATCGGAAGCAGACGCCTAATGTGTTCCGCCTGCAATGATCCGGCCAATGCGAGCGATAAGCCGTTTTCCTGGAGTCGCTCTTTCAACTCGCTCAATTGTCGAATCGTCACCCAGTCGAGCAACGACCGACCGTCCTTGACAAATGTATCAATGAGGACCGTCTCGAACTTTTCACGAATTGCGAATTCGACGACATCGTTTACCGGCGGCGCATCGGCAAGCCGGGCGTCAGCATATGCCACGGCCACCAATCGAGCATTCAAGAATCTCTGAAACTCGCGTTGGAGATCTGCCAGCCTCGTCGTCCAGTCGAAATTGCTCACAACACCGGCAAGTCCAAGTTTGACCCAACTTAAGCCGGTCGAGCATCTGCCGGCCGGTATCCGCCATCCTCGCAGCTCGCCAAGCGCCGCGCTCACCGGGCGAATGCCATTCACATGTTTTATTACGGCAGAAATGTCACTCGGTTTCGCCATTCCTAATGAACCCAATGATGGTTCTTTGACATCGATCACATCGGCGCCGCCGGCGAGAGCCGCAGCAGCTTCTTCGACGTTGCGCACACTTACAAGGAGGGCAGGCGTCTTGCTCGATTGAGGCATCATCGCAGCCTCCCCTGGATTCGGAAGAACCGTACCTGCCCTTTGCACGGTTGAAACGGCAGCCGACGGGCATCTCTCATCTCAAACCCAAACAGCAAAGGCGGTAGAAACCAAGTCGGATCGTTGAGATGCAGTTTCACTTCTTCTCGAAACTGCTCCGCAGTTTCATACCGGCGAACTCCAATGAGATCGACACAACCGATTATTCCGCCCAGATGATCTTCAGCCTCGCCCCGTAGTGAAGCCGGCACGCGGTCCCATGCTTCATCGCGTTGGTCCGAAACGCCCGCCGCATGGATGAGCACTGGACCTCGAAAACGCGTATACCAACGCCTGACCTCTACGGTCTTTCTCCCATGGACGACAAGGGTCGCCCATGGCTGTTTGATCGAAAGCGCGATTCCTGGTTCGTGCCGCATGTTTACAGAATACGCACTCGAGTGCATCTGGAGAGCCCCTGTAAACAGCAGTGAACGGTTGATCGGCCCAGTTCTTCCGAAACTCGCAAAACAGCGACTCCCGTTATTTGCATACCGCCAAACAAAAAGCTATGAACAGGTAGACGATCCTGTACCGGCAGCGGCATCGCGCGCCTGGTGCGCCCAGAACCAAACGCAAAGGGAGCCTTACGTGGCTACCCGAGTAATTGCACAAGCCGAACCAATTCCTGGCTACCGACTGATCGAACGTATCGGCCGCGGCGGCTTCGGTGAAGTCTGGAAAGCGGAAGCGCCCGGCGGCATTCTCAAAGCCATCAAATTCGTTTTCGGCAACTTGAAGGAATCACGTGAAAACGGATTCCCCGCAGACCAAGAGCTGAAGTCTCTGAATCGCATCAAAGGAATTCGCCATCCTTACATCCTGTCACTCGAGCGTTACGACATTGTCGACGGGCAATTGATGATCGTTATGGAATTGGCGGAACGAAACCTGCATGATCGAATGCGTGAATGTCAAAAAACTGGGTTACGCGGAATCCCGCGAGACGAACTGCTTCGGTACATGGCGGAAATCGCTGAAGCACTCGACTTGATGAACAGCGAGTATCAAATCCAACATTTAGACATCAAACCGCACAATGTGTTTCTCGTTCACAATCATGCGAAAGTGGCCGATTTCGGACTGGCAAAAGACTTCGAAGGAAAGCAGGCGACGCTGACGGGCGGGGTCACGCCTCTTTACGCGGCACCGGAGACTTTTGAAGGCCGCGTCAGCCGGCATTGCGATCAATACAGCCTCGCGATCGTGTATCAAGAGATACTGACGGCACTGCTGCCGTTCACAGGCGAGACCGCGCGGCAACTCATGATGCAACACGTCAATGGCGAACCGGACGTTTCACCATTGTCCGCCGGAGATCAGGCCGCCGTTCGTCGCGCTCTTTCCAAGTTCCCGGAAGAGCGGTTCTCAAGCTGCACCGAGTTCGTGCATGCTCTCAAGACAGGTGAAAGCGCGCCGTCATGTCAAAATCTGGCAATCCCGGAACCGATCCGTCACCGTTCTCCCACGCCGCTCAAGATTCCGAATGTCAGTCAGTTGCTCGGGATCGATTCACGTAAACAAAACGGCAAGCTGCCGCAACTCGCGAACCGCCAAACCCAACGACCAGGAAGAATCCTGACACGAACCGATTCTAAGAGAATCACGACACGAATTGTTCAGCGAATAGAAGGCACAGGACTATTGCAGCCTTCGCTGATCGTCGGAATTGGCGGCAACGGCATTGCAGTCGCGGCCCAGCTTCAACAACAGATTGAAAGAAAATGGAAATGCAAGTCCTTGCCGTGTATCCGATTTCTTTTTTTGGACTCCGAATCGGATGCCTTCGTCAAACACAGCGGCAATTCAGACGTAAATGCCGCGGACGCGCGTAACTTCCTGCTCACTCGCTTGAACCGGCCAAGCCACTACGTGATAATCAGCAGCAGTTCCAGGGCTTGCACAGGTGGCTGCCGCCGAAAACACTGCACCGCATTCCGAGGCAGCCGACTGTTGCCGGAGTTCGTGCGTTTGGCAGACTCGCGTTTTGCGACCACTATCGCAAATTCTGCAGTCGGCTTCGCAGCCAGGTGGAAGCAGCGACGTCATACGCAGCAATCAAGGAAAGCCAAACAATCACCGGTTTGGGTTCGAAATCGAACTACCCGAGAGTTTACGTCATTTGCAATTTGGGCGGCGGTACTGGCAGCGGCATGTTCATTGATGTTGCCATGGTCATCCGTCACCAGCTTCGGACTATGGGTTTCGAAAACATTCGGGTCACGGGAATTCTGACAATTCCTCGCTACCATCACAAGTCCGCCAAACTCGCCAAGGCGTATGCCAATACATTTGCTGCGCTCACGGAGCTGATGCACTTTACGAATTCACCGGAGAGTTATTCAGAACTATTTGATTCATCCGAAGATCCAGTTGTCGGCGTGAATCGACCATTTGACAAGACGGAATTGATTCAGTCCACGGATGACGGAGCTGCCGTCGGGGTTAACGAATCGGAAATCCATTCTGGACAGATATTGTTCTTAAATTTGCTTTCGCCTATTGGACGTGATTCCGAGAGAATACGACAAACTTCTCGCAACGCTTTATTGCAGGAAGCGAGCACTCGTACGACCGGCTTCAGTCGCATGGTGTGGCCACGTCAGAAGTTTCTCAACGCAGCAGTCCTTGAAGGATGTCGGCGATTCGCCAATCATCTGATCAATACTCAGCATGCTGGATTGGATAATCTGTCATACGAGTGGCTGCAGGAACAAGGATTTACTGAATTGGTTGATGTCAACAACTTGAAGGAGCAGCTAACTCACGGCGAACTGCCTGGCACGTTACAACCGCACGATGCACTAAGCGCCGTTCTTAGACCCTTTGATTCAACATCATCGGTCAATGAGCAGAGCATTCTGCCTATTACGCAACAGTGGCATGCGGCATTGGCGGAGCTTGGCCTGGCTTCATCCGAAAAGCCTGGTAAATGCGCCATAGAGGCGATGTTTCAAGTGCGAGTCGCTGCCATCACGGAGTCCCTTGCGGCAAAACTGGCTTCGGTGGTACTGAACGGCGTCAACACACCGTCAATCCGGCTCGGCGGCGTCGAATCGGCACTGCGCCAGCTTTGCAACAACTTCAAGATTCAGTTCGAGAAACTCTCGGAGGCAATAGAATCCTGGACGAAACAGTCAACTGAGATTGCAGAGCGACAGGAAACTCTGCTTCGACACTGTGCAGCGCCAAAACGCGGGACCAACCGGCAGGAATTGTTGCAGAACTTTGCGAGCAATGCGCATAAACTCAGCCAGGCATGGCTGCAAGCGCTCGCGACGAAATCGTTGAAAACCGTGTTTGAAGGCATCCTCCAAGCCGCAACGGAACTGATTCAGGAACTACATATCGGGCGCAATCAGATCGAGCGAGCGCAAAAAGAATTGTCCGTATCGGCATCGGTCTCGTGTCTTGCGCCGTCTCAGGCAAACACAATGGAGATCTATCCAAGTGAACATCTCAGTCTCGACGAGGCTGTTGCCGATTGGTTGGATCGCTTGCCGGCAGAAAGCTGGTCGGCGCTTGACGAGGAATTCGAGCGCCGGTTGCAGCAGAATGGAATCGCTTTGAGCCGAATTTGCGATCCAAACTTCGACATTTCAACGTTGCTCGCAAAGGAAATCGAACAGGCGACAAGTTGCTTATTCGAGCGAATTGTACCAGGGTCCTCGCTCGTGAACCTACTCAAGAATGTGCAGGCGATATCGGATCGACTGGATGACGGCGTAAAGAAACTGGTTGAGTTATCGCGGCCGCCCCTAACCACCGGCACGCCGAAAACTAGCGATGACTTGTATCTGGCATATTTACCTGCCGATGATGTGGATCAGTCGCTTGCTGCCCGAATCGACAAGATCGCGCCGGAATTCGAGTTAGCACTCGCAGAAACGGAAAACAAAATTGACTTCTACTGCGAGCGAGTCGTTCGGGTCCAAGAGTTGCCGCATATGAGCGAATCGGCGCGCATGGCCGCTCAGGCTATGACGCAAACAGGAGCAATATCTCCGTTTTCTCGTGCAGATCTCAGTTGGTCGGCCGGTAGGGAAGATTCCGAAATCAAGGCGCAGTCTTCGATTGCCCAGGCGTAGGTTTGCAAGCATTGTTGATTCGAGTTTGCGATATGCTGGAGTGCGATCTCGCGTTGCATCGCATTCGCATTGAGGATACGATTCGATCATTCTCGTCGATGTTTGAACCATCGAATTCGGTGAGTGATTCGGGAAACAGGTTGTTCCAGACATGCCTTTGTTATTGGAACCACAGATCGAGATTTTGCCGGGCTATCGCCTGTTGGATCGCCTTGGCAGCGGCGGTTTTGGCGAAGTTTGGAAGGCCGAGGCGCCGGGCGGCTTGCTCAAGGCCGTCAAGATTGTCTTTGGCGAATTGACCGGTCCGAGTTCCAGTAGCGTCCATCGCGCTGAGCAGGAACTCAACGCCTTGAAGCGCGTCCAGGCGGTTCGGCATCCGTTTCTTCTTTCCATCGAGCGTTATGACGTAGTTGAAGGCCGGCTTGTGATCGTAATGGAGTTGGCGGATTGCAACCTCTGGGATCGGTACGCTGAGTACCGCAAACGCCGGCAGGCAGGAATTCCTCGCGACGACCTGATTCGATATCTGCAGGAAGCGGCAGAAGTCCTGGACTTGATGAATGCTCAGCACCAACTGCAGCACCTTGACATCAAACCACAGAACCTGTTTCTGGTTCACGATCATGTGAAAGTAGCGGATTTTGGACTCGTTCGCGATTTTACAGTGGTCAAGGCCGACAACAACGAAGGCGGCGTCACTCCCGTATATGCAGCGCCAGAAACGTTCGACGGGCAAATCTCGGCTTATTGCGATCAGTACAGCCTCGCAATCGTGTACCAGGAACTACTAACCGGCAAACGACCATTCCCCGCATCGAATATGCAACAGTTGATCACTCAACACTTGCAAGCAGCGCCAGACCTTTCGTCGTTGCCGCCTGGGGACAGAGCGGCAGTTGCAAGAGCTTTGAACAAACGGCCTGAAGATCGGCACCCCACGTGCCTCGCGTTCGTTCGAGCCCTGCAGACGGGAGGGGCAATCGCCGCGCCTGATGCCAAGGTCACGGTGCAGCAATCGCGAAAGAGAATCGCTGAAGACATCAGCGTCGCCGCAAGTTGGGCCGAAACACCGGCCACAATGGTAAAAGTTCGCTTTGATGAAGACCTTCCGAATGCCGGAACACCTTCAACTTTGATCGCGCCCGAGGCGGCCGAAGGCGACGGTGTGCTGTTTCCCGCGCTCATCATCGCAATTGGCAGAACCGGGCTCGAAATTCTCTTGCGCACTCGATTGGCGCTGCTCGAGCGATACAGTTCGTTGAATCGCCTCCCTCATATCCGCTACATGTTCATTGACACGGATCCAGAAACGACCGAATCGGCAATTCAAGTGGACGGACCGTGCCCGCTCGACCCCGACGAAGTGTTTGCCGCTCGGTTGAATCGGCCCGGACATTATTTGAAGCCGCGCCGCAACGGCCGAAGCCTGATCGAAGGTTGGTTCGACCCGCAGATGCTCTATCGCATTAAGGCCGGCAATCCGTTGACCCAGGGGATGAGATCGCTCGGCCGATTGGCATTTTTGGATCACTACCTGGAACTGGAACAGAAGATCGGCCGGGAATTGGAGGCCTGCATCGGTGCCGACGCTTTGGATCAAACCGAAGCGCAAACCGGCGAGACCTTGCGCTCCAATCGGCCGCGCGTATATGTTGCAACTTGCCTTGGCGGTGGAACCGGTGGCGGCATGTTCATCGATGTCGCATATCTCGTGCGCCAGCGACTCAAGTACTTGGGGTATCAGCGACCGGACGTACAGGGCCTGTTGATGCTGCCGCCCAGCACCGGCGCTCAAGTTAAAACGCTTACGCTCGGTAACACCTATGCTGCCCTCGCGGAATTGAACCACTTCAGCAAGCCGGGCGTCCCGTTTTCAACGACGGCCGACGACCGTGAAGTGACGCTGCCGGACCCGAGCGCTCCATTCAGCCGATTTGTACTCTTGCCGCTTCGATCGCCGCAGCCGCATGCGCCGGAGTTTGCCGGCGTACAATCGGCCGCAGAGTTTCTTTGGCGCGATTTGATTACGCCGTTTGGCCGCGCCGCCGATGAATGCCGGACCGAGGTGCGCTCCCTTCCGGGGGTAACGCCGGAATCGCCGACAGTTGCCGGTCAGACTTTTGGGCTGTTTGCATTGACGTGGCCGCGGCGAATACTACAGGAACGTACGGCACGTTGGCTTTGCCACGCAATCTTACAACAGTGGCTTGCACGCGAGCATTCCGCGATCCGAATACCGGTGCAGAAATGGGTCCACGATCAATGGCAAGAGGCAAACCTCGCACCGGAAAACGTGCTATCACTTTTCCGCACTCATTGCGAACAGGCGCTCGGGCAACCGTTCACACGACTGCTATCTGATGCGACTGCCCCGCTCATTCCGAAAAGTCGTTGGAGCCGCAGCACTTACGACCCCAGCACGATCTGGCAGACGTTGAGTCGTTTACATCAAGTCCTGGGACAACCAGGCGACTTGGAAAGTGGAAGAACACAGGGCCAATTTGAGAATCTGCTCGCGAACGCAGCCGAATCGCTTCGAACGGATTGGAGCGCGCGATTCGGCCGCCTCGCCTTGTGCCTGCTCGATCAACCTGATTATCGCATGTCGGGCGCCGAGGAGGCGCAACGGTTCTTACAGAACTCAATGGACGTTATCGTCCGCGAGTTGGAGTCGCGAAGCTCAAACACGGCCGCACTCATGGACGCAGCGTACCAACAGCTCGAGCACTTGCTTGCGACGGATGTCAAGCGAAAGGCAACCGCAGAAGTAGCCGAGTGTTTGCGATCGTATGTCCTGGCCCGCTTCGAGTGGTTATTGGAACGAAACACGCTTCATGTCTATTCGCATTTGCGTGACCAAGTGCAGGATGCAGGACAGGAATTGGAACATTGCAGACAACGACTTACCGATCTCCAACGGCAGTTTCACCCCGGAACCCCGCCTCGAACCGACCCTGGAGCCTTGCTTCCGGATGGCTGCGAATCGATTGAAGAGGCCGTCGAGCTTTACCTCCAGTCGATTCAACAAGAGGAATTGCATTCACTCGACCTGCGTATGCAGACCACATTGGAACAACAATTTACCGGATTGCGACACATTTGCCTGATGGCTAACGACCAAATCTGGTCGGTGAAAGCGTCCATTCTTCAGATCGCGCGAAGTTTCATCCATTCGCGTCTGGAATCTGCCGACGTAGCCGCAATGTTTCTGGCTCGCAACAGCGGCGCCGAAACGGCGCAGAGGCTAATTGCTCGGGCATTCGCAGAGTCAGAATCCGGTTTGGATGCGCCCGATGCACCAACGGACAGCGTTCAGTTGTTGGCAGTGCCAATCAGCGATTCCACTGAGGAATTCCTGAAATTGGTTGGGCAAAGTCTACCTAATTCGCAGTTGTCGGTCACCTCAAGTCCGGACGACATCATTTTCTATCGAGAACAAGTGACGGTGCCGATGAAGCGACTTCCGCACATCGGTCCGGCGTCAAGACAAGCCTACGAGCAGATGAAAGACCAGCAGTTTCCGCCGCATACCCGCCACGACATTCGACAATGGTACGATCCCGGACTTGAATGACCCTGCAACGAACCGCATCTCTGGGCGGCATCATCCTGTGCGGCGGTCACAGTCGACGAATGGGCTCGCCGAAGCCTTGGCTGCCGTTTGGCAACGAACTGCTGCTGCAACGCATGGTTCGAATCATGTCCGAATCGTTGTCTCCAATTGTTGTGGTAGCTGCCAAAGGGCAATCGTTGCCGTCTCTGCTTTCCCATGCGCAAGTAACACACGATGCCGTCGAAGACAACGGGCCGCTGCAGGGCCTTGAAGCCGGACTGAGCGCCATGAACGCACACGCCGAGGCTGCTTTCGTTTCGGCATGTGACACCCCCTTTCTCAACACGAAGTTCATTTGGAGATTGATGGAAAACCTGGGTGAATGCGACATCTGTGCGCCCATGTCTACACAACACTTGCACTCCCTTTCCGCAATCTACCGGGTTCGACTTGTTGGTTTGGTGCGTGAACTTCTGAAATCTGGAGAAAAGCGATTGTGGGCGTTGCACGACCACTGTCAAACCCGAAAGATGGACCATTCGTTGTTCCGGGACATCGACCCGGAATTACGCTCGCTCGAAAACATGAACACGCCGGAGCTGTATGAAGCAGCACTGCAAGTCCTGGCCTCCGGATCGCCCTCGACGGATTCCTGATTCCCGTTACACTTTTTTGCAACCGACAAGGATTGGCCATCGAAGCGGATGATCGGGCGCTTCACGCGCGGACTGATCGTTGCATAAGCCACCATTGCCGTTAACCTGTTGTTCGCTATCCAAGCAACGTTCGCATACCGAGTCGAATGAGGACGGCCATGCACTCGTGTGAAAACGCGTCGAAGCTGTTGCACAAGATCAGCCACAAGCGCATCGACCCGCCAGGCGTCACGAATACAACCGGCATCGTAACTTTGGTGGAGGAAACATTTCTGTCTTACAACGCAGGGCGCTTGCGCGAGGCGTGCCAGATTCTCGTTCAGAAGATGCTCGACGAAAAAACAACGGTCGGCCTGTCGCTCAGCGGAGCGCTGACCCCGGCCGGACTCGGCATGTCGTGCCTCGTGCCGCTGATCGAAGCCGGCTTCGTCGATTGGATCATCAGCACCGGCGCCAACCTCTATCACGACGCACATTTCGCTTTGGGAATGGACCTCCATCAGGCCCGGCCAGGTCTCGACGACCGCCAACTTCGCGAGCACTCCGTTATTCGCATCTACGACATCGTGTTCGACTACGAAAACTTGCTCGGCACCGACAAGTTCTTCCGCACACTTTGTCGCAGCGAACTATTTCAACGCACCTTCGGCACGGCGGAGTTTCATCACTTGGCGGGAAAGTACATCGCAGCACGCGAGGAAGAGACAGGCCGCAGGGGCCGCAGCTTTGTCGCCGCCGCGTATCGCTGCGGCGTTCCGATCTTCACTTCGAGCCCGGGAGACAGTTCCATCGGCATGAACCTCGCCGCACTGCAACTCGAAGGCTCGAAGCTTGCCATAGACCCATTGCGCGACGTCAATCAATCGGCCGCCATCGTCTACAACGCTAAGCAGAACGGCGCGTCAGGCGTATGGATCCTCGGCGGCGGATCGCCCAAGAACTTCATGCTGCAGACCGAACCACAGATTCAGGAAGTGCTCGGCCTCGACGAGTCCGGCCACGACTACTTCCTGCAAGTCACCGACGCCCGACCCGACACAGGTGGCTTGAGCGGCGCGACACCGTCCGAAGCAATGACTTGGGGCAAAGTCGATCCAAACACGCTGCCCGACACGGTGACTTGCTATCTCGACTCGACGGTCGCGCTGCCGCTGATGACCGCGTATGCACTGGCGAAACACGCACCGCGCAAACCACGTCGGCTGATGGATCGGCTGGAGGAGTTGACCGCAAGCATGGCACAGGCGTATGGCGAGCGAAGGCGGCAAAGGGAGTAGGTGCAACTAAAATCGGTTTTCGATTCCTAATCTGGCAGCGGTGGCAACGGAACTCGTATGACCAGATCGTCGGCGCCGAACTTGGTTCGACTGCCGATTGTTTCTCCTTGTTCATCAATTCCATTAACACCAACGCTGTACAGCAGGAATCCCTTGCCTTCCGATCGATAGACCAATGGCTTTCCAGAAAAATGTCATTGGGAATCGCCTGCAAGTATCGGGGCGCCAGTAGTTCGAGCTTGTCTGGATAGTTGCCGTGATCACGTTGGAACCGCATCAGAGCAAGTGCAATATCGCGATTGGCCTGAATCTGAATCTGCCGGTCCATCGCATTCGCAATATGGGTCAAGGCCGAACTAAACATACCGCCTACGATCTTGCCGATTGCGGCTCCAATTGTTTTTTCAGAGTCCTTTTGCCGCATTCCTTGTTGTAAGTTCCGTCCTTCCAGTGCTTTTGCCAAGTCAGCACTTCTGGCCTTCTCAACAGCATTCAAGAGTGCATTGCGTTGTTTGCGCGCAGGAATTGACAGCGAAGCTTCGCAAGCATCGAATGATTCGTTAATGTCGCGTAGGACAAGTTCCCAGTTGATCTTGTTCAATAGTTCCTTTTCCTTGGCATTGACTTTCTTATCTTCAAACGAACTTCGCGACCGGGATGGAGGAGGTATTCCAAAAGTCTGGGATAATTTTTCAAGTCCCTCAGTCATTCCCAAGAGGGCCATCGTCGAAGGATCGCCGACTTTGATCCATCGGACCAGCTCGAGCAACATGCATCGATCCACCACATGCGAATTGGTGATCGCTGTCATCGCAGGCAAGGATCGAATATCCGCAATCATTTGGTCCATCCGCTTCGACGTGGGCTTTGATTCAGTCAAGAAAACCACTTCGGCATTCGTCACACCAACATCCATTGCGGATGCGGCCAGCAAGTCGGTTAGCTGTCCGCCTCGAACCATGAGCCGAGCCAGGCGATGACACGCCAACAAATCACTCCAAGCTTCGTCAACCTTTTTTTCGCTCAGATGCAGCATGCCGCGCATGAGAATGGCGTCGCCGATGTCGCGAATCGACGGAGTCACTCTGTTTGTCGGCGCACCCATCAATGAGCCGGGGTCATTCGTTGTCCGCTGTACTACGAGTGGATTGAAAAAGCCGGGCCGTTTCGATGCCTCGATTGCGACCGTCAAAGCTTTCTCATTAATGGCCAACCATGCCGCTGCATGGGGCACATCTTCGCGACGCCAGGGGCGGAGATGCAGGTTTCTTGCTTTCTTCCATGATTCGTAGTCGTCGTCCTTGTTGAGTTTCTAATGCTTCTTGCGGTACGTGTCGAAGTCGACGAAATACTCCCCACTCTCAGGCGGTTCCTCGATGCCGAGCAGTTTGAAATACTCTGCCGGCATGCGATTGCCGCGATTGGGCGTCGGCCCCCAGACTCGCCACAACAGCGCCAGGGCATTATTCTGAGGCGTCACACCCTTTCCAAGTCGCTCGTTCAACGCCGCGGCATAGTCCACGTAGCCGTCTTTGTCGAGCGGACCGGTGAAGTAGGTCGTTTCTTTGCCCAGCGGAAACACAGGTTTGGGTGGATCGGCAGCAGGCAACAACGCCAATAATGACAATGCGGCTGTCAACATGGTCTACCTCAATCATCAGCAAATTTTCGAAACCATTTTGACCAGCGTGTCTATTACAGGCAATGGAATTTGCCTTCGCGCTTCTCATATCCCCTTCGCCATTTCCGCCTTGATCCAGTCGATGTCCTCGATGCCGACCGACAGCCGAATGAGACCGTCGGTGATCGTCTGCCGGCGTTTTTCGGCCGGGCTTTCGTAGCGGTGCGACGTGGTCGCCGGGTGGCTACACGTCGTATGCGTGCTGCCGAGCGACGGACTGAAGGCGATGTTCGGAGCCTGCCGCATGAAGCGGTTGACGGCGTCGCGATTCTCTAATTCAAAGCACAACATGTTGCCGAAGCTGTCGCCGAAGAGCCGTTTGGCGAGTTCATGATCCAGATGATCGGCCCGGCCAGGATAAATGACGCGCGACACGCCGGGTTGCGCCGCCAACCAGTCAGCCAGGGCCGCGGCATTGGCAGATGCCGCCTGCATTCGAATCGCCAGTGTGGACAGTCCGCGTTCAGCGAGCCAGCAGTCGAAAGGATTCGCAGCGAAGCCCCACATGCTTGACACTTGCGCGACGGCCAGGAGTTGATCGGGGTCGTTGCCGGTCACGGAACCAAGCGTCACGTCGCCGTGCCCGCCCATCATTTTCGTCAGACTTTCCATGACCATGGTCGCGCCCAATTCCAACGGTTGGCACAGCACCGGCGTGGCAAAAGTGTTGTCCACGATCAAATGTACATTCCTTTTCCGGCAATGCTCTGCGAGCGCTGGAAGGTCCACTACTCGGCACAGCGGGTTGGACATCGTTTCGACAAACAGCGCCCGGGCAGGCGACTCCAAAGCCATTCGAACCTGATCGACGTCGTTGCAATCAACGACAGTCGTCGTCACGCCAAACCGATGAAATTCCTGGCGAAACAACTGATTGGTACGGCCATACAGGCGATTGGACGCGACGATTCGGTCGCCGGAGCGCAGGAACGGCAGCAGACAAGCGCTAATCGCCGCCATGCCGGAACCGCAGACTTGCGACCACTTGCCGGCATGCAGTTGCGTCAACGCATCTGCAAGCCGGCTGGCGTTTGGATGTGAGTCACGGGCATAGATGTAGCCCGTTTCCTCGGCGTTGTAAATTCGATCAAGTACATCGAGGTCGGGGACCGTGTAGACAGACGATTGAAAAAGCGGCGGCACCAGAGGCGTGGTTGCACCGAGTCGAGTTGGCGGCATGGAATACACCAGCAATGAACAGAGATTCGTTGCTGGTATTGAACAATCACCCGCCGTCGCCGTCGAGCTTACTTGCTGTCGTTGACCAGTTTTTGAATCGCCAGCCACAGCGACGTCGCTTCGGCAGTGCCGCTGTCGCGAAGCCCAAGTGTCGCGGCCTTCTTTCGAGCCGCATCATCAGACAATCTGTCAGTCAAACGAAAGTGAAGGTAAAACATGGCGCCGTTGAATAGCCCGTTGCCGTCGTAGACAAAAACCGGTGCGTCAAGCAAACTGTTCACAGCCTGGCTGAATTGATCGAGCTTTGCCGATGAAAGAGTTTCGGGAGACACTTCGATCGCAATGTATCTCATGCCGCGCCGCTCGACGACGTCGCGGTCCGACGCGGTCACAGCACCGGCAGCATGCAGATGAATCACCGTCCGATATTTGCTCACCTTGAGCCAATCCAGGCCTTCGAGATCGGGTCGCTGCCCCGCGGCGACTTGCGGCTTCACCTCGACGAACCCCGGAACACCAACCGGCAAACCCACTCCCGATGTTCCATCGACGCTTTCCGAGACGCTTGGCGGACCGGATCGCGGCGGATCACGCAAGTCCGGCGGCAACAGGATCATGCCGCTCTTGCCTGGCTTCGCCAACGGAGGTTCCGTCGAGTCCGTTCGCGTCGGCGGGATGAACGGCGTGCCTGCTCGAGGCAATCGAGGATCGACCGTTGATCCGGATGGGCCGTAGTTCGAAGAGCCAGCGGGCGGCAATGGCGGAATACTGTTGCCGTTCGGCGCTGGCATCAGCACTTCCGGCCGATCACCAGGACGAGCGCCGGGAAACACTGGATCGTGATACGTTCGCGGCGGCGGAGGCGATTGTTTCTCGCGCCAACGGCGCAACCGTGGGAAGCACCCCGTCATGGAAATCACGATGACGGCAATTAAACTTACACCGATGATTCGCTGCATTTTCATACCGCTCTCCCGCTGTTCCGGCCTCACCCCAGCAGAATTGTACTTTGCAATTGCATTGCATCACTAGAGTTGAAGCGGCGGCAAGCTCGGCAAACGGCGACGTTAGTAAGAGGCTGTAACGATTGTGTGGAATTTGAGGTCGCGGTTACGCCTTTTTTGAATGCTGTTCGGCGATTACCGCAAGTTCCGTCAACTTCGCAGCCGTGACTCCGATGCGCGAAAAACACTCGGCCACGATGCTGTTGGGCGTCGTAAACAGACTGATCAATATGTCGATCGGCGCGATGCGCCGCCGCTTCTCCGACGCTCGATCATGCGCTTCGCGAAGCAGCCGCAGCACATTGTCTGACAAAAACTCCCGGTTCAGGCTCAAGAACGGCTCTTCCTCGACCCCGTCCTGGTTGAATAACTCCGCGAACTGTTCCAACAACCTGGGCAGGTCCGCGCCCAGTTGCACGCCCCAGTATTGAACTCCAGCATCAGGCGCGGCCAACAGCCCCATGAACAAGTGCGGACTGCGCACGCTGTCCCAATGTGTCTTCCGTGCGAAGCGAATGGACTCGCGCAACACCTTCGTCGTCGATTCCTGCAACAGGTCCGGCCGAACCTTCCCATCGGGCAGGAACAAGTCATCTTCCGAGTCTTCTGATTTGGACATGACTAATTCGTCCTGCGGAAGGCACTTCGCGTTGCGTCATTGTTTCATTCGAAAACGGCGATCAATCGTGCCGACAGCATCATAGGTTGGTCTCAGGCTCAAAGCAACCTTCAGCTTCGACTCTCGACGTAATTTGCTTGACGGCAGTCGCCACGACAGTAAGGATGGACGCTATGCCCTTGGAGATTCACCCGCATGAACTTTCGTGTCAGTGTTGCACTATTCGGATTCGTTTTGGTTCTTCCGCTATGCGGCGTTGAGCCTGCGTCCCTCACAGTGATTGACTCCGCCGGCAAGGAGGTCGTGGTCAAAACAGGACGATTGACGGCTGGCACGCGTAAGCTCCACTGGTTGGAAAAAGACGGCAAAGCGCCGGAGGCGCTCGCATTTCGCGAGACCAATTCCACCGGGTTCAAAGATGGCGTGCTCACGTTTATCCCCGTCGAACGCCTGGAGGAGCTGCACTACGATGCCGCCAAAATGACTGTCACTGCCAAAGTTGCCGGCGTCGAAAATCCACTCGAAGGCTCGACGCGATATCGTGAAATCAACCAGATCGCTCTCGTCGCCGAAGTGGATCGCGGCACGGCTGGAGTGGTCGAGCTCACCTATCGCGGCGGTCCGCTCAAAGGCGGCATTCAGGGCTTGAAGTTCACCGGCGCCAAGTCCGCACCGGCCCTCGCCGGCACTCCCATGTTCATCCAGGTCTCGGACGGCAAACAGAAATTCGCGGCCGAATCGGTCTACGACCTGCGTGCGCTGTATCGCCTCGGGAAGGACGGTGAGAAACTGGCAGGCCATCTCATGTTCCGAAAGACATTCAAACTTGAACTCAACCAGATTAAGTCCCTCACCGTTCATGAGAATATGGAGACGCGCAACTTCGAATGCGACATTACTCTTAAGGACGGCTCCGAACAAACGCTGACGTTACTGCCTTCCATCACGCTTGACGGCAAAAACGCCGTGCTCGAAGGACTCGTCGGCGCCGTGCCTGCGGGTTTCAAGCTCTTCCCGATGCACACGATTGGAGCGCTTTCAGTCGAGGAACCGCCCAAGTACGATCCCAAGCTCAAAGAACAAAACAAAGCGCCGTTGCCGAAACCGAAGCCGCCTACTCCTTGATCGAGAGTTTTCGGATCTGAATCGCACCATACTCCGCGCGGATGCCCAAAGCGCTCGCTTCGGCCTTTGCCTTGATCGTTTGCGCCAGCTGTCCGTTGCACTTGAATTCGATTGAGCCGCCCTTCGCGATAATTTCAAAGTCGTTCCACTCGTTGTCCTTCATCCCCTTGACGCCCTTCTTCAAGTCAAACTTTGCACCACGAAGGAACAAATCGTTGTTGCATTTCGCGTCGGGCAGAAATTGAAACGTGATGTGCACGTCCTTGAAAATCTTTGCCGTCTCGATGATCACGTCGCCTTTGATTTTTGGGTCGATCACAATCATCTCATCCTGCACCTTGAAGCGGTTGTTGTAGGCTTCGGACTTTCCGTCGAGCGACTCCCCTTTCTTGGTCTTCCAACCGTCGAAATTCTTGCCGTTGAAAAGCACCGGCGCGTCGGCAGCCGATGCCCAGGTCGTCAGAACGAAAACAGATGTCAAAGCCAACGATTGGACACACTTCATAACGAATCTCCGTGTAGGCGAACGAAGGACGTAAACCACTTTCACCATATTCCGAGGCAGCAGCCTGCCCCACCGCCGCCGGTCAGAATCGGCATCGCGCGTCGAGCAAGGGGCAGTTTCATGTACTCATCACGATCGAAAACAACTCGGCCGGCGATTATGGTATGCGTCACATGCGTGGCGTGCTCCAGAAAATCACCATCGCACAGAACAAGGTCGGCGAACTTGCCGGCTTCGAGGCTGCCGATCTGGCGGTCGAGCCCGAACAGTTTGGCGGCGTCGAGCGTTGCGGCTCTGAGCGCCCGTTCGCGGCCGAGGCCGTGCACTGCGGCCACCGCCATTTCATGCCGCAGCACGCGAGTCTTCGGCACATAGCTTTCATACGCGGTGCCGAGGACGACGGAGATCCCGCCATCCGCCAGTACAGCGGCATTGCCGCTGAAACTGTGAATAGTCTCCATTGTCGCACCGATGCGTTGCATCGCCGGATGGACGATGACGGGCGCTTTCGCCGCCGCCAACCTGTCCTTGATCAAATACCCTTCCGTCGCAAGACTCAAGACTGGCTGCAATTGAAATTCCTCGGCCAATCGCAGTGCCGTCGAAAGGTCATCGGCACGATGAGCGCTAAAGAACACCGGCAGCTTCTTGTTCAAACATGGTTGCAGCGCTTCGAGCTTCAGGTTGCGCGGCGGACGTTTGTCTTCCGGGGCACCGCGTTTATCATCGAACGCTTGCGCCTGGGAAAGAGTGCTGCGAACGAGTCCCGCCACCGCCATGCGCGTCGACGGCGTGCGGCCCGCATAGGTGCCTTTGGGAACCTCGCCGAGATTGATGAATTGTCCTGCCGGGAACTTCAGCGCCATCGTGTCCGCAGTTCGTCCGTATGTATGGAACACACCGCTTTGACCGGCGAAGACATTGGCGCGGCCCGGCACCGCATGAACCGTAGTTACTCCGTTGTTGCGGAGGAACTCGAGCAGCCCATCATTTGGATGAAAGCTATCGAGCACGCGCAAGTCCGCTTGATTCGGATCGCTCGCTTCATCCTGATCCTGATCTTGCGAAACGTTGAACGGTCCGGCCGATCCGACGACGGTGTGCGAGTCGATCAAACCCGGCGTGACCTCGGCAGCCGTCAATACGCGCGTGCCCGGCGGAATGACAACCTGGTCTGCCAGACCAATCGCAGTGATGCGGCCCTTCTCAATCAGAACGACGCCGTTCGTCAGTGTTCCCAGCGGCCCCATCGTGTAGATTCGGCCGGCGACGATCGCCAGACGATCCGGCGCCGGCTGTGAATTTTGTCGCGCCGCAGGAATCGCCGCTTTGGACAATGGCTTGATCGCGGCCGGTGTCGGCGGCAGTCGTTCCAGGTCGAGCGCATAGCCGCCAGCTTGATACGACCAGTCGCGGCGATTTGCGCGTTGAAAGACTCGTTTTCCCTCGATGTATGTTTCAAGCACTTGTGTGTAAACCAAGAACGGTTCGCCCGAAAGTATGACGAAATCCGCGTCTTTGCCCTTGTCGAGCGAGCCAAGACGGCCATCCAGATGCATCATCTTGGCTGGATTGATCGTGAGCGCCTTTAGCGCGTCTTCCTCACTCATGCCGCCGCGCACGGCGATCGCACCGGTACGGAGGAAGAACCGCGACTCGGTGATGTAGTCGTCCGTGTTGATCGCGACGTTGACGCCGGCCCTAGCGAGCGCCGTTGCGTTCTCTTCCACTACGTACAGGACCTCCGGCTTGCCGCCGGGGCTATCGACCAGCGTTAACGATACGTTGGCCTTGAGCTTGGCCAACTCGTCGGCGATGCGATATCCTTCGGTCGCATGTTGCAGCACAATCTCGAAGCCGAACTCCTCGGCAATCCGCAGCGCCGTCATCAAATCGTCGGAACGATGGCAATGAAAATGGACCGTGCGCTTGCGTTCGAGCACTTCGACCAAGGGCTCCATGGCAGGATCTCTTTCCAGGGCCGGCGTGTCCTTTCCTGCTTCCTTCGCCTGACGGTGTGCGATCCACTTCTGCTGATAGTCACGCGCTTTGACGAATTGTTCTCGCTGGAGCGCGGCAACCTTCATGCGAGTGAACGGAGCCTGGCCGCGTCGACCGTAGCCTTTCGGGTTTTCGCCATTGGCCATTTTGAGTCCGCCGACGACGGTTGCGCCGACAATGCGCATCTCGTCGACCGTCGAGCCGCGAAGTTTGACGTAGAGCGTCTGCCCGCCGATGACGTTTCCTGACCCCGGCATGATGTTGGCAGTCGTGATGCCTCCCGCGAGCGCCATGCGAATGCCGGGATCATCCGGCCAGATGGCATCCAAAGCGCGAAGCCCAGGTTGCACCGGATGGCTCATCTCGTTGCCGTCGCTGTGCGCTTGCACGCCGGGCCGCGGATAAATACCGATGTGCGAATGTGTATCTACCAAACCGGGGATGATCGTCAATCCTTTGGCGTCCCGCACTTCGGCCGCTGCCGGAACCTGAATCGACTTCGACGGACCAATCGCCACGATCTTCCCGTCGGCGACGATTAATGTGCCGTCGATTATCGCGGGACCTGAGACTGGCAGGAGCTTCGCATGAACAAAAGCGATAGGCTTATCGGCATGAGCCGTCGCAACCGCTGCGACAAGTACACCGATCACCCAACTGAAACGCTGTATCATACGGACTCTCCTTCGACTCCGAAGTCTCACCAAACTTTCGGCAATGTATCAGTTTGCCGTTCGTCCGCAAGTTCGGACTCTCGGCCGTGAATTCCGCCGACGCCGCCATATCGACTCGGCTTTCGGACTTGCCGCTGGTGCATCGCTGCACTGGAAGCATCCACAGAAACCATGCCATTTTCTGCCGTTCTGTGCCATCTGTTCGTCAATTTGCGCACACCGGGAACGCAAACGTGCAGCCGGGCTCGGGCAATCCACCGAACCAACGGCACGAGCCGGTTAGTGAAAGTCGAAATGCGATTTCAATACTTCCAACTCAATCCTGTCTTGATTCCCGGTGTTACGAATATGCCGCCGAGACCGAAACCGACCGCTTCGGTGAACGCACCTAGTGACGCGGACAGCCCTGGCCTGTGCTGTGGCTGCCAGGTGAATCCGAGCTCGCCGCGGAAGTCGGTCAGCGGAATGCCTTTGAAGATACTCGGCAGCAGGCCGACATCGGCCCAGCCATTCAGAAACAGTCCTGCTCTCAAGAGGGGGCGTTCGAAGCGCATGCCGGCATGTGGGCCAATTGCCACCGGAAATGGAACGCCCTTGAACCCGACGCCGACAATACGCAGGCCAACCTGCCAACGTAAATCGAGATGCGGCTCGTGAGACCGGTTAATCGAGATGCGATCGATATCCAGACCGGTCGTGGTCAGGCTGAAAGGGTCTCGCGGTGTGAACAGCGGAACCAGCATGAATGATGCCTGCCAGGAAATATCCGAGTTACGGCGAACGCCGATGGTCGCCCACGGCGACGGAATCGGCGCCAGCGCCATCGTGTTTCCGCGTTTGTCGAAATCGATCAGAATTGGCGGCGCTATCAGCACGCCGGCACTTGAGTAAAAGCCGGGAAGATGGGCAATCGACGAGCCGATCGGTAGAAGAGTACCGTTGGGTGGCTGCTGCAGGATCGACTCCGCAGATGACGGCGGCAATTCCGGCACTTGGGCAAACGACGTGCCGGTAAAGAGCAATAAGGCCACGAAAGAACCAAACCAATGAACAGGCTGCATCATGCGCCTCGGTTTTGACGTTCTTAACCGGCGCATCCAACGCCGATCAATACCAGCGCTGCCGCGCCGGCACGAGTGAGGCGTTGTTTCAAAGCCGATACAACAAAAAAAGTGGTGATACTTGGCCCCTGTGTTCGCCGGACTTCGCGTCGCGGCTGAACGTGGTTACAACACTTCCGTCATCACCTGGCCACGAGTCAGCGGCGTTGGCTTGCCGGCCTGGTCGTGCATTTCGCTGTGTGGGTCGATCCCGAGGCAATGATAGATCGTGGCGCACAGGTCGCCGGGAGAGCGAATGCGGCCCGACACAGGATAAGCGCCATTCCGGTCCGACTGGCCATGCACACGGCCGGGCTGCACGCCGCCACCCGAGAGCAGGATCGAGTAACAATGATGCCAGTGATCGCGGCCTGCGTCTTTGTTGATGCGCGGGGTACGCCCAAACTCGCCGAGGACTACCAATAGCGTGCGTTTCGTCATGCCTCGCTGCTGAAGGTCTGCGATCAGCGCTGTGATGCCGCGGTCGAACGGAGGCAATAGCTGGCGTTTGAGTTTTTGGAAGTTGTCCTTGTGAGTATCCCAGGCGTCTTGTGGCGTTTTGCCGTTGAAGCCGGACAGAACGGTGACGAGTTTGACGCCGGCTTCGACAAGGCGGCGTGCGAGCAGGCAGGACTGGCCAAGCGTGTTGCGGCCGTAGCGATTGCGAAGCGCGGCAGGCTCGCGATCCATGTCAAATGCCTGTTTGACGGCCGGGCTGGTCAAGAGACCGAGGGCCCGCTCCTGATAAGCGGTCAAAGAACGAGCCTCGACCGACTGATCGAGCGCTCTGGCTTGTTGGTCGATCGATCGAAGCAACGCGGTGCGGTCGGCGAATCGCCGCGACGGAGTGTCTGCGGGAAGCGCAAGTTCGGGCACGTCGAATTCCGGCATGCTGGGATCCTTCGTGACGAACAGCGGATCATGTTGCCTGCCTAGGAACCCGCCAAATTGGCCGGGAGTTAAATTGCCGACATCGGCTGCAAGTTGCGGCAACTGCACGAATCGCGGCGCGGTCGAATGCCCCGGCGCATACCGTGACACAATCGAACCGAGATTCGGATAATCGCTGGGCGTCGCAGTCAGCGCCACGATGTCTTTTGAAGGCGGGTAACCCGTGAGCGCCTCGTAAGCGGCCGATTGATGGTGCGTGCTGGTTTGGGCACACGTGCGAATAATTGAATATCGATCATTGCATTGCGCGAGCATCGGGATGTGCTCGCCGAAGATGACGCCGGGCAGGCGAGTGGGCCGCACGCCGAACTCGCCGCGAATGCCGTCCGGTGCATCCGGTTTGGGATCGAAGGTCTCGAACTGACTTGGAGCGCCCCAGCAAAAAACAAAGATGCATGAATCGGCGATAGGCGTTGGCTGGCCTGTTCTTTCGCGAGCTTGCAACAACTGAGGCAACGTCAAAGTCGTGCCGGCGATTGCGCCGGCTCGCAGCACGGAACGGCGCGTCCAATCGGCGTAGCGACTCGACATCTTCGGGCCTCGGCAATTTGGTCTAAGAATGTGCGAGTATACCCGACGAATCGGCTGGCACAAACGCGATTTCGGCTTGAAGAACTCGATTTGTGCCCGCCAAAGGTCATGTGATGCCGCTATCGTAGTTGGAAGGCGAAACCGTTGCTGCACGGATTGGAATTTCTTTCTGAAAACGGATGGCCAGTCCATGTCACGAGAAGATGAGCTAGCTGACCTGCTGGAGAGGTGGGACGCGATGAAGGCCGGCGGCAGCGACATCTCGCCAGCAGAGCACTGCCGGGATGTGCCGTTGCTTCTGCCAGATTTCGAAAAGCTCTTGCGTGATTTGGGCCCGATTCATGCGATATTCAGCGATAGTGCTTCGAGTCAATCGGCTGATGGTCGATTGCCGGCGACATCGACGGGCCGCTATGTTGCAAAAGCGTTTCATGCCAAAGGCGGCCTCGGTGCAGTTTATGTCGCCGACGATGAGGAACTGCACCGTCAGGTGGCGCTGAAGCGCATGCACGTGATTCAAGCGCTTGATGCGGCTGCACGGCGCCAGTTCCTATCCGAAGCGCAAATCACAGGGAAGCTTGAGCATCCCGGCATCGTGCCGGTGTACGGCGTCGGCGTAGATGCCGACGGCAGCCCATACTATGCGATGCGGTTCATTCATGGCCACACTTTGAAGGACGCAGTTGACGGTCTACATTCAAGAAATGATCGATCCACCGCCGACTGGAATGTCGAGTTCCGCCGACTGTTGCGAGCGTTTGTGACCACCTGCCAATCCGTGGCATACGCCCATTCTCGCGGGGTCATCCATCGCGATCTGAAACCGGCCAATGTCATGCTCGGTCCATTCGGAGAAACGCTGGTCGTGGACTGGGGACTGGCCAAGGTTCTGGAAAAAGACCAGCGATCGCCTGCACCGCCGGGACTTTCGCCCATTCGCATCGAATCGGGACCGGGCATGGAGACCTTGGCCGGCAGTGAAACGATAGACGGCGAGTTTAAGGGGTCGCCAGCCTTCATGTCGCCGGAACAGGCTCGCGGCGAATGGGACAAGGTCGGTCCAGCCGCCGACGTGTACTCGTTGGGTGCGACGCTATATTACGTCCTGACCGGAACCAAATCGATCGACGGCGCGAACGTGGCCCAAGTGATTGAGTCGGCCCAATGCGGTCAATTCGTTTCTCCACGAAAACGAAATCGTGGTGTGCCCGTTGCTTTGGATGCAGTTTGCCGCAAGGCGATGGCTGCGATACCGCAAGATCGATACGAATCGGCAAGCTCGCTTGCCGACGACATCGAACGGTGGCTTGCCGACGAACCAATTCGGGCATGGCGCGAACCTTGGACGACGCGCGCCCGCAGGTGGGCGAAACGACATCGAACGCTTGTTGCTTCCGCACTTGCCGTACTGATGAGTACGACGGTGCTTCTCGCGGCGACTGGTGCGATTCTCTGTGGTCGCAATCGCACGTTGCGCCGGCTTAACGGCGAATTGACTGAATCGTATGCGCAAAGCACGGCTGAATTTGAGGCGGCCGACGTGACGCTGCGCAGCGTCGTCGAGAGCCTTTTCGTACGCACGCCTACCGGAGCTGCTGTTCTCAACGACCTCGTCCGCCTCGACGTGATTCAAAAGTATGAAGCGCATTTGTTGGGCTTTATCGATCGAAACCAGGACAAGGCGTATTTGCGAAGAGAAGTAGGAGTATCGCTATTGAAGCTCGGCGAAGTCGAGGGGTTGCTGGGGCGAAAGGAAAAGGCGCTGGCGACGTTTGAACGGGCTGCCGCGATATTCTTCCGGTTATCAGAGGTTGACGCAGAAGATCGCGACATCCAATTCGGCCTTGCGTGTGCTGTGTCGGATCAAGGACTTGTACTTGCGGAGCTTGGACAATTTGCCAAGGCACGTCCGTTGGTGTTGCAAGGACGCCGAATGTTTGAATCGCTGGCACGTGACCAGTCACCGATTCGACTCGCGCGATTTACATCGGATTCGACGGGCGACGTGTATCGTGACTCTCCCGCCCTTCGGCTGTCCAAACTGACAGTCGTATTGCTTACCGAACTGCGAGAGGCAGGAAAACTCGCAAATCTGAATTCGATCGTCCCGACGGCTACCGGACTATCGAAAGAAGAAAAGACGTGGGCGGAGTCGGCGCTGCAGGCGCTTCGCGGCGGTCATGATATTCCGATGGATGCCCCGGTATTCACCCAGTACTTCGCGATGTCCATTGAATCGTCGCTCGCGGCCGACATGCCGATCGCGCAGAAACGCAAAGTGTTTCAAGCGGTACAGGTCCGCACCGATGCGCTGATGAAAGCCTACCCGATTTTTCACGAGCTCCGCCTCTTGAAAATGGAAGCGGCGAAGGGCCTCGCGGACTGTGCCGAGAGCGACGCCGACTTGAAGGCGGCAGACAGCCACTTGCTCGATTCGCTCTTCGCAGCAAATGAACTCATCGAGAAAGTGAAGGACCACGATCCATTCATGGTTCGCGGCAGCGTTCTGGTTGCACGCGCAGAACTTTGGGAGAAACTCGCCGATCTTGCCGTACTGCGGAAGAATGAAGCTTTGGTGCACGGTTATGTCGGCGCCTGCGTGCGGTCGATCGACGACTATTTCGCTTTGAAGCGTCACTCGGCAAGCGACACGGTTCGCCTACTGATGTTGTGCGTGAAACTCGCAGTCCGTGCGTCATTTTTGCCGGCTTCACGCGAAGCTGCCGAAAGCATGTACACCATAGGCGGTGACCTCGCAGCGATGCAGCTCAAGGAATCTCCGAATGAGCCTGCTTTGGAGCATTGTCAGCTAGCGTGCAACGTTGCTGCCGCGGGGATACGAGCAGCCCGGAAGAAACCGATCGGCGATATGTTGACTTCGGCCGAGCGGACCTTAGCCAAATTATGGGCAGAAACACCAGGCGACCCGTTCCTACGGATACAAAAAGCGCTAATGTTGTCCGCTCGCGCGACCGAATCCGCATTGGTTAATAACAACGATCGCGCGGCCATCGTCCTGATCGACGATGCCCTCCGGGAAATCGCGGCAATTGAGGAGGCTTCCGAGGCTCCCGCCGACATCGGAGTGTTGCGCCTTACAGTCGAGATTCAGAAAATTGCCTTGCTCGGCGGGCTGGCAGATCGAATTCTGGATGACAAACCGCAGGGTGATGCGGAGGCGCTCCGCTTGGCGATTGCCGCGATCAAGCTGTTTGACGAGAATTCGCAACGCCCCGAACCCGAGGTGAGTGTTCCTGAACTGAAGCGAGTCTGGTCTTATCTTTCGGCCCGCAGAAACAGTCTCCTGCCGGAAATGGAAAAACTGAAATCGCGAGCCGAAGGCAAAAAGTAGAGTTGGCCGGTAGCGGTATTCTAGGTAAGACTTTCTGCGTTCACCGGTGGTTTCGTCCCTGCGGGCCGGCGGGCAGCCGATTGGAAATCGCCAAGAGCTAGCGATTATTCGATGTACGTGTGTGGAATCGGCGTTTCCGAGACGAACTGCCGTTTTCACTTTGTCGCCCAAGCGTTTGTTTCCGTTCGCCGGAATTGTTCGGTCGATAACCGGGACACGGAACATGCCGGCTGAGCATGTCCCGGGGGTGTATTGCAAAACAATCCGAATATCGTCGGCCCACAGGCCGTCTGACGAAATTGTCCGACGGCAGTGGGCGGTTCACCGTTGAATCGCAGAACATACGAATCATCGCGCCAGGAGGAAAGCTATGCGATCGAAGCAGCGTTGGATCAGGAGATTGTTTTTGCCGCGACGTACGTTTTCACGAACGCCCGCAAAGCCGGCCTATCGCCCGAGTTTCGAGCGGCTTGAAGATCGATCGACCCCGGCAACGCTGACGTATGCAAGCGCAACCAGCGCCTTGTCATTCCTCGCTGATGCCGGCGAAAGCGACCTAGTCGACGTCACTTCGCCGTCGGCCAATACCGTGCGCATTCAAGTCGGCAACGGCGACGCCATCGTCCTCGCAGGCGACGCCATTGCAAATGCCAACGTCGTTCTTTCGACGACCTCGAATGCCGATGACACAGTCACGATCACAACGACGGGCGCACCGATCGCGACGTTTTTGATGCAGCTCGGCGATCAGGGCGACTTGCTTAATTTCAGTCTGGAGTCTTCGCCCAATGGCGTCGGCGCTGTAACTCTCGACGGCGAAACCGGCGATGATGACATCGTCCTCGGCAATACGTCGACCAGCGGCGTGCTGCAAGCAACCGCTGAACAGATTTCCTTCGCCGCCAACGCAACGATAACCGTATCTTCCGGCGACATCACATTGACGACGACCGATACCGCGACGACAGGTGAAGACATCATCCTGGCGTCCGGCGTTTCATTGACTGCATTGGCCGGCGGCATCAACCTCTTTGCCGGCGATGATTTCAAGCTGCAAAGCGGTGCGTCGCTGCAGGCCTCCGGCATCATCGAAATCACCGGCGATCATAATGACCAGGATGCGGGCACCGGCGCCGCCATCGAACTGCTGGGCACAATCACGGCGGCGAATCTTTCGGCTACCGGGAATTCCGACGCCGATACATTCACCGTCGCGCCATCGAGTCTAACGGCGATCTCCGTTATCGGCAGCTTGCCCAATGCCTCGCCTGGCGACAGCATCGCGTTCGATTTGACCGGCGCCAGCGATCCGTTTATGAATCTGTCGTTTGTTTCCGGCGACACCAAAGACGGCAGCGTGTCGTTCTCGAATCGACAGTCGGTTTCGTTTGTCAGCTTCGAGTCATTGCCGCTCGCCGACGTCGGCGTGACCAAGTCCGACAGCCCCAACCCGGTGCTGCCAGGTGGAACCCTAACCTACACGGTCACAGTCACCAATTCTAGCCAATTTGGTCTGACTGGCATCAACGTCACTGATAACCTTCCGGTCTCGTTGATCAATCCAAGTTGGACCGCATTGTTCGTTGGAACGGGTTCCGGAGGCACGGCAAACGGCACAGGCAACCTGAACGAGACAATCAACCTCGCGTCCGGCGGCACGGCGACGTACACCATCACCGGTTCCGTCGACCTCGGGACAACTTCGCCAATTTCCAACACGGCGACCGTCGCGGTTCCACAGGGCATTACTGATTCCAACGGCACCAACGACAGTGCGACAACCAACACGACGTTGGCTTCCGGCAGCAATCTCAAAGTCGAGGTGACCGATTCACCGGACCCGGTGCAGGTCGGCAGCAACCTGACCTATGTCGTCACTCTAACGAACAACGGTCCGGCGGACGCTACGGCCGTAGTCCTGACGAACACGTTGTCCAATGACGTCAACTTTCAGTCTGCGAACCAAAGCCAAGGGGCGTTTTCCGTTTCAGGAAACGTGATCACGTGGGATGCCGGCAACCTCGCCAACGCCGGCACGGCGACGCTGACGATTGTCGTCAAGCCGAAGAACGACGGCACGATCATCAATCAAGCCGCAATCACCAGTTTGCACGGCGACACGGATCTGACTGACAATTCCTTCCAGAGCACGACGACCGCAACGCCGTTTCCTAGCATCGTGGCAGTAGGTGCGGGTGCAGGCAACACTCCAACCGTCAAGGTATTTGACGCGGCGACCGGCGTTATGAAGTACTCCTTCTTGGCATATATCGAAGGCTTCCGCGGCGGCGTCAGCGTCGCTGTCGGCGATATCAACGGCGACGGCATCGCGGACATTGTAACCGGCGCTGGACCAGGAGGCGGACCGCACGTTCGCGCATTCAACGGAATCGATGGCACGGCATTGACTGGGCCGGTCGCCAGTTTCATGGCGTACAACCCGGAATTTCACGGCGGCGTGAATGTCGCGATCGGCGACGTGAACGACGACGGCGTCAACGACGTGATTACCGGCGCAGGCTTTGGCGGCGGACCGCACGTGATTGCTTTCAGCGGCGCGAACGCCTCGATCTTGCATAGTTTCTATGCCTATGCCCAGACATTTAACGGCGGCGTGAATGTCGCAGCCGGCGACATCAACAACGACGGCAAGGACGACATCATCACCGGCGCCGGCCGCACCGGAGGCCCGCACGTCAACGTCTTCAGCGGCGCCAACGGCACGAATCTGCGAAGTTTCTATGCGTATGATCCTCTGTTCCTTGGTGGCGTCACCGTGGCAAGCGGCGACATCAACGGCGACAACCGCGATGACATCATCACCGGCCCCGGCGCCGGCGGCGGGCCGCACATTCGCGCCTTCAGCGGAATCGACAACTCTCAGCTGCAGAGCTTTATGGCGATGGCTCCCAACATCGCCGGCGGGGTCTCGGTCGGCGTTGTTGATGCCGACAACGACGGCAACGAGGACATCATGGTCGGTTCGGGCTTCAAGGGCGACAATCGCGTGCGATTCTTCAATGGGTCGAGCGTCGCGCAGATTTCGTCGTTCCTGGCGTTCGATGCGACTTTCCTTGGCGGATTGTATGTCGGCGGAAAGTGATGCACTCGGCTACGTGTGCATGGCGTCGAAGAGCACGATGGCTGTTGGTCCGAAAATCAGGACCGGCAGCCAGGCCGACAGCACCGGCGCCATCACTTCATGATCGCCGAGGAACTTACAACCGTAGACGACAAGAAAGAAGACCGCGCACAGCGCCAGGCAATACCCGGTGCTGACAAAAACATGTCGATTCGGATCGCGCAAGATCACGGCCAGTCCCATGACGACGAGCAGCATGCCTGTAATTGGCCGAGTGAGGCGCATGTGAAACAGCACTGCCATCGCGTCCATGCGCCGGCCATCGCTGCCGCTGAGCAGATCGCTTAGATGCGACGTGGAAAAGAACATGTACCAGGCACCGTTGCGAGTCAAAGCCGTGAAGTCAGCGTTCTGCGTATAGAGGAACCACTTACCGGGATCGATCATGCGAGCCAGCTTTGGGTTGTTCCACTCGGGAATCTCAGTTGGCGACGTGTTGGTCAACAGCCATCCGCCGCTGTAGAACCCCGCGCCCGGCGGAATGAACTCTGCTCGCTCCGCACTTAGGTGAACGAAGCCGTAGCCCGTGCTGTCGGGAATCGTGCAATGGAATTGACTGATTGCGAGTCCGTCACGGCGCGCGATATGTCCCTCGATGTGGACGCCGGTCTGATCGTAGAAACTCTGTACCGTCAGGTTTTGTTTCCCATCGAGGTTGTCGCGATCGCGGACCAACGAACTGGCGATTCGCGGAATCACCATCTCCTGATTGGCCATGCCGACACATGTCATGATCGCGGACCCAGCCAGCACCGGCAGCAGCACGCGCCGAGTCGGCACACCTGCCGCCAGAAGCGGAGTCAATTCGTTATTGCGCTGCATCCATGAAATCGTAAACGTACCCGCCAGCAGTACAACAGGCTCGCACATGCGGTCGAAAATCTGCGACGACTGATACATGTAGAACGTGCCGATCGACTGCAGCGTGCGCAAGATCCCCTGGCCCTGGAAGAAGTTATCAAGGTTCGTGAACAGATCGATGACGATGTACAGACTGAGAAGGCACAACAAGCAAATGAAGTACGAACGAAAATAAGCGACGATGATGAGCCGGTCCAACAGCTTCACGGCTTCACCTCGGTCGAAGCGCGTGGCCGATAACGAAGGACGTACTGTTCGATGTAATCATTGGCGCTCGTGCAGGCCGAATCGCCGAAGCCGTGCCGTTTCAACTCGATGACCGCTGCATGTGCATTCCACCCTTGGTACTCCATGCGATAGACGGCGGCGAGCACGCCTGTGCGGTGCAGCCCTGCTTTGCAATGCAAGAGCAACGGATAATTCGCGGGATCGTCCATGATGGCCAGAAACGATTCAATCACTTTGGGTCGAGGATTCCGATCCCTTCGCGATACAAGATCGGGATCGAGGTTGATGAATCGAACACCCAGTTCGCGGCAAACATCGCTTTCGCGCCGCTTGCCGGGATTGAGAAACGAAATTCGCAACTCCGGATCGTCGAACTCGTTCTGCACGTCGATGACCGTGCGAATGCGATGTTTGCGGATCGCGTCGGCGAGACCATCAGCCGTCATCTGCCCGCTGCGATAGAAGCGGCCCGGCACGACTTCGCGAAATCGCTTGTGAGTCGTCAGGTGATAGCGATGGTAAAGCAGTGGCGGCCCGGCAATCGCCAGAACGGCAGCGAGGATTGCCAGACTTCCTGCCGTCCGTTGCATGCAGGTCCTCCCTGACCTGTGCGAGCGCACCGCGAACGCAAACCTACGTTCTCGGGGGCGGGATTATGCCGGTTAATGGCAGTTTGTGCAAGACGAATCGACAGGCGTATTCAAGCGTTAGCACCTACTTCACTTCCACTTGCATCGCCTGCAGGATTTCGCCGTTGTCGTCGTCCTGAACAAGTGCGACGACTCTGAGCTTCTTATACCGCATGGGGCGGTCGGGTCGCGGGAACTCAATCTCATTCTCTCGCGCGAAACTGGTGAGGTAATCGTTCGTGCGTGTCCGCAGATCTTCGAGATTGATCGTCGCCGAATGGTCGAAGGGCTTCTTGGTCACGGCCATGCCGAGCGGTCCGCCGGGCAATGCGCGAACGACGCAGTGATGGTATTTCAGCGCGTTTCCACCTTGGTAACGCACGATGTCTTCGACCAACATCAGGCGCAAGCGAATCTTGTCGCCGACTCGGGCACAATCTTCCACCTTGGCCTGAATATCAACCGTTTCCGCCTTGCGGGTGGCAGTCAGCTGCAGCTTTGCGTCGGCGTTCTTTTCCAAGAGCGGCTCGATCAATTCGCGAAACTCGGCGTACTTTTTCCGGGCGGCTGCAGCGCCGCCCCCGCCCGGCGCGTCCGGCTTGCCGTTGAAAAAGACCGTCGGCGTGCCTTCAATCTTGCGGCCGTAATACTGAAGACGCGCCATGGTGTCGGCGCTCGTCAACGGGTCGGGGCCGGGGATATGCACGTGGTATTGCAGCAGTACGACTTCGGTCGGTTTGTAGGTCGATTCCAAAGCGTCGAACGCGAGGTCTGCGGCAACGCATGGCGGGCACTCGGCGCCGGTAAACAACTCGACTACCACGGCGCGATCGCTCTTGCCCTTTCGGCCGGCAAAGGCGTCTGCTTTGAATGGGCGGCGCTTCTGATAGTCGGCGTAGTCCCGTTCTTCGAGCTTACTCAAACGGGCGTCAATCTGTTTGGCGTCGTCGGCTCGGCCCGCGGTTGCCAGTATCCGAGAAACCGTTTCCAACACGCCCATTTGCAGGTTGGCGTCAAGCCCAGGGTCAAGAAGCCTCTCGGCCTTGCGGGCGTACTCGACGGCAACTGGGCCGAATGCCTTGTTGTTCAACAGCGCTTGCGCCAGTTGCGTTGCCGCACTGCACTGCCAACGCAGCCCGTACGCTTCGGCGGGGCGGAACGCCTTATCGGCCCAGCCGCGCACTTCTTCGATCTTCGCTTGTTTGTCGCCCCCGGCGCGAATCAGGTCTAGAGCCGCCTGTAGCAACGCGTCGGCTTCCGTGGCTTGCTCTATCACCTCTTTGTCCAACGCGTACTTGTCGAATGCTTTGAGCTTGCTCGGTTCCAGATGGACCAGAATCATCTCGTTGCCGGCCGTCTGCAACGTGCCGAAAACGCGGCCAGTCTTCGGATCGGCGGGCAGCTTGCCGTCGAATGACAGTTCACGTCCCGGTGGAATGCGAATGGAGAATCGCACGCTGTCGGCGGTGACGGTTGTTTCACCGATCGTCAGTTTCGCGAGTTCCGGAACGGTCGCGCCAAGGTATTGTGCCGACCATTTGCCGTCTTTTTCATCAAGTCGAACGAGGAACGTGAGGTTGCTGCGAGGAACGCTGAGTTTCCATGTGCCGGCCGGGCCTTGAGCGGTCGCCGCAGCAAACGAAGCCAGGAAGAGGATGGCAGTTCCAAGAATGCGGTTCTTCATGAAGGGGCCCTTTCGGCGGCGCTTTCATCGGGCAGTTCCGACAGTCGCTCCGCATTAGAATATACTTTGTGAATGGCGTGAGCAACCTGCTGCAGCGCAACTTCATTCTCCAGCAACACTGGGTGGTGCAACAGAATGCAGCATTCGTGGGCGGCCGCCGCGTTTGGCAATCCACCGACAGCCCGAAACCGTGACGAGGCTCGCCCGATTTGCAAGGCGCGAAAGCCCGCGTCGATGGCAATGCCTTCGGCCCGCACCGCCGCAACGAATCGGTGTCGCGACAAACCGAATCGCGATGCATCGAATTGAAACCCGACTTTGTAATATGCGGCGGCGCCTTCGTTACGCAATTCAAACAACCGCAATCCGGCGATATCGCGAAGCCGTTGTACCAGCCACAAAACGGCGTCTCGCCGTCGCTGGTTGCGCTCTGGGAGTTTCGCCAGTTGCGGCAACAGCGCCGCGGCCTGCAGTTCGGATAGCGCTGCCCATTGCTGTATGCCCCGGCGAAGTTCGAGGCGAACGCGCTGGTGCAATTCCGCGTGGCGGGTCAACACGGCGCCGCCTCGGCCAGCCGTCAGGAGTTTCGAACCGCCGAAACTCAAGATCGCCACATCTCCCCAGGCGCCGGCGCTTCGGCCTTGAATCATCGCCCCCGTCGCTTGAGCCGCATCTTCGATGACGCGAATGCCACGATGTTCGGCCAGCTTCATTACGGCGTTCATGTCAACAAGCCCGCCGTGCAGATGCGTAACGAGGATCGCCCTGGTTTTCGGTGTGATCGCATCGTCGAGCCGATTCAGATCGATTTGCCAGTCGGCTCGATCAACGTCGACGAGCACCGGCAACGCGCCGACATGATGGATATTGAGGAAGTTCGGCTCATAGTCGTAAGCGGCCAGGACGACTTCATCGCCGGCGCCGACTTTCATTGCGCGCAGAGCGATCTCGACAGCGAGCGTGCCGCTCGCGCAGGTCGCAGCGAAAGGGACTTGGATGAGACGGCGAATGGACTCCTCTAGCCGTTTCACCAACTCGCCGTCGTACTTGCCCCAATCGCCGGAATTCCAGGCGGCTTGCATCGCTGCCAGCACGTCGTTGTCGCGATTAGGCCACTCGGGCGGGCCCTGAGGGCGAATCGGAGTTCCACCAATGATGGCAGGCAAATCGCTCACGATGTTTCCGTTCCGAACAGTACGCCTAATCCATGAATTCGCTGATAAGGCCGACAATCACCAATGCGCTCCATAGCAGAATCGCGAGCACATCGATGATCAGTGTCGTGTAGTACCTCCAACGGTAGCGAGGACTCACGCGTTTGCCAGAGCATGCGACCAACAACAATACGATGATCGAGTAGAGATGAATTGCCGGAAGTAGGCAAAACAGGCATATTCCAATTATGGTTGCGCCATAAGCATGTTTCGTTTGGCGATCGGCCCAAGGCTCGTCAGTGTCTGGAGATTTAGGAGCATTTGTCCGAGCTTGAGCAATTGATTGGCCTTGCGCTGTCGTCGCATCAGACTTCGCAGTTACTGTCGGTTGGTCGATCCGATGCGCATAGTCAGGCGTACTTGGATACTTGAGTCGCCCCGGATTGCGCTCATCGGGAACCGTCGTTACCGTCGTCGGCGGATCGGGTTTCGGCTCGTCTTCGACCTTTCCTCCGTCGGCGAGGCGATTGGCTTCAGACCAATCGATGACCTCGTCCCACGGTTCCTGATCGAGAACGGCCTTCGCCCGTTCGAGGTCGCTGGAAAGAACTTTGACCTGCAGCCCGCCGAAACTCTGGAGGGCGCCGACCCACATATTGATCGATTCGTTGAATATCGTGGCGTTCACTTCCGCTTGCTCCAATTTCGCGCATGCCATTTGCGCCTCGGGCAGCGTGAGGAACGTTAGGATGGTGCAGAGTTCCTGATTTTCAGTCATGCGTGCCGCTCGGTGGATGCCTTATGTTAGTCGGTTCGGCCGCGAGACTTACTTGCAATTTCCAACTCGAGTTTCGTTCGAAAGGTCGTGGCACGCAATCCGAATCTTGAACTTTGCACCGTGATCGCGCCATGCGGCCATGTGCCCCAGTAGGTTGTGCCTTCGGTGCTGTACGGTTCGTCACGCCGCTGTGCGCCGCGCGGCGGGCCTTGGCAGGCGACCACCAGGCGCGGCGACGCCCAACGTGCCAGAGTCGGCGTATTGGCAATTCGACTTCCATGATGCGGGGCCATGAGCACGTCGATCTTCGGTGATTTCGTCTCCATGAGGCTGCCGAGACCGGCGCCTTCGACGTCGCCGGTGAGGAGGATCGAATTCGATTCATGGCGAATGTACAAGACCATGCTGCGAACGTTTTCCGGACCATCCGGGCCCTGCGGCGGCGGGTGCAGCACCCGGAGCGTCACGTCGCCTGCTGACAACAGGTCGCGGGCGTGCACGATGCGTATCGGGATGCCGCGACTTTCAATGGCGTCGAGCGTCTTGCGAACGCCGGCCTGTTGCTTGTCGGCGAAGCTTGGGGTACAGGTAATCTGACCGATATCAAATCGTTCCATCAGCGCAATGACGCCGTTGAAATGATCGAGATCGGCATGCGACAAAAACAACTCGTCAATGCGACGCCGGCCTCGCGACCACAAATACGGCGCAATCGTATGTTGCGAGACCTCGGGACCGCGGATGGCGCCGGCGTCGTAGACAAGCAGGCAGCCGTCAGGAGTTTCGAGGACCGTGCAGCCGCCGTGCCCGACGGCCAGGAACGTCACGCGTAGTTCGTCGCTGGTCTTTGGCCAACTCAGCGCAATGATGCCGATGACAAACCATCCGAACGTGGACACGGCCGGCCAGCGCCAGTTTTGCAGTGCGGATGGACCCCAAAGCGTTGCGAGGAGCGACAGATAGTATCCCCAGAGCAACCATAAGGGCAGGTCGGGCACATAGAAGCAAGCCAGCGGCGTTTTCTCTCCAATGTCGATCAGGCTGTCGCAGCCAGCAAGACTCCACCGTGTAATCCACGCGAACGGCATCGAGAGAACGCTGCTGATCGCCTCCGTAAAAATAAGCAGAAATCCGGCCACGATTGCGACCGACGACAATAGCACCATCGGCGGGCCGATAAGCCAGCCGGCCGGCGTGACAACGTGTTGCCGGGCGGCGACGAGTGGCATGGACACCAACCCGAGGATAAAGCTCAGAGCGTATGCGTACATCAACAGACGGCCGAACGTTCGGGCCAGTTGCTCGATTCTCGACCGTGACTTGGCGACGAGTTGTTCCACCGGATCATCATCGCGAGCCAGCCAACGGTGGATGCCCCAGGTCATGACGGCGACTTGGACAAACGCCAGTTGGCAGCCCATGTTGAATGCGTCCGTCGGATCGAGCGCGATTACGAAAAGCCAAGCGAGCGCGAATACGTTGGCGGGCAGCACCTGACGGCGCATTGTCAGCGCGATACAGGCCGCCACGACGGTAACGGTTGCACGTGCCGTTGACGGGCGAAAACCGGTCATCAGGGCATATGCGATCAGGATCGCGGCGACGAAGAGCGCACCGCGCCGGCGACTGACGCCGGCGAAACGCAGCACGATCCAAAAGAAGAACGCGAGGATCACCAGGTGCTGACCGGAGATCACCAACACGTGGACGACGCCGGTGCGAATGTATCGGTCCCAGTCGGCGGATTCCATGGCCGAGTTCTCGCCAAGCAGAAGCGCCTGGGCGATTCGCGATTTCTCGGGCGGCAGTCGCCGTTGCAACGCTCCGCTGCCCCAATGACGAACCTTTGAAAAAAGCGCTTCCGTGGACAGTGACCACGAGGAATCCGTTCGTGAGACGGCGTCGGCGGACTTTCGAACGTGAACTTCGGCCAGAATACGGCGATCTCGCAACATCTCGCGGCGGTTCCACTCTCCGGGGTTCGCGGGTTCCGGCGGAGTTTGCAGCCAACCGACGAATTCGATTGAATCGCCGCAATGTATGTGGTCGTAGACGCCTTGAAGTCCCAGCCGCAACTTGCCGGTAATAGGCTGCCAGCCGTTCTGCGTTTCGATTGCCGTAGTCTCAACAACGGCATAGGTAGCGTCCGGCCGCAGAAACGCGACGAGTGGATCGGACTTGTTGCTCAGATAAGTCGTCGGCCCCTCGACGAGTACGCCGCGAAGGCGAACAAGTTTCGGCTCATCCGTGGCGAAATGGCCGATGTCATCGTCTGCATATGCGTGTCGATGGAGATGGTGATACTGAGCCGCCAATAACCCAGCAGCAAGCCATAGGAACACCGGCGCAAACTTGCGCTGTGACAAGAGTGCGACAAGCCAAGCGATGGCACATGCGGCAAGCAGCAGCCAGTTGAGAACCGAAGGCACACCGACATAACGGTCCAAGACTAATCCGATTGTCGCCGAAACTGCAACGGGCACGAGAGGCGCTTGCCAGATCCAGTCGCGCGGGGAAACAGGTGGCTTCGTGTTTACGCGGACGGAAGGCACTGTGAGCCCCCGAAATCGCTTGGAACGCAGTGGTTTTGCTTCGACAGTGTACGATGAGTTTGGGCAGGAACGCAACAAAAACCAAGATGCCAGTTTCGAGTCTGCCGCTACGGCAATTCCTCCAACGCCTTCAGCGTCGATTTGATGAATGGGCCTGCGTTTGGTTCTGCAGCCATTTCGCGGATCAAGGGCAAGGCCATCTTCGCTTTCGGCCCCAGTTTCAAGAGTATTTCAACACTCCTGCCCCGTACGCCGTATTTGTTCTCTTTGTCGTCGATGTACACCAGCAATAGCGGCATCGCTTCGCCTGCATCCGGACCGATCAGGCCAAGCACGCTGATCGCATCAAATCGGTCAAGTTTGTTGCTAGCAGGCAGCTCCCGAATTGCTGGAATGATCAACGGGACCAGATCCTTGGCCATCGGCCCAAGCCATCGGCAAACACGTATCGCGTTCATTCGATCATTGTCGCTCGACGCAGTCAGAAGCGGTTTCAGCGCCGGGATCACATCGGGTCCAAGTTTGGACAGAGTGTAATCGACGTAACCGATCGGTTTTCCAAGCATGGCGATCAGGGTCGGGATCGCTGCCTTAGCCTTTGGACCCATTCGAAAGAGAATCTGCGTGCAATCATGTCGGTACGTCTCCCAACGCTTTGGATCAGCCAGTATCTCAACAATCGTGGACACGACAGCGTCGTCTTCGGCTTGCATAGCATGCAGCGCCGTCGCGTTTGCCATCCGAACGCTGTGATCCGCATGTTTGAGATGACGAAGACATTCAGACTTCAATTCGACGAAGACTTCCGGATTGCTTGCGGCAAGGGACTTGAACAGTGGTACGGCAATCTCGTGTGATTCAATCACTGGTCTCGCGAAACTCTCAATCGCGATTCGGGCGCACAGTCGAGGGGTGTCGTCACCCTTATTCCATTCGTACTTGGATCGTATCCCACTTTCGGCCGTTACTGAATCGCACAACGCGCTGGCAATGTTTAGTCGAACCTGAAAGTCGGAGTCGCAAAGCGACGACTTCAACAATAATCGTGATTGTTGGTCAAGATTATGTTCGTACCTAAATCTGTTCGATGCAATTCGCCGTATTTGCACATCAGGATCGCGAATTGCACGTAGTAAGAGCGGCCGATGTACCCCGCTCGACCATAACATTTGCACAATGTGCCTACGGATCTCGACATCGCCGCCGCTGAATTCCCGATCTAATGCCGGAATCACCAGCGAACTTGCGCCGAATCTCATCATCGCATTGGCCGTGAAGAGCCGTACCCAAACGTCCCGATCCTCAAGCGCCGCTGTAACCGCCGGCCGCAGTATTCGGTCCTTTTCATCAGACCGTGGTGAATCGTAGAAGTAGTACAATTGGCGAAGGTCATTTGCCGCTGCACGTCGGATGGATACATCGTGATAGGTCAACGCGGCGGCAAGTTCGCGGTACACACTGACATCTACTGGAAATTGAGAATCTTGATGCAACAAGCGCGGAAAGCTCGGCCGTTCGAGATTCCACAACTTGAGAAGCCCATACGGATACTGTGCGACCACGAATCTGCCGTCTGGCGAGACACCGACAACACCTTCACAGCGAATGGGCAACGTCATAGCCAGCTTGCCAGTTGATAGGTCCCAGCGTGCAAGATCGGCGTCGAGGCCGGTCATGAGATACTTGCCGTCTGAAGTAAAGTAGAACGGCGGCCGAATCTTTCGATTCGATAACAGGTCAAATCGTTTACGAGCCGTCGAAATATCCCATACGGCGACTTGGCTCATTAGCGGATAATCGACTGTTCCAATACTCGTTGCGGCAATTCGACCGTCGGTCGATACGGCAATTGCACATTGCCGATACTGAAGCCGATCGCGCTTCTCATTGGTTGTAGCTTGCTCCCATAATCGCGCGCCATCAATCGAATCGCCCCATGCGGCCCGCGTATTCGTCATGAGCCCTGGTCGATACGTAGGCAAAAAAAAATCGTTGACACGTCGCGGCTCAAAAACAGTGCGCAACAACTTTCCGACGCTGGCATCGAAGTACTTAACCGAGCCATCTTCATAACCAATCAAGATTGCATTTCCATTGGCGGAGAGCCAGGCAGATTCAGGTTGATATCCTTTCGCTTCAAACGTAAGCCTTCGTTTGCGTCCCGCCAAATCCCATACAAACGTGTCGGCAGGCCCGTCATCGGTCTGTGGAACATGAATGACGATTTCGTCGTCGGAGACGAATCCTAGGAGTCGTTCACGGCGATGGCTGAATACCGGCAAACCTGCAACAGGCTGAAACTCCGGCAGCGTTCGCAGTAATTCGTCTTCGTCGTAGTGAAAAATGGCTCGGCTATTACTTGGTGCAAACGTCACACTGCGGACGGACTTCGGTTTCGGTAGTTCCCTCGGCGGCGGTCCCTGGGCAAAGCCGGCCGCGGCGGTTGAAAGGCAGCATAGCAGCGATACGGCGAGTCGGTTCATCGGTCAATCGCTCTTAATTGGCTCGAACCAGCAAATTCAAGCCGTCTCTTCTTCGATTAACGTTGTCAGCGGCATGCGGAAGCCTGGGAGCACCGGTTCGCCTTCGAGCAAATCGGTGCGGATGTAAACGCGAATCTTGTCGATCGCATCGTAAACGTAAATCTTTTCCGACGCAGGGATCACCATTCAAACCTGGCGCACGCCCGCTTGGAAGTACTCTCGCATTTTTTCAACAATCTGGTCCAACCTGCTCGTAGGACTTACGACTTCCACTGCGAGATCGGGCACAATGTCCCACGCGCTGGTCTTTGGGTATCGACGGCCAATGGGCCAACGATCCCTGAAAACAAAGGCAACATCCGGCCGGCGCTGAATGCCGGGCAGCAGATTGAAAAGCGTATCCGTCGCCACTTTTCCGAGTTTGCTGGCATTCACAAAGTGAAGCAACAGTGCAGACAGAACCGTTGCGATTCCGCATTCGTAAACGCCCGTGGGTTCCAACTCCCTGATCTGGCCGTTGACGATCTCAAAGCGTTCTTCATCTAACGCGCTTGTGGGCATCGTCGGGGCGAGCGGCAAATTCATTTCTCCACCTCCCTCTGTCGAGTTGCTCTGCAGAAAGTATACATCGGGCACCATCGAATCGATACAGCCGATTGCACCGCACGCCGCCGTACCCTATCATGCAGCCTCAGCGTGGCTGAAGTCCCATCCGGAGTCGTTGCGATGTCGTCGAAGTTTTTCGTTAGCCTGGCCGTGTCGTTCGTATTTGCTGTCCTGGCCCATGCACAGCCCGGCGTCGCGCCGACGCCGCACCTGAAGCCGGAACAGGAGAAAGCGAAGATCAAACTGCCGCCGGGGTTCGAGTTGCAACTGGTCGCGGCTGAGCCGGACATTCGCAAACCGATGAATATTTGCTTCGACGACAAGGGTCGATTGTGGATCACGGAGACCGAGGAGTATCCGTATGCCGCTCCGGCAGGCCGCAAGCCGAAGGATGCGGTCAAGATTCTCGAGGACTTCGGCCCCGATGGCAGGGCTCGCAAGATCACCACGTTCGCCGACGAACTGAACATTCCGATCGGCATCTTACCGACGAAGGATGGCGCGATTGTTTACAGCATCCCGAACATTTGGAAGCTGACCGACACCAACGGCGACGGCACATGCGACAAACTCGAAGTGCTCTTTGGCCCGTTCGGCACCCGCGACACGCACGGCATGACCAACTCGTTCACCATGGGCTTCGACGGCTGGATCTACGCCTGCCACGGCTACTTGAACGACACCGAGATCAAAGGCAAAGACGGCCACGTCGTGAAGATGAACTCCGGCAACACTTACCGCTTCAAGCCCGACGGCTCGCGTGTCGAGATTTACACGCGCGGCCAGGTCAACCCGTTCGGCATGACCTGGGACCCGTACGGCAACCTCTATACCGCCGACTGCCATAGCCGGCCGATCACGCAACTGATTCGCGGCGCCATGTACGAGAGCTTCGCCAAGCCGCACGACGGCCTCGGCTTCGCCCCGCACATGAACGACTTCAAGGATCATTCGACCGCCCTGTGCGGCATCGTCTACTACGCGGCCGATCATTTCCCGAAGGAGTATCACGATCACTTGTTCCTCGGCGACGTGATGCACAACCGCGTCAACTCGTACAAAGTCGAGTACACCGGCTCGTCGCCGCGTGCAATCCGCGAGGACTTTTTGACCAGCGACGATCCGTGGTTCCGCCCGGTCGATCTGAAGCTCGGTCCGGACGGGGCGCTGTACATCGCCGACTTTTACAACAAAATCATCGGCCATTACGAAGTGCCGCTGACCCATCCTGAGCGCGACCGCACCAGCGGCCGCATTTGGCGCGTGGTGCGCAAGGACAAAGCGCCCGTCGCGCCGATCGCCGATTACGGCAAAGCAACCGACGCGGAGTTGGTAAAGGCGCTGGGCCACCCAAACTTGACCGCGGCGATGTACGCGATGCATGAGTTGGCGGGGCGAGGGCCGAAGGTGGCAGAAACCGTTGCGCACTCATCCTTTTCCGGAGATGACCGCAGCGTGAATATCGGACTTGCGCTTCGCGATTGGGTGCTGCATCGGATTGGCGACAAAAAACTGGATGGAAATTGGACCAAGGCTTTTGCAGATGGGTCCGACTTGTTGCGAGTCCATTTGCTACGAATGCTGCACGAACGCGTCGGCAAAAAAGACTGGCAGTCCCTGCTCGTTCGCACGATAGCAGAAACCGGCGACATGAATCCGATGGTTCAGCGGGTTGCTGCGGAATCGCTTGCCGGTCAAACAACCTTCGAAGCGCTCAAGCCTCTTGTTCAGCGTGGTGCGACACTTCCTATCGAGGACAACCACTCGGCGTACGCCTTTCGCCTTGCGGTTCGCAGTCACATTCCAAAGTTCCTGGAGTCTTGGGCAGTTCTTCGCGCATTTTCGACGCCGCGCGAGCGTCAGTTTGTTCTTGACCTGTTGCCATCAGTTCCAGGTCCGAAATCGGCCGAATTCGTTCTTGAAATTGTTCGAGAAAACCAGTGGTCCCTTCAGGATCAATCGCGCTGGATACAGTTTATCTCGCGGCATGGCATGGACGATACTCGAACCGACGCGATAAGTTTCTCACGGAAAGGCACAAAGCCACAAGAACAGATCGGCTTGCTTCTCGCCTTCCATCGCGGGCTGCAGGAAGCCGGCAAACCGCCGACGAAGGAATTGCTCTCATGGGCCGAGGAGGTAAAGGCCGCGACTCTCGACAGCGACGATGCGGCCGCGATTCGCAGCGGGGCCGAACTCGCCGGCGCTTTGCGTATTACTTCGGCAACGCCTCGCTTGATCGCGATCGCGGCCGACCGAAAGCGCGATGTTCCGACACGCGTCAGCGTGTTGACCGCGCTTGTCGCAATCGATGCAGCCAAACATACCGGCGTTTGCGCCGGTGTGCTCAATGATGCGGCTGAGCCGTTGCCATTGCGGGAACAGACCGCACGGGTCCTTTCCGGGATGAACAGCAAAGAGTCGCGTGCAGCTTTGATCGCCGCGTTGACGGCGGCGCCAGCGACGCTCGCCACCGTCGTCGCGGAATCGCTCGCCGGTTCACGCGAAGGCGGCGAGGCGCTGCTCATGGCAATTGAAGCCGGCAAAGCGTCGCCGCGATTATTGCAGGAACCACCCGTGCGAGTGCGATTGCAGCAGTCTCGCTTGCCGAACCTCGATGCACGCATCGCCAAATTGACCGCCGGCATTCCGCCGGCCGACCAGCGCATGAACGAACTGTTTCAACGGCGAATGCGCATGTTCCGCACCGCCAACTTGTCGCCCGACATCGGCGCCAAGGTATTCGAGAAGAACTGCGCCATCTGCCATCAACTCGGCGGCAAAGGCGCGAAAGTCGGCCCGCAGCTCGACGGCATCGGCAAACGCGGCATCGAACGATTGATGGAAGACCTGCTCGACCCGAATCGCAACATCGACCCGGCATTTCGCACCACGCGCATCACACTGAAAAACGGCCGCGACGTATCAGGTCTGTTCCTGCGCGAGGAAGGCGAAGTCACCATCCTCGCGGACAATCAGGGCAAAGAAGTCCGCGTCCCACGAGCACAGATCGACGAAAAGATCGTGCTCCCGTTATCCCCGATGCCCGCAAATCTGGTCGATCAGATTCCAGAAGGGGACTTTTTGCACTTGATTCAGTTTCTGCTGAAGCAGACGGCGGACGCGGGGAAGCAGTGAAAAAGCAACGGATTTGAAAACCTGCTACAAGAAGAGGCTTCCAAACGCTCCAAAGTATCTTGGATGTTTCACTTCGCCGTCTTGATCATCACGTCCTTGAAGTGCACCTCGGCGCCTTCGGACTGCAGGGCGATGCGGCCTTTCTTGAGGTTGCCGTTCCTGCCTTCGTTCACCTTCTTGCCGTTGACGATGAGCGTAATGTCGCCGCCGGTGCAAGTAATCTCGTAATCATTCCACTCGCCGAATTTCTTTTCAACGTTGTCGATCATGCGGAAGTAGTGACGTGCCTGCTTTGGATCCTGGCGGGCCTTATCGACGTCCAGACTGGCCTGCGGCGGGTAGATTAGCCAGAAGTCGCCGGCCCTTCCCGCGAACAGTTGTGCCTCGATCGACTGCGGCCAGACTTCGTCCTTCGCTTGAGTGTGCAAGAGCACGCCGCTGTTGCCGCCTTTGCTGTCGGCTGGGAATCGCCACTTGAGTTTCAGCGTATAATCGCCGTATTCTTTTTCGGTAGCGATGTAACCGTTGGGCTTGCCCGTGCAGCGGATGTAGCCATCGACGATGGACCATGTGTCTTTGGGATCGGGAGTTTTGCCGTCTTTCGGCGCGCGAAGAAACGGCTTCCAACCAGTAAGGTCGCGGCCATTGAATAACGGCGTAAAGCCCTCGTCGGCGAACACAGGCAGGCCAGCGACCACGAATGCAACGACGAGCATGAATCGGCAGCGGGTCATCATCGCAGTTTCCTCAATGTGGTGTGAATTCAGTGTGCGGTGATTGTCGTGAATGTCGGGGGTCAGGTCAATAAGCGGACGTCGTTCCACAAGACTCGATCAAGTCAGCGACTTCGGATCGGCCGTCACATACTTGATGTGCGTGCGGTTCCAGGTATAGGTCATGTGCAGCAGGCCGTCGCTGCCAAGGATAATCGCAGGGTACGAGTATTCGCCGGGCTGGCCTTCGAGCGTCTTGATCATTTTCCAGTTCTTGCCGTCATCGGTCGATCGCGCGAGACAAAGCGGATACCGCAGCAGTTTGGAGTGATTGTAAAGCAGCACGTGATCGCCGTTGGCGAGTGTGACGACGTCGATGCCGGCGCCGGGATTGGGCAGGTCCGTCCTGCGCGCCGGCCCCCACGTAGCGCCGTTGTCCGTTGACTCAGCCTGACAGATCGCGCCCAAGCCTCGCGACCGGCACATGGCAGTCAGCACACCGGCCTTCGTGAAAAACAATGTCGGCTGAATGATGCCATAAGGATGACCGGGCACTTGAATCGGTCCGTACCGCTGCCAGGTCCTGCCGTCGTCCGTCGATTTTTCCAGCCACGATGCCCAGGCGCGATGGCTCTCGACAGACGTTCCAGCAAGGATCGCTCCATCTTTGGTTTGAATGGGTTTGGCGCGAACCGGTCCTAACAGGCCCGCCGTCAGCGCCTCGGGCTTGCTCCATGTCGATCCGCCGTCCTGGGACCGTCGAACAAACGCAGTCCACGTCATCGGGCTGGGTCCGGCCTTGTACCACAAGAACAGTGTCTTGCTCTTCGAGAGAAACAGAACCGGGTTCCAGCAGGGTTGACCGGGCTCCTCGCCGAGCACCTCAGGCTTCGACCACCTGCCGCCGTCGAGTTGTGACGACCAGATCTTGACGTCTTTTGCGCCTTCTTCTTTGCCGCCGAACCACGCGGCGAGGAATTTGCCCGGAGACGTTTCGACGATCGTCGAAGCATGGCAAGAGGGAAACGGGGCTTTGTCAAAGACGAACATGACGGCACTCGCGAATCCGGCACTTTGCCAGTCAAATTTCCAGTGTTCATCCTATGGATGGCGGCAGCTGATTTTTCGCAGATTATTCACTTGGTTCGACGCGCGTCAGCGAGTAACTTAGTCGCAATCACACTCCGCCGCGAGGATAACAATGAAGCGAGTCCTTCTCGCCGTTACCGTCATTACACTCATTGGCGTCGCCGTCGTCTTTTCGCAGAATGGAAAGTCACTGCCAGGTTTCTCATCCGATCTGCAAGTCGAAGTCGCCGATCGCAACCCGTGGACGCACTTGCGGCTCAACAACAACGCAAACGACTTTCAGTTCGTCATCGTCAGCGATCGAACCGGCGGCCACCGGGAGAAGGTGTTTTCCCGAGCCGTCGAACAGATCAACCTGATGCAGCCTGAGTTCGTCTTGTCCGTCGGCGACCTTATCGAAGGTTACACGACCAACCCGGAGCAGGCGGCCAAAGAATGGCGCGAGTTCCAGTCGTTTACGTCGAAGTTGAAGATGCCGTTCTTCTATGTGCCCGGCAACCACGACTTGTCGAACCCGTTCATGGAGAAACTGTGGACCGAAAAGTTCGGCCGTCGCTATTACCACTTCGTCTACCGCGACGTGCTGTTCCTCGTGTTGAACTCCGACGACCCTGCCGCATCGAGCAGCGTATCGGCCGAGCAGATCGAGTACGTCAAGAACGCGCTCGAGAAAAACGCAAACGTTCGTTGGACAATCGTCGCCCTGCACAAGCCGATTTGGGCGTACGGCGATCTTGAAAAAAGCGGTTGGCTCAATGTCGAGAAACTACTCGCCGGCCGCAAGTACACCGTCTTTGCCGGGCACGTGCACCGTTATCAAAAGTACGTTCGCAACGGCATGAACTACTATCAACTGGCAACAACCGGCGGCGGCAGCCGGCTCCGCGGCATCCGCTATGGCGAGTTCGATCATCTGGTCTGGGTCACGATGAAAGATACGGGCCCCGTCCTCGCCAACGTCATGCTCGACGGCATTTATCCGGAAGATCTCGTCGTTCCGGAAACGAACGAGCCGGTCGTGCAACTCAATCGCAAGGCAGTGCACCCGGTTCGCGGCGTCGTGTATGTAGATGGCGTGCCGGCCGCGAATGCGTCGATCGTGTTTCACATGAAAGAACCAGGCGCCAAGGCGCCTCGCCGCACTTGCGACGGGCTGATCGAGTCGGATGGGTCGTTTGCTCTTAGCACCTACGCTCCCTCCGATGGCGCCCCAGCCGGGGAATACGTCGTCACGATCGCCCATGGCGACGGCTTCGCGCTCAAGGGTCCCGGCCCGGAGATTCCCGAAGTCTACCGCAAGGCCGCCACATCACCGCTGACCGCAACGATAAAGTCCGGCCCGAACGACCTGACTTTCGAATTGAAGAGCACTGCGACAGCACCGGCGCCGGAGAAGAAATAGGCTGCCTTTCGCATAGCCGCGGCGCGAAGTCTTCGGAGCGGGCCGATGACTCGGCAATTTGACATTTCCTATCCGGATCGTAGTGTTGGTTCGGTTAATTGCAGAAGCGCGGTTTCGCGTTTGCGTTCGCGGTGCGCACAAATCGAAGAAGCAGTGTCACAAAATGTCACAATTTGTCATGGTTGGCACAGTTTTTGACATTGGAGCGCTAAATTCTGGAAACAACGTTTCCTGCTTGCGTCTGGGGCATTCGATTCGCTAGACTGCCTGCACACACCTGTATATTGCTCCCTCCCGTTTCGGAGCGAATGATGACTCGTCGGACATCACGCCGCACATTCCTGCAAATCGGAAGTCTGGCACTGGGCGGGTTGGCATTGCCGCAGTTGCTGCAAGCAGAATCATCGTCCAAATCGCCGCGCTCGCATAAATCGGTCATCATGATTTTTCTGTCTGGCGGTCCGCCGCATCAAGACATGGTCGATCTGAAGCCGGATGCTCCCGCTGAGATTCGCGGCGAATTCAAACCGATTCGCACGAACGTGCCAGGCATCGACATATGCGAGCATTTGCCGCTCTTGGCGAAGATGATGGATCGGGTGGCAGTGATTCGGTCACTGGTCGGTTCCGAGGGGCATCATGCGTCGTTTCAGTGCGTGACCGGGCGAACGCAACAGAATCAGCCGGGAGGCGGCTGGCCGTCGATCGGCTCAATCGTGTCGAAGATCCAGGGCGTCGTCGATCCGGCTGTTCCGAGTTTCGTTGGACTGTCGCCGAAAATGAAGACGCCGACATGGGCCAACAACGGCCAGCCAGGTTTTTTGGGCCGTGCTTACGCACCGTTTCAACCCAATGCCGACGGCATGGCGGGCATGGCGCTTAAGGGCATGACGATCGAGCATTTGCATGAGCGCAAGACGCTGATGGCGCACTTTGACCGTCTGCGCCGTGAAAGCGACGCTGCCGGGCAGATTGCCGGCGCCGACGAGCACACAAGGCTAGCGCTGAACATACTCACGTCGAATCGACTCGCCGAGGCGCTCGACCTCGACCGTGAAGACCCGAAGCTGCGCGATGCATATGGCCGCGGTTCACCCGAACCGGCTGGCTACGGCGATGCCGGGCCGCTGCTCAACGACTCCTTCCTCGCGGCTCGGAGACTCGTCGAAGCCGGCGCCCGCGTTGTGACTCTTTCGTATGGTCGATGGGACTGGCACGGCAAGCCACACGGCACGACGTTTGAAAACGCCCGCCACCATTTGCCGATGCTCGATCGCGGATTGACAACATTGCTGGCGGACTTGCGTGATCGTGGACTGGACAAAGACGTGTCGGTCGTCGTTTGGGGCGAGTTCGGCCGAACTCCAAAGATCAACAAAGAGGCGGGCCGAGATCACTGGCCGCAAGTCGCGTGTGCGTTACTGGCAGGCGGCGGCATGAAAACAGGGCAGGTCATCGGCTCGACGAATCGCAACGCGGAAACCGCGAAGGACCGCCCGGTTCATTTCCAGGAAGTTTTCGCCACAATGTATCACAACCTCGGCATCGATCTTTCGAGCGCCACGGTCAGGGACCATCAGGGCCGGCCGCACTATCTGGTTGACGCGGGGATGGATCCAATGCGCGAGTTGGTGTAGGGTTCGCAAAGAAACGTCACCCAATTGGATCGGCGATTGGTAGGCGCACCGAGGCAGATTCGATCGATCTGAAATTGTTCATTGAATCCTGCGCCGCTTACCTGACTCTACGATCCAGATAGTAGGTCAGACCGATCAGGCCGCCCATCTGGTTCAGGCTGATGTTCGGCTTTTGAATGCCGCCGTTGGATAAGTGATAGAACATCCATTCGGTGGTCAGCGCGAGTCGTCGATTCAAAAAGAAGTTCGCACCGATGCCCGATTGACTGACGAATTCAAACCCGGTGGTCAGGATCGGCGAACCACGCAGATAGGCATCGGTGTACGCTCCGCCGCCGCCTGCCTAGCCATAGAAGACCCAACGGCGATCCCTGAGCGCCAGGTAGTTGTATCGAAGCATCACGGAACTGCCGGTCACAATGTTAGCGGGACCGTAAAGAACAGGAACGACGAAGATTTCCGCAGTGCTTTCCAGACTTCCTTTGAGAATTCGCTCCGGATGCGGGTCGTTCCAAACCAAATTCAGGCGAAGGATCTGAGGCAGCATTCCGAAAGTGGCATTGAATCGCGGCCCGACGTTGATGTTGGGCAAGCCCGTCATGTAGGAAGCGCTGAACTGGCCGCGATGGAAGAAGTCAGGACGGTGAGTGTCCGCATCAATCGTGAAAAGAACTTTGGCACGTTCCAGCAATGGAGGAATCTGGCCTGACTCGCCTGGAATCTGCATGGCGTATGGATCAACCTTTTGCGGTGTATCGAACTGGGGCAACTCCTGCGCGAGAATGGGGACGTGAACCAGCGGCAACGCACATACCAATGCTGCCAAACCGCGAATCATTGTTACAACCCCCCAAGATTCTCCAGTTATGTTCGGCAAAAGAAGTGCGTTGCCGTAAAACATAATGCCTGAAGAAAGGCAAAACCTGTGCGGCAAGTCGATGTTTCGCCCAAACGCATTTCCACAGCATTGCCCAGCCTTCGCACAGCACACATTTGTCCGGCAGCCGTAAGCAACGACAACAGGAAAGTGTAACGCAACAAGAACTTGAGTGGACTTTGACCGACACATGCCGAAGTTCGCTGAACTTCCGCTCGACCTGCTTCGAGGCCGACCGATGAATCGCTTTTATGTGTCTGTTTGGCTTGCTGTCTTGTTTGCCGTCGGCCTTTCGGCGGCGGAGCCATGGGCCGACGAACGGTTGCCAAAGTTATCGCAGAAAGGCCTGATCCTATGGCTTGACGCGTCTGCACAGAACCGCGCTCGTATGGCACTGGGTCAGACTTCGCTCGAATCCCAATCGCCATTGGGCGCTTGGTACGACAGTTCGGGCCGGCAGCGGCACCTGCGGCAGGACAAGACCGAATCGCAGCCCAGGATTCAGATCGCAAAAAGCGTTACAACAATTCGGTTCGACGGCGTCAATGATCATATCGCATTACCCGACGATCGGCTGGAACTGCGAAACTTGACTTTGATTATCGTTGCCGCTCCATTCTCGAACGCCGGCGAGTTTCGCGCGCTATTCGCCGGGAACGAACCTGGCAAGAACGACTACATGTCAGGAGTGAATGTCGATTTCGGGCCGTTCTTTTCCGGCAACTGGAGTACGGTGAATGTCGAAGGTCCCGGATTCGGCGGCGCAATCAATCTGCTCAAATCGCCCGTCGAATTTGGCGCTTTGCACCGCTCCATCACGCGCGTAACGCCAAGTGAGGTTGAGCATTGTTTCGACGGCGTCGTGTCAGGCGCTCGGAAAAGGACGACCAACGTCTTGCGACTTGATCATCTCGTAGTCGGTGCTCGCACTTACAGCAACGAGTCGAGGCCGCCGTATGTTCGCGGCTTTTTGGACGGCGACATTGCAGAGATACTGCTCTTCGACCATGCGTTGGACGACAAGCAACTGCGCGATGTCGATCAATATCTTGCGAAGAAGTATGAAAACGTTGTGCTGGAGCCGCCACAACGGAATCGCACTGCGGGCAGTGTGCCGCTCGTACCTGTAAAAAATCCGCCGCCGGTGCAAATGCTTGTGCCGGGTTTTCATGTGCGCGAGATTCCACTCGATCTGCCGAACATCAACAATGTACGGTACCGCTCTGACGGCAAGCTGCTGGCACTCGGTTACAACGGCAATCTCTACCTTCTCAGCGACACAAACAAGGATGGCTTGGAGGACAAGATTGAGTTGTTTTTCGAGAGCAATGGCCGCATTCAGTCGCCGATCGGCTTGGCGCTGACTCCGCCAGAATATCACCTCGGCAACGGCGCCTTTGTCGCATGCAGGGGCAAGGTCGTACTCATCGTTGACACAAACAGCGATGATCGGGCCGACAAGGTGATGGTCGTTGCCGACGGTTGGAAAGAACTGCCTCACGGCGTCGATGCATTGGGAGTTGCAGTCGCCAAAGACGGCGGCGTCTATTTCGGGCTGGGCACAACCGATTACACAAACGCATATCAGGTTGGAGCCGACGGCAAGGCTGCATACGATCTGCGCAGTGAACGCGGCACGATAATGCGCGTGTCCCCTGACTTCAAGAAGCGAGAGATTGTCGCCACCGGGATCCGGTTTCCGGTCGGCATGGCACTCAACGCCGTTGGCGACCTCTTCGCCACGGATCAGGAAGGCGCAACTTGGCTGCCGAACGGCAATCCACTCGACGAATTGCTTCACATTCAGAAGGGCAGGCACTACGGCTTTCCGCCGCGGCATCCGAAACATCTGCCGAACGTCATCGACGAACCAAGCACGTTCGATTACGGTCCGCAATATCAATCCACATGCGGCCTGACGTTCATTGATGACGGATTCGGCCCCAAATCCTGGGCCGGCGACGCACTGGTCACCGGCTATTCTAGGGGCAAGCTGTACCGTACTGAGATACAAAAGACGGATGCCGGCTACGTCGCCTGTAATCACTTGATCGCGTGTTTGAACATGCTTACGGTAGATGCCTGCACATCGTCCGGCGGCGCTCTGGTTGTGGCATGTCACAGCGGGATGCCGGATTGGGGAACCGGTCCCATCGGTCAGGGCACATTATACAAAATCACGTACGAGGATCGCACAGCCCCGCAGCCGGTCGCTGCGTGGTCGCAAAGCCCGACCGAAATGCGAATCGCCTTCGACCGACCGCTGAATCCCGCGCATGTGGCGGGCGTGACGCGACAGGCGAAGATTGAATATGGCGCAGCCGTCCGGGCCGGCGACCGATTCGAATCGTTGCGACCCGGCTATGCCGTTGTCCAGCAACAGATTCACACACCCCGTTTCCCGCTCGAAGTGCTTAGCAGCGGGTTGACGCCAGATCGACGGACTCTCGTACTTACCACCCGGCCAACGAGACACGCGGCGCATTACGCCGTGACGTTGCCCGGCAACCGTGAGCCGAAGGAGCACATGGATCGCGCCGCTCAACATCCGGAACTCGACCTTGAATTAGATCTGTGCGGCGTCGCCGCCGAGTGGCAGTCGCAAGACGGCAAAGAAACTTGGACCGGCTGGCTGCCACACCTTGACTTAAATGTCGCCAGGAGATTCACAGCAGGCAGTGCGGACCACGATCGATTCTGGTCATTGGTGCAAACACCTGGGAGATTGTCGCTGCGCACCAAGCTTGACTTGCGTTCCATGCTGCGCCCGGCCGTTCAGCCCGGATCGAAATTGGATTACTCGCTTCCAGAGGAGAAAGTCCGAGTTCGATTTGAATCTCGTCATAACTTGATCGGTAAGCCTGATCTTGCGAAACACGTATCCGTATTTGAGATAAGCAGGACCGGAAAGGCAGACGCCCTCGAATCCGTCGAAATTGCAGTGTATACCACGGACAGTCAACCGGACCTCAGTGTTACCTGGTACACGAATGAAGATGAACGCAAGCGACCACTGCCGTTGCATCGTCAACTGCTGCCGTGGGCAAACGTGACGCCGCCGGATGCGACATCCGTTCAAATGGAATCGCCTGAACTTAGCGGAGGCAATTACGCCCGCGGCAAAGCCCTGTTTTTCGGCGACGTCGCTCAGTGTTCGAAGTGCCATCGAGTGAATGGGCAAGGAGGCGACGCCGGCCCCGATCTATCCAACCTGATTCACCGAGACTATCAGTCTGTATTGCGCGACATTCGTACTCCGAGTGCTGCCATCAACCCTGACCATCTGACGTACTTGATTGAATTGACCGACGGCCGCAGTTTGAGTGGAGTCGTGAAGCAGGAACGTGGGCAGATTCGAATTATCGATGCTGCCGGGAAACAGACAGTCGTCGTCGCGGCCAACGTCGAATCGATGACGCCAGCATCCGTTTCTACGATGCCTGAAGGTCTCGACAAGTTGCTGGGGCCGGAGAAACTACGCGACCTGCTTACGTTTCTGCTCACGGAGCCGTTGCCGGCGGCGAAACTAGAGATACCGGGAGCACCGCCGTCTCGAAAACGCTCTGAAATCGAAGCCGTGCTGCGCGCTTCACCTGCTCCAACCGGCCCATTTCGCAAGGTCCATGTCGTGCTTTGCACAGGGCCCAAAGACCACGGCCCTGGAGAACATGACTATCCGTTGTGGCGGCGGCGCTGGGTGAAACTCCTAGACCTCGATGAGAATGTCCGCGTCAGCGAAGCGGAGCGGTGGCCTTCGGCAGCACAACTAGCTGCGGCCGACCTGATCGTCTTCTACTCGAACAACCCCGCCTGGGACGCTGAACGCGCCAAGGAACTCGATGCCTTCCTCTGCCGCGGCGGCGGCGCTGTGTTCATTCACTATGCCGTCGACGGGCACAAACACGTCAACGAACTCGCAGCGCTGATTGGTCTCGCTTGGCGCGGCGGCGCGTCAAAATTCCGGCATGGCCCGCTCGCCATGAACGTATTCGATAGGAAGGACCCGATTACACTGGGGCTCGAAAAACTGCAATTGACTGACGAAAGCTATTGGAATTTAGCCGGTGATGCAAGGACAATTCACACGCTTGCCGCCAACGTTGAGGACAATTCATCGCAACCGTTGATTTGGACTCGCGAGCACGGCAAGGGCCGCGTTTTTGTAAGCATACCGGGGCATTACAATTGGTCGTTCGACGATCCATTGTTTCGCCTGGTGTTGCTGCGCGGCATGGCCTGGACCATGCGTGAACCGGTCGACCGCTTCCGGCCGCTGATCTGGCCGGGAGCACGACTTGCGATCACTGATTGAAAACAATCCTGATTCACGAAAAGGCGCAACATGAATTTCACACAATCCCGCTCGCTTGTTATTACGCTTGCTGCTTTTGCGCTCGCGATTTCCGCCAATGCTCAGCCCAAGCCGGAGGACTCGCTGCCGGACGTACCTCATCGTCTAAAGTCAATTGAACAATCGTTGAATTTCTCAGAACAAATACTCTCGCGGAAACTTGACGAACAGACGATGTTCCATCGACTCGACGACGTAGCGGTCATCGATCGAGTGCGATACACCGGCCCGCCGCCTCGAATCGCGCCGAACCCAACGGCGCCAGGCGCCAAGAACCCGGTCGTCATCCCCGCCTACACGTTGCTGCCCAAGAAGATGCCTTCGGGAACGAAGCTGCCGCTCATCGTTTTCGCACACGGCGGCGTTCACGGCAACGTCGGTGCGAATTACGTCAACGTCTTCCGAGAACTGCTGCTGCAAGGCTACGCCATCATCGCGCCGGATTATCGCGGCAGCAGCGGCTACGGGAAGCAATTCTGGGAGCTCATCGATTACGGCGGCCGTGAAATTGACGATGTCAATGCGGGGCGGCAGTTCATGCTCGAAAACTACGAACAGGTCGATCCGAACCGAGTCGGCATCATGGGTTGGAGCCACGGCGGGCTGATCACTCTGATGAATCTCTTTCAACATCCAAAGGACTTCAAAGTCGGATATGCCGGCGTGCCGGTGAGCGATCTTGTTGCCAGGTTGGGATACCACGACAAGGAATATCGCGACCTTTTCTCGGCTCCGCACCACATTGGTAAGAGTGTCCGTGCGGACATCGACGAATACCGGCGCCGTTCGCCCGTCTACCATGCGGACAAATTGCAAACTCCGCTGTTGATTCACACGACCACCAATGACGAAGACGTGCACGTGCTTGAAGTGGAATCGCTCATCAAAGCGCTTCAGGCTGCCGGCAAACAGTTTCAACACAAGATTTACCAGGATGCACCGGGCGGACACGCGTTCAACCGACTGGATACGAAACTCGCCAAGGAATCACGAGCCGAGGTCTATCGATTTCTAGCCAAACACTTGGCGCCGCCGAACCCGCCAAGGTGACGCGTCCTTACCGGCTGACAAAACAATCGCCACTGCGTAGAATGCTGTGGAGTTCGATCATTCTCGAAGGAGCGCAAATGCAATGGAGGCAGTTCGTGGCGGCGCTGGCGGTTTTCACCGGCGCATTGTTTGTCCACGCGGCAGAAATGGATGGTACTTTCAAGAGCTTTGACAAGGAGAAGAAGGTACTCACAGTGCGTGTTGGCGAAAAGGATGCTGACTTTGTAATTCCCGACGATGCCAAGATCACGACGCCTAAAGGTGAAGCGGCAAAAGAGGGGATCAAAATTTTTTCAAGCACACGTATTGCCAAGACCGGTGCACCGCTGACGATTGTGACGACTTCCAAGAACGGCAAAGAAACGGTCACCGAGATTCGCCTCGGCAAGAGAAAGAACCGCTAGTTCGACCGCGTCATCCATTGGGCCGACATTATGGCGAGAAGACAACCCAAGACTCAGATTGTCGCGTTCAAGGTGGAAGAAGAGCTTGCTGAGTTTCTCAACAAGCTGCAGAACAAGAGCGCGTTCATTCGAAAGGCCATCATAGCACAGCTTGGCATGGCATGTCCTCTCTGCCAAGGCAGCGGTACGGTGCCTCGCGGCGTTCACGAGCATTATGGACCAGTCCTCGCCAAGAACAACCAACGCAAATGCGACGGCTGCGGCGACAAACAGACGATACCGACAAACGTCATCGACCTGCCTGAAGAGGATCGGCCGCGACTGGAACAGTTCCTGAACGGCGGGCCTCTGTACTGCAAGTCGTGCTACACAGCGACTCCGTCATGCGATGACTGCGGCTGGCATATCTCGCCGACAAACATCGCAGACCATTTTCGTAAGGTTCACACGGATTGAATGCCGAATTAGATGAGCTTCGTCGCCGCCTTGCGCTGCCCGTGCCGCATCCCGACGGCGCAACACGTGCTGATTGGGCTGAACAAGTCCTTCAATGGTCGTTACAGCACTTTTCGACGCTGCCGGAACAAACAATCGGCGCTGCGTTGGACCGACCTGAATTGGACCGACTGTTGGCCGAACCGCCGCCGCTCGAAGGCATGCCGTTTCCGCAAGCGCTTGACGAGTTCACTTCGAAAGTAATGCCAAACGCATTTCGCACGATGCATCCGCGGTTTCTCGCATTCGTGCCCGGTGCGCCGAGTTTTCCATCGATCCTGGGCGATTGGCTTTGTGCGGCCGCGAATTTCTTCGCCGGCGTTTGGATTGAGGCATCCGCACCAGCCGAAGTTGAACTCGTCGTTCTCGACTGGTTCAAGGAATGGCTCGGTTACCCCAACGCAGCACGCGGCATCCTCACGAGCGGCGGTTCCGAGGCCAACCTCACGGCACTGGTTGTCGCCAGACAAGGCGTTCCGTTTGCCGATCGGCAGCGCCTCGTGTTGTACCTGTCCGAACAGCGACATCGTTCAATTGATCGCGCCGCAATGGTGATGGGTCTGCATCCCAATCAACTTCACGCCGTCCCTCAGGATTCGGAGTATCGGCTTAGCGCAAAAGCTCTGGCGGCGGCCATCGACTCAGATCGACGACGAGGTTTTTTGCCCTGGGCAGTCGCAGCAAACGCCGGCGCGACCAACACCGGCACCGTCGATCAGCTAAACGAAATTGCCGATGTCTGTACTGCCAACAGACTGTGGTTCCATGTCGATGCAGCATACGGCGGCCCGGCTGTTTTGATTCCTGAAGGAAAGCAGAAACTTTCAGGCATCGAGCGAGCCGATTCGATAACGTTTGATCCGCACAAGTGGTTCGGGCAGACGTTCGAAGCCGGCGGCCTGCTGGTTCGTAACGGCAAGAGATTGGCCGAGACCTTTGCCCTTCGTCCCGATTACATGCAAGATGTCGAACCGACGCAGGAACAAGTGAATTTCTGTGACCATGGCATCGCCCTCACCCGCCGATTTCGCGCGTTGAAGATTTGGTTATCAGTCAAAGTGCTCGGCGTTGCGTGGTTTCGACATTTGGTGCAACATTGTTGCGACCTTGCTGAATTCGCCGAACGACTCGTCACGCAGACGCAGGGATTTGTAATTTCCTGCCGAAGGCAACTAAGCATCATCTGCTTTCGCTACGAGCCGCCCGGTTGGTCCGACGTCGAACGAATCGACGAGTTGAACCTCAGCATTCTGGAAGATCTACGACAGAGCGGCGTTGCGTTCCTGTCATCTACAAGACTTCACGGCCGCGTCGTCATTCGCATGTGCTTTGTGAACTGGCGCACGACGTCAGGCGACGTGGAACAAATCGTAAATCTACTCAAGCAATTTGCCGACCAACGGTCTCTCGCATAACCGCGACGCAGAGACCAATTCTTAGCCGCGACGCGGAGTCTTCTGAGCGGAGCGAGAAACACCAAACGACGGAGCGAAAGAGCATTCAGCCCTTTCGCACCGCCGCAGGCGATCAAACCTGTTTTAGAATTGATCCAACCAGAAGTGGTTGCCGCGGTAGTATTTCTGCGGCTGCCACAGTTCATGGCGCCAGCGCGGTTCCAGGAATGGTGGATAGGCCTGGTAGGCCGGCGGGCGCATATAAGGATGGCCTGGCGGTTCGGGCCACTGTGGACCCTGAGTTGGCCAGTAGTTGTGCGGATAGTAGTAGTATGGGTAGTAGTGGAAACGCGTGTACTGGGGATCGCGGGCTTCCGCTTTGCTGCCGGCGGCGTCCCAAACCAGGACGGCCAGCGTGCCCAGCACTAACGCCGGGAATAAACGCTTCAACATGCTCGTACTCCTCGGCCGAGAGCGGTCGTCATAACCGCGGGATTCCGTTCTATGCGAAGTTTATCCGACGATTTGGGGCGAAGACGGAAAGCGACTGCCGGAATCGCATTGATTTCCTATGCTCTGAGTGAAGCTGCCGCGGTCGCAACAACTGGCCGCAGAATGCGGTATTTGCCCCAAAGAGCAACGACGAGTTGCTCAAACCACGTCAAATCCACTCAAGATCATGAATGACCATCTGATTTACGACAACCCATTGATTACCCGATATGCCTCACGGTCGATGGCAGTACTTTGGGGTCCGCAACGAAAGCACTCGACCTGGCGCCGGCTCTGGCTCGCTTTGGCTGAGGCCCAGGCAGAACTTGGCCTGACTACCGAAGACGGCAAGTCGCCACGGATCCGGCCGGAACAGCTTTCGGAGTTACGCGCCCACCTCGACGATATCGACTTTGGTGCCGCGGCCCGACATGAGAATCGGCTACGACACGATGTAATGGCGCACATTCATACACTAGCAGACATTGCTCCGCTGAGCAGGGACATAGTTCACCTTGGAGCGACAAGTTGTTATGTGACTGACAACACCGACCTAATGCTGATGCGCGAAGGGCTTCAGAGACTCGCCAGTTCGATCGCCGGCGTAATAAGGGATTTGGCCCAGTTCGCCCGAGCCTGGAAGGACGAGGCAACGCTTGCTTTTACCCATTTTCAGCCAGCGCAGCTGACAACCGTCGGCAAGCGGGCATGCCTGTGGATCCATGACTTCCTTTTGGATCTGTATGAAATGGAACACCGGATCGCGAACCTGAAGTTTCGCGGCGCGAAGGGGACCACCGGGACACAGGCAAGTTTCTTGGCGCTGTTCAATGGCGATCACGCTAAGGTCAAGCAACTCGACTTGCTTGTCGCACGCAAGATGGGATTCACTGAGGTCTACCCTGTCACCGGCCAGACTTATAGCCGCAAGGTTGATAGCCAGGTTCTGGACGTGCTGGCAGGCGTTGGCCAAAGCGCGCACAAATGGGGTACGGACCTTCGGCTGCTCGCCCATCGCCGTGAAGTCGATGAACCATTCGAAAAGGACCAAGTCGGCTCGTCGGCTATGGCGTATAAGCGCAATCCAATGCGTGCCGAGCGCATGTGCAGCATAGCGCGATATCTGTGCGGGCTGCCGTCTGTCACATCCGCTACAGCCGCTACCCAATGGCTTGAAAGGACCTTGGACGACAGTGCATGCCGCCGTTTGACCCTACCTCACGCCTACCTGGCAGCTGACAGTGTGCTGAATCTTGCAGCAAACCTTGCCAAAGGTCTCATCGTCAATAAACAAGTCGTTCAGCAGGAGGTTCAAGAGTACCTCCCGTACCTTGCGACCGAACCGATCCTTATGGAAGCAGTTCGGCAGGGTGGCGATCGACAAAAGTTGCATGAATGCATCCGCCAACACAGCTTGGCGGTCACTGCAAGGATCAAGGATGGAGGCAGTAATGATCTCCTCACTCGGCTCAAAGCCGATCCTGATTTTCAGCATCTCAACTTCGATTCCATCCTTAACCCGCAAGCAATGGTTGGCCGCTGCCCCGAACAGGTCGATGAGTTCCTAAGCGAACACGTCGCCGCCGTATTGGCACGCTACTCGGGTCAAAGCAGCGGTTCGGAAAACGTTCGAGTGTGACAGTGATCAGTCTTGCGAACACGATTGGTAATATCGGATGACTAGTGAAAATAATCCGATTCGGAAGAATTTAGTGTTTGCAATGTCTGCGGTGTCCTGCTAGAACGATCCGGCAACTGGCCGTGGCGGTTCTCGCGCTCCGCCGCAATTTGGGTTTTTGGACTGGAGGTTCATGATGCGCCACTTGAATCGACTCACAAGTTGCCCAGTCGTGTTTCTGGAAACGATAAGCACTTCCTTGGGCGGATCTGGGCCTAATTGACCGCATCAATTCGAATTTGAGTTGTCAGGACCGAGAAACGGTCCAAATCGCGTAGTCCCTATATCTTTCGCAGTTTTTCGAAACTTCCCTTGCGGCCCCAATGGATTGGCACCGCCGTGTTTTGTCAATCTGCGCAAAGATTGTTTGCGTGTCGGAAGCTTGTTTTTTCGATCCTCAGTAATGGAGTGCCGAGGTAGTCATTAACCCAAAGGAGAACCAAAGGATGGCCACCACTATCGCAATGGTATCCCTGGTAGCTGCTCTCGGTGCGAACCTTGCGCCGGGCCAACTGACTTGGGAACGCGATTACCGTCAGGCGCGAGTGCTTGGCGAGAAACTGCAAAAGCCGCTGGCTGTTTTCGTCGGCTCCGGTACTGAGGGCTGGAAACAGATTTCTCGCGACAGCAAGCTGGAAGCTGCGGTACAAAAGACTCTCACAGACGGTTATGTTCGCGTCTATATCGATGTATCCACTGCTTCCGGCCGCAAGATTGCCGACGCGTTTGGAATCACTGAGAATACGGGCCTTGTGATCAGCGATAAGACAGGCGACGTTCAGGCCTACTGGCATCAGGGAAACCTGACAGCAACCGACCTCGCTAAGGTTTTGACTCGCTACGGCGCCAAGGACTTTGTAGTGCGAACCACTGAAACCCAATCCAATACTGCGAGCACGCTGGCATCGCTGAATCAATACAGCTTCCAGCCCGTGTGCCAGACCTGACGATAGTTCACTCACGCCGGTGGTTCACCGGCACCGACCCGCACAACGCCGCATCCCCCTCGCGGCGTTGTGCTTTTATGCGATGTGCCTTTCAAGAAACCGGCAGGACTCTTCAGCGATCTCGTCCTTGTATGCGCTGAGTCGATGATCGCCGCCGGCAAACAATCGAATTTCCACCGGCTGCCCCTTGGTTCGTTCGACAAACTCGAGACTCTGTTGCCAAGACACAACCTGATCGTCCAAACCATGAAACAGCAAAGCTGGCCTGTCCCAACGTGCGCTCAAGACATCGGACCTAAAATGATCGCGTTCCAAAACCAGGCCGTAATCGAGTTCGGCCGTCACCCATTCATTCTGAATCGCCAGTACCCCAGTCGATTTCCATGCCTCGCGTTCAACTGGTGACAGCTGATTCCAGCGGTTTTCGAGGAATCGAAATCCTGGAGCAAGAAGGACGCATGCCGGAACTGCTTCGCGGCCGGCCTTTAGCGCAAACCATGCGGCGGCAAAGCCGCCCATGCTGGACCCAACAAGCCCGATCCGTCGAATTCCTCGTGATGCCAAAAAAGTTCGAATGGCATCCAAATCGCCAAGCAATGTGGCGGCTCGCAGATCACGAATTACGCCACTCGATTGGCCATGCCCGCGAAAGTCGAATGCCGCGAATGTCCAGCGCCGCCGCGAGCAGGCCGCTTCCAGGGCCTGGGCCTTCTCACCGCCACGCACCGAACCAAAGCCGTGCACCCAAACGACCGCAAAATCACCCGGCGTCTGCGCGTAGGAGAGGTCGCCGGTGAGATAGCCATTGGGAAGTTCGATGCGAATGTGTTCGTGAATCGGCGCCAACACGAGGAAACTCCCTGTTACCGATTCTTCCAATCGTCCGGATCATTTTCCCAAGGCAGTCGAGCTTCATCATCGGCATCGCGCCAAGAGCCGATATGGCGCGAGTTTTCAACCTGAAGTAGCTGAAAGCTCTGAATTGCGAGCATTGCAAACATCATTACAAACAGGAATCCGCCGCGGGGCAAATAGGGGATTTCCGGGCCGCCGATTCGAGGCAATATCGCGTTGACGCACAGGATAACGGCAACAGTTATGGAGATGGCGAGAGACGAGCGCACGCCATTGCGAGGCGCAATCCACGTCAGAAACTCTCGGTTTACCTGTCCTCCGTCGAGCGGCCACACTGGAAACAAGTTGAATATTGCCCAATACAAATTGATCTTGATCAACACAAGCAAGACGAACTGAATGTGCTTGGGCCAAGAGAACTGCGTTGAGTGCCAATCCATCCAAAACTCAATACGATCGATCCAATTGTCCCCGCCGAGCCCCGGCATAGGTTTGCCATGCCCAAACGTGCGTAAGAGAAACAGAAGGGTCGCAACAAATGCGAATTGAATTCCCGGCCCTGCGAGCGAAACGAGCACTCGTTTCCAACGCTGATGCTGACCGCCGGAACCCATCGCCAACCCACACATTCCCTGAAGGACGATTTCGCCATGACTTCCAAACAATCGCCCCATCCAAATGTGCCCGAATTCGTGCATCAAGATTGAAATGAATACACATCCTACCCAAAGTAGAAGGTACTCAATCCCCATATCCAGCGTGCTCCAACCGAAAAACGTCGAGGTCATCCAAAACCATGGAGTGACCCGAATCGGCGTGCCGAAAAGGTGGAAACGCAGGTCAAATCTCGTTTCCCTTTCGAGACCAAAAATCACAAGCACGCTCCTTGCACGTTTCCAGCGAAGCACTTCTCAATTTCGATTGTAAGTCGCTTCGACTCGCGAGACAATCACAACACAATCGTGTCCTCGTGAGTTTGCAACATGGATTGGCTGGCATTTCGCTCGAATTTCCCTGTCACTCGTTATTGGGCATTCATGGACCATGCCGCCGTAGCGCCATTGCCGGCTCAGGCAGTCACTGCGCTGCGCGAATACGCCGACGAACTGGCTGCCAACGGCATTGCCACGGTGCAGCATTGGGTGCAACGTGCCAAGGATGTACGGCGATCCGCGGCCCGACTACTTGACGCCGACGTGCACGAGATCGCATTCATCAAGAACACCAGCGAAGGCATCGGCTTCGTTGCGGAAGGTTTCCCGTGGCGGCCCGGCGACAATGTGGTGCTAGCAGCCGAAGAGTATCCGTCCAATCAATACCCGTGGATGAATCAGGCGCATCGCGGCGTCGAAGTGCGATCGGTGCCAAGTCGCGGCAGTCGCGTTGATATCGACGACATTCGTAAGTCAATCGATATGCGGACTCGCGTGCTGTCCCTTAGCTACGTCGAATTCGGATCTGGTTTTCGAAACAACCTCACGGACCTTGGGACACTTTGCCGCGAACGAGGCATCTACTTTTTCGTCGATGCGATTCAGGGGCTAGGCGTGTTGCCGTTCGATGTCAATCGAATGCCCGTGGATTTCTTGGCAGCCGACAGCCACAAATGGCTGTTGGGCCCCGAAGGGATTGGGCTTTTCTGGATTCGACGCGAATTGATCGATCTGCTGCATCCGATCGGCGTCGGTTGGAACAGTGTCGTGAACGCCGGCAACTTCAGTGAGATCGATTTTCGTTTGAAGCCGCATGCAGGTCGATGGGAAGGCGGAGCGCCGAACAATGCGGGAATTACGGCGATGGGCGCCAGTCTCGACCTCTTGCTGAATACCGGGATCGATTCAATTTACCGTCGCATTGAAGAATTGACGGATTACTTGTGCGAGCAGGCGTCGCGTGCCGGACTGAGCATATTCAGTAGCCGTGCGACGGGCGAAAAGTCGGGTATCGTATCGCTGTTGTCGCCGGGCCGCGATCCGGATGCGCTGGTTCGACTGTGCCGCGAGCGGGGCATTATCGTTAATCAGCGCTTTGGGCGGTTGCGTGTCAGCCCGCATGCGTATAACACATTCGAAGAGATCGATCGTCTTCTGGATTGTGTCGCGAGCACCTGAACATGGCCACGACGCTAAACCATCGCATTGCCGTCTGCACGGGCACCTTTGACCCAGTCCATTTGGGACATGTCGATATCATTCGTCGAGGAAGTCATATCTTCGACCGACTTATTGTCGGCGTCGGCACGAACCCGGACAAGGCGCCGCTTTTTTCGGCCGAAGAACGCATCGAATTGTTGCGCTCCGTCTGCAAGCCGTTTACAAATGTCGATGTCCAGGGATTTGACGGCTTGGCTGTACGATTTGTCCGCGCCGTCGGCGCTCGCATCATGCTGCGCGGCTTGAGAACACTGAGTGACATGGAATATGAATTCAGCATGTCGCTGATGAACCTGAACCTCGACCGGGAGCTCGAAACGATCTTCCTGATGGCGAAAGAAGAGTATTCGCACGTCAGCAGCACCATGTTGCGACAGATCGCCGCGTTCCACGGCGACATGAGCAGATTTCTTCCGCCTGAAGTCAACACCGCGCTGGAGCGAAAACTGCGCGAGACCAATCGCAGCAATGTGAAGTGAGGCGACCATGACCGATGCCTTTTCGGAGTTCATACTGGCACAGGCGAAGGCGCTACGCCAAGGCGATGAGCCGCCGGAAACTCGCGGCGAATGGGAACGCCGCCGAGCGACGTTGCTTCCGAATATGTTCTCCGCAATGGGACCGACTCCGGATAAGCCCTGCCCTCTCGAGCCAAAAGTCGTCGGCGTCATCAAGCGTGCGTCTTACCATATCGAACGACTCGTGTTTCAGAGCCGGCCTGATGTGTGGGTCACGGCAAATCTGTACAAGCCGGCCGAGGTCAAGGAGAAACTGCCCGCAATATTGGTCGTACATGGCCACTGGCGCGGCGCTCGTCGCGACCCGGTAGTGCAAGCACGCTGTCTCGGACTCGCCCAACTCGGCTTTGTGGTTCTCGCCGTCGATGCATTTGGCGCCGGCGAACGATTCACGCAGCCGGCTCTGGGCACTTACCACGGCGCACTGTATGGCAGCACATTGTGGCCCGCTGGTCACACGTTGCTAGGGCTGCAGGTCTACGATAATCGACGGGCCGTAGACTACCTGGCGACACGCGATGAGGTCGATGAGAAACGAATCGGCATTACCGGCGCTTCCGGCGGCGGCAATCAAAGCATGTACGCCGGCGCTCTCGACTCACGAATTCAGGCCGTTGTGCCGGTTTGTTCCGTCGGAAACTTTCAGGCCTATCTGAAAGCCGCCTGTTGCGTGTGCGAGGTGCTGCCGGGCGCGTTGCGATTTACGGAAGAAGGCGACGTGCTCGGACTCGTTGCGCCACGAGCGCTGCTCGTGATCAACGCCAGTCGCGACGCGTATCAGTTCAGCCCGAAGCAAGCGGAAGTCAGCGTTGATCGTGCCAAGCGTGTCTATGGTCTCTACGCAGTCCGCGACAAGATTCAACACGTCGTGTTCGAATCGGGACACGACTACAGCAAGCCAATGCGGGAAGCGATGTACGGCTGGATGGCCAAATGGCTCAAGAATCAGGGCGACGGCTCGCCAATCACGGAACCGGAGATCAAGCCAGAAAGCTCGGATGACCTCGCATGTTTCGGCGAAGGCGAACGGCCCGAGACATTCACTCTCTTGCCGCAGTATGCTGCGCGCGAGGCCGCCTCGCTTGTGAACCGAGCGAACCAACTTGCGCCCAAACACGCTGAGGATTGGGAATCGACTGCGGCCTTTGCTCGCGGCGAGCTACGCAAACTTCTCGGCGACATTCCGAAGTCGACAAGACCCGTCGTGCGACTCGACAAAACGATCCCAGGCGACGAAGTAGTGACGACCAATGGTCGAATCAATGGTGAGTCCGACCTGTTCATCAACTTCTCGCTTCTCGAACGACCGAAACGGCCGGAAATTCAGCCGGTTGCTCTGGCGCTGCACCTCGATGGCCGCATGAAAGCGATGCAGCACCCTGTGACCGTCGAATTGGTCAAGAAGGGCTGGTTAGTGGCAACGGCCGATCTTCGTGCGATGGGATCGCAACGCCCGGAAGGAGACATTGTTCGCACCGCTCCCGACCACAATAGCACCGAACATGCGCTCTGGATCGGCCGCCCACTCTTGGGTCAATGGTTGTTCGACATTCAACAAATGCTGGACTGGTTATCGCAACAGCCCAATCGCGATCCCAAACGCTACGCACTGGTAGGTCTCGATCAGGCCGGCACTCTCGCTCTCACCGCGTCGGCGTTGTTGCCGGAGCGCATTACATCGGTCCTGGCCTGGAACTCGCTTTCGAGCTTCGTCACCGATAGGTCGTACGCCGATGGCACTCGCATGAGCTTGTTGGCGCCGGGCATTCTCAAAGTCGGCGATATTCCGCACCTGGCGGCATTGACGGCGCCGAAACGGCTCATTATCGCCAATTGCGTTCACCCGAATGGACAACGTCTGGGTGAACGGCAAGCACGCGCAGCCATGAGTTTCACCGCCGTCGTTTACAAGGCACTGAAATCGCCGGAACGGCTGTCGGTCTTCGGCGACGCACGTGCCGAGGACATGCCGGCGCTGTTGTGAGTAGTACTTTTGAGTTGGAGTTATTACTGTGCAAATTCCAGTTATCGCTCCGATCCGGCAAACAAAACCGCAGCCGGTTATTGAAGACATCGCTGGTGAAGTGCGCCGGCAGTGGCTGAATTCGACGTTGCCTCGGCGCGTCGCTAAGGGCGCTCGCATCGCCGTCGGCGTCGGCAGCCGCGGCATCGCCAACTTTCAGACGATCACAAAGGCAACCATCGGCGCGCTCCGCGAGATGGGTTACCAGCCGTTTCTCGTGGCGGCGATGGGTTCCCACGGCGGCGCGACGCCTGAAGGGCAACGCGAATTGCTCGGAGAGTACGGCATTAGCGAGCAGGAACTCGGCGTTGAATTGCGGACTGAAATGGATACGGTTCCGCTCGGCATGAACAGCTGGGGCGAGCCGGTTTTCTGGGACAAGAACGCGTATCAGGCCGACGCCATTGTCACGATTTCGCGCATCAAGCCGCACACGGACTATCGTGGCTCGTTCGAAAGCGGCATCCTCAAGATGGTCGTCATCGGACTTGGCAAGCGCGACGGCGCCGCTCAGCACCACCGCTGGGGCTTTCGCGGCCTGCGCGACATGATGCCGGAAACTGCGAAGGTCATCTTGGACAAGACGCGATTCGCCGGCGGCCTGGGCATCCTCGAAAATGCCGATGAGAAGACGGCCAAGTTGCAATTTGTCGATCGCAATGATCTGTTCGAAGTCGAGCCCGTCCTGCTGGATGAAGCCCGTGAACTCATGGGTCGTTTGCCGTTCGAACAACTCGATCTCCTCATTATCGGAGAGATCGGCAAGAACTACTCCGGCGCCGGCATCGATCCCAACGTTGTCGGCCGGCTGCTGGTCGAAACAGCGCCGGAATTCGAGTCGCCGAAAATCACGCGCATTTGCGCACTCGACCTTTCGCCCGAGAGCCACGGCAACGGCACCGGTTGCGGCATCGCCGATCTGGCAACCGACCGCCTGCTTGCCGATATCGACCAGAAGCCGTTTCGCATGAACAACCTGACAGCATGTTTCCTGCGACGCTCCCAGTTGCCGTTCTCTTTCCCGACGGATCGCGAATGCATTGAGTGCGGCATTGCAACTTGCTGGCAACCGGCTCTTGATCGCATCCGTATGGCCATCATTCCAAACACTCTCGAAGTATCTGAGCTTTGGGTGTCGCAGCCTTTGCTGCAGGAAGCGCAGCAGAATCCATATCTTGAAGTCGCGGGCCGCCCGAAACCCATGCCGCTCGATGCAGCTGGCAAGCTGAATCAAGAGTCATTGTTTCCCCATAGCGTTCGCGGACGACGGAAACGCACATCCAACAATGGAGTCCACCGATGACACGTTGGGCGATACTGAATCTGGCGATTGTGGCTGCTGCTTGGGCACAACCCACCAAACCACCGGAACCGGCAAAAGGAACGGAGGTCTCGCTGGGCGGCCTGAAATCTAAGACTCCCGCAGAGTGGCTCGCCCAGAAGCCCGCGAATCGGCTGCGACACTTTCAGTTCAAGCTGCCGAAAGCTGACGGCGACTCATACGACGCCGAACTGTTTGCCCTCGACATGCACGGCTCACCAGCCGACAATATCACACGGCTCACCGACCTGTTCATTCCGCCTAACAACACTCCGCCGGAAAAAGTCGTTACTAAAACCGAGATTCAACTCTCCAAAGCTAAGCTCACTATCTTGGACATGCACGGCACGTATCTGGTCAAGACGCAGCCGATCGACAAAACAGTCAAGGAAAATCGCCCTGAGTACCGCATGATCGCCGTACTGTGGGAATCAAAAGATGGCGGCTACACGATTCGATTGATCGGCCCTCGCAAGACAGTGGAGCGCCACGCGGCAGCCTTTACCGCGTGGCTGAAAAACTTCAAATGACCATTGGCACGCGGCTCAGTCGCCGTCTGCCTCTTTCAGAATCTGTTTGTACATCTCGATGGCCTTGTCAAATACGATGCGGGCTTCCGCACGTTCGTTCGCGGGCAAGTCCGGACCGCGTACGCGCCACAGTTGATCGATGACGCCCAAGCACCACTGGGCGCTCTGTTTGGACGCACGAATCGGCTTGCCGCCGACGAGCACGTTCACCGGATTGGTGTGCATCTGCGGGAAGTGGCGCAGCGCAACCCAACTACTGCGATCGATCGAAACTTCGAAGTCGATGTCGTGAATCTTGTCGTCAGCCGCGACTTCCTTAGTCGCCGCAACCTTGCCATTGATGATGAGTTCAATCAGCCGCCTTCGTCCTTGCGGCGGCGAAGCGCCGTCCGACGTGCCGAGCGGAATCTCGGATGCAAATGCGACCTTGGCGGTCACCTGCACTTTGCCGGACTTTTCGAGATTCACCGTGTCGCCGCATGCAGAGCCATTGACTCGGAAATCCAACGCGTGTGCGTAGCCGTCACTGACATACGAACGGCCTTTGGCAATGCCCTCGCACCACTTCGCGAAGTCAATGCGTTCAATCTTTCCCATCTGCACATACACACGGCCCTTGCCCACCCTGCTGCCCGTGATGCATGGAAAGTCGGTTTCGCCGCTGGCCTTCAGCGGGAAACCGCAGTTCATGATGTGATACCAGCAGTTCCATTCCGGCACCCGAGCCGTATCCATCGCACTGATGAAGTCGCAAACGCCCATTGCGGTCGTCACGCAGATTTCCTGAGCGCCGATGCCGTTCATCGGCGGAATTGCCAGGTTCGGCAGTCGGGTTTTCACACGGTTGATGGCAGTGACCAACTCCTGAACATCGACTTTCCCGTCGCCATTGGCGTCGCAAGCCGCGAAGGAATCAGGCAAGACACCTCTGGCGGCTTCTTCATTGTCGACGTAGCCGTTTTGGTCTTTGTCCAGCCAGGTAACGATTCCGCGTGCCGCGAAATTGGCATTTCCAGGCGGATCGAACATGAGGCCGCTGCCTGAATGCGCATAGCCGGTGTAACCACCCTGCTCTTTGGCCCAACGCATCACAGGTGTGGTCCATTTGGGCCAGCCCTTCTCTTTCGTGCCGTCCGATCCAGGATACGTCTGGTCTTTGAGATTCAACAGGCACACGTGCCCCATCGCTTGCGAGCCGAAGCCGCTGATTTCCAGGTCGTACTTGAGCACGCAAAAGGGCTCGCTCAACTTGTGAATGCTCGGTTCAAAGTACTGCCGCTGAAACTCGAAGCAGGGTCCCCACGTCAGGTTGCAGCCTACGTTCAGGCCCTCTCCTTTGACGTGCAAAAACATGTCGTCGGCCTGCACGCCCTCAGTCGGCACCGTGTAATGCAAACATCCCGCGGCGTGAATGTGGTGATCACCGCTGTACCAGCCGTAGTCAGTCGCGTTGATCCAACGTTCCAGTTTCACCGCGAGATTCATCGGGCCGACGCCATCCTTGCCAGTGCCGGCAACGATGATCTTCTTTTCCTTTTGCACGTACTCAGGCCCACGGCCGTATGTCATGCTCAACTCACCCGGAGGAAGCAACACGATGCCGCCGTCAGGCCGATAAACCTGATCCTGAAAGAAGAAGTCCGGTGCAAGGCGGTTGGGACGTAGCGGATACACGGTGCCCTTCGCATCGCGGAAAGTGAAACGGCCGACAGTCTGTCTGCCGTCGTAGTCGGTGATGCTGAGCTTCACCGGTATGGCTGGCTTGAAACTGAATAGCACCGACTGCTCGCCGCGAAATCCCAAGTCCTGCGTGCCCTGGCCGACGTCGAAGCCAATGGTGGCGTCGCGCTTTCCCGCTTCGCTGCTGTAGACCAGCGCCATCACGTATTCGACTCTGAGGCCGCTCAAGGAATCGGTCATTGGCCGCGACGTGTACATCTGAAGCTGCAGAAAGCGATTCTTGAATTCCTCTTTCTCTTTTTCCAATCGGGCTTTTTGTGCTTCGCCGTCCTTCTTCGAAAGCCTGCCGTCGGCCATTCGCTTCTCGATCTCGGCGAGCACGCCGCCGTAGTCGGTTTTTTGTCGCGGTCCCGACTGCGGACTACTGATGCGAAGCCCCTTTTTGACCGTGCTTTCGTTGACGACTTTGATAATCACGGGCGTATATGCGTGTTGCTGTGCAACAGCCTCGGCAGGACCGCGACCGACCTTCACGCGCGACTCGGGATTGATGCCGATTACCAGCAGCACGTACGGATCGAGCAAATGCTGCAACTTGGCGGCGTCACGAGCGCGAGCGGCGTCTTGCAACGCCTTGGTCGTTTCTTCGGACAATGGCGAGCCCGTAAATTCAAGGGCCTGCAACAATCGCTCCACGTTCTGACCAAGCGGCTGGCCTTCGACGTCCGAGATGACTTCGACTTTCTGTGCGGATGCCCACATGGTCATGCATGCAAGGCAGGCGAGGGAAAACCACATGCGGCGAATCATGGCAAAACCTCCGGGCGATCAAACTCAAAGGAGAGACCTCGGTTGTAGCACAACGAAGTTGAGTTGCAACAAGAATCGCTGCCTGCAGCTGCTGACAAATCCAAATGGCAATGAGCCAACTTCAATTCTCTCCTGGTGTTCGAAGGCTCACCCGAGGTAACAAGCCGCCCCGTCAGGGCGATGAAGCTCCAACGAAGCGTTCGTGAATTGCCAGGGACGAGGCCTTGCAAGCCCTGGACCTGGCAGTTGCCCAGTCCGGTTTTCCAAAAGACACGCCCAGTTGTGTCATTTTGTTGCATTTTTTCTCACCTGTTTCTCAAATTGCGCGCACCGCGAACGCAAACGCGATTCCGCGCCTCGGCATTCAACCGAACCAACGCTACGATCCGGTTGAAGAAAGTCAAATTGCCCGAATGAGCCCGCAGCGCCAGCAAGGGAGATAGGCGATCTGCGATTCGTGATTTGTGATTGATAAATGACGGCAAGAAAACGCTTGCAATGCTTCACCGGCAACCGCTACATTGCACGTCATCAAGGAACCGCTAGTGATCGAGAACCTTTAGCCGCAGGCTTTTTTGTGACGCAGATTCTGTTCAATGCAACGCTTCCCGATTATCCGTTTGCCCGTCGTCGCGACCAGGGACACTCGTTGCCAGCGAAGCTTGCAGTTGTCGTATTTTTCGTTAGGCCACGTGCTGATGGATAGTCAAGAACAACACCTGATCGAGGCAATGAATCGAGATCGGCGGGATGAAGCGGCCAAGATCCAATACGAATTGTACCTCGATAGGGCCCGACCTGAATCTGTTGAACGAGTATTGCTTCGGCGAGAACGAGAAATCGCGGCTTCCTATTTGGACCCGTTGATTCTCGCTCGGTTAGTAGATGAGTATGTTGCGTTCAGAATTGAACACGATACCTACTTCTGGGATCATCGCGGCTGTCTCGATCATCTCTTTCGCTTATTCAAAGTCTGGCTCGTGTCGTTTGCCGAACGTCGAATCCACGCTATGAGTCAGGCTCTTCGGCATGTATGCGGAATAGAAGGCGGCGTAGACCACAAGCAACTGCCCTTGGTCATTCGAACCGGTGTCGGACTGATTGGTGCCCGCGACGTGAAGGACAAAGTCTTGGACTTCGTTAGACGTTACAAGGGACCATCTGGAAACGAGCCTGATGTTTAACCGGATGAAGTACAAATTGTCAATACGCCATCATGGGCCGTCGATATTGAACGATTGCCAGGATGTGACGTCTGACTTGTCTGATATTGTGCTGCACAGTCGAACAACTCGGCGAGTTGAAGGGCCAAGTCGTTTTTTCGGCCCAATCCCAAAACTGTTCGGACAGGCATAACTAGCCTGCGGAGGAAATGACCGCTCGCTGGAGGCAGGCTGCTGTCGTGTGGATGGAGTAGCCGCACTCTCCAGAGTGCGGGTTTTCCCGCGTTCTGGCGAACGCGGCTACCCCACGTTCTAGACCTGGCGAAGCAATAATTGGATTTTTGATGCTTGACGACGCGTTGGTCGATGCGGTTGCGACTGGGTTTGACAGTTTTTGAACTCACTTTCCGCTTCCAACGCAAGACCAAGCCCGATTTGTGCTCACGAATTGAATACAGTGCCGAAGAGAGGACTTGAACCTCCACTCCCTGTACGGGAACCAGCTCCTGAAGCTGGCGCGTCTGCCAGTTCCGCCACTTCGGCTTGCTGTACCCATCTTAGACTGACCGCGCGAGCAGTCAAGCGGGCGAGCGTCAGCGTGCTTTTCGAAGTGCGGCAAACTCCTGAGCGGTTACGCGTTTCGAAGTGCCGCTGCGTAAGAGCACCCATCCGCCGGCCGACGCGGCGTTTTTTTCATATGCCAGGACGGTTTCAGAATCGGAGCCGGAGGTAATTCGTCCGACGCCCCAAAAGACGACGTAATCGCCGGATTCGATTTTTGGGATGACCATGATCAGCGCATCGCTGTGCCGCGTCCGCATGTCTTCGAGATCGCGAGGTGGATATGATTTTTCCGCGGCAATGTACTCGTAAACAAGACCGAGTTCACGGAAGTCCTGCTCGGCGGTCGTCTGTCCGGCGGTTTGCTGTTTGCCGCTGGAATTGCAACCGATTGCGACTAGAAACAGCACGGTGGTCTGCACGACTAACGCGGCACGTCGAAACATAATGTTCCCTGAAAATGAATCGCCCCCGCAAAAACCCGGGGGCAACCCTCACTGCTACTGCGTGAACTACTGATCTGTGAATACCTCGCCGCCTTGATGCGTCGCCAGCGCCCGCCAGGTCGTCAAATTGATGGTGTCGCGAACGAATTGAACCGAACCGTCTCCGCGGAGCGCGTTGACGCCGCCGGTGTGATACGACCTCGCGGCCACGTGCGCCTTGTCGAATCCGACGTCGCGGATGCAATTGCGGCCGCGATAGTTCGGCGGGACCGTATGGGTGTAAAGACCGGTGGTCAGCAAGCCACGGTAGTATTGGCAGCCGGTATACTTTAAGGTCGGTAGGTTGCGGTTTTCACATTCCGAAGTCGGGCGGTTGTCAGCTTGACCGTCGCTATCCCAAGTGGCGAAAGGCACGCGCGTGGTGACGGTGAATTCCCACGGTTCGCCGACGATCGGATCGGTGCCGACGATCGGTCCGCGTTTCACTTCGGAATACATGATCGTGTTGCTCGTGCCGTCTTTGATGTCGTTGAGCTTTGTCTTTGAGTCGTAATAAAACACGCCTTCGATGCTCCGGAACCACCCGGGGCCGCCGACTGTCGCCAGGTAGTTCGAGCGACCGACTTTTTCGGCCTGGCCGGCTACAGTTACGGTAAACCATGCATTCTGTGCGTCGGACGGACAAAAGAAGATCGGAATATCCTGCGAACGCGCGGCGGCGTTCGACGCGTGGGTATTGATGTCAGCGCCAAAGTTGAACTGATTATACTTGTTCAGTTGTTCCGAATGCGGCAGGATGTGAGGCAATGGCGAGGCCCTGCTGACCGGTTGATCGCCGGACGGCAAAATGCCAAAGGCACTTTCATAGTTGTGCAAGGCCAACCCGATTTGCTTCAGGTTGTTTTGACACTTTGCTCGGGCTGCCGCTTCGCGGACTTTCTGCACTGCCGGCAGCAGCAAACCGATGAGGATCGCGATGATCGCGATGACAACCAACAATTCAATCAGAGTGAATCCTTGTCGAATCCGTCGCATTTGCCACCTTCCTGTTCGATCGAAGAATGATGAAGTGCAATTTGCTGATCGAAGGTCTGCTTATCTTAACACCGACAACCAATCCAAACTACTGAATTATGAAGGTATGTGAAATTACCTTCATTAGCAATTTCTCATTCTCGGGCAACTAACTAATTGGCCCTTTCGCTTGCTTTGTCGATGCGATTCACACGCCGAACATTGCCTACGCTCAAGCGATTCTCGACGATTCGGCTGGGTTGTCACCCAGTTCTCGCGGTGATTTCAGCCGAGTTAGGGTCCGGTTGGAACGCCGAATCAATCAACGTATCCTACGCATCCTGACTATTTTGCTTTGACGTTAGTTCTTCTCTGACTTATCCTGATGCGCAGACCGGAATTGTCCGTTCACTTGGCGCCATCGGCCGCAACGGAGCGGCAGTGGTATTTCGCCATGGCAAATGTTCGGTCTCGGGAGTAAAAAGCGCATGTACACTATGGTTCTGATGATGGCAATGACCGGACCGGCCGAAACGCCCTCCTTTGGATGGCGTGGTAGCTGCAGCGGATGCACCGGTTGTTCAGGTTGTGTCGGAGCGCCGGCTGGCTGCCGCGGCGGATGCACGGGGTCTTGCACGGGCTGGGGCGCGCCGCGCCCGTTGTTTGGCGGTTTGTTTGCCAACCTGTTCCGCGGCGGCTGCGGCGGTTGCGGCTATCAGCCGATCGCCACCTGTCACGGCTGCGGCTCTTGCCACGGCTGGTACAGTCACGGACACGTCCACTACGGCTTCGCCGGCTGCTATGGCTCGTGCTTCGGTTCACACACGAATTACTTCAGCTACTGGCAGCACCCGGCCCACGGATACAACGCGCCGATGAACGCTGCCGAACCGCCGGCCGCCAAGCCGAAGGTCGATCCGAAAGCCCCGGCCGCCAAGCCGAAGGTAGGCGCAGCTCCGGCCAAGGTCATCATCGCCGTGCCGGAGAATGCAGTCCTGTTTGCCAACGGTCACAAGACGAGCCAGACTACGACCAGCCGCACTTTCCGTACGCCGGAACTCGATCCGTCGAGCCGTTACCACTATGTGTTCACGGCCGAAGCCATGATTGACGGACAGAAGATTCAGTTGGAGCGCATCGTAGAAGTGCATGCTGGCGGCGAGATTCACGTTGACTTCACGACCGAATTCGCCAGCAAAAAGGTCGAGACGAAAGTCGCCACGACCAAGTAAAGCCAGCAGTAGTGCAACGGACGCACAATGCAATGCACCCCTCGACGCGACGCATGGTCGCCGCCTCGAGGGGTGCTGTGTTTTCGCACATTCATGGGGACCCCCGCCCGAAATCCTGACGGTGCGGGGGTCCCTCGCCAACGGACCGGAATTGTCGAAGACGCGCTGCTTCAACTTCATGGGAACGATCAACTCCGCTTTTTCTTGCGCTGCCCTCGACGAATTCGGCGGATTCAACTTGACGTGGAGTATGTCTCCAAAGTTGGAATTTCCTTGAAATGGGCGGTCGAATCGGGAGTAGTATCACTTGTCCGATTCGATTTGTTCCGCTGGGTGGTCGCGATGGCATACGAAGCACCAATCGACCGGCCGAATCTGACTTGCATTTTGTGCCTGGTCGATCAATCCGGGTCGATGAACGATTTGATCGGCGGGGAAGCGACGCAATAAAACGCGATGTTGCCTCCGATGCGGTCAACCGGTTGCTCCGCGATCTTGTGCTTCGTTCGACCAAAGCAGGCATCCGCGATTATTTCTACATCGGTGTGATCGGCTATTCCGATTTTTCGGAGTCGGCTTTCGGGGGCGCACTCGCCGGTCAGGAACTCGCGCCGATCAGCATGGTCGCGAATAATCCGCTGCGGATCGAAGACCGCACGTGCAAAGTCAGCGACGGCGCTGGCGGCATTGTCGACGAGATGATCAAGTTTCCGATTTGGTTGGAACCGAAATCATCCGGTTGGAAGAAGATGTGCTCAGGACTGGACCTTGCAAAACGGCTTGTTGAGGACTTCTGCAGAACGCATCCGAATAGCTTTTCTCCTTTGGTGCTCAACATTACGGACGGCGACGCAACCAATGGCGACCCGGAACACAATGCTCGCGAAATCGCGTCATTAGGAACGAACGACGGCAAGAGCGCCTTTGTTTGCGGACAGCAGTTCGAGACAACGCAATTGAACCTGCCCAAACTCGACAACGGCACGCAGTTCGGCGTACTTGTTGAAGCATCGTCTTGCTTGGACATTTCTGCCGACGGCAAACGCCTGGTGACCGCCGGATTCGACGGCACCGTCAGGCTATGGGATACCGCCACCGGGAAGAAACTTACGGAACTGAAGGGCCACAGTCGCCGCGTAACGAGCATCGGCATTTCTCGCGACGGCGTGCGAGCCGTTTCCGCAAACGACGACGGCACCGTTCGAATCTGGCAACTACCAAAGTGATCGCCGCTCACTCGTGCCGCAGCGCTTCGATGGGATCGAGCCGCGACGCTCGCCACGCCGGATATAGCCCAAACACAACACCGACGCCGATCGAAACCGCCAACGATACGGCAATCGGCCACGCCAGAAGATGTGCCGGCAGGTGCCTGTCAAACAGCCACTTTGCCAGCGGAGGTGCGACGAATACCGCGGTGACGCCGATCAGCACACCGATGACGCCGCCAACGGATGTTTGGACCATTGCTTCAATCAGGAATTGCATCACGATGTCTCGCCGTTTGGCGCCAAGTGCACGGCGAATGCCGATCTCGCGCGTACGCTCAGTCACCGTCGCCAACATGATGTTCATGATGCCGATGCCGCCGACAAACAACGAAATGCCGGCGATGACAAAGAGCAGCATCGTGAATCGGTCTTGAGTTCGTTCGGCGTCTTCGAGGCGGTCGAGCGGCACCGTCACGGCGTAGTCCTTCTTTGTGCCGTGATTGCGCTCCAGGATCTCGCGAATGATATTGCCGGCCGCTCTGACCTTTTCACGGCCAGCGCTTGTGTCTACGGTGGCGTCAACCGTCATCGTCACCTGATGCAATTGCACGTTTTCGCCCGTGAACGACCCGGACGAGCGTATGATGACCGCTGAGCCGAAACGCACATTGCACGTCTGGAGCGGAATGTACACGTCGTTGTTGAATTCCTCGGCAGCGAGACTGCCGCCGGTGCCGCCGGTCGGCATACGGTCCGCCATGACGCCGGCGATCCGATAGAAGTGGCCGTTGATCATCACGGCCTGTCCGATCGCGTCTTCAAATGGGAATAGATAGTCTGCGGTGTCAGCGCCCAGGACACACACATTTTCCATGTAGTGATTGTCCTGGTCTGTCAGGAACCGTCCGGCGGCAACATTTATCTTGTTGACGATGGCGTATTCGGGCGTCGTTCCGACCAGGCGGCCGTTGAACTTGCGATTGAGTCGATAAATATCCTGGGGAAACACCCGCATGCGAACGGAGAGCGTGATGTCAGGGATCGTTAGAAACTGCTCGTAGTCTTTTTGCGTCAGGCCGTAGGAAGA